>Ga0154959_110_pt1 | contig 72410 bp, 73 predicted proteins | sample RifCSPhighO2_01_FD_105927 | JGI IMG/M metagenome (GOLD analysis project Ga0154959, IMG submission 105927) | Candidatus Yanofskybacteria bacterium RIFCSPHIGHO2_01_FULL_48_25b
AATCGGAGCCGGAGTCCAGATTTTCCGGTCCGGTCGGTTCGGATTTTTCGCTCTGCCGGTCTTGCGCTGGGAACGCAAGGTTCATGGCCCGCCGGCTCATTCTTTCGCCGTCGGCCCCAATCCCAACATCAAGATTGGCCAGTCGCGTTGGTCAATCGCCCCCGATGTCGGATTTCGCAAAACCCAAGGCCGACCTTGGGCCTGGTCTGCTGGCTTCGGAATCCGGTTTGCCCCTCGGGGCAGTCGGTTCCAGATCGAGGAAGGCCTCCTCACCAATCAGGCGGGCTTCACGCAGATACGCTCTCGCCTGATCTCAACCTTCGCTTACTAGCGGAGCGGCTCATTACCCTCACCACTTAGTAGCTAAGCTACTAAGTGGTGGGCTTTTTTTATTCTTAAATTTATGATAAAATACGTGGTCTAAAATGAACAAGGGGTCACTTCAAAAAATCATCAAATCTTTGCCTGATTCAGCTGGAATCTATCGTTTCCAAGACAAAAAAGGCAAGGACATATATATCGGCAAAGCGGCTTCGATCAGAAAGCGGCTTTTGTCGTATGCGAAAAGCGCCCGCTCGGCAACCTCGCGGAATACGAATGCGCTCACACCAATAGATTCAAGAATTAGCGAGATGATTAGTCAGGCAGAGAAACTAGCATACATCGAAACGGATTCAGACATTGAAGCGCTGATTTTGGAATCCCAGCTGATCAAACAAAAACGTCCGATTTTTAACACCATGCTTCGCGATGACAAGAGTTACTTTTTTGTCGGCTTCACCCAAGATATTTTCCCGCGAGTCATTTTAACTCACCAGCCGAAGTCAGAAGCTCATGAGCTCATGAGCTCGCGAGCTCATTTTATCGGGCCCTTTACAGATGGTTCGGCTTTAAAAGCGACGCTTAAATATTTGCGAGGAATTTTTCCATACTGCACCTGCAAACAAAAACACTACAACTACTGCCTGAATTATCATATCGGCAAGTGTCCGGGTTTCTGCTGTCTGAAAAACAGTCCTGAGCGAAGTCGAGGGATTGCCGAAGAAGAAAAGAAATACCAATCCAACATAACGGCGATAAAAGACATTTTGTCAGGGAAGAAGAATTCGTTAGTCAAAAAATTAAAAGATGAAATGGAGAGAATGGGCAAGAAACATGAATTTGATAAAGCCATCGAGTTGAGAAACAAGGCCGACCGCCTTGAACGCGTATTTTACAACGCCAAGGTCATTAACTACTCCGAAATTCTCCGGCATCAGCGGAGCGGATTGGCGGCTCATTTAAAAATCAAGAGGCCCATCATTCGGATCGAGGGTTACGACGTCTCCAACATTCAGGGCAAGTATGCCGCGGGCTCAATGGTCACCTTTATTGACGGCAAGCCCAATAAAAACTACTACCGCAGATTTAAAATCCTGACGAAATCTTCGCCTGACGACACGGCAATGTTAAGAGAGGTGCTTGAGCGCAGGTTTCAGCACGAAGAGTGGGCCTTCCCGGATTTAGTTCTGATTGACGGCGGCAAAGGTCAGACTGGCAGGGCCATCGCTGTTCTCCAAAATCTCGGCATTAAAATTCCGGTCATCGGAATCTCCAAGGACGATAAGCACTTGGGCCATCAGTTGATTATTCCCGACAGTAAAAAAGCCGGGTGGCGGGTTATTCCTTTGGTAAAACTCCCCGCAGAAGAAAAAGCTCTGCTTCTGGAAATAGACAATGAGGCCCATCGCTTTGCGGTCAACTATTATAGACACCTCCATCGAAAAATGTTAGCATAATTACTGCCTAAAATGCTTAGGTTTATCGTCAGAATATTGGGGAACGCGGTCGCATTGTACATAGCATTCTTCATCGTTCCCGGATTTATAGTCAGCGGCTTCGCCTGGCAATATCTTATTGCCGGCGCGATATTGGCGGTGCTGAATTTGGTCGTCCGGCCGATTCTTAAGCTAATATCATTTCCGCTTATTATCCTGACTCTAGGTGCGTTCACATTCGTCATAAACATGATAATTTTATGGCTGCTGGACGCGATCGTTGCCTTCATCGCCATCGAGAGCCTCATCGCCCTGATTCTGGCTACTGTCGTCATAAGCATTGTCAACATATTCTTTTCATTAATCAGCGAAACGGTTTGATCCCGCTGAAATCTCCGGCGGCCAACACATGAAAAACTTTTTACCTTATATCCAGATTATCCTTTCTCTGCTCTTGATTGTCGGCATTCTTCTCCAGCAAAAAGGCGCGGGCCTGGGCGCGACTTTCGGCGGATCGGGAATGGGTTACAGCACCAAACGGGGCGCGGAAAAGGTGATTTTTTATTTCACGATCGTTGTGGCCGTCCTGTTCATCGCCGCGGCCATACTTGCCGTCCGCCTAAGTTAAAGGCTCACCAAAAGTCTGCGATTCAAGCAATCGCCTGATTTAAAGCGAATGCAAAACGACCAGCATCCAATTGATGATTTCTTCGGCCTGAAGCAAGATTCTGCCGAAAACCCAATCTCGGACAAAGAACAGCTGCGCAGTATTTTAAGGCGCCGTTCAAATTGGAGCGATCAGATCCAGCTCCTGCCGAAAGTCTTGTCAAAAAAAGAAAGATATCTTGTTCTCTCCTTTTTGATTTTAATCGTCGGCAGTATTATTGCCATTCCTTTTTCAACCTATAACCACTTCACTAATCCGGCTCCAGATTACGGCGGCTCTTTCTCCGAAGGCATCGTCGGCCAGCCCCGCCATATCAATCCCCTATTGGCCCAGACCAACGATCCGGACCGGGATTTATCCAATCTGATCTATTCCGGTTTGCTTAAGCACAACGACGCCGGCAAGCTGGTCCCCGATCTGGCCAAATCTTATGATGTCTCAAGCGACGGCCTAAACTACAGTTTCTATCTCAAAGACAATATTTTCTGGCATGACGGCGAAAAACTTACCGCCGACGACGTCGTTTATACTATCCAAACGGCCCAGAACGCGGACTACTCAAGCCCCCAGAAGGTCAACTGGCAGGGCGTAACTGTCCAGAAAGTTGACGATTACACGATTATTTTCAAGCTTTCCAACAGATACGCGCAATTTTTAAACAATCTGACGCTCGGTATAATGCCCCATCACATTTGGTCAAATATTCAGGCTATAAATTTCGGGGTTTCGGAGTATAACTTGAGGCCCGTCGGCTCCGGGCCGTACATGTTTCAGAAACTGCAAAAAAATGACGCCGGAATGATTCAGTCGTACCAGCTCGCGAGCAATAAGAATTATCATGACGGCCGGCCTTACATTAATAACATCACTTTTAAATTCTACGCCTCTGAAGACGCCATGATCGAAGCTTACAACAATAATGAGATTCGCAACCTTTCGGTTGTCTCGGCGCAAAATTTGAAAAAAATCAAATTTAAGCAGAGATTGGATATCAAGGAACTTAAGATCCCCCGCTACTACGGCGTCTTCTTCAACCAGTCTCAAAACCAGAACCTCGCCGATAAAAATATCCGCCTGGCTTTAAATTACGCCACCAACAAAAAAGCGATTATTGATTCTGTTGTCGGCGGCAAAGGCACGGCCGTCTATTCTCCCCTGATCGAGAACGTGATCGGAATCGGCCAGGACATACCCAAATATGAATTCAATCTTGAACAAGCTAAAGCCGTTCTCGCCGCTTCCGGCTGGGCCTCTCCGGATGAGAAAGGGATTCTAAAAAAAGGCAGCTCCCGATTGACCTTGAAAATAACAACCGCGGCGATACCCGACCTTTCGCAGATCGCGTCTATTCTTAAAGACCAATGGGCCAAAGCCGGGATTGAAGTGACGATCGAAGCCTTAAATACGCCCCAGCTTCAGCAGACCATCCGCGACCGCAATTATCAGGCCTTGCTGTTCGGCGAGATTCTCGATCTTGACCCCGATCCATTCAGCCTCTGGGACTCATCGCAAAGACAAAAGCTCGGACTGAACCTGGCAATGTATGAAAATAAAACCGCCGACAACCTGCTTCAGGAAGCCCGCCAATCCTTAAATCCGCTTGATCGGATAAATAAATACGACAGTTTCCAAAAGATCGTCATTAATGACGTGCCGGCCGTCTTCCTGTATAATCCCGCTTACATCTACGCTCTGACTAAAGACATCAAGGAATCAAACCTCGCGGTTGTGGGCATGCCCTCTGATAGATTCGAAAATGCGGATAAGTGGTATATAGAGACAAAACGCATCATAAAATAGGCCTGTCGAGCTAAGATTGACACTGATTTTTAAAAGGAGTATAATTAATAGTAGCGTTGCCCTCTCTCTAACTTGTTAAGAAAATATCTCTCCTCATACACCTTGTAAATGACAGGCGGAAATGTTTTTCATTTTGGGCGAGTGGTGAAACTGGCAGACACGCAGCGTTCAGGGCGCTGTGAGAGCAATCTCATGGAGGTTCAATTCCTCTCTCGCCCACAAAAATAATCTCAAAAAAGATCTGGTAAACTAAAATATCTTTAAATTTTAGATTTTATTTCTAAGATCTCAATATCGTAAATGACAGAAGAAAAAAATAACCTAGCCGAAGCGGTTTTAGCTTCGGCCCGAAATACTGTCCGGCCCGACAGATCAAATTCGGATCAGAAAAAGTACACGCCCCGGGCCCCCAGACGGCCGCGTTTCGGCGATCGCCGCCGAGCTAAGCCCGTCATCCGCCAGGTTAAAGTCCTGCATCGAACAAATGTCGGAGGCGAAGAGGAACACGCCCGCAAGGATGTGGGCCTTAAAATTGTTCATTTTGGCGGTTTGGGCGAGATCGGCAAAAACAATATGTGTGCCATTCAATATAACAATGAGATCATCTTGATTGACGGCGGTTTGGGCTTCCCTCGTCAAAATATGCCCGGCATTGATTTCTCGATTCCCAATGTCGGCTATCTGGCCGGCAAGGAAAATTCGGTTCTGGCCTGGTTCTTTTCCCATGGCCACTTGGATCACATCGGCGCCGTACCCTTCATCCGCGATCGAATCGGCGATCCTGATGTTTACGCCGCGCCTTTGACGCGCGCCCTGCTCATTCGACGCATGGAAGAATTCAAAGACAAAAAACCGCTCGACATTAACGAGCTCAAAGCCGGTGATGAAATCAGTATCGGCAAATATTTTAAGGTTAAGGCTCACCGCATCAGCCACTCTATCCCCGACGATCTTCTCTTTGAAATCAAAACGCCAGCCGGCACGATTATCAATGCCTACGACTACAAGATGGACCGCGACCCCGTCAACGATAAGCCTATGAATTTGGACGAACTTAGAGCTGTTGGCGACAAAGGCGTTCTCCTTTTTATGGGCGATTCCACCGGCGCCGAGAAAGAGGGCCACTCGCTTTCGGAAAGCGATGTTACCCACGACCTGGAGAAATTAATGTTCGAGGCCACCGGTCTCACCATTGTCGGCTGTTTCGCATCGGCTCTCAACCGAGTCCAGCAAATCATCACCCTCGCTGAAAAACTTGGCAAAAAAGTGGTTTTTGACGGTTACTCAATGAAAAATAACGTCGAAATTGCCAAGCTCTTAGGCTACATTAAAATTCAGAGCGGCACCCAGATTACTTTGGATGAAGTCAGCCGCCACCCGCGCGATAAAGTCGTGGCCGTCGTTACCGGCGCCCAGGGCGAATCGAACGCCGCTTTAATGCGTATCGCCAACGGCGAACATCGTTTTATTCATCCGATTGCCAATGACACCTATATTTTTTCGTCTTCAATCATTCCCGGCAACGAGTCTGACATCCAATTCGTAAAAGACCAGCTATACCGCAATGGCGCTAAAGTCTTTAATTACCAAATGCTTGACGTCCACTCTTCCGGCCACGGCAATAAAGAAGACATTCGCGAACTATATAAACTGTTGAGGCCAAAATTTCTGATGCCTGTCCACGGCCAATACTCGATGATGGTCAATCACGGCTTAATCGCCCAGGAAGAAGGCCACCCCAAAGAAAACGTGATCATCGCCGATAACGGCACGATTACCCATGTCGAGAAAGACCGCTGGTGGATAGACAAGGAACAGGCCCCGGCCGATCCGGTTTACGTCGACGGTCTCGGCATTGGCGACATCGGCAATGTTGTTTTGCGGGACAGACAGGTTTTGTCCGAAGACGGTTTTGTCGTTCTGGTCACTCTCGTAGACAGCCGCACCGGCAAGGTTAAAGCCAGTCCGGACATTATCTCCCGCGGTTTTGTCTACTTGAAAGATCAAAAAGACCTTCTGATGCAGATCCGCAAGAAGGTCCGGTTTATCATCGAAAACTCAAACCGCCAGGGCACTGAAATCAACGCCGCTTATCTCAAAGACGAGCTCCGCAATCAAGTCGGCCTCTTCCTCTTCCAGAAAACCGAGCGCAGGCCGATGATATTGCCGGTCATAATCGAAGTCTAGCTCCGTCGCGGATTACCCTTCTCGACACGCTCCGGCGGGATAAGCGTTGCCACAGCTTATCTCCGCCTCGCTAGCTCGCATAGCCACCTCGGGCTGATCCCCAAGATTATATCAGCCCTCGGTGTCTACTGTCTCGATTGTCTCGAAAGGTAATCCGCGACTTCGCTTTTGATTTATTATAATCTCCTCATTTCATCTCGAATCTTAACAGGCTCTCTCATTTGGTTCAGAGGGGTAGGGTTCGCTTGATTTTAGGGGTACTTTGGTTTATATATCTGGCGAGGAGCCCTCATGGATTTTCAGACAAGAGGTATGTGTGTTCTTATGCTTCGGTCTGCCGATGAGTATGAAGCATTTGCTATGGAGAATTATTGGCACGTCAGCATGTGGGGTCGCTACCTTCTCCGCCAAATGCCGTTGTTGGCTTGTCCTTTATCTGTTCAGCCGGTCGTGGTTTCAAACCGCGATCTCGGATTCACCGAAGAATGGGTTCGAGAGAAAGGGCGATTGCCTCAGTATCGAGAAACACAGGAGCGGGGCGTTAAGCTTGGTTTGAAAATACCACCGATACAGTTGGGGCCGGAGTGCTGGGTGACGGGTTTTGAGCAGTTCAGGGGAGAAAATATCACAATCTGCTCACAGCCTCTTTCTGATTCTTGCGCTACTATCAAATTCGCCGCATTTGCGCTCGATCTTGATGTCCAGACTTCCTGGCTCTTGGGAACGCCAGCTCGATCGGTGAGCGAACGCTCTTTGTCTAGCTTATTCATGTTTGTCTCCTGAGGCCCGCACGTTGCGGGCCTTTAAACTTTTTAAAAAATAGGCAAGGCTATCGCATTTTCCAAGCGTCGCTTAGCGTTAATACCAAGCGAAGCCATGGCTAAATTAATTCATTCGAAACCAAAGCGTAGCTCTTGCCATTTCCAAGCGTCTTTCGACATCGTCTTCTCGGTATGAATCTGAAGGAAAGAATGCCTTTAACAAAAATCTGGCCGGAAAATCCCGAAGGGAGGAACGGGTGCCGGATTTTTGTCGGCATTCTGACGAAGATAAAGTTACGAGACAGATGGAGAAAGCAGCGAGGGGAATGGCAAGAGCGGAGCTATCAATCAAGCGGCCCGGGCGAATGCCCGGGCCGGACCCAAGATGCTCTGCCGCCCTTAAAGCGGCATCTTGGCGTACAACTTCCAGTCACGATTACCCATCAGAAGGGGGGTGGTCTTGGAATCGGCTAACGAATCGGCGATGTCGTACATGGAGTAGAAGACATCTTGCTTTGCGCGGAATGTCTCGGCGAGATCCTCGCTTATTCGCTTGTAGGCCGCCTCGACATCGTCGTCGGGCCAAGCTACCGGCTCCATTGCCGACACTCCGTGCCGCTGGAAGAGGAGCTGATTGTTGGCCGCGATTTCAACCAATCTTGCGGCCCTGATCAGGCGATCGTCAACCATTGACTGCCAGGTATTTGGCCCGAAACGGTTAATGAACTTCTCCAGCTGTACAAGCCGGTGTTTCTTTTCCATGTACTTACCCAGAAACTCCGAGCCCGCGACGAAAACCACGAGGTACGTCACATTGGTCCAGTTGATTCCTCCGCGATGAGGAGGAAAGGCGTTAAGAGGGACCAATGTCGCCACCCCCATCACAAGACCGATCCAAAACCACGTAAACCAGGTGTTCATGACTCTCTCCCTGGCTCCTTAAAACCTCAATCAGTTAGTCTGAAAGAGTAAAGGCGTTAGGCGCCTTTCAAGGAGCTCGTGCTAAAACAATACTATTACTTAAGCATTTTGTCAACTTTTTAATTTAACATCGGGCTCCGCTCACCCTACCCCTCTGAACCAAATGAGAGAGCCTGTTAAGATTCGAGATGAAATGAGGAGATTATAATAAATCAAAAGCGAAGTCGCGGATTACCTTTCGAGACAATCGAGACAGTAGACACCGAGGGCTGATATAATCTTGGGGATCAGCCCGAGGTGGCTATGCGAGCTAGCGAGGCGGAGATAAGCTGTGGCAACGCTTATCCCGCCGGAGCGTGTCGAGAAGGACAATCCGCGACGGAGCGGCTTGTTAAATTCACTCAAAAAATATAGAATGGGCGAATGGAAAAGAAAACTCTGCTTACCGGCGACAGGCCAACGGGGCCCCTGCATATCGGGCACTATTTTGGTTCCCTGGTAAATCGCGTGGCAATGCAGAGTGATTACGAAACTTTCATTATGGTCGCTGACGTTCAGGCGTTGACCGATAATTTTAGCAGCCCGGAACGGGTCCGTGAGAATGTTATGGAGGTAGCCATTGATAATATCGCGGCGGGCCTTGACCCCAAACAGAGCACCCTTTTCATCCAGAGTCAGATTCCCCAAATCGCCGAGCTTACGGTTTTTTATTCTAATCTTGTTACCGTCAACACGCTCCGGCGCAATCCCACAGTTAAAGCCGAAATCGCGGAAAAGCGTGAACTTTTCGGCCAGGAAGGCGAAAGCGTAACCTTTGGTTTCCTGGGTTATCCGGTCAGCCAGGCCGCGGACATTACTTTTTGCCGGGCCCATGTCGTGCCAGTTGGCGAAGACCAATTGCCAATGATTGAATTGACGCGGGAGATTGTGGAGCGTTTCCATCGCATCTACAACTGCGACATCTTCCCCCTGCCCCAGGCCAAGTTGTCCGAAAGCCCCCGGATTATGGGTCTTGACGGTTCAAGCAAAATGTCAAAAAGCCTGAACAACGCGATCTACCTCAAAGACAACCCCGAAGAGACCATGGAAAAGATAAAATCCGCCAAAACCGACTCGGGCACGACAATTGAATTCAACCCCAGGACCCGGCCGGAAATATCAAATCTGGTTCTTATCTATTCCCTGATTCATAATCAGAATCCCAAAGACGTCGCTTCGGAATTGAAGCACAACACTTACAGCGATTTTAAAATCAAGCTCGCCCAAGATTTAAATAGATACCTAAGGCCGATTCGCGAAAAAAGGCTGGAGCTAGAATCAAAACCCCACTACATCAAGGAAATCTTGGAAATGGGACGAAGCAAAGCCCTGAATAAAGCCGAAGAAACTTTAAAACTCGTCCGCGAAGCCATGAAGATCAACTACTAACACTTGCCGCGAGCCACCGCTCGCGGCAAGTGTTAGACTCTGCTAATGCTTTCTATCGGAATTGTCGGATTGCCGAATGTGGGAAAGTCCACGCTTTTTAAGGCTATCACGAACAAGCAGGTTGATATCCAGAATTATCCATTTACCACCATCGAGCCAAACGTGGGTGTCGTTGCCGTTCCGGATGAGAGAGTGGATGCCTTGGCCGTGCTTTCGGATTCCGCTCGGAAGATTTATACGACGATTGAATTTTTTGATATTGCCGGACTGGTCAAGGGCGCGTCGCAGGGAGAAGGATTGGGAAATAAATTTTTGGCGAATATCAGAGAAGTGGATGCTATCGCCCATGTCGTCCGGGTCTTTGAAGACGCCAATATCACTCACGTCCATAACAAAATAGATCCGGCTGATGACATCGAGATCATCCAGACCGAGCTGGAATTAGCCGACCTTCAGACCAAAGAGAGACGGGAAAAAGAGAAAAAGAATAAAGATCTTCCCGCGCTTAATCTTTTGACCGACAAAAAAGTAATTTTTGTTTTAAACTGCAGTGAGAAACAGCTCGCTGAAGGTTGGCGGCCGGATGAAAAACTTTTAAAAGCCATGGCCGGCCGGCTTTATGTTGTCTTGTCCTCGCCTCTGGAACTTTTGTTATCCGAAGCATCACCCGAAGAAAAGAAGGAATATCTCTCTGAATTCCATATTCAAAAAAGCGGCCTTGATGAGCTAATAAAGACCGGCTACAAAACTTTGGGGCTTTTAACTTTTTTGACGACCGGCGAAGATGAAAGCCGGGCCTGGACGGCTCATCAGGGCGACTTAATTCCCAAAGCTTCGCGGGCCATTCACACCGATTTTGAAAAGTTATTCATCCGGGCCGAAGTCATTAACTGGAAAACCCTGCTTGACTCCGGCCCCTATGCCAATGCCCGCGCCCACGGCCTTGTCCGCACCGTGGGCCGTGATTATATAATCCAGGAGGGCGATGTCGTAGAGATTATGATTGGTAGATCATAATCTCGGAGACCCTGACTTGTCCCGAGTCTGATCGAGGGAGCCTGCCGAACGGGTCGTAGAAATTCTCATTGGAAAATGAGAATATAAAAGATATGGCAAAATACGGGAACAGAACCACTGATAACGCATTAACAGCCGATGAGGGGAAGGATTCGATTTCCAAGGCATTTGAATACATCGAAAAAGAGACCGACTGGCATATAACAGACCGCGAGAAGTTTAAAAATGCTACTGGCGTATATTATGACAGCAAGAAAGTTGGAAGTGTCTTTGTGGAAGTCGCTAATAAAAAAGAAGAAAAAGGTGTCTTGAAGATTCAACTCCGCCCCTTAAGCTTCGACGAAGGTTCCATAATTAGACATATTCAGCCCCAAATCAGGACAAAAAGAATCAGGCTTCCAAAATTATTCCTCGATAGTCCCTGGAATGAGGCGGCCGGTTATGGATTCCTAATTTTTGAGGATCTGTCTCCCCTGCCCAAAATTTGGTCTTCATTGCCCCCAACTCAAGAAAAGGATTTCAAACAGCACAAAGATTTCCTTAAAGAGTTTGTGCACAATTTACTGCCCGTACAGCCCTTTGTCGATAAGCCCAAAGAAAACCAACTCGAACTCGCTCAGGAATCTTTTGATCACTACTGGGGCATCGCCCAGCAAAGTTCTCATAAACATTTTGAACCAGTAGAAATAGAAAATTTTAAGAAGAGGTATTTTGAAGCGCTTTCCAGGATGAGCTTTGAAGACCTTCACTTTACTCACGGGCATTTATCGGGCCTGGATATAGTTTACGACTCCGCAAACGACCAGTATGGGGTCATGGGAAATTTATACTGGAAATGGCGACCAAAATACTGGGAGTTGACTTTCCCGACCTGGAACAATTTGATGCATATCCGTGACAAGAATCTGACTTTCGATAAGTTCCTTGACGTGGTTAATCGCTGGGTTAATCTTGGATCAACAGAATTATATGACCATGACCCCAGCACAAAACCGCAGTACTGGATCAATCTTTTTTCCTTCGCCATGAATACTATCATGCTAGATCTTGGGGCAAGCGAATGGAAAGAAAACGAAATTCAAGAAAGAGAACTGCTCCTTGATTGCTGGAAGAAATTTTTTGATTACATCGCGAAGGAAAAACTCAAATAAACAAAAGGGTCCCGCCGCGGGGCCCTTTTGAGCCCGCGCATGCGGAGCCTAGATCGTTCGGCGCTTCCACAGCGCCCACTTCCAGGGACGGATCAGATGCAGAAGGTCCACCACGATGAGGATGGCGACAGCAAGAACAAAAGCAAGAGTCAAACCGAGAAAACCCTTGGCTTCGCCCTCTTCCGGATCGGGGTCATAGTAGTCATTCATGGCGACTCTCCCTCAGATTGTGAACGACCGGCGAATCCTCGAAGACCTCTGGCGTTCAGCTATCCCCAACCGCGGAAACTTGATGGCCAGTTTGCTGGCGATCATGTTCCAGACCTGCTTGAACGGATCCTGCCGTTCCCAAGAGCCGGTCCCGACGGTGATGTCGTCGATTGACTCGACGAGGCCGCCCATGAAGTGCCGCGCGAGCATCACGACCAGCGGCGCCCGTTGAGCTTCACAGAAGATCGTGACGCGAACCATAAACCCACCACACCGCCCCACCCGCCAGACCTGCCGCCGAATTACGTCGACAGCGTCGCGAATATTTTCGAACGTCGTGAATGAGTCCGGAGAGACCTGGAATCTGGGAGTCTTCTGATGGACATCGACCAGATATTCCGCCATGACGCTTGCTTCGGTGCGACCCGGAGCAGTTTTTTTCTGTGTTTCGCCGCCGCAAAGGATTACCAACTGCGGATTGTGCCGATTGATAAACTCGGCCACCCGATCCAGGTACGACCGCAGCTGGGTGTTAAGGTGGCAACCGTACCCGCAGACCACCACAACATCAATCTTCTTGGCGCTCGTCACCCGTCACCTGCCTTTCAAATAGTACGCCTTACTATATCACCATATTCTATTATGTAAAGTTGCTGTTATGGTTCAACAGCTTGTGGCCACTCGACTAGGCCCCAACTAGCACTCTCGGGTCGAGAGTGCTAGTTGGGGCCGTGCGACAGATACGGAATTCTTTATGTATGCCGTATCCAAAGTATGCCTAGGGTGACTCCAGGTTATCCAAGCTATTGGGATACTGCATAAAATTGACACCCGTCGAGATATTTGATAGACTTTATTTAAGTTAAAAACGCGGGATATTAGCTCTGCAGGTCCGCCAGCTGGCGGATCCACTAGCGAACGACTCGTTCCCTACCTGCCGGCGATATCTCGAATAATTGAAGATGTCTGAAGTCCATCGGAATTACGAATTGTCTTTTCATATTAATCCTAACCTGGAAGAGGCCGGGATTTCTGCGATTGCCGCGGAACTTAAAGACCAGTTGACGAAAAACGGCGCAAGCGTTACCTTTGCCAAAGAACCCGAGCGACAGCGTTTGTCTTACCCGATTGACCACAACAATCAGAGCTTTTTCGGCTATATCCAGTTTAATTTAAGCGGCGGCGAAGACAAAGACACAGCCGCAGGATTGGCAGGAGTCGAGGAATACATTAAACTTAACAACGATATTCTACGATCTTTAATCATTCGGATGCCGTCAGATATCCAGAAGAGCCAAGCCTTGGAAAGACAGATGAAGGCCCGCGAGCGCCTGGAGAAGCGGGCTCAAGCCGCCACCAAGGCCGCTCCCCAGAAACCGGCTGCTGACTCCGAGAAGCTTGAAAAAGAAGTCGAGGAAATAATCGAAAAGCTATAGCAACCAGTGCCTAGTGGCTAGCGACTAGTGGCTAGAGAAATCTAGAAACTGAAAACTAGAAACTAGAAACTTCTGTAGTGAATTTAAACAAAGTAATACTAATAGGCCGCCTAACCCAAGATCCCGAATCCCGCACTACGCCGAGTGGCCAGAACGTCGCTACGATCCGTATGGCTACAAACCGGGTCTGGAGCGACGCCAGCGGACGGAAAGAAGCAACCGAATATCACACCGTGATCGCTTGGGGGCGCTTGGGCGAGATTGCTTCCACTTATTTGAAAAAGGGAGCGCTGATCATGATCGAGGGCCGTTTGCAAACCCGCTCTTGGACAGGCACCCAGGATAACGTCAAGAGATACACCACCGAAATCATCGCCGAAAATTTACAGATGGGCCCGCGAGCGGCCACAGCCGGATCATATGATAATTCCCCCAGCAATTTCCGCAAGCCGAGTCCCGAAAAAGCCGTCACGCCCGAAGAAGACAATATTCCGATAATTGACGAAAACGAGCCCCTTAATGCCGGTGTGGAAGAGGACGAAGTGAAAATTAAAGAATCAGATTTGCCGTTCTAACAATCAGGAAACTAGGTTATAGGAAATAGGGTTTAGTTTTCGGCCCTAATTCCTAATTCCTAATTCCTAATTCCTTGCTATGCAGTGCCGTTTATGTGAGGACAATATCGAGCATGTAGATTATAAGAACACGCAGTTTTTGCGTAAATACGTCACGGCTCAATTCAAAATCGGCGCTTCGCGCCGAAACGAACTTTGCGGCCGGCACCAGCGGATGATCTCCAATGCCATCAAACTCGCCCGACACATGGCTCTGATGCCATATACTCGCAACCAGACAGTCAGGTAGAACCCAAAATCTGCGTGATCTGCTTCGTTGCAGAAAGGCGGCTTCGCACGCCTGCTCCGGTGCTCACTCACCATAGTTCTACTACTATAGCTCGTTCGTTCCTCGCCTGCGCCTTGCATCTCATCACAGATTTTGGGTTCTAAGAAGAATATCGTCACTTTCGGACGAGAAGACGGTGTCGAAAGACGCTCGGATAATGTGATGGCCTTGCCTAAATTTTTTAAAAAGTTTTAATCATACACAGGCAAGACCTGTGTATGATTATTCAAAACCTACTATTTATAAATGCTTCGATCGAAGCATTTATAAATAGTGACAAAAGCCGGCCGGCCAGTCGGCGGGCAGGTAACAAATCAAAAGCGAAGCCTGGGCTATTTCCGAGCATTTTCTCGACGCCGTTTTGCAAAATGGCTATCGGCGAGCGACTATTCTTCTGAAATAGGCAACGCCACAATCTCTTCCTCAGCGGCTGCCTTTCTAACCTTGCTGACGATCTCATTCATGATTTTCAGGTTTTCTTTGAGGAACTGGCGGGAGCCTTCAATGCCCTGCCCGATCTTATTGCCGTTGTAACTGAACCACGAGCCTGATTTAGCAACGACATTATAGCGCACGCCGGCATTGACGACATCGGCGTATTTGGAAATACCTTCGTTATAGAGAATATCGAATTCGCAGGTACGAAAGGGCGGTGCGACTTTGTTTTTGACGATTTTGACTTTGGTGCGGTTACCGACAATCTTTTCGCCGGCTTGGATCTGGGCCGAACGACGGATTTCGATGCGAACGGAAGAATAGAACTTCAAAGCCATGCCGCCGGTGGTAGTTTCGGGATTACCGAACATCACCCCGATTTTCATGCGCAGCTGATTGATGAAAATAACCGTGGTCTTGGATTTAGCGACAATAGCCGTGAGCTTGCGCAAAGCGTGGGACATCAGCCGAGCCTGTAAGCCCATGTGCTGTTGGTCCATCTCGCCTTCAATCTCAACTCGGGGCGTAAGCGCGGCCACCGAGTCAATCACAACCACATCAATACCGCCGGATTTAACCAGAGATTCAACGATGTCCAGAGCCTGCTCACCGGTATCAGGCTGGGAAATTAAAAGCTGATCAATCTTGACGCCGATTTTCTTGGCATATTCCGGATCCAAAGCGTGTTCAGCGTCAACATAGGCGGCGATGCCGCCGGCTTTTTGGGCTTCGGCTACGATATGCAGACAAAGCGTGGTCTTGCCTGAACTTTCCGGGCCGTAAATTTCAATTACCCGCCCGCGGGGCACGCCGCCGACGCCCAAGGCGATGTCCAAAGAAAGAGAGCCGGTCGGGATAACGTCCACATCCACTTTCCCCACCTGCCCTAAGCGCATAATTGAACCTTCACCGTATTTCTCCTGCAATTCCTTGACCATCATCTCGACATTGCTTGACCATCCATCTTTGTCCGTAGAGATTTTTTTTCCCTCTTTCTTTTCCTTGCCTGAGTGTTTTTTGGGAGTCATGTCTTTTGTCTTTAAAATTGACTTCAGTAATTATATAAAAAGGACATCTAAAAGCAAGTGTGGGGCACACCCTGCGGGTGCCCCACTTGATTACGGCTTCTCGTACCGGATTTCCTGTTTCTTGTGATCATAAACGATCACACCAAGAACTTCGCAGTCTTTGGGATGAATCACCGGATACGGTGGCGGTGGATTATCCCACGCCCGCGGGAACATCCGCTCGAACTGACGAACAGCCCGATAGGCGTTCGATGTGCGGCATGCGCGACATGGGCATTCACAGCTAAGCGCGCGAAACGGCGGCAGGAGTTTAGGTTCCATTAGTCCCTCACGTTGATGGTCACAGCCATATCTTCAGCCGTGAAAAGTTCTGCCTGACGCGCGTCATTGATAAGGACATCAACTTCGCGATGCCACTTTTTGGCGGGTTGATCTGCCTCCTCGCCCCTTCCCCACAAACGGGATTTTGGTTGTTGAGGACATTGTGACCTCCCGCATTGGCACCCCGGGGGATGTCTGATCTTGTTTCCTTTCAAAGAACTCTTTGACTTCGCGACCTTCCTCTTTGCCATACGGCACTCCTAGTTCTCGTCTTGCTCGGCTTCGGGCGTGTCAGAATTCACAATCGTGGCGGCGATGTCGGGGCGAGGAATCGAAGGGAAATCTTGGCTCTCCACAAGGACAGTTTCTTGAATTGGCGCATCTGGCTTGATGTAAACATCACGGGGCTTGGCGCCGTCGCCCGGACCGATTACGCCCTTTTCTTCAAGAATATCCAGCAGCCGTGCGGCTCGGGCATAACCGACACGGAGACGCCGCTGGAGCAGAGAGGCCGAGGCTTTGCCGGCATGAATCACGACTTCTTTGGCTTCAGCGTACATATCGTCATCGGCGCCGTCATCATCGGCTTGGCGGGCCGCGGCGGCGGCATTGAAATCAACCTGAAGCGACGGCGGGACTCCGGCAGTTGCCGGATTCTTTTCCACCATTTCGTCGCCTTGAGCTTTAAGGAATTTAACCACATCGTGCACTTCTCCTTCCGTAACCAGCGCGCCCTGAATACGGCGGGGTTTGGCCGAATCTCCGGATAAAAACAGCATATCGCCCTTGCCCAGTAATTTCTCCGCTCCCGGCATATCTAGTATCGTACGCGAATCAATCTGGCTTGGGACTTGTAAAGCCAGACGGGAAGTAATGTTGGCCTTAATTAATCCCGTAATGACTTCGACTGACGGCCGCTGGGTTGAAAGAACCAAATGAATGCCGACGGCTCGAGACATCTGGGCCAGCCGAACGATTGCCGATTCGACATCACGGCCGAAAGAGGCCATGAGATCGGCCAGTTCATCAATCACAATTACAATCGCCGGCATGATCGGTTCGCCGCGATCCGTCATCTTGGCATTGTACGAAAACATGTCTTTTGAGCCGACGCGGGAAAGGTGGTCATAGCGCCGATCCATCTCCCCAATCGCCCATTTCAACGCTCCAATGACTTTCTTGTTATCTGTAATCACCGGCGTAATCAAATGCGGAATATCGTTGTATAAAGTCAGTTCGACCCGCTTCGGATCAACCAAAATAAGTTTCAAAACATCGGGAGAGTGCTTGTAGAGCAGAGAGAGCAGAATCGCGTTGATGGCCACAGACTTGCCCGTGCCGGTGGCACCGGCCACCAAAAGATGGGGCATTTTTTCAAGAGATGAAAATATGGCATTGCCCGATACGTCCCGGCCCAGAGCCAGCGGCAGGAAATATTTGGACTTAGCAAAGTCTTCCTCTTCCAGCATATTGCGCAAACCGACAGTCGCGACTTTGTAATTAGGGACCTCGATGCCGACAAGCGACTTTCCGGGAATAGGCGCTTCGATCCTGATTGGATGAGCAGCCAGAGCCAGAGATAGGTCGGAATGGAGAGTGGCGATTCGCGACAGCTTGACGCCGACCGCCGGCCGGAGAGTGAACTGGGTCACAGTCGGACCGATTGAAACCTCGCCCATCTCAACGTCAATCCCGAAATTTGAAAGCGTGCGCTTGATGATCGTGGCGCTGGCGTTAATGTCTCCAGTCACGGCTTCTTCTTTGTCGCTGTTTAGCAAGTTCAGCGGCGGGAGCGTCCATTTGCCACGCTTTAGATTTTTGATGACAAATTCCTTGTCGCTCATCGGTTCTCCGGCCACGGCTGAATTTGCCCGGCCGGCGATCGGAGCGACTTTAAAGTCAGGCTTCGCGGCGGCAACGACTTCAGAACCCTTCTTAACCACGACGTCTACGGGCTTGGCTTCTGGTTTAGGATTTTTAAATAAGCCGGCGATTGAAATGTTCATGGAAACAAGGATCGCGATTGCGGCTAAAGCCACCAAAACAATCATCGAAGCCGTAAAACCGATCGAGGCCAAGAGCGGATAGCCCAGAATGACGCCGAAATAACCGCCATGCAGGATCCGAGTCGGGGTGTCCACATTGCCGAAGATATAAAACAGAGCCAAAAAAGTCAGTGTGAATAAAGCCGTTCCGAGCACGGCGCTGGAATATATCTTTCGGGAGATTGATTTGATGAATGAGAAGCCCAGAAACAGAAAGGCCAGCGGGATAATGAAAAAGCCCCAGCCAAAGAGGGAACGGGAAACGTTGTCGAAAAGTTCGCCTGCCCGGCCGGCTTGGCCCATAAAACTCAAAGCGCTTAATATCGCCAAACTGATGCTGATAATTCCCCAGATGCTGTTCTTTGTTTCCTGGTTTATATCAAAGCCCTTGACCGGCGGTCTGTCATATTTTGGCGGCCGGCCCCGCTTGGCTTGGATTTGATTATGATTCCGATCCCAGTTTTCTCGATACTTTCTATGTCTGCCCATAGGTTTATTATCCTAAAAAAGAAGGTGGGAATCAATAGGGCTATTAATATTTTTCCATCTCCCTCCGCCGGTCCTCTTGTCTTCAGACCTTGTCATTATGCCGAACAAAAACGCCAGCTTGCCTCGCAGCCATCGGATTCCTTTTTGTTACCGGCATAATTTCCTCGGCTTCAGCAAGAGACAATCGGCGTCGGTCGGAATGTAAAAATATTAATAGCCCTATTGATTTAAATGGTTAGAGGAATTTTGGAATTTAAAGGCCCGCATTTCAGCGGGCCAGTCTGGTCTGCTCCAGTGGCTCAAGTGTGTTTTTTACGCATCCCTTGATACAGCGGCTCTTGCCTAAGGAGCTGTGCTTCCTCTTTGCCGGAGATTTGGGCCCCCCGGCCGGTTGAAGCATCACAACCGTTCGCGTGCCTTTATGTTAGTCGGTAGCCCATACGGGCACCGGGTTCATAAGCGCATCGATCGTCCCTCCAGTGGCACTCTTAGCGGTGCCCGCGTCTTGGTTGATCGGCGGCGCGGTTGCCCAAAGGCTTAGCCGCGCCGAACTTCTGAACTACGCCGTCGCGAGCTTACGCCGCGGCGACGGCGCAGCCAGCTTCCGGAGTCGGGCGTACAACGCCCTGACCCCCAAGAAGTGACCGGTCTTCGCATCGCGGAGGGGCTTGCCCTCCCAGCGGGCCTGCTCGATCGTGACGATCTGCGCCTGAAGGCGCATCGCCACACCGTTGGCCGCGAACCGCCGGTGCATCGCCCGAAACGCCGGCTCCCCCATCCGCCGGCGCCTGTTGCGCCGTCTCGCCGACCGTGTGATCATTTGAGTAGCCTCTTCATATTATGCTGCCACGCCCATCCATAGGATGGACAGAACCCGCCGACCGACTACTTCTTGCGCGGCTTCTTCTCCAGAACGAGGGTCGTCACGAAGTAGACATGCTGCGCAACGTCGATGCCTTTATATTCCATCATTCCGTACGGAGCGAGGCTCGTCTGGGCGGAAATGACGCACCACCCCGGATTGAGACGGTGAAGGCGGTCGTTGACCTCATTCTCGGGGGTTTGGTTCTGCGATCTCACAATAATGATTTTCTGTGGCATTGCTACCTTGTTGGAAATGGCCCCATGGCCGAACTGGTTGGGCTCATCTGGCGCCTGCCAGATTTCAAGCCTCATATCTCTATTATACACCTATTTTATAGAAAAGTCAATGGTTCGACGGATTCGGCAAGCTCACCGCAGGCAAACTCAGAGCAAGTTGGTTAAATAACCAGCAAAAAAGACCCAATTTTGGGTCTTTTTTGCGACAAATACACAGGCAAGACCTGTGTATGCCTATTCAAAACCTACTATTTATAAATGCTTCGATCGAAGCATTTATAAATAGTGACAAAAGCCGGCCGGCCGGTCAGCGGGTAGGTAACAAATCAAAAGCGAAGTCGCGGATTACCTTTCGAGACAGTAGACACCGAGGGCTGAGGCGTAGCTCTTGCCATTTCCAAGCGTCTTTCGACATCGTCTTCTCGGTATGAATCTGAAGGAAAGAATGCCTTTAACAAAAATCTGGCCGGAAAATCCCGAAGGGAGGAACGGGTGCCGGATTTTTGTCGGCATTCTGACGAAGATAAAGTTACGAGACAGATGGAGAAAGCAGCGAGGGGAATGGCAAGAGCGGAGCTACCTTTGGAATCCAGTACCAGCGGGAATAAGCCGGCCGATGATGACGTTTTCTTTGAGGCCGCGCAAATTATCCTCTTTGCCGGAGATCGCCGCTTCAACCAAAACCTGTGTCGTCTGCTGGAATGAAGCGGATGAAAGGAAGCTGTCCGTCGAGAGCGCGACTTTAGACATGCCCATCAGGAGCTGTTCAAAAGTGGCTTCGCGGCCGCCGGAGGCGGATCCGCCTACGGCGGATTTTCCTAGTCTGACTTTTTCGTTTTCCTGGATGATTCTGCGTTTTTCGACAATGGATTCTGCCAGCAAATCGGTGTCGCCCGGGTCAATAACCTTGACCCTGGAAAATAGCTGGCGAATAATCAGCTCGACGTGTTTGTCATTAATGCTGTCCCCGGTCGGAGAATAGATGCCATGGACTTCGCGGACAATATAGCGAGTCACCAAATCCATATCCCCTGTCGTTTCATAAAGCTCCCGCAAATCAACATTGCCTTCGCTCAACTGCTGACCGACGCTGACCAAGTCACCGGCGCTGACCGTAACCGGAATGTTCGGTATTAAGGCGTATTCCCTTTTCTCGCCGGAATCGACGACTTCTATAATCATGGTTTTTTGTTTTGAACGCTCCTCGATACCCAGAACCTTACCGTTCACGTCGGAGATCAGCGCTTTAAACTGGGGCGAGCGAGCTTCAAAAATCTCGACGATGCGAGGCAGACCCATGGTGATATCCGCGCCGCCGGAAACGCCACCGGTATGGAAGGTTCTCATCGTCAGCTGGGTTCCCGGTTCGCCGATAGCCTGGGCAGTGACGATACCCACCGCTTCGCCGAGATTCACCAATTCATTCTTGGACAAATCATAGCCATAGCACATGCGGCAGATGCCGTTAACAGACTTGCATTTGACAACCGACCGGATCCGGATAGTCGAAAGCTTAAGTTCTTCGATTTTCTTGGCGCTTTCTTTGTCTACGACCTTGCCTTTTTTAACGATTACCGTCCCGTCCGGCGAGATGATATCGTCCATAACGACACGGCCTTTAACCCGCTTACCCAAAGACTCTCCAGAAAATTTAGAGTCTTCAGTATAAAGAGTGTAGCCCTCTTTGTCTTTGCAGTCCTCTTCAAGAACCACTACGTCCTGGGCCACGTCCACTAGACGCCGAGTCAGATAGCCGGCTTCAGCCGTCTTGAGGGCGGTGTCAACCAAGCCTTTTCTGGCGCCGTGGGTGGAAATAAAATATTCAAGCGGCTGCATGCCTTCTTTCAGGGAATTGCGAACTGGCAGTTCAATTAGCTCGCCTGATGGGTTGACCACGATGCCGCGCATACCCATCAGCTGATCCAGAACCGACCATGAGCCTCGCGATTTAGAATCTACCATCATGTACGCGGAATCTTTGGGTCCGACTTGTTTCTTCACCAAAACCGAAAGCTTAGCTTTAGCTTCGTTCCAAATTTCGATGGCTTTGCTTTTGCGCTCGTGTTCGGTCAGCAGGCCCTGTTCGTACAGCTTGAGATTCTCTTCGATAAGCTTGTCGGCGGCGGAAATAATCTCGCCTTTTTCGGGCGGAATTCTCAAATCGGCCATGCTCCAAGAAACACCGGAAAGAGTGGCGTAGCGGAAACCAAGATCTTTGATTCGGTCCAGGTAGGCAACGGTTACATCGGGGCCGTACTCGTCCCAGATGTCTGATTCCACGACCTTGAGATCGGATTTATTCAGAAGTTTATTAATAAAGACATGGCCTTCGGGCAGGGCCTCATTAAAGATAATCCGGCCGACGGTAGTTTCCATCAGTTCATGCCGGCCTTCAGTTGCAGCCGGATTCGGAACTTTAATTTTGGCACAAAGATTGACGACGTCATTTTCATACGCCAGCTGCGCTTCTTGGAATGAAGAGAATATTTTACCTTCGCCTTTTAAGCCATCCAGAGCGCTGGTCAGATAGTAACAGCCCAAAGAAATGTCATGGCTCGCCACGGCCACCGGATCGCCGGTCGCCGGTTTCAAGATGGCATGGCTGGCAAGCATTAAATTGCGGGCTTCGGCCTGGGCTTCATTCGTCAGCGGCAGATGGACCGCCATCTGGTCACCGTCGAAATCGGCATTGAAGGCGAACACCGGCAGAGCTGGAATCTTAATAGCTTTGCCCTCGATTAGAATCGGATGGAAAGCCTGAACGGACAGACGGTGCAAAGTCGGCGCTCGATTTAGAAGCACAAGCTTTTCGTGCATCGCCTGCTCTAAAGCCGCCCAGACATCAGGCGTTTCCTGCTCGATGAGACGGCTGGCCGATTTAATGTTGTGGGCTAATTCTTTTTTAATCAGAATGCCGATGACGAAGGGCTTGAATAATTCCAAAGCCATCTGCTTTGGTAGACCGCACTCGGCAATGCCGAGTTCCGGGCCGATGACGATGACCGAGCGGCCGGAATAATCAACGCGTTTACCCAAAAGATTCTGCCGGAAGCGGCCGGTTTTGCCCTTGAGCATGTCCGCCAGCGATTTTAATGCCCTTTTCTGGCCGGTAGAAGCGGCCGTCGCGGATTGGGTCCGTTTCATGGAATTGTCAATCAGCGAGTCAACGGCTTCCTGAAGCATTCGCTTCTCGTTCTTAGTGATAACTTCCGGCGCTTTAAGCTCCAGCAGATGCTTTAAGCGGTTGTTGCGGTTGATGACCCGGCGATAAAGATCGTTCAAATCTGAAGTCGCGAAACGACCGCCGTCCAGCGGCACCATTGGCCGGAGAGCCGGCGGGATGACCGGCAAGATGCTGATAATCATCCACTCCGGACGAATGCCGGACTTTTTCATGCCTTTTATAAACCGAAGGCGGCGGGAGACTTTACGGAACTCAAGCGGGTTCGTCTCGTTTTTTATATCGCCTTCAAGTTCGACGACTAGATCGTCAAAATTTAATTCTTCCAGGAGCTTTTTGACTGCGTCGGCGCCGATACCGGCCTCAAAAACTTCGCCGTATTTCAGAGAAAAGTCCCGAAAATCCAATTCCGAAATGACCTGATGTTTCTGAAGATTCCGCAAGTTGTTTTTCTCACGGTCCTTCAACTCCTTTAAAGCCTCCTCTTCTTCGGCGTTTTTAACGTTCTTAATTTTTGATTTAAATTCGCTCTCAATCCGTTTCATGGCCTCGGCCTTGAGATCCTCGTTAACCTTCATCACGATGTAGCTTGCGAAATAGACGACTTTTTCCAGTTCAGGCAGTAATACGCCCAAAATGGTGGCAATCTTCGAGGGCACGCCCCGCAAGAACCAGATATGAGCCACCGGCGCGGCTAATTTTATGTGACCCATCCGCTCGCGGCGAACAATTGCTCTTGTAACTTCAACGCCACAGCGATCGCAGATAATGCCTTTATAGCGGATACGCTTGTATTTGCCGCAGTAACATTCCCAGTCCCTGGTCGGACCAAAAATCGCCTCGGAAAACAAACCCTCACGCTCCGGTTTTTGGGTGCGGTAATTGATCGTTTCAGGCTTGGTTACTTCGCCATAAGACCATGACAAAATATCGTCGGGGGAAGCAACCTTTAGTTTTATTGATGCTAAATCCATATGATTAGGTTCTAGGTTCTAGGTTCTAGGTTCTAGGGGTTAGGAATTAGGTCTGCGGACTATCACCTATTTCCTATAACCTAGACCCTGATTTCACCTTTCCATTAGTTCGACGTTAAGACCCAGGCCTTTTATTTCAGAAACTAAAACCTTGAATGATTCGGGCAGATGGGGCGCTTTGATTTCTTCTCCATTTACAATAGACTCATAAGTCTTCGCGCGGCCCAAAACATCGTCCGATTTGATAGTCAGCATTTCCTGTAAAGTATAGGCCGCGCCATAACCTTCAAGAGCCCAAACCTCCATTTCCCCGAATCTCTGGCCGCCGAACTGGGCTTTGCCGCCCAAAGGTTGCTGGGTAATCAACGAGTAGGGACCGATGGAGCGCATGTGCAGTTTATCTTCGACCATGTGGATGAGTTTCAAGAAATAAGTCATGCCGACATGGGCCGGTTTGGCAAACGGCAAACCAGTTTTGCCGTCATAAAGCTGCTGGCGGCCGTCAATCGGTAAGCCCGCTTTCTTAAGTTCTTCAATAATCATTTCTTCCGTCGGGCCGGCCATGGACGGAGCCGCCACTTTGTAGCCTAACTTCTGGGCGGCAAGGCCAAGATGAGACTCCAGAATCTGCCCGATATTCATGCGGGAAATTACGCCTAACGGCGAGAGCACGATATCAACCGGCGTGCCGTCTTCAGTAAAGGGCATATCCTCTTCCGGCAGAATAACAGAGATGACGCCTTTGTTGCCGTGCCGGCCGGCTAACTTGTCGCCGACCTGTATCTTCCTAAGCTGGGCTACGGAAACTTCTATCCTCTTAATTACGCCAACGTCAAGCTTATCGCCCTCCTCGCGGCTAAATATTTTAACCGCGACTACCCGGCCTTGGGCGCCGTAATCAAGACGCATCGAGGAATCCTTTACGTCCCGGGACTTATCACCAAAAATAGCACGCAGCAGTCTTTCTTCGGCCGTAAGGTCGCTTTCGCCTTTGGGTGAAATTTTGCCGACTAAAATATCCTGGGAGTGGACCTCCGCGCCAACCCGAACCACACCATCCGGATCAAGATCATTCAGGCGCTCCATGGCGACATTTGGAATATCGTATGTCGTCAGCTCCGGTCCGAGTTTCGTGTCGCGGACATCAACCGCATGGTCAACAACGTGAATCGAGGAAAGGACGTCCTCTTTAACCAGACGTTCAGAGATAACGATGGCGTCTTCAAAGTTCGCGCCTTCAAATGACATATAAGCTACCAGAAGATTCTTGCCGAGGGATAATTCGCCGCCTTGGGTAGATGGCCCGTCGGCGATAACTTGCCCTTTTTTGACCTTCTCGCCCTTTCTGACGATTGGTCTCTGATTTAAAGATGTGAATTTGTTTGATCTCTTGAATTTAAGCAGTTTGAATTCGTGTTCTTTGCCGGCGGAAGTTTCGAGAGTAATCCGATTAGCGTCCACTTTTGTTATCGTGCCTGCTTCCGGCGCGATGACAAGCATGCCTGAATCGCGGGCGACCTTCTCTTCCATTCCTGTTCCGACATAGGGCGCTTCCGGGGTAATCAAAGGCACGGCCTGCTTTTGCATATTCGTACCCATCAGAGCCCGGTTCGCGTCGTCATTCTCAAGAAACGGGATTAGCGACGTGGCGACAGAGAACTGCTGCTTCGGAGAAACATCAATGTATGTAACTTCCTGGGGATGGGCCGTTCCGGGTTCGCCTTTGATTCTGGCCGGGATCTTATCGCCCAAAAGCATTCCGTTTTTATCGGTCTTGGCGCCCGCTTGAGCAATGACCTGTTTTTCCTCCTCAATGGCGTCAAAATATAACATTTCGCCGGTAACCTTTCCTTTATTTACTTTCAGATAGGGTGTGAGGATAAAACCGAAAGGCGAAATTTTAGAATACAGCGCCAAGTGTCCGACCAGACCGATATTCGAACCTTCCGGAGTGGCGATCGGACAGATTCGGCCGTAGTGCGAAGGGTGGACGTCGCGAACCTCAAAGCTGGCGCGCTCCCGAGTCAAACCGCCCGGACCTAAAGCCGTCAAGCGGCGTTTGTGTTCAAGTTCTGAAAGCGGATTCTCCTGATCCATAAACTGCGACAGCTGGCCTGAAGCAAAAAATTCTTTTAAGGCGGCGACAAAAGGCCGGGCATTGATTAATTGAGACGGCAAGACGGTGGCCAGGTCCGAGGTAGACATGCGGTCTTTGATGTTTCTTTCCATTCGGGCAAAGGCCACGCGTAATCGGTCCTGCAGCAACTCGCCGAGAGTTTTGACGCGCCGGTTGCCCAAGTGGTCCATATTATCAGGCTGAGCCGTCGGATCGTTGTTGAGCCTGATAATCTCCCGAAGAATATCGACAACGTCCTCCTGCTTCAAAACCCTGTTCTTGGCATCGTCATAATTGATATCCCGATTAAATCTTTGGTTCAGACGAAAACGGCCCACTTTCGATAAATCATAGCGGGAAGGATTCGTGAACAGATTGGCAATCATCTGCTTGGCATTGTCGGGTGTAGCCGGATCTCCGGGTCGAACGCGCTTATAGAGTTCAATAAAACCCTCTTCTTCATTTGATGACGGGTCCTGAAGAATAGTCGCCAGCATGTACTTCATGTTTGGATCCGTGTCTATGTCCTCGAAGGCTTTCTTTATATCTTCGTCTTTGGAAAGACCAAGGGCTCTTAATAAAGCCGTCGCCGCGACCTTACGCTTGCGATCAATGCGGACCGAAATTACGCCATTATATTCAGTCTCAAACTCCAGCCACGCTCCGCGCAGGGGGATTAATTTTGCGCCAAAAAACCGCTGATGGCGGCTGGATCTGGAAAGCGAGAACAACGCTCCGGGGCTGCGAATGAGCTGGGAAATGACCACGCGCTCGACACCATTAATGATAAAAGTGCCTCGAGGGGTCATGAGCGGGAAATCAGCGATGAATAATTCCTGCTCACGGTACTGGCCGGTTTTTTTATTCTTGAGGCCTATTTGCACCTTCAGCGGCGCTTCGTAGGTGATGTTTTTTTCAATAGCGGTTCTTTCTTCATATTTAGGTTCCTCGAGCCGGTAATCCAAAAAACTTAATTCGAGTTCCTTTCCAGTCCAGTCTACGATCGGAGAAATCTCGGCTAAAAGCTCTTTGAAACCGATGTCTAAAAACCATTTGTAGGAATCCAGCTGAACCTGAACCAGGTTCGGAGCTTCAAACTGGTCGAGATCGAATTTTGAAAATATTTTACGGGTCATGGATATTAAAAGACTCGAGCCAGGGCTCCGCCGGTTCTTTGACTAATAGATGCGGGAATTGCGACGATAAAAAGCCGCACGCTTAATCGTGAGACGCGTGGGCTTTTTAATTGACGCTTATTTTACAGAATACATCCAGGACAAAGTGGGCGAATTGTTAGCTATCGAGCGAATACGGACGTAACCCTGTCCACTCGATAGCCCCCAATTTACTTGACTTTTAAAGCTTGGGAGACAGTTTGGGCGATCATTGTCGCCATGCTCGACTTATCGTCAAAACCCAGCAAAATCACCTCTAAGGGTGACACCTTGCTAATTCTATTCTTTTTGAAGATTCTGTCAATAGAAGTTACCAACATGTTATCGAGATTAAAATCAAGAGGGATTATCAACATATCCCGAGCCTCGCCGTCAACGATAAACTTTAACTCAATTTCTGTACTGCTTTTTTTAGAAATGATTAGCTCCATGGTTAGTATTATGTATTAAGTATTAAGTATTCCCGATCGCATACTAGATACTTCTCCATTAACTGTATCTCTTGATGCTTTGCAGAATACCCAGACCGATCAGTAAAGACAAGAGATTACTGCCGCCGGAGCTTATGAACGGGAAAGGAATTCCTGTTATCGGGAACAGCCCCACATTCACGCCAGCCCCGATGATGGCATGAGCAGCAATCAAGATTGTGATACCGACCGCAAAGAGCCGGCCAAAATTAGATGGCGCCAGCTGGCCAATATATAAAATCCGCCGGAAGATAAATATTATTCCCGCCAAAATGAGCGCGATGCCGAAAAGCCCGAACTGTTCGGCCGTGGCAGAGAATACAAAATCATTATACGGTTCAGGCAGGAAACCGTTGCGCGTCTGAGTGCCCCGGCCCCAGCCGTTGCCAAACCAGCCTCCCGCCCCGACAGCAATCTTGGACTGGATCAGATTATATCCACTACCGTAAGGATCGCTCCCGGGATTCAAGAAAGAGACGATCCTAGTTTGTTGATAGGGCTTGAGAGCGAACATCCAGGCCGCCACGGCGGCGATGACAATCAGCACAACCAGGCTGAAGATCTGACGGCGGTTTAAGCCTACAGCGACCAGCATCCCCAGCCAGATCATCAGCATAATGATTGCCGAGCCCAAATCCGGCTGAAGAAGGGTGATGCCTATCGGGATCAGGCAATAGAGGCCCGAAACGATAACGTGCCGATAATCATTGATATGGATGTGCCGCTGGGAAAAATATTTAGCCATCAGAATAATGATGGCTAGTTTCATGAATTCTGCCGGTTCGAATGTGAAAACACCGATGACAATCCAGGACTGAACGCCGCGGATCGTCGGAAATAAAAACGGGGCTAAAAGCAATATCACTGAACCGACATAGAGGACGAACACCGGCCAGGGATAATTTTTTAAATAGCGGTAATTAAAGTACGAAAACAAACTCATTAAAATAACGCCCAAAATTACAAAGATTATCTGTTTCTGGAAAAAAGGATTCTGGGAGCCGCCTATCCCGTAAATATTGAAAATACTGAAAACGCAAAGAGCCGCGACTGTAACGAAAAGCGGCTTATCAATGCCGGATAAGTAGTTGCGAATAAATCTGCGCATTTATCTTGGGAATTCCCCTGTCCTGCCGGCGCTTTTTATGAAATTGGAGTCGTCAAGCAAGTTCGTTTCGACATGCGTCCTGACGACCGCGTCTGCTGGCAGTTCAAAGGGCCAGGAGACTTTAAACGAGCGGTTGGTGCGAGCCAGAAAAGTCTGGATATTGGTCGTCACCGCGGTAACTAGATTCCCCGACGAATCGCGGACAACGACGGCAACATCAACTTTTTTAAAATCGTAATCCGAATTATTAGAGACGACAGCCTCATAAGAACTTTGAATTCCGGGCAATAAAGCTTCCTGCCGGACCGCAAAAGCCGCATTCGGCAAATCTCCCGTTTCGCGCCAATTAATACTCTCTAGTTCTATCCGCATTTTTGAGCCCGCGGGGATACCCGGAATATTGCCGCGGACGATGAGCTTGGTCTGGCCCGGGAAAATATAAAATTTATTTCCTTCAAATCTCTTAGTCTCGTTGCCTGAAAAATCTTCAAAAATTAGAGTGTGGGCCCCGTCGGCAATCGCCTGGCCGACATTGGGATTATAAATTTCCATGACCGCTTCCGAAATGCCGTCTTTGGCGGTTACGAATTCAGCCGTCTGGATCTTTATCTCCTTAATGGCCACGGAACAGGCTTTGCCGCAGGCCAGCGTGCCACAGTCAACACCTTCCTCTTGGCCGTTCTGTCTGCCGTCAAAACAAGTCGGTTTGGTCTTGTACCAATAAGTTCCGCCGATGATTGCGCCGAAAATCACCAAATAAATTGCACCTATAAAAATTCTTTTAAAAGTTCTGGGCATAATACTTTATTTAAATCTTTCTAATTCGTCTCGGATCTTATCCCAATATTCCGGTTCGAATTCTTGCGCCGCCATCGTCAAAGCATCTTCCAATGCCTGACGAGCATCCTGAATCAATCCGGCATCGTGAAATAGATGGGCTCGCTTCAGCGCCAACTCATAGCGGCCAAACGGACCGGGAGCTTGATCGGCGATTCTTTCTTGGGACATGGTCCACTCTAAGAATAAAGCTTTGGCTTCTGAACTATCCGGACCCTTTTCCTTTACGGCCTCAAGCAAACGCTGTTTCAGAGTTAATTCTGGGTTTTGCGGCTGTTCGTTCACAAAACTATACTAACAAAACAATTGGGGGCTTGGTAGCCCCCTTTGTCGATGGGAAATCGTACACTATCGTCGCTTTGACCTTTTCACGCGACGCTTTAATTTCTTGATGTCACGCTCCATCAACGCAAGTTCTTCATACATCGACGGAGCCGCATTCCCCTCGCCTTCGTAGACCTCCTGCTGAACAATCCGTGTAAGGAGTTCGCCGTGAGCGGATTTAGCATGTTCGAGAAGTTGCGTTCTCCTCATGCCCTTTATGTCGATCGGATTACCGCCATTCGCGGGTGTAAAGGAAAGTTGCATAGCGCCTCCAATACAACAATCTACTTAAATATCAAATTTTTTGCAATAAAGCATATGCCAACACATGCTTCCGCATGAGGCATAACGGAAAATGCTTGTTTAGTGACAGGGCAGGCTTCTGAGCATGGCCCCGCACCGAATGGGCATCGTTTGAGTTCCAACCACTGTAGGGCAGCTACCTACTTTCGCCGGATAAGTCCGACTATCATGGGCTCCGCGAGATTTCACTTCTGAGTTCGGAATGGGATCAGGTGGAGCACTCGCGACATAGCTACCTTACACTGGCTACAACTTTTTTAGCCCAGTAATACTACCGCGACAAGCTATTCGCTAGCGAATAGCCAAGCCAAAGGCCTGTCACAGAAGATATACTGGGTTAGTTAGTGGATTAAAATTTTACCAAAGGAAACATGAATCAAGCGATTACTATTTCGACATATTAGTAGCTCTCGACTAAGCACGTCACCGTGCGTACATCTGAGCCCTATCAACCTCGTAATCTACAAGGAGTCTACGCGGCTTACGCCGCAAGAAGTCTAATCTTGGAGCCTGCTTCGCGCTTATATGCTTTCAGCGCTTATCAGAACCGAACATAGCTACCCAGCGCTGCTCTTGGCAGAACAGCTGGTAGACCAGAGGTTCGTTCATCCCGGTCCTCTCGTCACATACTCGCTCTGCTCGCACCACAATGCAAATACACGAATGTATGCGAATGATACGAATACAGAATCGATTTCCCATGTCACCATGGGTGCAGACTATATCTTTCCCCCCCTTTAAAAGGATCGGGGATCGGCATCTTATGGAGACTGAACTAATACCCGCCGCCTACTGGCGCTGGGTACTGCGCGACCCTTCGGTCGCTTGAAGCTCTCCATCCGTCCTCCACTCATTTCTAAGCTCGGGAACAAGTCGTTACGGGGTCAAATCTAACAATGAATACAACTCCTGTTTTGTCTTCTTACGTTTTGCAGCGTAATTATGCTCTTGGATCTTCAAGACACAATCAATTAATTTCTTAAGCGATTTTAAATCTTGAGCTTTGGTCAGTATCTCTGTTGCGTAATATAAGGCTTTTGCCTGCTCATCTTTAAACTTGATGAATGGCATCAGCTTTTTCAGAATATCTTGAACCTGCTTGAATCCATTGATTCGCAGTTCCGACATTCCGTCATTGCGCTTCGACACATAACCAATTCCAAGCACTGAACGTATCCAGGATAATGGAGACTCATGTCGACTGTCTTGATAAAAACAGATCGTGGCCATGAAACGCCATTTCCTTTTCCCATCGTGACGTTTTTTAATTTGAAGCATTAAGCTTCCGTCACCATCAAGAAATCCTGCTATATACGCTAAATCATTATTTGATCGACTTCCCACGATATTGTCTTAGATTATTTCCTGGTCCTCAAGTAAATTGTACTCCGATTTTTGGACCTAATCAATCAGAGTTATCAACGAACCCAAATATCTAAGATTCCACCGTTATTAGCCGAGTTGTCATCACGAATTACTTCGTGAAGTAGCAATTACTTTACTAGGGACAACCCTCCTCAAACTTCAACGCCCGCACCAGATATGGACCAACCTGTCTCACGACGGTTTGACATATTATTACTTTCGTAATATTAAATCTGTTCTTCCGAACAGTATAGACTATACCTTTCCGATTTTTCCAAATCGGACTGACGTTTTGTAATGACTAAAGAGCCATTACCTGATTCTTCAATCTTTGGAGAATCAAGTCGTTACGGGGTCAACCAAATCCATCTTGGCGACTTCCCTCGGAATTGCCCATGTTTAAAAACATTAGGGCTCCTCCGATATGAGTCAGTTTTTCGTTCTTTTTAACAGCTCAAAATTGAGCCTTCGATGCCCAGAACAGTTGGGCTCATTTTTACTTACCCAGCTCGCGTAGCTTTTTAATTGGCGAACAGCCAAACCCTTGGGGCCTTCTTCAGTCCCAGGATAAGCCGAGCCGACATCGAGGTGCCGAACACTGCCGTCGCTGTGAACGCTCGGGCAGTACTAGCCTGTTATCCCCGGAGTAGCTTTTATCTGTTGATCTTCGCCCCTCCTACGAGGTAGCGTCGGTTCACTAAGTCCTGCTTTCGCATCTGCGCGACATATCCGTCTTGCAGTTAAGCTGGCTTTTGCCTTTACGCTATCGTTCCGATGTCCATCCGGAACTAGCCAACCTTGATGAACGCCTCCATTACTCTTTAGGCAATTGTGTTACAAATAACTTTCGTTATTGGCATAAACATTTCTGTCATGCTCTGCATGTCACCATACAGTTCGGACTATATTATTCAGGAACTTTCTAGTTTTCCAAAGAAAATTACTGATTCAGCGTACAGTCTCTACGGGGTCAATTACGACTTCCCTCGGGATTGTCTCTTTTAAAAGATATTCCCCGATATAGCTGATTCCTGTTGTATTTCTACAACACCCCCTAATTTTTGTTTCGAGAAATTTAAATTCTCTGGAGCACCTGGGCTTTACCAAACCAACTTTTTGAATTTTGATTTGATAAAGGCAAGTGCCCCACTTAAACTGCCCACCAGGCACTGTCTCGATCCCTCCCTTTCAATCTATGATTGAAAGTATGATAAAACTCCCGATATTACTCGAAAGCTTATACATTCCTCTATTTCATTTACTGAAAGGGAGGGGCCGGTTAGAGCTACAAATCGTTAAGATGAGTGTTTCATTGGCGGATCCATCCCGACCGAAATCGGGACTTCAAATCCTACTCACTACGCTACGCATAACAACTCGTAGACCAATACCAAGCTGCAGTGAAGCTTCCGGGGTCTTCCCGTCTAGGTGCGGGTAGTCAGCATCTTTACTGACATTGCATTTTCACCGGGCTATTGGCTGAGACAGTCCCCCAGTCGTTCCGCTATTCATGCGCGTGGGAACTTACCCCACAAGGTATTTCGCTTGATATGTTACAACAAATCTGTTGCGGTATTTCTACCCTTCACGTCGCCGTGAAGACCGGACTATATTTTCTGATAATATATCAGTTCGACGTATAGTCTCTGAGGATTTTAAGACTTTGCATTTTCTCCGATTCATTGTTTGAAGCAGAGAACGTATCTTGTCTAGCCCCTTCTCTGTTCGATGTTTCTTTTGGGTCATCAGTCTGATAACTTTGCGAAACACCTGAAAATCCTTTTGCTTGTAAGTTTTCAGTTTATTTACTTCAAAGAATGGGATGATAGCGTCGTTTAGATCTTGGATTGATCTGACACAGTATTTCAACATTTGTTCGTGATGATTGTCTCTGCGTGTATTAAGATTAATGTAACCGCATCCAAAGAAGTTTTCTATTTTCTTTAGAGCGGCACGACTCTTTTCGCCTTGACTTACCACAAACTCTGGAAATACTTGCCAGCCATATGGATTGCGAATGATGCTTATGGTAAAGCATCCCTCGCCATCTACAAATCCGCTGATCCAACCTTCCAGTCTTAATCTTTCCTGCTGATTATCTGCATGAGATACATTTTTACTCATGGTATCATTTTACCATAAGTAGCACTCAATACTTAGGATTTTATCCACAGACTTTCCAGCATATGGTCGAATATATTTTGAGAGCATCGAGCTTAGCTCGATAAGCAGCTACCTCTATTTATCTTATCTGTAACCGTCTAAGCTCTTCTGAACACCTATAGCTAGATGTGCAGAACTTTTAGACAGTTATAGTTACTGCCGTCGTTCACCGGCGCTTCGGGCTTCCGCAATGCACCTTGCGGCACACCACTTCAACCGTTAACGTTCCGGCACCGGACAAGCGTCACCCCGTATACATCGGCTTGCGCCTTAGCACGGAGTTGTGTTTTAGATAAACAGTCGCCAGGGGTTCTTTCGCTGCGGCCCATCTTGCGATGGGCAGGCCTTATACCGAAGGTACGGCCGCTTTTTTGCCGAGTTCCTTAGCCAATAATCACCCGTTCGCCTTGGCACACTGATGCCAGTCCACCTGCGTCGGTTTTGCGGTACGTTTTGGTTTCTGCATAACTTAGAAGTTTTTCTTGGAAGCGTGCTCGGCTGAATTTCGCTTGCGCAATTTGTACAACGCTTGGATTTGCCTTGCGGCCGGACGCGGATTTTCCTGCGTCCGATCCTTACGTTATACCCGTTAAATCCGATTATACGGTCAGCTTACTACCCTCCGTCACTCCTTCGAACAGAAACCAAGGGCCAGAATATTAACTGGCTGTCCATCGCGATCCCACACCCTAAAGTATGGTTACGCTTAGGCACGCCTAACCCTCCGATGATTGCCATCGCGGAGGAAACCTTGGACTTACGGCGGTGATGGTTTTCACATCACATGCGGTTACTCATCCCAACATTCTCCCTCCCCAACGCTCCAGCACACTTCACAGTGTACCTTCACAGCAGATGGAGATGCTCCCCTACCGCTTGATGATTTCGAAAAAGATCGGATTATCAGGTCTCGCCTGATTTTAATCCGACAGGTTAGTGACGCCGGACGGATTTTAACCGTCGACCTCTGGGCCCGGGACCCAGTGCCCTGACTGTGAGCTACGGCACCACTTATCCTTTTCGAAATCATCAAACCCACAATTTCGGTACTATGCTTAGCCCCTATACATCTTCGGCGCACGCTGCCTCTCCGCCTTACGGCGGAATCGAGTAGTGAGCTATTACGCACTCTTTAAAGGATGGCTGCTTCTAAGCCAACCTCCTACCTGTCTAAGGCAACGAACTTCCTTTTCACTTAGCATAGATTTTGGGACCTTAATTTGTGATCTGGGCTGTTTCCCTTGCGTACACGAAGCTTCGCCCTCGCATACTCACTGGAATACATTTCACAAGAGTATTCGGAGTTTGTTTGGTAAACCTACCCTTGCGGGCACGGCAAACCAATCAGTGCTCTACCCCTCTTGCTACTGTATCCCGCTGCCCCTAAAGGCATTTCGGGGAGAACCAGCTATTACCAAGCTCGATAAGCTTTTCACTTCCAACCACAACTCATCCAATGATATTGAGCGATCAACTGGTTCGGGCCTCCATTTGGATTTCTCCAAACTTCACCCTGGTCATGGTTAGCTCGCCTGGCTTCGGGTCTTACCTAAACGACATAATCAGACCAACAACCCACAACAAACAACTGACAACGTTTCCGTCGTAGGCTGTAGGTCGTAAGTTGTTAGTTGATTGACGCGCTTTTAACACTCGGTTTCCCTATGAATGCGTCTCAAAGAGACTTATTCGGGGCCGTTTAAGTAAACTCGTCGGGTCATTCTTCAATAGGCACACGATAACCGTGACTCGCTACCGCTCATCACTAGTATCTAGTATCTGGTATTTTGTATTTAGTATTTGGATTCATACTAGATACAAGATACTGAATACTTAATACTGTGGCGAACAATAGTGAGCCACGGCGTTCGCTCTTTGTAAGCACACGGTTTCAGTTTCTATTTCACTCCCCTCGCCGGGGTTCTTTTCGCCTTTCCCTCACGGTACTGGTTCACTATCGATCACAAAATGTATTTAGCCTTATCCAGTAGTATGGACAAATTCACCCCGGACATTCTTATCCTGGGCTACTCAAGTAAAGGAGCTTGCGCTCCAGCAAAACAGAAGTTCGATTGGTTTCGCGTACGGGGCTGTCACCCGCTGTGGCCGGCTATTCCAAGGCCGTTCTGCTACCGCTCGAATTTTTAACTTCTTATGAAGATTAAATCCTGAAGGTGATATGTCCCTCCAAAATTTAATTTTCAATTGTTCTGCCCTTATTACCCTTTCTATGACTTGCGTCATAGAAAGTTTAGGCTTCGCCGTTTTCGCTCGCCGCTACTAACGGTATCTAATTCTATTTCTTTTCCTCTGGGTACTGAGATGTTTCACTTCCCCAGGTACGCCCCCGCCTAAGTTTTTGGACTTGCTTTCAGCTCTAGGCCAAAGGCCTAGTCCAAAAACTTAAGCGGGTCACGGTGGTTTACACCGCGGGGTTTTCCCATTCGGACATCGCCGGATCAAAGCCTGCTCGACGGCTCCCCGACGCTTATCGCAGTCACGCAACGTCCTTCATCGCCATTTTGTGTCAAGGCATCCTCCGTGCGCCCTTATATAAGTAATCGCTTGATTGATGTTTCCTTAACTTCCCGCCAAACTTTTGCTTTCGCAAAACTTAAGCGGGTTCACTAATTTTAGATGTTTTTCTACCCACTAACTAATTGGTTGTTAAGTTACAATCCGTTTTAGCTGCCGACGGTAGTTTTCTAGCGCTAGAAGTCTATCGTCGATCGCTACATTAGTTGTATATCCCTCGTCGCTATGCTCGCTCGGGATGTTTAAAAATTCATTCTGAATTTTTAAACAAAATTGCCGCGTTTTCGCGGCTTTTCCAACCATCTCAAGGGACGAGCTTTTTAGCCGCTTTTTTGCCGAAGTTGTAATGAGTTAACCATATATATTATTGCCCGGTAAGTATATCAAAAGCGCCCATCAACAGTCAAGCTTAATTTTTCAGCTGTTTTTAAATCATCAAAAATCCCCCGTCGCGGGGGATTTTTGATGATTAGATCAGATTAATTGCTCCAAGAATCCTTCTTCGGCCAAGGTAGCCAGCCGAGGCGAGCATCGCGCCGAATCCTGAAAGCGCAATCGTGCCACCGGCGCCGGTGCGGACCTTGAGAGCCGAGGCGATTACGGATCTTGTGCCAATCGTAATGTGAACGGAGTTTGAATTAATCGGACTGACATTATCCGCCCGGGCTAAAGCAGTATTGACCAATTGCTGGCCGCCGGCTAAGCCCTGATTTACAGTCGCGAAGAATCTGATTGTCGCTTGCTGGCCGGCATTTACTGTTCCGATATTTACTCCGCCGGAAACGATGCCGTCATTTATTTGAGTGTTGTTAAGAGAGGTGGTGCGATTTGAGTAAGTTAAACCGTACGGCAAAGCATCCGAGACTACGACGTTATACAAGTGAGCGTTGCTCGGAGCCGTAACGATAATCGTGAACTGAACCGTATCGCCGGACATAGCCGTAAACGAAGTTTGATTCGTATTTCCGCCGGCAGTAGTGTTTGTTCCAAACTTCTGAATCGCCAGAGTCTGTCCCGGCTGGATAAAACTGGCCAGTACCACGGTCGCGGTATCCGTCGCCGGAGAGGCATTGTCCGCGTATGCCGTCACGCTGTTCGTCAACGTTGTGGCATAGCCGTAATTGTAACCGTACGACTGGCTGACGGTCGCTCGGAACCGAACCGTAACGGTGCGGCCAGAGTAAAATGAGCCCAGATTTATTCCGCCGGAAACAATGCCGTCACCGGTGTAGTAGTTATCAATCGTCGTGCTTCCGCTTAAGTAGGCCAGGCCGTACGGCAAAGAGTCAGTAACCCTAACATTATACACCGTTTGGTTGCCTGAAGTTGAGAGCCTGATAACGAATTCGACGGTATCGTTGTAATTTACGCTTACCGATTCAGCTTCACTCGAATTGGTGCTTACATTCCTGACAGTCTTGGAAAGATTCAGGTAAGTGTTCGGGGTTGGAGGATTTGGAATTGGGTGATATGTCGGAATTGGGTGATATGTCGGATAAGGAGTGGGCGTGACAATCGGGGTCGCGGCTGGAATGTAAAGATTCTGCTGTCGAGGCACATAGGCTCCGGGAAGATTGCACGGGCCACCTGCTCCAACCTGGCAAACGCCGACCAATCCGCCCACTTCGCCTGACTGATTAACCTGGGCATTATTGCCGGTGCCATTTTGAGTTATTGTCGAGGTGTTTGTAACATTGCATGAACCAACTGCTCCAATCGCGCAGGGAGAATTATTAATGACCGTCGGGGCAGGAACGGGAATTTGAGGAGTAAAGGTTGGGATCGGTCCGCAGGAATGTCTGACTATGCCGTCAGGAAAAAGAACCAGCGGGCAAGGGTCAGGCGCGGGCGCGGGAATCATTGTCGGCGCCGGAGTCACCACTGGGGTTTGAACGACCGGTGTCGGAGTCGGCGTTACGGTCGGAGTGGGAACAGGACAAGCATAATTCCGAACTGTGCGCTGTGAAATTGTGGAGTCATCAGAAACAAGCTCCAAGCGGTACTCGCAGTCCGGAACATTGATATGTAGCTGGGCCATTTGGTAAGGGCCGACGGTCGCGGACTGGATATCGTGTCTGGTATTGCCGGGAAGCTGGAACGAGCTTAGGCTCGCGTTAAAGGTGCAGTCTGAATTATTATTGAAAATCGCCAGTGCCCCACCGCCATTTTCTCCGGTTGATAGTATCTGGGCGCTAATGGACGCAAGAAGAGAGCAGTTGGTATCGCCTCGAGCGGTATTATCAATTTTCACAAAAAACAAAGCCGCCAGAGCCAAGACCGAAACTACCCCTATTTTTGCCGATTTATTCATATTTGTCATACAATGTTTATTTAACGTAAATTTGATTAATGATTATGGAGTCTTCATGAAGAAAATCCCCTACTCCGAATGTAGCTACTATGATACATCCAAACCTTATTTCTGTCAATCCCGGACGAAGTAGCCTAGCCGAGGTCGCCGACTCGCGACTTTGTCGCGAGCTAGACTTCGTGCGGGATCAACTATTGCACCAGAGTGGCGCTGACAGCGATTCTGTTCTGATCACTGCCCACCGGCCAGCAGGTAGACAAAATGAGGTCGCCCGTAAGGCCGGATTCGGCAATCTGCCGGGCTGTGCCCTTTTTAAACTCTCGAACGCGATAGGTGTACTGCTTGCCATTAACGGTAATGTAGACTAAATCATTAACGGCAAGCTTGTCGAGAAGAGAGAATACGGCCGAATACTTCGTCCAGGGTAAGTCCGAAGAAGAGTGGCCAATGATGACCGCGGCTCCGGGCTGACCAGGATTGACCGAACCCGGAAAAAGCACGACGCCGTTTTTCAAAGCCGCGAAAATTTCAGAATCGTTGGTAGATTTAACTTGAAGGACCGGCGCTTTGATTCCTATTTTTGGGACTGACAGTTCAGCTTGCCATTCGGCTCTAAACGAATCCGGACTCGCCGGCGCCGGGACACTTATGGGGAATTCCGTCGCTCGCGGCGTATAGGCAACAGCCTGCACTGCGGAAATAAGTTCCGGATGTTTTTCATAACCGTAGAGATCCCGATACTGTTTGGTCAGAAGTTCATTGTCGGAATCAGCGGAATGTTTAAAAGGATAGGCCAATGATTTTACCAACGACGGCAAATTTAAAATGATAAAAAGAAGGATAAAAGCCACGGCAAAAACGCCAAGGACGGCTTTCTTGGAAGTCTTTTTTGGCGGGTTGGGAATTTTTGACGAAGACAGCGGTGAAAGAAATGAATCCATAATTTTTTGCTAAAAGCTTAAACTAATGTCGAAATTATTTATTAAGGCGAGATGAAGCGGATAAAATCAACGGCCCGTCATTGGTGACGGCAATGGTATGTTCGGCATGGGCCGCTGGCTTGCCATCGGTGGTGACAAAACTGAAGCCGTCAGCCCCATCCTGAATCTTGTAACTGCCCACCACGATCATCGGTTCGATTGCGAAAACCATGCCTTCAACCAGCCGTTCGCCCTGGCTCGGTTTTCCATAGTTGGGCACTTCCGGTTCTTCGTGGACTTTCACCCCAATGCCGTGCCCAACTAAATCCCTTACAACATCCATTTTTTGAGATTTAACATAGCCATGAATCGCTGACCCGACATCGCCAATTGTCCGGCCGACTCGGGATTCAGCGATTCCAACTGCCAAGGCCTCTTCGGCCACGGCGATAAGCTTGCGAGCTAAAGGAAAATTTCCCTTACCGGCGACAATGGATCTGGCGCTATCCGTATGAAGCCCTTTGTATTTAATACCCAGATCAAGTTTAACCAGATCGCCGCTTTTGATGACTCTTGTCGAAGGAACGCCATGAACGATTTCTTCGTTTAGTGAAACGCAAAGCGCGGCCGGGAATCCCCTGTAATTAAAGAAGGAGGGTTTGGCTTTGCGATTTAAAATTAGCTTCCTGGCCAGAGCTTCAAGTTCGAGAGTTTGGATGCCCGGCCTGACGGCGGCTGTTAACGTATCCAAAATTTCGGCCAGAATCTGCCCGCCTTCGCGCATTAGTCGAATTTGATGAGAAGTCTTGAGGGTCATTAATTACCATAATTTATTTAGGATATCTCGATGGACATCCTCGATGGGTTTCTCTCCATCGATGGTAACCAAATTATACCCCTTTTTTATTAAAAAGTCAATAACAGGTTGGGTTCTCGAAAGATAAATTTGATAACGCTCTTTTATGATGGCCGGGGCATCATCCGGCCTTAAAATAATAGGGCTGCCGTCTTCAGGACAAACCTCGGCCGCGACATCCAGGACTGGGTGGCCGTTTTTCTCGCAGACTCGTCTTTTGCTGTTGCGCTTGACCGATTCTTCTTCGCTTAACTTAATTTCTATAATTTTGATTTGATCTTTCGGGTAGTATTTTTCAACCGCCGCCATTTCCGCTTCGATTTCCAAAGTCTGGCGCGGCCAGCCATTGGAAACCAGCCCGCTGCCGCTTTGACCGACCGCCTCGATTTTCTCTATAATCCAGGCTTCCACCAATTCTCGCGTGTTTAGTTGGCCCGAATGAAACAACTTTCTTTCGTGCTGCATAACCGGATCATTCGGATCAGCGGATTTAATTTTGTCTTCAATTAATTTGGAAGATTTAATTTCAACAAATTTTAACTCGCGCGCGAGCAATTCTGCCTGCGTGTCCTTCCCCGACCCCGGCGGACCGATTAAAATAATCGCCAGTTTCTCCATAAACCAATCTTATCATTTTGTTAAAAAAAGCGAATGGCGGGCCGTGAGGCCCGCCTGGCGGCAGAGGGATAGCTGCCTACTTTTTCTTGGGACGTTTGCGCTCATTCCTGATCGCGAGGAATGCCACCTCACGAATACTGATCCGTTTGCGCTTAGCGGAAGCCAACCTGGCCAAGTAGGCACGGAGATCTCCAACGTCCCTGAATCTCCAGTCGGCTTTGACAATACCGCCACTCGAACTCGTGGCCTGCCAGTAGTGGAGTTTCCAGTCGGAAACGGCAAGCCCCCCTCATTGAAATCGTTGATGGTCTCGTCAAGTCTCCAGAGAAGACCCAGAAGATCCGTCTTGGGGAAAAGGACACTTGGACCCGATCTCTTGTCGTAGAAAAACCAGATCCGACGGTAGCCGCCACCAATGCCGCGAAAGCGCGCCGTGAACGTGGGGACTGGATCACGGCGCGGATTGTGAGTCCGAAGCGGATCGAAAAACTTGTGAGCCATCAGTAACCCTCCACAAATTAATAGTAGCACTTTTCCAAAAAACAATCAGCCCGGCACTTTCTAAGATTTCAAAGAAAGTGCCGGGTCAGGCGACGCGAGACCGTTGGAACTCGGGATCGCGATGATCGGGCCGGTTGGCGGCGGCCCAGACTTGTTCTTCGGGTGTGAGACTAAAGAAGTACACGCCCCACAGAAATTCATTTTCCATCAGCAGATCTCGGAAAATCCGCCGCCTCTTCTGGCGAACCGCGGCCACGAACTTGATCCCCAGAAATTCCGGCGCGTCAGTATCGCTGGTAATCATCGGCCCGCTCCTTTAACTAGATATATCAGAAAACAATCAGCCCGGCAACTTTCTAAGATTTCAAAGAAAGTGCCGGGTCAGCCCCGCCAGAGCCTGCCTGACGGCCCGCCTACCGGAGGTCAGGCAGGCAGGGAGAAAGCAGCGAGAAAAATGGCAGGAGCGGAGCGACTAGTATTCGTACATCGCCAACTGGGCGTCCAGCTGTTTCATAACCTCTAGAGCTACGCTGACGACAATGAGAATCGAAGTGCCGCCGACGGCAAAATCGGTCAGTGAAGTTGAATATTGAACGATGTTCGGCAGGATGGCGATGATGCCCAGGAATATCGCGCCTACCAAAGTTACGCGATTAAGCAAATGATACAAGAACTGGGCTGTTGACGGGCCGGGCCTGATGCCGGGAATGTAGCCGCCCTGCTTTTGGACGTCTTCCGATATCTGTTTGGGGTCGAAAGTGATAGCCGTGTAAAAATAGGTAAAGACGACGACCAGCAGGAAGTAAAGGATCGAGTACCAGATACCGGTAGGTGATAAAAATGAATTGATTGACGAGGCAATGTTGGAAATAAATCCGACGCCCGTATTGGCAAAGAAACCGGCGATCAAACCCGGAAACAACAAAAGCGAGATCGCGAATATAATCGGCATGACGCCGGCATTGTTAATTCGCATCGGCAGATAGGTTGAAACCCCGCCGTAGACTTTTGAGCCTCGAACGCGCCTGGCGTAATTAACGGGGATATTGCGCTGAGCTTCGGAAATGTAGACAACGCCGGCGATAACCGCCACGGCCAAAATGACAAAAGTCAGATAGGTGAAAAACATGGTCGCGTCGTATTTAAACAGCGCCTGCTGAAGCTGAACTGGAAATCCGGCGACAATACCGGCTAAGATCAGGATCGAAACGCCATTGCCGATATTTTTCTCTGTCACCAATTCCCCTAGCCACATCAGAAAGACGCTCCCGGCAACGACTACAGAGATGACTGTCGCCCACTGGAATAATGTCAGATAGCCAATGACATTTTGGTTCTGGAGAGACACCAAAAATCCGAAGGCTGAAACCGCCGCTAGCGGCACTGTCAGAACTCTCGAATACTGATTGAACTTAGCCCGGCCAGCTTCGCCTTCGCGTTTATACATCTCTTCAAGCGACGGGAAAATCATCGTCAGAAGCTGCATAATAATCGAGGCCGATATATAAGGCCCCAAGGCAAGCATCGCGATTGAAAGCTGGGATAAAGAGCCTCCGGTCAACGCGGAAAGAAGACCATAAAACTGATTATTGGCGAAGAAACTTTGGAGCTGGGCCGCGTCCACGAAAGGGACGGGCACGTTCGCCACCAACCGATAGACAACAAGAACGCCCAGAATAAAAAGTACCTTGTTTCGGATGTCCGGCTTTCTAAAAATTTGTACAAATTTATTCAATCTAGCTTACTAGCTTACTAGCTTACTAGGAGATTTCCTAATAAGCCAAGAAGCTAGCTGATTATGCTCCCGCCAATTTTTTCTATTTCTCTTTTTGCTGAAGCGGAAAACGTAAAACCTTTCAGGGTTAATTTCTTTTTTAATTCGCCAGCCCCTAAAATTTTTGCGGTTTTAAAATCTCCAAGCATCTGCGGCGTAACTTCCTGGCCGTCTGAAAATTTATTCAAAAATTCGAGATTAAATACCGGCGCCTTGTTGGAATGGAGCTGGAAAAAACGATGCTTCTTGTGCGGACGGTTATTCCCCGCGCCTCCGGATTTATGAGACGAGCCGCGCTGTTTGGGAAATGACTGCCAAATTCGGCTGTCGCCGCCCCGAAAACCCGGCTTGACCGAAGCCCCGGCTCGCGATTTCTGGCCTTTAGTTCCCGCGCCAGAGGTAGTGCCCTTTTTGCCGCCGCGGCCTATATATCTCCTCTTCTTGCGCCTGGTTTTTGGTTGTAGGTTATTTAATTGCATGGCTTACTAGCTTGTTAGCTTAGTTTCCTGAGGGCTTTAATTGTCGCCTGGGCAATATTTAATTTATTATTGGTGCGCTCAATTAATTTTCCGGTCAGTCCCGTTATCCCCGCAAGTTTAGCAACAACACGAACGGGGCCGCCAGCCTTAACGCCGCCGATTGCCGGTTTGAGAATGACAACAGCGCTATTGTATTTGGCCTCAACCTGATACGGAATTGTGCCGCTTTTTGTGGGCACCATCAGTAAATATTTCTTCGCCTGATTCACGGCTTTCTGGACAGATTGGGCAACATCTTTACCTTTGGCCATCCCCACACCGACACGGCCCTTGCCGTCGCCAATGACCACTGTTGCTCGGAATGTAAAGCGTTTACCGCCCTTAGTCACACGCGAAACCCTTGCTATTTCGAGCACTTTTTGGTCAAATTCTGATTTAGGCCTCTCCATGCCTCGCCTCATTCCACCTCTTCCGCCGCGGCCAAATTGACCGCCTCTTCCGCGGCCACGGTCGAAGCCCTCCCGCCGCGGTTCTTGGGGAGCAAGAGGCGCCGCCGCTTTGGGTTCGGGTTCGGGTACTGGTACGGGAGAAGTAACGACCTCCGGCTCTGATTGTGTTTTAATCGGATCTTCCATGTCTAAATTTTTATTCCGGCTTTTCGCAAACTCTCGGCTAAAGCTTTGACTCGGCCATGATATTTAAATCCGCCCCGATCGAATACCACGGAGTCAATACCCATCTTTTTTAAAACTTCAGCCAGGTTTTGTCCAGTCTCATTAGCTTTGTCTGTCTTGTTGTTCTTTGTCTTTTTGATATTTGAAGTTTTCTTTCCCGCATAATCCGAGACGGCGGTAAGTGTCTTGCCCGATTCGTCATCAATGATCTGGGCATAAGTAAAACGGTTGCTCTTAAATACAGCCAGTCTGGGACGGCTCGAAGTCCCCCGCAATTTTGCGCGAATACGATTATGCCTCATTATTCTTTTTTGTGTCTTTGTTTGTCTCATTGTTTCTAGCTTACTAGCTTCTCTATGCGGCCGTCGCCGCTTTCTTGCCAGCTTTACGCTTGATTACTTCGCCCTGGTATCGAATGCCGCTGCCTTTATAAGGTTCGGGTAAGCGATAGTCCCTGATTAAGGCCGCAATTTTCCCGACTAATTCCTTATCAACGCCCTGGATTTTAATCGAGTTTTTTTCAGTCACAAATGTGATGCCTTCAACTCCGGGAATCGTGACCGGATGCGAAAATCCAAGCCCCAATTCCAGATCCTTGCCTTTAACTGCCGCCTTATAACCTACACCCTGGAACTCCAGGACCTTTTCAAAGCCGGCATTGGCGCCGGTAACCATATTTTGGACCAGAGACCGAGCTAGGCCCCAATACATCTTGTTGGTTCTTGAAGAGCGGTCAAGGGGCTGTATTGAAATGGAGTTGTTCTCAGCTTTAATTATCACGTTGGGAGGAATAGTTTTGACAATCGTTCCTTTTTGACCTTTAACCGTAATCAAATCGCCGCCGATCTGGACATCAACACCTTGGGGAATCTCTATAATTTTTTTTCCTATTTTACTCATTTGTTTATATTGGACATCCTTCGACAAGCTCAGGATAATTTGCTTTGCAAATTACCAGATTTCGCATAAAATTTCTCCGCCCAGTTTTTTCTTCCAAGCGTCTTTTGAACTAACAATGCCTTCGGGAGTCGAAATGATGGCTATTCCATAGCCGGACTTTACCGGCCGGATGCCGGAGGCTTTGATATACGTCCGGCGGGAGGGCTTGCTCAACATTTTCACGCCCTGCAGGGCGCCGATGCCGTCTTTATATTTTAAGGTAAGCAAAAGATATTCATGTTCTGTTTTCTTGCCCTTCTTGGCCGCTTTATTTTTCCTTTCCACGGCAACTAAGTAACCGGCGTCTAAAAGTACACCGGCAACCTTAAATTTCATCTTCGAGAAAGGAATCAAGACCTGGTCGTGTTTGACCATCTGGGCGTTCTTTATTCGGATTAGCATGTCTGATATTGGATCCATAATTTTATGCTTCTACTTCGCCCTACTGGGCTCAGTATTTCGTCGCCTTCGCTCCTCAATTACCAGCTTGATTTCTTAATTCCAGGCAAAAGGCCGGCACTGGCTAATTCTCTAAAATGAATTCGGCACAAGCCAAATTTTCCGATGTAGCCATGTTTGCGTCCGCACAGAAAACAACGGAGCACTTTCCGTGTTGAATATTTCGGTTTTTTATTCGATCTGGCAATTGTTGATTTTTTAGCCATGAATTTTAGCTTTTTAGTTTCCTATCTGATTGGAAAGCCAAGACTTTTAAATAGCGCTAGCCCTTCAGATTGTTTTTTGGCATTTGTCGTGAATGTCACTTGAAGGCCAAAAATATCTTTGACATTCTCATAACTCAACTCCGGAAAAATACTCGACTCTTTAATACCGACATTTAAATTTCCATTTTTATCAATGTTCTGGACAGAAATGCCTCGAAAATCTCTGGAGCGCGGCAGAGCAATGTTGACAAACCGGTCCGTAAAGTCATACATTCTTTTGCCTCGAAGCGTGACCGAGATTCCCACCGGCGCGCCCTCACGAATTTTGAAACTGGCGATTGATTTTTTGGCCGGGCGGAGTATCGGCTTCTGGCCAGCCAGTGTGGCCACATCCCCGGCAATTCTCTCCAGGGCCTTATCGTCTTTTGACAGCCTGCCGACTCCAACGTTAATGACGACCTTCAGAAGTTTCGGTGTCGCCATGATATTTGAAATATTAAACTCCTTCTGCAGGAGAGGCGCGCTATGCTTTTTGTATTGTTCAAGTAATTGAGGCATCGCGATTTTTGAATTGATATTCTAACATACTTTTTGTTTTTTGTCCTGCCCAAGCTCATCCGCTGACCGCCAATACACTCCGGGGGCGGGCTTGGGGCGGGACTCCGCCGCATCAAACTGCGGCTCCGCACTTTTTGCAAATCCTGACCTTGTCCTCGCCATCAACACGATAACCGACTCTCGTGGGCTTACCGCAGGATTTACAGACTAGAGCAACGCTGGAAATGCTGACCGCTCTCTCTTTGCTAATGATTTGTCCGGATTGACCGCGCTTCCGAGGGCGGGTATGCCGTTTTACCAAGTTCAGACCCTCAATAACGGCTCTCTGCTCTTCGGGAATAACCAAAAGCACGGCGCCTTTTTTACCCTTGTCTTTGCCGCTCAACATCACCGCATTGTCTCCTTTCTTCAGCTTCATAAATACTATTATTAATATCACACCACCTCTTCGGCTAATGATGCAATGGTGGTAAATCCTTTTTCTTTAATCTCGCGGGGAATGGGACCGAAAATTCTACCACCTCTGGGTTCGATGCCGTTTAATATCACCACGGCATTGTCGTCGAAAGTAACGTAAGTGCCGTCTTTCCGTCGGTACGGTTTCCGCTGACGGACTACGACGGCTTTGATAACTTCCTTTTTCTTGATGGCCTTGTGGGGTTCGGCGGCCTTAACCGAAGCAACGACTATGTCGCCTATCTGGGCGTATCGCCTGCCCGAACCGCCGAGAACTTTAAAAATCCCGACGCGCTTAGCGCCTGAATTATCCGCCACGTTCACTATTGATCGTAATTGCAACATAATATTGAGCTTGCGAGCTCGCGAGTATGTGAGCCAATGAGTAATCCTCAAAAGCTTACGCACTCACCAGCTTGCTAGCTTATTTTCTGTATTATGGTCCATCTTTTTGTTTTCGATAAAGGCCGGCCTTCCTGGATTACCACCTTATCTCCGGTATGATATGTATTTTCCGGATTGTGGACTTTATATTTTTTGGAAACTTTAAAATATTTTTTATATTTAGGGTGCATTTTCATGCGTCGAACTTCAACAACTGCAGTTTTCTGCATCTTGTCTGAGACCACATATCCTTGTAATGTCCGGTGAGTCATTTTTTATTAGTTATTAGCTGCCTGCCCGCCGAAGCACTTCGATAGACTCAGCACGTAGGCGGGTAAGAACTCGCGCAATATCTTTTTTTGTTTTTTTGAATTGGCTCGAATCTTTCAATTTTTTGTCGGCTTGCTCGAATCGAAGCTGCGCCAGTTTTGCTTGTAATTCAAAAAGGTTTGCCGTTAGTTCTTCTTTTGATTTATTTTGTGTATTGATACGTTTCACTTTAGCTTATTAGCTACTAGATTTTCCAAATATACCAATTTGGTGATTGATAACTAGCCCTTAAGCCCCAGTAGCGGAGGGGGGGCCCTCTGGGGGAACCGACGGGACTGGTTCCCCGGGTCTGGGGCGAGAGGGCTAGTTGTCAATCACCGGCTAATAATCCTAGTCTTGATCGGTAGCTTGTGCGCTCCTAGACGCAAAGCCGCACGCGCTGTTTCTTCCGGTAAACCGTCAATTTCAAAAATCACCCGGCCTATTTCGATTGGCGCCACAAAGTGAGATAGCGCGCCGCGGCCGCCGCCCATGCCTTTGGTCCCGCCGTTGCTGGTTCTGGGTTTATCCGGGAAAACTCTTGTCCAAATCTTGCCGCCCCGCTGAATAAACCGGGTCATAACTTTGCGGGCCGCTTCGATTTGATTGGCCTTCAGCCAGATCGCTTCTTCGGCTTTCAGTCCAAAAGAACCGAAACTTAAGCGCGTACCGCGGGTGGCGTAGCCTTTATTTCCGTTCTTATGGGTTTTTGTATGTTTAACTCTGGCTGGTTGCATATATACTTTGTATAACTTCTTCGCTCGGATGAAATAGAAATTTTATTTCTATTTCACTCCTCGCTCGCAGTTATAACTTGCTGGACGCACTGCTAGACCTTCGGTCTTATAGCAGGCTTTTGGGCAATTCCTTTGTTAAAAGCTCCACTTGCTCCTCACCATATACCTATATGGCTCGTCGCAATGCTCGCTTTTGCCTCGGACTTGTCCAAACCAGCGGTGTTACAATTACTAGCGTTCCATACTATAATTCATTTTTTACTTTTTGTCTATTACTATTTTTCGAATTTTTCTCCTTTATATATCCAGACTTTAACCCCGACCGTGCCGAATGTCGTGTGGGCGGTAGCTTTAGCGTAATCAATATCCGCACGCAATGTCTGAAGAGGTAAACTTCCTTCCTCGAGATGTTCCGTGCGAGCGATTTCAGCGCCGTCCAAGCGGCCACCCATCTGTATTTTTGCTCCCTTAACCTGCCTCGAAGACATGATTTTAGCCAAAGTCTGTTTCATGAGGCGACGGAACGGTATACGTTTCTCGATCTGATCCACTATTGTTTCGGCCATAACCCGCGCGGATTCTTCAGGATTCCTAAATTCTACGACTTCCACGCGAACCGCGATCTTCTTTTTCAATTTAATGCTGATGGACTTTTTTAACTCTTCAATTCCAGTACCTCCGCGTCCGATCAGCAGCCCGGGCCGACAGGTATTAATAATGACGTTCAATGTATCGGTGCCCCGCTCGAGCCTGATATCGGCGACACCCATGCCTCTAAGTTTCTTCTCCAGGAACTCTCTGACTTTCAGATCATCTTTAAGATACGGGATGTATTTGCGGCCCCCAAACCAAGCAGACGACCAGTCTTTCTGGATACCGATTCGAAGTGATGTTGGTGATATTTTTTGTCCCATGTATTTATAGCTGATTAGCTTCCTAGCTTATTAGCCTTTACACGCTTTTTCTCTGGAACCATCGTCTTTTAGTAGAAGTGGTTTCAGATTTCTTGCCTAATTCTGTTTTAATTTCCGGTTTACCCGCCGAAGCTTTCTTGGAGGCGGGCTCGTCTATTTTTGCCTTGACTTCGGGTTGTTCGTGTTCATGGTCATGTTCCTTAGCAACCTTGGTCTTTGGCATTTCTGCCTTCAGGCCCGGAACTTTTTCTTCCAGAATTAAACGCAGGTGGCTTGTCTTTTTTTGGATTTCTCCCACAGCGCCGCGGGCCTTTGGTTTATATCTTTTCAACTTCCGACCCTCGTCAACCTGAAAATCTTTAATAAACAAATTGCTGGCGACCATATTGAAATTATTCTCCGCGTTGGCAATCGCTGAACGGAGCAACTTTGAAACCGGAAGTGCCGGCCTTCGGATCACAAATTCTAGTTGTTCCAGGGCCTTCAAAGCATCCTTGCCTTTGGTCAAGTTTGTAATCAGCCTCACTTTGCGAGGGGCTAGCCGGAGATTGTTTAATTGTGCTTTTACGGTTGCCATGAATTTATTTGATAAATTCATCCCGAGTGAGGCCGTTAGGCCGACGGGGGATATTCATTATTTATTTCTTCTCTGACTTTACTTCAACGGGTACTGCTTTGGCAGCTTGGGCGGAGTCAATTTCTTTTTGTTTCGCGGCCGCTTCCATTTCTTTCTGCATTTTTCCGCCATGCCGGCTGAATTTCTTTGTTAATGAGAACTCGCCAAGTTTGTGGCCAACCATATCTTCCGTTACAAAAACCGGAACATGAACTCTGCCGTTATGGACGCCGAAAGTAAAACCGATCATCTCCGGCGAAATCGAACAGGCCCGAGACCAAGTTTTAATGATTGTTTTATCGCCCTGTTTTAGATTGGCTATTTTTTTTAATAGCCTTTCATCTCGATATGGACCTTTTTTTAAGCTTCTTGACATTTTAGCGGATAGTAATTAGCGAGTAGCGAGTAGTAGTTCAGACTATTCGCTACTGGCTATTGGCTATTTACTCCGTCTTTTAACGATAAATTTATTTGATTTCTTTTTCTTGTTTCTGGTTTTGTGACCGCCCGTAATCTTGCCCTGAACAGTCTTGGGCCGACGCGTACCCCGGCCTTGCTTGCCTTCGCCGCCGCCATGGCGATGATCCACCGGATTCATAGCTGTGCCTCTGACCTTGGGCCGGCGGCCGAGCCAGCGGGTGCGGCCGGCTTTGCCTAAAACAATTGAGTCGTGTTCGGCGTTGGAAAGCTGGCCGACTGACGCATAGCACTCCTCGGAAATCAATCTTACCTCTGAAGACGGCATCACTAGCTGAACATATCCGCCTTCCGAAGCCAAGACACTGGAGGCTGAACCCGCGGAACGCACCAGTGTGCCGCCCTTGTTGGGATGAGCTTCAACATTATGGACCAAAGACCCCTGCGGAATATTTTTTAACTTCATTCTGTTGCCGGGCTTGAGTGAAGCCTTTTCGGAAGTAATAATTGAATCGCCGACTTTTAATTCTTGCGGGGCTAAAATGTATCGCTTCTCGCCATCGGCAAAATGAATGCGGGCAATGCGGCTGGTTCGATTCGGATCATATTCAATCGCCGCGACCGTGCCCGGAACGCCTATTTTGTTTTGTTTAAAATCAATTACCCTGAATAAACGCTTGTGCCCGCCGCCGCGCCCTTGGCGGCCGGAGGAAATTCGGCCTTTATTGTCCCGACCGTATGATTTCTTGAAGCCGTGTTTGTGCGATTTCAAAGGTTCGATATCGGTTAACATCGAAAAATCATATCCTTGCATATGCCGTCTGGATGGAGTTGTAGGTTTGTATTGTTTCACGACTGGTATTTAGTATCTCGTATCTAGTATTAAGTATTCCTGATTCCGATTTTGTTTTTCATACTAGATACTTAATACAAGCTACTTGATACTGATTGTTTCTCCTTTGGTCAAAGTTACAATCGCTTTTCTAAATCCTGATTTGACACCTTGGTGGCGGCCAACCGTCCTTTTCTTTGCCGGAATATTCGTCATTCGGATCGAAATCGCCTTAACGCCATATTTGGCTTGAATAGTCTTCTTAACTTCAGGCTTGGTCGCTTTTTTTGATACTTTAAAAACATACTTGCTGAATTTTTCCAGGTTGCTTGCTTTCTCACTGACATATGGGTGCAGAATAATGATGCCGGCGCCATTCAAGGACTTGGTTTGGCCGGAAACAGCCGCGGCCTCTCCGACTTCAACCTTAGCCTCGATTTTTTCATCAGTTTTTTTCTTCGGCTTATGTTCTTTTTTTGATTTGAATATATTAAATGCCATTTTCTTGGGCTAACGAGCTAATGAGTGCGTAAGTTTGTGAGCTCACTGGCTTACGCACTCGCAGGCTCACTGGCTCATTTCTTGCCCCAGATTTTTTCAATTACGGGCAATGAATCTTGGGATAAAATGATTTGATTTGAATTTAACAAAAGCAGCGGATTAATATTTCGGGCTTCGACAGTTTCCAAATATGGTAAGTTTCGGGAAGCTTTCAAAAACGTCTGATCCCGCGGTATAACCAGCAGGACATTGCTTAATTTGCCGATGACAGAAGACAGGTTTTTCATTATTCCCGCCACTTCTTTTGTTTTGGGCTGATTAATATTAAAAGAATCAATCACAAAAAGTTCTCCCTCTCTCAATTTCGAAGACAGGGCGACCTTTAAAGCTTTCTGGAGCATCTTTTTATTGATGCTTTTTTTGAAATTGCGTTCTTTGGTCGGCCCACCGGTTACGCCGCCGCCTCGCCAAATCGGCGAACGGATGGAGGCATGTCTAGCTCGGCCGGTGCCTTTCTGGCGCCAAGGTTTCTTGCCCCCGCCGCGAACTTCTCCCCGCCCCTTAGCATGAGCGATAACCTGCCTTTGATTGGACATTTGCGAGGTCGTGACCTGATAGAGCAAGTCCTTATTCATCGGCAAACCGAAAACATCATCCGCAAGGTTAACGGCGCCAACTTGTTCCGCATTCTGATTGTATAATGGCAGTTCCATTTCTTAGGTTATAGGTTATAGGAGTTAGGTATTAGTCTGATGACTATCACCTATTTCCTATCACCTAGTTTCTCTCACTAGCTTACGCACTCGCAGGCTCACTGGCTTTGTATTTGTATAATGCTTCCGTTGTTTCCTGGGATAGCGCCCTTTATCGCTACTAGTCCACGCTCAACGTCAATTTTGGCAATCTTTAGGCCTCTCGTTGTGTGCTTGTCGCCGCCCATCCGGCCGGCCATGCGCATGCCTTTTAAAGTGTGCTGGGGAAATCTTTGGCCGATTGAACCACCGTGGCGCAAAACGTGATGATGGCCGTGGCTCGCCGGCGCGCCATGAAAGCCATGCCTTTTAACCACGCCCTGGAAACCTTTGCCTTTCGTGACGCCGCTAACTTTTACAATTTCGCCTTCTTCGAAAATGGATAAATCAATCTTGTCCCCGATCTGAAAGTTCACAGTTTCGAGTTTACTGTCTACGGTTCGGAATTCTTTTTTTAAATTTTTCTTGCCCTTTTTTATTGAAACCTGAATTGCCTCATATTTATCTTTTTCCTTGGTGCGGATTTGGGTAACTTCGTTCGGCTGAACCTGAACAATCGTAACCGGAATGACCGTTCCGTCTTCCTTAAACATCTGACTCATTCCAATTTTTTTACCAAGTAGAAATTTCACTTATCACTTATAACTGATAACCGATAACTTTCAGATCTGATCTGTGATTAGTTATTGGTGATTAGTTATTTGTAAAAACAAACGCCGGACATGCCGGCATTGCCAAGCTGTCGCTGGTTTTTGGACTCCTATTTTCTAGGTGTTTAAAACCACTATCAATGATTAAGGGAGATAATTACTCGACGCATTTTTATAAACCGGTCAGGATAACCTGTTCGCCGGATAAATGCTGCCGCGCAACTACGTCCGGTAGTGAAAGTTCGAGCTTCCCCTTCGGCGAAGCCGTCTCGAACTTCTACTATCCGGATTACTACCTTATTCCAGTCACTTTCTATTTCTTTAGGAAAGTGACTGGGTAAGAGAATAATTATTTACCCAATTTAGACTGTCACTACCCTCGTCGGCCTTCGGCCTCACTCGGGATAAATTCCATCTACGATTCGCTTGCGCTCATCGTGATGTCATTTACATTTTGACTTCTATGTCTACGCCGCTGGGTAAATTCAGGTTCATTAAGGCATCTATAATCTTTGGGCTGGGCGCGGTGATGTCTATCAAACGGCGGTGGGTGCGCATCTCGAATTGTTCGCGGGAATTCTTGTCGATAAACGGCGAGCGGTTCACCGTATATTTTTGAATTTCCGTTGGTAAGGGCACCGGCCCGACGGGCTTGCCGCCGTAACGCTCAATCGTTTCCACGATTTGAGCCGCGGATTTATCAATAATCTTGCTGTCGTAGGCCTTGAGTTTAATTCTGATGCGCTGGCCGTTTTCTGTTTTGTTGGTTGCCATTATCGTTTACAAAGAACTGATCACTCATAACTTATCACTAATAACTTTTCCGAATTTGTTATCTGTTATTAGTTATCGGTTATCGGTTATTTTATCACTTTCGTAACCACCCCGGCGCCTACAGTCTTGCCGCCTTCGCGAATGGCGAATCGGAGTTTCTCTTCCATGGCAACCGGAGCAATTAATTTAACGTCCAGGTTAACCGTATCGCCGGGCATAACCATCTCCGTGCCTTCCGGCAGGATAACTTCACCCGTAACATCGGTGGTTCGGAAATAGAACTGGGGCTTATAACCTTTCAGGAACGGAGTGTGACGGCCGCCTTCTTCTTTGGTTAAGACATAGATTTCGGCGCTAAAGTCAGTATGAGGGGTGATGGAACCCGGCTTAGCCAAGACCTGCCCTCGCTCGACATCTTCCTTCTTAGTGCCTCGGATCAAGACACCGGCATTGTCTCCGGCCATTGCAGAATCAAGCTGTTTATTAAACATTTCAATTCCGGTAATGACAGTCTTTTGGGTCGGTTTCAAGCCGACAATCTCAATTTCATCGTTCAGCTTTGCGGTTCCCCGTTCAACCCGGCCGGTAACAACTGTGCCGCGGCCTTCAATCGCGAAGATATCTTCAATCGGCATCAGGAAAGGCTTCTCCATGTCTCGAACCGGATCGGCAATAAAGGTATCAAGAGCATTGACTAAATCAATAAACGGCTTAGTGTCATCATTCTTGGCAGAAGCGGCCAGGCCCTTCGTGGCTGAGCCTCGGATGATCGGGGTCGTATCCCCCGGAAAACCATACTTGGTCAGCGATTCCCTAATTTCAGCTTCAACTAAATCAGCCAGTTCCGGATCATCAACCATATCCATCTTATTCATAAAGACGATAATGGCTGGCACGCCAACCTGGCGAGCCAAAAGGATGTGCTCTCGAGTCTGGGGCATCGGACCGTCTGGAGCGGATACCACCAAAATTGCGCCGTCCATCTGGGCCGCGCCGGTAATCATATTTTTAATATAGTCAGCGTGGCCGGGGCAATCTACGTGCGCGTAGTGACGTTTCGGTGTTTCATATTCTGAATGGTGAGTGGAAATCGTGATCCCGCGAGCTCGCTCTTCGGGCGCGGCGTCTATCTTGTCAACGCCCTCAACGCGGGCGCTGTAGCCTTCGTCTTTATATAAATCCAGAACATGCAAAATTGCCGCCGTAGTGGTGGTCTTCCCATGATCAACGTGACCAATTGTGCCGACATTAACGTGCGGCTTCGATCTTTCAAATTTTCCTGCCATTCCATTAGCTTACTAGCTTATTAGCTTACTAGCTTATTATTAGTGAACAATAAGCTGGCCTGCCAAGAAACCTAGTTTGTATTAAAGTGCGCAGAATCTATTTTAGACGAAAAGCTACTGCCAGTCAATAGTGGACAGTTTCATCAAATCTTAATCCTCCAAGGCCTTCTCTTCTTCTTCTATTTGTTCCTTTAAAGCCAATATGTCTTTATTGATCCTTTCTAAGAGTTCAAGCTCCCCGGCTGGCGCGGACAGATCGGAACTGCCGGATGGGCTGGAATGAGAAGCCGAGACCTGCTCATCGCCGAGTAATTCCTTATATGTATTATAGTCAACAACAACAATCGAAGGCTCGCCATTGTCCAAAATCAAGACCGCCGTTGACTTCTTAAGCATCTTTTTGAGTTCACCAATGTCCATTTGGGGAAATAGTATCTAAACAAATTCTAAAATGCAAATGCTCAAGGGCGCCTTGACGCGGCGCCCTTGAGCGATCTAGCGGTCTGGGGACAGATATTGACTACGATAGTCGTTGATCAGTTCCAGATTGTTGCTTGTGCCCGTTCCCGAAATCAGACGGTCGAGCGTGTTGAGAAGGGCAATCTGCGACGGAGCGACTATTTTTTGCCTTCAACAATCTGCGCCGCTATATTTTGAGGCACGGGTTCGTAGTGGTCAAACTCCATCGTATAGTTGCCGCGGCCTTCGGTGAGAGAGCGAAGCGAAGTCGAGTAGCCGAACATTTCCGAAAGCGGCACCCGGGCATCAATGACTTTCAGGGCCAGTATCGAGCGATCGGCAATGCTTAAAATCTGCCCCCGACGGGAAGCCAAGTCTCCGGTCGTCTCGCCCATAGATTTTTCAGGAATGATGACTTCGACTTTCATAATCGGTTCCAGCAAAACGGGCTTGGCCCTTTTGACAGCCTCCTGAAGCGCGGCTGAACCAGCCATCTTGAAAGCGATTTCAGACGAGTCAACTTCATGGTAGGAACCGTCATATAAAGTAACTTTCAAATCCACGAGCGGAAATCCGGCCACGACCCCTCGGTCCAGCGCTTCTTGAACGCCTTTTTCAGTCGGCTTGATGAATTCTTCAGGAATCGCACCGCCTCTGATGGCATCCACAAATTCATAACCTTTGCCGCGCTCAAGCGGCTCGACTCTCAGCCAAACGTGGCCGTACTGGCCGCGGCCGCCGGATTGTTTGATGTATTTGCCCTCAGCCTGCGATTCGGCAGTGATCGTTTCTTTGTAAGCAACCTGCGGCCTGCCGACATTGGCTTCGACGCTAAATTCCCGGCGCATTCGATCAACCAGAACATCCAGATGCAATTCGCCCATGCCGGAGATAATCGTCTCGCCGGTTTCTTCGTCCGTCCTGATCCTGAATGTCGGATCTTCGTCGGAAAGCTTACGCAAAGCGATTCCCATTTTCTCCTGATCGGCTTTGGTTTTGGGCTCGATACGCAGCGAGATGACTGGCTCCGGCGCGACGATACCCAAGAGAGTCACGGGATGGGCCGGATCGCAAAGCGTGTCCCCGGTTTTAGTGCCTTTCAAACCCACTGCGGCGGCAATGCCGCCGGCGTCAATCTCTTTTATCTCCTCTCTCTGGTTGGCATGGAGTCGGACAATCCGGCCGATGCGTTCCTGTTGGCCGCTTCGTGAATTTAAAACATACGAACCGGCCTGCAGAACGCCGGAGTAAACCCTGAAGAAAGTAAGCTGGCCGACATAAGGGTCGGTGGCCACTTTAAAAGCCAAGGCTCTGAAAGGTTCCGAATCCAAAGCGTTGACGGTTACATCTCCGCCCTTGTCGTCCGTACCGATCGTCGGCGGAACATCCTGCGGTGAAGGCAGATAAAAAGCAACTGCATCTAAAACAAGCTGGATGCCTTTATTTTTCAAAGCAGACCCGCAAAAAACCGGATAAATCTTGCCGGTGGTAACCGCGGTCCTCAAGATCTGCCGCAGACGCTCAAGACTAACTTCTTTGCCTTCCAGGTAATCGCTGAGCGCGGTCTCGTCATTCTCGACAATTTTTTCAATTAAAATCGCCCTCTCTTTTTCGGCTTCGGCTTTAAGTTCTGGCGGAATTTCAGCTTGGACGACTTTCTCACCTTTCTGACCTTCAAACTGGTAAAATTTCATCTCAAGCAGGTCAACGATACCAGTAAACTGATCTTCGTGACCATTGGGTATCTGCATCTTCACGGCATTCGGCGTCAGCCTTTCGAGAATGGACTGGAATGACCTTTCAAAGGAAGCGCCCAAGCGGTCGAGTTTATTTATAAAACAGATCCGGGGGACGTTGTAATCGTCGGCATAGCGCCAGTTGGTTTCAGATTGCGGCTCGACACCGGCTACGCCGTCAAAAACAACAACCGCGCCATCCAGCACGCGCATTGAACGTTTAACCTCGATTGTAAAATCAATGTGGCCGGGCGTATCAATCAGATTAATTTTTACCTTTTCTTTCTCGGCCGAAGATTCCGAGGGGCTTACCCACGAGGGAGTCCAAAAAGTGGTGGTCGCGGCGGCTGTGATTGTTATACCCCGCTCGCGTTCTTGTTCCATCCAGTCCATGACCGTGTCGCCTTCATGAACTTCGCCGATTTTGTGTGAAATACCTGTGTAAAACAAAATGCGCTCACTAACGGTCGTCTTTCCCGCGTCAATGTGAGCGATAACGCCAATATTCCTGATTTTTTCGATAGGATACTCTCGCACTAGCTAGTATCAAGTATCTAGTATCTGGTATTAAGGTTCAGAATTCAGAGAATACTAAATACTTAATACGTAATACTTAATACTTGTATTTACTTTCCCCAGGCAAAATGGGCGAAGGCCTTGTTGGCGTCAGCCATCCTCTGCATATCGGCCTTCTTTTTGATTGCGTTGCCGGTATTATTAAAAGCGTTCAAAATCTCTTCAGCAAATTTTTCTTCCATGGCCTTGGCTTTTGCGTTCCGGGCCGCTTCGACTATCCACCGGATTGCAAGGGCGGTTCTGCGTTCCGGTCTGACCTCGATCGGAACCTGATAATTGGCGCCGCCGACTCGGCGAGATTTTAATTCCATGCTTGGACTGGCATTGCTAATCGCCGTTTCCAAGACTTCAAGAGCCGGTTTTTTTGTTTTTTTCTCGGCGATTTCAAGCGCTTCATATACGATTCGGGTCGCCAAAGATTTTTTACCCTCCATCATAACCTTATTGATTATTTTTGAAACCAAAAGGCTTTGATACTGTAAATCCGGTTCGATATGAATTTTTTTCTTAATTGGACGTCTCATGAAATTGAGCTGATGAGTATGCGAGTTCGTAAGCCAGTGAGCTCACAAACTTGCGCACTCATTAGCTCGCTAGCTTATTTGGGCCGCTTAGCGCCATACTTTGACCTTTCCTGTTTACGGCCTTCAACGCCGCCGGCATCCAAAACACCGCGAACAATATGGTAGCGGACACCGGGTAAATCCTTGACTCTGCCGCCGCGAATCATGACCACAGAGTGCTCCTGGAGATTGTGGCCGATGCCCGGAATGTAGGCCGTAACTTCACTGCCGTTCGTCAGACGGACACGGGCAATTTTACGAAGAGCCGAATTCGGCTTTTTGGGGGTCATGGTCCTAACTTGAATGCAGACTCCCCGCTTGAATGGCGCCGGGTATTGAACCGGCCGGTTATGGATCGTGTTGATTCCGAATGTCAAAGCCGGCGACTTGGTTTTCACCCGGGCAATTTTTCTAGGATTCTTTAGTAATTGTCTAAACGTCGGCATGTGATGTTTACCTGCGAACAAAGTGAGTAGCTGTAAACCTCTTATCCGCTTAAGTTTTGCCCTGCAAAATTTAGGCGGATTACTGTTTACAACCAATCGCTCGGCTATCGCTTGAGCCAAATCAGCTGCGTTATTTGATAAATGGGATTCTGAGCAAAAAAATACACCTCCCCCTGCACCTGAATTGTAGTTCAATGTGTAGAAGTATGTTACCAGTTAAAAAACTATATTGCAAGCCCTATTTGACGGCGGCTGGCCCGATCCCTTTTTGCTTTAAAAGCCAATTCCCGTAATCAATTTAAACAGCCAGGGCACGATCGGGTAGGCAAAGGGGTAGATGATTATTAAAAACAGAAGGAATATAAAAATACTGTAGCGGTAGAGAAATGATTTAAACGCGTAGAATTTATCGGGCAAAAGCGTTACCAGCACCCAGTGCCCGTCCAAAGGCGGAATCGGAAAAAGATTGAAGACCGCCAGAACAAGATTGACCGCGACGATTATTGCAAAAAGCTCTGGCGCTAGTGTCGCCGGCAGAGATTCCGGAAAGAACCTAAGCATACCGCCGAAAACGAGAGCCAAAAAGATATTGGAAGCCGGACCGGCTAGAGCCACTTTAATCGGGCCGTATTTTTGATCTCGCAGATTGTTCGGATTATACGGCACCGGCTTGGCATAGCCAAAGACAAAAGGGCTCCCAGAGACAAGTAGGATCAGGGGCAGAATCAGGGAACCGAAAATGTCAACGTGCTTAAGAGGGTTGAGGCTTAGACGCCCCAATAACCGAGCCGTGTCATCGCCCAAAGCTTGAGCGGCCAAACCGTGGCTGACTTCGTGAATAACCACGGAGTAGATAAAAACGACGAAACCAAAAACAGAAAGTATAAACATCTCTTGCAAGAATACCAATTTCAATGTACGATTACAAACGTTACATAGCGTCGCTGGCGTAAGGCCATAAGCTAGGCAGAGCGCCTACCTGCCTGCCGGCAGGCAGGGCCAGCAAGTTATAAATGACAAGGTGTCCAATCTGCGGTAAAAAACCAATTATGAGCACCACGCGGCGATTGCTTCGCGGCCATTATAATCCAACTGTAAAATCAAAACGCTATCCCAACCTTCAGTGGGCACGTGTAGACGGCAAGCGTATTCAAATCTGCACCGATTGCATTAAGACTGTAGCAAAGCAAGCCGTTAGGACTTAGGAATTAGGAAGACACAAGTAAGCTGGTATTACCAAGGGAATCTTGGTAATTTTAATTAGCAAGGATAGTTAACGGGCTGTAGTGTAACGGTAGCACGAGTCCATGGGGTGGATTTAGTCCGAGTTCAAATCTCGGCAGCCCGACAAAATATTAAAAGTTGCTATAACTATTCGTACAAAAAAACGAGTGTAACAACTTTATAATTCAAAACCGCCCACTCTTCATGGACGGTTTTGGCAGGCCCTCCTTCGATCCCGCAAAAGTCTTCAGCAGTTTTGTAATTTGGGTGCCCGCAACGCAAGCCCTCGAGCTTACGAAATAATGAGGCCCCTTGGATATAATGTTCAGAAGCTTTCGCGGGTCCGGAGAAGGACCTGCTAGCATTATTATACCCCCACATGAAAATCCCGAGAAGACCTTTTCTAAAAAAGTGCATAACCCTGTGCGCAATCTGCCTACAATCTGTTTATTTCTTCCTTAAAATCTTGGCCACCATGACAAGCTCATCATAAATTCCATCAATTAAATCGTACTTTTTAGCTTCAGCCAAAGAAACCCAAGCATAATCAACCAGGGATTCATCAGCGAGTTTAACTTTGCCCTTTTTCCATTTAGCCCAATAAGATAACGTCAGTACTGGAATTCCGGTTGGCCCGACAAAAACTAAATCGCACAAATATTGAGGTTTTTCAATTTCAACTGAAGTCTCCTCTTTCACCTCGTTTCTTAAAACCCAATCAACAACATCATACTGCTGGGGATGGCCCTTTTGGGTTCGGCCCATCGGATACTGTCCAAATCGCATTTTGCCGCCCGGCACCGTCCACATATTTGGAAAAGCTTTTTCCCAGTCAGCTCTTTTAGCGATCAAAAACTTCCCGTCCTTTACGATTATCGCCGTCACTGCAACCCAGTGAAACCTGGGGTCCAAATCTGTATTTTCTCTTCCTTTTGATTTCTTCTTTACCATACGCCAAGACTAGCACATTGATTTTATAGGTCTAGAACCTTAACCACTTGCCTGATCAGGGATACGGCCACTGCCGCCGGAAGCAGACTATGGACCGGATTTCCATCCTTATCTTCGACCACCCATGGTTCCTGAATAATCCTAACCCCTCCGCTTTTATCAAGTTCGTAGCGATACGCAGGCGTAAGCTCATAGTCGTCAACCGCTTTTTTGGCCTCCTTAACTGGGACCGCGTTTCGAATGAAGACCTTAGGCACGCCCTGCAAGCCAAAAAGAGTCCTTGAAACTTCCTCGTCGAGGGCAATCCGTTCTTTTAATGGTGCCATTCCCAAGGCATCGCTTGCTTTCGCAACCATCCTCGCGCTGCGGCAAGATGGGTTGTCGCATTTTAAATAAAATTCCTCTTTCTTGGCGTCATAACCGACTTCTTTAGTCCTTAAAAGTTTTAGGCTGCGGGGCGTATGACAAATCGGACAGACAACCCGACTCTTGATGCGTTCATCAATTATTGAATCGGGGACATCAATAAAAACAAAAAAATCCGGATCGTCACGGTAACCCATCAGCGCCCGAAAATAGAGCGAGTAAGAAATCTGATCAAGATTTCTCGGAAAACCATCAATAAAAACCGCTTTACCCTTCAGATTATCAATCTCTCTTTCAATTAAAGCCAGAATGATTTCAGTCGGAAGCAAGCTGATCAGATCTCTGCCCAAAATCACATCAATTGCCTTTTCGATGGGCATAAAGCCTCGATATCTTTTTCCGAGGAAGGTAGTGATTTCTTTTCTCTTTTTAGGATTTTCAAGATCTTTATGCGCTTTCCTGACAATATCGCCGGCAGCGATATGGGCGATATTGTCTGACCCTACTGCTTCCATAAACATTTTCGAATAGGTCCCTTTGCCGGAATTTTTCTTGCCCATCAGAAAAGCAACGAACGTTTTGCTTTTCAAATACTTTTGAATTTTTTTAATTTCACTCCCGGCTTTATACCGGAAATATTTCTGTCTCTCAATCGGATCTTCTAAGATAAATTTCCAATAAGGAGTCTTTTTCGTTTTAAAGATTGGGAACTTAAAATCTTTCATGGCCATAAAAATTACCCGTTTAGGGTAGCACGTTTAAAAACTAAAAACAAAAATATCAATAATTGCCGCCTGTTTCCGGCCAGAATGAGACGGCAAGGCTATTTCGAGCGGCGAGTCTCGGCCCAGCTGGGGAACATTCTCCTTAACTCCTCTTTTTCAGCCGCGCTGATGCTATTGTAAACCTCAACCCACGGCACGGTAATCGCCCTCTGGGCCACGGCAAGACTGATTTCCTGGGCACAGACTTTTCTGTGAAGATAATTTACAGTCAAATCTTTCTCGATAAACCCCGGCCGGGGTTCGGCGGCAAATGGCCATAAGTTGGCGATATCGTTACTGCCGCCCAGAGCCAGAGGGATATAATGATCCAGCTCATAACTCCCGAATGGCGGCGGATAAGGAACCCCATAGGCTCGGTAGACTCTCTTCTTCAATGATGTTGAAACTTTTCTAACCGTCTTTGTGTAGCCAGAAACGCAGATTTTCTCCGCCGTCGCGTCAGGGAATATCGCCCCGGGCGTGCACTCCGGATCAGGTAAAGGCCCTCTGACCGCGCAATCATCTTCTTTGACTCGCGGCTCCGGCACAAAAGGACTGGTTTCAGTCGCAAATAAGGCCGTCTGATTGGTAAGATTTACAGACCGCTCCCCCGCGAAAAACCCCGTCGCGACGGAGATGAACAGAGCGGTTATAAACCAGACAAATTTAGGATCTTTGATTTTCTGAAACATTGTTTGCCCAGATTACGGCGCTTATCGCTAAATAGGCCGACAGCAATAAGAACGTCGTCATATATACGGAAACGGAAGCCCAAGGCCAGGAAGCCAGCCATTTGACCGCGTAAAGCTGGTAGGCTTCAAAAGGCAAAGCCAGCAAGCCGATTGCCCGGCCCAGTGACGCAAACAGCAAAGCTCCGAATCCCGACAAAAAACCAAAGAGCATCGTGTACGACATCGCGGGCAGAATCAGGACGTTGGCCAGGAGCGAGACCAGCGAGAATGTATGGAATTGGTAAGCGATTAAAGGCACGACCATGATTTGCGCGGCCGCCGACATCAGTAAAGTTTCTTTGACAAACTTTAATTCCGGAACTTTGGCAAACCATTTTTTCAGTATCGGATAGATATAGACTAGCCCCAGCACCGCCAGGAATGACAGCTGAAATCCGACGTCGTGCCTTATCGAAAGAGGTGAAATAAAAACCATGATCGAGGCGGCAAGCAATATTGAATTCCTGGGGTCGTAGAGCCGGCCATAGCCTTTTGCAAAAATCAGAAGCACGCCCATTATGGCCGCCCGCACCACTGAAGCGGTGCCGCCGGTCAGAATCGTAAACAAGGAAATAAAAATAATCGAGACCCAGAAGGCCTTTCTGCGCCGCATAAAAAACACCAGCGCGTACATTAAGGCTCCGGCAATAATCGAAATGTTGTACCCCGAAATCGCCAGGACATGGGTCGTCCCAGTTCTGTTAAAGGCGGCGGACAACTCTTCCGGTATTTCTTGGCGCGTACCCAGCAAAATGCCGTTGGTGTAAGCAGCATAGGTCTCCGGCAGAGCCTGACGGACAGCCGACTGAAAGATATCCTTAATATCGAACAGTCTCGCGTAGATGGGAATCTTCAGCTTTGAGGCCGCGGAAAGTCTGACTGAATTCTCAAAAAAAATCTTCGGATAAGACATCGTCGTCCGAATATCTTTATTCTTCAGATACTGGATGTAATCAAAATCCGGAGTAAAATTGTCCGGTAGCCGCAACGCTCCCTGAACCGAAAGCCTGTCGCCGATCTTATAGGCTGGAAATGAGTTGACAAAAAGCAAAGTCTTTTCATTTGCTTCAATTACCCGGCCTGGAATTTCAAGCTCTGTGGCTCTGAACGTAACCTGCCCCTTGCCGTCATTGACCTGTATCTCAGCGTCAATATAACCGCGTAGCGTCACGGATACTCCTTCACCGGCCGCTTTTCGATTAGCAAAAGACGAGAGCAGGCTTTGGCTATAATCTGCCTGGCCGTATCTGAACACCCCCAATGCCGCGATCAAGACACAAGCTCCAATTACAAGTCCGACTTTTCGGTTGTGCAGAGCTTTTTTACTTTTAGCAAATGTCTTCTCATAACCGCTGACCGTGAACACTAAAGCCCCGATAAAAATCAAAGCGAGCGTCGCCAGCTCGATATTAGAAAACCACGCCCCGGCAAAGTCACCGACCAAAAAAGAAATCAAGACCCAAAAAAATACTTGGGAGCGATGCATAATTAGTATTATGTATTAAGTATTATGTATCTAGTATTTCTAAACCGAATTCATACTTAATACTAGATACTTTCTAGTGTTTCTTCAGTACGTTCGTAGTACACATTCAGGCTACTGCCTTCAGTATTTCATCACCTCCGTGATTCAACTGGACTCAGTATTTCGTACATTCGAATTGCTATCTCAGTATTTCGTCGTCTTCACTCCTCAATTGCAGACGCCGGTGGTGGCGAAGCAGTTCGGACATGAGTAGCAAGCCCCGGCCTTTACCATCAGCGTCCCGCACTGGCAGACCGGCGCATCAACAGTAGTGCGGTTGACCGCGCCGGGCAGATGATGAGTTTCTTCGGCTTGCGCTTCGGCATTTTTCTCTGAAGAATCGGCCACCAAGTTCGCAAGCAAGTTGTCGGTCTTGTTTCTTTCGGCTCGGATTAAAACCCGTTCGGCAAAATCAGGCGCCTCGGCCGCTTCCGGACCAAAAATTTCTTCCCGATCTTCCCTGGACAAATATTTCATGCCCAAGTAGCGGAAAATATAATCCACGATTGATTTGGCCGTCGGAATATTAGGGTTGCCCGTAAAACCTGAAGGTTCAAAGCGCATATCTTTGAATCTTTTTACCAGCAGTTTCAGGGGCACGCCCGATTGGAGACTCACTGAAATCAAAGTCGCGATCGTGTCCAGCAAACCGGAAACGGTACTGCCCTCTTTAGCGACGGTGATAAACGTCTCCCCCGGTTTCATTGTGTCCGGATAAAAGCCGACGTTTAAATAGCCCTTGTGGCCGTTGATATCGAAGCGGTGCGTGATAGAAGGACGTTCATCGGGAAGCTTGCGTCTCGTATGGCCGTTGCTCTTTTGGATAAGTGGGTCGGCAGCTTCAGCGGTTTCAGTTTCGCCGTCTTTATTCATGTTCAGAGGCTGGATAGTCTTACAGCCATCCCGATAGAGAGCAATGGCCTTCAAGCTCAGCCTCCAGCCCAGCATAAAAACATTCTTGACATCTTCAACTGTGGCATCTGCCGGCAAATTAATCGTTTTCGAAATCGCACCCGAAATAAACGGCTGGACAGCGGCCATCATCTGAAGGTGTCCCAAATAACCAATGCTGCGCTGGCCGTTCGTAGCTTTAAAAGCACAATCAAACACGGGCAGGTCATTGTCTTTCAAATGCGGCGCGCCTTCAATCGTATCATGCTCGGTAATGTGGGCGACAATATCTTCGATTTGTTCATTAGTGTAGCCCAAGCGGCGCAAGGCCATAGGCACTTGATGGTTGACCAGTTTGATCGTGCCTCCGCCGACAAGTTTTTTGTATTTGACCAGAGCGATATCCGGTTCGACGCCGGTCGTGACGCAATCCATCAAAAAAGCAATCGTGCCAGTCGGAGCCAGAACGCTGATTTGAGAATTTCTGACGCCATAGCGCTTGGCCAGCTCCAAAGCCTCGAACCAAACTTGGCGCGACGCCATCATAAGGCCCTCATCGTGCATTCCTCCCAGAAGGGCCTCGTTGTAGGCCCGCTCCGCGGCGTGGAGATGTTTTTCCAAAACTCGGAGCATCGGGCCTTGGTTAATATCATAACCAGAAAAAGGACCTTTCGAATCGGCGATAAGAGCCGACATCCGATAAGCTTCGCCCGACATCAGCGAAGTAATATGCGCGGCAAGATAACGCCCGATATCCGAATCATACGGCAGACCTAAAACCATCAGCAGAGCCCCAAGATTGGCATAACCCAGTCCTAGCTCTCGATAAGCATGGGCGTTCTCCTCTATTTCCGGAGTCGGATAAGAAGACCGGGAAACTAAAATTTCCTGCGACAAAATCATTATATCAACCGCTTTTTTAAACAGATCGGCATCAAATTTTGCGCCTTCTTTTAAGAATTTAAGAAGATTCAACGAAGCCAAATTGCAAGCCGAATTGTCTATGTGCATATATTCACTACATGGGTTAGACGCATTTATGCGACCGGTATTGGAAACGGTATTCCAGTCATTGATTGTTGTATCGTATTGCAGGCCCGGATCGGCTGAAGCCCAAGCCGCGTCGGCAATCCAGTCCATAATCTGCCTGGCTTTGACGGTCCTGATAACCCGACCGTCGGAACGAGCCGTAAGATTCCAGTCAGCATCTCTTTCGACGGCTTGCATAAAGTCATCCGTCACGCGCACGGAATTGTTCGCGTTCTGGTAAGGCAAAAGAGTGTAAGGATCGAAAATTTCTCCGGCAATCGAATTCTTAACGCCGGATCGGGTCAGAGTCCTGACCATGTCCTCGATTATTTTCTTGGAATTTATAAAATCCTCAATATCAGGATGATCAACATTTAAAACAACCATCTTCGCCGCGCGGCGCGTCGAACCGCCGGACTTGATCGAATTCGCGATGCCATCAGACGCCTTCATAAACGAAACCGGGCCCGAAGAAGTTCCGCCTCTGGAGAGATGCTCCATTGAGGCTCGGAGTTTTGATAAATTGGCCCCAGAGCCTGAACCGCGGCGGAAGATTGTGCCTTCGTCTACGCACCACTTTAGGATCGACTCCATAGTATCTTCAACCGAAAGTATAAAACACGCGGAGCATTGCGGGTGTTCGGTTGTGCCAACGTTGAACCAAACCGGGCTATTGAAGGCGGCGTACTGGTTGATCAAAATCCACTTTAAATCCTGCTTGAAATTTTCGGCGTCAGTCTCGGACGCAAAATAACCGTCTTCCCAGCCCCAGCGGCCGATTTCATCCACCACGCGGTCAACCATCTGCCGAGCACTGGTTTCTCTTTCCGGTGTGCCTAACCGGCCTCGGAAATATTTTGAAGCGACGATATCAGTCGCGGTCTGGGTCCAAAAACTTGGCACTTCCACATCTTTCTGTTCAAAGACGACGGTACCGTCTCCGCGTTCAATTTTGGCCGTCCTTTTTTCCCAAACAATGCTGTCGTAAGGGTTAATCTCGCCGAAGAGCCGCTTCCAGTGGAAAGCGGCTCTTCGGGAGTTTTCTGTGAGTTCGGCCGAGAGTTGGGGTTGAGTAGAGGTATGGGGCATGAAAACATTCTACCGAACTCCGGCAAATTGAAAACTGTTGACAACTCGCCCAAAGATGAAGACCGGTTACTTATTCATTTTCCGGCGTATAAAAGCCGGTATAGTATCAAATTCTGACTCTCTTAGAGATTCATCGACAAACTCTTTCATTGGCGGCGTGTTCGCGGACTGCATCGACTGGGCTGGAGTCTGCTTTATCGAATCGAATAGGTTTTGATTCAAATCTGCCGCCGCGCCGAAGCCGGAGGTTACGGGCCTAATCTGGGCCGGATTGTCGTTGCTGAACCCGGTCGCGACGACAGTGATCTTGATCTCGCCCTTCTTGAGCTTATCGTCCATGACCGCTCCGAATATTACCCTTGCCTCAGGGTCAATATGCTCGGTGATGATTCGAGCAGCCTCATTGATCTCGGCCATGGCCAAATCTGGCCCACCCGAAACATTGAACAAAACCCCCTTCGCCCCGTCAATTGAAACTTCAAGCAAGGGGGAATTGATAGCCATCTTGGCCGCTTCCACCGCGCGATCCTCGCCGCTAGCCCGGCCAATACCCATTAAAGCCGAGCCGGAATTAGACATTACCGCCCGAACATCGGCAAAATCAAGATTAACGATGCCGGGAATAGTGATGAGATCGGAAATTCCCTGAACGCCCTGGCGCAAGACGTCATCCACAATCGCGAAAGATTCAAGCAACGGAGTCTTGCGGTCTATAATCGAAAGGATCCGATCATTCGGGATAGTAATCAACGAGTCAACTCTTTCCCGCAGATTGTTCCAGCCGGCATCGGCAATCTTCATCCGCTGGGCGCCCTCAAAGCCAAAAGGCTTGGTAACCACCCCGATTGTCAGAGCGCCGGCCTCCCGAGCAATTTCGGCAATCACGGGCGCGCCCCCAGTCCCCGTTCCTCCGCCCATTCCGGTCGTTATAAAAACCATATCCGCGCCTTTGACAGCCGCGCTAATTTCTTCTTTGGTGTCAATCGCCGCTTGGCGACCTATTTCCGGGTTCATGCCCGCTCCCAGGCCGCGAGTCAAGCTTTTCCCAATATGAATCTTGACCGGCGCGGTTGAAGCGTGGAGAGCTTGGGCGTCAGTATTGACGGCAATAAATTCAACCCCATGGATCCGGGTCTCGATCATCCGCGCCAAAGCGTTCGTGCCGCCGCCGCCGACGCCGACGACTTTTATTCTGGCGAATGTTTCAAATGCTGGTTTAATCTGTGCCATGCGATGTTTGTTAGTGAGTATCTGCGAGCTTTGGACTAATGCTTATCATAAAAAAAATAGCCATGCAAGCAATTGGCCTTTTTCTGTGGGCAAACTGTGGATATCTTAACTAACCTACGGCAAAAAACTCTTACACCAGTCTAATACTTTAGATACGAGAGAACCATTTCCAAAGCTTGAAGAGGGAGCCTTTTTCCCACCGCCCATTTCAGTCTCAAAGCCCCAAAGGACAAGTCCAGTAGCAACGGCAAACGAAGGATCCGCGGCGATGTCGACAACCCCATCCAAATGCAGGGGTCGGGCCAGCCGTACCGGCAGGCGTAAATTATCTTTAATTACGCTAAGCAATCCTGGCAAATGGGCGCCGCCGCCCGAAACGACAACCCCCGCCGGGAGCATTCCTGATCTGGAAATTTTCTTTAATTCCGAACCGACAAGTTCGATAAACTCGCTCACCCTCGCGTCCACGACCCTGATGAGCTGCTTTTTGGGCAGGATAAAATTCTCTTCCCCCATTAAATTCGAGAGGTCGACATTTTCTTTACGCCTTAAATCTTCGCCCGCGGCCGTCGAGGCATGTTCCAATTTAATTTTCTCGGCGATATCCATGGAAGTTCTCAAGGCCATGGCCAGATCATTCGTAATGTGCCGCGAACCGATCGGCAAGACCGCGCTATGAACCAGATCGGCCTCTTCAAATACGGTCAGGGTTGAAGTGCCGCCGCCAAAGTCCAAATGCATGACGCCGTACTCGCGCTGGCCCTTATCCAGAGAAGAAAGCGAAGAAGCCAAAGGCGCAAAAACCAGACCGGCGACTTCGATGCCGTTCTCGTTCACGCATTTTACGATATTCCTGATATACGGCGAGAGGCCGTCAATGATTACGACTTCCGCTTCCAGCCGGACACCCTTCATGCCCAGAGGATTTTTGACGTTCTCGGTGCCGTCAATTATAAAATTCCGGGGCACGACGTGGATGACTTCGCGATTGACGGGGATACTGACGACCGAGGCCGCCTGTAAAACCCGATCAACATCGCTCTGGCAAATCTCGTTATCGGCCCGAGAGACCGCGATAACTCCCCTTGAGATCTGATTCTTTATATGCAGCCCGTTTACAGAAACGTAGGCCCGTCTGATCTTTACGTCGGCCATGGATTGCGCATTCTCTACCGCCGCGGCAACATCGCGAATTGTTTCTTCCATATCCACGACCATGCCTCGACGCAAACCGTGGGACGACGCTTTGCCAGCGCCGATAATCTCCGGCTTCGAAGCCTCACGCTCCATTTTGGCAATTACAACTTTGACTTCTGAATTGCCGATATCAATGCCGGATAATATGTGAGGGTGAGCCAAACTAGTATTATGTATTAAGTATTATGTATCTAGTATTTCTAAACCGAATCCACACTTAATACTAGACACAAGACACTAGATACTTTCAAGTATTTCTTCTTCTAATTTAAACATTTTATCCGCGGCTTCTTTTGATTTTTCGTGATCGTAGCCTAATAAATGCAAAAAACCGTGGACGGTCAGCCGCGCAAGCTCGCTTTCCAGCGGAATCCCCGCCTTCGCGGCTTGCGTTTTGGCGACATCAAGACAGATGAAGATATCGCCCAGTGGAAGTATACCATATTTTTCAAGGCTATTATCTTCGAGCGGGAAAGAAAGAACGTCAGTCGGCCGGTCTTTCCCAAGGTGTCTTTTGTTGAGTTCCTGAATTTCTTCAGGCTTCACCAAGTGAACCCCAATTTCCACTTTTTCTCCCTGAAGATTAAGGGCCCGAACAGCCTTTTCTATTATGATTCTGAAAAAGTCTCCGCTCTGGGAGTCAGAAGTTTGATTATCAAATACAAAGTCCATCTATTCAAATACTAAGTGAAATTTATAAAAAAGAAAGAGGGCCGGCGGCGCGCCGCCGGCCTGGGACCGCCCCTCACGGGGCAACTTGAACGAGGTACTTCCGGTCAAACCCCACCAGAACGTTGGCGCCGGCGCCGTCAGTCGTGATTCTGGGCTGCCGGTGCTGTTCACGCCCCATCACGAGCACCTCTTTGAAGTGGCCGACCTGGTTGCCCTCGATGGGCTCCATGCCGACCGTGACTTTTTCTCCGGGCGGATGCTCCCGCTTAGCGAAGAAAAACTCGACTCCCGCCTGCGGAGGACTCGACAGCAGCCCAAGATCCGGCAGACACTGAAGCATCATCGGATGGCTGGGCATCCATTCCCATTGCCCGTCCGATTCTCGGCGCCGTGGCGGCTGGCCGTTGAGAGTCAGTCCCAGCTCATCCGGCGTTATGATGACGGCTTGAATGAGCGTTGGCACTCGGACCATCTCGATTTGCTGAATAATCCGCCACGCTCTTGGCCCGACATCAATGCCCGCCCTCCTGAACTCTTCCCCCAACTCAGCCATGGACGACCACGGCCGAAGCATGATTTCAAATACGCCCGCCAGCTCCGGCCGGGCTTGGCTTTTCGTCAGCATCAGTCCCTCCTCTATTCATATCAAAACACGGAGCGTAGAAGAAAGCAAATGTTTTTGGTAATGATAAAACCGGCCCGTTACTTGTCGAGACAGTAGAGGCCTAAAAGCTCAAGCGAACCCTACCTCTCTGAACCAAATGAGAGAGCCTGTTAAGATTCGAGATGAAATGAGGAGATTATAATAAATCAAAAGCGAAGTCGCGGATTACCTTTCGAGACAATCGAGACAGTAGACACCGAGGGCTGATATAATCTTGGGGATCAGCCCGAGGTGGCTATGCGAGCTAGCGAGGCGGAGATAAGCTGTGGCAACGCTTATCCCGCCGGAGCGTGTCGAGAAGGGTAATCCGCGACGGAGCGGCGGAGCTAATCGGCTAATAAGCTTTTAACCGTCGCACTCACCCGTTGACCATCCGCTTTGCCTTTGACTTCGGCCATCACGGCAGAAATAACCTTGCCCATGTCCTTAGGGCTTGAAGCTCCTGTTAAAGAGATCGCTTTTTGGACAAGGGATTTTAATTCTTCGTCGGAGATTTGTTCAGGTAGATATGAGGTCAGGATTTCAATCTCCTTTTTCTCCGACTCGGCCAATTCCGGCCGGCCGCCTTTTTCAAATTCAGCCGCCGAATCTTTGCGGCGCTTTACTTCCGAAGCGATGACGGCGATTATCTCTTCGTCATTGAGCTGGCTCTCGGCATCAATCTTAGCCAGATCGCTGATGGTCTTTGCCAGCTTGCCTCTTTTCTCAAGCTCCTTGTTTTTTATCGCCGACATGACCATACCCAACAGAGTGCGACGTGCACTATCGCCGGACTTTAAGGCATTTTTCTGATCCTCTTTAAGTTGATCCTTCAGCATCGAGATTAGGGATTAGGGATTCCCGATTGCATACTAGATACTAGATACTTGATACCAGATACTAATACAAGCTAGAGGTCTACTTCCTGTTTCATTTTCCGCTTCTCTTCTTCAAATGTTTCCGGATTATATGTCCCCAGTTTCTCGAGCTTGCGCCTTAGCGCCGCCAAGTGGACGCCCATAATCGCGGCGTTTTTCTCCCGTCGTTCAGTTAATTTTTTCTCTCGGAATCTGTTTTTCTTAGCACGCAATAAAACTCCGCTTTGCTGGACAAAGCGATTGAATCGGCGCATTAGACTGCCGATTGATTCATTTGGTTTTCTTTTAACTTCAACCATAAAATACCTC
>Ga0154959_118_pt1 | contig 66004 bp, 62 predicted proteins | sample RifCSPhighO2_01_FD_105927 | JGI IMG/M metagenome (GOLD analysis project Ga0154959, IMG submission 105927) | Candidatus Yanofskybacteria bacterium RIFCSPHIGHO2_01_FULL_48_25b
ACCAGTTATATTCAAACCGGCCATTTGATTAACAATGCGGCCATTAATTCATACCAAGGGGCATTTGATACCGGGAATCCGCCGCCATTGGTTGAAAGTTTTGCTTTCCAAGTTAAGGGCTTTGCTAGGGTCGCGGCAAACTTTTTGATTCCCAGCCGCAAAATTTTAATTGCCCCGTCCGTGATATTGATCGGCCTCTTTGGATTATTTACCTTGAGAGATCGGCAAATGAGAAAAAGATTTACGGCCGTGATTGTTTTAAACGTTTTACTGGTGGGTTTTTTGACATTTTCTTTTCCCAAGTATCTTCTTCCCGCCGCGGTCATATTTCTCCTCGCGTCCATTCCGGTCTTTGAGCGATCCCGCTGGCTTTGGCCGATCGTGTTCATTGATTCGTTTTTTGTGTTTAAGTACATATACCTACATTTCGGAATCGAATTTTGGCCTTCGTTCCCCATCTACCTTATTCCATACTACTGCGGGATTGGTTTGGTCGGGTACTTATGGTTCAATCAGATTCACCACCAGTTGCTAAGCAATGTCAAAAAGTCTAATCATCATCCCCACTCTTAACGAGAAGGGAAATATTGAAACTCTTGTTCCGCAGATTTTTAAACTCATTCCAGATTTGAGTGTGCTTGTGGTGGACGACAGTTCTTCTGACGGCACAGGGAAAAGGGTTTTGGAATTTCACAGACAATTTCCAAATTGCAGTCTCCTTGAGCGTAGCAGTAATCCTGGATATGGCCAGTCAATTCTTGATGGTTTTCGCTGGGCTCTTAATAACAGTTTCGATAAGATCGTAACTATGGATGCCGATTTTTCTCATGATTTTAATGAAATTCCTAAAATGCTAAATAAACTTGATTTCTATGAAATCGTGGTCGGCTCGCGATATGTTAAAGGGGGGAATGTAAAAAATTGGAGTTTCTCGCGGAAACTGTTGAGCCGTTTTGCCAATGCCTACGTTCGGACCATTCTGGGCTTGCCGATTCATGACAGCACCAGCGGTTTTAACGCTTATCGATCCAGCGCTTTAACGAGCTTTGATTTTGATAAAATCCATTCCGAGGGTTACGCCTTCTTGGTCGAATTAAAATACCGGCTTTTGAGAAAAGGGCTTCGCTTTTTCGAGCATCCGATTATATTCTACGAACGACGTGAAGGTTCCTCAAAAATGTCGGCTGGTATTATTTGGGAATCAATCTGGCTTCCCTGGCGGCTTTTATTTGCCAGAAAGTGAATCCGGCCGCCTCTAGCGGCCTGATTGCTGGAGAGCGATCCGAATCGTTTTAAGCATTATACCGGCATCAAGTATCAGAGATCGGTTTTTGATGTAGTATAAATCGTATTGAAGTTTCTTGTGCGCGTCCTCTACCGAGGAGCCGTAATGATAATTTATTTGGGCCCAGCCGGTTAAACCGGGTTTAATCAGGTATCTTTCCTCATAAAAAGGAACATTGGCCTGAAGAGTCTTATGGAATTCCGGCCGCTCGGCCCGCGGTCCGACAAAAGACATTTGGCCCTTAAGGACCGTCCAAAGCTGGGGCAGTTCATCAAGTCTGGTCTGGCGCAGAAAACGGCCGACGCGGGTGACGCGCGGATCGTCACTCTGGGCCCAGACCGGCCCGGTCTTATCCTCGGCATCGTGAATCATTGTCCGGAACTTAATCATCATAAATTTTTGGCCCAGCCTTCCGACTCGATTTTGCTTGTAGAAAATCGGCCCCGGCGAGTCGTATTTAATGGCCAGGATAATCAGGGGCGTGATGAGAAGGGCGATAATGCCCCCCAAGACGGCAATCGAAACATCGCCGGCTCGCTTGAGCAGCCCATATAGTTTTTTGCGCCGTTCGCTCAAGTTCTCCAGAAACCAGATTTGGTTTATCGTCCCCAGCGGCACCCGGCCGGTAGTTCGTTCATAAAAGGAAGACAGGTTGTAAAAGGCAATATCTCGATCCAAAACGCCGTAAAGCAGATTGATTATCTCGTTAATCCGGTAGGCTTCGGGGCTGATGACGATACCGGCGAGGGCGCCGTGGCTAAGTATCTGTTCCAGATGGTCAATGCCGTGGATGACCGGCAGACCGCTGCCTAGAGTCTTCTCGGCGGCGCTGATCGCCGAGGGGTCCCTTAAATCAACTATATATTTTAAATCATAGCCGATTTGGGGGTGCTTCTTGATAAAATGCCCGAGTTCGGCGGATTGAGAATTAAGGCCGACGATGATCAGATTGCGGCGGAAGGCAGTTCCGAATGCTTTATTAAACGCTGCCCGAGCCAGAGCCTCAAGGCCGGTGAAGATGATAATAAATAAAAGGAGATTGGTTTTGGGCGTGATGCCATAGATGGGTAGGATGTAAAAGAATGCCGTCGAGATCAGTCCGGCGATCACATTCGCGCGCATAAGGTTCGCGAAGAAAAAACTGCTGTTTTTTAAAGCGGTGACCTCGTATAGGTCATCAATGTAGTAAACCAAAAGCCAAACAAGAAGGAGAATCGAGAACGGCAGTAAGTGGAGATCGAGCGCGGCCGAAAAGCTGTAACCTCCCGAGCGGATGTACAACACCAAGGCCAGCGAGACATAGAAGAGGATCAGATCCGATATGAATAAGGCGAATTTTTTCATTACGCGCAGGAGTTCATCCGTTCGACATAAATATACAGCAATAATTAATCATTGTCAACAAATAGAAAGCCTAAATTTGGTATAATGAACCAATGCTGAAAATTAAAAAATTAATCGTTATGTCCGCGGCCTGCGCGGCCCTTTTTGTTTTTCCGGCCGGCCTGCGCGCCGACGAGATCAGCCAAAGACAGACATTCTTCGTGAATGCCAAATATGACGAGTTCAACCGCACAACCGTAAACGCCACTTTAAGACACATCAGCCAGAGGGCTTACTTTTATGTGGATGACCGATTCTGGTCCGGTCTTAGCGCGTTTGGTCAGAACAAAATCACGGAAGCGATTTCCGAGCTTGCCCGCGAATTCGACAACAATATTTATCCCGAGAGCGTCGCTTACTGGGGCGCCGAGCCCAATCCGGGCGTGGACGGCGACAGCCGGGTCACTGTGCTTCTCGAAGATTTAGTGGCCACTGCCGGTGGGTATTTTGACGGTATAAACAACTATCGCCGCGAAGAGGCCAGCGACTCTAACCAGCGGGAAATGGTTTACATCAGCGCGGATTCTTTGGCTCCGGCCCTGGCGAAAGAGTTTCTGGCGCATGAATTCCAGCACTTGATTTCTTCCAATCAGAAGGAAATACAGAAAGGACTTTCAGAAGAAGTCTGGCTCAACGAAACGAGATCCGAATATGCCGGCGCGATTACCAGCTACGACTCCGAGAGCGCCTCCGGAGGGGTTTTGTCCCGCCGCATCAGTATTTTTAAAAGTTCGCCTTCCGACAGCCTGATTGAATGGCCAAACGTGGCTACGGATTACGCCCAGGCCGCCCTTTTGGGCCGTTACATATCCGGGCATTATGAGAATATCCTGGCCGAGACAATTAAATCAAACAGCATCGGCATCGCCTCGATTAATGAATTCCTTGCTCGACGAGGCAACACTGAAAGATTTGAAAATATTTTTGCCAACTGGACAGTGGCGAATTACATTAACTCCGCCTCTACCAATCCAAAATTCAGCTACACCCAGGAATATTTGAAAGATATTCAAATTAATCCATCACGAGTTACAAACATAACCGCCGGTTCCGATCATTCATTCTCTTACAGTCTTGAACCCTGGCGGGCTTATTGGCATAAAATTAACGTGGACAGTTCCGAAACAAGAGCTATTAAAATAAGTTTTGATCCTTCGCTGTATAAAATTACATATATAGATAATTTGGAGCGAAATGGATTTATCTCGAATCCGGGCTACATTACCAATCCCGGCGGTCTCCAGAATTTTACTTTAATTCCTTTCCACGCCTCCGTCGGCAGTCAGAACCTTACAATCAAAATGGCTTACACGGATGAACAGCCCGCGGCTATGTTCGGGCCGGAATTAAAGGATGGCGCGCTCATCCATAAACAGGGCGAGCCGGAGCTGTATGTAATTGAAGGCCGGTACAAACGCTACCTAAGGCCGGAAGTCATCAGAATGTACGGCCACCTTGATCCGAACCGGGCCATTGCTCTGGATGCGAAGACTTTTGATTCATATATGAGCACGAACTACGTGCGTTACGCGAATGACCAAAAAGTTTACGCGGTCTGGCCCGACGGCACCAAGCACTGGCTGCAGATGAGCGCCAAAACTTTCACCGATTCCGGCCGCGACTGGAATTCCATTTTCATCATTAATGATTTGGAATTAAACGCTTATCAAACAAGCACTCCAATCACCAGATAAAAAATAAAAAATTATTTCTTCACTCACCACATAAAAAGTCTGCTGACTTTTTTGCTCTACCTCGGCCTACCCGGCCTCCGGGCGTTCGTTTCGGAATAATTTTTTTATTCTCTGTCTTATCCCGACTTATCCACTTTTTCGCTATTCAAAAATTTTTTTTATCTCTAAAATTAAATCAGTAAAGCAAAATTATAGTGATGGTCAGGTCGAATCGTCACATAAAAATAATTTTTGCAAAGAATTCTAAAACCAAAATGGCAAAAAAGAAAAAAGCCGCCTCAAAGAAAAAGAAGGGTGGCAAAAAGAAGAGAGTCTAGTCTCTTAACAAAAGAATCCCGATTATGGGGTTCTTTTGTTTTTCACGCAATCTGTATATTATTATAAAAACTACTTGCCTCGTGCAAAGTCCGTCTCTGATCAAAGCATCAGAGCCGAAGACCTTGGGCGGGTGACTTTATGCGGAATGACTATTGATATCGCGACAAAAAATATTACCTTGGACGAGCCGCTCAGAGTTTTTATTGAAGACAAGATCGGAGGTCTGGAAAAATATTTGAAAAACGCGCCAGCCAGCGCCAGGGTTGAAATCGGCAAGCCTTCCCGGCATCATCGCTCCGGTTTCGTGTTTTACGCGGAAGGGAATCTCAAAGTCGGCGGCCGGCTTCTTCGGGCTCACATCTATCACAATGACCTGCGGGCGGCGATTGTGGACGTGAAGGATGATTTGAAGAACCAGATTAAAAAATTCAAAGAAAAAAATTCCGCTCGGCGGCAGGCTTGAGCTCGACCCTAGTTTCCTATTTGTTATCTGCCCTCTCGCCTCGCCGACGGCTTCGGCAAGGCGAGAGCTCTGGCGAAGCCGTCGGCCCGCAGGCCGGCCGGCTTTTGCTACTATTTATAAATGCTTCGATCGAAGCATTTATAAATAGTAGGTTTTGAATATATTTAATTCGTTTTGTGTCGTGTGATTGTTTCTGCTCAAGTAAATTTAGAGAAGTTACTATCTGCTCGTTCGTAAATTGATTAAACAAAATTAAAAATCGGGTAGTGAATGTTGAACTTATTCTGCCGGAGGCATTTCGACATTCTACTAGCCCGAAAAACAGTGAAGCCCGCGAAGCGCGGGCGAAAGGGTAATCCTTCGCGAGCTTCACGGGCGTGCTATCGAGGGCGAGAGCTTTTGTCGGGCTTGAGGGACGTCTTGACCCTATAGAGCCTGACGTCCGTCGGTGCCGATTCGTCGTTGGCCGCTTCGGTAATCCTCGCCAGCTTTTCGGCCATCTTCGACGGCTCCTTGGCGGCGTCGCCGCACAGCGTCGGTGTCGTTTGGGGATCGATCTCCGTCATTCTGACACCACTGACATCGCCCCACGATACCTGGATCTGCGCCGCCGCGATCCGATTCGCGGGTGAACACAGGATGTACCTGTTGCCATCGAAAACTTCTCCACTCGTCGTCGCGACGGGTTCGAGCAGGATTTTGTACTCCGGGTACTCGCCCTGCACATACCGCCGGGCATCGTTCGCGGACGTGTTGTTGCAGGCCGCCGTCAAGGCGACCAGCAGGAACAAACTGAAGAATCTCTTCATCGGTGCTCTCCTCTTGTAAAGGCTAGGGAATCCGACCCTATACTTACATTATACCACAAAATGACCCTAAAAGTCAATGGCTAGTTTTTGGCCTGGATTTGTGCTATTTTATATAGGTTATCAGCCTTATTCACAGCTTCCGTTCGCTATCTCCCAAATTAAATGTCTTTCGTATCTAAAATATTCGGTGACGCTAATTCTCGATATATTAAGTCGTTGGAACCGATAATTGAGAAGATAAATGAACTCGAAAAAGATTTTGAGCGCCTTTCGGATTCAGAATTGAAAGATAAAACCTCTGAATTCAAAAATCTGCTCGCGACCGGCTACTCGCTGGACGATTTGCTCCCGCAAGCTTTTGCCGCCGTTCGCGAGGCGGCAAAGCGCACTCTCGGCCAGCGCCACTACGATGTCCAGTTGATCGGCGGCATTGTCATGCATCAAGGTAAGATTGCCGAGATGCGTACCGGCGAGGGTAAAACTCTGGTTGCGACTTTGCCGACCTATCTTAATGCCCTAACCGGCAAAGGCGCCCACGTGGTTTCGGTCAACGATTACTTAGTCCGGCGCGATACGGCTTGGATGGGCCAGATTTATGATGCCCTCGGCTTGACCGTGGGCTGTATCACCCACGAAGCAAGTTATCAGTACGATGCTTCTCATATCACAAAATCGCAGGATGAAACCGAAGATACGGAAGGGAGCTTTAAAGTCGTCCATGAACTCCTGCGCCCGATTACGAGGCGGGAGGCTTATGGGGCGGATATAACTTACGGCACCAACAATGAATACGGGTTTGATTACCTGCGCGACAACATGGCCTACGCGCAGGAGCAGATGTCCCAGAGAGTCCACAGTTCACGGTCCACAGTTCACAGCGAGCAGGAAAGTTCTGTAAATTCGAAACTCGAAACTCGAAACTCGCATGCCTTTGCTATCGTGGACGAAGTTGACTCCATTTTAATAGATGAAGCCCGAACGCCGCTCATTATTTCCGCGCCCGATGAAGATTCCGGTTCGCTTTACCAGACTTTTTCCAAAATTGTCCCGAAATTGCAGGAGGGTGACGATTATTCCGTGGATATTAAACACAAGACCGTTTCCATTACCGAAACCGGCATTGAAAAAGTCGAGAGTATGCTCGGCCTTACAAATATCTATGATGAGGGCGGCATAAATTATGTCCACCATCTTGAACAGGCCCTGAAGGCCCATGTCATTTTCAGCCGTGATCGGGATTACGTCGTCAAAGACGGCGAAATAATCATCGTTGACGAGTTCACCGGCCGCTTGATGCCCGGCCGCCGCTGGTCGGAAGGCCTTCACCAAGCCATCGAGGCCAAGGAGGGCGTAAAGGTTCAGCGCGAGTCTCGGACTTTGGCCACGATCACTTTTCAAAACTATTTCCGTCTTTACGAAAAGCTGGCCGGCATGACCGGAACCGCCCAGAGTTCAGCTGAAGAATTCCATAAAATTTACAGCCTGGACGTAGTCAGCATTCCGACCAATAAGCCGGCCATCAGAAAAGATTTGCCGGATAAGATTTTTAAAAACGAGACCGGCAAGTTCAGAGCCATCGTCCAGGAGATCAAGGCTCGCCACCAGAACGGCCAGCCCCTGCTGGTGGGCACGGTTTCAATCGAAAAAAATGAACATTTGTCGCTGTTGCTTGAACGCGAAGGCGTGCCCCATGTGGTTTTAAACGCGAAGAATCATGAAAAGGAAGCCGAGCTTCACGCTCAAGCCGGCCGGCCCGGTGCTGTGACCATCGCCACGAACATCGCCGGCCGCGGGGTGGACATTATTCTGGGCGGGAATCCGCCTCTGGCTGAAGATGCCGAACTTAGCCGCAAGGCCGGCGGTTTGCATGTCATTGGCACGGAACGCCATGAGGCCCGGCGCATTGATGACCAGCTCCGCGGCCGCTCCGGCCGGCAAGGCGATCCCGGCTCTTCCCAGTTTTTTGTCTCAACTGAAGACGAATTAGTGCGGCGTTTCGGCGGAGATCGCCTCAAGAACATCATGGAGCGGCTCGGCGTCGGCGAGGATGACGTTATTGAGAACCGCTTTGTCTCAAACGCGATCCAGCAGGCCCAGGCCCGCATTGAGGGCTACAACCTGGATTCGCGCAAATATGTCCTGGAATACGATGATGTTATGAATAAGCACCGTCGGACTATTTACGATTTGCGGCGTAAAATTTTGTTTGGCGAGAATTCAAAGCCGGTCATCGAAGAATATTTAAGCGAGTTTTTTGATAACGTCGTTCGTTTTCATACCGCCTCGTATGAGTGGGACGCCAAGAATCTGAAACTTGCCCTCGAGTCCGTGGCCGGGCCGGATGCGGAGCTGGACAATAAGATTTCTGAATTTGCCGGCAGGCGCGACGCCGAAGGGATGCTCGCCTACGTTCAGGATTATATTTCAGCGCGTTATGCGAGCCGGGAAAATGAACTCGGGCTGGAACAGATGAGGGCTTTGGAAAAGCTGGTCCTGCTTCGCACGATTGACGAATTATGGATTGACCATATTTCGGCGATGGAACATTTGCGGGACACCGTCCGTTTGCGGGCCTATGGTCAGCGCGATCCTCTGGCGGAATATAAGATTGAAGCCCAGCGGGTCTTCGGCCGGCTCATGGAATCAATCAAGGCCCAGGTTGTGAACGTGATTTTCAAAGTTAGCATGGTTCAAAAGCCCAAAGAAGTTAAAGCCGTTGAGGGCAGGGCGAACGTAGAGGGCCAGAATATTGTTGAGAGGGAGTCACAGCGCGCCGCGGCTGTTCATCGCTTGGAATCCGAAAAAATCGGCCGCAATGACCCCTGTCCCTGCGGCGCGATTAATCCCGCGACAGGCGAAGTGTATAAATGGAAGAAGTGCGGCATGATAAACGCGCCGCATCATAAAAAATAGAGCGGTTCAGGATCAAAATACAAAAATCGGCCTAGTGCGAGACCAGGCCGGTGAAGGGCAGTAATACGCGGTATACTGTGATTGCGGCCATGAAGAGCGGCACGAGCACTCCCCAAAAAGCCACGAATCTTTGAAATCCAGAACTGTTGGTAAACGCCTTGTACCAAACGACGAAAACGAATGCGTTTACAGCCAACTGGATAACGCCGGCAATAACGGATGAACCCGCGAACAGATTTGTGAGGTTGGCAATTAGAAAGAAACTGAATCCGGTTAGCCCGGAGACTCCCATCCAGAGCTTCTGATGCTTCACGACACCTCCAACAGAGCGCAAATATTACTATAAAATTCAACCCAAGTCAATAGTCGAAAAAAATTAAAAAATATAAGAAACTTCTTTTTAAGTGAAACGGATTTCTAAAACAAAAGAGGATTTTGGGTGGGCGAAGTGGGATGCGGAAACAATCAAGCGCGTGGCTCGCGAGATTTTGGATAAGAAAAAGGGGATTCTGGATGAAATCAAAAAACTTTCTGACTCCGAGCTTAATTTTGAAAATATTTTGTATGCTTTCGAAAGATCCAATGATGTGATGGAGCCATGCAATTACTTTTCAATTCTGATGAACGCGAGTCCCGATGAGTCGGTCCGCAAAGCCGCCGAAGAATCAATAAAAATAATCGACCGCGAGAATATTGATCTGGGCTATGACCCGGATGTCTATAAAGTTTTCAAAAAGTATGCCGATACCAATCCTGTCCTAGAAGGAGAAGATAAAAAGCTTTTTGACGATTCGGTGAAAGTATACAGGCGGATGGGTATGGAGTTGCCGGATGAACAAAGAGAGATATTAAAGAATAAGATCAAGCGGATGAATGATTTAGCCACAGACTTCGCCCTGAACATCCAGAATTACGATGATTATATTCTGGCGACGCTCGAAGAGCTGGAAGGCCTGCCGGAACATTTTATTGAAGGGCTGGCGCGCAACGACGACGGCCGATATCAGGTTTCTCTAAAGTACCCCGAGATTGGCCCCTTCATGCAAAATGCCGTCAGAGCCGAAAAGCGCAAAGAATTGATGGATAAAGCCCTACGCAAAGGCGGAGAGAAAAATGTTGCCATCGCCAAAGAGCTTCTCGAATTAAGAAAATCCGGGGCCCAGCTTTTGGGTTATAAGAGCCACGGCGACTACATGACTGAATTGAGGATGGCCAAGAATTCAGAAAAAGTGACTAAATTTCTGTCCGGCCTAATGGCAAAATTACAATCTTTCGTTGATGAAGATTATCGGGTTTTGCTTGATTATAAGCGTCGCAAGTTTGATGCCGAGACTTCAGATTTAAAATATTATGAAACCGGCTTTATCGCCGAACAGCTGAAAAAGGAAAAATTCAGCATTGATTCTGAAAAAATCAGGCAGTATTTCCCGCTTGACCATGTCTTAAACGAGATGTTCAAGGTTTATGGCGAGCTGTTCGGAATATCGTTTAGTAAGACCGACTTCATCCTCTGGCACGATGACGCCGTCGCTTATGAAGTTAAGAACGTCCAAGATCAGGGGACTGTCGGTTACTGCATTCTGGATCTTCATCCCCGGCCGAAAAAATTCGGCCATATGGCCTGCTGGCCAGTCGTATCCGGCCGTCTGGACAACTTTGGAAGCGGCAATTTTGTGACTCCGGTTACGGCAATTTTGGGAAATTTTAACAAACCGACGGCGAGCCGGCCTTCTTTGTTAAGCCATGATGAGCTTGAAACTCTTTATCATGAATTCGGCCACGCTCTCCATAATTTGATGTCAAAAACGAAATATGCTTCCAGCGCCGGCACGTCGGTTGTTTCTGATTTTATGGAGGTTCCGTCGCAGATGATGGAGTACTGGGTTTGGGAGCCTTCATTAATCGCGCGGTTTTCAAAGCATTATCAAACCGGCGAACCATTGGATTCAGAAACAGTCGCCGGCATGATCGCTTCAAAGAATTATCTGATCGCCTGGGCCACCATGCGCCAACTGATCTATTCTTTTTTTGATATTGCCGTTCACGGCGAGAATTATCCGGAAGACCTGGCCCAGTTTTGCAATAATCTGATCGAGAAGCATCAGTATATCAAGCTTCCGCCAAATCTATTTCCCGCCGGTTTCGGGCACTTTGCGGGTTATGACGCCGGGTACTATAGTTATATGTGGTCGCAAGTCATCGCTGCGGATTTTTTCCATAAATTCAAGAATTCAGGCTTGCTAAATCCGGATACAGGCCGGGAATATCGGGATAAAGTTCTGGCTGTCGGCGGATCCAGAGACGAAGTCGAAACGGTTAGGGATTTCTTGGGCCGTGATTTTAGCGATGACGCGTACCTTGAGGAGATCGGCTTAAAGGGTTAGTATTAACAGATGCCTAAATTTTCTTCCCTTAAAATTTCCCGTTCGGGCCTGCGGCTTTTCCAAGATTGTCCACGATGCTTTTGGCTGGATACACATCACAAAATCAAACGCCCGCCCAGTTATCCTTACACCCTTTCCTCGGCTGTTGATTTTCTGGTAAAGCAGGAATTTGATAAATACCGCCGGAGCGGCGATCTACCGCCGGTCCTGGCTCGGCATGTTGGCGACGCCAAGCTGTACAGCGGAGCGGAATTGCCGACATGGCGCGAAAATTTTAAAGGCGTCCAGTATTTTGATGAGGACTTGAACGCCATGCTCTACGGGGCGGTGGATGATGTTCTGCAATTCAGCGACGGTTCGCTGGCCGTAGTTGATTACAAGTCTTCCGGTTCCCGTGAAATTAAAATATACGAGGAATACCAAAAGCAGATGGACGTCTATACTTATTTACTGGATCGAAACGGTTTCAAAACTCATCCTCAAGCCTATTTTGTTTTTTATCAGGTTGATAAATCCGGCGGCGGTTTTCAAAATGCTTTGCCGTTTATCGAATCTCTGAAAGCGATCAAGGTCAATAAAGATTGGGTTGGCGATGTCTTTGAGCAGGCAGTGATGGTTGCCCGCCGCGACAGCCCGCCGGAGATCGAAACTCTTTGCCCCCATTGCCTATTTGTTAGTCAGGCTTCCCGCTACAATAATCTTTCAAACGAATCCAAATTTGTTGGCGATATCCTTCAGGAGACCGTCATTAAATTAGATTAGTCTTTACTCTTGACGAATGTCAAGTGGCATGTTATGATGCCACGATTGAGAAGGCGCTGAGCCTTCTCTTTTTGAGGGAGATGTCAGAATGCAAATAGGATCATTGTCAGTGGAACAAACATCGAATCTCGTTCAGCTCGGCGCGTTGCGTCGCATCGAGGAGATCGGCCGCGAGATTGACGGTCTCAAGTCCGCGTTTCCCGCGATGTTCGACGCACCGGCCCACCGTGGGCCCGGCCGCAAGCCGGCGCTCAAGAAAGCGATCATCACCACCGCGTCTGCGACGGTCAGGCCGGCGGTCCGGCCGGCGCCCAAGCGTGGCGGCTGGAAGATGTCCGCCGCCCAGCGGCGGGCGGTCTCCAAGCGCATGAAGAAATACTGGACCGCCCGCCGCAAGGCCAAGCGCGCCAACTAGCGTCCAACGACGCCGGCATTTCCCAAGGAGGGCCCAACGGCCCTCCTGTTGTTTACTTGACACAAAATCCATGAGGCGGTATTTTTATATAGTTTACTGGGCCCCTAAACTGTTTTCTGGGAGGACGTATGAAACGTCTCATGGGGATCCTGACAGCGATTGTGATTGCGACGGTGTTCATGGCGTCAACGAGCGCCTCCGGCCCGCCGACGGGCACGACGGTCAAGCCGTTCCGAGTCAAAAGCGTTACCTTCACTGGCGACATGACTCGGACGCAGCTGAACTACATCCAGACGGCGATCGTCGGCGAGTTCGTGAAGAACGGTATGCTGATCGACAGTGAGGGAGTGGAGATCACGGCAACCGCGACCTGGCTCGATGGCGAAACCGGCCGCGACCGTGCGCTGCAGCTCACCTCACAGGCGTTGCGCGAGAAGCAGGTTTCGTGGAGCATTGCTGTGACAGGCGGCGGCGCGACGGGTCTCGCGTCAGGCATTCCGAGGCGTAACTTCGACGAATACATCATCGACGATGCGACGGCGAAGTTCGCCGAGAAGCTGAAGACCCAGATCACGGCCCAGCAGATGGCGATCAACAGCACGACGACTGGTACGACGGCGACGAAGATGGAGAAGATCACGGTTCCGGCTGCGTCCCCGACGACGCCGAAGACGAAGCGCTGACCGACCCATCCCGGCGTGTAGCGCCGGACGACCTCAAGGCAGGGCCTCGTGCCCTGCCTCTTTAAATCCAAAATATCCACAATGCACATCTCCCAGAAATATGTAGGCCTGTTATAATTGTTCGTACGAACAATTATAACAGGAATGATGGAAGAAAGTTTTATTGAGAAATTTATAAATGGCTTATTGGAGGTGCCCGGTGCGCTTTTTGAAGCCTGGGCGAGTACTTCGTATAAAGGTTTTTCTCCTAATAAGATGTTTAATCACCGTATAAGCGGCAGGGAATATTATGGTTTTAAAAATTTAGAAAAAAGAGGAATTATTAAATTTAAAAATCCTGATGAATTCTTTTTTACTTCTGGCGGGCATGAATGGTTGAAGAAGGCGCGCTATAAATATGCAGGAATTAGACATCTAAAACGTTCCGTAAAGTGGGACAAGAAATGGCGAATTATTATGTTTGATATTCCAAACGATTTACACAAGCAGAGGGTAAACTTTAGCAGAAAATTAATATCGCTTGGTTGTGCGATGTTTGAGAAAAGTGTTTTTGTTTACCCCTTTTCCTGTCATGAAGAAATTACCGAAGTTGCAAAAATGATGGATGTAGTTAAATACGTCGATATGATTACCGCAGAATCGATAGGCCCGAAAGAAAAAGATTTAAAGATTTATTTCAGACTAAATTAAAGTTTACCTGTCATAATTGTTCGTACGAACAATTATGACAGGTGTTCAATAAGGTTTTTAAAAAAATAAATCAGAGTATAATTAGGAATATGAAAGAAAGTTCTGCCGAGCCGAAATTGTACGGGGATTATTTTTATAAATTTTTCCAGTGTCCTCATTGGATTTGGTACGACATTTATGGAAATAAGGAATACAAGCGGGAAGTGCCGCCGCTTTTGGATTTAATCTACAAAGGCAAGATGTTTGATGCCGAGAAAGGTCTGGCAGTTCATAAAAAATTCGAGCAGATTAACCCGGAACTTCTGAAGGATTTGGATGAAGCGTTTTTGGCGACGCTCGAGCTTATGAAACAGGGCAAGAACATCTATCACGGCGTTTTGATGTCTGAAGATTGGGTCGGCTTGCCCGACTTACTGGAAGCTCGCGAGGGCCCATCCAGCCTGGGCGACCACTACTACGTCGTCTACGATGCTCAAAACTCCCTTGAGTTAAGGGATGAATACAAATTCCAGCTCATTTTCTACAGCTTAATTTTGGAGAGAATCCAGGCCGTCCGCCCAAAAGAGGCATATGTCGTTGATCCGCAAGGGAATGAACGCTCCTTCCTGATTGATGAGTTTATTGATCAGTTTCATTTGACCCGTCAGCAGATTGAAAAAATATTAAATGGCGAGAAACCGGCGCCATTTCTGAAAGCTGGCTGTAAACGCACGCCTTGGTATTCGCTTTGCGTTTCAGAAACGCAGGGCTGCAGCGATATTTCGCTGATTTACCGCATCAGCCAGGCTGACCAGAGACGGCTGTACGAAATCGGAATCAAAACTATAGACGATATGGTTGCGGCCGATACGGAGGATCTGCGTACCCAGCTCGAAGACTGGCCTTTTGACAAGATCGTGCGCTTTTCGAATCAGGCTAAAGTCTTGACTACCGGCCAGCCTTTGATTGTCCGCAAACCGAGCTTCCCCAAAATGCGTTATGAGGTATATTTCGATATCGAATCTGATCCGCTCACGGACGTGGACTACCTGCTGGGCTTCTTGGTTAAAGACACCAAAACCGGCGATATAAATTACAAATATTTCTTAGCCGAAGATAAAGAACATGAGGCGGAAGCTTGGCGTAAATTCCTTGAGTATTTGGCCGAGCTGGAAGATTTTGTGATCTATCACTACGCTTTCTATGAAAGGCAGGTCTTTGACCGTTTAGCGGATAGATACGGCGCGCCGGCGTCTTTGATCGAGAAATTCCGTGAGAATACGATTGATTTGCACGTCAAGCTGGTTGACACGGCGGTTCTGCCGATCTATTTCTACTCTCTTAAGGATGTGGGCGCTTATTTGAATTACAAATGGGATGACCCTCATGCCGGCGGCGCTGAGTCCGTGCTTTGGTATAAGGACTGGTCTCGACTTCGAGGCGAAGTCGAGGATCCCCGATTTCTCGAAGAGAAATCGGGCTTGCAAAAAAGAGCGGACGAGATTTTAAAAAAGATTCTGCGCTACAATGAAGACGACGTTCGGGCCACGATGGCGATTAAGGATTGGCTGGCCGAGCAAAAGCCGCACAAGGATCGCGAGCGGGAATCGCTTGACTAAACTTCTTTCAGATTTGCTCCATCCGACCAATACCCAATGGTGACCCGCGTTAAAATTCTGCTGAATTTTCCGCTCTGCCCTCGGCTACCCGCCTGCGACGGTCGCCATTGGGTATTGGTCGGATGGTTCTGGAGTTTTGCGCTTTGAATGGCCGCGGGCAGCTGGCTTGACGATAATTTTAGATAATGTTTAAATCTTACAGATGCAATATTTGGAATACTGATGCGGAAAAATTTATTTCTAATTTCTATTATCGCCGGCTCTATTCTTCTTTTAATTTTTGTATCGCCGGAGCTGGTTAATAAAGGCTTTGATAAAATTGGCGGCGGATCAATCAATGTCTCCGCAAGACCCTTCAGATTGGGCCTTGATCTGCTTGGCGGCACTCACTTAATTTATCAGGCCGATTTGTCGAAAGTTTCCGGATCAGCTTCTGACGCGATGCAGGGCGTGCGTGATGTCGTTGAAAGACGCGTTAATTTATTCGGCGTAGCCGAGCCGGTCGTTCAGATATCCGGTTCGAATCGTTTGATTGTTGATTTGGCCGGTGTTCATGACGTCAATCAGGCCATTGAGCTGATCGGCCAAACTCCATTTCTCGAGTTTAAGACGGCTTTACCTGAAACGCAGGGGGACGAGATAATTAAAACCGCTCTCGGGCCCAAAGGCCAGGATGTCACGGCGGCCGCTCTTTGTTCGCCTGCCAATGCCCAGAGTTTGGTTCAATTTCTGCTTGCGTATAGGATTGACCCCTGCTACCAGCCTTCGGGCCTGAACGGTTCGGGGTTAAAAACGGCCCAAGTGTCTTTCAGCAACCAAGCCCTGACACCCCAAGTGGCGCTGGAATTAAACGAGGAAGGGGCAAAACTCTTTGCTCAAATTACGCAGAATAACATCAGCAAAACCGTGGCGATTTATCTGGACGGCGTGCCGATATCAACACCAGTCGTCCAAACGGCGATTACTGACGGCCGAGCAGTAATATCCGGCAATTTTTCGCCGGATGAAGCCAAGACTTTAGTCCAGAGGCTTAATTCCGGAGCTTTGCCGGTGCCGATTCAGCTGGTCAGCCAGCAGACTATCGGCGCGAGTTTAGGACAGGATTCTCTTCAAAAAAGCCTCAAGGCCGGAATTTATGGTTTGATTTTCGTGGCTGTTTTCATGATTTTATTCTATCGTTTGCCGGGATTAATTTCGATAATTGCGCTTTTGGTCTATGTTTTAATTGTGCTTGCTTTCTATAAGATTATTCCCGTGACCTTGACGCTTGCCGGCATTGCCGGCTTTGTCCTTTCGCTGGGCATGGCCGTGGATGCCAATATCTTAATATTCGCCAGAATGAAAGAGGAGCTTGCGGCCGGTAAATCCCTTCACGCCGCGATGCACGAGGGCTTTTCGAGAGCTTGGCTTTCAGTCCGGGACAGCCATGTTACGACGCTCATCGGCGCTGTTGTTTTGTATGCCGCGACCAGCTCGATTGTAAAAGGCTTTGCTTTGACTCTGGGTATCGGCGTTTTAATCAGTTTGTTTACGGCAACGATGGTGACAAGATCATTTTTATACCTTGTAACCGGGCCCAGATTTGAAAAAAGGAAATTTTTATTTAGATGATTTCAAGATTAAGAATGTACCCTAAATCTTTCAACTATTATGCCTTCCATTTATAAAATCATGTTCTGGTTCTCGATACTGTTGGTGGCTTTAGCCATCGTTGCCGTCTCGGTATACGGTTTGCGGCTGGGCGTGGATTTTCAGGGCGGAAGCGTTCTGGAGCTTGATTTTCAGACGGCGGGCAAAAGACCGGAAGCAGTTCAGGTTAAACATGTTTTAACTTCGATAGCCGGTGAGGTCGAAATCAGCCCGGTGGGCGAGACCGGTTTAATTATCAGGGCCCATGAGTTATCCGAAGCTGATCACCAGGCGGTCCTTAAGGTCTTAAACTCAACCTTTCCCGATTCCGGGCTTCGGGAATTAAAGTTTGATTCTGTCGGCCCGGTCATTGGCAATGAGCTTAAGCAAAAAAGCCTCACCGCGATCATTATTGTTCTGGCCGCGGTTGTGGTCTATATCGCCTTCGTGTTCAGAAAACTGGGCCGGACCACGTCGCCGTGGGCCATGGGTTTTGCGGCGATTGTCGCTTTGGCTCACGATGTCATCGTGCCGGTAGGGATTTTTGCCCTCCTTGGCCATTATTATGGCATCGAGATTACGGGTGTTTTCGTGGCGGCCGCTCTGACCATCCTTGGATTTTCAGTCTCGGACACCGTAGTAATATTTGACCGTGTCAGGGAGAATATGGTAAAGCTCGGATTGAAGGGGGATTTTGGCGCGTTGGTCCATCGGAGCGTCATGCAGACCCTGGCTCGCTCGCTGAATACGGTTTTTACGGTTCTGCTTTCACTCTTCGCGATTTATTTCTTTGGCGGCGAGAGTATCAAATACTTCGCTCTGGCTTTGATAATCGGTATTTTCCTGGGCGCGTATTCTTCGATTTTCGTGGCTTCTCCGTTGCTGGTCTGGTGGTCCCGCGTGAGGTCCGGCTGATCTGACAGAATCACAGTTTGACGTGTTTTTATAAGTATAGTATAATTCTCCAGGTAGCCTAATCTTATCGAAAGGGCTTATCTCTGAATAAAAATGGCTAACAGTAACCCCACTAATATCAAGAAAACCATAGCCGATCTAGTTAAAAACACCTCGGCTCGAAATCGGGACATAATCTCCCGTCGTTTTGGCTTGAAGACCGGCCGTAAGGAGACTCTCGAATCTATCGGCGCTTCCTATGAAATTACCCGTGAGCGTGTCCGTCAGATCGAGGAATTCACCCTTAACCAGCTCCGGCAAGCCGTTGCCGGCAATTCCGACATAAAGCGCTACATTGTTCTGGCCCGGGATATTATAAATGAGAGCGGCGGAATCATTAAAGAGAAAGATTTGTTCAAGTCTTTCAGCGGCGTGGAAAACGACAACGTCATCAACAGCTCTCTGGTCTTTCTGCTGACTCTTAGCAACGAATTGGCCCGCTCGCCGGAAAATGAGGATTTCAATTCTTTTTGGGCGGTCAATAAACCGACGTTGGCGTCTTTTGCGAATACCGCCGGGGCCTTGACGAAAATTTTGGAAAAAGCCGGCCGAGTCGTTTCGGAAGAAGATTTTGCCTACTTGGCCCAAAAACACGAAGTCCCGAGTTTTTCCACGACCGGCAAGCCTATCTCTGCCGCGGATATTGATTTAGTAATGAACATCTCAAAGAATCTTGACTCCAATATCTTTAACGAAATCGGGCTGGCTTCATGGTCCGAGATCAAGCCCAAAGGTGTCCGCGATAAAGCCTACTTGGTTCTAAAGAAATCAAAAAAGCCTCAGCACTTCAGCGCCATTGCCTCTTTGATAAATTCTTCCGGATTTAATAACAAGAAAGCGAATGTCCAGACTGTCCATAACGAACTTATTAAAGATGGCCGCTTTATCCTTGTCGGCCGAGGCATGTACGCGCTTTCGGAATGGGGTTACCGCCCGGGCACGGTTAAAGATGTCCTGGTTGACGTGCTCAAGACTTCGGGCAAGCCTTTGAATAAAGCGACGCTCATGTCTAAAGTCAAAGACGCGCGCATAGTCAAAGAGAATACGATTCTTTTAAATCTCCAGGATTCCAAGACTTTTGTTAAAAACCTCGACGGCACGTACAGCCTCAAAAAATAAATGAAAATCATCCCTTGCTGGCAAGGGATGATTTTCATTTACGGCGAGAAAGCAGTATACTGGATAAGTAATGGGCGAATTGGTTTTTATCCTCAATAATCTCTGGCTGGTGCTGGCTTTGTTCTTCGCTTACTGGTGGCTTTGGGTGCCGGTGATGCTTTTTTTGGCCTATATCGGCGCTCTTAAGAAATATAACCAGAAAGTTTACCTGTCCGGCCTGAAATGGGTCATGCTGGAGCTTAAAGTCCCGATTGACGCCCATAAGAGCCCCAAGGCGATGGAGCAGGTTTTTGCCGCTCTCCACTCTATCGGCGGCATTGGTGATCCGCCGGAAAATCTCTGGGCCAAATTCAAAGCTTGGCGGGAGAGCGTCTTTAAGGGCAAAGTCCCCGACTGGTATGTCTTTGAAATTTTTGCCACCGGCGGAGAGATTCAGCTCTTTATCAGGTGCCAGGAACAGCATCGGGTCATCGTTGAATCGCAGTTTTTCGCCCATTATCCGGAGGCGGAAATAACTCCCGTTCCCGATTATATCGCGCATCTGCCGCCCGCCGCGCCGGATGTTCAGTTTGATATGACCGGAGCCGAACTCGGATTGACCAAAGAAGATATTTTCCCGATTCGCACTTATCCGGAGTTTGAAGAAACGGGCGGCGGCAAGGATGATATTCGGCGCGTAGATCCGCTGGCACCGTTGGCCGAAGCCATGAACGCGCTTTTACTGGGCGAGTACGCGGCCGTGCAGTTTATGGTTCGTTCGACCAGCGATAAATGGGTCAAAGCTTGGGCCAAGAAAAATCAGGACGCCTTAAATAAGGCCATGGGCAGAGAAGAGAAAAAGACCCCGAAGGCCGCGGAAAAGATTTTCGCGACAATTGAAAGCGGCCTGGGCGCGGGCGTGGAAGCGTTGGGTGGCGGCGCGGCTGAGAAAAAAGAGGAAGAAAAGAAAAAAGAAGAGAAACCGTTCAATCAGCTTAACCCCGGCATTCAGGACATGATTAAAACTACCGAGAAAGCTCTGGCCAAGCTGCAATTCCAAGTCGGAATCAGGGTTGTGTACATCGCTCGGCGAGATCGTTTTCTTAAAGAAAGGTTATCCAGTTTGACGGCGACTTTCCGCGTATTCTCTACCCAAGCCTTAAACGGCTTCAAGAACGCTTTTACGCCGGAAGTTAAAAAGGGCTTTAATAAAGAAGCCAGAACGATTGAGAACAAGCATAAGCTTTACGGCCGTTTCCTGGAACGGGAATTTCCAGAAAAACCGTTTGTTTTGAATACCGAAGAATTAACGACCGTATTCCATGTGCCGGATGTTAGCGTCAGAACGCCGGCCTTGCCGCGAGTTGAGGCTAAAAAAGGCGAAGCCCCGGCCGGATTGCCAACCGTCTAAAATTGAATTTCGAGATGAGGTTAAGAGTATACCCTTTGGACCCAGTAGCGGAAAGAGGCTCATTGTCCGCGGAGCGGACAATGAGGAAACCGACGGGACTGGTTTCAAGGGTCTGGGGCAAAAGGGTATGCTCTTAACCCAATAATCAAATAATCAAAAATATGATACCTAAGGATGATCAAATCCTGATATTGGGCGAGACGAACTTTCGAAACAAGAAAGAGCGTTTTGGCATTAAGGTTGACGACCGCCGCCGCCACATGTACATCGTCGGCTCGACTGGCATGGGTAAGTCTGAGCTGATGAAAAATATGGCCATTCAGGACATTGAAGAGGGCCGCGGCCTGGCGTTTCTTGATCCGCACGGCGATGGGGTGATCGATCTGCTTGAGCACGTGCCTGCCCATCGGGTTAAGGATGTCATCTATTTTGACCCCAGTGATCTGGTCAATCCGATTGCCTTTAATGTCTTGGAAAAAGTTGACTATGAATACAGGCATCTTGTCGCCTCCGGGCTTTTGGGAGTTTTTAAAAAGATTTGGGGCGTCGAAGCCTGGTCCGGCCGAATGGAATATATCTTAAACAATACGATTCTGGCTCTGCTCGAATATCCCGATTCAACATTGCTGGGGATCAATCGCCTGATGGCCTCTAAGGAATACCGCAAGAGAGTCGTGGACACTTTGAGAGATCCGATCGTCAAGGCGTTTTGGGTTGAGGAATTTGCAAAGTATGCCGACAAATTTGCAACCGAAGCCACCGCCGCCATTCAGAACAAAGTCGGCCAGTTTGCGTCGAACAACGTTATTCGTAATATCGTCGGCCAGGTCGAATCCAAGATTGATATCCGCGGGATTATGGATGAGGGTAAAATTCTTCTAGTCAATCTTTCCCGCGGCGCCATCGGCGAAGACGCTTCGCGGCTGATCGGCTCTCTGCTGGTTACCAAAATCCAGCTCGCGGCCATGTCCCGTGTTGATACGCCGGAACAAGACCGCCGCGATTTTTATCTTTACGCAGACGAGTTCCAGCAGTTCGCGACCGAATCTTTCGCCAATATCTTGTCCGAGGCGCGCAAATACCATCTCTGCCTGATTGTCGGCCATCAATACATCAAACAGCTTGATGAAACCGTGGCTGATGCCATTTTCGGCAATGTCGGCACGATTGTCGCTTTCCGGGTGGGGGCCGAAGATGCCGAATTTCTGGAAAAATGGTTTGCGCCGGATTTTATGGCCGCGGATATAGTCAATCTCGGCAAATACAACATTTATATTAAATTGATGGTTGACGGCATTACCTCGCGCGGATTTTCGGCTGGGACTTTGCCGCCGTTCCCAAAGATGGAGGAATCGCACACCAGAGAAATTATTGATTATTCTCGGCAGATGTACGGCACGCCGCGGGAGGTGGTTGAGAAAACCATTGCCGAATGGGCGACGCCTTTGGAACCTTCTTTTCCATCCGGGCCGTCACTAACTTCAGGCGCGGCCAAGCGCCGCCGCCGCAGCGGCGGCGGAGGGGGCGGAATGGGCGGTTCGCAAGACATGGTTCAAAGGATGCCGCCATCGCCTCCAGTCAAGGCTTCAGCGACTTCAGCGGGGGCCGAACCTAAAGGAATATCTTTGGCGGCTTTGGCCGGCGAAGGCTCCACTGTTGTAGATTTCAGACAGCAGAAGATTAAAAAATTCTCAAATCCCAAAGGCGCAAAACCCCTCGACACCGCTGAACTCAAACGCATCATCGACGAAGCGTTAAAGAAGTAGTTGCTATTGACATTTTCAATAGCATGATAATATGTGGGTGAAGGGAGACAAGACAAACGATGGCCATCAAAGAGATTGTTGCCTCCATCTTTTTGGCAGGAACAGTCATCCCGCTTGTTGTTGTAGGGATTATGTTTGGCGGCTTGGGGTTTTCAAATCTGGGCCTCCACCCAACTTCAAAAGAGTACAATCGCAATGTGCAACACTTCAACCGCGTTGTTCAGGTGTGCGGTGCGATCGCGTTTCCCTGCCTGATTGCCTGGGCGATCCTGACGGGGTAAGTCAGGGTCCTCGCCTCGAACAGAAGTCCTCGTACAGAGATGTGCGCCGACCTCTGTCCGAGGCCTTTTGTTTTCCAAAATCTAACTATTTATAAATGCTTCGATCGAAGCATTTATAAATAGTTAAGTTAGATCAAAAAAATTATAAAGTTCCGATTCTTTAAAGCCCGGATTGTCGACTGTCAATAAATCGATGTAGTCTGAGATTTTCCATTTTCTGCCAATTTCTGAAATTTCAGCATAACAATCATAAGGATAAATAAAAACACTTTTTTGTAGTGTGAAGAATCCCATAGTCTTAAGCTTCTCAGAGAACCTAACTCTTTGTGCGTGTAATTCTTTGGGAATATCAAAGATGACTAGTCGCCATTTCTTATCCCATTTTGGCCTCACTGGTTTAAAATATTTTTTTACCGTTTTTTGGCTCCACCTAAGACCAGCATCAGTGAATTTGTAATAACCATCATTGTCTTTAACGATCAAACCACGATATTTAAGATTGTTTAAGTTATTGTATAACTTCGCACCGGATAATCTGGAGTTTTTTAAATTGTGAGTCCGCCATTTTTTGTGCCTTAGACGAAAACTAACATCTGCGCCAATTTCAAATAAATCCCGGATTAGATTAGGGATGAACTCCGCAGAGTAACCTTTATACTTTATTTTTGAGATTGATATCATGTGGCAGCCGCGAATTAAAGCGAATTAAATATATTCAAAACCACTATTTATAAATGCTTCGATCGAAGCATTTATAAATAGTAACAAATTTTATTGAGATGTGGTAGGTTTTTGGTATGGAGGGAAAATACTACAAGAAATACATACGGATACCGCCGAACGAGACGGTGGACGTAAGGGGGATTTTGCCGATTGTGAATCATCCGCGTTTTCAGAGGTTGTTGTATGTCGGCCAACTCGGGGCAACGCTAAGGGTCTTTCCGGGGGCCTCGCATAATCGTTTTGAGCATGCCCTCGGGGTTTATTCAAAGACAGTTAAGTTTTGCGTGAAGTTGGTTGAAGAAAAATCTCTAACCCCGAAAGAAGCTAAAAATGTTTCTTTGTTTGCCCTGATTCATGACATCGGCCATGGCCCTTTCTCGCACCTGATCGAAGAACTCACGCCTTACGATCATGATAAAAACGGCCTTACGGTTTTGGACGAACTTAAAGACGTTATCAAACAATCGGGCGGCGATATCGCGTTGATTCGTAAAATTTTTGCCCGCCAAAACCCGCTTTACAGAATCGTGATGGATAAAAATCTGGGCATGGATAAGCTTGATTATCTTGATCGCGATACTTTTCACACCGGTTTTGGCCAGCGGCCGGATGTGGCCACCATTCTCGACTATTTAAATTGGATTGATAATCGGCTGGTGGTTGATAAAAAATCACTAGAAGCGGCCAAACAAATTCAACGTTTATATTTGTACATGTTTCGCGAGGTCTATTTGCACAAATCTTCCTTGATCGCTCAAAGATTTTTGCAAAAAATGTTTGCTTTGTATCTATCTCTGCGCAAGATTAACCCCAAAGAGCTCTGGGCTTTGAATGACGCTGAACTCATGGCCAAAATTTATACCGACCCTGACGCCCGGCTTAAGTTTTTGTATACTTCTTATTTGCATCGCGTTCTGCCTTCGACGGGATTAGTTTTTAGAATTAACACTTCCCAGCACAAAGAAAGATTGGCCGGCAAGCACATCAAGATCATCGGCCAAGACCAGAAATTTTTTGAAAAGTTTTCGAAAATTCAGAGTCCGGCCGATTTAGAAAAAATCGAAAATATCATTGCCCAAGCTCTCAAAGTTCCGCCCTACATGATTTTAGTCGTGCCGACGCTCTCACTGTGGCGTTTCGTGCCCGAAGATGTTTTTTATCATGACGAAGGCAGGATTTTGTCACTGCGCGTCACGCAATCGGAATATTTTGAAAGCATGGGAACCGAACTCAGCGACTACTTAGCGGTTCGAGTCTGTATCGTCGGCGACCGCCGTTTAATTTACAACAATGCGGCCAAAATCAGCAGGCTGATCAAGAATTCAATTTTGTAGATGGTTAGCCAAAACCGGCTTTTTCTGCTATAATTTAAAAAAATTGCGCCCGTAGCTCAGTTGGTAGAGCAGCTCCCTTTTAAGGAGATGGTCCCAGGTCCGAATCCTGGCGGGCGCACCACAGTTCGTAAATCTCAACTAATTTTAGGGAGATCCCCACTTAAGCGGGGGCTTGGTTTAAGCACGACTGCGGGACGGTAGATATCCAGATTGTCTTGGCTTGTTTTTATGTTAGTATATTCGAATGGACTTAAAGGACAGAACTCTCTCTTCAGAAGTTAAAAACCATGTCGGCAAGAAGATTAAAATTGCCGGCTGGCTGTACAAGAAGCGCGAACTCGGCGGCATGACTTTTTTGATTATTCGAGATCGCCGCGGCCTTGTCCAGGTTTTAGACAATGAGTCTAAAGAGTCCGAAAAATTAAAAGGCCTCTATCCGGGCACGGTCTTAATCGTCGAGGGCACGGTTGTTGAGGAAAAAAGAGCCATGGGCGGGGCTGAAATCCACGATCCGGTACTCACCGTTCAAATGCCGGTAACTGACGTCCCGCCGATCGAAATTGACAAGCCCCTTAGCCATGATTCTGAAAATCTGGACACCTTGTTCGAATATCGCGTCATCGGCTTGAGAAATATTCAGGAGGCGAAAGTTTTTAAGATTCGGGCCGGAGTCGAGAGGCATATCCGTGATTTTTTGAATGGCCATGAATTTATCGAGATCAACACTCCAAAAATCTTGGCCGGCGCGACCGAAGGCGGCGCCGAGGTATTTAAGGTAGATTATTTTGGCAAGGAAGCTGTCCTGGCCCAAAGCCCTCAATTTTACAAGCAAATCATGGTCGGTGTTTTTGAACGAGTCTTTGAAATCGCGCCGGCCTACCGCGCCGAGCCGAGTACCACGACCCGCCATGTCTCCGAAGTAACAATGCTGGATATAGAGATGGGGTTCATTGACGGTCATGAGGATGTTTTGAATATGGTTCAGGATATGGCCTACTACGCTTTGAAGAAAACCTACGAAGAATTCGCCGACGACTTAAAAAGCCTCAAGTCTCCAGGATTGGTCCTAAAAGAAAAATTCCCAAGATATACGGTCGCGGAAGTTCACGAAATGTACAAAAAGGCGACCGGGCATGATACTTCTAAAGAAAAAGATTTGATTCCCGACGAAGAGAAGTGGATCTGTGAATATGCCAAAGAGAACGAAGGTTGCGAGGCTGTTTTTGTGTCGCAATTTCCGGTGCAGGCGATGAAATTCTACCACAAGATAAATCCCGACAATCCGCAAACTGTAATGTGGGGCGACCTTCTCTTTCGGGGCCTTGAGATAGCGACCTGCCCGCAGAGGGAGAATAATTATGACAAATTGGTTACCCAGATGAAATCAGCCGGTCTGGATCCTGAACATCCCGGCTACAAATATTACCTCCAAGCTTTTAAATACGGTCTGCCCGACCACGGCGGCTGCGGTTTTGGAATTGATAGACTGCTTGAGAAGATAATAGGCCTGGGGAATGTCAAAGAAGCGATTCTTTTCCCGCGCGACACAAACCGGCTGACTCCCTAGAGTGACCAATAGAATGAATTTAAAATCAACAGGGCTGGTGATTATTGTTTCTATCCTGGTGTTAGTGAACGCTTATTTTTTTATTACCGTAATTAGGGGCGCGAACAATACCCCGGGGCCGATATTCAATACCACCCAGGCTTTTATTGAACCGCCGAATCAAGTCACGTTTTCACCTGTTTTTAAGGGTAATTCAGGCAGTGTCGAGCTGGATGCCAAATCGGCCGTGGTTTATGATTTGAAAGCGGACCGCAATCTTTATGAGAAAAATATCAAAGAAAAACTTCCGGTCGCTTCGCTCACCAAAATACTGAATGCGATTGTGGTTTGGGAAAAATTCAGTCCCAGCGACGAAGTCACGATCAGCCCATCATCAATAAAGGTTGACGGTGAGCGGCAGGATTTATATGCCGGTGAAACTCTAACTGTAAACTCTCTGGTCAAGCTGATGCTGGTCGAGTCTTCCAATGATGCCGCCTATGCTCTAAGAGATTTCGCGGCCGGCCGGCAGATTGATCTCGTCGGGGAAATGAATACCAAGGCCTTAGGGCTTGGTATGAGGGATACTCTGATTAAAGATCCGGCCGGTCTGGACGATTCCGCTTATTCAACCGTTTCAGACTTAGTTAAAGCTGTTCGTTACGCCCTGCGCTATGATCCGATCTGGAGTTTTTCCCGGCAGGCGACGACGATGGTGGTCTCGGTTGACGGCAAAATATCGCACGAGATCAAAAATACCAATCAACTGCTGGGAGTCCTGCCGGACATAATCGGGGGGAAAACCGGATACACAGAAGGCTCTTTGGGGTGTATAATTCTTATCATAGACATGCCTTCCGGCGAAGGTCTGACCAGTCAGAATGACAAAATCATCGCCGTAATACTGGGTTCGCGCGGCCGCTTTGAAGACATGAAAAAACTTGTCGCTTGGACAAAATCATCTTATCAATGGTAATAAATCAACAAATAGGCCTTATCTAAGCATGACAATTTCTCCCCTTGATACTTTAAATATCTTCAATGTCGTAAGGCTCTTTACTATCGCCACGGCCGCGTTTTTCTTAAATCTGATCATTACCCATTTTTGGACCAAAGTTCTCTTTACGCGTTTCAAGCCGGGCAAAAACATCGTTCGAGAAGACAATACCTTCTGGGGCCCGACGCCGATTTTTAACGCTTTGCATCGCAAGAAAGAAGGCACACCGACAATGGGCGGCCTGCCGATTTGGCTGACAGTTTCGATTATTACCCTTAGCGGCGCGATCTTGGCCTATACAATTGACGGCATTTGGATGAGAATCAATTTTCTTTCCCGAAGCGAAACATTCCTGCCGCTTGGCTTTTTAATCCTCGGCGGCTTGCTCGGTGCCGTTGACGACATGCTCGGAGTTCTTAAAAGGGGCGGTTTCAGGCTGGCTAAACGTCTGATTTTCTTTCTCTTGGCGGCCGCGATTGCTGCATGGTGGTTCTATTTCAAACTTGATGCCAGCACGATTGTCGTGCCTTTTTTGGGCGAGTTTTTCATCGGCTGGTGGTACATTCCGTATTCGATTTTCATTCTGACGGCGGTTTCGCACTCCATGAATTTGACCGATGGGCTGGATGGCCTCTCCGGCGGCGTCTTTCTGACGATGTTCGGCGCGCTGGCGGCGATAGCTTTTGACCAGGGCAGTATTGATCTGACGATATTTTTGACGGCGATCATGGGCGCGCTGGTGGGCTTTCTCTGGTTTAACATTTATCCGGCTAAATTCTTTATGGGGGATACGGGAGTTATGGCTTTGGGATTTACGGCCGGTGTTGTGGCGCTGATTACCGGGAGCGAACTGTTTCTTCCGATTATCGCCATAATTCCCCTGATCGAGTCGGGCTCGGTTATTATCCAGACAATCTCCAAGAAATTCCGCAAGAAAAAAATATTCCCTTCTACGCCGATCCATCACACGTTTGAGGCCATGGGCTGGCCCGAAACGCAGATCACAATGCGTTTCTGGATGATTAATGCCATCGGCGCGATTATCGGCTTGGTCTTATTCTTGATAGACAGCAAACTTCCTCCTTTTGCTTAACAGCGTTGATATCACCGGCGGCTCTAATTAGAAGATTGTTATACTTAATGTATGCGTAAGAGGCTGATTTGGATTATAGGAATACTGCTGATTTTCGGGTTGGCGGTTTTGTCGTCCGCCGGAATTGTTGACGCTCAAAAAAAGTTTGACTCAAGCTACTATTATTTTTACCACCAGTTAATTTACGGAATCCTGCCGGGTCTGGTCTTGGGCTATGTTCTTTCCCGTGTAAATTACAAAATCTGGCGCAAACTGTCGTTCCTGATTCTATTTGCCGCGCTAGTCTTAGTGACCTTGGTGTTTCAGCCGCATTTCGGTTTTGGGGCCAAAGGCGCGGTCCGCTGGCTGAACATCGGCGGCCTGATTTTCCAGCCTGCGGAGATACTAAAACTCTCGCTAGTTATATATCTTTCGGCCTGGTTCAGCAGCCATCGGGAACAGGCGAGGAATTGGATTTACGGCGTGGCTCCTTTTCTTATTGTTCTGGGTTTTGCGGCCCTGCTTTTAGTCCTCCAGCCCGATATCGGGACGCTCATCATCGTCAGCGTCATTGCTCTGGGGATATATTTCATTGATGGTCGGAACTTGAAAATTCTTTTCTCGATCGTCGGTTTGGGCATGATAATTTTAGCTCTGCTGATTGCCTTTGAGCCTTATCGTTTTGATCGCATTAGGTCCTTTGTGAATCCGCAGGCTGATACACGCGGGATTTCTTATCAGGTCAATCAGGCCAAAATCGCAATCGGTTCGGGAGGAATCTTCGGCGTCGGTTTCGGCCACAGTACTCAAAAATTCGGGTTTTTACCGGAACCGGTGGGGGACTCAATTTTCGCCATAATCGGAGAAGAACTGGGGTTAGTCGGGGCTTTGTTCACCGTGGCGATGTTCGTATTTTTATGTCTGACTTTGACCCAGATCTCCCTTGCCACCGGGGATCCGTTCGGGCGTCTGCTTGTTGCTGGCATCAATATTTGGATCATGGCCCAGGCTTTTGTGAATATCGCGGCTATCTCCGGCCTCCTGCCCTTGACCGGGATTCCGCTCCCTTTTATCAGTTACGGCGGTTCGGCGATGATATCGCTTTTGGCAGGACTAGGCATTGTGCTTAACGTGGCAAGTTAACTATTTATAAATGCTTCGATCGAAGCATTTATAAATAGTTAAGTTTGGATCAAAAAACTACCATACCCGGTATATTATCTTCGACTGGCCTACGGCCTATCCACGAAGTGAATGTCGAAGTTGTATTACTGGGCTTAGGCAGTTTTTTGCTTGAGGGAACGAATAGCGCTTGATTTAAGCCGGGCGGCCTTGTTGGGCTTAATGACCCCGGACTTAGCGGCTTTATCGAGAGTTTGGTAAACCTTGCTTAAGATCTTGGCGGCTTCTTCCTTTTTGCCGGCAGAGGTTAATTTATTAAACCGCTTAACCACGTTCTTATACGCGTTAGCGCGCTTTAAATTTCCTGCTCTTCGAGTTTTCGATTGCCTCAACGCCTTTTTTGCTGATTTTGTAATTGGCACGAAATATAGGTCAAAATGCTTTAATCAACCTGCCCGCCGGCCCGCCCACCGGAGATCAGGCAGGCAGGAATGCAAAATGACAATTTAAAATTAGAGAATAATAATACTATAAATCATGAAATTTGCCAAGCTTTCCAACCTATGGGCACCTTGTTTTTTAAAAAATTGGGCCGGCCCTCCGGCCGGCCCAAGCCTCGTTCTAGAAATTACGATAAGGAGATTAGTAAGGTGGCAAGCCTCTTTCTCGTCTCACCTCGTTCACGATTTCCAGAATTTCCTTCTGCCGTTCGTCTGACTTACGATGTCGGACTAGTGCCAGATGAGTGTTCTCGTCGAGTCTGCGGAGACCAGCGAGTCGCGCAAGTCTCCGTTTAGCACCAGTCCAGAAGAGAATGAGTTGGAAAAGTACATGTTCTTTCTTGATTCTCTGTATTACCGCTAACCAAACCTCCGGCAGTAGCGATATTTGATAGATGTGCTGCAGCATGTCCACATCGTCAATCCGCTCTACTGCCGCGACCGCAATTGCCCACGCATCAGGCTCAGTTGTTGTCGCCTCTAAATAGGTCTGGTGAGCTTCGAAAATTCCTCGCAAAGCTTGAGCGGCAAACTCCATAGGAAATTTGCGGAGGAGCCACAGGTGCTCTGTCGTGATTTTGTTCCGGGAAAGAACTTCGAAAGTCGCGACCATGTCGCCCCCGCTCATGTCCGAAATCAGGCTCGCCATTATGGCTCTCCCTTTTCAAATTGCCGGCTCTCATTATGAGCTCGCCGGGTCTTTTGGACACCTCTTTATAACAATCCTGACTTGATAATACAATATTAAATTCGGGTACTTTGTTTTTTAAATCTCTTTTAAAAATTTAGAGTATGTTCCGCCGACAATCGAGACAGTGAAGGAGGAGGCTGATATAATGATTAGCTTTTAGCTAACCCATCAGCCGACAAACTGAATGCGAGTTAGCGAGGCGGAGATAAGCTGTGGCAACGCTTATCCCGCCGGAGCGTGTCGAGAAGGGTAATCCGCGACGGAGCGACAGAGCGGCTACTGTGATCTCAATTTTCGCATCTGTTCTTTGATTGACATTGCTTGTTCATAATTGAATTTGCCGATCGCCTGATCAAGCATGCGCTGAAGCTGTTTGAGCGCCTTTTGGCGAGAGCCACTGCCGTAAAAAATAATCTCATTTTCTCCGGAGCCGTAACGCTGTTCGGGTTTGCGGCCGGAGGGCAGACCAAAATTACTGATAGTTTTTTCAATCGTTGTCGGCGTGATGCCATATTTCGTATTGTGGGCTTCCTGCTTCTTGCGCCGCCTTACGGTTTCGTCTATGGCGGCCTGCATGGATTTGGTGATTTTATCCGCGTACATCAGGACATGGCCCTTTGAATGTCTGGCCGCGCGGCCCATAGTCTGGATTAAGGTTGTCGCGTTGCGCAGGAAGCCCTCTTTATCAGCGTCCAGAATGGCAATTAAAGACACCTCCGGCAGATCCAAACCTTCCCGAAGAAGGTTTACCCCGACAATTACGTCGTGGTGGCCCAGGCGCAGGTCTTTAATAATTTTCAGACGGTCTAGAGTCTTGATTTCAGAGTGCAGATAATTGACCTTGATGCCTTTGGCCGCCAAATGCTCGGATAAATCCTCGGCCATGCGTTTAGTCAACGTCGTTACGATAACCCGTTCTTTGCTTGCGATTCTTTCCTTGATCCTTTCAATTAGGTGCTCGATCTGATTTGCCGTCGGGATAATCTCAATCGTTGGATCGAGCAAGCCCGTTGGCCGGATGAACTGCTCGACAACATTCTCGGGCCCGGCTTCTTTAAGTTCGTATTGAGACGGCGTAGCCGAAACGCATATCACTTTCTGGGTTCGTTTCACGAATTCCGGGAATTTTAGGGGCCGGTTATCAATGGCCGACGGCAGCCGGAAACCGTAATTAACAAGAGTGGTTTTACGGGAATGGTCGCCTCGGTACATACTTTTCAGTTGGGGCAGGGTAATATGCGATTCATCGATAATAGTAAGGAATTCTCCTTTTGCCTTGAAATAATCAAGCATCGAGAAAGGCGGTTCGCCCGGCTTGCGGAAATCCAGATGGCGGGAGTAATTTTCGATGCCGTTGCAGTAGCCCGTTCGACGCATCATTTCGATGTCATGGGTCGTTTTTTCCTGGAGCCGCGCCGCTTCCTGCAGCTTGCCGATTTTTTTCAAGTATTTTATGTGGCGCTGAAGCTCGCTCTTGATGTTTTCAATTGCGAGGCTGATTTTGTTGTCGGTTGTAACCCAGTATTTGGCCGGAAAGATTATCGCTTGGATGATCTTCTGGTATTCCAGATCCTTAGTCTCCAAGTCTTCCGGATTCTCCAACACGGCCCGGTACATTCGGGAAATGAAGCTTGCCCGATCCGGACCTGCGCTGGACAGGTCATTCTTAAAACAAATCTTAACGACCTCCTGGCTGGTCGGCGAGGTAATCTCGATTTCGTTCTGCGTTTTACGGAAACTGCCGCGTTTAAGTTCGATATCCTGCGTGTATTGAAGGCGAATTAAATTTCTGACCAATTCCGAAGGTTTTATTTTCTTGCCTTCAAATAATTCCAAACCCAGATTCTTGTAATCTTCGGGGGAACCCAGATTGTATATGCATGAAACTGAAGCGACGATAATGACATCGTCGCGGCTGACTAAGGCTTGAGTCGCGGCATGGCGGAGGCGGTCAAGTTCCTCGTTAATTTTTGAGTCTTTTTCGATGTATGTGTCCGTGTGGGGGATATACGCTTCAGGCTGATAGTAATCGTAGTAACTGACGAAGTAATGGACGGCATTATGCGGGAAAAATTCTCTCATTTCTTTGTAGAGCTGGGCGGCCAGTGTTTTGTTGTGGGAGATTATGAGAGTCGGTTTTTGATATTTTTCAATCACCTTCGCCATCGTAAAGGTTTTGCCGCTGCCGGTTACACCCAAAAGCACCTGCCGTTTTTGGCCGGTCTTTAAACCTTTAGCCAGCTTGGCTATAGCTTGAGGCTGGTCGCCTGTCGGCTCGAATTTTGAAATTAATTTGAACATGCTATGATTCACCTAACTAAGATATAACTAATTAGAACGCCGCCGGCTTAATAATATGATCAGCTTTATTGAGGGCACAATCGAACATTCTGACGATAAATCCGTCACTTTAAATGCCGGGGGTATAGGGTACCGAGTAATAGTCTCCCCCAGAGTATTGAATATGGTAGCAAATTGGAAGCCATCTGTAAAGACGGCTGGAAACCCTGAGTCCGTTGAAGGGAAACCAGTTATAAAGCTTCATGTTCACTCCCAAATGAACCTCCGCGAAGGCACTTTTGATCTTTATGGTTTTGATAAAAAAGAAGATTTAGACCTTTTTCACTTACTGACGACGGTCTCCGGTATCGGCCCAAAAGGCGCCCAAAATATTTTAGCTTCGGTCGAACCGTCACATCTGAAAGCCGCGGTCGTCAATGAAGATGCCGATTATTTAAAGCGCGTTTCATCGCTTGGGCCTAAAACCGCCCAGCGTTTGATTTTAGAATTGAAAGGCAAGCTCGACTATATTGATGCCGGGCAGGACGGGATTGATCTTTCTCAAGAAGGCCAAGCCACGGAAGCGCTCTTGGTCTTGGGTTATTCTGCCTCCGAGGCCAAAGCCGCCCTTAAAGAAGTCGCAGATGGTGAGCGAAGCCGAACCACAAATAAGCCCACTCTCCAAGAACGTGTCCGAGAGGCACTAAAGATACTTGGCAAAAAATGAAATCTTTTCTGCAAACTGAAGATTGGTTGAATTTCCAGCGTTCAATTGGCCGGCCCGTTTGGCGTTTTGACGACGGGAAAATCGTGGCAAATATTGTGCGGCACGATATTCCATTTAGAAAAAATTATTTATACATTCCGCACGGCCCGGCTGTCGACTGGAACAGTATTGAGGGCAGTTTTAACCACGAATTAAACCATTTTATTTCTTATGTTAAAAATTTAGCCCGTGAGCAGAAATCTATTTTTGTAAAGATGGAGCCGCTTGACGACAAAGTCCCTGAACAGCTTCATCATTTGCCCCGCGGCGGAGGGATCAGAAAATCCAAAAAAGAAATTAATCCCGCAAAGACCGTGATTCTTGAGTTGGGTAAAAATGAGGAAGAGCTTTTAGCCGCGATGCATCATAAAACCCGCTACAATATTAAAGTGGCGGAAAAAAATAATGTAATTATAGAAGAGAGCGATGAGATTGAGATTTTTTATAAAATGTTAAAAAAAACTTCGGGCAGGCAGAAATTTAGTACCCACGGAAAGGGGTATTATGAAAAACTTTTTGAATTTTTTAAAAGCGGCAAAGAAATTAAATCTAACCTAAGAGTTGTTAAGTATGAAAATCGGCCTATTGCCGCCGCTCTTTTATTGAATTATCAAGATGTTTGTTATTATTTGCACGGCGGTTCGGATTATGAATATCGAAACGTGATGGCGCCGCATGCGTTACACTGGAGCATCGTCAAAGAAATGAACTCTCGGGGCATAAAATTTTATGATTTTGGCGGCTCTGAAGGTTCAAAATGGCCCGGTATTACCCGATTCAAGTTAAGCTGGGGCGGCCGGCAAGTGGAGTATCCGGGCTCTTTCGACCTGCCCGTTCGACGTTTTTGGTTTTTTGTCTATAATGTTGCTAGAAAAATATTATGAAGGAATATCTGGGCGTGGCGGCAATAATCGTTTATGACAGAAAATTGCTTTTAATGCTGCGCGATAATTTTGCCCGGCGGCACCCCGGCAGGTGGGCTTTAGTCGGGGGTAAATTGGAACCGGGGGAAAACTTCGATGCGGCAATTCGGCGCGAACTGAAAGAAGAGATCGGCATCGTGCCGGAACAGCTAGTTGAAATCGCCGAATACGCCCACATTGATCCTGACGCTGCCGGCAAGTGGAGTAAATTTTACTTTTCGGTTCTTACTAAGGATGAATACGATAAGATAAACAAAGGCGAAGAAGGCGAGAAAATAGACTTTTTCTCCATTGAAGAACTAGCGGATTTAAATCCGGTCGGGCTAATACTCCAAAACCCTGAACGTCTTGAGATCCTCAAAAAGATGATAACCACTCAAAAACCGATATCCGGCCTATGATTAAAGAAAGTTTGCTGGATAAAATTTTGTATGAGATTAAGAAATTTATTCCAAAGCGGGTGTTTAATTTTTTCCGGCCCGCTTATCACTGGCTTTTGGCCCAAGCCGGGCCGATCCGTTATGGTTTCCCCTCGCGCAATATGAGGGTAATCGGAGTAACGGGCACCAAAGGCAAATCAACGACGGTTTACATGATCACCAAAATTCTCGAGTCTGCTGGCCATGACGTTGCCGCCATCGGCTCTCTGGGATTTAAAATCAAAAACCGCGAATGGCCGAACACGCTAAAAATGACCATGCCCGGCAGATTCCGGCTCCAGAAATTTTTACATGAAGCCCAAAAAGCCGGCTGCCAGTTTGTCGTTTTGGAGGTAACTTCTGAAGGCATCACGGAATATCGGCATTTGGGAATTAAATTTGACTGCGCCGTGTTCACTAATATCCATAAAGAACACCTTGAAAGCCACGGCTCATTTGATAATTATTTGAAATGCAAGCAGGAACTTTTCAGAATTCCCAAACGGCTCCATGTTTTAAACGCCGATGACGCCTACTTCTCGGAATTTGACAAATTTCAAGCCAAGGAAAAAATCGCCTATGGTTTGCGCGGTAACGATATTCGGCCGGAAGTAATCCAGACTTTAGGCACTAGTTCCGAATTTAAAATCGCCAGCCAGGTCGTCAATCTGAATCTGGGCGGTGAATTTAATATCTTAAACGCCGCCGCGGCTTGGGCCGTGGCCGCAGCGTACGGCGTGAGTTCTGGAATAATCGTGGATGCGCTCTCTAAGATCAAGTCAATTCCGGGCCGACTGGAATTCATCCAAAGAGAACCTTTCGGTGTTGTTGTGGATTACGCCCATACGCCTGATTCACTGGAAGCGGTGTATAAAACCCTAAAGCCTTCAGGCAACCATCTGCCGGGCAAGCTGATTTGTGTGCTCGGCGCCGCCGGCGGCGGGCGGGATAAATGGAAAAGGCCGGAATTCGGAGCAATTGCCGATCGCTGGGCAGACGAAATAATCCTTACCGATGAAGATCCCTACGAAGAAAATCCTGAACAAATTATCTCTCAAATTAAAAGCGGCATTAAACGCGACCATGGCCTCGAGATAATTCTTGACCGGGAAAAGGCTATTGGCCGGGCGATCGGCAAAGCCCGGAACGGTGACGTCGTCGTCATCACCGGCAAAGGTTCAGAGATTTCCATGGCCGTTGCCGGAAACAAAAAAATTCCCTGGTCTGACCGCGAGATCGCTCTCAAATTTCTGGCTAAGTAGGCTTGTTCCTGTAAAACTAAATTGCTACAATCGGCTTATATATGCCTGAACCAGAAGTTGAACTTACAAGAACCAGTGACCGAAACTCGTTTCGGACTACTCACGCGCCGGGAATTTCCTGGCTGGTTGTTATTCTGCTCCTGGTTCTGTCCGCCTTTGCCGTTATGTATTTCGGCCAGGATCTTCCGCCGGTCGAACCACTGCCGAGCGCTTCCAACGGCGGAGTTACGCCGGTCATCCAGCCGCGGATTTACACTATCTCTTACGACGCCGGGGTATTCAGCCCGACTAACTTGAGAATCCATGCCGGCGATACGGTCAGATTCAAAAATGAAAGCATTTTCCCGATCAGGATAGTCTCCGATGATTTGGTCGGCTTCGACAGTGTCGGAGATATTCCTCAAGGCAGTTATTTCTCTTATACCTTCGCCGCTCGCGGGACTTTCGGTTACCGCAACAGCCACAATAACAATCAGACCGGAACGATAATCGTTAAATAATGGCCAATCCTCTGACTAGAGAACTTGAATCTAAAATGGGCATGGTATTTTTTGCCCTGTTGGCTCTATTTTTGGCGGGGATTCTTTTTATAACCATAAAGAACTACGACTCCGATCAGATTGCGATTAACGCTACGGCGACTCAAGTTAAATCCATGACTTCAACAGAGAGACAGCTTATCGCCGTCTGGATTAAAGACAACAACATCGAACTTCCGGAGGGAAAGGGTTATAAATTTCTGACCCAAAAATATCCGGATCGGCCGTGGCTGAAGTACTAATCAGATGAAATTAACTTTTTACGGCGGGGCCCAGTCCGTAACCGGCGCTAACTATCTTTTAGAGGCGGCCGGGCTTAAAATACTCGTTGATTGCGGTGTTTTTCAGGGTTCAGATGAAGCTGATTCAAAAAACTTCGAACCTTTCCCTTATGATGCCAGCCAAATTGATGCCATTTTTCTGACCCATAGCCACGCCGACCATGCCGGCCGCTTGCCGAAGCTGTACAAAGATGGATTCCGGGGCAAACTTTACGCCACGCCGCCGGCCTTGGAAATGGCCGAGATTGCTTTGCCTGACAATCTTTCTCTGATGGCCTCAGATCCACAGACTTCACAGCGCCCGCCTCTTTTTTCTGTGGCTGACTTAAAAGGAGTGATGGACTTATCCGAAGGCTTAAGCTATGGACAAACAATTTTGCTGAACAATGACGTGTCCGTGGCTCTGCATAACGCCGGCCATATTTTGGGCTCTTCTTTCGTGGAAATTAGAGTCGCGGCAAAACGAATTTATTTTTCCGGAGACTTAGGAAATCCGCCGACGCCTTTTCTCCCGGATTTCGAATACCCAACAGATGCGGATTATATAGTTGTTGAATCGGCCTACGGCGATCGTGTCCACGAAAATCGCAGTGAGCGCAGAGAGAAACTAAAATCAATCGTGCGAGAGACCGTCACTAAAGGCGGGATCCTGATGATTCCATCTTTTGCCATGGAGCGGACGCAGGAATTGCTGTTTGAGTTAAATTCAATGCATAATTCAGGCGAAATCCCCGAGGTGCCGATGTTCCTGGATTCGCCTTTGGCGATACGTCTGACGAAGGTTTATCAAAAATATTCAAGTTATTTTAACCGCGAGGCCAGCGAGCAAATAAAAAGCGACCCTGACCTTTTTAAGTTCCCCGGTCTGACCTACACGCTCTCCGCCGATGAGTCCAAAAGAATAAATAATGTCGTCGGCCCGAAAATAATAATTGCCGGGTCAGGGATGTCTTCCGGCGGCCGGATTCTGCATCACCAGCGCCGATACCTGCCTGATCCGAATTCAACCATTTTATTCATAGGTTTCCAGGCTGAAGGCACGCCCGGGCGGAGGATTTTTGACGGATCAAGAAAAATAAAAATCTTCGGCGAGGAAGTGGAAATAAACTGTGCCGTTGAAGCAATCGGCGGATATTCGGCGCACGCGGATCAGCCGACGCTCCTAGATTGGATTTCCAAAGGCGCCGCCGCTGGCCGCTTAAAGCGGGTCTTTGCCGTGCAGGGTGAAACCTTGTCCGCGGCCGCCTTAACCTCGGAAACTGAAAAGAAATTTAATGTTCCAGCTTTAGCCCCCAGCCCGGGTCAAACTGTTGAGCTCGAAGACTAGCGTCGAAATCGGTAATCTAATATAATTTAAGCATGGACGCGCCCACTCAAGAACCCGAAACTAAACTAGAGGACGATATCGTAAAAAACATTCAGGAAGGCGGCGGCGGCATGCCGCCTGGCGAAGCTATTCCCTCAAACCAGGGAATAATGAATTTGCCGGCCTCGAAGCTTCCTTCCGTGGACGAGCCAAGCGACTTCAGAGCTTCAATTCACTGGCGAGTCTTCCGGATAATCGCGGAACTGGTTGAGGGCTGGCAGTTTTTGGCCGATTTTAAGAAGACTGTGACTTTCTTCGGTTCGGCGAGATTCCAACCCGGCGACAGGTGGTACGAAGAAGCCAGAAATCTGGCCAAACTCCTCGTCGGCGAGGGTTTCGGAATCGTCACCGGCGGCGGCCCGGGGATTATGCAGGCCGGCAATCAGGGGGCCAGTGAGGCTAACGGAATTTCCGCGGGCCTTAACATTAAGCTCCCGCTGGAACAGAGGGTTAATCCTTTTGTTCAGCAATCCACGGCCTTCCACTATTTTTTTGTGCGCAAGCTGATGCTTTCCTATGCCGCGCGGGCCTACGTTTTTTTCCCGGGTGGACTAGGCACCCTCGACGAAGTTTTTGAAATATTAACTCTGATACAAACCAAAAAGATATCGGACAAAATCCCCGTCGTTTTGATCGGCAGAGAATTTTGGGCGCCGATTCATCAATGGCTCACCGAAGAGATATTTACTAAACTATCCGCCGTTGACGAGGGGGATTTGAAATTATACAACATTGTTGACACGGCGGCCGAAGCCTTTCAAATTCTCAAAAACGCGCCTCCTCGGGACGACTTCTTCTACTAGTATTAAGTATTAAGTATCTTGTATCTAGTATGGGGGCTTGCTTTTTATTGAAAATTGAGCTAAAATATCTTCATATTTAATTTCACATACTTAATACTTAATACTTAATACTAGACACTAGATACTCCCAAATATGTCCGAATTTAAAATCAACAACATCATTATTCCGGAAGAGCTTCCGGTCATCCCTCTCAAAAACACCCTCCTATTACCCAAACTTTTCATCCCGATAATCATCCAAAGGTCAAGATCAATCGGGGCTCTTGATTTTGCCCAACTTCATAATCGGCTGGTTCTTTTTGTGACCCAGAGAAACAGCGAGGACGAGATCTCCCGTAAAGACCTTTACGAAGTCGGCACGATCGGGCGGATCGTCTCTGTCTTCAAACTTCCTGATGGTTCCTCAAAACTTGATATTGAGGGTCTTGTTCGGGCCAGGATTACCGAGTTTATTGACGAGGAGCCGTTCTTTAAGGTCAAGGCCGAGCCCTTTTCACTGATCATTCGCGACAGTTTAGATGAAAAGGCTCTTTTGCGGCGGGTCTTAGAACAATTTCGGGCAATTTCCGAGGCTCGCTCCGCGCCTACGATTTTGCCGGAGATCGTGTATATGCTCTCCCAGCTGAAGGATATCGAACACCTCATGAGCTTGATGATTGTTAATTTAAATATTGACGTTGATAACCAGCAGCGGCTTTTAGAGCTTGAAAGCGTGCTTGATGTTTTGCGCCAGCTGAACATGTACCTCTCTCGGGAGGTCCAGATTTTGGAAACCGAAAAAACCGTGGCCCGGGAAACCAAAAAACAGATCGGTAAAATGCAAAAGGAGTTGTTCTTGAGGGAACAGTTGAAAAGCATTGAAAAGGAACTGGGCGTAGACGACGAAAAGGACGAATTCGACAGTCTGAAGCAGAAAATCGCGGCCGCGGGTATGCCTAAGGAAGTGGAGGACAAAGCCTTGAAGGAATTAAGCCGTTTGATTAAAATGCCGGCCTTTAATCCGGAAGGCTCGTATATCCGCAGTTACTTGGATTTATTGGTTGAATTGCCGTGGTCAAAAAAGACAAAAGAAAAAATTAACTTGAAGGAAGCGGAAAAGATTTTAAACGAAGATCATCACGGTTTACCCAAGGTCAAAGAGAGAATCCTCGAATATTTAGCGGTTCAGAAACAAGCCGGCAAATTAAAGGGTCCCATTTTGTGTCTTGCTGGGCCGCCGGGTACGGGTAAGACCTCGGTCGGCCAGTCAATTGCCAGAGCTTTGGGCCGGGAGTTCGTCCGTGTTTCGCTTGGCGGCTTAAGGGACGAAGCCGAAATCCGGGGTCATCGCCGAACCTATGTCGGGGCCATGCCCGGCCGACTTATTCAGGGTATCCAAAACGTGAAAGTCAAAAATCCAGTTTTTATGCTGGACGAAATTGACAAGGTGGGAATTGATTTTCGGGGCGATCCGTCATCGGCCTTGCTTGAAGCTCTTGATCCCCGGCAGAATCACGCTTTTTCCGACCATTACCTTGAAGTACCGTTTGATTTATCCGACGTCATGTTTATCGGCACGGCCAACCGCCTCGATACTATTCCGCCGGCGTTGCTGGACCGCATGGAGATAATCGAGTTTCCCGGCTATACGGAGTTGGAAAAATTCCATATCGCCAAAAATTTCCTGCTGCCCAAGCTTTACAAAGACCACGGCCTCAAAAAAAGGAGCATTACGATTCAGGACTCGGCAATAATGCAGATCATAAGAAACCATACCCGCGAAGCCGGTGTCCGCGAACTTGAAAGACAGCTGGCGGCCGTGATTCGCAAAGTAGTGCGGAAAATCGTTGAATCTTCAACGACTCGGACGATTGTCGTCGGTAAAGAGGCGATTCAGTCTTATCTCGGCCCGGTCAGGTATACTCATGAATTAGCCGAACAGAAAGATGAAATCGGCCGGGCCACGGCGCTGGCCTGGACGCCGGTGGGCGGGGACTTGATGCCGATCGAAGTTGTAAGAATGCCCGGAACGGGCAAGCAAATTCTAACCGGACAGCTGGGGATTGTGATGAAGGAATCCGCCCAGGCTTCACTATCGTGGGCCCGAGCTTACGCCGCCCGCAATGGCGTCAAAGAAGAGCTTTATAAAGAGGACATTCATATTCACGCCCCGTCCGGCGGCATCAAAAAAGACGGACCTTCAGCCGGAACCGCCATCACCACGGCCTTGGTTTCCCTTTTCTTAAAAAGGCCGGTTAAAAAAGAAGTAGCGATGACGGGCGAGATAACTTTGCGGGGCAAAGTTCTGGGTATCGGCGGCCTGAAGGAGAAGGTTTTAGCCGCCCATCGGGCCGGGATTAAAGTGGTTATCATCCCTCACGACAATAAAAAAGACCTCGTTGATATTCCCAGAGAAATTCAGAGGGATATCAAAATTATTTTCGTCAAAAATATGGAGGATGTCCTAAAAGTCGCCCTTCGCGCTTAATATTTTTCCGCGCAGTCGTCTTCACTAAAAGCTTTTGGTATAATCCGTGAGGTAACTAGCCCTTTTGCCCCAGACCCTTGAAACCAGTCCCGTCGGTTTCCTCATATAAATAATTGTTTCACAATTATTTATATGAGCCTCCTTCCGCTACTGGGTCCAAAGGGCTAGTTGCCTCACGGAGCATGAATCGGAAATTTTTTTATGCGGCGGCAGTGTTGGTCGGAAGCATGGTTGGGGTCGGGGTTTTTGGTTTGCCTTATACTTTTGCTCGAACCGGTTTTTGGGTCGGCTTTTCGGTTTTGATCATCGTCATGGTCACGACGCTTTTAACCGATTTAATGTACGGCGAAGTTTCGTTGAGAACCGGCGAAAAGCATCAGCTTTTAGGTTACTCCAGAATTTATCTGGACCAGATATTCCAGAAGCTGATTTTTTTCTCTTCCGTATTGATGGGCTACGTGGCCATTCTGGCCTATATCATAATTTCCGGGAGTTTTCTAAACACCCTCCTTTCCGGTTTTTTTTACGTGCCCGTCGCGGCTTACGGCATTTTTTTCGCGCTTATTCTTTCCCTCGTCGTCCTTAAGGGAGTGAGGACAGTTTCCCATGTCGAGTTATTTTTTTGCGGCCTTTTTTTAGCCATTGTTGTTCTGATGGGTCTAGCCGGCTTGCCCCATATTCAGCCTGAAAATTTTTCCGGTTTTAACGGCGCCAATCCGCTGCTGTCTTATGGAATCCTTCTTTTTGCTTTCGGCGGCTTGATCGGCGTTCCGATTCAAAGGCAGATTCTGGCCGGCAATGAGAGAAAGTTAAAAAAGGCGATTATCGCCGCGGTCTTGTTCGTCGGTTTGCTGTATTCGGCCTTCACGGCGATCGTTGTCGGCATATCCGGCTCGAGCACAAGCCAGGACGCGGTTTCCGGTCTCTATCAGTTTCTTGGTTCAAAGATAACGATTCTGGCCGCGTTTTTCGGGATCTTTGCCGTCACGACCTCGTTTTTGATGCATGCCGCGGCCTTAGTCAATACTTTCCATTTTGATTTTAAAATCAGGAGATTTAACGCCTGGGTTTTAGCCGTTTTGCCGCCGGTGCTTCTTTTTTGGGGAGGCATCCGAAGTTTCATCGGCATTATCGGCTTAGCCGGAGGGGTGGCTCTTGCCCTTGAGCAGATTATGATAATCTTGATGTACGCCAAAGCCAAAACAAAAGGGGATCGAGTGCCGGAATATTCTCTCAACATCCCGGCTTGGCTGCTGTATGTGATTATCGCCTTGTTAAGTATCGGCATTATTTATTTCTTATTTATCCAATGATTGATTTAGGAACCCAAATGTCCGTATCGCGGCTCTTCTCGGAAAAATACTAATGTCAAGAAGCTTTAAGCGTTTAGAAAATTGGCTGTTCTATTTGTTCCTTTTTTCGATTCCGATTTCGATTCGCCACATTTTTGGCTACGAGGCCTTTGGATTTGTGGAATGGACAGCGGTTTATGTATATGCGACTGATATTTTGTTTGCAGTATTGCTGGGCTTCTGTATTTTCCAACTAAAGACTAAAAACTATAAACTAAAAACTAGCAAAGCCGATTGGTTTTTATTAGCTTTCGTGTTGGTTGCTGGGATTTCAATTAGAAATGCAATCGATGTTAAGACAGCGTGGTTTGCCTGGCTTAAACTGCTTGAAGGCGTGGCTCTCTACTTTTATGTCAAAGACTATGCCCTTAAAAGATTTGATATAGCTAACGGCTTCGCGGCAATTGCCGTCGCCGGCCTATTTCAAGCAATAATCGCCGCGATCCAATTTATTAGTCAACACAGTCTAGGACTTAAATATTTTGGGGAAAGCATCGTCTCGCCCAGTTTGATGGGCGTTGCTTCTTTTTTTGTCTCGGGCGAAAAAATAGTCAGGGCTTATGGAACATTGCCTCATCCCAATATCCTCGCGGCTTATCTGTTTGTGGCCATTGGCTGTTTCTACTTCATTGCCGTTTACCATAAGCGGGAATGGTGGTGGCATCTGATTCATGCCATGCTTTTGTGGGGTTTTTTGCTTACATTTTCTCGGCTCATAATTGCTCTCTGGGTTTTGAATTTTCTTGTCAGGGCTTATCTAATCAGATTCTATCCGAGGTTTAAGATCGAATTTTGGGATAATCCCAAAATTCGGGAACGATGCCTGAAAATTTTCGGGGTAACAATAGCCGTTGTACTTTATTTTGTCATTCTGTATTGGCCCTATGTTTCCAACCGGATCAACATCGCGCCTTCTGACGAGGCCGTTCGCTTAAGAATATTTTACAATCAGGAAGTACTGAAAGAGGGGATAAAATTCAGCGGCGTCGGAATTGGAAATTTCGTGCCCTGGTTAAGAACCCAAAATCTGAATCTTCCGTCTAACCTCTACCAGCCGGTTCACAATATTTATCTGCTTTTATACGCCGAGATAGGCTTAATTGGAGTCGGCCTCTTCGTAGCGTTTATTATTTCTCTTTTAGCAGGGTACTATCAAAGGACTAAATTTCGGAAGCTGTACCATTTTTCTTTCTGCCTGATAGCTGTTTCCTTGTTGATTTTTGGCGTATTCGATCATTTCCTTTTGACGGTACAATCCGGCCGGCTGCTGTTTTGGCTGGTTCTGGGCCTAATCGCCGCCGCAGATTAACAAAGACCGCCATTGTACAATGGCGGTCTTTGCAAAGTACTTTTCAAAAGATAATATTTTTATTAGACTGGTTAAATGTCGGAGGACGAAAGAACCGAGCAATTACGGGTGATTAAAGACGAGGTTTTGACGCTCAAAGCCTCGCCGCTTTATTCAGAGAGAGTTAAAAATTCAGTATTCCCCGTAATTGGTGAGGGCAGCCATTATGCCAAAATCATGTTTGTCGGCGAAGCGCCCGGCCGCAATGAAGCCAAGACCGGCCGGCCCTTTGTCGGCGCGGCCGGAAAAATTCTGGACGAGCTTTTGGCCTCGGTGGGCATCGGCCGCGAGGAGATCTATATCACCAATATCGTTAAAGACCGGCCGCCCTTTAATCGTGATCCCTTGCCTGACGAAATCGCCATTTACGGGCCGTTCTTGGAAAGACAGATTAACATCATTAAGCCGTCCGTAATTGCGACTCTGGGACGATTCTCAATGGAATATATCCTGCGCTTGTTCGGAATGGGCGACAGTATGCGCTCGATAAGCGCTTTGCATGGCACGAGCATAACCGCCCAGAGCGATTACGGACCGATTACCATTACCCCGCTTTTCCATCCGGCTTTTGCGATTTATAACCAGAGCGCTAAAGAAACACTGCTTGAAGATTTTAAAATTTTAAAAAGCCACAAGTGATACATCATCGGTCTTAGGTCAAACATATGGACCTTTTCGCCACAATCGTCGAATCTATAGAACTTCAATTTCCGCTTATTGCCCAATATAAGTACCTATTTTTATTCATCGCAACTTCAATCGAAGGCTTCAACACCATTATCTTGGCCGGTTTTCTGGTTTCAATCGGAAGCGTGGCTCTCGTGCCCACCTTGTTGATTTGCATTATCGGCGATTTTTTAAACGGCTGGGGCTGGTATCTGGTGGGCTACTTTGGAGGCGCAAAGCCGATTGATAAATGGGGCCGGAAAGACCCCAAAAGCCGGAAGATAATCGAAACCGTTGAAAGATATTTCCAGCGCTACAGCGGCCGGGCAATTATCTTTACGAAGCTGACCTGGTCTTTGACCATTGCCACCATGATTATGGCCGGCTCCTTCAAATACAGCTTTAGAAAGTTCTCTTATTATAATTTCATCGGTGGTACGGGCTGGGTGGCGATCACCTTTACTATCGGGTATATGTTCGGGAAGGGTTATCGAGCTGTGACTCTCGTCAACAACATCGGCTATATCGCCTTATTCTTGACTTTGGCAATCGTGTTCGGCTTTCTTTTGAAACTGTTCTTTAAATCAAAATTCATCCGATCCTTAACCGCCATGGAACGGTTGCGGGAACTGGGAGACAGATTTCGCGGCCATATCGACAAGATTTTTTCATAAGGTTGCCTGTGGATTGTGGGCTTGGCGGTTTTGTGCTAGGATTTATAGATACAAATGAATATTAAGAAAGCACTAGTTTTTATTGTTTTTCTTTCGCTTTTAACCGCAACATCGAGTGTCCAGGCCGCAGGAACCGATTCCCGATATTTCGTCAAATCAGGCTCTCAATTCTGGAAAAAGTCGTTTCAAGTACGGCATGCTTTTGATTCCGGCTTTACGGCCGACCTTACGGATTGGCAAGTAAAGCTGGCCAAAGTCTTTAATGTCGAAATCACTCCGGTCAGGAAGCTCAATATTTTAGCTCCCAAGAAGACCAAGCCTCCAGTCAAAATACCTCTTAATCAAGTAGGTTGGGGCGTAAGGGCAATATACGGAGATGACTTGGATTCCAGTTTGCCGTCGGGCGGCCAGGGGGTCAAGGTTGCTATACTCGATACTGGCGTTTTGGCCACCCACCCTGATCTAAAGGACAGAATTGTCGGCTGTAATGATTTAAGCGGCGAGGAGCCGATGCTAAAAAATAGCTGTGATGACAAAAACGGCCATGGCAGCCAGGTCGCGGGCGTCGTTGCCGCTGATGGCGGCCCGGAAGGAAAAGGTATTTACGGCGTCGCGCCGGAATCCGAGCTGATGATTTACAAAGTCTGCGCCAATGACGGCACTTGTTTCTCCGATGATGTCGCGATCGCGATCAGACAGGCCGCTGATGACGGAGCCAGCATAATTTTATTGAGTATCGGTTCCGATTCTCAAAATCAAATTATTACCGATGCTATTTCGTACGCTTCTGAAAAGGGAGCCATGATCATCGGCGCGGTCGGCAATGACGGGCCATACTCTGGAAGCATTGACTATCCCGCTGCCCTGGAGACGGTTATAAGCGTCGGCGCCATGGACCAGTCTTTCGAGGTGCCGGAATGGAGCGCTCGAGGCAAGGCGACCAATTCGTCAGAGTCCAAAAAAGAAGGGGACTTGGAATTTGTCGCCCCTGGAGTGAACATCGAATCTACCTCGAATAATAACGATTACCTCACTATTTCTGGCACTTCCGTCGCTGCCGCGCACATCGCCGGCTTGGCGGCTAAGGAGTGGCAGGCTGAATCTGAAAAACCTCTTCAGTCCACTCGAGATTTGCTCCACAAACGCTCTATTGATATCGGCGCCGTCGGATTTAACATCTCTTCCGGCTGGGGCATGCCTCAACTTTAATTCTTCATATGAGAGTAAACAGAGTCGTGAGGACGCTGGTCATGGCGGATTTTTTTGTAAATGCGGGCTTTAGCGTCTTTGCGCCGGTTCTGGCCATTTTTGTTACCCAGCAAATAGCTGGAGCAAATATTGCGGTTGTCGGCTATGGCGCAGCCTTGGTCCAGATAACAAAAGTTATTTTTGAACTTCCGATTGCCAGGATTCTTGATAAAAATCATGGCGAATATGACGATTTCTACTCCCTTATCTTCGGTAGTTTTTTGATCGCTTTGGTACCGTTTGCCTACCTATTTGCTACCGAAGTCATACATGTCTATTTTATTCAAGCCGTATATGGCATGGGCATAGCCTTCGTGGTTCCGCCTTGGTACGCGATATTTTCACGGCATTTAGATAAAATGCAGGAAAGTTTTGAATGGTCTCTCGACTCAGTTTCAATTGGCATAGCTGGCGCCGCCGCCGCGGCAATTGGCGGCACACTCGCTCAAAAATTTGGTTTTAACCTCGTCTTTGTTTTAGGTGGAATCTTTGCGATTTTCGGCGGGTTGATGCAGATTCTAATATATAAAGACTTGAGGCCGAAAGTTCCTCGAGGTCAAGTTAAACCTGGCACAGAAAAAGTTCTGGCCTAATACATTGACTTTTTCTCTTCTTCGCTTTACAATCTGAAACCATGGAGGTGGCTATATGGCCCCTAAGTCAGACGACGGCGCGCTCTTGGGGCACCGTTTGGTAGATCGGTCCGGTCAACTGTATCTGTTCGATCCCGGTGGCCAGACCGAGGTCCAGTTGACCGAGTATCTGGCCAATACCCGACCGCCAGTTATTCGAAGATTGATTCAAGGCCTTTGCTCGCTTAAAGAGCGAGTCAGGCTCGCGAATCATAATGCCGCGTGAGTTGGATGCTCCGAGTACCAATGTTACTGGAGCGTTAACCCGCGGCATTTTATGTATAAAAGCATAGCGCCCGAAAGGGCGCATGAAAAATGAGGGATTGGAGGCTAGAAATAATCAGGGTCAAAGTCCCGTATCAATCTCACGACAACCGCGGCGATATAGCCAGGGACGACTGATAAGGCGCTTGCCGCGATGAATGTCAGGCTGTCCGGGAAAATGTAGGCTCCCTCGATGGCCAGTCCCAGGAAAACAATTGTGGCTGTCACGGTGAGAATCAAGATTCGCTTGTGATTCTCGTAGCTCGTGGCGAATTCATCATACGCCAGGTAGCCCCAAGTCGTGGCCAGAATAGGCACGAGCCAGTGGATCTGCCCCAGTGACGGGAAGAGCCATTCCATGATTTCGCACAGAATGACTGCTGAGCCCAAGATGAAGGCGAAGGCCACAGCTCCGACGAGATTCTGTGACTTGATGATACTCTTTACGTCACGAAAGCTTCCAAGTCGGTATTCTGCCGAATCATGTGTCATGGCAGACCTCCTGGATATTTGATATCATGAAACTGAATAAAAATCCACATGGTTACTGAATTTCAAAAAATGGTTTATGATTTTGTTAAGACCATTCCAAAAGGCAAAACTATATCCTATAAAGACGTCGCCATTGGAATTGGTAAGCCAAATGCGGCCCGAGCTGTGGGAAATGCATTGAATAGAAACCCTTATGCTCCCAAAGTACCGTGCCACAGGGTTATTCGTTCCAATGGTAAGATTGGCGGATTTGCCAGCGGCTCTCATAAAAAGCTACAATTACTAAGAAAAGAAGAAGTAAAGGCTTTTGCAAACCCAAGCCATCTTCGCTTGGGTTTGCAAAGAAATAACAAATTAAGCAAAGATAATCTAATTCGAGACAATCGAGACAGTAGACACCGAGGGCTGATATAATCTTGGGGGTCAGCCCGAGGTGGCTATGCGAGCTAGCGAGGCGGAGATAAGCTGTGGCAACGCTTATCCCGCCGGAGCGTGTCGAGAATTGGATTATCGAGCGTAATGTCGAAACACATCTTGCTTGTTGGTGGGGGTTCTGGCGGTCATGTTTTTCCGCTTATTGCCGTCGCGGAAGCTTTGAAAACCGCCGACTCATCAACGCGGATTATGATGTTGGGTGACGGCCCGTTTCTGGCCGAAGCTTGTGCCGCGGCCGGCCTTAAATATAAGCGGATTCACTCCGGAAAATTAAGAAGGTATTTTGATTTGAGGAATCTGCTCGTCCCTTTTCAGAGTTTTATAGGCCTTTTGCAGTCTTTATGGATTTTGTTCTGGTTTATGCCTGATGCCGTCTTAACCAAAGGCGGGGCAGTGGCCGTGATGCCGGCTCTAGCCGCAAGATTATACGCGATTCGCGTCTATACCCACGAATCCGATGCTGTTCCGGGTCTGGCCAACCGGGTAATCGGCAAGTTCGCGAAGCTTATTTTTGTAAGTTTTGAATCAACCGCAAAATATTTTAAGGAAGGCCGAGCGGTCTTGTCCGGCTTGCCGATCCGGCCCGGAATTTTAAGCGGAAGCAAGGAAGAGGCTCTTCAGAAATTTAATCTCCGCGGTGATCGAAAAACGATACTTGTAGCCGGAGGAAGCCAGGGCGCCAAAAGAATCAACGACCTAATTCTTGATTCTCTAATTTCTTTTGTCAAAACATATCAAATCATTCATCAATGCGGTCAAGGACAACTGCCAGAGGTTAAAAAAACCGTCGAGCGATATGGGGAATCTCCGGAAATCCAGGCGAATTACCGTCTGTTCCCCTTCTTTGACAGCGGAGAGATGGCCTTGGCCTACGCCGCGGCCGATGTGGTTATATCCCGCGGCGGTGCCTCTAATCTTTTTGAAATTTCAGCCCTAGGCAAACCGGCCATCATTATACCCCTTTCTCTGGCCGCAAGCCGCGGAGATCAGATTGATAATGCTAAGGAATTTCAAACATACGGCGGCATAATGATGGAAGAAGAAAATATCACGCCGGCTCTTGTTTTGAATCAGCTCCAGGAGTTATTGGAACCTGACCGCTATCGGGAAGTAAGTTTGAAAATCAAAAGTTTTGCCAAATTAGACGCCGCTTCGCATATTTCCCAAATATTATTATCATAGAACTTTATGAACTGGCGAACGATTGGCTTTGAAAAACAAAAGAGAATGTTTGAAGCTCTGGCTGTGTCTGGAAATTTATCTCGGGCCTATATTTTTTCCGGGCCGGAGCAAATTGGAAAGCTGACTTTTGCCAGAGATTTATTCGTCTCGCTGAACAAGCGCCGGAATTTTGACGCTAACGATCCCGACTGGTTCATGCTCGCGCCCAAGGATACAGAAAAAGAAACCAAAATATATACTGAAGATATCCGCGGTTTGAAGAACTTTCTTTCCTTGACTCCCTATTACGGGCCGTATAAGATGGCCGTGATAGATGACGCGCACCGGCTCACGCCTGAAGCTTCAAACGCGCTCCTGAAAATCCTTGAAGAACCGACTCCGAGCACGATTTTCGTCCTGATCTCCGGTCAGATTCAGGAGATTCTGCCGACCGTCATCTCGCGCTGTGAGAAAGTTTACTTTCTGCCGCACGCTGATGAAATCTTGAGAGATTTACCCGAACTCAAAAAATTAAATGAAACCGATAGATCGGTTGTTGCGGCTATTGCTCGCGGCCGCCTGGGCTGGGCCTTATCTGCCGCTGCGCCGGAAAATCTGGAGGAGATTAAAAAAACCATTTTTGATTTTCAAAAAATTCTCGGCAGCCCTCTGGCTGAACGGATGCTTTACGTCAAAAGTCTATTCGAGAAGAACTCGTATCGGGATAGCGTGGATTGCTGGCTGGCCTGGGCTTATATTAATCAAGCCGAACTCCCGAATTCGTCTCGTCTGCTGGCTGGACTTTTAAATTTGCATCGCCGCTTGAATCAGCCGCAATATAACCATCGCGCTCTGCTTGAAAATACCCTAATAAACCTTTAACCCCCACTTAGTAGCTTAGCTACTAAGTGGGGGTTGGTGGGGTGGGTTCGTCTTATGGTTGCGCTTCACTCGTAACAAATTTTGTGTTAACTTTTTGGAATGTATAAGGATTTGATTAATCAGAGGAAGAAGGATTTTGAAGCGGCGTTTGAAACGGCCAAGTCGGAAGCGGCTTCAATCCGGACTGGCCGGGCCCATCCTTCCATCGTTGAGGACTTACTCGTTGAATACATGGGTTCTCGCTCGCGCGTTAAGGAGCTTGCAAGTATTACGACTCCGGAACCGCGCGTTATTGTCATTCAGCCCTGGGACGCGAACACGGTTGCTCTTATTGAAAAGGCGATACGCGAAAGCGCCCTCGGCCTCAATCCTTCAAATGACGGCCACATAATCCGGCTCACGATTCCATCGCTGACCGAAGAGAGGCGCAAAGAATTTACGAAGATTCTCGGTCAAAAGATGGAAGAGGTCAGAATCCGCATTCGCCACATCAGGGAAGATGTTTTAAGGAAAGTACAGAATGAAGTAAAAGCTAAAACTGCGCGTGAAGATGACCTTCGGTTGGCCAAAGAAGAACTCCAAAAGATCATTGACGATCTTCACAAAAAGATTGACGAGCTTACCAAGAGAAAAGAGCAGGAGTTGATGGTTTCGTAATTATCCGCGACTGCCCTTCTCGACACGCCTGCCTGCTTGACCTCCGGTAGGCCGGCCGGCAGGCAGGCTCCGGCGGGATAAAAGCAAAAGGCCCTGAAGGCCTTTTGCTTTCAGGGCACATCATACCGCCGCGACACTCCTGATTTCCTCGGGAGTGAGGGGGTACGGCAATACCCGGACATGACTTGGGAGCGGTGGTTCGACGGGCTGGTCCGTCATAATGATCACGGCCAGGCCGGGCCTTCGTTCGGCGACGACCTTAGCCAAGTCCAGACCTGACACCTGGCCATCGCCCTCATGGCCGCACATTACCAGATCCACATTACCGGCGTCGATCGTACGGATTGCCGGCATGTGTCCGACTGCCGTCGAGGGCCGATGGCCGACCTCGAGGAGCAGACAGCCGAGGTTATGCAGAACTGCCGGATCGTGATGGACGATGAGAATATTCATGGGCCACCTCGTATCAATAAAATAACACGAGTGGTCTTCCGAATCAATCAGATATGGCCGTCTCCGCCGGAATTTAGTATATTAGAAACTAATGCTTACGGCGCTAATCTTTATTATCGTTATCGGTGTATTGGTGCTTGTCCACGAGTTCGGGCATTTTATTTTTGCCAAACGGGCCGGGATGAGAGTTGACGAATTCGGATTCGGCTTCCCGCCGCGGCTTTACGGCTGGCGTCGGGGCGAAACGGTTTACTCTATCAATTGGATTCCCTTTGGCGGCTTCGTGAAGATCTTGGGGGAAGACGGCGATATTCGCGGGCCGAGAAGTTTTTCTTCGGCTTCGTTCAAAAACCGGATGCTGGTCATTGTCTCGGGTGTAGTTATGAATTTCCTGCTGGCCGCGGTTTTATTGGCGGTCGTGAATTCTTTCGGCTTAAGGATTGGCTTGGCCGACGGCCAAAGCTGTTCAGCTCGCGATGTTAAAGTTCAGGTTATAAGCGTTGCGGATGGCAGCCCGGCCGCCGCGGCCGGGCTGCGGCCTTTGGACGCGATCATCAGCCACACGGAATCCGGCCAAATTATCAATATTACCGCGACCAAACAGATCCAAGATCTAGTCTCAAGCCATCTGGGCCGGCCCTTGGTTTTAAACATAGAGCGAGGTGGACAAACCCTCTCCAAGGCCATTATCCCGCGTTTTAATCCGCCGGAGGGTCAAGGCGCGCTTGGGGTTTCATTGGCTTTGACCGGGGAGGTGTCTTATCCGTGGCACGAAGCCGTGTGGCGGGGGATATCCGACGCGGCTTTGCTGACCGTGGCCACAGTCGAAGGCTATTACGCTCTTTTGAAAACTCTCTTCGTACATGGTAAATTGATAGCGGATGTTTCGGGGCCGATCGGCATTGCCAGCTTGACTGGTCAAGCCGCGCGCGTTGGCGTCAATTATCTTCTGCAATTTGTGGCTATGATTTCGATCAATCTGGCGGTTCTAAACATCATTCCCTTTCCGGCTTTGGACGGCGGCCGGGCGGTATTGCTGATAGTCGAGAAAATCAAACGCTCGCCGGTCCATAAAAATGTGGAGGGCCTTATCAACATGATCGGGTTTTACCTTCTCATTGCGCTGATGATATATATCACCTATAAAGATTTAGCTAAATTTTTCGTTAAATAACTTGCTGGCCGCACTGCTGTGCCTTCGGCACGTTAGCAGTCTCTTAGTCAACCTCTTCGTTAAAAGCTCCGCTTGATTCTCGCCGTAGCCAAAGTACGCCTCGAATCAATGCTCGCTTTCGCCTCGAGTTTAACTAAGCCAGCAGAGTTATTCAAGACAAAACTACATGAAAATTTTTGATAAAAAAGGACTGACCAGAAAATCGGATAATATTTCTGATTGGTATCATGACGTCGTTCTGCGGGCTGGACTGGCGGAATATTCTGATGTTAAGGGCTGTATGATAATCAAGCCGCGCGGCTTTGCCTTATGGGAAAAGACCCAAGCGGCCTTGGACGCCTGGTTTAAAGAAGACGGCGTCCAGAACTGCTATTTCCCGATTTTTATTCCGATGGATCTTTTTCAGAAGGAAAAGGAACATGTCGAAGGATTTTCGCCGGAATTAGCGGTGGTTACCCACGCCGGCGGCGAAGAACTGGCCGAACCTTTAGCGATCAGGCCGACATCGGAAACGGTGATTACCCAAAAACTCGCCGACTGGATTCAAAGCTATCGCGACCTGCCTCTCAAATTGAATCAATGGTGCAATATCGTCAGGTGGGAAAAACGAACCTATCCTTTCTTAAGGACTTCGGAATTTCTTTGGCAGGAAGGCCATACGGTCCATGCCGATAAAGCTGATGCGATAGGCATGGTCATGACCGCTTTGGAATGGTATGCCCGATTCTATCGGGAGCATTTCGCAATCGCGCCCTATGTCGGCCTGAAAAGCCAATCCGAAAAATTTGCCGGCGCGGATGAAACCTACTCGATTGAAATCGTGGTCCCGGACGGAAAAGCTCTCCAGTCGGCAACCTCGCATTATCTGGGTGAGAATTTTACAAAAGTGTTCGATGTCGGCTATCTGGATGAAAAGGGGAACAGGAAATTGGCCCATCAGACCTCGTGGGGACTTTCAACGCGCGCTATCGGCGGTCTGGTGTTCGTCCACGGCGACAATTCAGGGCTGGTTTTACCGCCCGCCGTCGCTCCAGAACAAGTCGTGATTATCGGTGTCGGCAAAGATTCAGAAGGAACGGATGAAAAGATTTCGACCTACGTCGGCCATATCCACAAAATATTAAAAGACGCGGGCGTGAGGGTTGTTTCAGATTTAGATTTCCGCAAGACTCTCGGCTACAGGATCAACGACTGGGAGCTTAAAGGCGTTCCCTTGAGAATCGAGGTGGGTGCCAAAGAACTCGCCGCCCGAACCACCACCCTTGTCAGGCGTGATAATTTTGAGAAGCATCAGATGAACGTAGATCTTCTGAATCTTGAAATACCGTCTTTGCTTGAAATGATTCAGAAAGATATGCTCAAGAAATCTGAAACTGAAAGAAATAGGCTTACGACAGATGTGGTAACATGGGAGGAATTCAAAAAGATAACAGCGGGCAATAAGATGTTTATCCGCGCGCCATGGTGCGAGGATGCCGCTTGCGAAGCCGCCATTAAAGAAGAAACTAAAGCCACAACCCGCTGTCTCGAGCTTGACCGGAGGCAAGAGGTTCTTTCCGATACGCCCTGCATTCATTGTGGCAAGCCCGCGATCCATAAGTGGCTTTTCGCTCAGGCCTACTAACAGCCGCTGTAATTCAGTATTTAGAAATCAGCAATAAAATGGCCGGAAGGTTACCAGCAATTTTATCAGTAATGATTGTGGGGTTCGGTCTTTTTATTTTTTCCGGGTTGCGGGCCGAAACTATAAATTTTGTTCCGGTTTCGGGCACCGATGCCACTGATGTTACGGTCTTACCCCTGACCGCAACTTCCAATGGCGATATTTTTAAACTTTCAACCAGCGACGACAAGCGTATGGCTTCCAATGCCGCTTGGCCGGGCGCGGGCGCGTACGACGAATCAAAATACCTTGAATTTGTTTTTAATCCAGATATTCCAGAAGAAGCCCAGGTAATTTCTGTTACCGTCACTCATGAATTTAGGCGCAATACGATTTTAGCCGGCGCTAAACTTGAGGTCTGGGACGGAAGCGCTTGGCACGATTTAGCCCTGACCTTGCCTGGAGCGACGGCGGCCGATCTCTCTGAAACAAAAGATGTTACCGATTTCATTTCGACGCCAGTCCAAGTGAACGCTCTAAAAGTCAGATTTCTGGCATATCGAGATTCTGCCGCTACAAGCGCTACAACCAGTCATGATTATCTTGATCTTTCGGTAACATATACTTCAACTGCTGTCTCAGTATCTCTGGCTTCACTCTCTCCTTCATCATTTAATGACTCCTCAGGATCTATGGCGACTTCGTCACCTTCGACGACACCCGCCCCGACATTAATCCCAACAGCGACCCCTTCGTCTTCACCAGACCAAAGTCCAGAAAGGGTTCAAGCTCAAAATACGCCAGCTATTTCAAACAGTCCGACAATTACGCCAACTCTTTCTCCCACGCCGTCTCCGACACTGTGGCCGACTCCGGCTCTGACTGCAGTACCGTCGCAGATTGCGGTGCCGGCAAGCGCCCCAGTTCCCGCATCCGCGAACATAGCCATTGTTTCTTCGACTCCGAGCTTAATTGCTGTTGCTAAACCGTCACCCTCTGCGGCGCAACCGTCACCGACGACTCCGGCGAATAATTTAACGGCTGCTATTGCCGGTACGCCAAAGTCGAGTAAAGCCGCGGTTTCGCCAGTACCAGCTCCCGTCAAACAAATCAGTTCACCGGCAAAACCCGTCTCGCCTATAAAAAATTTGATTAACGCAGTTGTGGATATGTGGCATCTGTGCATTTATCTCATTAGTATGTTAAAAAGGTAGTGACGGTAGTCAGGGACATGGGAGGCGTTATGCAACTGAAACTCGAGTTCCCGTCGCTTTCAGGCGAACCGGGCGCCGAGTCTTCGGCGCCTCGAGTAATTGAGGTAAAGGTCGTGTACCCTAAATGGCGCGCGGCCATTAGCTGGTACCCCGGCGGCCGAAAGGCGCTGGTCGAGGAGTTCTTCAAGAGGTTCCCCGAGCCGAAGCTCTGGGACTTCGATCAATTTCTGAAAGATGTCGTCGCCGAGGGAATTCGGCGCGACCGACAGAAAATACAGCAAAGCCATCAGCTGGAGAAGCTCTATCTTGTCCGTTGGACAGGCGGAGTCGCCAGCAATCATTGAGCGGCCCACTCGAAGCAATACTGTGGGCCGCCTTTACTTTTTTGTCCCAAGAACGCGAGTTTAGTCAAGTTGTTTTATGGCCGCTTTCTGATAATATCCATAGATAATTATGATTGGCAAACTATTCGGTTTCTGGTCAAAGGATGTCGGCATTGATTTAGGTACGGCCAATACGCTGGTTTATATCCACGACAAAGGAATCACTATCAATGAGCCGTCTATCGTCGCCTTAAACCAGAAAACGGGAAAAATTTTGGCTATCGGCACCCAAGCTCGGGCCATGGTCGGCCGCACGCCCGGTCATATTACCGTCTCCCGGCCCCTGGTTAACGGCGTGGTTTCGGATTATGAAGTTACGGAGCAGATGCTTAAATATTTCATTGATAAGGTTCATCAAGAGGGTTTTTCTTTTTTACCCCGCCCGCGCGTGGTTATCGGCGTGCCTTCCGGCGTGACCGAAGTTGAAAAAAGAGCGGTCGAAGACGCAACCTACAGCGCCGGCGCCCGCGACGTTTATTTGATTGAAGAGCCGATGGCGGCGGCAATCGGTGCCCGTCTGCCGATTCAGGAGGCGGTCGCCAATGTTATTGTTGACATTGGCGGCGGAACAACCGAAGTTGCCGTAATTTCAATGGGCGGAATTATCGCCGGCCGCTCGCTTAGAATCGCCGGCGATAAATTGACCAAGGACATTATGAATTATCTGCGCCAGGAGCATAATCTGCTGATCGGCGAAGCAACAGCCGAGAATCTTAAGATCCATCTTGGCTCCGCCTGTCCGCTGGAAGAGGAGCTTGAAGGCCGAGTCCGCGGCCGTGATTTGGTTTCAGGTCTGCCCAAGGAACTGGTCATTTCTTCCGAAGAAATCCGCTCCGCGATTCAGCGTTCGGTTAAAAGTATCGTTGCGGCGATTAAAAGCACCATCGAAGAAACGCCGCCCGAGCTGACCGCTGATCTGGTCAATCGCCACGTTTATCTCTCCGGCGGCGGGGCGCTTTTAAGGTCTCTTGATGAGCTCATCGCCAAAGAGATCAAACTTTCGGTTAAAATTGTAGATGATCCTTTGACCGCCGTTGTCCGCGGCTGCGGTTTCGTTCTGGAACACTTGGATGAATTGAAATCTGTCCTGCTCTCCACGCAGTCTGACAATTTGTTTTAAGCCCAACATTCTTATGCGAAACAACCGTCCTTATGGAGTTTTTGCTTTCGGAGTAGTCATCATCGCCGGGATTATAATTCTCAATTTCTTCAGCCTTAGGGCGGTGCGTGCGCAATACGTTCCCGGGCAGTCCGGATTATCTGCGGCTTTCGATTTGACCGGCCAATTCCGGGAATGGCTGATTTATCTGGGCAAGTGGAAGTCCCTCGCCGTCGAGAATAAAAACTTAAATAGAGAACTTGAGAAACGGGAATCATTAAACGCGAAGATCAGCGCTTTAGAAGCGGAAAATGAATTCTTGAGGCAATCGCTTAATCTGCCCTTGGCGATTAGAAGAGAAATGATTGAGGCCGGAATCTTCAGTATGGTTATGGATTCGGCTGGTTATCGGGCCTTGATTAATAAGGGAGACAAAGCGGGACTGAAGCCGGATCAAGTTGTTATTTCTCCGGAGGGCCTTTTGGCGGGCAAAGTGGGAGCGGTGTACTCGAATTCGGCGGAAGTCATTCTCGTCCCGGACCCGCAATTCACGGCTACGGTAAAAGTCTTGTCCGGCCGAACTAGCGGAATCGTAAAGGGCGCGCTTAAAGACGGCCTTGAAATGAGTCTCGTTTCCCAATCCGACTTGATCTCGGAAGGCGATCTTCTGGTCACGACCGGAGACGATTTTTTTCCGGCGGGACTGGTCGTCGGAAAAGTTAAGAATATTCAGAACAGCGAGACAGAGTTATTCCAAAGAGTGAAAGTTGATCCCGCGTTTCAGCCTCGAAGTAGTTCAGTTGTTATAATCAAATGAAAATCCTCCTCATACCGTTATGGGCTCTGTCGCTGGCGCTGGATTCGCTGTTTTTGCCGGTCTTGCATATTCCGACAGGTTTCGGCGCGATCTTTTTTCTAATCTCGATGGCGCTGTATTTTGGGGTCCAGAGTTGGGTAATCTGGTGGAGCATCATTCTGGCTTTGGCCGCTGAACTGATCCTCGGAGCTTACTTGGGCGCGATAACCGGCGCCTGGCTGGCCGCGGTGCTGGTCTGGCATCTCATTAATCGGACGTTCAACTTTAAATCGGCGCAGATTCTGTTCGGCATTATTTTATATACCATTTTCATCTCGGCGAGCTGGCTTATCGTCCTTGGCCTTTATCGGCACAGTTTAAGCTCCAAGACTCTGTCGGCCCTGATTTCTCCCGAAATATTATTATCAGCCGTCATTCAGATTTTTCTGATGCTTTTTATACTGAAACGAATTTTCAATAATCGCCACACCCTTTCAAGGTATGCCTAAAGAATATAGCGTTCAAATTGAAGACGATGTCGTCACTCCGGAGGAAACCCTGCTTGATTCCGGCAGCGGTTTTTCCGACATTGAACGGTCCATCGCGCCGGAAGTTTTCAAATTCATGTTTTGGGGCATATCTTTCATCCTTGGAGTTATTTTCGTATTTTCCGCCAAATTAAGTATCGCGAATTTTGATTATTATTCCAATTTGGCGGCGCAAAACAGTTCCGCGAACTTTTCCATCACTCCGATCCGGGGGATGATCTTTGATATCGGCGGCGAAGCTCTTGTGAAAAACGAGCCGCAGTTTGATGTTATCGGTGTTTCCAGAGAAGTAAAAACAGCTTTGAAGGAGCAGTCTCTGGATCTGGAAAAACTGGCATCCGCCCTTCAAATTCCAGTCCAGGCCCTCCATGACGATCTCGCGGCCAAAGTTAAAGAGTCCAGTATTTTCTTTTTGGCCAATAACCTAAAAAAAGATCAGATTTTGGCTGTTAAGTCGTCCCATGTTCCAGGCATCTATGTCATTCCGGATGTTGAGAGAACCTATGTTGATGGGCCGGCCTTTTCGGCTGTTCTGGGTTATGTCGGCAAAGTGAGCAAGGAAGACTTGGCCCGCGACCCATACTATAAGATGGCGGATTTTGTGGGGCGTTTAGGCATTGAAGCTCAATATGAAGCTGTCTTAAGGGGCGAACACGGTTACGCCGCTTTCGGCTCTGAAGTCGTAAGCATTGATCCAAAAGTCGGCCAAAATCTGGTGCTTAATATTGATGCCGACCTTCAGCGGCGCTTGTATTCAGAACTCCGCGGCATTCTGGCCGAAGCGGGTTTATCAAGGGGTGCGGCGATTATTCAAAATCCCCAAACCGGGGCCGTCCTGGCTATGGTCAGCTTCCCCGGGTACGATAATAATCAATTTTCCCAAAGCTTGTCTCAAAGCGCCTACGAAGCCATCTTCCAGAGTTCAGCCCGGCCTCTTTTTAATCGCGTCATCAGCGGTTTATACAATCCTGGCTCAACGATCAAGCCCCTCATCGGCCTGATGGCTCTTGAAGAAAAAGTCGTTTCGCGGCTTGACACGATTCAAGACTGCGTCGGCATCAGTATTCCGAACCCCTTCAATCCAGACGTTGTTTATACTTTTAAAAACTGGCGCGCGGAATTAGGAGAGTTCAACTTGCGCCGGGCCATCGCCAATTCCTGCAACGTCTACTTTTATACCGTCGGCGGAGGTTTCGGCAAGATTTCAGGGCTGGGAATCAGCCGCATTGTAAAATATCTCCAGGCAAGTTTTGCCGACCGGACGCTAGGGATTGATCTGCCGAGCGAGGCTCCCGGGTTCGTGCCCACGCCGGAATGGAAAGAAAAGACTCGCGGCGAACCCTGGTACCAAGGCGATACCTACAATGTATCGATCGGGCAGGGCGATCTGTCGGTAACGCCGCTCTGGCTCAACACTTACATTTCGGCTGTGGCTAACGGCGGCGCGATTTACCAACCCCAGATTGCCAACCGAGTAATCGATCGGGACAAAAATACTGTCAAACAATTTGGACCGAATGTTTTATCTGAACTGCCGTTTAAAGATAAAGTGATAGCGGAAGTTAAAAGCGACATGGAAGAAACGGTTTTATCAGGCACGGCCCAGGCCTTAAAAGATTTGCCCATCAGGGCCGGAGCCAAAACGGGCACAGCCGAAGTCGTAAAGGGCCAAAGCATCAATTCTCTTTTTACCGCTTTCGCGCCTTTTGACGAGCCCCAGATTGCGATAACTGTGCTGGTTGAAAATTCACCCTCAAATCAGGGTCTCGCCATTAAAACAGCTCATAATGTTTTAAAATACTATTTTAATAAACCCGCCAATTACTAATTGCATATCAACTTTGTCAGTCAGCATTAAGTCCAATAAAGGGACGCCCGGAGGCCGGGTAGGCTGTCTCGGAGAAGGTTCCGTGCTTTAGCCGGAATCTCTGTAGGTAGAGCAAAAAAGTCAGCAGACTTTTTATGCGGTCCCGTATTGGATTTAATGCTGATTGCCTTTGAATCTATTTGTTAAATATGATTTCAAGGGTCTGGGGCAAAAGGGTTAGGGTTGCCAATCAAGTCTCGCGATATATACTGCCGCTTGCGTGTTGATAATCCTTGTTTGTAAATCTGTATTATGATAGACTGTGCCATAATAATTAACCTATACCCAAGTGGGAGATCAATATTTCAGCAAAGAAGGTCTTGAAAAACTGAAACAAGAATTACAGCACCGGACTGAAATTTTGCGTCCGGAGATAGCTCATCGAATCAAAGAAGCCAAAGAACAGGGCGATCTTTCGGAAAACGCTGAATTCGACGCGGCCAAAGAAGCCCAATCTATTAACGAAGGGCGCGTTGAAGAAATTCATAAAATCCTGGAAAACGCCGTCGTCATCACTGACGCGGCCCATTCCGGCATAGTCTACGTCGGTTCGACCGTCAGAGCCGAAAGCGACGGCAAAAATTACGAATACACGATTATCGGCGTCACCGAATCTGATCCAGCCAAAGGCTTTATCTCCAATGAATCTCCGCTGGGTAAAGCATTTCTGGGCCGCAAAAAAGATGATATTGTCGAAGTCCGCACGCCCAAAGGAATCTCCAGCTACAAAATCCTAGAAATCAGGTAGGCCTAAAATTTAAATGCAAGTATTGATTCTAATCGTTGCTTGAGTTAGATTTGAGTTGTCAGTGAGTTTAGGTTCTTTTCAGAAAGGATGCCTCCGATGAGTCAGGAAACGAGGGATGATAGCGTCAAGTTCATTGTTAGGCAATTTCTGCACGAGGGATTGTCCCTTGTGTGGTTGTTGGTGACGATAGTGGGTTTCATTTTGACCGTGTTCGCCATCTACTCTTGGACGCTCAAACACAATCCGCGTCTTCTGGTGATCGCCGCCCTCATGGCCACGGTCTCTGCAATGGGCCTCTATGTGGTTCGGCGGACGTGATACTGTCTCAAACATCCAACGGTTCCTTCTAGGGGCCCCAGCGGCCCCTGTAGCTTTTTATAAAAACAAAAGCCGCCCATGGGGCGGCCAGCGCCTGGTGGCGCTTTTACTTCCGGTTGGTTCCCAGGAATACGGGCCAGCCAGGGAAATTCCTGTATTGGCCCCAGGGAGAGGAAGGCAACTTTGGGTCTTGAAGATATTTGCGTTCGTCAAAGTATTCATTACTATTTTTAATACCCAGTCTCTGGGCCGCTTTTGCGGCCAATTTCCAGGTTTTGTATTTCTTAACCTTTTTTGTGCCATGAAGGTACAAAGAGTCACCTGGATAGTCTCCGTAAAAACGGCGTGGATTTATTGGCAGTCTTGGATCGGAAGTATAACGTCGCTTGTATTCGGAGTAATTCTTGACTCCCAACCTTCTTGCTGCCCTGCTAGCTTCCTGCCAAGTGGCATACAATAAAGAGTTGAACAACTCCTTATATCCTTGGAATTCAGTATATCTATCCAAGTGGGATGGTAGGCGTGGATCTTCTCTGTAGCGCTTATTGTATTCTCTTATGGTACGAATATTTAAGCGACTAACAGCCTTTTTTAAGTCCTGCCAAGAAGAGTAGACAGCAGGCTTGCTCCGAAGAAAGAATGGGTATCCAGGGAAGTCTTCATAGAAATCAGATGGATCTGCAGGCAGTTGTGGGTCTTTTCTGTACATCCTTATGTACTGCGTCACAAAGTTAATTCCAAGCTTTCTTGCTGCCCTGCTAGCTTCCTGCCAAGTGGCATAAGGCTTAACTTCAAGCCGATCGAAGATTCTTTCGATATCTACGATTTGCCTAGAGAATGTAAACTCAAACCCGTGGCCGGAAACCAAGAAAGGATTGCGCCGGTAACCTTCGCGGCCCAGCTCGTTCTTGGTCTTAATTTCCTCGTGTATTTGTGCCACTGTCCTGACGATCTGACTGATCATTCTGATTCGCTCGATGTTGCCAGCGAAATCAAGAACAATCAGTTTATCTTTGCCTCGTCGCAGACCCCGGCCAAGTTGCTGACGAAAGATTGTTTCCGACTGCGTCGTGCGAACAAAGACCACTAGTCCAACATCCGGGACGTCGATCCCTTCATTAAAGGCATCGACGACACAGATTCTTCGAACCACGCCATTGCGCAAGTCATCGAGAGCTTTCTTATTTTTCTCCCAGCCTTGGCCGGAATGGTAAACAGAAGAGCTCTTGAGTAATCTCGAGAAATGGTTCGCGTGAGCGATGCTCTGGCAAAAGATGATCGTCTTTTCGGTGTAACCCTCAATGATCTTCGCGATCTTCTTGTCGCGGGTTTTCACAAAGATTCGTTTCCGAATCTGGTCTAGGGGTAAACGCTTCCCGTCTACCAGAACCTGCTTTGCCAGTTGCCGCAGGTACCGCTCATTAAGTGCGTCGTCTGTAACAAGATGATACTCGATGCGCGGCAACCATCCTTCAGCTATGGCTTTTTCAAGCGGCAGGTTGACGACCTCTTCACCGAACAGTTCCCGAATATCTTTCAGGTCCATCCGGTCAGGAGTAGCCGTGAGTGCTAAACGTGGACATTTGAAGTATTGGACAACTTCTCTGAATGTCCGAGCGTGAGCGTGATGGCTCTCGTCAAAGATCAACCACCTGAACTGGCGGGGGTTAAACTTCGAGAGGTTGCGGTGTATTGCCTGTAGCGATGCAAAAACGATATCTGCGCCCGCGACATCTTTCGTCGTGCCGTGGAAAGTCCCAAACTTACGGTTCGGGAAAATCCTAGCGTAATCTCTACGCGCGCCGCGAAGGATGTCCTTACTGTGCGCGAGGAAGATTACGGGTCTTGTGTCGACTTTCTTGATGGCCAGGGCTGACGTCACGGTTTTACCGAGAGCTGTTGCCATGACCACCAAGGCTCTCCCATTCTTCTGGAGAGCGTTGACAATCGCCTTAACGGCCGGCGGTTGCCAAGGCCACGGTACCAACTTCGGTTGTTCCATGTTGTCTACTCCGTTGGGGGATGCCTTGTTAATGTTCTAGCCCTGGGTAGCCAGGATATATTATAATCAGTTTTTATATTTTGTCAATCAAATTGACATCGTGAAAAGATATTATTAAATTAGCGACCATTTAATTAAGAGAAAGTTTTTGTATACTAGATACTAGATACTAGATACGGTATACTTATTTTGTAAACCAGGTAGTGAAGTTCCGGCTGCCTGGGCAAGGATTTATTATTCCGGAACCTCTACTACTTGGATGCCGCTAGATGATATTCGAAAGGTAAAATTAGAGAAATTGGAAAAACTGCGGAAGGCGGGGATTGACCCCTATCCTGCAGTTTCGGAGCGGACGATGAGCGTAGCCGAGGCCTTGGCTGACTTTGATAATTTAGTTTCTTCGAAAAAAAGCCTGACTCTGGCTGGCAGGATTATGGCTCGCCGCGGCCATGGCGGCTTGGTGTTTTTTGATATCAACGATGGTTCGACTCCTTCGGCAAGCTCAGGACAAGTTTCGCTCACCACAAGTTCTAAGATTCAAGGTGTGGCCAAAGAAGACATTCTCGGCGCCGCGGCCTTTAAGTTTTTTAACGATTTAATTGATATCGGTGATATCATTGAAGTCTCCGGAACTTTATTTACCACCAGTAAGCTCGAAAAATCGATCCAAGCCCAATCAATCAGACTTCTGACCAAGGCCCTGCTGCCGTTGCCCGAAAAATGGCACGGTTTGCAGGATGTCGAGGAGAGGTACCGTAAACGGTATCTGGATTTAATAATGAATCCGGCGGTCAAAGATGTTTTTGTTGTTCGCAGTAAAATTGTGGAAGCAATCAGAGAGTTTTTATTGGAGAGAGATTACCTAGAGGTTCAGACGCCCATCCTGCAAGCGATATATGGCGGGGGTTCCGCAAGACCCTTCGTCTCTAAATTAAATGCTCTAGACATGAAGGTTTATATGCGTATTGCCAATGAGTTGTATCTAAAGAGACTTGTTGTTGGAGGTATGGAGAAAGTATTTGAATTTTCAGTTGATTTTAGAAATGAAGGTATTGATCGTTCCCATAATCCAGAGTTTATGCTTTTTGAGGCGATGACGGCTTACAAGGATTACAATTTTGGCATGGACATTATAGAAGATATTACAGAATACACAGTTAAAAAGATTACTGGTAGTACAAAAATAAAATATCAAGACACGGAACTAGATTTTAAAAAGCCGTGGCGAAGAGTAAGTATGAGAGATGCGATTATGGAGTATGCCGAGATAAATATTGAAACCATTAGTGACAGGGACTTAAAAAAGTTTTTAGAAACTCACAAAATTGATTTGACCGGTGAATATACCCGTGGTAACGCCATCATGGCGGTAACTGAAGAATTCTGTGAAAAGAATTTTATCCAGCCGACGATGCTATACGACTATCCTGTGGAAACTTCCCCTTTATCTAAGAGAAAAGCTAGCAATCTTAAATATGCCGAGAGATTCGAGCAATATATTTATGGCATGGAGGTTGGTAATAACTACTCCGAGTTAAATGATCCGGAAGTATTATCTGAAAATTGGCGTCAGCAGGAGGAGGCCCTTAAAAAAGGCGACGAGGAAGCGCAAAGAATGGATAAGGATTTCATAAATGCTCTTGAAATTGGTATGCCTCCCACCTGCGGCATCGCGATTAGTATTGATCGTATGACCATGCTTCTCACAGATCAAAATTCAATCCGTGACGTGATTTTATTTCCGTTTATGCGGCCTAAAGATAAATAACCATGAAGGGATTAATTGCAAAAGAGTTATTGGATTTTGTTAAAGTCGGAGCTATTAAATTACCAATACAATTACAAATTAATGATAAGGAGAAAAGATTGTATCGCAGGGTTGTAAAATTAATGGAGGAGTTAGGTGAATTGTGTGATGCTATATTATCTTACGCTGGCTCTCAAAGACAGGATAAGTTGTCAAAATACGATCCAAACAGGCTATCTGAAGAATTCGCCGATGTTCTAATTACGCTTCTACTTGTTGGGGATTTGGCTAATATCGATGTGAATAAAGCGCTAAGGTTAAAAATAGCTAAGATTAAAAAGCGCTATAAAAAATAGCATGCCAGAAATTAGAATCATAAAAGAACCCATATCGCGAGCAGAATTAAAAAAGATTGCTGAGGAACGATTCGGTGATTTAGTAAATGCTGCTGTTGATGTGGAACAGGAGATAATGGCTGTAGGCGGTGAGTTTCATTTGGAAGAACAAGTTTTGCTTTATAATAAAGCAGGTTCAAAGCAACAAAATATCTGGGGAATTAATATCAAACCGGAGGAGCGTGGTGATGAGTTTATTGAATTTGATTCCTTGATTAA
>Ga0154959_113_pt1 | contig 65926 bp, 71 predicted proteins | sample RifCSPhighO2_01_FD_105927 | JGI IMG/M metagenome (GOLD analysis project Ga0154959, IMG submission 105927) | Candidatus Yanofskybacteria bacterium RIFCSPHIGHO2_01_FULL_48_25b
GCCCCTACCTGTATTATCTTTCTACCCGCGACGGCAGTCAGATTATTTTCTCTAAAACCGGCATCGAACACCTCGCCAACCGCAGAAAATACCTCGGTTTTTAGTGATATACTATTAGGCTTGACTAATTTTGCGGGCTTGATATCATAATCGCATACATCGAAGACAGGGCATTAATCGCCCCGAGATGAAGCGTTTGCAGCCATTTTGAATGGCCGGTCGAAGCTTAATCTGCGATGGTACGCAGTTTTTTATTTCAACTAAAAAATGAAATCCAGACAGAAAAAAGAGGAGGAATTGAAAGCTCTGCAAAGCAAGCTTCCGAATTCACAGATCACAGTCATTACCTCATTCGCAAGAGCCCATTCGGCAGGCTCAGGGCAGGCAGGCGAGAAGGGTCTTTCTGTGGCCCAGATGACCCAGCTTAAGCGTTTATTGCGCGAGGTTGATTCGGAGTACATAGTTACCAAAAAGACCTTGATTGAACGCGCTCTCGGAGACAAAGAAGGATTGAATGTTTCCGAAATACCCGGTTCGCCGGGTTTGGTTATCGGACGCGGTACTGAAGATGAGTCTTACGGTATTGCCAAGAAGATTTATGAATTTGCGAAAAAGAATCCGGCCCTTCAATTTTTCGGCGCTTTGGTAAATGGCGTCTTTGTCGACAAAGAACAGTTTCTTGAAATGGCCAAGATGCCGCCGAGGGAAGTTCTAATCGGCAGATTGTTGGGAATGCTCACTTATCCAATGAAGTCGTTAGCAATAGTTTTAGGCGAAGTGGCTAAAAAGAAAAAAGCTACTGTTTAAAAAATATAAAATTAAACTCAGAAAGGCCCGTACCGCTTTACGAAAGTAAGCGGAGGGCTCAAAAGTTTTATGGATAAAAATCAATTTATAGAGTCAGTAGAAAAGATGTCCGTGACCGAATTGAATGATTTGGTCAAAGCATTGGAAGAAAAGTTCGGCGTATCGGCCGCTGCCTTTGCCGCCGGTGCGGCTTCGGCAGGTCAAAGCGGCGCTGATGCTGAAGCGGGCGAGGAAAAAGATTCATTCAACATTATCCTTAAAGAAGCTGGTTCTTCAAAGATCCAGGTCATTAAGGCTCTGCGCGAACTGACCGGCCTTGGTCTTAAAGAGGCAAAAGATATGACCGACAAGACCCCGGCCACAGTTAAAGAAGGCGTCAAGAAAACCGATGCCGAAGAAATGAAGAAAAAGCTCGAAGAAGCTGGCGCGGTTGTCGAACTTAAATAGTAATTTAAGCGAGACTCTGAGGAAATCGAATGGGTCGAGCTTAAGTAACAATTCAAGAAGCCTCTGTCCACACTCTACAAAGACCGCCATTATATAATGGCGGTCTTTGTAATTGATTTGTGGACGGTCTGTGTTATAATGAATTACCTAACAGTACCACTTACGAGCGAGAGGGAGGTCGGAATGAGGGTCGTTGGGATTACCACGAAGCAGGCAGTAGCAGTGTTCGGGACGGTGAAAGGGCTTTCCGAAGCCGTGTGCGGTGTAACGCGCCGCACGGAGATCAAGACCTTGCCCAATGGGTCAAAGGTCCTGACCTTCGTCAATCGGAGGAAGCGTCAACGAGAGTTCTTCATCAAGGCCAAGACGACGGCCGCGATCGAGGAAACCTTGCGGCAGATCGCCGCGTCCCTGAACACTCGCCGCGCTCAGTTCACGACGGACTGACCACCTGTGCTGGTGCCCCTGATCAAAAACGCCCCCGTTTTCAGACGGGGGCGTTTTTGATTCCGCTACTTCACCTGCCAGACTTTATTATCAGAGAGGATATAGATGCTGTCATCAGCCCCCAAAGCCGCGCTGGTCACGGTTTGAGCAGAGTTGATTTTCAATGTTTTTGAAACGGCGCCTGAATTCTTGGCGATCACGTAAATCCTGCCCGAGGAGGTATTGACCAGATAGAGATTTGGAGAGTCGGTGTTCGTCAACAACAGACTGGCGCTTTCCGCCGCGACGCCGGTATTTGCTTTGGAGATTTCTTTGCCTTTGTAATAAGTTGTGAGTTCGCCCTTTTTATTTAAAATATGGATGTTTCCATCAACGGCAATTTTTACAGGGTCAGTCGGCAGGGTCGCGTCTTTGGCGAGCCACGGCTGGACGGCGGAGTGTCCCAAGGCCGCGTCACTGATTTTAATGATGCCGCTTTGGGTTAAGCCGTAAAGGTTGTCATTATAGACTTCGTAGCTGACCAGCGGATCGCTTGTGAAGCCGCTGATACTGACCGTGGATTTGTTTAAAGATATGGCCGCGATTTTACTGGCTAGAGAATCAACAAGGGCCAGGTAATTTTCGCTGGCGAACATCGTCTGGGGCGTGAGGCCCGATACGGGGGTGGTTTTTTCGATGATTCCGTTTTTAATGTTAAGGATCGCTCCATCGGTTTTGCGGTTTACGAAAACGTGAAGATTGTTTCCGGCTAAAGCCGCGAGTTGGGCTAAACCGGAATCAAGCGGGATTTCGGCAATAACGGATAGCGTCGCGTCCTGGGCCTGATCAAGACTGTCGAGGACTTTTATAATTTCAGATCTGGCCTCTTCTGTTTTTTTGGATGATCCGTTGCTGGCTTCGGCTTGAGTAATCGAGGCCAAAGAACCGGTCAGCAGGTCACGGGCTTCAATCAGGCTGTCCTGGCTGACTTTCTCCTGGGCGAGTTTCAGGTTGGACCGGGCTTCCGAGACGGCGGCGTTAATCTGTTTAGTCGAGGCGTTCACGAAGACGAAAGATTTAAGCGTCACAATCGCGATTATCGCGACGATGGCGATACCGCCCATGCTGACAGCTTTTCCACGCGGCGAAAAGTTCATATTTTTAATTCGGCGGATGTGCTTGGAAAGAGCAATTTCTCTTTTGCCTTTGGCAAATTCGCTCGGGATGATATTTGGTATCGGGGGTTCGGCCGGTCTTTTGACCGCGACTTGAGCCACGGGTTCCGGCTCGGGCATGGTTTCCACTGCCGCCACCTCCGGCGCCGGTTCTGCTTTCACTCCGAGTTCTTTAGGCTGGGGCCCTTTGTCTTCGGCAAGGGTTTCCGTGGCTTTCTGAATGTCTATATGGAATGCCGCACAGCAAAATTCGGGCTTTTCTTCCTTGATTGAAGCCAGTTTAGCGGCAAACTGTTCTTGGGGACTTGAGATGAAAGTGTCTTTTAAATTCTTCTCCCGTGCAGTCACGCTCCGGCCCGGATAAAACGCCAGAAGCCGGTCGCCGGCGGCGACTTTACCGGAGATGATATTTGAAAATTCCCGCTCTTGAGTGGACTCCTTGTTGAAAAGCTGGATGTTGTTGAGGATGTCTATATTCTTTCCGTCGCGGGCCAGGAAGATTTTAAACTTGCCGAGTTTTGAAATATGGATTTGATCTCCGGCGACGGCAAAAATACCGATGTTGATTTTAGTGTCCTTGCTTTTAAAGAATTCTTCGACGACGCCGTTAATCTTTTTCAGAGCGTTTGAGAAAGCATCCTTGGGGCCTTGATCCGGATCGGAGTAGTATTCTCTTTTAGCCAGAGAAGCGACAAGGTTCAGGACATAGCCGACGTCAATATCTTCCGAACCGACTTCGCCGGGGCTATTGATGTTGCCGACGACGTAAAGATTACCGAGACTGCGGCCGCTCCCGTTGCCGTCATAAGAGAATAAATCCACAGATCCGTCTTTGGAGCTTCCTTTGATTAGGATTTCTTTGGCTGAAGGTTTCGTGTAGACGCGTTGCATTTTGCGGGGAGAAGAGATAATATACTCCCATTCTAATTTAATTGTGTTGATTATGTCAAAGCCCGTACTTGATAATCTCTTTGGCTCAAAAATTCGAGTCAAAATCCTCAAATTTCTCTACCGGAACTATCCGGCCGATTTCAGTATCCGCGAGGTGTCCCAGAGGGTTCAGGAAAAGCCGTCCGACACGAGGCGCGAACTCGAAGAGCTGCGATCTATGACGATCATCCGAAAAGCAAAATAACCATGGCTAAAAAAAACAAAAAGCGCGGGGTCAAAACTAAGAAACCGGCCCTGAATCCAAGCCGGGAGCGATATAGCCTTAATCCTAATTTTGAATACTTCAATGAGCTTAGAAGTCTGGTCCTTAAATCATCGGCAGGGGAGAAGGAGCGCATGATTAAAAAAATTTCTTCTCTGGGCCGGGTGCGCTTGGCGGTTATTTCCGGAATTTTCTTGAGCGACCCGAACGCGGTCAGCCAATATGAATCGCCGGCGGATTTATTTGTAGTCGGGGACGATATCAACCGCCAGAAGCTCCGCAATTTTTTATCGTCAATCGAAGCCGAGATCGGCACGGAGATAAAGTTCACGCTCATGGATAAAGAGGAGTTCGACTACCGCTTTAATATGTTCGACCGCTTCGTCCGCGTCCTTCTGGAAGGCCCGCACGAGAAAATCATCAATAAACTCGGGTTTTAGGACATGTCGCTAGCTCCTTCGCTCCGTCGTGGATTACCCTTCTCGACACGCTCCGGCGGGATAAGCGTTGCCACAGCTTATCTCCGCCTCGCTAGCTCGCATAGCCACCTCGGGCTGATCCCCAAGATTATATCAGCCCTCGGTGTCTACTGTCTCGATTGTCTCGAAAGGTAATCCGCGACTTCGCTTTTGATTTATTATAATCTCCTCATTTCATCTCGAATCTTAACAGGCTCTCTCATTTGGTTCAGAGGGGTAGGGTTCGCTTGAGCTTTTAGGCCTCTACTGTCTCGAAAGGTAATAGGCAATCGTCTTGTTGTTGAAGATTTGGTATATTTACTCAAAGCGCTCTTAGTTCAGTGGTAGAACGCGCCGTTCACATCGGCGAGGCCGTTGGTTCGATCCCAACAGAGCGCACCACGTTATCCTTGACTTAAAATGGTATATATGCTATATTATTTGTTAGCGTAGGCTATAGTTTTTGATTTTGTAATTTGACAATCCAATCCTTTACGGAAAGAAATTTGGCGGTTTTTTTGTTGTTGTTAAGTCGCCAAATTTCTTTCCGATAAAAGGAGAGATTCCGTGTCCACCGCCGGGCCATTGTTCGGCAAAAAGTAAACGTAAGAATCTCAGAAGGGAAGGAAGAAAATGGCAATGACAGCTCAGCAGGGAGTGGAGAAGATGGAGCAGATCATCAGCCGCCGGAGGAAGACCTACAACGCTGTGATGGTACTGGCTGCCATCGCTGCGCTGATCCTTGTCGTGATCTATCAGGTGAGCGGGGCAAGCACATCCGCCACCGCAGCGAGGGTTGCGGCGGGTGTCTGTCTGGGAGCTTTACTCACCAAGCTCGCAGACTTCCACATGTTCCTGTACCCGGCCCTGGCCGAACTTCGCAGACGGCTGTAACATCGGGGGCCATGTGTTCCAAGCTCAGCATTTCACAGAAGGGAAAAGCGATGATTTGGCCATATCTTTTCGTACTGCTCTTTGTAATCTTCGCCTCGAGGTCCGTCTACGATCTAGCTGGGGTTGAGGAATTTTTCGACTACTTTCTGGGCACGTTGCTCCTCGGAACACTCTCGGCCCTTGTGTTCTGTCTCGGAATCGGCTTTGGGTCACTCGTGGGCCTTACCGTTTCTAAACACTAGACGGGACCGGAAACGGTGCAGTTGGTCAGTCTCCGTAACAGTGACGGCATCAGCGGGAACTTTTTCCTCGGTACTGGGAGTATCGGCACCACCCAGTACTATTTCTTCCACAAGGAAGCTGGGCGAGGGTATCGACCGGGGAAGGTTGAGGTCGCTGACAACGTGGTGGTGTTCGAGGAAAAACGGCAGAACGGCGAGCTCAGGGCTTACACCTACCAGTTCGTGAATCCGTCGCTCAGATGGGTCGCGAAGGATCGGAAAAGCCAGAAATACGAGTTCGTCATTCCCGAAGGCAGTCTCAAGAAGAACTTCGTACTCCAGTGAGGCTACCGTATCGGATGAAACTGTCGTATCAGAGAGGGAGCGTGATGTTCGCATCATATCTCCCTCTTTTCTTTTTCCCAGATGAAGGTTTATAAGTTATGCACATTGAATCTTCACAGAAGGTGGGATAGAATTACTATATAGTGTTATTAGGTGGGGATAAGTGGAACTAAACCGTGCTAATTGGCGAATACAAACATAGCCTGGACGCCAAAAAACGTCTTTCCATTCCTTCAAAATTCAGAAAAGAGCTGGGCGAAGGCGCGGTAATCACCAGAGGTTTGGATAACTGCCTGTTCGTCTTTCCTTCCGCTCATTGGGCCAAATTAGCGGAAAGACTCGGCAATATGCCGATTGTCCAGCAGGACACAAGATCATTCGCAAGGTTACTGCTCTCCGGAGCCGTAGAGGTGGATTTTGACGGGCTTGGCAGAATCCTTGTGCCCGAATATTTAAAAAATTATGCGAATTTGAAAAAAGTCGTCGTTGTCGCCGGGTTATACAACCGGCTGGAAATCTGGGATGAAGAGAAGTGGGAAAACTATAAAGCTAATTTAGAAAAAAATTCAGACAGCATTGCCGAGAAGCTGAAAGAAATAGGTATTTAGCCATCAGCCATTTATGTCCGTACATACGCCCGTTCTTTTAAATGAAGTCATTGAATTTTTAAAGGCCGCGCCTGGCAAGAAGTTTATTGATTGCACTCTTAACGGCGGCGGGCACGCTTTGGCGATAGCTGAAAAGATACAGCCTGATGGAAAGGTTTTGGGAATCGAGTGGGATCCGGAATTATTAAAACAATTCCGATTGAAAATTGAAAACCTGGGGCTGGAAGACAGAATAACCACAGTGAATGATTCTTATGTAAATATCGCTCGGATTGCCGGGGAACATGATTTTGAACCCGACGGAGTATTGTTTGATCTGGGTTTGTCATCATGGCATTACGAATCAAGCGGCCGAGGGTTTTCTTTCAAGCGGGATGAACTGCTGGACATGAGGTTTGATCCTTCGACCAAGTCAAGGCAAGTCCCTGCGAACGAAATCGTGAATCTTTATACCGTCACAGAATTGGAACAAATCCTAAGGGATTACGGTGAAGAAAGATTTGCCCGTCAGATTGCCGAAAGCATCGGCCGGGAAAGAAAGAAAAAACCCATTATGACCACCAGTGAATTAGTAGCCGTAATTTCAGGGGCCGTTCCGGAAGGCTACAAGCACCGGAGAATCCATTTTGCCACCAAGACCTTTCAGGCTTTGAGAGTGGTCGTGAATGACGAGTTGGGGAATGTCAAAAAAGGTGTCGAAGCGGCGATCCGGATATTAAAAAAAGGCGGCCGGATAGTAGTCATATCGTTCCAGGGCCACGAGGATAAAATCGTACGCGAGATATTTAAAGAACAAGTCAGAGCGGGACAGCTCATCCAGCCCGTGAGAAGGACGATCAGACCGGCCTACGCGGAACAGAAAGTAAATCCCAGAGCAAGATCGGCAAAGATGAAGATCGCGGAAAAAGTTTGAAAATTTAAAACTTAAATTAACCTATAGAGCAGGAATGCCTCTGTAGCCGTTTCTTGAAAGCAGTCTTTTCACCGGTTCGTTTGGCGGCATTCAATATTTTGCTGCTCCTTTTGTGTCTCGGGAGTTTGTTTTATTATATAAGCGGCTCGAATGCGGCGGCGGCTGATGAATACCGCCTTTCGGCATTGCGCCAAGAAATCATCCGGCTTACGGAAGAAAGGGGAATTTTAGAATCGGACAAATCTTCGATGGAGAACCCGGCCGCAGCCGCGCTTTTTGCCCGCCATCAGCAGATGGTTGAGGCTAAAGATATCGTTTACGTCTTTGAAAACAACAACGTTGCCCTGCAGAAATAATCGGGGATCTCGATAAACATTAGCGGAAGCATAATCTGATTGCCTTGAGGGTACGCAACAAATTCTGCTGAATTTTTGCTCAATCTTCGGCCCGTCGGCCTCCAGAGCCCCTCAAGGCAATCAGATTATGCTTCCTATCGCCAATATCTGTGCCGGAGAACACTCGATATGCGCCATGATTCTTTGAGGATAAAAATCTTTTTTGGTATCGTACTCTTGGCCGCCAGTTTAATAGCCTGGCGACTTTTTATAATTTCTTACGTCCGGCACACGTTTTACCGCCAGACGGCGCTGGCCCAGCAGGAAAATATCTCTAACGTGATGATCCGGGGCAATATTTTCATCCAAGATCCGAAGGCTTCCGGTTCAGAAACATCCCAGCGCTTTCTTACCGCGACCAACAAAAAGTTTCCGCTTGTCTATGTCATACCGTCTTTGATTCCGGCAGATTCTTCGCTGGCAAATAAACTCGGAGAAATTTTGAATTTAGACCCCATTCCAATCCGGGCCCTTTTGGAAACCAAAACCCAAAACACAAAAATCCTTGCCCGCAAAATATCGAGTGAACAGGTTGACGCTATAAATCAGCTTGGCCTGAAAGGGGCAGGTATCAGATACGAAACCGACCGTTTTTATCCCGGCGGTTTATTGGCCGCGAATGTTATTGGATTTCTCGGTTATGGCGATACCGGTCGGGCCGGGCAATACGGCATCGAGTCATATTTTGAGGATGAGCTCTCGGGCCGGGCTGACGGCAAAACTACCCCCGCTCCGGCAAATGTCGTTTTGACGATTGACCGGAATATTCAGGCTTTCGTCGAGACGAAACTGCAGGAAGTGCTTGAAAAGTGGAATGCCGAGAGCGGCAGCGTGATTGTTCAGGACCCGGCGACAGGGAAAATAATCTCCATGGCCAGCGCCCCGACTTTTAATCCTAACAACTACGGTTCTTCGCCGACCGCTTCCTACATCAACCAGAACACCCAGCAAATTTTTGAGCCGGGTTCTTCGTTCAAACCGATTACGATGGCCATGGGGCTGGATACGGGAAAGGTAAATCCTAACACAACCTTTACTGATCCAGGCGTAATTGAAATCGCGGGCCGGACTATCCATAACTTCGACAACCAAGCTCACGGTTTAGTGACGATGACTAAAATTCTCGAAAAGTCCTTAAACACCGGCGCGGCTTATGTCCAGAGTCTTGTCGGCCAGGAAAATTTTATGAATTACGCCATCAATTTCGGTTTTGGTCAGAAAACCGGGATAAGCCTGCCGGCGGAAGTCAGCGGGGATATTGCCAATCTTTACAGTGGCCGCCAAGTTAACTATGTGACTGCTTCATTCGGTCAGGGTATTGCCGTAACGCCGATCCAACTGATTAACGCCTACTCGGCCATAGCCAATGGCGGCAAATTAATGAAACCCTATATTGTTGAGCGGATTATTCATGAAAACGGCGAGGAAGACGTTACTCAGCCGGAAGTGGCCAGTATTCCCGTGACTGGAAAAACTTCAGAAAGGGTTAGGGCGATGCTCGTCAGCGTCGTTGACAATGGCTTTGATAAAGCCCGCATAAAGGGCTATGATATTGCCGGTAAAACAGGTACGGCCCAAATCGCCGATGGCAAAGGCGGCTATCAGGAAGGGGTTTTCATTCATGATTTTGTGGGTTTCGCCCCGGCTTCAAACCCAAAATTTGTAATTTTGATCAAGATGAATAAGCCGCAAGGCATCACGTTCGCCGCCGACAGTTTGTCGCCGACTTTTCGCGAGATTACCCAATATTTACTAAATTATTACAACATCCCGCCCACACGATAATTTTTTTCTGCTTGTCGGGCCATACGTTTCACGGATAATGGCCTACGAAAACCCCTTCGGGTTTGCCCGACTTCTTCGTTAAAAGCTACGTTTGATTCTCATCGTATCTAAAGTACGTCTCGAATCAATACTCGCTTTTGCCTCGAATTCAGTCAAACAGAAAAAATTATCAACCTTTGACTTAAAATATAAATTAAAAATGCTGACATCAATTCTCAAATTTAAATTAGGCATACTGGCTCAAATGTATTTGCGCCGGTATCAGCCGGTGATCATTGGGGTTACCGGAAATGTCGGCAAAACATCCACCAAAGAAATGATCGGCGCCATCCTTAAGGATTTTAAGACCGTCCGGGTCTCCGCCGGAAATCTAAATAACGATTTCGGAATCCCCCTCACGATTTTTGGCGGCTTCGATGACGAATATTACACAAACGGGCCCTCACCGTGGTTTTGGGCCAAAGTGTTATGGGTCTCTTTTTTCCGTCTCATTTTTAATTCCGAATATCCGCAGGCGTTGGTTTTAGAATATGGCGCTGACCATCCGGGCGACATTAAAAAATTGGTTTTAAAATACAGGCCTCATATTTCGGTCATAACATCAGTCGGCGAGATTCCCGTCCACGTTGAATTTTTTAAAGATGCGGATGCTTTGGCCGACGAAAAATCCAATCTGATCAAATGCCTGACCGAAAATGATTTTGCCGTATTAAATATTGAAGACGAACGTGTCCGAAAAATGGAAGACAGGACCAGGGCTAAAGTAATCACCTACGGCCAAAGCAAAAACGCGGATGTTTGGGCTTCTGACCTTGAAATTCAGATGAGCGAGACGGGGCATCCTCTGGGCGTGACGTTCAAGATTAATAAAGGGGAGAGTCTGGCCCCTGTTAAAATTGAAGGTTCTCTGGGTAGATCACAGGCTTTATCAGCCGCCGCCGCTACCGCCGTCGGATTGACTTTAAGCAGGAATATGGCGGAAATAAGCAACTCCTTGCGATCTTATAAAGGCCCCAAAGGGCGGCTAAAGATTCTTTCGGGAATAAACAATTCCCACATTATTGATGATACCTACAATGCCTCTCCGGCCTCGACCCGACTTGCTCTCGAAACTCTTCGTGAAGTGCCGGCCTTGCGCAAAATCGCCGTGCTTGGAGACATGCTGGAATTGGGCGATTATTCCGAACGAGCCCACCAGGAAATCGGCCGCTTAGCGGCCCAAGTCGCCGATGTCATTATTTGTGTCGGGGAACAATCTAAACACATCGCCGATTCCGCTTACCAGGTCTTGCCTGTGTATGTCTTTGAGACTTCGGATCAGGCCAAAGACAAAGTTAAAGAATTGATTCGGGAACATGACTTGATTTTAATCAAGGGCTCCCAGAGTATGCGCATGGAGAAAATAGTCGTTGAAATTTTAGCTGACCCACAGCAGGCTTCACAATTACTTGTTCGGCAGTCGAGAAGATGGCGCTCTAAGTAATCTGTCCATGGCTTTGATTTTAGCGGCCGAAATTGATAAAATGTATATTTAATGGCGCCATCGTCTAGCCCGGTCTAGGACACATGGTTCTCATCCATGTAACACCGGTTCAAATCCGGTTGGCGCTGCGAGTTTGCGAAGGCAAACGAGAATCGAAGTCGTTTATTACTACACAATGTCAATTATTTAATTATGAATCGGATTACTCTTAAAATGAGCGGGGGGTTCTTATAAAAGAAAGTCAAAGGATTTACAAAACGAGGGAAATAGGATAGTATTAGCCAAATGGTATTCGCGGTAATCAAAACTGGCGGAAAACAATATAAGGTCTCTGAGGGGGACGTTTTAAATATTGAAAAAATCGAAACTGACGGTAATTCCATAACTTTCAATGAAATCCTGCTGATGGTTGACGGCGATAAAGTTACCGTCGGCCAGCCTCTGATTTCCGGCGCGACCGTCGGCGCTAAGGTCCTCGAAGCCGAAGGCAGAGCTAAAAAGAAAATGGTTTTCAGATATAAATCAAAAACGAGGCAGAGAAAAAAGAAGGGCCATCGCCAGCCCTACACTAAAGTTCAGATAACAAAAATCGCCCCGTAAGGGCGATTTTTGTTATCTAGAAAACCCGAGTTTTAAGTTTTACTTCCGATACTCCAGCGCGTGTCTCAAAGTGCTTTCATCGGCGTATTCAAGATGGGAACCGGAAGCGAGGCCTCTTCCCAAGCGGGTGACGACTACTCCGGGTTTGGCCGATAAAATATTTTTTAAATAAAGAGTGGTTGTTTCGCCGGGCGTACTGGGGTTCATGGCTAGGATGACTTCTATCGGCGCGACCGCGCTCGCTAACTCCAGTCTGTTGTTTAATTCGGAAATTCTAAGATTAACCGGCAGAATATTGTCCAAGGGATTAATCGCGCCGCCCAAGACGTGGTAAAGGCCTTTATAAAGTCCGGTTTTTTCTATCGAATCAAGATCGGTAACTTTCTCGACGATTAAAAGCTTGGTCTTATCCCGGCCGGGATTGGAGCAAACCGCGCAGAATTCGCCGTCGCTGATATTAAAACACTGGGCGCACGTCGTCAGCTCCTGCTTTAGATTACTGATGGCATAGCCCAGTTCTTCAACTTCCGAGTCGGGTTTATCCAGCAAGGCCAAAACAAACCTTGCCGCCTGCCGCGGCCCGACACCTGGCAATTTCTGAAATAATTTAGCTATTCGTTTGAATTTTGAATCCACGGCATTCTGGTTATTTGTCTATCGGATCCGAGTCGTTATTCCAGGCGTTAAGATCATATTCCGACTGGTGCTGGCCGCCTTCCAGGTATTCATCGGTGTAACCTGAAGTCTGGTTATCAGGCTCGAATTTCAGCGTTGAAGGATTGATTCTGAATTTGATTTCGCCCGTGGGGCCGTTGCGGTGCTTGGCCACGATTAATTCAGCCAGATTTTGATTGGCCGCCTCGACTTGGTCGCGATGCTTCATTTTGTCTTCGCGGTGGATGAACATAACACAATCCGCGTCCTGTTCCAAAGATCCGCTGTCACGAAGATCAGAAAGCTTCGGCCGGTGGCCGTCGCGCTGTTCAATAGCCCGCGACAATTGGGACAAAGCGACTATCGGGATGTTTAATTCCTTAGCCAGGCCCTTCAGGCCGCGGGAGATTTCGGTGACCTGCTGAACCGGACTGTCGTAATTTTTCCGGGCGCTCATCAGCTGGAGATAGTCAACTATCAGCAAATCCAAACCGTGTTCGGCCTGCAGGCGGCGGGCCATAGTGCGCATTTGAATGATATTAGGCGAGGGCGAATCATCAATATATAGGGGCAAATTTTTAAGCTTATCGCAGGCCGAGGTTACGTGTTGCAGTTCGTCTTTCTCGTGCGAGAGCTTGCCGGTCCTCATCTCCCAAAGGCTTACTCCCGCGGCCAGGGCGATAAAACGATCCACAACCTGATCAATGGACATTTCCATACTGAAAATGCCGACTGATTTTTTCTGCCGGGCGATGTTATAGGCCAGATTAATCGCAAACGCAGTCTTGCCGACTGATGGTCGGGCGGCCAGAAGTATCAAATCCGATCTCTGCAGGCCGCCGAGCATATTATCCAGATCCAGATAGCCGGTTTTGTGCCCGCGCAGACTGCCGTCGTGACCAGTGGTAATTCGCTCGATGGCGCTGTCTAGATTACTGCCGACATCCTGAAAATTCCGCCCGATTGATTTTTGCGAGACAGCAAAAAGCTTTCTCTCGGCTTCATCCAGCAGATTCTCCACGTCTTCTTCCTCTTGATGGCCCAGAGTGATGATTTGATGGGCGGCATCAATCAGGTCGCGGAGCATTTTCTTGCGCTGGACGATTTTTGCGTAGCTGATGATGTGGGCCGAAGTCGGCACCGAATTTACAAGTGAGGTCAGGTAGGCTAAACCGCCGATGTTTTCCAGGACCCCCATTTCGCCCAGCTTATTGGATAGGTTCAAAAGGTCTATCGGTTCGTGCCGTTCGAAAAGCCAATACGCCGCCTGGCAGATCAGCTGGTGGCTACGCTGATAAAAATCTTCAGGCTTTACGATATCCGCGACTTTGTTGATAGACTCTTTATCTAAAAGTAGACAGCCTAAAAGCGATTTTTCAGCGTCAAGGTTCTGGGGCGGCAGTTTATCGGCCGAAACAGTTGCCGGAATCTTGAAGCCGCCGCTGTAAGACCGAGGGCCGTCTTTTTCGTAAATAATCTCCATTGGAATGTCTAAATTTTAAACTATCATAGAATCCCCGCAAGCATGAGCCGGAGGGGGATGTTGGCAACTCTGTTGATAGCGCGCTTAGGTAAAAAAGCCGCCCTCCGGGCGGCTTTTTTACCGCGTCATTCTTCGGCGGATATTAATGGCCCGTAAGCCGTATCATCAATAATATATCCGGCGGCCTTGATTTGATCGCGAATCATGTCGGCTTTCTGAAACTCTTTAGCTTCCCGATGTTTCTCGCGGGTTTCAGCCAGTTCTAGTATTTCATCCGGGATATTCTGTTTCTGGGGTTCCGGCACAATCCCCAGAGTTCTCTCGACGGTTGCCCGGAAGAAAGAATCAATGGCTTCAGCTTGAGCTGGCGAAATCTGGTTCCGGCCGACAAGGGGATTCAATTCGCGGATTAATTCAAATACAGAAGCGATTGCGCCCGGCGCGTTAAAATCATCGTCCAGGCTTGATAGGAATTTTTCAGATTTTAATCTCAATTTTTCATCCGCTTCAGGATTTTGCTCGCCGTCAACTTTATTTAATCGCGCCAAAAAATCGGCAATCCGATCTATGGCCGCGGCCGATTGCCTGATCAGGGCATCCTCGTAGGCTAAAGGCGAACGATAATGGGCGGACAAAAAATAAAGCCGCAGGGTTTCGGCGCCATGACGGGTTTGCGCGGCCAGTAAGTCGCGGAGCGAAGTGAAGTTTCCAAGCGATTTGGACATTTTGTCGGCTTTATTGACTAAAAATCCGGCATGCATCCAATATCTGACGAACGGCACCTTGCCTGAAGCCGCCTGCTGCTGGGCAATTTCCGCTTCATGGTGGGGGAACATTAAATCCTGCGCGCCGCCATGAATATCGTACTGAATGCCCAGGTACTTTTCAGAAATGGCCGTATCTTCAATGTGCCAGCCGGGGCGGCCCATGCCCCAAGGCGATTCCCAGGCCGGTTCATAATTGTAATTCTGGGCTTTCCAAATCACAAAATCACGGGGATTGATTTTATTGGTTTCCATTTCAACTCGGGATCCTTCCTGGAGTTCATCCGCTTTCTGGCCGGAGAGCTTGCCGTACTCGGACGGGAAATCTTTTTCATAACGGTCTATCTCGAAATAGACGTCCTTGTTTTCGGCGGTTTCGACGGCCGCCGCTCCGGCGGCTTTAACCGCCGGAGCGGCGTAAGCGTAGCCTTTAGCGATTAAGGTCTTGACCTGTTCAATAATTTGCGCGATATGGTCGGATGCCGAAGCGTAGTTATTGACCGAGACAATCTTCAAGTCGCCGGTGTCTTTGATGAACGCGGCCTTAAATTCCGCCGCGACCTCGTCGGGCTTTTTGCTTTCGTCGCGGGCGCGGGCGATTATCTTATCGTCAATGTCAGTTATGTTTTGGACGTAATTCAGTTCGTAGTTTTTGTATTCCAGATAACGCCCGACGACATCGAAAAACACAAAAGTCCGGGCATTGCCGATATGGACGTAATCGTAGACCGTCGGCCCGCAGACGAACATCCGCACCTTTTTTTCTTCGATGGGCGTAAATTCTTCTTTCTGTTTTGTTAAGGTGTTGTATATTTTCATTTTTTTGTAAGTAATAGTCGGTTATTGTCAGTTACAGGTTAGAATAGAAACATTGCCGCAATACTACAGGTCATGATTATAAATAAACAGTAAGCGATGACGTTTGAAAAATGGCGGCTGGTGTATTTGCCCATTATCTTTGGGTTGTTGGCCATATGAATCACCAGAAGGATCGCGAACGGCGAGAGGACGCCGAAAATCAAGCCGGTGATGTAGAGGATATTTACAGGATGGAGCCCGAAGGCCGGAATGGCGATGCCGAGCAAGGTCGCAATAACCATAACCGTGTAAAACTGCGGGGCGCGGCGGAAATCTCGATCCAAACCCTCGCGCCAACCCACGGTCTCGGCGATGGCGTAGGCCGCCGAACCGGCCAGCACCGGAATCGCTAAGATGCCAGAGGCAAGAATGCCGATCAGAAATAAGACATTCGTGAAACTGCCGGCCAAAGGTTGTAATATCGTCGCCATTTCTTCGATGGTGCTGAATTCGTTGAAGCCTTTGGGAAATAGAGTTGCCGCCGCCAAGATCATGATGAAAAACGTAATTGTGTTGGAAAATATCATCCCGACTCGGATATCAGTATACATCGTGCCGATCTCGTTTTTAATGAAGCCTGCCGACCGAGCTTTGCGATGCGGCTGAATATCCGGAATCATCCCCTCGACTTGGCGTTTCTCTTCGACTGCCTCTGAAGCCTGCCAGAAAAACAAGTATGGAGAGATGGTGGTGCCGTAGATGGCCACAATAATCGCAAGATACTCTTTGTTCAGCTGGATTTGGGGAATAAAGGTGTGGAAAAGAATATCTCGCCAGGGCTGAGACACTAAGAAAGCCGCCAAAATATATGAAAACATCGTGATCGCTACCCATTTTAAATATTTAGCGATAACGCGATAGGGGAGAATTATTATTAAAACAATCACGATCAGCGATAAAACCACGGCTGAAATGATTGCCGGCAGCGGCACCAAAAGCTTGACCGCCGCCGCCATCGCCGAGATATCCGCTCCGATGTTAATGATATTGGCAAGGGAGATCAAAGTGGTTATCGTCGCTAGAATCCAAGCCGGATAATTGCGTTTTAGATTTGCGGCCAGGCCTTTGCTGGAAATTAAGCCGATCCGGCCGGCCATGCGCTGGATGATAATCATGAACGGCAAAGTCCCCAGCACCGTCCAGAGAATTGACAGACCGAATTTCGCGCCGGCCAAAGCGTAAATCGCGATGCCGGACGGATCGTCATCCGCCGCGCCGACAATCAGCCCCGGCCCCAAGGAGTTCCAGAATTTCTTCAACCTTTTCATTGTATAGATAATAACATAATGCCAATCTCTGGATTTCCCCAGATTGCCCTTGGGGCTTTATCTCCCCGGCAATTCTTTTTCCGGCACGGAGTTGACGAGGCGAGTAGGATATTGTATTATTCGGCCAATATCCGCTGACTCGAAGGCGGATGCCCGCGGCGGGAAAGCCGAAGTTTCTTGAAAGGACAAGCAGATGCGGATGCTTTTTCCGCCATGGATGTGTGTGGGTTCGTATGGCCCACACGTAAGCGTCTTGCAGACTTATCTGCACGGCGCGGGCTTTGGGGCTGGTATTCAATTCGACCGGTATTTCGGCAACGTTACCGGCGACAGTCTGTCGGCCTGGAAGGTCGTCAACGAAATCAAGCTGGCAGATTCTAGCCTCGACTCCGAAGCCATGCGTTTCATGCGCGAGGTCAAGGGCTATGATTTTGAGGCGGCCTGCCGGGCTGTTCAGGGCACAACAAAATTCGTTCAGCCCGATGGGAGCAAAATCTTGTGGTCCCCCGACGAGTACGAGATCATCCGGGCCAGTGACTTGCGTCAGGGGGACATCTTCATGACTTCAGACTCGCGCCGCCATCTTCGTCGTCTCGTTGGGAACGTCGGCATCGGGCTGGAGTACGGCGTTGAGTCATTTGTCGTTGTACCCGGCGATGTGGCTACTTTCTGGCGCCTGGTTCGATCAGTGGCCGAAAGACATGCATGGTAGGATGGCGGCGCAGAATGATGCCTATCTTTTTCCGGCCTCGGTCACGGGTTCACCCCCGTCACCGAGGCTTCTTAATTTCCTAATTTCAATAAAATAAATAATTCCCACAGACACTTAGCAGCTTAGCTGCTAAGTAGGGGGGTGCTCAGTTTGCGCCCACAATATTCCGGCTAGCACTCTTGACATGAGAGTGCTAGCCGGAATATACTGTCAATGCTGAATAGTTTTATAATATCGTTATGGGATTGAGTTTAAGACAAAGCCGGCTTCTCGATTTCATTATCCGAGAATACGTCAAGCGGGCGGAGCCGATTCCGTCAGCTTTGGTTTGCCGCAAATCTTCCGGCCTCCATGTCAGTTCGGCGACCGTCAGAAAAGAGATGAACCATCTGGAAGACAGAGGCTATCTGGAACAGCGCCATGTTTCAGGCGGCCGCGTGCCGACCGATAAAGCTTATCGGTATTTCGTGAATAATCTTCTGGCTCCGGAAAAATCGCTGATTGAACCCCGAGAGCAAAGAAAAATTCAGACCTCGCTGGCAAGGGCTGATAATAATCCTCAGTTGTTGTGTAAAATGATCGCCCAAGTTTTGTCTGATTTGTCCGATAATCTGGTTATTACCGGCATCGAACCGTCTTTACAAGCGCGTCCCGAGACCGGCGATTTTTTCAAAATAGGCTTGACCAGCCTTTTTGAAATGCCGGAATTCAAGCAGTTCGACCGGATGTTCCAGCTAACCAGTTTTTTTGAGGATTTTGACAACATATTCGATTCATTCGCCCGTGATTTGATGGGAGAATTCGGCCGCGATGTTCAGGCAGGCAGGGGCTGGATAAATATTTTTATCGGCCGTGAGAATCCTTTCGGCCAGGTTAAAGACGAGACGATGATGGTCGCCAAATATCCTTTGCCGGGCCGGCTTAGGGGTTCTCTGGCCCTCATTGGTCCGACCCGGATGGATTACGAGAAAAATATCGCCTTGATTAAATACACCGTTGATTCGCTCGGACGAATGTAGAAAATTGATTCTAAAGATTAAAATTTATAAAAACCAATTCAATCATGGACGAAGATAAAAAACAGGAAGAAAAGACAGAAGAAAAAAATCCGCAAAGCCGTGAAGGGGAGTATCTTAATAACTGGAAGCGGGAGCGGGCCGATTTTATTAATTACAAAAAAGAAGAATCACGCCGCTTGGCTGAATTTGCCAAATTCGCGAATGAGGATGTGATTTTGGAAGTTCTGGAGATTGTGGATGATTTGGAGGCCGCGGTCAAGGAAATGCCAAATATCGGTCTTGAGCAGATTTTAAAAAAATTTATGGATTTATTCAGTAAATACGGCGTGGAGAGAATAAAAGTCACCGACGAAAAATTCGACCCAGCTCTGCACGAAGCCGTCGAAACAGAACCCGATGGCCGCAGGTTGGTCGAAATTCGGGCGGGCTATATGATGCACAGCAAAGTTATCAGACCGGCAAGAGTAAAAATAATTAAGTAACCGACACCAATACGCGAACAGACACGAATGACTCGAATAGTATACGAATAGCGCAAGACACTAAAGCGCTCCCGCCAATATTAGTGTAATTCGTGTGTAATTCGTAATTAGTGTCGCTTCAGTAATGAGTAAGATACTTGGTATAGATCTCGGGACGACCAATTCCGCGATGGCCGTAGTCGAAATCGGCCAGCCCCGGATTTTGGAAAATAAGGAAGGCGCGCGAACCACGCCCTCGGTGGTCGCCGTCGGTAAATCCGGCGAGCGTTATGTTGGCGTTACGGCTAAACGCCAAGCCGTCACTAATCCGCAGAATACGATTTTTTCCGTAAAACGGCTGATTGGTCGGCGCTACTCTGATTCGGAAGTCCAGAAAGACAAAAAGCTTTTGCCTTATGAAATCCGCGAGGGCCAGCATGGCGACGTTGAAGTTAAGATGAGCGACCCCGCCGCTCCGGGCGGGGCAAGCTGGAAAAAGCCAGCCGAAATATCAGCGATGATTCTACAGAAGCTGAAAGCTGATGCCGAAGATAAGCTGGGCGAGAAAATAACCGAGGCCATAATCACCGTGCCGGCGTATTTTGACGATTCTCAAAGAAAAGCGACTAAAGACGCGGGCGAAATTGCCGGCTTAACCGTCAAGAGGGTAATTAACGAACCCACGGCCGCGGCCCTGGCTTACGGTTTCAACAAGAAAAAAGATGAAAAGATCGTCGTCTATGATTTTGGCGGCGGGACTTTTGACATTTCGGTGCTGGAAGTTTCCGAGGACACGATCGAAGTTCGGGGCACGGGCGGCGATACTCACCTCGGCGGCGACGATATTGATCAGATCGTAATCCATCACTTTATTGATGAATTTAGAAAAGAAAGCGGACTAGATGTTTCAAAAGACCAGCTTGTCGTCCAGCGCTTGAAAGACGCGGCTGAAAAAGCTAAGCACGAACTCTCAAGCACTCTTCAAACCGAAGTTAACATTCCATTCCTGACCGCGGATGCTTCCGGCCCAAAGCATTTCAACATTTCATTCACTCGGGCCAAGCTTGAAGAATTAACCAGAGATTTAGTAGACCGTTCGATTAAACTGACCAAAGAAACAGTCGAAGGAGCCGGCCTCAAGATGTCCGATATCAACGAGGTCGTACTGGTCGGCGGCCAGACCCGAATGCCTCTGATAGTCGAGGAAGTCAAAAAATTATTCGGCAAAGAACCGCACAAGGACATCAATCCGGACGAAGTCGTCGCGCTGGGCGCGGCGGTTCAGGGCGGGATTATGCAGGGCGATATTCGGGACGTGCTTTTACTTGATGTCACGCCTTTATCGCTGGGGATTGAAACGCTGGGCGCCGTGTTCACGAAAATGATTGAAAAAAACACGACTGTGCCGGTTTCCAAAACCCAGGTCTATTCAACTGCCGCTGATAACCAGCCCTCGGTGGAGATTCACGTCCTTCAGGGAGAACGGGCGATGGCTCACGACAACAAAACTCTGGGCCGGTTTATTCTGGACGGCATTCCGCCGGCGCCGCGGGGGGTGCCCCAAATTGAAGTTACTTTCGATATTGATGCTAATGGCATTCTGAACGTTAAAGCCAAAGATAAGGCCACCAACAAGGAACAATCAATTCGGATTGAAGGTTCGTCCGGACTGTCAGATGAAGAAAAGAAGCGCATGACCGCCGATGCCGAAAAGTTCGCGGCTGAAGACGCCAAGAAAAAAGAACTTGCCGAAACCAGAAATGCCGCCGAAACACTGGCTTACACCACTGAAAAAATAGTCAAGGACAACGAAAGCAAAATTAAAGACGAAGACAAGAAGGAATTGAGCGAGAAAATCGAAAAAGTCCATTCGGCCGTAAAAGGCGAGAGTTTATCTGATATAAAATCCGCCACCGAGGAATTATCAAAATCTGCCCAGCGGGTCGGCGCCGAATTATACAAACAGACCACAGATAACTCATCACCAAAAACGGAAGAGTCCGCCTCCGACGATGGCTCCGGCTCCGGGCAGACGAAGGAGGAACCTAAAACTGAAGAAAAACCCGAAGACAAAAAATAAAAGAGCGGGTAGCGTCTCAAGTAGTACCTCAAATTAAGCATCTAGTTTTGCTAGGTTTTGCCTGGTAAGGCTACGCGATCAAGACTGGCGTAAATTTGGCTCGCCGGCGGATTTGACAAAAAGTCCAGAAATAGTATGATTTTATTGCACCCTTTAACATGGGCATGAAGTCCAGAAAGGGAGAAAGGTAGAGTTCTTTATGAGTCCAAAGATTCGTCTCAAGCTGGTGGCCCAAGGGGCAGACATCACCATGGTAGACGCTGGCCGGGTGCCAGTGTTCTATCCGACCGACATTGACTCGCTGATACGTTATACGGGCTACGCCGCCAACTTTCTAAAGGGCGGCGCACCAGCGGTGCGGTTGGTCTTCACGGGCGAGAAGTCGTTCTACAAACCCACGGGGGAATTGGACTATACCGCGGGAGCCGTCAGTAAATTTGAGCAGACCGCGGGGGCCATCCACAAGACGGTCAGAGAAGTCATCGACGCCGCCTGTGATAGGGGCGAGTTCTATCAGATCACATCAGAGAAGCCTGCCCCAGAAGATTCATCAGCGACGGTCTGGCTCGTCGTGCGCATCTCGGTAAAAACCATTCTGCCAACCGCTGACGAGTCGAAGGTGGAGGGTGAAGGCGAAAGTGCTCTCGTCGAGCGAGTGAGAGCAGAGCTTCTATCCAACCAGATGAACGAGCTTCAGATCAGGCTCATGTCTGTGCGGTCAAGGTACGAGGATGGCGTCACCGGCGTGGGAGAATACATCGAACAGATCGACTCCTTCACCGATGATGTTATGGTCCTTCTGCCTGACTTGGTCAAGGCAGTGAGTGAGCAACTGCTGACGCCGGCCGCGACCGATGGTGTGATTACACCGAATCAGAAGCCAGTCGATCTCAAGGCGTGCCGAAGGGTAGTGGAGCTTCTGGAGGCCGATCTGGCCGCGGCCACAATGGCGCTTGATAGCGCAGATTCCCGTCTCTTCGGCCCCAATAGAATCGGGGTTGAACAGGGAATCGTGGACGACTTCAAGACTGCTGTGCGGAATATCGACGTGGCGAAACAGCGGCTCAAGGGCCTGACGCTGGCGTTGCCGAAGAGGCCGAAGACGAAGAAGATGAGGCTCGAAGAAATGCGACGCGGCAACAAGATCATCAATGTTCCCGGAAGAGCAGAGGGAGATATCTGGATGGTCTTTCCTCACTATGTCGAGCGAAATGGTATCATGGCAAATATCGTCAAAATTGAGGGCCAAGACACTGGGGAAAGCGGTACACTCCATTCGAGGCTGTTGTATAACGTGGTAGTCGAGGAGTAACTCCTCCGGCTCCGCGCAGAAAGGGTTTCGCGTGCAACGCACGCAACCCCCGACTGCACGCGGAGCTCTTTTTGTTAGACTTACCAGTTAAACTTACCAGACAAGACTTGGTAAAAGACCTGGTAAAACTACGTGGACAAAATCTATTTAGACTTAGAGCGAACCCCAACTAGCACTCTCGACCCGAAAGTGCTAGTTGGGGGTGATTGAAGTTGGAGATTTGGGCTTTTCTAATTAAAGACTTTTCAAATCAAACCTGGGTGTTAAAATTGGATAATGATTATTCGCGAATATAAACCAGAGGACAAGGAAGGAATAGAAAAATGCAGTTTTGAATTGCAGGAACTTGAAAAAGAATTGGATCCGGAAATGAGAATCAACTCAATTGAGATAAACAGAGCTTACGTCGAGCTACTACTTGATAAAATGGAAAAGCGGGGAGGGCAGATATTTGTGGCCGATCAGGACCATAAGATAGCTGGATTTATATCGATTGCCCACGGCAGCCAGCCTTTGCCTTATGAGAACTTTGAGAAATATATCTATGTATATGATGTTGTTGTCTTGTCAGAATTTAGGAAGCAAGGTATCGGAGAAAGACTTATGAATAGGGCATTAGATTTTGGTAAAGAACAAAAAGCCGATCATATTATTCTGGATGTATTGGCGAAAAACAAAGTTGCCGCGGATTTTTATCGAAAAAGAGGCTTCAGGGAAGGAAGTATCAGTATGTTAAAAAAACTAGATGACTAGAAATTATAAAATTGTTATTTGGCATGGAATCGTCGCCTTATCGGCGTGGCAGATGTGGAGCTATAGTGGCTCGGTCTCGTTCGATTCGGTTTTGGGTTTGAGTTTTAATTTAGCGGCGGTGACGATATTCGTTTTTCTGGTCGCGATTATTGCTCTCGGCTACGCTCTTTTTCAACAACGGCGCTGGATTTTAACCGTGACCGCAATCGTCGGTGTAATTTTCCTTCTGTATCTTGGTTTTTCATGGCTCAATCTGCTGGCAATCGCCGGCTTTCTGCTTTTTAATTTTTACGCGGTTAGCAATACCAGAAGCAATATGAGCGGCCGGATCAGACTGAATACGCGTTTGGCGCTGACGTCTTCGCTTTATCCGGTTATCATCGGATTTTTCCTGGTTTTTTCTTTCGCCGCCTTCCAGAGCCAGCTTTTAAAAGACATTGAGAAATCAGAACGCTTGCCGTCGCAAGCCCGGACTTTCATCCAGCAGATCGCTGAGCAATTCGTCGGTTCGAAAATTGATTCCGATCCCAGACAGAAACAAGCAATCCTGAATCAGATTGCCGGTGAAACTTATCATCAAATCAACACATTTCTAAAGCCATACTTCAAGTACGTGCCGCCGTTATTGGCTTTTGCTCTTTTCTTGATCCTTATCGGCCTTAGCTGGATTTTTGTCTGGCTGGCGACACTGGCGGGGATGATTATATTTTGGCTGTTAAAGAAAGCAAGTGTCATCAGCATCGAGAAGCGTCAGGTGGAAGCAGAAGTATTGGTCGTGTAATAAAAAAGCCCCCACCAATCTGCGGTATACGCAATGGTGGGGGAGGTGATGGGCGGGCGGCGGGCCGATAGCAGAGTTCTCGGACACCGCCGCCGCCCTGCGCCGCCGTAGAACTCGAGATCGAGACTCGCCAACGAGCGGGGATCATACAGACTGGCGGCTTGTATGATCCAAAACAGTTCACAGGACCATCCAATGGCCCTGGCCAGTTACTCGCGGAGACCTGCTGGCACGTACATGCCGCGCGATGAACGCGCTTGGCAGGCCGCGAATCTTGGTAAAAGAGCTATCGGGTAGGTTGATGGGGCAGGGCACTGACCGGAGGTCCGGAACAGCGGATGAGACACCCCCACCCCTTCAACCACGCCGTTTAAAGGCGACTATATTATATCACCCATTCAGTATAGCATATATTGAGCAAGATTGTCAATCGGGCAAATAAAATGGCCCTAAAACATAATAAAATCCTAGATTTCTCACGATTCGATTATCTTGTTATCAACTTTTAACATTGTGAATGGATAAATTTACTCGACCATATTGCCTCTTCGGGTGCGCAACAAATTCTGCTGAATTTTTGCTCAATCTTCGGCCCGTCGGCCTCCGGAGCCCCTCAAAGGCAATATGGTCGAGTAGGATTACAGCGGCTGCTGACTAAGTCCTTATTTCTGTGGTATAATGTACGATATACTCGCGTTCTTTATACGCGGGATTAACAGAGTATAATTAATCAAAATGGCAAAAGATTATTATCAAATTTTAGGAGTGCCTCGAACCGCTACTCCGGATGAAATCAAAAAGGCATACCGTAAACTGGCCCATGAGCATCATCCTGACAAAAAGACCGGCGATGAGGCCAAATTCAAAGAGGTAAATGAGGCTTATCAGGTTTTATCCGATCCTCAAAAGCGCTCCAATTACGATACTCTCGGTTACGCCTATAACGACGGCGGCTTTTCCGCCGGAGGCGGATCCGCCTACGGCGGAGGCAATTTCAGTCAGGAAGATTTATGGAATATGTTCGGCGGCGGCCGGGGACGCAGAGGCAATACCGAAGATATATTTGAAATGTTTTCTGAAATGTTTGGCGGCTACCGCCAATCGGATTCAGACACGGAGAGGAAAGGGGAGGATCTTTTTATCGAAGTCATGATTCCGAAAAAAGATTTGGGCGCGACTCGGATTCTTGAATATGAAATCCAAGACACCTGCCGCGAATGTTCCGGCCAGGGCGTGGCCAAGGGCTATAAAATGATGACCTGCCAAACCTGCAAAGGCGCGGGCCAAATCCGGCACAGCGCCAGAAGCGGTTTTGGAATTTTTTCGACGGTGAGCGTTTGCCCGAAATGCCGGGGCAAAGGCCGCATGCCTGAAAAAGAATGCGCCGTCTGCAGGGGTACGGGCCGGATCAAATCCAGAAAATCCCTTGAAGTCCGCCTGCCGGCCAGTCTGCCGTCATCATACAGCATCGTCGTGCCGCAGGGCGGCAATGCCGGCAAAGGCGGCCAGCCGCCGGGCGATTTGGTGATAAATCTCAAAACCAAATAAATACAAGGGGCGTCCTTATACAAGGACGCCCCTTGTATTCTACCGGCGATTGTCGTGATTCGTGATATAATTTTTTTATGGAACAGCTGGCGCAATATTTAAAATTCGCGCCCAATTTGAACTCAAGCCAGTTATTTGCCCTCCTCGCCGTAGTCGGAGTTCTGCTTTTCGTTTTAACGCTGGGCCGGACGCGGAGCCTGGTTTCTCTCCTGGCGATTTACGTCGCTTTTATGATTCAAACGGTTTTTCCTTTCTTCGGTGCGATTCTAAAGCGGGCTGATTTTGCCCGCGATCTGGCGACTTTGAGAGTGATTGTATTTTTGGCTTTATACGCGATTGTTTTCGGCCTTTTGAACCGATCGGTTTTAAGGGCCCGATTCAACATGAGCGAAGCCTCTTTCTCGTCCGTATTTATTGTCGGCTTAATCCAGCTTGGTCTGATAGTTTCAATAATCCTGAATCTCGCTCCTTCTTTTTACAATATTAATCAGAAAATCCCGGCTGCGGTTCTCCCTTATTTTAACAATCAGTCGGTTCTTTTTTATTGGTCCTTACTGCCGCTGGTTATTTTCTTTTTCCAAAAAAGAAAATAACCAAACAGTTGCCGATTTTTCTTCTTTATTATATATTCTTTGCGTCAGGGGGAGGCAAATGGCGAAACTCGGAGTAAAGGCATCTCTGATCAGCTGCGTCAGAGATCGGAAGAAATTCTTCTCCCGCTTCTCTCCCTTACTGGCAGAGACGGAAAGGCTTAATATTAGGGTTGATCCCGCATACACGCGGGACAATCGGGGACAGTTCGTCGTTTCGAGAAAGTTTGTCTGTCTTCAGGGGCAGATGTGCGTATTTGTTTCCTCGTTCAGGCCCAGCCGCGCGGATGCCGCGCGGCTGGGCAACGCCAGGTTTCTCGTCGGGCGTACGATTGACCCGCGCTCTGGGCGCGAAAGGTTCTATCTCGTAAAAGCCTCCGACCTAATGTCGGGCGCCAAGATTCAATGGTCAAAGCAGGTTAACCGGTGGGATCTTTTGTCTGCCCGATGACCCCGCATGGGACCGCGACAGCGGCCGCCAATCATGCGGGGTTGTTATTTTCCAAATATTGCTTATAATCCCATTGTTCTTTTGGCACTTTAACAAGGAGTTCGCATGAGAGCGAAGAAGCCAGTCTGCTCAACTTGCGGATCTTCGTTTAAGGTCCTCAAGATGTGGCACGTCAACCTCTGGCTCTGCAGGAAGCATCGTGTAGAGCGGCGCAAGGGATGGTTTAAAAAAGACAAGAATGCCCACTTTGAGACTCTCGAAGAGCTCGAAGAGGCATATGAAAATTCTCGCCTCGGTTTTCGGACTAAGGGCAAGTGGCCCGAGTTTAAAGTATTCTTTCGCGATGTCTCTGGTGTGCGCAAATCGTTGAGGGAAGTCGCCGATAAATACAACGTCGACCTCAACCGTGTCTGTACTTGGTACAGAAGAGCGTCAAAATTTATCCATGGCCGACCGACAGCCCACGACAGGAGAGCTTTATGGGCCCAGGAAAACAAACTCAAAAGAGTAAAGGCTGACGCGATGGCTGATCCCTGCTTGTTTGAGGCCATCAGGGCGGCGGGATTGCGGGGCTATGCGGTCAGGCTGATTCCGTGCTATGACGGTCAGCGTCTGGCCTCGTATCAAAAAAATCGGTTCATCATCAACGGGATCCGACTTTCCCTTCATAGGGACTGGAAGCTAGCGGCCCGGAGTCGAAAATGGAGCTGGAAGGCTCGCACGAGCCGGCTTCATCTTTCAGATTGTTTACTCCTTCAGGCCGGCCGGGAGAAACCGCGGTTCTTCCTCGTACTAGTAAAGGAAGTCTCCTCCAAGTATATGCGGAATGGTGATTTGATCATCACCATTCCCGTTGAAGGGAGAAACGAATGGACAAAATATGAAGATAATTGGCGGAAAGTCTGTGGTCCGCCGAAACTGAAAATGGCGAAAGCCGCGTTGCAGCCGGAGCGCGCCGGAAGCGCCCTGGCAGGAGAAGGGTCTATCGCGTGAAAACACGGTGGGCCCTTTTATATTCACTTTCAGGCGGAGTCAGGCCTTATTAAGGCGTTCGACATATTCGCCGGTTTGGGTGTTAATGATAATCGTATCGCCCTCTCCGATAAATAGGGGCGCGTTTAGATAAGCGCCGGTCTCGATTTTAATTTGTTTAGTGCCGCCTTGGGCCGTATCGCCGCGGATCGCCGGCGGGGCTTCCGTTACTCTGAATTCCATCTTAATAGGCAATTCGACGCTGATGATGCGAGACTCTCCGCCAGAGGCCGAAAATACAATTGCGTCCATTGGAGTATCGGGTTTTAAAAATTTAGCCTGCTCACCGAGCAGTTCGGATTTTAATTCAAATCTCTTCGACGGCTCATTCTCATAGGAGAACCAATGTTGGTCGCGGTGGCTGTATAGGTATTTAACTTTTTTCCGCTCAATGTCGGCTTCTTCAAAAACATCGGATTGGGCGAAATTCCGTTCAAGCGTTTTACCGTTAATCATGTTGCGCATCTTGGTCTGAACCACCGGCCGCCGCTGCTGCATCTTTAAATGGTGAGTCTCAATCACCAGGTAGGGCTGATCTTCGTAGATAAAGTACGTTTTTGGTTTGAGTTCGTTTACGGATAGAGACATGTATTTTGACGTTAAAAAATGACCCCCAGGTCTGCTCAAGTATATAAAATTTTGTTTCCAAAAACAAGTGGTGGCTAAGACAAACATAGACTCCACGGAACCGCGTCAAAAGCCTGCTGGCTTTTGCGCTCCCTCTCGGCTACCCGCCTCCGAACGGTTCCTTTGGAGTCTATGTTTGTCTTAGCAATAAGGCACATTGATGATTGACAAATACCTATTGAAAGTGGTATAATATATAATATGCTTAAAAATACAGGCTTTCTGCTGATATCACCGGTTATTTTTGTTCTTATGGCTCTGCCCGCTCGGGCTTCAACTGTGGCTTTAAATGACCCGCAGGCTTTGGTTTGCCGGGGTTTAAATATGGTTGGAATGGCCTGCGGCACCAATTCGGCGCCCGCCGGATACCAGCCCGTGCTTACGCAGTTTAATTTTGACCCGTTCAATCGAGGTCCGTCTTCGAACGAGACTGGAACAGTAGTGAATAACGCCAAGGCGCCGCGCGATCTAAATGGCCAAAAAATTAATATTGTTTCAGTAGCAGAATCGCCGGAGATCTACGCTTTGATCAACGGCCAAAAACACGCCTTTCCTTCTTTGGCCGTTTATTATGACTATGGCTATACTTTAGCCATGATCCAGCCGATTACACAGGACCAGCTTGATAAATATCCTCGGGCGAAACTCCTTAAAGTCAAAGGGGATTCCAAAATTTACTATCTGACCGAAGGCGGTATGGTCCGAATAATTCCGAACCCGAAAAAAATCCTTGAGATTTACGGAGACAGGGAAGGGGATATCATTACAATCAGCCGCAAGGAATTCAATTACTACCCGGCCAACGAGTACGTTTATCAAATTTCGCCTTATAACCGCGACGTGTTTCAGATTACCGAAAAAGGCAAAAGATATCTGACGCCGATGGCCGTTCTGCGGCTTGGTATCAGGCAGGATCAGGTCGCGCCGGTTATTCAGGCGGAGCTTAACAGTTACAAAACCCTGGCTCCGGTCATTGACTAAAAATTAAGAACCAGAAAACAAATTCCCCCGAATCGGGGGAATTTGTTTAGGCCGCAACTTCTTCCAATTGAGGCTCGGATTCTTTTATCCGGCGGAGATCAGTCTTGCGCTGCTTGAGGCGATTGGCCCAGACTTCCACTTCATCATCAGTCTCTGCCTTCGCCAGTTGGTCTAAAGCCTGACGGACGGCTTCTTCCGCAGATTTAACACGGGCTTCGCGGATTTCGTTATTTGGTGTCTCCATGACTCCAATTTAGTTTTTTATATCAAGCCGGTCAACTCCGGTTTGTGGCTAACTCTAGCAGGTATAGTGGATTTGACGGGCGGGTCTGATTTATGTATAATATGGCTACATTTGTAAGTTCGTTGAAATCTCGGTTCCTCCGGTAACGGAGGAGAAGGGGGAGTTATGAAAGAACTTCGTCGGCGTCTGCGCCGGGGGCTTTCAGAGCTTCCCGGTATTCTTGCCAGATTCGCGCTTGCGGTGTGGCGACTTGCCCTGCGACATCCGCGAGCGGCGCTCGTTTTAATCATCACAGCGGTCATTTTCTGCGCCGCGGTGTACTACTTCGCGTCAGTGACGGCCGATGCCGCCCTGGCCGAAGAGCGCGCCTTCTGGGCGCAGGCAAGGGGGCTGACCCTTGAACAGCGCACCCTCTGGGATAGCACAGCTCGGTTCAAAGACGGCAGACTGGTCAGCCACGAGCAAACCGTCGCCGAGTTTCGCCGGTTCATCGAGGGTTTAGATTTGAAGGGTGTCTACCTGCTTGGTTTTCGCTGGCGCGGTACGCCTCGCGCAGCAGAAATTGAGCGTGACGGGCAGGACATCAATTCCCATATTTTAGTCATGACGGAAGGCAAGTTCTTCCACATGTTTAGATATGGGAACGCGGAAGATCCGATCGTCGCGGATTTCCAGGAGAGATTTTTCGCCTACAACAAGGAAATGCAACCGGTTTGGGTAGCCCAGGTTTTGAACGGTAATAGGCGGCCATTCCGGTTCACGGCCTCTACCCAGATCGCATCGCTCCGCCAGCGGATCTGGCCATATAAAAAGCTCCGCTGGTTGTTGATTATTCCGGACTGGTCACGTGGGGTCAACGCTGTCGAGCGCACCCTGCTATACTGGTTCAGAGACGGGTATGACATGTACCCGCGTCTGCCGTAAACCCGCCCCCACGCCCATGCATGGGCGTGGGGGTATCCTGCTTAAGAGGAATGATCATGAAAACGCTGGGTCGGTTCGTTCTCGGGTTCGCGTTCGTCGTTGTCCCCTCGTTCGCGTTCGCCGGCGGTGGTGGTCCGGGCGAGATCTCATTCGGCGCGTTCGTCGCGGGCCTGTTTCTATTCGTGATTCTGGCGGTGGGTATCTCGCTGTTGGCCACAGCAGGAGGCCGAAGGCCGAAAGGAGGCCAGCGATGACGGTAGCCACTTACTGGAAAATCATCAGGCCCTCAATCGCCCTGATGATCATCGCCGGCGCGACGGGGGTATTTATCGGTTACCGAATTGAGCCGCCGCATGGCGCAACGCTCGGCATCGTCGACGGCGTGTCAATCCACTACCACCGCGGTGAAGCCGAGGAAACCCGCGGGCGGTACGGCAAACAGTACGAGTGTGTGGAATTTGTGAATCGCTGGCTGGCGATGCACGGGCACCGCAACCTAACCGTGACCGGCCACGCGTTGTCGTACTACACGCAGGCCCAGGACAAAGGCTTGGTGGCCTACCGCAACGGCGGCATGGAACCGCCGCGAGTGGGGGACGTCCTTGTTTTCAGTTCGCCAGCCCAGCCTCACGGCCATGTGGCCGTGGTCATCGGGGTCTGGGACAAGGGCCTGAAAGTTGCCCAACAAAACCTGACTCTGGGGCGGTTCGCCGGCTTCAGTGTCGCGCTTCCGTTTCGTGAGCTCGGTTTGAGCTATGATCCGCGGCAGGGTACATACGGCGTCAGTGATATGGGCTGGCTAACTTGTCTGGGTTGGGCGCGGCCCAAGCCGACGGCCCAACTCAAATACCCGTACCGGCCCGCGGAATTGTCTCACATCAGGGATCGCTGATCCCTAATAGTTCGTCCCACCACCACTTGGAGGTTGAGCCTCCAAGTGGTGGTGGGGCCTTTTGTTTTTCAAAATACACTAAAGTTTCTCGAAATTTATTTGTGAAAATAACCCCAACTAGCACTCTCGACCCGAGAGTGCTAGTCCGATGTTGGAACGAGATTCTTTGGGTTATCCAAATTTTGAGCCGATGAAATCGGGATGCCCGTTTGAAAATTCCAGAGCCGACGTCTCTTTTTTACCTTCAAGCAGGATTCGATCCAGTTCTAAATACCCCTCCCCGCATTCAACAATAATTTTTCCATTTTCTTTAATAATAGTTCCGATGTCATAAGTTGTAGGTTGCCTGCCTGGCCGGTAGGCAGGTGTAATCCGTAATTTCCAATTTTCGCTGCCCCTTATGTTCATAAGGGCACCACGCCAAATTGTCCAAGTGCCCGGTTCCGGATTTAGGGCGCGGATTTTATTATAAACCTGGCCGGCGGTTTGAGACCAATCAATATGGCCTTCGATACGGGAAAAGAATTTAGTAAAAGTGGCTTGAGAATGATCCTGCTCAACCGGTTTAGTTTTCCCGTTCACATAATCAGGGATAGTCTCGACCAGTAATTTTGCCCCTAATTCGGCCAGCTCATCATGGATCTGCTTGTAAAAAATTGTAGGTTGCCTGCCTACCGGCCAGGCAGGTTGGTCGTAGGTTGTTTGTCTAATAATTGGGCCGTGGTCCATTTCTTTATCTACGACCATAATCGTGACGCCGGTTGTCGTCTCGCCATTTAAAATCGCGCTTTGAATCGGTGTCGGCCCGCGGTATTTGGGCAATAGCGATGGGTGGATGTTCAAAAAGCCGTGCTTGGGCATGTTCAAGTATCTCTCCGGAATAATTTTGCCGTAAGCGGCAACAACCCCAAGATCCGGTTCCAGGGCTTTGATTTCGTCCAAAAAGTCATAGTTTTTCAAAGTCTCAGGCTGTAAAACTTTTAAACCTAATTTTTCCGCCTCGCGCTTGATCGGCGGCGGAGTTAAAACATGCTCCCGGCCTACGGGCTGATCGGGCACGGTCACTACCGCGGGTAGTGAATAGCCACTATTAAATAGGGCCCGGAGAGTGGGGACGGCAAATTCAGAACTACCAAAAAAAATTATTGTCATGCGACAGCGAAACGAAATAGCCCGTCGCTCACCGCATAAAAATCCTGCTGGATTTTTTGCTCTGCCTCGGCTACCCGCCTCCGGGCGTTCGCTTTGAGCTATTCCGTTTCGCTATTATTTTTTATTATTACCAAGATGCCGAAGTTCTAATTCGCTAGCAAAAAAATATTTTTATAATTAAAATTGAGGGGATATGGACTTTGCCATCGATCTTTCTTGAATAGTCATGCCATTCAAATGGTCGGTTTCGTGCTGGAGGACGCGGGCCAGAAAACCGCGGGCCTTAAATTTAATTTTCTTACCGTTTTCGTCCAAAGCTTTGAACATAATTTTTTTAGAACGCCTGATTTGAAAATACGAGCCGGGAATCGAAAGACAGCCTTCCTCCACTTCATCAATCTCTGGCGAATATTCGGTGATTTCCGGATTGAAATATGCTTCGGGGACTTTGTAGGCATCCGCTGTTTTTTTATCAATTACAAAAATGGACAGATTCTTGCCGACTTGATTGGCGGCCAGACCGACACCCATGTTCGTGACCATCGCTTTTTTCATATTCAAAATCAGCTCGGAATAAACCCCGTTTTTTATATCTTCGGCCGACACGGTTTTGGTCTTTTCGGCCAGCACCTCCGCTGGCACTTTCGTAATTTCCATGCTTAAATATTATAGAAAACACCCCATCTTGTCTACTTAATGGCCATGCGCAGGTTTTTGCCTGTGTAGGTTATAAAAATGCTGAAAGTTGAAGAAAAATTAATAAGGAAGAGGATTTGGCATAAGGTTATAGCCTTAAATGAAAATGCGCGGACGGTGGAGGATGTAGTTAAATTTTCAAAAGGAGATATTGCCGCAGATGAAATTTGTAAAACCATAATCATCATCGGCAAGAAAACCGGTAAGACCGCGGCCGTGCTTTTGAAGGGGTTAGATCGGATTGATTTTAAAACTGCCAAAAATATTTTTGGCGAGGAAATGGCGATTGCCAGTCCAGAAGTGGTCAAAGAGGTCAGCGGCGTAGAACCTGGCGCTGTTTGCCCGTTTCTGCTCACTATTCCGCTCTATATCGACAAAAAAGTTTTAGGATTAAAGAAAATCAACTCCGGCTCCGGCGATCATTTACATGGCCTTGAGTACAATGTCGAAGACATAGAAAAAGTTGTCAGTTACAAAATCATTTCAATCTCCAAAACCTAAAATTTGCGTTGTTTATAAGTCTGTGTTACTATTATTCTAATGTCAGCAAAATTCACAGCAACTGCATATTGGTATAACTTTACAAGCCCCAATCGGGTGTTGTTTCGAGTTTACCAATAATTTTCATACTTATTTAGACTCTCTAACAGCTCCCGATGGCGGGGGCTGTTAATTTTTTGTGGAGTTCTTTGATATCACTAACAACTTCAGGGAGAGGTATAAGATGGCATGTGACAGAGAAGTGAGGCGAGCAGTGTCTGGGCTATCCGGTGCCGATGCGAAAGTCTACGAGCTGATCGAATCTATGGAATCGGCTGGGATCGTAGCAGTGCCGGAATTGTGCGAAGCAGTCAAAGCCTCGACTATTACCTTCGTCGGTTTCTCGTGCACCTTTGGAGACGACGGCGAACGGAGCATTGATATCGGCCGACACGGATTTTTCGAAAGAAAGACAAGATCGCGAACGGAAAATCTCCTTTCCAAGTTGAGAGACTTGGAAAAAGATGTTCGCTTCACTGTCTTTATCGACGACATGGAATTTCGCAGAGTCTGGGGCTGGTCGCGCTCGCAAGAATCGCTCACAGAGGAGTGTGAGTTCCAGATCGAGCTGGCGCGAGAAGAAAGTCAGATTCCCGGTGACTGGGATGTCGAGCTCTGGTCACGTGTCGAATCGCGTATCGAATGCATTCCCAAAGTGTGTCTGAATACCGAACTCTGGCACCAGATCAATTCAGGCGTGGCCTGTGCGCCCATCAACTACGAGATGGTTCTGAAGTGGGCCGCTGAACCCGCCCAGTCGCGAGCGCTTGATGAGATTGCGCGGATGCGACAGACATATCCGCGAAATCGAAACGTCAAACTCTCCGAACTCCGTGCGTCTTCTGTGACGGGCCTTGCCGTGTACAGCCATGCCGGAGAAGTCCTTGAGTTTCTGCATCCCGGCGCAATCTTCATTCATTCGGCGGATCATCGCCGTGATCACATGCTGGGCTATCGGCGCACAAAGCCGTTGCCCATCATCCATCCGTGGAGGTAATGTGCACAGAAGTCTAAACCGGCCGTGTGGAGGTATGCCAGTGTACATGTACCGGTCTCTGAACCGTCCTTGCGGCGGTGTCCCTTTGTTTTGTGGAAAGGGGCTCGGCCCGACGAGGCGCAATTCGCGTCTCGTCGGGCACTCTTAACTTTAAATCAGATAATTGTTATTCTTAAACATATGAAAAAACAGATTGTGGTTATACATGGTGGGGATACATTTGAAAGCAAGGAGCAGTATTTTAAGTTTCTAAATAATTTTGAAATTGATATTGAGCGTTACAAAACCAGCCGAGATGATTGGAAACCATGGCTGCGACAAGTGCTCGGTGATGACTATGAAGTTATCATTCCAATAATGCCTAATAAGACCAATGCTCAATATGATGAATGGAAACTTTGGATGGATAAAATTATGCCATTTCTCAATGACGACGTTATCTTAGTAGGCCATTCAATGGGCGGCTCGTTTTTGGCAAAATATCTATCCGAGAGCAAGTTTCCCAAAAAGATCAAGGCTGTGTTTTTAATCGCGGCAATGTTCGACTACGATGACGATGGCTATTCATTGCAAAGTTTTGCCCTTCCCGAAAATCTAGACTTACAAACAGACAAAATATTCTTGTATCACAGCAAAGACGATACCGTTGTCCCTTACCGAAGTCTAGAAAATTTCAAAGCGAAATTCCCTAACGCCACCGTCAGGACTTTTGAAGATCGCGGCCACTGCAACCAAGAAACTTTCCCCGAATTAGCGGAAGATATTAAAAATTTAAACTAGCCATAGATAACCCTTGAAATAGGCTGAAAATAAAGCCATTGACATTGGGTGTAGTCGCGAGTATGCTTGACATTATTGACAATCAAATATTATAGAAACGCGTTAGACGAGGGACTAGTAGGCAATGGAATCTAAGGTAAAAGCGAGCCCGGGGCAGTGAAAGCCGGGACCTGAAAGATTGTTGAGGGGCAACGGCTCCAAAATACTGAGGCCAGCAGGCCGAATGTACTGAACACGTCCTCGGAGCGGCTTGCGATATTGTCAGAAATGACACAAGCAAGACGGTGGGTCACTCCATCGTGAACATGACAATCAAGTGCTCGATATCCCCATTCGCCAGTTAGCGAAAGGAGTCGAGAAAAAAAGATGGGACCGCGGGACGTCTGAATTTTAAGACTCTCGTTCTTTTTTCGCTTCGGTATTTACCGGAGTTGGAAAAGAACGGGAGTTTTTTCTTTTGGCCTTCGTCAAAAGATGCTGAGACCAGTAGCTCGAATGTATAAACCTCCCGTGAAAGGCAGGCCATGAACATTGAAAGGATGACTATGCGAAAGTTCGGCTGTAGCCTCGGAGGTGCGGGTCCGCACCTCCTCGTTTCGGTCCTCGTAGCTCAATAGAAGAGCGCTCGCCTGTGAAGCGAGTGGTTGCGGGTGCAAGTCCCGTCGAGGACCCAAGTTTAGCTTATTGCCATGAGTTATAAAAAGAAAAAATTTAAGAAGAGCAGACTTAACCAACTTAGATACAAGGCTGGGTTGGTTAAAACTGCGCTTCTGAAGGCGGTTTCGGCTCTTTTCCAAAGGACTAGTGAGATGAGACTGAAACAGACCGTTAAATTGCTGGAATTCTTGCGACAGCAGAGCCGATTTGTTCGGCTTAACAACAAGAAGATCGATGAATGGGTCGATGGCTACGTTGACGATTGCATCCTAAACGGAAGACCGGTTGAGATTCTCACGCAATGGTGCATCTCGAAGGATCTTGAACAGCGCTATCAGGCGCAAGGGCAGAAGTTCAGGGCTACCATTGCCGAAGCGGAATTGTTTCGAAAAGAAATTCCGCGCGTCATCGAAAAGTTTAAAGAAAACGGCGTCGCCGTAAACTGGTGGATTACCCTGAATCGATCGTACTTGGACAGCGGTCGAATCAGCGTTGCCGTTGAGAATGAATACCGGGCCTTGATTGAGGAGTTGATTAGAGAAAACAAGCTTAACGACGTTACGATTTTCAACTGGGAAGACGATGTCCTTGGCAAAAGGCCTGAGCCGGAAGCCCAAGTCATGACAAGAATTGAAGACTTTATCTCTAAAAGTGCTTTCGATCTGGAGTTGGCACGTCATTCAGCTTGGGCGCGAGAGGAGGCAGGTCTTATCCAGACAGATAGTGAACTCGAGAGAGATGTGCGTTTTCAAATCGCTTGCGAGGTCGAAGAGGGCCGGTTTCTAGTAAGCAGTGAATCGCCATTTCCTAACGGGAAGTTTATTCTTGTCCCGTTGGAGGTGCCTGAAAGGTACATCTTTTTCTCGGTCATGGCGCCAGATTTCCAAAAAAGAATCACACCGATCCTGAAATCCTATCCTTGGCGAGTTGGCCCTTAGTTGCGCGGGCGCGATGATCTCGTGCCCGTCTTTATTTTGACATACACAGGTCTTGCCTGTGTATTAGGTGGTGGTGCGTGGATCAACATTAATCAGCCACTGGGCCGGCGCGTAGCGCAGAAATTCCCGGGGCTGAATCTGCGAGTCTATTTTGACTATAATCGAGTAGATGTAAACTCCTTTTTCCTTTCTCAAAAACAAAGGCGATGTTTCGGTGACTTTAATTTTTTCATGGGCTTTAATATGGACCGCGGCAAGTTTGAGTTTTTCAACCGCGGCTCTGGCCGCGGCGGAGACTTTTCTCCAGTCGGGATGGGAGTAAGTTAAAGTGATTAATCGTGAATATGGCGGATACCAGAAAGATTTTCGCGCGGCGAGCTCCTCCTCATACAGCGTTTGGTAATCATGTTTTGCCAGCTTACCAAGCAAATCATTTTGGTGAAATGTCTGGACAACCAGATCTTTGGGGTTGAAATCTGTGATTTTTTCCAACCGATACCAAAGCCGTTCTGCGGTTCTAAAATCCGATCCGACGGACAGGGCATCAAGCTGGGGGACAATAACCGAATCAAAACTAGTGTCATAACCGTAGCTAAATATCTTCTGGGTTGCGATAAGAATCAGGGGTTTACCGGATCTGATTTCCGCCATGATTTCGTCTTCCTCGGTTTGATTCTGGGTGACGTCGGCATCCATTATCAGCACCGGCGCGCGCGGAATCTGGCCGTAAGTCATCATCTTCTGGAGTTCTTCAAAAATTTTCTGGCTTCCGACCGGCCCGGTCGGCTTAATCTGGGCGCTTCGGCAATTTGGGCAGGCGTAGGGGTAGCTTTGCGAATGGCCGCAATGGTGGCAGAGCAGGCTTAAATTCACGCCTTGATGGACCCGCATCGGAAAATCGCAGTCAGGGCATTTTACGGAGTAGCCGCATCTTTGGCAGAGCAAAATTCCGCTATAGCCCCGCCTCGAAGCAAGAATCAAAATCTGACCGCCTTCAGCTAGTGTCTGGCGGGCGACGTCTTTGGCTTCCGGGGATAGGGTTCCAAAATAACTGCGCTTGAATTCGGCGGCCAAATCCACAACGGTGGTTCTAGCCGGCCATCCGGTTTTGTTATCAGCGACGTCTATTTGCCCGCGCTTGGCCGAATCAAAAGCCGTAACCCCTAAAATCGGAGAGATGGCGGTCAGTTTTGCGCCATAGCTAGAAGCGATCATTTCGGCCAGTTCCGGCGTCCAGTATTTCGGACTCATGTCCGATTTATAAAATTCGTGCAGGGGATCAATAATGCCGACGTGTCTTAAATCGGCGAAAGGCAAGAAGAGAGATTGTCTTGTGCCGATAATTATCTTCAAACGGCTCATCGAGACTTCGTTCCAAATTTTGTAGAAATCTTTATTTTTCGTGCTTGAGGTCAGAACACCCGGGCCATAAGATTTAAGAGAATTTTCAAAAAATGGCAGATATGAAGCATCCGGGACGATAACGACAGCCTGTCCGCTTTTTAAGCCGTCTAAAATTTTTTGAATATGATCAGCCGAATTCTTGGCCCGCGAAATTATCCATCGGGCTTTGATATTATCAGGTTCGACCATGAAAGAGCCGACGGCTGTCACCGGATATCTGGCTTTTAAAAGAAAAGGCGGCAGGATACTTTTCAGGCAAAGGCCTAACGGCGCGGAATATGTGTTGGCAAGCCAGAGAGCGATTTTGAACTGCCAATTCGCGATAAGAGAAATGTCGCTTAAACTGCGGGCCGTCTTTTTAATTTGAAAAGAAGATTTTTTGACGATGATTTTCTGTTCGTCCAGACTGCTTGAATCCACAACCGCCGCGTTTACGGCGCGATTATTCAGTAAGACCTCAACTATCGCGCCTTTGGGCAGGGGATAGTCGTGATAATACGTCAGGATTTGTGGGGTATTGGGCGGTAACGCCGTAAGCGGGATGACCTCTAATACATACATAGACCAAGAATACAGAGACGGGGGCCAAGAGACAAGGCTTGAATTGGTTTGGGATATTATATAAAATCAGTTCATCGAGCGCCCTAAAGCCGCTCGTGCCAAACACCGTGCTGTTGGCCGGTCAACATGACCAGAGGGCCAGGTGCGGGATACCCCAGCTTAGAGAGAGACCACTGTCCCTCTTGAATCCGACGACGCCTTGGCAAGGCTGGCCACGAAAAGATACAAGCTGGGGGACCCGGCCCGCTCTCGAGAGCGGGCCGATATAATTTATGATATACTGGCCGTCAGATGGACAAAAATAATATAAAAGTCCGCGTGGCGCCTTCTCCGACGGGGGCTTTTCATGTCGGCAACGCCCAATCGGCGTTGTACAATTGGTTGTTTGCCCGCAAGAACGGCGGTGAATTTTATTTGCGAATCGAAGATACGGACGTTGAGCGTTCGACTAAGGAGTCTGAACGCGGGATTATGGAGGCACTGGCCTGGTTAGACTTGAATCCGGATCCGCTCAAGGCAGAATTAAGGCTCGGAATTAGGGACGGCATTATTCATCAGAGTCAACGCAAGAGCAGGTATCATGGGGAATTAGAGCGATTAATCTCATCCGGTAAGGCATTTTGGTGCAACCACACCAAAGAAGAGCTTGAAGCGGAAAAAAAACGCCAGGAATCCCAGAAGGAACCACCCAGGCATCTTTGCAATCACAAACACCGCCACCACAAAACAGTTTTTCCCGCGACAAGTCCGGAAAATAAAGATTGGATTATTCGGCTCAATGTCGAACACGAGTCCGACAGAAAAATTATTTTTAACGACGTCATTCGTGGGCCGATTGAATTCGAAGCCCGGCTTTTGGGCGACATCTCGATTGCCAGATCTCTTGATTCTCCGCTATATAACTTTGCCGTCGTGGTTGACGATTCAGACATGGAAATAAGCTATGTCATTCGAGGCGAAGACCATATTTCAAATACACCCAAACAGATATTAATATATGAAGCTTTAGAATTGTCGATTCCCATGTTTGCCCATTTGCCGCTGATTCTCGGCCCGGATAAGTCTAAGCTTTCGAAGCGCCACGGCGGCACATCAACCGCCGATTATCAAAAAGATTACCTGCCGGCGGCATTATTGAATTTTCTGGGCGGGCTTTCTTATACTTTCAGCAAGGAGATTATTTCAAAAGAAGAAATGGTTCAGGAGTTTGATTTAGCTAAGGTTCATAAATCCGGCGCGGTCTTTGATATTAAAAAGTTGAACTGGCTTAATTCGCAATATGTAAAGATGCTCACTCCCGATGAGTTAAGAACGGCAACTGGAATTTCTCAAATTCCTGATGCCGCCGTACCGCTAATTACAGAACGGCTTGAAAAATTATCGGAGGCGGGGGAGTATGGCTACCTTTGGGAAGAACCGGAATATGACGTAAGTTTACTGCTATGGAAAACGTCTTCATTTGAGAGTGTTAAAAAAGCTTTAGATGAAGTCAAAGTCATTGTTGCTGGATATGATTTTAAAAATGGCAAAGAAAAATTTAGAAAGGCGCTAGATAGTTTAGGAGAGAAGACGGGGGATAGAGGGTTGGTATATTGGCCGTTGCGTGTTGCCCTTTCGGGCAAACAAAAATCCCCCGACCCGGTAGATATTGCATTTGTTATCGGAAAAGAAAAAACACTTGAGAGAATAGATACCGCATTGAAAAAATAAAAAAGGCGGCCGATGTTCTGGCCGCCGAGTGGGTACTTCGTTGCGTAGAGACCAGCCAAGGCCCCAATGAGACAGATCAACAGGCCGATCGCAATCACGATGGCCCACAGATCGTCCCAGCCCCGCATGATCAGACCGGCCGCGACGCCGGCCACGGCGAGACAATACCCGACGCCTATGACCCACATGAAAACCGGCATCACTGAAAAAAGCTCTGTCAACGGCTCTAGCATCTCACCTCCCGTACATTCATTATAGCATAATATGGATATAATGTCAAATAACAGATTTAGGTTAATTTTAGTAATTCTTGTGGCAATTTTGCTTATTTTCCCATCTGGCCATTTCTCTTCTGCCGCCACAGACCAAGAGAGAATAGCCGAGCTCCAACGCCAGATTCGCGAGCTTGAAGAACAAGCCGAGCAATACCGCGACGCCATCGGCGAACAGCAGGAACAGGCCAAAACTCTTCAGGGCAGGATAAACAGCTTGAGAAGCCAGATCAGCCAGATTCAGGTTCAAATTCAGCTCACCGGCAAAAATATAGATAAGACTTCCATTCAGATCGGCGATTTGCAGTCGGACATTTTAAATACCGAAGAAAAAATCGAATACCAGAAAAGAACAATCTCTGACATTATCGTTTATTTAAACCGACAGGATGACGAAAATCTCCTGGAGACTTTTATCAAGAACCAGAACTTGTCTGATTTTTTGAGGCAGGAGCAATATGCCCGCTCGATGAATTCGAATCTTTTGGGGTTAGTTAATGACCTGAAGGAATCAAGGGATCGTCTGCAAGCGAATAAAAACAACTTTGAAGAAAAGAAACAGGATCTGATTCAGCTTCGCGAACAGCAGACTGTCCAGAGGCAGTCTTTAGATGGCGTTAAAAGCAGTACCGATCTACTTCTTAAACAGACAAAGAACCAGGAAGCCGCCTACCAGAAGCTTTTGGCGGAAACTGAAGCTAAACGGGCCCTTTTCTTTTCTGAACTGCTGGAACTGGAGACCCAGATTATTCAGGGCGGCCTTTATATCGTGCGCGTTAAGGCCAATCCTCTGCCCAAGCGGGGGACAAAGCTCTTTCAGTGGCCATCCGTTTCTCGCCGAGTAACGCAGGGTTATGGCTGTACTAAATATGCCCGCTGCGGCAACAAAAGAGGAGCTTACGGCGGCGCGCCGCACAATGGTATTGATATTGCTTCGGGCATGAGCACCCCAATTAAAGCTATTGCCGATGGGGTAATTGTCGCCAACGGAAAAAACGACGGCTGGGGGAATTGGGTCGCGATTCAGCATCCCGGGGCATACAACCTAGTCAGTGTCTACGGCCACATGAGCGCGCTGTCGTTTTTAAGAGTCGGCACTAATGTTTCGGTGGGCCAGGTAATCGGCTATGAGGGTAGTACCGGAAATTCCAGCGGTTCACACTTACACCTTTCGATCTATAAAGAATTCTTTACATTCGTAAACGAGGCCAGGAAGGGCCAGCTGTACTTCAACTATTTTGACGGTTCAATCAATCCACTGGACTTTTTGTAAAATTTTGGTATCGTATGTAAGCGGAGGTTCTTCTGATGCCCTTTGAGATACCAGAGATGGTCGTGGTTGTCATCGTAGCGATGCTGGTCGTCAAGCTCCACTCTGAATTCACAGCGACAGCGCCGGAAGATCCTCTTGACGGAAACCCAAGTAACGAGCCGGCCATCCCTGATTACTGGCGTCCGCTGGAACAGCGGACGGAGGCAGAGCGTAACCAAAAAATCAGAGATGCCTTTAGGCTCGAGCTTCTGAATGGCGACTTACCTGACGCTGTCCATATCTGGAACCTCGCGTCGCGACGGCAGTTCTCTGTGGTTCAGGTTATGCGGCAGTCGGATCCTCGCCTCGACCGTATCGCGAATACAGTAAAGGCAATCATCCTAGTTGCCTGCGAGGGTAGCCGCACCAGGCGCGATACCTACGAATACTACCAGATGAGTGAATGGTAATTTTTGAGAGTTTCAGCTCCGTCTCGCCGGGCCCCGGATCGGGGCCTCTTTATTTTTTGAACTAAAGCGTTTCTTCGTCCTGGCCTGACCTCCGGTAGGCGGGCTGGCAGGGGAAGAGGGAAGGGTGGTATTGGGGTATTTAAAAATTTAATCCGCTGATTGATCGCGCGGCATACAGTGAGCGGCAGGGAAGGATCGGCCAACTATTTATTCTGAATTAAAATTTAAGATAAATCAGAAATAGTATTTTTAATAAATTGTAATTATGGAGGTTTGTTCCGAGAGCCATGGCCTAATGTCGCATAATCTACATTGTGCGACGTACTATTACTCTTGCCCAGTAGTCCCCTCATATTTTTAAAGGGTTTTTGTTTTTTTAATTTTTAATTAAAATCCTTCTCTGCTTCTCGCCTACCGCCGGCCTCGCTGTTATTTAATTGAGCATTCGCCTTTTAAATCGCCCCCTGTCGTTTCGCTGTCAGCTATAGTCTATTGGCTACCAGCCCCCATAAATGTTACTTTATAGAAATGGCGAGAATCGTATTTGATATAGAAACCGTGGGCGTGGAGTTCGAGTCTCTTGACCCGACTTCCCAAGAATTTTTGTTAGCTAACGCTAAGGACGATTTTGAACGCCAGATGATTAAAGAAGAATTAGGATTTTCTCCTCTCACCGGTCGGATCGTCACGATCGCCATTTTAAATCCCGATACCAACAAGGGGGCTGTGTATTATCAAAAACAAAATAATGAAGCCGAAGAGGAGATTGATAATAACCTGCTGGTTCCCTGCGTCGACGAAAAAGAGATATTAAAAAAATTCTGGGGCTTGGCTTCCCATTACGATTTGTTCATTACCTTTAACGGCCACTCCTTCGACTGTCCTTTTCTAATGATCCGATCAGCCATTCATAAATTAAAACCAAGCGTCAATCTGATACATTATCGTTTTGGCGACAAGCCCCACTTGGACATTTATGACAAGCTTACCAATTATGGCGCTGTGCGCTGGAAACGAAGCTTGCATCTATGGTGCCAGGCCTTCGGCATTGAGAGCCCGAAAGACAAAGGAATTACCGGCCATGACGTCGCACAATATTTTAAAGACAAACGTTGCCGCGAAATCGCCATGTATTGTTTCGGCGACATAAAGTCCACGGCCAAACTTTACGAGTACTGGGAGAAATACATTAAGTAACTCGCTCGGTCATCACTATTTTCCAATCAGCGCCTTCCGCTACTAGGCCATGCCATTCATTCGTCAATAATGCCGAACAAATAGGCCACCTGGCTTCGGCTTCGACAAGCTCAGCCTCAGTTTCCTATTTGTTACCTGCCTGCCGGCAGGCAGGCCTGCATATTATCCTCATTCATGGCATGAGCAGAGTGAGCGTCAGTCGAATGATTGGAAAATAATGATGGCCTCGCTTGTTTTTTGGATTAAAAAACTGGCCGTGAGACCAGTCCCCGATTGGCCCTCTCTGACCGTCGGGGACTGGTCAGATGGATCGTGTTACGAGAAGAAGAAGGTAGAACTGTCCTGGCCAATCTTGTTGAGGATGAGGGGCGCGATGTCGCGTTTGATTTCGAGCCCGTCGAGAAAATCAAGCCAGTGATCCCAATCCCTGGTGCTGGGATGATGGGTCCCCCTCAGGATCATTTTCAGCACCTTCACTATCCCTTCGTTGACCCGAGACTCGATGTCCGCTTCCCTGTTCCGGTCAGCCGTGTAGGCCTTTTCGCCGCTGAATCTTTCCTGGAGGTCACGCAGCTCCTCCTCGAGAGCCGTGACTTCCAGTTCCGCCTCGGCGGCGCGGATCTGCCATCGGTGCAATTCACCTCGCGCTGAATCCAGCCTGATCGTGAGATCGGTGACCTTGTCATGGAGCCGCTGATTCCTTTCCCGGGTTGTTTCCCGTTCCTTCTGGTATTCCTTCAGTGTAAACCTTGCCTTTGCCATTGTCAGCGCCCTCCAATATGCGCCCTATAATTATATATAAATATCTGATTAAGTCAAGCCAAACAGGCCTCGAGACAGTAAGCCCTATCGAAGCTTTGATGTGGTCTCTTTGAAAATGACGAGCGAGACATTATAACTTTCCGAACATTTTATCGACGCCGTATTCTCGCCCGAGATCGAGGAAAATATGCCGGTAACAAATAGGAAACTGAGGCTGAGCTTGTCGAAGCCGAAGCCAGGTGGCCTATTTGTTCGGCATCATTGACGAGATCGAGGTTGCGAGCACAGGCGGAGAGAAGCGTGAGGAAAGTTATAAGGTTGAGCGACTAGCTTTGGCCCGCTCATTTTCGGTGAGGAATTTTTTACGGAGGCGGACGGATTGAGGGGTGATTTCAAGATATTCATCATCACCCATTATTTCCAGGCCGCGTTCAAGAGTGACGATAAGAGGCGGAGCGAGGAGAATATTTTCGTCATTTCCGGCAGAACGCATGTTGGTGAGTTTTTTGCCTTTGATGGGATTTACGGTCATATCATCGCCTTTCGAGACGTCGCCGATCACCATGCCGGCATAGACTTCGGTATTTGCGCCGACATACAGCGTGCCGCGCTGCTGCAAGTTGTCCAAAGCGTAGGCCAAGGCCTTGCCTGTTTCGCCGGAGACCATTGAGCCGACACTGCGTTTTTTAATTTCTCCGGTATAGGGCCTGAAACCGATGAAGCGGCTGGAGAGAATCCCCTCGCCTTTGGTGTCAATGATGAATTCATTTCGAAAACCCAAAAGACCGCGAGTCGGAATCTCGAACGTCATTCGAACCTGGTTATGCTTATTTTCCATATGCATCATCGTCCCGCCGCGCTTGTTTAATTTTTGGATAACAACGCCCGAGCTTTCTTCAGGTACGTCAATGATCGCCTCTTCGAATGGCTCGCTTCGCTCGCCATGATTTTCCTTGAAAATCACATGGGGTTGGGAAACTTGAAGTTCATAGCCCTCGCGGCGCATATTTTCGAGCAGGATTGAAATGTGCAATTCGCCGCGGCCGTAGACTTTGCCGACTATCGCTGTGCTGTTGCTGGTTTCATTTTCAGAATCGAAGTCAACTTTGAGGCCGATATTAACTTCAAGCTCGCGTTCAAGCCGCTCACGGATCTGTCGGCCGGTTACGTATTTGCCTTCGCGGCCGGCAAACGGCGAATCATTAACTAAAAAATTGAGCGATATGGTCGGCTCATCAACTTTAATTGCCGGCAGGGGTTCAGTATTGGGTGAATCGCAGATCGTTTCACCGATATAAATGTCAGAAATTCCCGCCAGGAGAGCGATATCCCCCGCTTGGGCTTCAGTAACTTCTTCACGGGTCATGCCTTTAAATAGAAATAACTTTGTAATTTTAGCTTGGCGGATTTCGCCATTGGATTTTTTGACAAAAACATTGGCGCCTACCTTTAAGGTGCCGTCATAAATTCGGCCCAGGCCCAAACGGCCCAAAAAATTATCATAAGCCAAATTAAAAGGCTGAAAACGCAAAGGCGCGGCTGAATCGGCTTTGGCCGCCGGCACGTACTTTAGGATCGTATCCAAAATCGGCGTTAAATCCGAGTATTCGTCAGTTAGATTTAATTTCGCCTTTCCTTCCCGGCCGATTGCGTAAACAATCGGAAAGTCGAGCTGGTCGTGAGTGGCGCCGAGATCAATAAAAAGTTCTAAGAGTTTTTCGTGGGTGGCTTCGACGTCAGCGGCCGGCTTGTCGATTTTATTGATTACCACGATCGGCTTTAAGCCCAGCTCGAGAGCTTTTTTGAGAACGAATTTCGTCTGGGGCATGGGCCCTTCTTGGGAATCCACAATGAGCAGTACGGAATCAATTGATCGCAGAACTCGTTCCACCTCGGAACCAAAGTCCGCGTGGCCGGGCGTGTCCACGATATTAATCTTGGTCGGAACTCGCCCTGATTCTGCTGAAGGATAAACCAGGGACGCATTTTTGGAATAAATCGTGATTTGCCGTTCTTGTTCTATGGCATTCGTGTCCATGGTAAAATCAGCCGGCACGGTGCCGGTTTGTTTCATTAACATATCGGTTAATGTCGTTTTCCCATGATCGACATGGGCGATAATGGCAATGTTTCTAATTTCCATCGGCTAAAAAATTGCGAGTACGAACAGTCTGTCCGACACTGAATGCGCCGCTACTCCGACCGGAGGGGTCACTAGCGTAAGGCCACGACCACGCACATTCAGATTGGGACGCCTGTCCGCACTCGCCCGAAGATTATACCATTATTGACAGTTGCCGGCAAGAGAATAGCCGGCCGCTTCGGCCATGGCCGCCGACTCAAACCAAAGCTTATTGGTTTCTTTAATCCGCTGAGCGCCTGAACACCAGCTAAAGTGATAGAGTTTTGATTTTGAAGCCCTAGAGGCTACGACTCGCCGATCTTTCGGAACCGTGGTTTGAAGAGGCCGGGTTGCGCTGGTTTCTCCCAAGTTGATCTTTGGACTCTCGCGGGCATCAGGATATTGGGATTGTTGGGGCGAGTTTTGAGCGGCAATTCGCCCGATGTTATACCCTATCCCGAGACCTAAAACCATGCAAAGACTGACAAAAATCTTATGTTGATGGAGCTTGCAGAAGTTTTGTATTTTTGGTATCATAATTCAAAGATAGAGATGGGAGTATGGCTTCCCGCCCCATCTGGGGTGACAATATTTTTATAGTATCAGATTTTCAGAAATACATAACGCCGTTGGCTTGACCGAAGGTCAGGCAGAACGATCCGCAAGTTATATATGGCACATACAAAAGCAATAGGAACAACTAAAAACGGGCGAGACTCAAGAGCCAAATACCGCGGGGTCAAGCTTTCAGGCGGTCAAATCGCTAAAGCCGGAAGTATTATTATCCGCCAGAGCGGCACAAAATTTATTCCCGGCGCCGGTGTCCGTCTCGGTTCCGATTACACGATCTACGCGACCATTCCCGGTCACGTTCAATTTACGACCAAACGACGCGTAGGCTTTAATGGTGTACGCCGAGTCGCTAAAATCGTCAGCGTGGTGGGACAGCTTTGATTGAGATTTTGATTTGGGTGGTAAGGTTGGGGGCAAGATTTACCGTAATGTCATGGTCCCCCATCTGTTTTAGATGTTCACCTTTTTCGCTCAAACCAATCATGTCTGGCTCAATTTGGACGCCTGACTTTTTGGTTAGTTCTTCGGCGATTTCTTGCTTAGTAACTGAAGAAAATAAAGTTCCAGCCGGACTGGCTTTTTTCTGAAACTCAATCGCCGTATCCTTTAAGACTTCGGCGGCCTTTTGCATTCTTTCCGCGTTTTTAGCATCCATAACCTCTCTTTTCTTTTGGAGCATTTCAACTTCTTTCATTGCTCCATCCGTCGCTATCTTTGCGAGTTTTTTGGGGAATAAGAAATTACGGGCATACCCGTCCGACACGTTTTTGATATCCCCTATTTGGCCGAAGCCTTTAATATTTTGAAGCAGTATAACTTTCATAATCGCAGCTAACTAATAACTACAATATTAGTTAGCGCAGCAGGTCTAATGCTTTTTGAAGTTGCGGATCTTTGGCCTGATCGCCAAAGATAAGCTCTTTCTTTTGCTCTTCGGTCAGCTCGACTTTTATGTCAGGTTCAATTCCTTTTTCTGAGATATTTATTCCGGCCGGCGTAAACCAGCGCGCGACCGTGACTTTAAGCGAAGCGCCTCTGTCAAATTCGACTAATTCCTGAACCGAACCTTTGCCAAAAGTTTTCTCGCCGAGCAGTCTGACCTTGCGGTTGTCATGGACTGCGCCGGCTAGAATCTCGGAAGCCGAGGCCGAACCGCCGTTGACCAGAAAAATAGTGGGGTACTTTTTCAGGGCCGCATCACCGTCTGTCCGGAAATCATTTTTACTTCCATTGCCGAAAACTTCGCTGACCACGAGCTGATCCTTGTCTATAAAGTATCCGGCCAGATTAATCGCGGAGTCAAGTAACCCTCCGGGGTTATTGCGCAGATCAATAATCAAGGCTTTGGCATCGGATTTAAGGATTTCCCGCGCGGCTTTTTCAAAGGCGCTATCGACGTTCTGATTGAATTGATAAATCTGGACATGGGCCACTTTAGTATTTTCAGAATCAAGCATTTTCCAAACTACTGTCGGAATCTTGATGGTGGCTCGGGTGATAGTAATGTCTCTTGGTTCGCTGCCGTTTGATGAAATTGTGACGGTAACCTTAGTGCCGACCTTTCCTCTAATTTGGGAAACTGCCTCTTCCGATGACATTCCGGCCGTCGACACGCCGTTGATCTTGGTAATTTTGTCGCCGGCGATTATCCCCGCTCGGGCCGCCGGCGTATCCGGCAGAGGCGCGATTACGGTTAGGACATTGTTTTTAACGCCGATTTCCATGCCCACGCCCCCGAATGATCCCGCGATTTCTTCCTGGAATTTTTTGCTTGTTTCGGGTTCTAGAAAAACAGTGTACGGATCGCCTAACGCTCCCACCATGCCCTGAATGGCCCCATAGATCATTCCTTGGGCGTCAAGTTTAGACTTGTCGACATACTTGGCCGAAAGGTCGTTCCAAACTTTCCAAAAGAGGGAGAAATCCACGTTCTGGACTTTACCGGCGTCCTGATTTACGAGTTTCTGAATCGTCGGAGCTGGGGCGAATTTTTTGCCGTAGGCAAAACCGCCGGCGAAGGCCAGAATCAGACAAATGGCGATAACAACTGGGATTGAAATTCTTCTAGTCATGGGCAAGATTACGAGGCGACCCGATCCCGTATTTCAAAAAGTATTTAATGCCGTCAAAAAGATGCCAGCGTGCCGCGCGATTAAAGATAAATTCCAGAGGGCCGAATCTCCCCCTGGAAGAGCGGCCGTGGTAGTGATAGACCTTGGCCTCCGGAAAATATACTACTTTATAACCATTTTCCCAAAATCTGCGGGCCCAGTCAACATCGCTGAAGTAGTGGAAAAGATTTTCATCCATCAGGCCCACGTCTCGAATCGCGGCTTTTGTGGTCATAAAAACAGCCCCGGAAATCCAGTCTACAGACCGCGGTTTTGAGAGATCCAAATCTCTCATCAAAAAACGATTGACAACATTTCCGGCCCGAGGAATGAAAGGCATGCGGCGGCAAATAATCGTCCACGGAGAATAAAATCTAAAGCAGGAATCCTGCCGGGAGCCGTTAAAATTCAACAGTTTTGGCCCGACGAGTCCGACATCACGGCTATTTTCCAGATAGCTGACTAGTGTCTTGAAGAAATTTGGCTGAAAAACGACATCGTGATTTGAATAAAGTATGTATTCGCCCGAAGCTTCCTCAATGCCGCGGTTTACGGCGCGGGTGTAGCCTTCGTTTTCAGTCAGCGGAATCAGTTTAATCTTCAGGCGCTTGAATTCATCTTCAGCGACAAATTGCGTCTCAAGGGAAGACTGATTATCCACGACGATAATTTCAGCGTTGAGGTCTTTAGGCAATGATTTCGAAAGAGATGACAAGCAAAGTCTTAACATTTCCGGCGCGCGATAACTAAGAATTATGATTGAAAGCATATTAATTTAAACTCTCGCTGAATAGCCGCTTGATTTCGGAGAGATCACCGCTTTTCGGCAGAAGGACATAAAGTCCGTTTTCTTTGCTCTCAATGAGCAGATTGTCTGTCGAAATAACCGTCCGCTTCATGGCGTCTAACGAACTCCGACCGGCCATGTCAAGATATTGCCCGATATTCCAGACGCCAATATCGGTTTTAATATTATTTCTGACCATATTTAAAACAGAGAAACTTTTTACCGGATCGCCGACAAAATTCAACTGAAGAAGCTTGTCTTTAATGGCCATAATAATCTGCTGCTGTCTTCGGGAACGATCAAAATCCGATGAAGAATATCTCGAGCGAGCGTAATAAAGCGCGGACTGGCCGTCAAGGTGATTCTTGCCGGCCGGAAGCGAGAATTTATAACCCCATTGCTGATTTTCAGTAAACGGCGCGGCGAGAGTCAGGTCAATGCCCCCCAAAGCGTCGATGATTTCTTTAAACGACGCAAAATCAAAAACCACGACCTGATCGATGTAAACGCCCGTAATCTGCGAGATTTTTTCTTTTATAAAATTAAGGCTATTTGAAGAGTGGCTGATGCCGTATTCGTAAACCGCGTTGAGTTTATCATTCTTCCCATTGTCGACTTCGACGTATAGGTCTCGGGGCAATGATACCAGCGAAGTCTCGCCTGTTCTCTTGTCATAACTGACAATCTGTATCGAGTCCGTCAGCAGAGGGCCGCCGTTGGCGGCGTTCACGTCATCTTCGCCTCTGATGCCGAGAATCAAGACATCAAGCCGATCTGATTCTTTTTTGGGCATTATGTAATCAGAATCCGGCGCGGGCGTGGCTGTGGTTTTGGGCCCGAAGATGTTCGCGATTGATATCTGGCGGCTCATTCCTCCGATGTAAAAAAGAGTCGCCGCCAGCAGGATGCCGATGATTATCAGCCCACCTTTTTTTCTTTTCGGGCTTGACGGAATATTTTCTTCCGCCAATGTCGGAATTTGATTGTCTTCCATCATTTAAAAAATTTGTGAATTTCGCCGGCAGATATCCGAGCTTTTGGCAGGATATGTTTTCTCTTTCTGATCATCCGCGGGATTCCGGCGCATAATTCCGGAAAAGCGGCAAAAACTCCGGGCTGAAACAATATCGTATACCCAAGCACCATAAACTCCCGCCAAAGGATGTAAGGCAAATCCTTCAGGACGTTAATTATAAAGTCATTTTTGACGATTGTCCATCGGATATTACGCCACTCCAACTGCCTCTTTCGGATTGGGATTCCCCGCCGTTTTGGCACTCTTCTTAGGTAACCCAGATTCGGGGCAGAAGGATATTTCGAGCGGTTTATGTCCTTGGTCGTCTGGCGGTCGTGCCAAGCGATGACGTTCGGGCAGAATATTTCTTTCCAGCCGGCGAGTTTGATGCGCCAGGCCACATCTAAATCCTCGGCGTACCAGAAAAGGTCGTGGTCAGCGATTTCGCTTCCATCTCCGACTGGAATCCTTATGCTTTCAAGTGAAGAGCGTCTAAAGACGGGAACTGCCCCTTCAACGCCAAAAATTTCTTGTAGTCGGTTGTATTGTCCCCGATCATTCTCGCCGTGGCCGATATTCGTAACTCGGCGCGACCTTTCAATTTTGAAGCCACAAGTGTCGATGAGCGTAGGGCTTAGAACATAGGACTTAGAATTCAGATCTGAAACATTATACTGATAGATTTTGGCCTGCAGAGCTCCGACCTGCGGATCGAGCTCCATTTCTTTTACCGCGTTTACGACAAAATTTTTATCAAGAATGACGTCTACCGACAAAAAAATCACATATTCTCCGGAAGAATGTTTAAGCAGTTCTTCCTGTCCGCCCCACATGCCCAGATTTTTTTTGCTTTCTATAAACTTAAAGCTGGAGAAGGCAGAAACTCGCGAAGCGGTAAGATTCTGGATTAACCGGATTGTCGCGTCCGTTGAACCGTTGTCAAGGATGTTCAACTCCATTAATTCGGGCGGATAGGCCTGATTGAATACTGAATCCAGGCAAGACTCGATGTAACGCTCGCCGTTAAGAACCGCGATATTGATTGAGGTTTTAGGCATGTGAGAGCTCTGGATTGGCAATAATCGCAAGAGTTACGGCTGTAAGCAATAATGTTCTTTCGTCGAAAATTGCGACATCGGTCATTAAATACGCCAGAATCCACGGGACCGAAAAAAGCAGTCCGCCGAAAAAAGCCAGAAAGTAAGGCTCCTTCTGTCTCACAAAAACTCGATGGACGGTTCTTAATATTAGAAGTATAAAAATGATAAATAAAGCAAAACCGATCAGGCCAATCTCGGCCGCGACATGAAGATAAATATTATGAGCCGAAGAGCCGGCTTTGGCGAGGCGTATATCCTGGTTTAAGACAACCGGATAGTTGCCAATCCCCACTCCCAAGATCGGCTGGTTTTTGATTGAAGACAGTGTTTTTCGCCAAATCTCCAAGCGCTGGGCATTGGAAGTTTCTCCAAAATCAACAATTGACTTAAATCGTTTCTGAAAAAGATAATTATCGCCTTTCGAGACCAAAAATTGGGGTGAAGAAAATATCGGATAAGCCACCAGAAAAAGCACGAAGAACATCGACAAAAAAATCGACAAGTATCGGACGATGTTGTCTTTGGAGCCTTTGGGGACAAATCCTCGCAGGAAAAAGGTCCAGATTCCGATTACTGCCGCGCCGGCGGCCCAGATTCCCCTCGTGCCGCTCAAAATCATCATTAAAAGCAGGAGCGGAATGAATATCACCGCTAGTTTGCCTCTGGTATTAAGCATCTCTTTTAATTTATCTGAACGCTTCATGGGGTTAATCAGCGTCCAGGACATAAACGCCGGCAAGGCCAGCAGAAGGAAGATCGGGAAAGAATGTGAGTCCGGGAAAAGCGAAAACACGCGCAATGAAAGCTGATCTCCGAAATACGCAAACCAGGTATTGCCGAGATTGACGGCGATGTAAGACCACGTCGTTCCGAAAGCCCGCAGTTGAACCCCTTCGCCCCAAAGGCGCATGAATTGGTAGATATCGATAAAATAGGTCGAAACCACTTGTACGACTCCGATGCCGATCACGATAATCGCCGGGATAGTGATATTTCTTATCAGACGCTTGATAAAATCCAGCGGTTGGGGCGGATAGATTATCGGTAAAACGATCAAGCCGGCATTGACGAAATAGATTATGCGTTTCAGCGCGGCTGTTTGATCTGCCGCTTTCAGGATGGAAAAAGCCGAAGCCGCGAGCAGTAAAATCATTACTGACAACCAGGAGTGTTCACGGAAAAAAATTACCGGCTTCTTGATCAGAATGATTAAACCGCTTCCGATGTAGTGCCAGACGTTCTTCTCTAGGCACCATTTTATAAAAATGAGCAGAACTAGTAAGCGCCACTGGTTGAAATTATCAAAATTTGACGTAAGCGGGATGGCGATAAAAATCGGGATGGATCTGACAAAAAAAATAAGGCTTTCCCTGATCGGCCAGAGCGCGAAAAATATAGCCAGGAGAGCTGTTTCGTATAATACCAATGAACGCGGTAAGATTCCGCCTAAAACCAGGCCGACGAATAAGACGTGAAAAATAAAAAGAGGATTGAGAAGTTTTTTAGCCATTGATAATCAAGTTTACGGCCTCCATGAATCTGTCCGCGTGCCGCCGCCAAGTAAAATTTGCCACGATGACCGGACGGGCTGATAGTATTTTCTCACGCTTCGTTTTATTTGTCAGGCTGTCCCGCAGAACGTCCGCGATTTTAACCGCCGAATAGGGCGCTGAAACAAAGAAAGCGTTGTCGCCGAAAATTTCATGCCCCAGAGCGTTATCGGCAATTATGGGCATGCTTCCTTGGGCCAGAGCTTCCAGCGGCGGCAGACCAAAAGCCTCGCGCGAAGAAACGTAAACGGTTGCCAAAGCGTGCGAAAAAAGATTTGTAAGTTCGGTGTCTTTAACCCAAAGATAATGCCTTATCCGCTCTTCTTTAAATTTACGATTGATTTCGTCTTTTATTTTTTCAATTTGCGGCGGCTTATATTTATCGGGCCCGATGATAATCATTCGGAGCCTCGGAAATTCAGGCCCAATAATTTCAAAAGCTCTCATGGTTTCAGCCAGATGACGGCGCGGGAAGGATTGGCCCGCAAACAGGATATAATCCCCATTTTTGTTTATCTCCGGTTTGCAGTAAGGTCCGACGGCGAGATGGTCAACCAAAATTCGCTCCGGCTTAATCCCAAAAAGCCTGACCAGCTCTCTTTTTGAGGCCTTGGAAATCGCAAGGATGCGAGCCGCAAACCATACCCCCCAGGTCGTGAAGACCCAATAGGCCAGCCGGTGATGGAAGCGCTGATTCGGCGATCTCATCTCATGATAAACGTCATCGGTCAAAAGCAAAAGAGACTTTCCTGAAAAAATAATCGGCAGCATATAGTTTGGAAAATACATCACATCCAGCCCTGCCCGCCAAAGGCGCATCGGCAAAAAAACGTAATAATAGAGGACGAATGATTTGTGCCAGAACGGCTGGCTGATAATTTCTTTCCGGAAGATCGGATCTTTCAAGTATTCAAAGTCCGGAATCTTTTCTTTAAAATAAAGATGGAATTCGTACTCATTTCTAAGCTCCGGCCGCGAAGTGATATTTTCAAGAAGGTTGGTTAAAATCCGGCCGATACCCCACATCTCGCCTTCAATCTGCTCGCACTCAATGCCGATCTTTTTTCTGTTTGTAATCAGTCCCATCCGGCCGTTATAAAAATCCATCACGCCGGATTTGATGTTTGACGATTCAACCGGATTTTTTCCAAGCCCTAATTTAATTTGCTGTTTGCAGAGAATATATAAACTCCAGAGCCAGACTAAAAATCTGACCAACCCCGAGCCTCTTTTGTGATTGAAGTGGAGAGAGTTTCTAAAGTGGTAACGCAAAATCAAAGGTGAGCCGACTTTTTTCGCGCTTTGAGAAACCGAATGCTGGATTATGGGCTGGAGCGCGAATTCGACTTTTACTCCGGCTTCGCGGGCTTTAATCGCAAAGTCAGCATCTTCAAAATAAATCAGGTATTCTTCGTCAAATCCGCCCGTTTTTTCAAAAGCCGACCTTGAAATTGCCAGCGCGCCGCCGATCGGGTAACAGACCTCAAAATCATCCGCCCGCAAGGGTTCATAAACATGCTCAAGGTTCGTCTTCAGCCAATCCAAGCGGCCGGCATAAGCCGTGCGGCCGCCTTCATTCAGCGGCAATCCGACAATTCCTGATCTTAAGCTCAAGGCCTTTTTGAGTTTTTCAATAAAATCCTGACTGACCAGGGTATCGGGATTGATTATAAAAGCCCATTCGGCTCCGTTGCCGAAAACATAGTTTAAGGCCGCGTTATTGCCGGCGCCATAACCAAGATTGGCGCCGTTCCTGATCAGTTTTATGCCTTCCCGCACGGCGTACTTTTCGAGCAGATTGACATCGGTTGAGCCGTTATCGGCGATCACGATCGAGAAATCCTTATCGGTCTGGATTTTTAGGGATTCTAAAAGCCGGATTGCGTTTTCGGCCACGTTAAAATTAAGGATGACTAGAGCCAGAGAGCCTGATTTCACTTGAGAAATCTAGCAAAAAAGAGCTTATTTTTCAAGGTTTTTCCCATTCTGTGATTTTGCCGGCTTCACGCTCAATTCCTTCCGCCCGTCTCATTTTTTTAAGGACACGGTTAGGGGCAACCGGGTAATGTTTAATTTTATCCAGTTCGCGGTTAATGCCCCACAGATTTTCAGATTCCACGGGCCAGGTTTTTTCGAAGACATTGAGATTTAAAGGCCGCGAGTAGGATCGCATCGTCTTAACCCCGTCATCCGTAAAGTATTCGTGAAAATACGACATTGCCAATTCGCGCAGGCTTTTATATACCGGTTCCCGATATCTTAAAACCGCGTGGTTTGTCTTTGATAAAGCTCCCCAGTATCCGTTCAGTCTGAAAGGCGCAACGACATGGTCAATGTCGTTGCGGGCCGATTCAAGGTGCATTAAAAGCGGCTTGTGGCCGCGCAGAGAGAGTATGAACGCGCCCAGAATCGCGCCCTCGATGCAATGGGCGCTGTTCTTGCGAATTACCATCAATGGAGATTTGACCGTGTCTTGTCCGTCTTTTTCAAAATTGATAGGAATTTTGTTTAAAAAATCCTGAATTTTCGCCGGCGTGTTCAGCTTTCTGATCAGTTTTATTTCTCTTTGATTAAATTTGTCCATTTACTCGATTCGCATACCTGAAAAATGCGGTTGCAATTTAATTATGGCCGATGATTGACATGATTGAAGCTTTAAAATTCTCCGGACTAAACTGGAGAGCGTGAGTTTTGATGGTTTCGGGATTAAATTTAGAGTAACTTTCATCGAATCGTCGGACGGCATCGGCGAGAGCCTCCGGGATGGGGTCGTCAAAAAATATGCCGGTTTGGCCGTCAATTATCGTTTCGGTCGCGCCGCCTATCTTTAAGGCAATAACCGGTTTGCCGTGAGACATCGCCTCAATGGCCGTAAGCCCAAAATCCTCTTCCTGCGGCATTATAAACGCCCGGCAATTTGAATAATATGAAGCCAGCTCCTCATCCGGCACGAAACCCAAAAATTCTATATTTTTAAATCCCTTAGCTGATCGTTTTAGCCTTCTACCATCAGGCCCAGATCCGATAATCACCAGCGGATACCCCAGCCTTGAAAATGACTCAATCGCGATATCAATATTCTTATATTTATACAGTCTAGAGACAATAAGATAATAACCATGATGATAATAATCACGGTGATTCAACCCCCGGCGAACCGCATAAAAATCCTGCTGGATTTTTTGCTCTTTCTCGGCTACCCGCCTCCGAACGTTCGCCTTGGGGTTGGAATCATCGTGATCAAGATCAAGATTATAATTAAGCTTTGAATTTGGCGGGTAAATGACGACTGAATCGCGGCGATAGTATTTCTTTATTCTTTCCTGGACTGTTTTTGATATGGCGATATATTGATCAACTCTTGCCGCCGCGGTTCTATCCCAAAGCCGAAACAGATGTTTGATAAACAGCCGCGGCCAATTGAAATCACTCTGATTTTCGGAACTGCGTGAAATATTGTGATCCCATAATCTTCTTGTCGGACTATAGCAATAGCAAATATGGCGGGTCGAGGGTTTAAGGACTAAGCCTTTTGGAAAAATGATTGACGAGGATAGGACTTTGTCGAACCCCGATAAATCCAAAGCCTCAATTGCGGACGGCATCAAGAAGCCCAGGAGGGCGTACACCTTGGTGATTGCGGGCACTTTCTGAAGAAAACTCGGCCGGATATCGGCATTCGGCAGATATTGATTAACGAATTTTTTATCGTAAAAGAGGGTATAAATCGGCGAGTCGGGAAAAATCTTATGAAGTTCAATCAAGACCCTCTCTGCCCCGGTCATTGTTTTTAGCCAATCATGCGCAAGCGCCAGTTTCATATCAACGTTTAGCCATTACGTTCTTTTTATAGACATCCAAATTTTCAAGGACAATGCCTGTTCCTCGGGCCACGCAGAAAAGTGGATCGTCGGCGATGCGGGCCGGCACGCCCGTGATTTTGGTTATTAAAGTATCAATATGCTTGAGCAGGGCTCCGCCGCCGGAAATCACAATCCCCTTGTCCATAATATCCGAACACAGTTCCGGCGGCGTAACTTCGAGAACGGTTTTAATTATCTGGATTATTTCGCGGAGCTGATCAGACAAGGCTTCGGTAATCTCATTTGAGGCGACCTCGATAGTTTTTGGATAACCGGTGGTCAAGTCGCGGCCCTTGATATTGATCTTCTCTTCGGTTGAGAGTTTAATAGCGCAGCCAATGTTGATTTTTATGAGTTCAGCCGTGCGTTCTCCAATGGCCAGACCATGCTTTTTCTTGATATATTCAACGATGGCCTGATCAAGTTTATTGCCGCCGATCCGCACAGATTGCGAACTGACGATTCCGCCCAAAGAAATAACAGCCAATTCGGTGGTCCCGCCGCCGATATTTAAAATCATGTTGCCGGAGGGACTGTTAATCGGTATCTTTGCGCCGATCGCAGCCAAGACCGGTTCTTTAACCAGATAAACGGCCTTCGCGCCGGCTCTCAAGCCCGCTTCCATGACGGCCCGTCTTTCGGTTGAAGTTATCCCCGCCGGGACGGAGATTAAAATTTCCGGTTTCAGAAAGCTCATCAAACCGCCGGCTTTTTTGATAAAATACCGGAGCATTGCGCCGGTAACGCGATAATCGGCAATGGCACCATCCGTAAGCGGCCTTGAAACGGCGATGCTTTCCGGCGCGCGGCCGATCATCTCTTTGGCCTCGCTGCCAACGGCCAGAATTTTATTATCTATCAGTGAAATTGCGACCACCGACGGTTCGTTAATGACGATGCCTTTTTGGGGCAAGAAGACAACCGTATTGGTGGTGCCGAGATCTATTCCGATATTTCTCATGGTTGAGATTGGAGCCTGTTTAAAATATTTTACCGGTCTCCGGAATATAGATTCTACAAGGATTACTCGGTTTTTAAAACTGGAACGGAAATGATAATCGTGTTATAATATTCAGACCATGACCCGTATCACCCGAAGAATACTTTTTTATTGCGCCTTTATCGTATTTCTTGCCGCAAGCTATGTTGCCGTTCTCTACGCTCAGGGCTATAAATACAGTTTTTCTGAAAATAAATTCGTCCACACCGGCGCGATCTATGTCAAAGCCAATACCACAGCTCAGGTTTTATTGGACGGAAAACAGGTTGAATCCACGTCGCTGATCACGAATTCCGCCAGCGTTGACGGTTTATTGCCCGCGGCTCATATCTTAAGCGTCCAAAAAGAAAACCATTCCTTGTGGCAGAAAAAAGTGACAGTCAGAGCCGGGTTTGTCGAAGAGTACTCTCGAATACTAATATTGCCTCAAGCTGGTCCGGATGAAGAAAATTTAAAAAAAGAAATCACAGATTTGCTGTATCCGGCCGTGGCTTCAGCGTCTCCGTCCCCGGCCGTCACCAAAACTCCCGTTCCCAAGAAAACAGCCTCTCCTTCCCCAAGCCCGACCCCGGATCTTTCCAAGCCTTTTTACATTGACGGCGGCTCTCTTTACGTAAGAACTCGGGATGGGGCAATTCACACCAAGATCGCCGGTGATGTGGTTTCCGCATTTTTATCTCCAGACGGTCAAAAGCTGGCCTGGTTCAGTAATCCGCCGCCGGGCGGGCAAATCTGGGTTTATTGGTTTTCAGATACGAACTACCAGCCCCTCCACATCGCGGGTGATATCGCCCTCATTGCTCGTTTTGGAAATAAAATCAAAACCGCCCAGTGGTTTAAGGACAGTGATCATATCGCCTTAGATGCCGGTGGGCTTAAGATTACAGAGATAGACACCCGGCCGAATGTCAACATTATTAACTTTTGAATTCCGCCTCGACAGAGACTAACGTTTAGACCACTGGCCTGCTTTACGGGCCTTTTTCAATCCGTATTTGCGCCGCTCTTTAGCGCGAGGATCACGGGATAAAAATCCTGATTTCTTGAGTTTCTTGCGGAAATTAGAGTCAAACAGCTCCAGAGCTCTGGATAAACCATGCTGGGTCGCTCCGGCTTGTCCGGAAATTCCCCCGCCGCTTACTTTGACGGTAGCCTTGAAGCGGTTAAGGGATTTAAGCTTTTTCAGCGGCGATTCGATGAGATGCTGGAGCCTGACGTCTTTGAAGTAATCCAGATAATTTTTGCCGTTTATCGTCAGAATCGCCAGCTCGGAAGATTCAGCTTGCTGTGAATCGGAGGCTTTTTTTGTAAACAAGCGGACTCGAGCGATTGATTCTTTTCTGCGCCCAACGGATTCATAATATTTTTCCGGGCCGGCAATGTTTTCCGCTTCAACTTCCGGAGATGATTCGTCCACGCTCAAAACTTCCGGCTTAATCGGCGCTTTGGTTACTTTTTTGGCTTTAGAAGGTTTTTTAACGGTCATGATAGATCAAACTTCAAATTTTTAATAATTTTGTCCCGCATTTTATTTGTCGGCAGCATTCTGTAGACAACCCGTCTGAAAATTTTCTGGGGATTCTTTTTCCATTCTTCGCCCAGATTTCTTTCTCTGATGCCGCCGTGGTAACCGGAGTAATGAAAGTAGGTTTTTTTATCAAGCTTATTGCCGGTAAATTTTGCCTGATCTAAATTCTTGATGAGGACCTCAACGTTCGGCTGTTTTTCGGGGGAAAAAGACGCTAGATGTTTGCCGCGTAAAACCGTCGCGACTTTAGTAGCGATTCTTCCCAGCGATTGGTTTTTAGCGTCTATTTCGTAGATGTCCATGTTATTTTGATTCTAAGGGCGCTTGCGGCATTGGGACTCGTTCAACAAGTTCTATTACTGCCATTTCCGCGCCATCGCTTCGGCGCTGGCCGAGCCTGGTGATTCGGGTATAACCGCCTTTTCGGCCGGAAGCGGCTTTGGAAATTTCATCTACCAATTTCTTGGCGGCTTTCTCGCCGATTTGCGACAGAAGTTCACGGCGCGAATTCAAAGTGCCCCTCCTCGCAAGCGTAACCAGCTGATCCAGAGTAGAAGCTAGAGTTTTAGCTTTGGCGGCGGTGGTCTTTATTCGGCCATGATCTATCAAGGCCGTTGATAACGACTTTTTTAATGCTGTTCTAACCTTTCTGGTTCGTCCGAATTTTCGCTGGTTTCCTCTTTTCATCTGGATAATTAACTGGCTTTAGATTTTCTCTTTGCTTTCGGTTCTTTTTTGGATTCTTCCGAAACTGGTATCTCGCCGACAACCTTAAAATGCTCGATTAATATTCCGGCCACGCGCTTCATTGCCTCTTCGGGCTGGATGGAACCGTCTGTCTCCACCTCCATCGTTACTTTATTGAAATCAATTCGCTGACCGACACGGACATTTTCAACCTTGAAATTGACCAGAGTTACCGGCGAAAATATGGCGTCAACCGCGATTACTCCGATGGCCAGCTTTTCTTTTTGCCTTTGCTCAACCGGCACGTAACCTACACCTTTTTCGATATCCAATTCAATCGAGAGTTCGGTTTTCTTGTCGGTAATGGTCGCAATGTGCAGACTGGGATTGATAATCTCGACGTCAGCGGTAGTCTTGATATCGCCGGCCGTTACTTCTCTTTCGCCTTTCGCGTCCAGAGTCAGCTTTACCGGCCCGTCGCTGTGGAGTTTAAATTTAATCTTCTTAATGTTCAGTATGATTTCGATAACATCCTCCAGGATGCCGGAAATATGCGAAAACTCATGATCCACCCCTTTGATTTTGACCGAAGTTACGGCCGCTCCCTCCAGCGAAGACAGAAGCACGCGGCGCAAAGGATTGGCAATTGTCGGTCCATAGCCCGGCATCAGGGGCCCGATTTCAAAAGTCGCTCGGTTGCCTTCCTTGGCGATAACTTTTATTTGTTCCGGTATCTGTATCATTTACTTATCACTTACAACTAACCCCTTATAACGTAGTAATTGTTATAAGTTATTAGTAATAAGTTATTAGTTTAACGACTATAATATTCAATTATTACCCTCAAGTCGCCGGGGTTAATTCCGCTTTCATCCGGGGAAACCATGCCTTTAACAGTCGCGACCCCAGCGTCTTTGTCCAAAGAAATCCAGCTTGGCGGATCATGCTTTTGTATCCACTGCGGAACAAGATTCATAAAATAATTGCTTTTTTTGCTTCCTTCGCGAACACTGATGACATCACCAATCTTTACGGCACATGAGGGAATTGAAACTTTCTTATTATTCACCAGAATGTGGCCGTGATTGACCAGCTGGCGAGCCTGATCACGCGATTGAGCCAGTCCCATCCGATAGACGACATTATCGAGGCGATGTTCGAGGGCGTTGACAATAGTCGAATACGGGTCTTTTTTGGATTGGACAGAGGCTTTAATGTAGCTTTTAAACTGCTTCTCCAGAAGACGGTAGGTGTTTCTGATCTTCTGCTTGGTCTTAAGCTGGGAGCCGAATTCAGAGAGCTTGCGGCTGGGTTTCTGGCCGTTGATGCCCGGCGGATAGGGTTTCTTGGTGATCGCGGTCTTGCCCATTTGAGAACGCAAACCCTTGATGCCGATTCTCTCGCCGATTCGCCTCTCTATTTTTTCTTTTGGTCCTGTATAACGTGCCATTTATGCAAAAATATTAATGCGTAATTTTTAATTCCTAAACTCTACGCGGTTTAGGACGCCGACAGCCGTTGTGGGCGATCGGGGTCTTGTCCATAATTGAAAGAATGTTTAATCCGGTTCCAGCTAAACCTCTGATCGCTGATTCTCGGCCCGGGCCGACGCCCTTGATCACGATCTTAATGTTTGCAAGATTGTATTTCTTCGTCTTTTCAAAACAATCCCTAGCCACCATGTTTGCGGCGTAGGGCGTGGATTTTTTACTACCCTTGAATCCGAGCAACCCGGCCGATGACCAGGCGATGACTTCGCCTTTGGAGTCACCTATTGAAATAAGGGTATTGTTGTACGAAACATTAACCGTAGCGACACCGTTTATAACCTGTTTTTTTGCCGAGCTTTTTTTGACCGGAACCGAAACCGGCGCTTCTGAAGGCTCGGTGATATTTTCAACAGATTGTTCGGCTAATTTGCTCTTTCCCATATTTGTTTATGTTTTTTCCGCTGAAGCTTTCCTGCCCGAACCCATTGTTTTTCGGAGATTGCCTCTCAATGTTCTGGAATTAGTCTTTGTCCGGCCATGAACCGGCAGGCGGCGGGCGTGTCTGTTTCCGCGCCAACTTCCAATTTCTTTTAATCTTTTGATGTTTTCGCTGATTTCTTTTCTTAAATCCCCCTCTACGACATAGTTTTTCTCTAAAATTTTCTGAATTTTATTCAATTCATCAGCCGTCAAATCTTTGGCCAGTTTATTTAAATCTATCCCCGCTGACCTTAATATGACGACGCTGTTGGAGTGGCCGACGCCAAAAAGATACGGCAGGGCGTATTCGATTTTCTTGTTGTCTGGAATGTTGATACCTAGAATTCGCGGCACGGTAATAATTTAAAATTTATCCTAGCCCTGTCTTTGCTTGTGTTTCGGGTTTTTACAGATGCAATAGAGCCGTCCTTTTCGACGGACAAGTTTGCAATTCTTACACATTGGTTTTACGCTTGCTTGTACTTTCATTTGCGCAAAGTCGCTTAATATCTATACACGATCCTTCCTCTTAAGCCGTCAGGCGATAATTCCACGGCCACGCGATCTCCGATCATAACTTTAATGTAATGGAGGCGCATTTTACCGGCCAAATATGCCAGGACCTCTTGGCCATCCTTGAGCTGAACTTTAAACTGGGTGTTGGGCAAAGCCTCGATGACTTGGCCATCCACTTTATTTTTCGTCTGTGTGATCACTATATCTGAAAAAACAAATCCACTCGACTAGTGGTTTTCGGATACGTTCCGCGCCACTTAGTAATCGTGGGAAATTTTCAGCATTATAATCTTATCAAATTCGCCAAGTTTCGTCAATAACTCAAGTCCAGCCTTACTTTGTCAGAATCTTTGGGCACAGATCTGACCCAAAACGGCGAAAGGGAAACCTTGGCTTCAGCAATACCGGAAACTCCGCTTAGATAAGCCTTTATCTGGCTATCTTTCTTGCCCAATAAGTTCGAGATGATCTGGCCTGAATCAAGTTTGGCGTAGCTTTTTCCGGTAACATGGGCCGTAAAGGTCAGGCCCTTTTTGAGATCGTCCCACTTGATATTTTCGTAACTGAATGACAGTTTTTCCGGTAAAACAGTTTGGCTTCCGCCTCCGATTTTTTTAACGACCAGTTCTTCCAAATCAGACTGCTTGAAACCCACGGTTCTTATGGAGCCGGACAAGCTGGCCTTAAATGTCGCGGTACCGGCCGCTGGCGATTCTGAATTAAATTCGCCGATGCTTATTTGATTGTCATTTATCACCTGAAGACCGTTAATCTGGGCCTTAAGCTCATCCTGCACCGTTGCCGTAATCTTGGCCGTCAACGATTGTTTTGCCGAGGCCAGATCAGCGTTAGTGGCGACAGACGCCTTGCCGCCAGTGCCGCTGTGCATCGAAGCGGAAGACTTGCCGTATATTTTTTTATACTTTTCCGCATCCCCTCTCTCCTTAAACGCCGGAATTGTAAAGTTCCCGGCCGGGACGTTGTAATCGGAACCGGATTTAGCCGCGATGACTTGGACTTCAATTTTCCCCGGCCCGGACTTGGCCGCGGGCACGACAACAGATGTTAGAGTGTGGAAAATGTGTCCATCCGCCGATTCAAATCTGGTGGTGGCCACCAAGGGCTGGGCTGAAGACGTTTCATTGTAAATTGAAATGGCGCCGCGGGCTTTCTGGGCGACATCTACGCTTCCGGTCGCCGGAAATTCCTCGGTAGCTGTCTTTTGAATATTAAAAATCTGCCCCGGGATTGATGACTTTGACCCGTCAACGGCCGCGACGGTATCTGAAGCGAAAACATCAATCTTCGTATCTAGCGTCTGGCCGACTGGCTTTATGACTACCTCGGCTTTGCCGGCGGTAATGAAGACGACGGAACCCATAACAATCAACCCGGCGACAATGAATGTCGCCCAGCCCAGACGGCCGTTTGGTTTCAGTGATTTTTTTGGCGTGTATTTCGTAAATTTTTTTATTTCAACCTCCTCGGCCTTTTCGCGGCCGCCTGAAACCTTTAGACTTTGAAAATTTTCCCTGTCGGCCACGTAAATATCATCCAAACGCTGGGCGCTGACGGCCACCGGAACTTCGGTATTATCTTCACGATCCTGCTTATTGTCGGCCAAGGCTTCTTGGACCTTCAGGCCGCTTGTCGAGATCATGCTGTCGTCCAAAGCTGGCTCGGCATAAAAATCCTCAATCTGGTTAACGATATTAATCGAATTGGTGCTTTTTGGAGATGTTTTGCGCGGAGCAGTCGACCGAGCCAAAAGAACATCAAACTTATACCGTCTAGCCATTTCATTTATCTCCGGATTAGAACACAAAAAGGACACTGTTTTGCTCAAATTCTTGGCTTCACTCTGAAGAGCCGTAAAATGATCTTCTTTTTGAAAAGCTTTGGAGCGTTTCGGTAAAACAAAAATCACCTCTTCGGCCGGCGCGGCCTTAAAAAGGTCCAGGATTTCCTGAAAAGAATCGTCCTTGAGAACATTAATAATCTTCGTCGAAGACATTAACACTAATATATCAAACAATTGCCAGCTGGTACAGTCCGTGCTATATATTGCGGGGAGGTCAGCGTGGAAATAAAGGTGATCCGTTTCTGGCTGGTCCAGATGCCCGGCGGCGAATACCTTCTTCGACGGAGGTATCAGCGCCTTCAGAAACAAAGGTCAACGAGACCAAGGCCAAGCCGATACGGCGACGTAGTCGCGACGATCTCGTGCGGCATTATCGGTTCGGCTGTGGCTTTTTCAGTTGACCATGACGTGCAGATAATCAACGATGGTGAGGAGCTCAACCGAGCGGCCAGGGCGGCCCGACGGCTCCTCCAGAAACGGTTTAAGGGGTCAACGCTCGTTCCTGCCTAGATTCTCACTAGGCCCCTTGTCTCCGGCGCGCAGAGCTTCCAATAGCTCGAGCGCGCCTCTTGTTTTCATAAGCCGATCTCGGAGTTCTTTCGCGCCCGGCCAGCTGGATATATAAATCTTTACGAATCTCTTCATGACATTGAAATTTTTATCAGTTCCCCAAAGTTCCAAAAAATTATTGATATGTTTTATCAGCAATTC
>Ga0154959_114_pt1 | contig 58924 bp, 59 predicted proteins | sample RifCSPhighO2_01_FD_105927 | JGI IMG/M metagenome (GOLD analysis project Ga0154959, IMG submission 105927) | Candidatus Yanofskybacteria bacterium RIFCSPHIGHO2_01_FULL_48_25b
AAAGTTCCCCGATCGGGGAACTTTGTTAATTTAAACAAGAAGCGTATAATTGAAATATGAAAAAGGTCGGAACGGTTACCCACTACTACGGGAAAATCGGGGTCGCGATCATTGGCCTCGAGGGTTCCCTGAAAGTCGGTGACCAAATAAAATTTGAAGGCCACGGCGCGGATTTCAGCCAGCCGGTGGAGTCAATGCAGATTGACCACGCCCAGGTTGAAAAGGCTAAATCCGGCGATGTCGTGGGTTTGAAAGCGGCTCAGGCCGTCAGCGAAGGCACGGCCGTTTTCGTGGAGTAGTTTCCGCCGATTTGCCAGTCTCGTAACAGAGGCCCCGTTTTGCGGGGCCTCTGTTAGCTCTATTTCTTATCACCCTGGCCATGAAAACGTTTATGGACCTCGCGGAGCTGTTGATCGGTAACGTGGGTATAAATCTGCGTCGTCGTGACCGAGGAATGGCCGAGCAGAGCCTGAACAGAACGGATATCAGCCCCGTTTCGCAAAAGATTGGTCGCGAAAGAATGGCGCAAGGAATGCGGGCTGACATGTTTTCCAACGATTCCGGCCATCTTGGCGTATTTCTCCACGGCCCGCTGAACTGATCGCGGCGTCAGCCGCAGATCTGATGATTTGCCGAAGCCCCTTTTAGGGACACGGATAAAAAGAGCCCCGTCAGCATCTGTCCGGCGGTCCAGATATTTTTTCAAATGTTCGCGGGCTTCTTCGGACAAAAAAACCAGCCGAATTTTCCGGCCTTTCCCCAAAACCGACAGCTCCCCTCTTTTCAGGTCAATATCATCCCTGTTCACCGAACACAATTCAGAAACGCGCATCCCGGTTGAGAACAGCATCCTCAAGAGCGCCCGGTCGCGCAAAGCCGTCAGGCTGTTGCCTTCAGGAGCGTCAAGAAGCCGTTCAAGTTCACGGCCGTCCAGAAACGTTATATGCCTGTCTTCGGCCCTGCCCAGATCAATTTTTTCGGCAGAAACGCTTTTAACCCCCCTTTTTGCCAAGTATTTTAAAAAGCCGCGAAGAGCGATGATATGGTAGTTCTGGGTTACCTTGCGCAGGTTCCCGGTCCTGGGGCTATTCAGGCGATTTAAATAGAGGCGATATTGGCGGATGAGCTCCTCGCCAATATCCTCGGGCTTTGAGATTTTTGAAAATTGCAAAAACCTGTCCAAATAACGGCTGTAGTTTTCGAGCGTCTTTGGCGAGCGATTCTTCTCGATTTCTAAGTGCTCCAGATATTGGTTTTTAAGTATTTTCAGATCAGCCATTTTATAAGTATACCCAGATTATGCGACGTAAAACCGCGTATTGCAACTGTCGTCTGGTTGTGATATTATTTCATTAGTTTTCATACTAGATACTTAATACTAGACACAAGATACTTCCAATGCTCACTTCTCAACAAAAATCAAAAGTTATTGAACCCGTGCGCATCCACGACAAAGACACCGGTTCAGCAGAAGCCCAGATCGCTTTATTCACCAAAGAAATCGAGGCCCTCTCCAAACATTTAAAGAAACATCAGAAGGACAACAGCTCCCGTCTCGGTCTCTTAAAAATGGTCGCCAAACGTAAACGTCTCGTGGACTTTTTAAAACGCGACAATCCGAAACGCCACGCCTCTCTGGTTAAAAAACTCGGTCTTTAAGCATGCCCCAAAAATTTAAAAAGTCGGCCGATAATCTTCCCTCCGAACTTACGAGACATCAAAAAGTCGGCGTTTTTGTTGATGCTCAAAACATGTACCACTCCGCCAAGAACCTCTACAAGAGCAGGGTGAATTTTGGCGAGGTCTTGAAAATTGCCGTTGGCGGCCGCCAGCTGATTCGGGCTTTTGTTTATGCCATTAGGACCGAAACCGGCGAGGAAAAAGAATTTTTGGAAGCGTTAAAAAATTTCGGCTATGAGCTCAAAGTCAAAGACCTGCAAATTTTTCCGGGCGGCATGAAAAAGGGCGACTGGGATGTGGGCATGGCCATTGATGCCGTGATCTTGGCCGATAAAATTGACGTCGCGGTTCTTGTCGAGGGCGACGGCGACTTTATCCCCTTAGTTGACTACCTTAAAACAAATCGCGGCGTAAAAGTCGAAGTCATTTCTTTCAAACGCAGCACTTCCGCTAAATTAATCGAAGCGGCCAATAATTATACCGACCTCGAAGAAATCAAAGACCGGGTGCTGTTTAAGTAGCCTCGGCCAATCGGTTGGCCTCGCTAACTTGTCAGTCAGTTGTATTTTTATAAAAACTGAGTTAAGATAGGCCCAGTTAACCCGACGTTACAGTCGGGTCCCGACCGAAGCGTCGGGATTAACAACCAACAGAAAGCGGCTGAATAACCAATTATGAATGGGGCTAAAATTGGCCATACTTTTCAATCCTGAGCTCGCCAGTAGTGAGCTCGTCGAATCTGTCGAAGGATTGAGGCGTGCGGCCAGAATAGGTTCTCACTCTTTCGTTGGCAGTTTCTCATGTCAGAAGTAAAACAATTTACGACTGAATTCGGGGGCAGGACCCTGACTATTGAAGTCGGCCGCCTGGGCGGCCAGGCTAATGGCGTATGCCTGGTAACTTATGGCGAGACTAGTGTTTTGGTTAACGCCACCATGTCGGCGCAGGAAAAAGCGGTGGATTACATGCCACTCCAGGTTGAATATGAAGAGAAATATTACGCCGCTGGCAAAATTAAAGGCTCAAAATGGATAAAGCGGGAGACCCGGCCCTCGGATGAAGCCGTCCTCTCCGGCCGCTTGATTGACCGCACCCTCCGGCCGCGTTTTGACAGCCGGATCAGAAATGAAATTCAGGTCGTAGCCACCGTTCTTTCTTTTGACGGCGTAAACGACCCGGATATACCGGCTATGATCGGCGCTTCAGCGGCGCTGGTAATCTCGGATATCCCCTGGAACGGCCCCATCGCCGGAATCCGCGTCGGAAAAGTCGACGGAAAACTTACTTTCAACCCAACGTATACCGAACGCGTTTCGAGCGATTTTGACATTGTCGTCGCCGGCACAGCTGAAAAAATAAACATGATTGAAGCCGGCGCGAATATCGTTCCCGAAAAAGACATCGTCGAGGCAATTACCGCCGGTTTTGCGGAGTTAAAAAATATCATTGATTTCCAGCTAAAAATCGGCAAGGAAATCGGCAAGGAAAAGAAGCGGCTGAACGTGTTCGATCACGACGAGGCTCTGGTTGTTTTGGTCAAGGAATTTGCTGATCCAAAATTGGAAAAGGCCCTTTACGCGCCGGGAAAAAACAAAACCGAATTTTACGAGGGCATAAGCCAGATTAAGAATGAGGCGATGGAGTACCTTAAAGCTCAATTCACCGAACATCCGGAGCTTGGCAAGAAACTGCTGGAAGCCTCGATGATTTTTGAAGAAGAGATAGATCACATTGTCCACCGGAACATCATCAATGAGGAGAAGCGACCAGATGGCCGGAAGCTTGATCAGCTGAGGGATCTCTCGGCCGACGTGAGAGTCCTCCCCCACACTCACGGTTCTGGTCTTTTCAACCGCGGCACGACCCAGGCTCTTTCGATATTGACTTTGGCCGCGCCGGGCATGGAACAGTGGCTGGAGACAATGGAAATAAACCTGACCAAGAAGCGCTTCATGCACCATTATTCTTTCCCGCCCTACAGCGTCGGGGAAGTTAAGCGTCTGGGAGCTGTGAGCCGGCGTGACATCGGCCACGGTTATTTGGCTGAGCGGTCTTTGGAACCGATCATCCCGGATAAAGACAAGTTCCCCTACACAATTCGGCTGGTTTCGGAAATTTTATCTTCAAACGGTTCGTCTTCCATGGCTTCGGTCTGCGGCTCAAGTCTGGCGTTAATGGACGGTGGCGTGCCTATCAAAGCTCCGGCAGCCGGTATCGCAATGGGGATTATGATTGATGGAAAAAGCCAAAAATATAAAATCCTGACCGACATTCAGGGCCCGGAAGACCATCATGGTGATATGGATCTAAAGGTCGCCGGCACCAAAGAAGGGATCACCGGAATGCAGATGGATGTCAAAGTCGAAGGCATCACGCCGGAAATCGTTGAGGGGGCCCTGGCCCAAGCCCAAAAAGCGCGGCTGGAAATATTAAACGTTCTTACCAAGGCCATCCCCGTTTCCCGGCCGGAATTATCGCCTCATGCGCCGCGAGTCCAAACCCTTAAGATAAACCCGTCCAAAATTGGAGCGCTTATCGGTCCAGGTGGTAAAAATATCAATGCCATCATCGAACAGACGGGAGCGGAAATTAACATTGAAGATGACGGCTCGGTTTTCGTAACCTCGCTCACGCCGGAGGGAATGGACAAGGCCATCAAGCTTATCAAAGAGATTACTTATGAGCCCAATCCGGGCGATGAATTCGAGGGGACCGTCGTCAAGATTATGGACTTCGGCGCTTTTGTCGAAATCATGCCCGGCCGCGATGGTCTGGTTCATGTCTCTGAAATGAAAGATGAGCACGTGCGCCATCCAAGCGATGTAGTCAAAACCGGCCAGAAGGTTAGAGTCTGGGTAAAAAATATTGATGATGCCGGCCGACTCAACCTAACGATGAAGCCCAGGAAAAATTAATTCGGTCTCTAATTTACAATACCCCGCCGCAAGCTTGCGGCGGGGTATTGTAATATTGTTGATTAATAATTTTCCGGCTGTGCTAAACTTTACTTATGGATGATACTTCTAAACCGAACCCGAATCCGGCCAGTACGGATTCAAGCATTGACGATCTCGTCAAAGAATTAAGCCGAAGCGTTCCGTCCCAACCGGTCCCGCCTCCACCTCTGTCTGCGTCCGTGCCGCCAAGACCGCCATTGCCCAAGCCGCCGGTTTCGGCGAATCCGCCCGTACCGCCTTCTCCGAGCCGGCCCCTGCCGCCAAAGCCTTCAACGCCGGCCCCGGCTCCGGCCCCGCTCAAAGAATACCAGTCATCTATCCGCACCATGAACGATGACTTGGCCAAAATTAAATCGGGCCAGGCGCCGCTGGGAGTTAATATTCCAAGAACGATAACTCCCAGTCCGACAGCGCCTCCCAAACCGGCAGTCCCGATTCCCCCACCGGTACCCGAGCTAAACAAACTATCACCGAACGTCAATTTATCCCCAGCCGCTAAGTCCGCACCGCTTGCCCCAAGCTCTATTCCGCGCCCGACGCCTCCGCCCAACGTCGCCGGCTCACAGCCAAGCGCTATTATCCCGCCAGCCGTAAAATCTCCGGTTATGGCTCCGGCGGCGGGCGCCTCCTCCCCGCGAAGCCATATGCCGGCGTTAATCGGGATTCTGGTCCTGGTGTTAATAGCCGCAGGATTGCTTTGGTATTTCTTGATGCGCGGCGAGGCCGAGCCTGTAGTTACGCAAACACCCGCAATCACCGCCACTTCGACACCAACCGCAACTCCCCTGCCGCTGGGATTAAAAGGCATATTCCCCGATAAAGGCGGCCGAGTTATTTTACCCGCTTCTGGAAATTTGGAGTCCGTGTTTACGGCGGGCTTCAACGGTCTTCCTAATCCCTCAGCCCAGAGGTTCGCTCAGATTGAAGTGCTGGGCGGTTCAAAGTCCTTGGATATGTGGGAATTACTGGCAGGCACCAATGCTAAGGACCTCGTCGGATTTAAGACAAGCCTGCCTGGATCTAAAGAGGACTCGCTTATACTGGCTTATGGCCAGAACGAAAACTTCGATTCAAAGAGCCAACTGTCAAACGTTCCCGGAGTTTCCAAGAGACTTGTTCTGATATCAGAATGGTCTGGCGATAATCAGATTTTAATGGCCCAAGAAGCTAAAATGCCGGAGTGGTTTGGTGTTTTGTTCGGATTTGATAAGACCAAGAACAAAAGCCTGTTTTCGGAGACAATTTATAAAGGAATAAAAGTAAGATTCAAGAACTTCCCCTATCCGGACCACTCCATTGATTATGCCGTCATTTCTTTTGATGGTAAGGATTACATAACCTTCTCAAGTTCTCGCCAATCTATGTTTTCCGCGATTGATGCCTTCATGGTGTCAGGCAAGTGACAATGATGGTGTCACTTGCCTGTGGATAGGTGACATCCGACAGCCAAAAATTAAATCGAGGTGACACCTCAATGTCACCTCGATTTTCTTTATTTTAAGCCATTCTCCCGCCATAAAAAATCCATGGTGACATGGTGACATTTATCCACAAAAAATTGCTTGACACCAATGTCACCATGGGTATAAAATTGATTATGTAAGTGGGCAGAATAGTACCTTGTAAACAGCTGACGGTTTCATAATCGTCATGGACTGTCGGCAAAAGTCAGTCCCCAAAGCGCGGTGTCACACCCACATTTTTTCTTCAAAAGGGCACTCCGCGCTTTTGTTTTACCACTTTCATTTATTGCTTACTTGTATATACTTTATTAGTCATATGACCCAAGAACAAATTCAAAAAATCAGCGATATCCTAGATTCGGAGGAAGAAAGAGTCAGGCAGGAGCTGGCTGTGGTTGCCGTCAAAGACCCCGCCACTCCCGAAGGCTACCAGCCTAAAATTGCCGATTATGGCGGCGAAATTGACGAAGACGACACCGCCCGCAAGACTACTGATTCTGAAACAAATACCGCTCTTGAGCACGAGCTTAAGCATCATTTAGACGCTATCCTTACGGCCAGAGAAAAGCTTAAAAAGGGACATTACGGACTTTGCGAAAAATGCGGCGTAGAAATTCCATTTGAACGTCTCCAGGCTATGCCCGCGACGCCTTACTGCATCAAATGCTCCGAGCTGGAATCTCAATAAATGTCCGTCCGCCTCTTCTCAACCTCAATAACCGGAATCGAAGCCCAGTTGATTGAAGTTGAGGTCGACTCCACGCCAGGTCTCCATGCCTTCAGCATCGTCGGTTTAGCGGGCAAATCAGTCCAAGAGTCAAAGGACCGCATTGCCTCCGCGATAAGGGCCAATTCCCTCATTCCGCCTAGCGCTAAACACAAGAAAATCATAATAAATCTTGCCCCTGCAGACATCAAAAAAGAGGGTCCGGCTTATGACTTGCCTATTGCTGTCGGCTATCTCTTGGAGACGGAACAGCTTAAATTTGACCCTTCCCGCAAGATCTTTGTCGGAGAGTTATCGCTGAATGGAGCAATCAAGCCGATAAATGGCGTGTTGTCATCGGCTATTTTAGCTAAAAATCTGGGCTTTTCAGAGCTATTCGTTCCGGTAGATAATGTGGCCGAAGCTTCCGTGGTAAAAGACTTAAAAGTCTACGGCGTAAAGTCAATCACTGAACTTATTGACCATCTTAGCGGCACCAGGGCAATCAAATCATTCAAGGCTAATGGCTTACCGCAGGAACCCGAAGATATGGGAGAAGCCTTTAGAATGATAAAAGGCCAGGAAACAGCCAAAAGAGCTTTAATCGTGGCCGCGGCCGGAGGGCACAATATACTCATGAGCGGCCCGCCCGGATCAGGTAAAACCTTGCTGGCAAAGGCTTTAGTGGACTTGATGCCTAAGCTTCTTTTTCCGGAAGCGCTTGAGGTTACGAGGATTTACAGTTCAATGGGCCTCGTTAACGGTAGCGCCCTGATAGTAAAAAGGCCCTTTCGAAGCCCTCACCACACCACATCGGCGCCAGCCATTGTCGGTGGCGGGACAAACCCAAAGCCCGGAGAAATCAGCCTTTCGCACCGCGGGGTACTTTTTCTGGATGAATTACCAGAATTTCCACGCAATGTTCTGGAAAGCTTAAGAGAGCCGCTGGAAGAAGGCTCAATAACCGTTTCTCGGGCGGCCGGTTCCATTAAAATGCCGGCAAAGTTTACCTTAGTCGGAGCGATGAACCCTTGTCCTTGCGGCAATTATGGAGACCCTAAAGCAAATTGTAGCTGTACTCCGCTTAATGTAATGCGCTATCGAAAAAAGATATCCGGTCCCCTTTTGGACCGGATTGATATTCAGGTCAATGTTCCGCGCGAAACAATTTCAAGCCCCAAGGAGCCGATATCAGTTAACGCGTTTAAAGAAATCAGGCACAAAATCGCTCTGGCCCGGGATATTCAGGAAAAAAGATACAACAAAGCTGGGATTTTTACGAATTCGGAAGTGAATTACAAAAATATTGACCGGTGGTGCAATCTCGATGATGAAGCCGAGGGCACACTCCGGACAGCCGCCCAAAGCAATTCCCTATCCTTGCGCGCTTACCATAAAATAAAAAAATTGAGCCGGACAATCGCCGACTTGGAACAATCAGAAGAAGTTAAAAAGGCTCATGTTGCCGAGGCTATTGGCCTGAAAGTGAACGAGAAGCTACTCGGCGATTATAACTAATACTTGACTAGAGGATTCCTAGCGCCGTGGACTTCAAAGTGAATATGACAGCCTGTAGATCGGCCCGTAGAGCCCATAAGTCCAATCTCCTGGCCCTTTTCAACAGCTTGTCCTGGACTCACTTTAATTTTGCTTAAATGAGCATACAGAGTTTCGGTACCGTTAGGATGTCCGACTTTAATGTATTTACCAAATCCGCCGTTCCAGCCCACAGCCGCTGTCGCGGAAATTGTCCCATCGGCCGCAGCGTAGATAGGAGTTCCGCACGAATTGGCAACGTCTACGCCGTTACGGCCGTGAATAACCCCCCAGTTAAAGCCGGCGGCGGGCGTTCTAAAGAAACTGCCGAGATCCGGAAGATAGGCGAATCTCTTAGCCGAAACACTGGTCTTAGAACTCCTGGCCGCCGTTTTCGGTTCAGGTGTGATTGTTCCGTCCGGAACAATCAGCTCCTGGCCGGGGATTAATGATCCGCCTTCTTTCAAATCATTAAAGGCCAGGATTCTGTTTGTTTCGGCCTTATATTTTTTTGAAATATCCGAGATGGTGTCGCCTTTTTGAACTGTATGGATGACACCGGTTATGGGCGGAATCTTTAAGATCTGGCCGGGTTTAATGTTGTCTGGACTGGATATCTTGTTGGCCCAAAGAATAGAGTTCACACTGACGCCATAATCGGAAGCAATAAAGGAAATTGCGTCGCCAGGCTGGACTGTGTATTCCGCAACCTTGTTAGTCTTATAATCATCCAAATAATCAGTGGAAACGGCATCAATGGCTTGGATCGAGTCCTCCCGGAAAGTGTGATCGAGAGGGGAGCTTTGCTCCGGCCCTCCCAAGATTGAGTCTTGAACCGCGGCCGCCAAATCATTGATGTGGCTGAACTGTTTTTCCGGGTCTTCGCGGGTAATCATGGACGCGGATGTTTCTTCAATATAATGGCGGACAACAGGGCCGACGATGCTTGGCTGGTTTGGGCTTCTGGTCGTGATTAAGACCAAAACTGCCCCGATAGTTAGGGCAATTTGGGCTGATTCGCCGGCAAATAGCGGCTTAAATCGAAGCATATAGGACCGCAAGGCGGATATAATCTTCCCAGCAGGTTTTGAGAAATGCGTACTAATAGGTTTGAGGATAAAAATAGACCGGAGGCCTTATATAACGGAAAAATTCTCTTGCGAGAATGTACCTGAAAGGTATCATATTTGATCTTCATGGTCAATTCATCATATCAACAGTCCAGCCGGGTGTCTGGAAGTCTAAAAGATGTTAAATTCCAGTCAATGAGCGCCAGGGAAACAAGCGAACTGGGGTTTTTTGCCGAACATTACGCCGCGGAGTACTTAAAGTCAAAAGGCTATGAGATTGTCGGGCACAATTACCGCAAGCCATGGGGCGAGATTGACGTCATTGCATCAAAAGACGGGGTGATAATTTTCGCGGAGGTTAAAGCAAACAAAAAAGACATTCCGGGATTCGAACCGGAACTTCGCGTCAATCGGGACAAGCAGTACCGGATGGCAAGGATCGCGCGCACTTATCTTTCAGATAAAAATTATTCCTCCGGCCAGCCTTGGCAAATGGATGTCCTGTCCGTTTGTTTTGATAAGGAGAGGGGAGTGGCAAAAATCCGTCATTACAAAAATATCTAGAGCTTACTTCTCGTTCTAGTCCTTTAGAGCCCAGCCAGTACCCAATGGTGACCCGCGTTAAAATTCTGCTGAATTTTCCGCTCTGCCCTCGGCTACCCGCCTGCGACGGTCATTATTGCGTACTGGCTGGGCTCCCAGATTTGAATAGGGAATCTTTCTAACCTTCATCTTTAGTCAAATAATGGCGTAAAATAAGGAGTTTTAAGGTATTTACAAATAAATTAAAAGGTGCTATAATATAGGGGTAGGTGAGTTTGGCAAGAATATTGACAATTCATCAAGCCTTGCGCCTAGCGCAAGGACTCATAGGAGCAGAACATGAGAATCCGTGTCCGTTTGTTCGGGGCGATCATCCTGATCGCCATCGGCGCCGCCATTACTGGTTGCGCCGGTAAAACTCGTCCGATCGTCACGCCGGCGGCTCCGACCGTGCCGCAGATCACGGACTGTTTCAACCCGCAATTCCTCGGGGACATGCGTGTTGAGTGGTTCGAAAACATAGGCCAGTTTCCCTTGCAGGCGTTCATCGCCAAAAAGGGAGGGGCTGGCCAAACGGTGTGTGAGATGTACCTGATGCCGCGTGAGCGGCGTCGGGGTCCGGCGATCTGGGCCCATGAGGGCCACAACGGTCAAACTGGTTGGCAGGTGTCCAACCAGTTTATCGCATCTGGGACCAACGACACTCGGACGGTCGGAGGCGCCCAAAGAAAAACCGGGTACCTGATGTACCAGCCGGGATACGGGTGGTACATGGCGTTCACCTTGCCGAGAGGATATTGATATGGCAAAGAGGCCACCTGCTCGTCGTCCTCGTCGTCCCGCCGCTCCGGCGGCACCTGTGGCACCCGCAGCACCGGCAGCCGGTGGCGGCGGACCGGCAATCGCGCCGCGACGCGCCCCCCGAGTGGGTGGCGCGCCTGCGGTACCCGCGGCCGCACCGGCGGCAGCGCCAGCAGCGGCTCCGGCAGCGCCGGCGGCTCCCCGGGCCGGACGGGCTGCTGCGCCTCGTGTTCGTGCCCGTGCTGCAGCCCCCGCAGGGCGTGCAGCCGCGGTGGCAGTGCCGGCGGCTGGGGCTGGTGCCCCGGCGGCGGCAGCTCCGGCAGCAGCCGCACCGGCAGCCGGTGGCGGCGGACGGTGGACGATTCCGTGGGGCTGGATCGGAGCGGCGGCGGCACTCGTGCTGCTGCTGGTCCTTGTCGGAATCCGGCCGTTCGACACCGCGTCGGCACCGTCTGGCCGAGGGGATGTATCCCTCGGCGGCGGAACGACGACCGGAACCTCATCATCCACGACCACCCCCAGCAGGGATGTCGCGGAGCAAGATGACAAATCGGCCCAACCGGCGCGTCGTACGAAGGCTTTGTCAGAAATGACGAAGCTGGAGTGTGACGACTACTGGTTGTCGCGGGGGATCCTAACGGAAACCCCCGGTGACAGCCACTGGTCCCCGGACCGCGGCTGTTACTAAGACCATAGCCGCGGCGCTCGCGCCGCGGCTACAACCCCGCTCTCGCGGAGTCTATAAAGGCTCCGCTGGAGGGCGGGGTCTTTTGTTTGAAAAAATAGAGCAAAAAAGATAGTATTCCCTAGTGTTATATTATTCCAGAAGCATCGAAGACACTCGGAACTTTGCCAGGGAACAGGCGCTGAAAATAATCAGGACAGGATCCTTCGACGGATTCGGCGGGGCTCCCTTCGACTACGCTCAGGGTGGAGCTATGGTTACAGCCCTAGAAGGCGAGCTTGGCGCGGGCAAAACAACTTTTGTCCAAGCTTTTGCCAAGGCGCTTAAAATTAAAGAGCATTTAAAGAGTCCAACGTTTGTGCTGATGAAACATTACCCCCTAAAAGACGTGCCAAATTATGATACCCTTTATCACCTCGACTGTTATCGTCTGAACGACGCCAAACAGCTCGAATCTCTGGGTGTGAAGGAACTGCTTGACCAGCCTGGTAAAATATTTTTAATCGAGTGGGCCGAAAGAGTTTCAGAAATCTTGCCCAAAAATTATTGGCGGGTTCACATTGATCATATTTCAGAAAACGAACGGAGTATTGAGATAGGAATTATGTCTTAGGAGATAGGAGATAGGGGTTAGAGCAAAAATGGAGATAATCTCGTATAAAAATCTGATTGTTTGGCAAAAATCTATTGAACTGGTTTTAGAAGTTTATCAGCTTACCGACCATTTTCCTAAAGAAGAAATCTTCGGGCTAACCTCCCAAATGAGAAGGTCGGCAGTGTCGATAGCATCAAACATAGCTGAAGGACGCTCGAGGGGGTACAGGAAAGAATTTAAGCAGTTTTTATCGAACGCTTTTGGTTCCGGAGCTGAACTAGAGACACAGTTATTAATTGCGAAGAAACTTCCAAAGACCAACCATCTTAACTACAAAAGATGCGATTCTTTGTTGGAAGAAATTATGAAAATGTTAAACTCACTGTTACAGAAATTAAAAACTAATTCCTAACCCCTATGCCTAAGCTAGTACTCATTGACGGTAACGCATTAGTCCACAGAGCTTTTCATGCTCTGCCACCAACTTTGAATTCCCCTCAGGGCGTTCCGACGAACGCGATCTATGGCTTTGTCTCGGTCTTAATCAAGATGATCAAGGACTTAAAGCCCGAATATATTGCTGCCACCTTTGATTTGGCCGGCCCGACCTTCCGGCATGAAGAATTCGCTGATTACAAGATCCATCGCGTCAAAGCGCCAGACGAGTTGTACCTTCAGATGCCGTACATCAAGGAGATATTAGCCCTATTCGGCATACCGATTTTTGAGAAAGCCGGCTTCGAAGCGGATGATCTGATCGGCTCTTTAGCCGAGAATACCAGAGTTAAAGAGAACCTTCAGATCGTAATTATGACCGGCGACTTAGACACCCTGCAGCTGATTGAGGACGACAAAGTTGTAGTTTGGACGCTCCGCAAAGGCGTGAGCGACACATTCATGTACAACGAAAAGGAGGTCAAGAAGCGCTACGGTTTGAAGCCGGCCCAGCTCCTTGATTTTAAGGGCCTGAAAGGCGACCCCTCCGACAATATTCCCGGCGTGCCCGGGATAGGGGAGAAAACGGCGGCAGTGTTAATTCAAAAGTTTAGGACACTTGAAAAACTTTATCAAGAAATAACCAAACCAGATAAACAAGCAAAAAAAACCAAAATCAAACCGCCATTAACCGCAAAGCTGATTGAAAAATTGCTGGACAACAAAGATCAGGCGTTCTTCTCAAAGAAATTAGCCACGATTATCCGAGACGTCGAATTTGATTTTGATTTTGACAAAACAGAGTGGCGTAAACATACGGAAAGGGAAAAACTCGAGAAGGCCTTAAAAGACCTGGCCCTCTTTAGTCTCGTGAAAAGGCTGGCCGATATTGATGAGCCATCCGATAAGCTGAAACCGGGGCCGGTTTCACTGTTTGAAACGGATCAGACGGGCGGATCAAAACTGTTAGCCACAGAGAAAGAAGCCGGAGACGCTTTAAAGGCCATTCGGCACAAGGACGAAATAGTTTTAGATGTTCAGAACGGCTTGGTCCTTTTGGGCGACGGTAAAGAGGAAATATTCGGTTTTCCGGAAACTGTTTTAGATGATGGTGAGATGTCCGGGAGGTTCAAAGAAATACTTGAGGATAAAAAGATCAAGAAAATCGGACACGATATAAAAATGATCTGCCATTGGGCCCTGGAGAGGCGAATCCGAATCCGGGGATTTTCGTTCGATACCAAGCTTGCCGCGTACCTTATTAATTCGGAGCGCCGCGATTTCAGTTTAGAGCGGATTTACTATTCGGAACTGAATTCCGATATGGATCCGGAGCCTTTAAAACGGATTGCGGCCATTGCTGAACTTAAGAGAAAACTTCAGCCCAAAATTGAAAAATTTGAACTGGACCAAGTCCTGAAAGGGATAGAACTGCCGTTAAGTCCAATACTGGCGGCGATGGAACACATTGGCATTAAAGTTAACAGGGAGGCCCTCGCCGAGCTGTCTAAAGCCGTAAATAAAGAACTGGAAACATTGGAAGAAGAGATCGCCAAACTGGCTGGCGGCAAGTTTAACATTAGTTCCCCAAAGCAGTTATCGGTGGTTCTATTTGATCCGCCGCCAGCCGGACTCGGACTGAAAGCTAAAATCCGCAAAACCGGGAAAGGCGCCCTTTCCACGGCGGTGGGCGAACTTGAGAAACTGGTGGACGCTCACCCGATTGTCGCTTTGATTATGAAACATCGGGAACTGCAGAAATTAAAAACAACATATATCGAACCGTTCCCCGGTTTAATTAAAAAGGATGGCCGAATGCATACCACCTACAATCAAACAGGCGCGGCCACGGGCCGGCTCTCGAGCCAGGATCCGAATCTTCAAAATATTCCCGTCCGAACCGAAATGGGCCAGAAATTTCGGGAAGCTTTTATCGCCGAAAAAGGATACGCCCTGCTTTCCATTGATTACAACCAGCTCGAATTGAGAATCGCGGCCCACATTTCGGGAGACAAGAAGATGACCGAGACTTTTAAGAAACGAGAGGATATTCATACCCGGACCGCGGCAGAAATATTCGACGTCAAGCCGGACGATGTGACGCCGAATATGCGCCGCGACGCCAAGGCTTTGAATTTTGGGGTTCTTTACGGTATGGGCGTTTTAGGTTTTCAGCGGACTTCCGGCGTTTCGCGCGACCAGGCTCGGGAATTCATCCAGCGTTATATGCGGGAATTTTCAGGCGTAGCCGAGTATATCGAGAAAACCAGAAAACTGGCCCACAGGCAGGGTTATGTGGCCACGATTTTCGGCCGCTGGCGCTTGGTGCCCGAAATTAATTCGTCAATGCCGCAGATGGTCAGTCAGGCCGAAAGAATCGCGGTTAATAGCCCGATTCAGGGTACAGCGGCCGATATGATTAAAATCGCCATGAATCGAATCGGTGATTTTATCGAGGAAAATTATGGCCCAGACGATGTCAGAATGCTGCTGCAGGTTCATGATGAACTTTTGTTTGAAATCAAAACCGATTTAATCAAGAAGGTCGAACCCCAATTAAGAGAAATGATGGAAAATGTGATTGACCTCAACGTTCCCATTACCGCCGATTCAAAAGTCGGCAAAAATTGGTCGGAAATGCGCAGTTTATCTGCGGATGTAAGCGAGCAGTAACAAACAAGCACCCCTCTTTGGAACGCCGCTGGCTTGACCAGCTACAAGACAAAAGCGAGTACTGCGAGGAGCCATATAGACATATAGTGACGAGCAGACAGAGCTTTTAACGAAGTAGATGGTCAAGAGCGTCCTGCCGTAAGGCCGAAGGCCAGGCAGAGCGGCCAGCAAGTTATAACATGCCTGAATTACCTGAAGTTGAAACAACAACACGCGAGTTGAGAAAGAAGCTGGTGGGGCTTCGTTTTATTTCAGTTTGGAGCGATAGGGAGAAGCCGGTCAGGCAAGCGGGGGGACTGGCAAACTTCAATCGCGCCATCAAAGGCAAGAAGATAGTAAAAATCTGGCGGCGGGCCAAGTTTATCGTGATTGACATCGAGGGACCCAAGAGTATTTTTGTGCATCAGAAAATCTCCGGCCATTTAATGTACGGCGAATATCAATTTAAAAAAGGGGTTTGGCAGAGCAAAGAAAGGGGTCTCTTGAAGTCTGACCCAAAAAATCAGCACATTCGGGTGGTTTTTAATTTAAGCAATGGTTACCAGCTTGCGTTGTCTGACTTAAGAAGATTCGGGAAGGTGATGCTTGTGGATGATGAGGCCGTCGAGAATTTAAAAGAAATTGAAGCTCTGGGGCCGGAACCGCTGGATATATCCTTTCCAGAATTTAAAAAACTGTTCGTCCGCAAAAAGGGTCGGATCAAGCAAGTGTTGATGGATCCTAAATTTATTGCCGGCATCGGCAATATTTATGCCGATGAAATTTTGTGGCGGGTGAATTTGCATCCGGCTTCCCGGGTTGAGAATTTAAGCCTGGCAGATTTAAAGAATATTCAACGCGAGATGATAAAGGTTCTCGAATTGGCTATAAAAAACAAGGGTTCGAGCATGGATGATTACCGAACGCCCTCGGGCTCGAAGGGAAATTTTCAAAACTTACAAAAGGCCTATCACCGCACAGGCCTTGCTTGTACGAAGAAAGACGGCGGGATCATTGAGCGTCTGGTAATAGCCGGTCGGTCGGCCCATTTCTGTCCCGTCCATCAAATTAGGAGATGGCCAAAGTCTAAGAAATAAAACCTAATGTCCGTGTGCTACAATAAAAACAATGATGAGTAAGACAGGAATTCTGGTAATTGTCGGGGTTCTGGCCGCGAGCGGGGTCTATTTTGCTTTTGGCAGTAAGCGCGGCATCACTATCAGCGGAAATATCGCCCCGGAACCTAAAAGGCCGAGTTCTATCGCCGGGCTTCCGGCAACTGCCGGATGCGCTACCGCTGGCCGCCGGCCGCTGGCCGTAATGCTGGCTTCGGACCCGGAAACACGGCCTTTGTCCGGTATCGGATCGGCTGATTTGGTCATCGAAATGCCCGTGACTCCGAATGGCGTGACTAGATTTATGGCCGTATACCAGTGCCAGACACCCAAAGAAATCGGGTCTATTCGGTCCGCGCGCGAGGATTTTATACCTCTGGCCGCCGGTTTTAGCGCGGTCTACGCCCACTGGGGCGGAGAACATAGCGCCCTGGATCGTCTGAACAAAAAGATTGTAGACAACATAAACGCCCTTCAATTTGACGGCACGGTTTTTTACCGAAAGAAAAACATCAGGCCGCCGCATAACGGTTTCTCCAGCCCGGATTTGCTTTTCGGCCAAGCTAAGTCGTTCGGTTATAATCCAGCCAAAGATTTTACCGGCTATCCCCACACCGACGCCGCGCCTGCTAAAAATATCGCCAACCTCACGACCTCGGTGGCCATTCCTTATCCTTACCCCTACGATGTTAAGTGGGTGTATAAAGCCGACCGGAATCTTTACGCGCGGTCGCGCGGCGGGAGACCGGAGATAGACCGGAACGACAATAAACAGGTGACCGCGAGCGTGATCGCGGTAATGCATACCTCTTCGAGAATCCTGTACAAGGGCGATCAATACATTGAGATTAGGACGACCGGAGAGGGGATCGCCGAAATTTACCAGAGCGGCATTAAGATCACCGGCACTTGGAAGAAGGACCCCAAGCGACTGGACAGCAAGCTTTATTTCTTCGATCAGGAAGGCCGTGAAATAAAATTTGTACCCGGCCAGATCTGGATTGAAATCGTAACAAGCTAGCGAGTGCGTAAGCTAGCGAGTGCGTAAGCTCGTTGGCTCGTTGGCTCGTTGGCTCAAGAGCTGGATTGTTTATTTTCCTGTATGGCGAAGACGGGTACCGTCTCAAAGAGGCGAGAGATGATATTGTTGAAAAGTATCGAGCCAAGCATGGCAGCAGTTTTAATTTTTTTAGAATCGAAGGCGCGGACGCCGCATTCGCGGATAAGCTGGACGAAGCCCTAAAAACCTCGTCGCTGTTCGGCGAAGTTAAACTGATCCTGGTTAATCAGATATTTTCAAACCCGGAACAGTCTTCCAGAGCCACGGAGCTGATAATAAAGCACCAGACCGTCAAAGACCCGAAAAACGTGCTTCTGGCCGTGAGTTGCGATTCCGGCGCGAAATCAAAACCGCTTTTTAATCTGCTGGCAAAAGACAGTCTTGTCCGCGAGTACAATTTTCTCAAGGGGCCTTCTCTTCAAAAATGGATAAAAAAGGAGGCTGCTTCGAGAAGCGCGGCTTTTGAACCGGCCGCCCTGTCCCGCTTTGCTTCAATCGGCGGCCGTGAAAGCTGGGAGATTATCAATAATCTGGAAAAGCTGGCCAATTACCGTTCCGCCCGGGGCGGGCCAATCACGGCCGAGGACGTAAATCTTTTAATAAAGAATGAAGTTGAGCCGAACGTTTTTGAGTTTATCGAGGCCGTGGGTTCCGGCCAGAAGGAAAGAGCCTTTGCCTTATTATCTTCGGAACTGCTCTTCGGCCGCGATCCCCATTATTTACTGTCCATGCTGATTTACCAATTCAGGAATATGCTTATCGTCAAAGATTTGGCCGATCGGGGCAATTCGCCGGAGCTGATTTCCAAAACAGCCGCGATCCACCCTTTTGTCGTTCGGAAAATGCTCCCCGGCGTTAGACGCTTCGCGCTGTCGGATATTAAAGCCGCCTATCAAAACATCGTCGAGCTGGATCAAAAGTCGAAAGATGGTCTCTGTGATCTCGAAGACAGTCTCTTCGCGCTCGCGCTAAGCTGATTTTCGCCTGCCCGCCGGCCCGCCTACCGGAGGTCAGGCAGGCAGGTGGGCCTGAGTCAGCCAGGTTGCCAAACAGCCGGAAAAATGGTTTAATAAAACTTCTCATGGAAGACTATCTTCACGTCGGCACCGCGCGCGAGCTGACAGACAGGCGCGATCGCAGATTGTACAGGATGTTCGAGATATTGCCTGGCTTTCTGGCCTGGCTGACTTTGGGTTTGGTGATCCTGGTTTCTTTCACCGCCCCGGTTTTCGCAACCTTTTTCATAATCCTCTTTGACATCTACTGGCTTGTTAAAACCGTCTATTTGTCGCTCCTGACCCGGTCTTCGTTCAGAAAGATGCGCAAGAATTTAAAGGTTGACTGGGCGAATAGATTGAAAAATATTCCCGAAAATTCCAGTCTGCCCGGCGTGGCCGTGGAAAGCATTTTTCATTTAATCATCCTGCCGGTGGCCCGGGAGCCGTACACCATCGTCCGGGAGTCGTTAAGCGCCATTTTCCATTCCCATTACCCCAACGAGAAGATGATCGTGGTGTTGGCCACTGAAGCCCGGACCGGTCTGCACGCCGCGGAATTGGCGCGGCAGGCCGAGGCTGAATTCGGACAGGCGTTTTTCAGGTTTATCACCACCAGCCATCCTGATAATCTGCCCGGTGAGCTCGCCGGCAAAGGCTCAAACGAAGCTTGGGCCGGCCAAAAAGTCAAAAGCGAGGTCATTGACCCCCTAGGAATCGCCTATGAGAAAATCATCGTTTCTGTTTTTGATATTGACACGATTGTCCCGGCTGATTTTTTTGCCTGTTTGACCTGGCATTATCTGACCGCTTCGGATCCGCTCCATTCTTCTTTCCAGCCGATTCCGATTTTTACCAACAATATTTGGGAAGCGCCGGCCTTCGCCCGGGTTTTTGCTTTCTCGACGACCTTCTGGCAGATGATTCAGCAAGCCCGCAAAGAACAGCTCGTTACTTTTTCTTCCCAATCCATCGGTTTTAAGGCTTTGGTGGACGTCGGCTTTTGGCAAAAGAATGTCGTCAGCGAAGATTCGCGCATCTACTGGCAATGTCTGTTGCGCTATGACGGCGGCTGGCAGACCGTGCCGATGTATTACCCTGTTTATATGGACGCAAACGTCGCTCCGACCTTCTGGCAGACTTTGAAAAACCAATACAAGCAAATCAGACGCTGGCATTATGGTGCGGAGAATAACCCGTACTTCATGTTCGGCTTCACGAAAAACAAGAAGATCAGCCGCTCCAGAAAATGGCACTTCGTCCTAGTCCAGCTTGAGCGAACCCATTCCAGTCCGACGAACGCTCTGATTATTTTCCTGTTGAGCTGGCTGCCCTTGTGGGTCGGCGGGGTCAATTTTACGACCTCGATCCTGTCGTACAACCTGCCGCGGATTACGGCGGCGATCATGGACATCGCCATGCTCGGCTTGGTCAGCTCGGCAATTTTAAGCATCATCCTTCTGCCTTCAAAGCCGCCGCAGTACGGGCGGTTTAAATGGGTCTGGATGGCCTTGCAATGGATTTTATTCCCGATTAATTTCATATTTTTCGGAGCCCTGCCGGCCTTAGACGCTCAAACCAGACTGATGCTTGGAAAATACATGGGTTTCTGGGTAACGCCTAAGGCGCGTCGCTCGGATTAGTAATTACCTCGCGGTTCTCTCCGCCTGTCTCGTAGCCTCTAATCTCTGGATTGCTTCCGAACAAATAGGCCACCTGGCCGAGCTTCGCTCGGTTTCCTATTTGTTAGCGGAAGAATCTCAGATCTTATCGGACGAGAAGACGGCGTCGAGAAATGCTCGGAAATTACAAATCCTCGCTAAATTTAGGCTAATTACTCGAAGTGGACCATTTTTGGGAGGCGGAGAAGTTGCTGTTTAAGGGATTCGTGGTTTTTTAGATTGGGGTCTTCTTTTAATATTGTTCTCGCTTCAGCGCGGGATTTTTTTATCAGCTCGACATTGGCCAGGGCGGCCATGGCCAAATCGGGGAGACCGGACTGCTCCGTACCGAAGAACGAACCCGGGCCGCGGATAGCCATATCCTTTTCCGCCAGTAAAAAGCCGTCATCAGTGGCGGTCATAGCCTTGAGCCTTTGGTTAGTGGTCTTTTCAGCACTGGTCGTGAACAGGAAGCAATACGACTGATGGACATCGCGGCCGATCCGGCCACGGAATTGATGGAGCTGGGCCAAACCGAAAAATTCCGCGTTCTCGATCATCATCACCGTCGCGTTCGGGATATCAACGCCGACCTCAATCACTGAAGTCGAAACAAGAATGTCGATAAAACCATTTTTAAAATTTCGCATAACTTCTTCTTTTGAAGGTTTCCCGCCCGACCGTGCGGTCGTACGGGCGGGCATTTTTCCGTGAAGCATTGCCACTTTTAAATCCGGAAAAACCAACTCCGATAATTTCTTATACTCCTCCTGAACCGCTTTCATGTCAGCCGCTAAAGCAAGCCTCAGCTGTTGACTGGCGGAGAGCTTGCCTTTAAGCCCCAGTAGCGGAGGGGGACCCTCTGGGGGAACCGACGGGACTGGTGCCCCGGGTCTGGGGCTTAAAGGCAAGCTCTCCGCCAGTTCGATCCGCGGGCAAATGACGAATACCTGCCGGCCGGATTTAACTTCTGAACGAATAAACTGATACGCTTCCTGCCGGCCGGACGGCGGAACTATCTTCGTGATGATTTTTTGGCGATTCTTCGGCTTTTCTTTGATTATCGAAATATCCAGATCGCCGTAGATAGTCAGGGCCAAGGTCCGGGGGATAGGAGTGGCGGTCATGGACAACAAATGCGGCACGAGTTCTTTGTTCTTAACCAATGCCGCCCGTTGATTCACGCCGAAGCGGTGCTGTTCGTCAACGACGACCAAGCCCAGATTTTTAAATTCGACGTCTTTTTGAATTAAGGCATGGGTGCCAATTATGATCTTCGCCTTTCCGGAAGCGATACGGCGTTTGATTTCCGCTTTATTACCCAGACTGTATGTACTCCAGGCATTTGAACTGGTCAGCAGAGCGACTTCGGTGTCAGTGTGGGCGATCAGCCTGCGGATGGTGTCCATGTGCTGATTCGCCAAGACTTCTGTCGGAGCTAAGAATACCGTTTGACAGCCCCTTTCGCCGTCAGGCCGAACAGCGGCACGGGCGACTTCCAGAGCGGCAATCAGCGCGACAACGGTTTTGCCTGAACCGACATCGCCTTCCAGGAGACGGTTCATGGGGTAGGATTTTTCCAAGTCCTTCAGGATTTCCCAAACCGCGATCTTCTGGTCTTTAGTCAATTCGAAGGGCAGATGTTTGATAAAATCGGTCACGAATTCCTTGTCAAACGGAATAGCTGGGGATTTTAACTGGTTGATTTTTCTTCTTTCCAGGAGCGACTTGATCTGGAACAAGAGAAGCTCATCGAAAGCCAGCCTTTCCCTGGCTTGGTTGGCTTCGTCCAGCGTAAGCGGATAGTGAGCTTTCTGGATGGCCGTGGCCAGATCAACTAGTCCGTTCTTCTCGCGGGTTTCAGGCGAAAGGTGATCCTCGAATTGGATTTCCGAGATAAGCGGTTTTATCAGGAACCGCAGATACTTTGAAGTAACGCCTTCAGTTTCGGGATAAACCGGGATCAGGCCATGGGTGTGGGTCAGATGGTAAGCGAAGTGATCATCGTCGCGCAATTTTTCATAGCTCGGGCTGGCCAGATACAACCCCCTTTTGTCCAGCTTAACGGTTCCGGCCAGACTGACGCGCGTGCCTTCGGGCAGGCTTGCGGCAATGTAGGGCTGGTTGAACCAAACGGCTCTAACCCCACCGGTGTCATCCTGAACAATGGCTTCGATGATCGTTAAGTTGCGGCGAGCCTGCCCGCCGAAGCCTTTGCGGAAATACGGGAAGATGCGCCGGCTGGAAATTTTTGCGACTTGGCCCTGAACTGTGACCTTTTGATCCGGCACAAGTTCGTTTATGAGAATAATCCGGCTGTAATCTTCGTACCGGCTCGGCAGATGCCAAAGGAGATCGCAGACAGTTTTAATGCCCAATTTGTGCAAGCGGGGCAGATTGCGGGAACCGACATTTTTGAGCTTCTCAACCCCGACGTTTAAGTCGAGGCCCCGACCAGTATGCGTCGGGGGCGGCTTTAGAGAGATATTCGCCATTTGGCCCTTATTATATCCAGGAGTGAGGCTGATGTAAATTCATTTACGAGTCAGCCGAGCGATCTGGATAGCCATAAATTATCTGGCCGAAAAGTCAAAAATCTGTTAAAGTGTTGAATCTTTTAGCCGCCCTCGTCGTTCAATGGATAGGACGGATCTTTGCGGAAGATCTGATGCGGGTTCGATTCCTGCCGAGGGCACAGCTTGACAGAATGAGTCAAATATGCTATACTTAATATGTTACTTGAGGTGGTATATTCCATCTCAAATTAGCGAAAATGGCTCTTTAATAGCTGGGCTAGAACGGTTCACAGGGCAAGAATTCTGAGGCTAACCAGTAGCACTAGAATCCTTGTCCTGTGGCATGGCGCCGTGTCGCGTAAAGCTCTTCCACCGAGTTGAGGACACGGCCTCAACTCACACCATCAAGCCCCTCGTGGTTCACCACTTGGGGCTTTTTCTTTTTTCTCAAAATCTCAAGGGGTTCTTTTTTGTTTCAGGCCATGCGCCCTTGACGGAGAGTATTTCTTATACTATGATAAGCGGCAATATCAGGCATGTCGCTTGGTATGCTCTGCCATTAGAGAGTAGTGGTAATCGTGCCTTGAAAAAGGTGCGCCGAAATCCATGTCTCATCTTGAGATCCCATTGCGGTAAGCGATTGAGGATTTCTTGAACAAGACATGAGAAGGAGGACGGTACCATGTTCAGTAGCACACTTCTGTGGGTCGGCCTAGGGTTACTTCCCTTAGTTGTCGTTGTTCTTTACAATACGCCTCGCGCGAAAGCGGCGAGAAAGCGTAGGGCAGAGGAACATCGACGGCAGGAGGAAGAGCGAAAGGAAAAGGAAAGAGCAGAGGCGACGCGAAAGGCGCGACAGATGGAAAACTTCAGAAAGTGGCGCCTCGTCGTGCACATCCGCGAGAAGGATGGTAGAAAAAGCAGTTTTGAAGCCGTCTTGATCAGGACGCTTCTCAAGTCCGGTATCACCGTTGAGTCGCTGCCAGGGGACAGCGGCCACGCAGTCGCGGGCGGTGATACTTCATCGCTGAAGGACGGCCTGCTCGCGCTTGTTGGGACATCGTGGCATAAGGAAGGTGCCGGAGAGGATGAGATGGGTCATTACAAGTGGGCGCAAATTTATTGTGACTACCGACTCCTTGCGTCCGCGAATGATGGTGTGGGGAAGATTTTGGGGGCTGGCTGCGAGCACTGGGACTCTTCCCACGAAGAAAGTCTCGCTAACACCATCATCGGGGACCTTGCCTCAATCCTGCCGGTAGAAGCACAGGAAAAGTAGCGCGAGCCACGGCTCGCTTACCAGCGCCTTGCGGATCAATTCGCTCACCACGAATCCCTCAGGGCGCTCTTCTTTTTTCTCAAAATCTCAAGGGGCAATCTTTGCGAAAACAAGTTTTTTCAGCTATCGTTCAGTTGCAAATATATTTCAATAATATATTCCCAGGCCAATAGCGGAGTCTTCATGTCGAAAATAACCGAGGAGGAGTATAATACTCGTATGGAAGAGGGCATCACATCTGAACAATTAGAAGAAATCGGAACGGATTTTATCCGGCGTCTTGATATCCCGGACCAAAAGCCAGATTCTCAATTTATTATCGTTGTCGGCGGCGCGCCCGGTTCGGGAAAAACAACCGCGGCAAATCGAATGGCCAAGATGGCTCAAGCCGTCCATGTTCAAGCCAACAGCGCCCGTTTTCTTTTGGCCAAGCAGGCTTTGCGCTGGGGTGAAAATGTGCACAAAGTCGTTCGGGCCGTGCTTGAGAAGCTTCTGTCCGACGGTCATTCGGTAATTCTGGATGGCATGATTACAGACGAAAAAGAACGGCAAATGATCCGGGACCTGGCAGCCAAAGGAGACGCAAAATCCTTTTTTATCGCCATAACTTGTCAGCCAGACACCGCCCAAGCGCGGGCAAGGGCCCGGTATGCCGACAATAAAGAATCGAGCTTTGAAGACTGGCGGGCCGGCGATTTTGAGGCCTACCTTAACAGTATTCCCGAGAGGGCGGAGCTCCTTCAAAATGCGGTTAATTCTTCCGGCGGTCAAATTGAGATTTTAAGAAATAACGGAAGCGTTGCGGAGCTGGAGTCTCAAGTCAATCAAGCATGGTCAAAAATCAAAACCCAACTCTGAAGGACAGCGAGGGAGGGAATATCCTCAAGGGCCTGAACCCGAAACAGCAGGAAGCCGTCAAAACGATTGACGGTCCTGTTTTAGTTATCTCCGGTCCGGGATCCGGTAAAACCCGCTGCCTGACCCACCGCGTAGCCTGGCTGATCGCTTCGGGCATTGATCCCGATAACATCTTGGGTCTGACCTTTACCAACAAGGCCGCCGCCGAAATGAAGTCGAGAATTCAATTATTGCTAAACCCTTCGACAGGCTCAGGGCAGGCGGGCTCAGGGCAAGTAAGCTCCCTCGACCAAGCTCGGGACAAGTCAGGGCGATTGTCGGCACAGCCGACAATCGGCACTTTTCACGCTATCGGCCTGCGCATCCTCCGCAAAGAAATCCCGCTGTTGGGCTATGGCCCGAATTTTAATATTTGCGACACTGATGACCAGCTCACGCTCATGAAGCGGATCATGGCCGACCTTGAAATAGACCCAAAGCGCTACAACCCGCGGGCAATCCTGAACAAAATTTCTAAATTAAAGACTGACCTGATCGCGCCAGAATCTTTCTCGCCCCAGACTTTAACCGAAAAAATAGTGGCCCGTCTTTACGGCCGCTACCAGAATGATCTTCGGGCCATGAACGCCGTGGATTTTGACGATTTGATAGTTTTGACGGTCAGGATCTTCAAAGACAACCCCGAGATTCTGGAAAAATACCAGGCCCGGTGGAAATATATTTTGGTTGACGAGTATCAGGATACCAGCCACGATCAGTATCAGCTCGTCAAACTTCTGGCCTCAAAACACGAGAATATTTTTGCGATTGGCGATGACGCCCAATCAATATACGCCTTCCGCGAAGCTGACATCAGGAATATCCTCAACTTCCAAAAAGATTACCCCGAGGCGAAAGTTATAATGTTAGAGCAAAACTACAGATCCACCCAGACGATACTGACCGCGGCCCAGAACATTATTTCCAACAATAAAAACCAATTCCCGAAAACCTTGTGGACCGAAAACACGGCCGGGGAAAAAATATTAGTCCAAGAAACTCTAAACGAGAAGACCGAGGCCAATTACATCGTCTCCCAGATAGTCAAATTCATGCGCGGCGGTTACGGTTTGCACGATTTTACGATTCTGTACCGCACTCACGCCCAATCTCGAGCGCTCGAAGAAGCTCTGATCAGCCACAGTCTGCCTTACCAGATTGTCGGCGGTCTGAAATTCTACGACCGCCGGGAAATCAAGGACATCCTGGCCTACCTGAAACTGGCCCATAACCCCGGCGATGTTCTGAGCCTGGAACGAATCTATAACGTCCCAGCCCGCGGGATCGGCGAGACGACACTCCAGAAAATTATTTCTTTCGGCGAAAAGGATCTTTTGAAAAATCTGGCCGCGGCCGCGGCGGACGAGAGCGGTTCAAAAAGGGGGGAATCCTTGAAGGCATTCCACAAACTTCTTTCCGGAATAAAGAAGTTCGCCGAGGGGCATCCGCTCACGAAGACCATCGAGCATATCGTGGAAGCCGTCGGCTATGAAGCCTACCTTCGCAGCCAGGCCGCGGCCAAAGGCGCGAAGCTGGAAAACGTGGAGGAGCGGATGGAAAACATCAATGAACTCCTTACCGTCGCCCGCGGCTTTGATGGCCTCGATCCGGAGGCGGGCCGAAGCCGATTTCTCGAAGAAGTCGCCCTGATCCAGAATTCCGACACGGCTAAAGACAACGCCATTAAAGTCACCCTTATGACCATTCACTCCTCAAAGGGCCTGGAATTTCCGATTGTGTTCATGGTCGGCATGGAAGAAGGCCTCTTTCCGCACGCCCGAACAATGTACGCACCTCACGAAATGGAAGAGGAGCGGCGTTTGTGCTACGTCGGGATAACCCGGGCCAAAGAGCGGCTCATCCTCACTCACGCCAAATTCCGCAATATCTTCGGCACGACCGAGGTTAACCTGCCTTCCAGATTCCTCTCGGAGATACCCGAGGCGTTGCTTGAGCGGAATATGTCCGATCCCGAAAACGAATACGAAATTATCGAGTACCGATGAACGTCCTGCCCAAAAAATCTTTAGGTCAGAATTTCCTGGTCAACCAAGGGGTGGTCGGCAAAATCATTTCAGCCTCGGAATTGACCAGCCAAGACACTGTTTTGGAAGTTGGCCCCGGAACTGGGAATTTAACGCGAGCCCTGATCGCCAGCGGCGCGCGAATTGTCGCCGTCGAAAAGGACCGGCGCCTGTTCGAGGACTTAAGCGCCGAATTCAGCGCGGTTCAAATTGAAATTATCCAGGGAGATATTTTAAAAATTAAGCCGACGGACTTGGGGTTGCCCGACGGCTACAAAATTGTCGCTAACCTGCCCTACAATATCACCTCCCATTTCTTAAAAAAGATTTTTGAGGAAACGCCGAAGCCAAGCCTAGCCGTGCTCATGGTTCAAAAAGAGGTTGCCCGGCGCATAGTTTCAAGTCCGTCGGAGATGAGTCTTCTGGCGCTCTCAGTCCAATACTTCGCTTATCCCAAAATTGTCTTCCAGGTCAGCCGCGGCAGTTTCCGGCCCGAACCCGATGTGGACTCGGCGGTCATCAAGCTCTCAACCAAAAAAATCCTTCCTTTAAGCGAAGAGGATCGAGTGAAGTTTTTCCGGCTCGCCCGGACGGCCTTCGGCGGCAAAAGGAAACAGCTCATCAATACGTTGGGCAATATCTACAAAAACAAAACCAAAAACGAACTTTCGGGTATCCTCTCAAAGGCGGGAGTGGCACCCAAGGCGCGGCCGGAAACTTTGAGCCTCGATGATTGGCTTAATCTGACCAAGGCCATGCCCTGAAGATTAGGGGAAGCTCGGCAGACCGACGCCTAATTTCTTGACGATCGGTAGGGGGCAAAAGAAGTTGGGATTAAACAGATCGGCTAAGCCGACGACTTTTTGACTGCCCGGGGAATTAGGCGGGACCGGCAGGGGCGGGTTAAATTTATAGGTCTGGCCATTGTAAATAGCCACCATCGGCGAAGGCGGTCCAACCACAATCACCAGGCCGCAGAAGGGTATGAAGCCAAAAAAGTTAATCGGCCCGCCGAAAGCCTTCGTGATGTTCGGCCCAGCCGCAAAGACGCTGCCGGAAAGAAATATCGCCGTCAGGATGATAAACAATTGGATTTTTCTGACCATAGAGAAATTATATTGGTTTTATTGACAGAAAGCACACCGGCTATCAACATCTTAATAACAGCCGCGTGATATAATTTATCCAGGCAAAGACTTTATTTTTGCGTTGTTTTAAGGCCTTCTCGGCATAAAGCTGTGAGGGCCAAAGCGCGATGCCGACAAAAATCAAGGTAGTTTTAATTCTAGTGGCCGTTGTCGCCGTATTTTCGGTTTATGAACTCGCGAAATACGTCCACATTACGGCCAACAAAGACCAAACCTTCATCCAAGGCACGGCTTTGCCCAGCCCGGATAACGATCCCGACCGCGACGGGCTGGATAACCAGCAGGAAATTATCTGGGGAGCCGACCCTTTTAATCCCGATACCGACGGCGACGGCTACAAAGACGGCGAGGAGGTCAAGTCCGGCCACAATCCGCTCGTGCCGGGGCCCGATGATTTAATCAGCGCCGACAATCTCACCCTTGAACTTTCCAATCTGGCCGTGGCCGGCTTGGCTGAAGGCTCCCTCCAAGCCGACAGCCCGAATTACGAAAAAGCTCTGGCCGACATCACCTCCGCCATCGGAGACTCCGTTAAATACTCCTTCAACAAAGAGATCTCCGATTCGGAAATAACCGTTGTTGATTCAAACGACCAGACAATCAGCGAATATTTTTCAACCATTGCTCCCTATACCCAAACTTTTGGCCGGCTCATTAACGACCAGCTGATTAATATCCCGGAGCACATGAACGCGATCGGCAAAAACGGCTTCGGGGACCCCAAACTCAAATCATATTTTTCCAATCAAGCGGCCCAGTACCAGGAAATTGTCCAGAAAGGGGCAAGAATTAAAGTGCCTAAAAGTTTGAGTGGCGCCAATCTGGAATTTCTGTCGCTGGCTCTTCAGATGCACGATGTCTCCGAAGCCATCGCCCGAGGCGAGGACGATCCTCTCAAGGCCGCCTTTGCCTTGAACGCCTTCGGCGATATTTACGACCAGTACCTGGAACTTTTTGAAAAATATGAAACCGCCCTTATAGCCGAGTCCTTCGATCCGGCAAAAGTAAGCCTCCCAAATCAATGAGTTTCCGAAGACCAATCTCGATTCTCTTAATTGCAATTCTGGTCTTGAACCTGGTCTCTTTAGCCTTGGTTCCCCGGCCGGCCCAAGCGGCAGTTAAGTCAACGGTCGCCAGTTTCGGCGGCTGTTTCGCGGCTGGAGTCCTGACTCAAAAAATCAGTGATGCGATCGAAAACCTTAACCGGAAAATTAAAAATATGACCGAGGGGATCCTGAAAAAATTTCTGGTCGGAGCAGTTCCGGTATCTGACAGCGCGACGGCCGATCTCTACGCCGCCTGGACCGACAAAGAAACGCGAAAAGTCATTATCACCCGCTGTGCGGCTTGGGCGATCATGACCAACATGACCAACAACATCAACAAAGTAGTGCGCACCGCCGGCCGCGACGGCGGCGCGACATTCGTTAAGAACTGGGTCAATTTCCAGACCGCGGCCCAGTACCGAGGCGAGAACATTTTTCGGGCGGAATTAAGCACCGCCCGGCTCTGCGACTATCTTTCGAGCGACGTCAAGAAAGCCTTCGGCGTTGACCCCAAGAAAAAAACTTCTCTGGGCGGCCAGAATACCCGAACCGGCTCTCTCCAGCCCTTTAGTCTGGCCGTGAACTGCACCCTGCCGGCCGGATTTTCACTCGAGAAATACCAGCGGGACTTCACCGGCAACGGCGGCTGGGAAGCTTACTCAAGACTGCTCGAACCCCAAAACAACCGCTGGGGCCTGGCCGCTCTGTCACAGGAAGAAATCATCAAACAGCGGGCTCTATCCGTAAGCGCGGACGTTAATCAGGTTTTGACCAACAGCGGTTTGACCGGCGTCAGCGGCTCCGGCAAGGCCGACAGCTGTAAAATTATGAGCCCAGCCGGGCAGTGCCTGGTTTTCAAAGACATCAAAACAACGGGTAACTACCTGGCCCAAAACCTTGGCGCCAGCATCGGCGCTCAGTTTGCGTGGCTAACCAGCGCCCAGACCCTCAATACAATCATCGCCGACGCGACAGAGGTGATGCTCAATCGGCTATTGGATTTTGCCAGTTCCGATGAGGGCAATTACCATGCGGCTGACGATTCCGGGGGAACGGTTGAAGATACTTCAGGCCCCGGTAGCCCCGGCGATTCCGAATCGGCCAGTTGTTTTAACGCCTGCGTCGCCGGCTGCGGCGGAACGAACATCCAGTCCTGCATAACAAGCTGTACAAACACCTGCGGCTCCGGCGGCGGCAGTGGCGGAGACGATCGAACGGAGGACGGCGGAAGTGATTCCGGGCCGGTGCGCCAGTCTAACTAGAAATGAGACTACTATTTAAACGAAAATATCTGATTATCGTCATTCTGGCGGCCATTCTTTTGGCCGTGCCTTCAGGGGCTGTCAGGGCCGAAGGCTGGTTCAGTATCGGCTCGATCGGTCTGACTGCGATAACCTCTTTTGCGGAATTCGCGCTTCAGACGATCTTCGGCATTGTTGGAAATTTGATCGGCATTCTGGCCAGAATGCTGGATGTCTCAACCAAAGTCAGGGCCGGCGGCGATGTTCCAATTGTGGCCGCAAGCTGGAAAATTCTGCGCGACTTTTCCAACATGCTGTTCATTATTCTCTTAATCTACATGTCTTTTGCCACGATCTTCGATCAGGGCAACTACAAATTCAGTAGCATGATCGGCCGGTTTTTGATCGTGGCGATCCTGATAAACTTCAGTCTGGCCATCGGCAATATCGTAATAGACGCCACTCAAGTTTTGGCCAATATTTTCCTGGGAGCAATCGGCAATCTGGGGGATCGGCTCGGCCAGTACCTGACCCTGACCGCTCTCATGCCGAGTAAGGTTAACGCCGGAGATCTGCTGTTTGCTTCATTGGCTTCGATGACTTTTGCCGTCGTCATGCAGATGATTTTCTTATTCAGTCTTCTGGTTGCCAACGCGTTCGCGATAATCAGGATTCCTTTCATCTGGTTTCTGCTGATTGTTTCGCCGCTGGCCTGGATGTCCCACATCCTGCCCAACTCAAACACGTGGTGGAAAAAATGGTGGAGCAGTTTCGTCGGTTGGAATTTGTTCCTGCCGGTATATTTATTTTTCATGTATCTTGGGCTGCTTTTTCTAAGCAAACGGGACGAGGTCCTGTTCAGCGTGGTCCAGGTCAATCCTTCGGGCAGCAGCAGCCCCTTAAATACGCCTCTTCTTTGGGGCGCGACTAACACCGTCACTTTCAACCTGATATTCTTTTATATCCTGACGGCGGTGATCATGGTCGGCGGCACCTGGGCCGCTAAGTCCGTAACCTCAATGATGTCCGGCGGCAAGGCCTTCGAGAGAGGCCTGGGTTTGGCCAAGAGCCTGATAAAACGCACGCCGTTGCCCTATGTAGGTTCCCTGGAAGCCAACCAGTATGCCGCCCAGCAAAGATTGGGTCAATTCCAGCAAAAGGGCTTCCAGAATAAATATCTCAACAAGCTATACGGCGGCAAGGAGGGCCTCGAAAGAGCTAAGTCGGAAGCGGCCGCGCGCTGGAGAGTCGGCGGAGCTGCCGGAGTCCAGAAGGACTTTGTCGCCCAGGTTAAGAAAGTCTCTGATGACATCGAGGAGAAGTACGATACCGGCCAGCTTTCAATTAAACAGTTGACAGACAAAGTTGCGGCCACAAAAGCCCACACCGCCGAAGGCTACGCCTACAGGAAACTGGCCATCAAAAAAGGCGCCCTCTCCGACGCGGATTTCAGATCCTCTTTGGGCGCGCTTAAAAACAACCCCTACGCCGTTCAGGACTTAACAAAAACCGCGAAAGACGCCAAATTCTCCGGCATGGACAACGTCAGAAGTGTCGCTCTTGATGCCAGTCTTAACACTCCGGGGCTCGTCGCCGCTAAGCGTGAGATGTTGATGCATATCTCCGAGGACTCAAAGCAAGCCGGTAAATTTAACGCCGCGGACTTAACGGCCGCCTTTACCGTCCTTGGAGGCGAAAAGTCTCCGGAATCAAAGAAGTTCGTAAAGAATCTTTCCAAGTTCAGACCGGACATAACTATTCCGTATCAATTCAATTATGACACCCTCAATCCGACAGGCACTCCGATTAAGACTATATCGCAGAGGTGGGACGGCGCTTTAAATACTGACGTCAAAGATGTCGTCTCCATGCCGATGGCCGTGTGGAATGAACCGGAATTCCGGCGCGCGATGCTAAGGAAAATCGGCCCATTTAACGATCCGGTCAGTGGCCCCCGATCAAGGGCCCAAACCAAACTTAGAGACAGGTATGTTACGCTCTTGATGACAGCCCCTGACGGGCAGGACAAGTGGGCTCTGCTGCCGACACCCTAATTAAACAAGCATGGAAAACAAAAACTACTTTACTCCTTACGCTCTCAAACTGTTGACCTTAAAAGAGGTCGGGCGGGTTAAAATCTATATGGAATATGTGGTCAAACTGCCCGATACCGTCAAATCAATTCTAACCGCTTCGGAAACTGCTGATTATCTGGAAGACACGCTCGGCCCGGCCTATCAGCTTTCAGAAAATCAAATCGTCGCCCTGACGGCAATCATTCACGACATCCTCTGCGGTCAAGTTTCCGGCAATTTGGAAGAGACGGTCGCCCAGAAACTGACCGTTGACGGAACCACCGCCAACAGACTGCTCAACCAACTGGCCAAAGAGCTTCTTGCCCCGGCCATCGAGGACATTAAGAAAGTCCGGCAGGAAAAATTCCCGGATCGAATCAGGGAAAGTGAGCCGGCCCAAAGTCCGGGGAGTTCGCCGCCGATACCTGTCAACCAAAACAATATCGTTAACCTAAGAGACAAATGAAATTCCAATTACCGCAGTTTATAGAGACAGAGATTAAGATTGTCGGCCCGTTCACTCTCCGCCAATTTCTTTGGGTCGCGGCCGGAGCGGTTTTCCTGTTTCTCGATTTCAGCGCGTTATCGGGATTCATCGCCATCGTCATCGCCATCCCAATCATCGCTATCTTCGGGGCTTTGGCTTTCGTGAAAGTGGACGACCTGCCGCTTATCAGTTATCTCGCGAATATGCTCTCCTTTATTTTCGGCCCCAAGAAATATTTCTACAAAAATGACCAACAACCGACGACCTACCTGCCTACCGGACAGGCAGGCGACCGACAACAAATACAGTTAAAGAAATAATAAGGTATAATTGGTAAGTCAATTTTATGGCCACTCAATCCACAAAAGATTTAGTCGTAATCGCGGACATCAAAGATAATATTGTCCTCCTTAAGAACGGCTCGCTCCGGGCGGTGGTTGAAGTCTCCGCCGTCAATTTTGAGTTGAGGTCGGAGGAAGAGCAGATCGCCATTCTGCAAAACTTCCAAAGCTTCCTCAATTCGATTGATTTTCCACTTCAGATGATCGTCAGCTCGCGCCAGCTGAACATGGATGAGTATCTGCGGATGGTCGAAGGCGTGGCTGAAACTTCGACCAGCGAGCTTTTGAAAATCCAGGCCGCCGAGTACGGCAAATTCGTTAAGGAATTGCTCGAGCTTTCAAACATCATGACCAAGCATTTCTACGTAGTTCTGCCGTTCTATGTCTATGAGGCCCCGACTAAAACCGGAATCCTGGACAGCTTTAAAAGTCTGTTTGCCGGTTCGCAGATTGTCCGCCAAATAAGACCTGAACAGCTTGAAACTTACCGGGCCCAGCTGATGCAGAGAGTTGAACTGATTCTAGATGGCCTGGTCGGCGTCGGCCTCAAAGCCAATCTCCTGGGTGAACAGGAGCTCATCAACTTATACTACAGCCTTTACAACCCCGGCGAAGGCATGAAAGTCGCCCCGCCGGACCAGCTTCAAATCTGATGGCTTCAGGATTTACAACCTTAGCCCTTTTGCCCCAGACCCTTGAAACCAGTCCCGTCGGTTTCCTCATGGTAATTAATTGCGAGCAATTAATTACCATGAGCCTCCTTCCGCTACTGGGTCCAAAGGGCTAAGGTTGTAAATCCTAATTTGCGAATAAGTTATGGTTGATGAAATCCAACAATTAAAGACCATGCAACCCCTGCCGGAAAGCATTGCCCCGGCCGCAATGTCGGTTTCTCCGAATTATATTCAGATCGGGCCCAAATTTGTCCGGACGATTTTTCTAGCCACTTACCCGCGGTATCTGAACACGAGCTGGTTCTCGCCGGTGGTCAATCTGGATCGGGCCCTGGATATCTCAATTTTCGTCCATCCCAAAAGCACGGCCGAGATGCTTAAACAGCTTCGGGACCAGCTGGCCCGGCTTCAGGCTCAAGCCATGGAAGAAGCCGCCAAGGGCAAAGTCAGAGATCCAGTTCTGGAGACGGCTATGGCCGATATTGAATCGCTTCGGGACCAGCTTCAGCAGGGCACCGATAAATTTTTTGAGCTCGGAGTCTATATCACCATATACGAAGACAGCGTCAAGGAGTTGGACGAAACCGAAAACAAAATCCGGGGCTTACTGGAATACCAGCTTGTTTTCGCCAAGCCGGCGACCTTTAGAATGCTCGATGCCTTCAATTCTACTCTGCCGACCGATGACGACCGCCTCGACGTCCACACTTCGCTTAACACAGAGCCCTTGTCCTCGCTTTTCCCGTTCATATCTTTCGACCTAACCTCTAATTCCGGCATTCTCTACGGCATCAACACCCACAACAACTCACTGGTCTTGTTTGACAGGTTCAAACTGGAAAATTACAACTCCGTAGTTTTCGGTAAATCTGGCGGCGGGAAATCCTATACCATCAAGCTGGAAATCCTGCGCAGTCTAGTCTTTGGCACTCAAGTCTTGATCCTCGATCCGGAGGATGAGTATAAATATCTGGCCGACACCGTCGGCGGTTCGGCCGTAAAAATATCCATAAACTCGGACCATCATGTCAATCCTTTTGATCTGCCCGCGCCGAAGGAGGGAGAGTCGTCGGCCGATGTTTTCAGGTCTCACATCCTTGATCTGGCCGGATTGATGAAGCTGATTCTGGGGGCGCTCACCCCCGAAGAATCGGCGATCCTGGACGAAGCCCTGATTCAGACCTACGCCATCAAAGACATCGTGCCCGAATCGGACTATACCCAGCTTCCACCGCCGGTTTTAGGCGACCTTCAGAGTATTCTTGAAGGCCTGACAGGCGCGGAATCAATGGCCACGCGGCTTAAAAAATACACCGAGGGCACCTTTGCCGGCTTCCTGAATCATCCGACCAATGTTCCGCTCGATAACCAAATGGTGGTATTCGGCATCCGGGACATGGAAGAAGAACTGCGCCCGATCGCGATGTATTTGATTCTCAATTTCGTCTGGGTCAAAGTTCGGCGGGATATCAAGAAAAGGATTATTCTGGTTGATGAAGCCTGGGTCCTCATGAAGTACGATGTCGGAGCGGATTTCTTGTCCAATATCGCCAAGCGCTGCCGCAAGTACTACACCGGCTTGACTACGATTTCTCAAGACATCCCGGACTTTTTGGCCAGCCCGCAAGGTAAAACCATTCTCACCAACTCATCCATTCAAATCCTGATGAAGCAGTCGCCGGCGGCGATTAACGTCGTTCAGCAGACTTTCAACCTTACAGATTCGGAAAAATTCTATCTCCTCGAAGCCCGCGTCGGTTTCGGCCTTTTCTTCCTGGGCCAAAACCATGTCGGCATCCGGGTCGTCGCCTCCTATGCCGAAGACCAAATCATCACTTCCGACCCGCGCCAAATTCTTGAAATCGAAAAGGCTAAAGAAGAATGGGCTAAAATCCAAACCAGCCAAACACCATGACCGATGAAGATGTCATCAAGCTCAATTTAAGCCGGGAGCGCCGGGATTACGAGGAGAAGATGCTGAAAGAGCAGACGGAAAGGGAATTCGAAGAAACAAAGCCCAAGAAAATGCCGACGGTGATTCTGTTTTCCGCCCTCTTTCTGTCCATGATTCAAATCGGCATCGAGGGCCTGACTCTCGGCACCCTTGGCTGGATAATCAGCGCGCCGATTAACGGCGGCCTGTATCTGGTCCTGAGGCCATATAGTAAATATCTGAAGACGTTCAAGTGGTTGCCGGGCGCCTCGATGGTTATCAGCTCTCTGCCGCTCATCGGCTTGATTCCGGCTGACATTTTGGCTATCTTTTTTGTCTATTTTATGTCCCGAAGCGCTCTGGCCAGCCATCTGGCCCAAGCGGCTGAAAAGACGCACCTGGGGACCAATAAGCTCACGGCCCAGCCATGAATCAAAAACTCCTAATACTGCTTATCGTCGTCACCGCCTTCGCGTCATTTCTGGCCGGTTATCTTTTGACTTCAAAAGACGCCGGCCGTTCGGCGCTCGAAGAACAGCGGGGGCTTCTGATTGACCGCTTCGACGGCATCGCCGGAGGAGCGACTCCGACACCTTTGCCGGCCGGTTTGCTTAAAGCCGCGGACGAAAGCGCCTTGGGCTTAACCAGCGCACTCGGCGAGAACGCAGTGCTTTTTTACCACGCCGACAGCGGCTACGTTTCCAAGCTGGATTTGGAAACCCGCGCCGGCACTTTAATTTCAAAAACCTCCTTACCAGGATTGACAGATATCCTCTGGTCGCCCGATAAAAACCGGGTCATCACGGTCACACAGAAGAGAACCGGTCCGGCTTACACATTCTTCGATTACCATACCCGAGAATTCGGAGACCTCGGCAGGAATATCGGCTCGGCTGTATTTTCTCCGGACAGCCGGAGAATCGCACTCTTCCGGACCAAAGACAGCGGCAGCGAAATCCAGATTTCTGATTTTAACGGCCGCAACAGTCGAACCCTCCTCAAAACCAGGCTCGAGAACGTCAGACTCTTCTGGCCCAGGGAGAATATGCTCGCTTTCACGGCTTCAGACTACGACCAAACTAGTCAAAGTTTTTACGCCTTAAGTCCCGAGGGTGAACTTATGGAATTGGCCTCGGGTGCGGAGAATTTGAGCGCCCAGTGGTCCCATGATGGATCAAGGGTTATTTTCTCCCAACGGGAAGGGGATCGGTATGTTTTAGGCCTATACGATACAGCCGCAAAGAAAACCCTGGTCCTGCCTCTTGGGGCGCGGGCCTCTGACTGCGCCTGGTCGTTAGACGGAACCAAAATCTATTGCTCGATTCAGACAAGCGGAGAAACTTCGATTGTTCTGATATCGCTTCTCGACAATCAGACGACGGTTTTATTCTCCGGCCTAGCAATCGTCCCTGAAGACATATTCTTGTCCCATCTTGAAAATTTTCTAGTTATGACCAACTTTGCAGACAAAAGCATCTGGGCCGTCAAGCTTGCTCCGTAGTTGCTATTTTCCTCGCAGTCTCTCCCTGCCTGCCGGCCCACCTACCGGAGGGCAGGCAGGCGCCTGTGCTCGCTAGAATATAATAGACATTTACTTGCTTGCGGGGTGAAGAAAATTCATTAGTCTGGTCTCGTCATGTTTTTATAAAGAAGTGGCCCGACCGTGCACGGAAGAGCCACATCTGGAGGCGTGTGGGGCGAGCCCGCTATTGCGCGACTTGGCCCCGGTGTCAGAGCTCCAGATCTCTGATATTTTTATCGTATCACACTCCGCTCTTTTTTTAAAATAAAAACGAAAGGCCCCGAACACTGTGGTCGGGGGCAGGGAGACCATGAGGAATCAGTAGCGACGACCGCAACCCCGACCCCCAGCGAGAACTCTCGCAGGCCCCGAGGCTAGGCGGAGGTCGATGGTGGCGGAGACCGGAGCCGAGGTGCTTGGCGAGGGGCCGAGAGTGTAGATAAAAACCTGCCGCTGGAGCAGGTTTATTATCGGTCGAGTCGGGGGTTGGGGTGGAGGGAGAAGCTTAGTTCAAAGACCGGTAGGGTTTAACGACGATGCGGCGTTGGGGTTCTTGTCCGATGCTTTCTGTGGTCACATCCGCGACGGAAGCCAGCTCCATGTGCACGATGCGCCGCTCATACGAGGACATCGGGACTAAAGCTTCAGCACGCTGGGTATTGCGCACTCTTTGGACGGCTTCGCGGGCTAAATCAGCAATGTGGGAAGCTTTGGATTTTCTGTAATCGTTGACATCAATAAAAATAGGTCCGTCATGACCGGGGGTTCCTTTCGAGAAAATTGACCGGACGATATGTTCCAGGGCCTGAAGATTCTGGCCATTTTTGCCGATCAGGAAGCGGGCATCTTCGGCCGCGGAAATAGAAACCACGACCGTGTCTTTATCTCCGGCCTTCTCTTCCTTGACCGCAACCTCGCAGGCCACATTCATGGGCGCGATTAATCTCTGGACCACCGCCCCAAGCTTGTTTTTTTGCTCATCGGTAATCATGTGTTTCTGCTTAAAATTCACTGGTTTCGCTTAAGATACATCTGCTCCCCAACCGAAAACACGGTCGTGGTTATCCAGTATAGTACCAGACCAGCCGGTAAACTCCAACCCAGGACGATAATCATTATCGGAAGGAAGTACAGCATCTGAGCATTAATGGCCGCGACTTGCGGACTTGCGCCCGCGCCGCTGGCTTTCATGTAAGACATGCTTTGCTTGGCCTGGAAATATTGCAGCACGCCGGCCAGCACCGCAAGAAGAGGATTCTTGCCGGCAATGTTCAAAAATCCCAAAAACAAAGTGTTGAGACTCTCGGGACTCGGCACAAATGAGTAAAGCATCGAGAGGCTCTCGGGCTTCAAGCCGGCGATGAAAGCCTGGTAAAGAGCGATCAGAATCGGAAGTTGAATTAGAATCGGCACACAGCCCGCAACCGGGTTAATGTTGTTGTCTTTGTAGAGCTGCATCATCGCCGCGCCTTGAGCGGTCCGGTCGTTTTTATATTTATCTTTGATGGCTTGGATCTTCGGCCCGATGGCGTTCAAGGCTTTCTGCGATCTTTGGGCCTTCATGGATAAGGGCAGGAAAATCAAACGGATGACCACCGTCAAGGCAATAATCGCCAGACCCAAATCACGGTTGGGCATGAAACTCGACAGAAAAATGAGCGCGTTAAACAGTGGCGCGTAGAGAATAATTTTAAAAATGTTAGACATTATGGGAAATCAATACCACCCTTTGAAAGGGGGTTGCAGCGCAGGGTCCTGAAAAGAGACCGGGTCAAGCCTCGCCAAAAGCCGTACTTTTCAATGGCTAGGCCCGCATAATCCGAACAACTCGGGTAGTACCTGCACGGCGTATAGACCAAGCCCGGAACCTGAAATAGCCGCAGGTTGTTCATAATCCGGCGATAGGCGGTTAGTAAAAATTTTACGATTCTCATATTATTTTGGCCTTGCGAAGAACGGCTAAAAAATCTCGCTTCAACAAATCGCTCTCCATGGAGATTCCTTTCGTGGCCACTACCACGGTATCGCATGCCGGCATCTTGGGCAATAGTTCAGGCCAAATTGCCTCGGCCAAAATTCGGCGGATGCGATTCCGGCCGACCGCGGAGGGAGCGACTTTTAACGGAACCACAAAACCGAAGCGGGGTCTGGCCTTGCCGTTTTGGAGATACTTTAAAAACAAAAAAGAACCGCTGACGGTCTTGCCTTTTTTGAACACGGCGTCGAAATCTTTTTTGTCTTTAAGGCGATTTGGGATTGGGAGAGCCAAAAATCGAATTATAACTTATCACTTATAACTCATAACTAGCCCGCGGTTATTAGTTATGGGTTATTAGTTATGGGTTATTAGTTAAACCGTGAGGCGCTTGCGGCCTTTCCGGCGCCGGCGAGCCAAAACCGCGCGGCCGTCTTTGGTGTGCATCCGCGATAGGAAACCGTGCTTTCTTTTCCGTTTCGCTTTTTTGGGCTTGTAGGTAAGGGCGAGGGACATAGATTGACGATAAGTGGGATGAATATAACAGAAAACGACGTGGCATTCAACCCCGCGCCCAAAAACCTGTTTGCTTTTTATTTTTTAGGACCTCCGCGGTTATGTCTAATTTTTTGAAACAAGTTTGACAGGTTATCAATATCCCGCGTCTCGCTCGCAGGTTTTTATGTGCGGGGTCAATATTTACCGCGACACTCATTAAGTATATATTTCAAAAATTGTTGGTTTAAAAATATTAGAACACATTACTTGGCAGGTGAGAGGGTTTACTATTTTTTTCAGATTGATATCTTTCCCGAGGCCTCTTCTTAAGTTGTCAGACTTATAAACAGAATGTCCACCGTCTGAAGCGTGTTCATGATTTTTTGTTCAGTATAATGATCTGGTAAATATTTTTCTCAATCCATGACAAACGAAGAACTATGGAAGGCGGTTCTTGGGGAGATGGAGCTCTCACTGACCAGATCTAATTTTACGACCTGGTTCAAAAACACAACAATTGTCGCGCGCGACCACGGTTCAATCATTGTTAGTGTCCCTAACGGCTTCATCAAGGAATGGCTTGAAAACAAATTTAATAAGAAAATTCTCCAGTCAATTCGGACCTTGAACCCCGAAATTAGGGAGGTCAGGTATTCCATAGGCAAGCCAAAAATCGAACTCGTGCGGCAGGATATCTCACGGGTAATACTGGAAAAAGAACTTGACGAGAAGGCCGAGACGCCGATCGACACCGACATTGATAGGGTTACCAACCTGAACCGCCGCTACTCCTTTGAATCTTTTGTTGTCGGTTCCAATAATGAAATGGCTAATTCGGCCTGTCTGGCCGTCGTCAAAAATCTGGGCAGAGTCTACAACCCCTTATTCCTGTACGGCGGCGTGGGTCTGGGAAAAACCCACCTTTTGCAGGCGGTTGGAAACAAGGTCAGCGAAAACAAAGACCGCAAGGTCTTATACATTCCCGCCGAACGCTTTACCGCCCAGATTGTAGAGGCGATTATGAATCGCACCATTGAGGATCTGAAAAGCCAGTACGCCAAGCTTGACCTTTTGATTTTAGACGATGTCCAGTTCATCGCCGGCAAAGTAAAGGCCCAGGAAATAGTTTTTTCCACTTTTAACGAACTTTACGGCAAAAATCGGCAGATAGTTTTATCTTCGGACAGGCCCCCGGCCGCTATCCCTACCCTGGAGGAAAGACTCCGCTCCCGTTTTGAAGGCGGAATGATAGCCGATGTCGGCATTCCCGATTTAGAAACGCGGTTGGCTATCTTAAAACAAAAGTTGGCTGGTAAAGGCGTGGATCTTAGTGAGGAAATTCTAACCTACATCGGCACGCACATGCAGAAGAATGTCCGCGAACTCGAGGGGGCCCTGAACCGGGTCATCGCTTTCGGCCAGGTTTACAACCGTCTCCCAGATCTAAAAGATGTCAAAAATATCCTTAACACCTATTTAAGCACTCCTTACCGAAAAACCTCTTCGCAAGCGATCCTAAAAGCTGTGGCTGATTTTTACAACATCAGCTCCGCCGACCTTGTTAAGCGGAGCCGCAAAAAAGAAGTGGTCCGTCCTCGTCAGGTGGCAATGTTCCTGTTGCGCGACGAGACAAAGTTATCTTTCCCGGAAATCGGCCAGAAGCTCGGGGGGAGAGACCATTCGACAGTTATTCACGCCTGCGAGAAAATCCGATCCGAGTCCTCGATTGACGAACCCCTGAAACAAGAGTTAATTCTAATCAAAGAACGTGTCTATAACTCCTTTGATAAGTAGCTGCTAAGTTGTCGGTAAAAATAAACAAGTGATGAAATCTAAAAGTTCTCAACATTTTTCTAAGACTTTTATCCCAAACTTATTCACATTAAAATCATTTAACCGGGGTGTGGTTTCCAAACCTTTCTTCACTAATTATTCATAATTATTCACATACCCACAGCCCTTAATAGTAAGAGTAATATTTAAAAACAATTATTATGAAACTTTTAATCAACCATCGAAATCTGAAACGAGTGATCGGTCTCACAGAAAAAGTTGTGTCTCGAAACACCTCCCTGCCGATATTAAACAATATTCTCTTGAGAACCGAGAACGGCCGGCTTAAAATTTCAGCCACGAATTTGGAATTGGGAATTAACGCTCTGGTCGGTGTTAAAATCGAAGAGGTTGGGGAGGTGGCTGTTCCGGCCCGGATTCTCTCGGACTTCGTGAACGCGATCAAGGATGAAAAAGTCTCACTGGCGACCAAGAGTAATATTCTTCACATCAACACCGAGCACTACAAGACAAAGATTTTAGGTTTTGACCCTAAAGATTTTCCAATTATTCCTAAAATTGAATCAGAGCCGGTCGCCAGTATCCCCGCCGGGACATTGAAAAATGGGCTCTCCAAGGTCCTTGATTCGATGGCTGTCTCTGAAACCCGGCCGGAGTTGGCGGGTGTTTTTGTACAGATTCATGAAAATCGAGTGGTCTTGGTTTCGACGGATATTTTCAGGCTGACCGAGATGACCCTAAACGTTAAAACCGGAAACGAAACCTCTTTTATTTTACCGCGCAACACCGTTGCGGAATTAGTTCGTTTGTGTGGCGAGGTTGATGGAGATATCCAGATTAAATATGTCGAAAACCAAGTTGCTTTTCTGGCTGAGGACCTGGAGCTTGTCTCTCGCGTCGTTGACGGCACATATCCGCCGTATAAAAACGTGATCCCAGAGAAATTTATATCCAAAGCTTTAGCCAAAAAAGATGAGCTTGAAAACGCGATCCACCTGGCAGGTTTATTCAGCTCTCAAATTTCAGACATTAAGATTTCCTGCCTTGACGACAAATTAAACATTAGTGCCCAAAACAGCGACAAAGGTGAAATCCAAACCGAGGTTCCGGTAGTTCTCAAAAATGAACCCTTTGAGTTGTCTTTAAATTATCGCTACATGTTGGATGGACTGAAGAATATGCCCGACAATGAAGTTGTCTTGGAATTCACGGGCCCCGGCAGTCCCTTTGTGATCCGGCCCAGTAGTGATAAGTCCTTGGTCTATTTAATCATGCCCCTCAGAAACTAACCCCTAGTTCCTAGATCCTAATTCCTAACATGTTCCGAAGCATCCAAACCAGGATTATTAAAAGAGCCCAAGGCCTCAAAAGCACTGCTTTGGCTCAAAAAAATCTGGACAGCGTCATCCGTTCTTTTTTGGCCGAGGAATTCGGTGAAGTGGGCCAGAGACTGCCTTTCACCGTCAAGCTGGAAAACAAAAAACTCTATGTTGCTACACAGAGCAAAGCTGCCGCCAACGAGCTGGTTTTAAGAAGCGCCAAACTGGCTCGGAAAATGGCCGACAACAACTTTACCATCGAAGCGATCTCAGTTACCTGATCAAGGGGTCGGAGAGGGGGATGGTTCCGGACTCGGACTCTGCTCGGCGGACCCATAAATCTTAGAAACCGGCCACTCCCAGTTAGAAAATAGCGGATCCCGGCCCGGATTCTCCGGAAAAGGACCGCTTGGGTCATTGCGATCAACATATTTTAATATCTCGTGTATCTCCTGCGTTCCGTCAGGCGCGGTGTAGACGTAGTTTCCGTTGAGCATGATTTTCGGGGAATTGACAGGGTTTGGTTCCGGGAAGTTGTCTCTGGGCAAAGTGGCCAGGGCCTTGACCATAAAGTCATTCCACATTGGACCCGAAGCGCTGATACCTGCTCCGGCCGCGGTCATGGGATCGTTATTGTTGTTTCCTGACCAGACGACAGTAGCCAGAGAGGGACTGTAGCCGACGACCCAGCCGTCGCGGTTGTCTTGGGTGGTTCCGGTTTTGGCGGCTACGTCATAACCGGGAAGGTATAAAGAGTTATTGTAGCCGAAGACCGGCGCCCGGGCGGAGTTGTCGGACAAAACATTGTTCATTAGTCTCGCGATCTGCTCGTCAATGACCCGACGGGGCTGGTCGCTGGATTCCTCGAGAATGTTTCCATTAACATCTTCAATTTTTAGGATTATTCGCCAGGGATTGCGGATGCCGTCATTGGCAAAAACCCCATAGGCCGAGACCAGGTCAATCGGCCTCACTTCAGCTCCACCCAGAACAAGAGACAGTCCGTACCGTTCGGGCTCGTTGAGGGTGGTAATGCCCATACTCTTGGCCAGAGCCATCGTGTCGCCGATGCCGGCAAGGTAAAGAGTCTTCACCGAGGGCACGTTTAGGGATTGGCTCAAGGCTTGGCGAAGGGTAACGGGCCCGCGGAAAAGCCCGTCGTAATTTCTAGGATGATAGCAGGCTAAACCATATTGGTCTCTTAGTTGGGACGAATCCGGCGAGCAGTTGGGGTTAAATTCGGTTCTGGCATCAAAAAGGATGGTCGAGTCCGGATAGCCCTTCTGGAAGGCCGTGGCATAGGTGAAAGGCTTGAAGGCCGATCCCGGCTGGCGTTGGGCGGTAGCGATGTTGTAGTTGCCCTGATTGGCGACGTCGAAGTAATTTTTAGACCCAACCAAAGCTAGGACGTCGCCGTTTTTGGGATTAACTGAAACCAGAGATGAATTTGAGGATTTATAGCGCTGGGCGTTGACAGCGGAGTATTTCTCAACCGAGGCTTCGGCCATTTCCTGCAGGGAAGCATCCAGGGTGGTGACAACTTTGAGGCCGGCGCTTTCGATAGCATCCTCGCCGTATTTTTTGGCGAGGTAATCTTTAACCATCAGCACGAAATGCGGAGCGGTAATACTCTCGGTGCTTTTTCTGAAGACCGGCTTCTCCTCCAGAGCGAGGCGGTATTCCTCTTCGGAGATGTATCCTAAATTCTCCATTCGGCGCAGGATGTTGTTTCGGCGGCCAATCAATTCTGGAACATAGTTGCCGTAAGGTGAGTACCGGGACGGGGCCTGGGGCAAGGCGGCTAAGATTGCCGATTCTGAAATCGTCAGAGCGGAGGCGTCCTTGTCAAAGAAAGTTTTACTCGCGGCTTGGATGCCGTAGGCGTTAGAGCCGTATGGAATTTGATTAAGATACATCCAGAAGATCTGGTCTTTGGAAAAACGCCGCTCAATCTCGATTGAAAGAACAAGCTCTTTTATTTTCCGAATCGGTGTTTTCTCGGAGCCCAAAAGAGCGAGCTTTACCAGCTGTTGGGTGATTGTCGAGCCGCCCTGCGAGAGGTTCAGAGAGGCGATATCTTTAAATAAAGATCGGGCAATGCCTCTGACGTCAAACCCGCCATGGTTGTAGAAGTTGCTGTCCTCCGCGGCCAAGGTCGCCTTTTTAAGGTTGTCTGAAATCCGATCCCAGGCGACGATTGTTCTTTTCTCCTCGCCGTGGATATCGTAGAGGAGAACTTCTCCCGTCCGGTCATAAATTTTCGTGGACTCGCTGATTTTTCTGGCGGCGATGGTTTCGGGATCGGGCAAAGTCTGGGCCAGGTAGATGAATAAACTAAAAAAGGCGATAGCGCCTAGAACAATGACCCAGACCAGAAACATGCCGACCGAGCGCCACCGCGGCTTCTTTATTCTAGTGACAGTAAAGGATTGGTTCGAAGAAGCTTTCATTGACTGATTATGACACAAAAAACCCGTGTTTACAATTAAAAAATTAAAAGTTAATATAGAGAAAATATGTTTAGCCGCAAAACAAATTCCCTCGAAACCGATGCCGGCAAAATCGGAAAAGCCTTGAGTCGCAGGCTCGAAGCCGACGGTGTCTATCCGAGCCAGGAAGAAGTTATCTCTCGTCTCCGATTAAAATCCCATCGGGTCTATCTGGGGATTGACCCCACGGGGCCGGAGATACACCTTGGCCACACGATCCCACTATTATTTCTAAGACAGCTTTGGCTTCTTGGTCATAAACCGGTTATTGTCATCGGGGATTTTACGGCTAGAATCGGGGACCCAAGCGGCAAGACCGTCTCTCGCAAACCGCTGACGAAAAAGGAGATAGACGGCAACATGCGCACCTATCTCTCGCAGATTTATAAAATATTACCCAAAGGATCTTTCGAGGTTCGATACAACAGCTCCTGGTTGTCGAGATTGACGTTCGAGGAACTGCTGCGTCTGTCTGCTCTCGTGACCGTTCAGCAGATGATCAAGAGAGATATGTTTCAGGAGCGCTTAAAAAACGATCAGCCTGTCGGGCTTCATGAGTTCATGTATCCGCTGATGCAGGGCTATGACTCCGTGGCCATGGATATTGACGGCGAGGTTGGCGGTAATGACCAAACCTTTAATATGCTAATGGGGCGTGATTTGATGCAGAAGATTTTAAATAAGGACAAGCTTGTTTTCGCGACCCGCCTTCTGGTAAACGCCGAGGGCAAGAAGATGAGCAAAACCGAAGGCGGCCTTATTGCGATTGCCGATTCCCCGGGCGACATGTTTGGCAAGACCATGGCCAGTGTACCCGATGATCTGATCGGGATTGTTTTTGAGCTCTGCACTGATAAAGATCCGGCTTGGATTAAAGACAACTCCGACAATATCAAATCCGACCCCTATGCCTACAAGAAAATGCTGGGCCGGGAATTAGTTGCCATGTATCACGGCCCGGCCGCGGCTGAAAAGGCCGCCGCGGAATTTGAAAAGGTTTTCTCGCGGGGCGAGTTGCCGGCGGAGATGCAAGAGCTTTCGGGGAGCGGCATTTCGGTTCTGGACTTCGTGGTTAAATACAATCTCGCTGAGTCGCGCTCCGAGGCCAAGCGGCTGGTTGAGCAAAAAGCGGTGCGGGTCAACTCGGAAGCGGTTGAAAGTTGGGATAGGGTTCTGGCGGCGGGGGACATTGTCCAGGTCGGACCTAGGAAATTTGCCAAGGTAATCTAAAACCTCCCCGAACGGGGAGGTTTTAGATTTTAAACATTATAGCCGAGGCCTTCCGGGGGGTCTTCCTCTTCGTCGTTATCCTCATCGCTTTGAACGAAGGGCTCCTCTACGCCCTCGCCGATGTCGTCCCTGTTTCTTGGCGTCGTGCCAGGAACCTCGTCGCTGTCATCGTCTGTCGGCGCATACTTGATATCCTTAATTACCAAAGCATGCTTGAACCAATCGAACATGGCAACGGAATCTTCTTTGCGGTGTCGGCTTTGGACATCGCAAACAGGATTGTTAATTTAAGAAATTATATTATTCGAACAGCAAATTGCAATAGCCAAAGCGTCAACGGCGTCGTCTGGGCCGGGAAGGTTCCTGATTTTCAGAAGGGCTTTTACCATTCTCTCGACCTGATCTTTCTCGGCTCGGCCATAAGCGCTGACATTTCGCTTGACCTCCAAGGGCGTAAACTCCTGAACCGGAAGGCCATGCCGGGCCAGGGTCAAAAGAATGACCCCGCGCATTTCGCTCACCGACATCACGGTTTTCTGGTTCTTGAAAAAGAAAAGCTTTTCGATTCCGGCCATACTCGGCTTGTGTTTTTTAATCAAAGCAGCCAGGTTCTTCTCGGTGGCTTGGAAATCCAACATCTTATCTTTGCCTCCGTTCGTGATAATTCCATGAGCAATGTACGAGAGGCGACTGCTCTCATTCCGGATAATTCCGTAGCCAATTCTGGTTGTGCCCGGATCAATACCGATTACGATCATTAGTTGGCGAGCGGGCGAGTGTGTAAGTTTGTGAGCTCATTGGCTCACGAGCTCATTGGCTCGGCGGCTCTTTTTATGGCTCGTTCGATATTTTCTTTGGGCATATCCATTTTACGGGCTTGCTTAATCGCATTTGCGAGTGAAAGATTCATCGTTGGATCCGTTCCGTTCTTAGCCGCCAGAGTAATATTTTTTGAAAGTTTCGAAAACAGCTGGCTCCGCTTCTGGTCCGCCGCTCCTTTCTTGTGCCGGATCTGGCTCCATTTTGAATGCCCGCTCATTTCTGGAAATTTGAAATTCTATAAACCCAAACCCTGTTTAGGTTTTATGTTGAGATGCTTATAGCCGCCGGGGGTGAGGACTCGGCCTTTTGGCGTGCGCGCCAAAAGGCCGAGTTGCATTAAATACGGTTCGTAGACTTCTTCGATCGTGGCTTCTTCTTCAGAAAGCGTGGCGGCGATTGACTTTAACCCCACCGGCCCGCCGTCAAACTTTTCGGCAATGGCCAGAAGAATTTTACGGTCGGTTTCCTCCAGGCCTTGGTCATCAATTTCGAGCATCTTTAAGGCCTGTTTGGCTAATTCAACAGTTATCCCGTTAGAGGCAGCCTCGCCGAGACCCTTCGGGTTCGCGCCCTTGGCGCGAGCGGAACTTCCAACGGGATGCATTTGGGCGACATCACGGACCCTTTTTAGGAGGCGATTGGCGACGCGGGGGGTAAAGCGCGAGGAGCGGGCGATGGCTTCAATGGCCGCCGGTTCAAGATCCACGCCCAGTAATTTCGCCGATCTCTCAATGATTTTTTGGATCTCATCGTGAGTGTAAAAGTCGAGTCGGAAATTCATGCCAAACCTTGAGCGGAATGGCGCGGAGAGAAGCGAGATCTTAGTCGTGGCGGCAATGAGCGTAAAGCGGGGCAGATCAATCTGTAAGGTCTTGGCGCTGTTGCCTTTGCCGATGACGATGTCGAGATTAAAATTCTCCATCGCCGGGTAAATGACCTCTTCGACGTTTTTGTTCAAGCGGTGGACCTCGTCGATAAACAAGACGTCGCCGTTCTGAAGACCGGTCAGGATTGAACCGACATCACCCGCTTTTTCAAGGGCGGTGCCGGAAGTGATCTTAATCGAAGCTCCAAGTTCTTTGGCTATAAGATAAGATAGGGTAGTCTTGCCCAGGCCGGAGGGGCCATGTAGGAGTAAGTGCTCCATGGGTTCCTTTCTTTTTTTTGCAGCCCCAATGATAACCTCAAGATTGGCCTTGATTTTTTCCTGGCCGACATAATCATCGAAAGTCCGGGGCCGAAGAGCCTGATCCAGCAGTTGGTCATCAAAAACCTCGGCCGGAGCGGTTATTGGGGGGGTTGACATAAGCTATTTTTTAGATTACAATATGTGATATAATAGGTGTACAAGGACCGCTTTAATCTGTAGGCAACTGGATCCTTCTTAATCGCTGTGAACCAGTTGGGATACTATCTTGATGGATGGCTTGGCAATTTATTGCTGGGCCTATCCTCTGAACTATCCTGTCCCGAGTTATTTATAATTCGGGTTTTGCCTACAGATTAAAGCGGTCCTCTTTAATCTTTGGTCGCTCTGCCCGTCCCGCCGCGGCGGGACTTACGGCAGTACGCTCTTGGCCACCTACTTTGTTAAAAACTGCGTTTACTCCTCAACATAGCTTCACTATGTCTCGTCGCAAGCCTCGTTTTTGCCTCGTAGCTGACCAAGCCAAAAATTAAAGGAATCATCCTATCCCAGGATTCTCTCAATTTCTTCAAAATCGGTGACGCCGTCAAGCAGTTTCAAATACGCATCTTGTTTCATGGTAATCATCCCTTGCTGAACGGCCAATTCAGAGACAGCAGAAAGCGGGGGGTTGGACATGATTAGTTTTTCCATCTCCGGCGTTATCTGAAAAGCCTCATAAACCCCAGTTCGGCCTTTGTAGCCCTTGCCGCTGCATTTTTCGCAGCCTTTGGGCTCGTAAATTTCAGGATTTTCAAGATTTTTAAGGTTAAATTTGGCGGCAACCGGTTCCAATTCAGATTTGATTTTTTGGATCTCGTCGGAACCGGCTGTTCTTTTAACTCGGCAATTCTCGCACAGTCTCCGGACTAATCGCTGGGCCATGGCCATTCTAATAGCTGGCGCGATAATCTGGGGCTGGACTTTGAGATCAATTAATCTAGGAATCGTACCGGCGGCATCATTGGTGTGTAAGGTCGAAAGTACCAAGTGTCCGGTGAGGGCGGCATTAAGAGCAATCTCGGCCGTTTCGGTGTCTCTGATTTCCCCGACCAAAATAATATCCGGATCCTGGCGAACAATAGAGCGCAGGCCGTCCGCGAAGGCGTACCCTGCCGAAGGATCAACTTGAGTCTGGGAAATTCCCTCGATCCGATATTCAATCGGGTCTTCGATGGTGATAATCTTTTCTTCCGGTGAGTTCAGGTAGCGGACGAAAGCATAAAGGGTCGTGGTTTTGCCTGAACCGGTCGGGCCGGTGGTGAAGATGGCCCCCGTCGGCTTTTTGAGATGTTCTTTAACCAGCTCCAGAAAATCGGGCCGCATGCCCAGATCTTCGAGCTTGCCGTGGATGGTTCGGGGGTCCAGTAATCGCATCACTATCGTTTCTCCGAATTCGCTGGGTAAAACAGAGACGCGGACTTCAATATCAGCCTTTCCTTCCCGAATCGTGAAGCGGCCGTCCTGGGGCGAGCGGTCAACGTTTAATTTCAGGCGCGACAAGACCTTAATCCTGTTTACAACCTTCTCGTAAGAATTTTTATCAATCGCGGTGATGTCATCCAAAACGCCGTCCAGGCGGTATCGAAGCCGCGTATTTTCCCGCGTCGGTTCGAAATGGATATCCGAGGCCCCGATTTTTAAAGCTCCGGCCAGCAGAATCTCCAGAAGTTTTGTGACCGAAACGCTCCCGACCTGTTTTTGAAGGTCAGAGATCGAATTAATCTGGGCTTCGAGTTTAGCCAGATCTTCCTCGTTGATATTGATGGAACCCGTTTCAAAGGTCGCGCCCTTCTTTATATTCAAATATCTGCGCCAAGCTCTGGCCAGACCATCGGGTGAGGTAACGATTATATTTATTGAAAAACCTCGGGCCTGGAAGTCTTTCGCCGCCTCGCTCCGGCCGAATTCGGCCGGCTCGGTTGTGGCGACGGTCAAAGCTTTGCCGGACCGCAGAATGACTGCGAAATTATCTTTGCGAGCAACTGATTCATCTGCCAAGGCCAAGGCGTCGCTGTCGATTGGCGCGCCGGCGAGATCAGAAAAAGGCAGGCCCGCTTTCTGGGCCGCTTCCTTGAAAGCGTCTTCGCTGGCCTGGGCTTGAATCTGGCCGAGTTTCTTTTCGAGTTCCGCTTCTTTTTTTGTTTGGGTCGAAGTTGACATGACTTTCTGTTAATTTATCTTAACACCTGTGTCTTCGTGGCCACAATCTAACTGAACACAGGCATTTGTAAATGACTTTTTGTGGATAAGCCCGGTAGTGAATTTTCGACAAGTTCAGTCAGGTGACAGAGTCGCCCCTCGTCCCGAGTTGCATCGGGGGCCGCTGGCTTAGCCGCGGCCCCGCTTGTCTAGGCACTTGACTTGTGGATTACGGCTTGGTAATATGTGCTTGTCAATCAAGAAGGTCCGCGGGAGCGGGCCTGTTTTTATAAATAACGCAGCACTAATAACAAATCACTGATAACAGATAACAATTTATAGATTTTGTTATAAGTTATTAGTTGTAGGTTATAAGTTGATAGTCATGTTTGACATGAAACAGTTCTCTTCGGCCATGAAGCAGATTGCCGAAGAAAAAGGTATTTCCGAGGCCAACGTTTTTGAAACAATCGAAGCCGCCATCGCCGCGGCCTATAAGCGCGAATACGGCGAGAAGGGGCAGATTATAAACGCTAAGATGGATCCCGAGACGGGCGTTTTGTCCATAACTCAAACCCACTATGTTGTCGAAGGGATGGACGAGGAGGGCAACATCACCGGACCCCTGCCGGTCAAAGTTGTTGAAGAGAAGCCCGATTTTCAGGACCTTGAGGGCGGCCGCCGGCGCGGGGCGACCGAAGAAAAGGTGATTGAAGACGGCGAGGTTAAAATTAAATTCAATCCCCAAAAGCACATTCTTTTGGCGGACGCTAAAAAACAAAAGAAATCAATCGAGGTTGGCGACGAAATTATAACCAAACTCGAGCCTAAAACAGATTTTGGACGCATTGCCGCCCAGGTCGCGAAACAGGTCATCATCCAGCGTCTGCGCGAAGCGGAACGAAGCGCGATTTTTACCGAATTTAAGAATCGGGAAGGGGAGATTGTCAGCGGTACCGTCCAGCGTCGCGAAGGCGCTCTCGTCTTTGTGGATTTGGGCAAGACTAACGGCATTCTTCCGCCGGCCGAGCAGATGTTCAGCGATAACTATCGCTTGGGTCAGCGCTATCGATTCGTGATCGTGAAGGTTGAGGAAACTTCCCGCGGCCCGGCGGTGGTCCTTTCCCGGGCCCACCCCAAACTCGTGGTCGGCCTTTTCCGGGTTGAAGTGCCGGAAATAGACTCGGGGAGCGTCGAGGTCAAAGCCGTCGCCCGGGAGGCAGGCTCGCGAACAAAAATCGCGGTGGCCTCAACGGAGGAAAGCATTGATCCCATCGGTTCTCTTGTCGGTCAGAAAGGTGTACGCGTCCAGACGGTAATCAACGAACTCTCCGGCGAGAAGATAGACATTATTCTATGGAGCGACAAGGCGGTTGAATTTATCGCCAACTCGTTCTCTCCGGCCAAAGTCCTCCAGGTTAAAGTTTTAGACGAGGAGCGCAGGCACGCTCTGGTTGAGGTTTCCGATGACCAGTTCTCGCTGGCAATCGGCAAAAAGGGCCAAAATGTCCGTTTGGCCGCGAAGCTAAGCGGTTGGAAGATTGACGTCCGGTCGCCGAAAGAGGTTATGAGTTTTGAAGAAACCGCTGACGAGGCTGGTCAGACCGAAAAATCAGAGGACACTAACCCTTGATCCAATGACTTCATCCCATACCCAAGCCGGCAATGGCTGGCTCAATCTCACGGTTGAGCTGACCGGAGAAGATTTGGTTGGCTATGTTCGCGATGCCGAAGAGTCGCTGGCCCAAGAGCTCAAGGTGGACGGATTTCGTCCGGGTAAAGTTCCCCGCGAGGTGGTGCGCCAGCGTGTCGGTGAAACCGCAATTCTCGAAGCCGCTCTCCAGGCGGCGGTTGAGCACAGTCTGGCCCAGACGATCGCTAAAGAAAAGTTCGACGTCATCGAGACGGCGGATCTTTCCGTCAAAGAGAACAGTTCTTCGAAGCTTCTTTACTCCGTAAAAATCCGCGTCTTCCCGGAGGTAAAACTTCCCGCTCTGGCCAGCGTTAAAATTCCGCGCCGCGACGTTTTGGTGACGCCCGAAGAAATAGATCAGGCTCTGGCCGAGATTAAGGCCGCGCGAGCCGTCCTGGCCGACAAAAACGGGCCTGCCGCGGCGGGGGACCGGATCGAGATAGACTTTACCATTCGCCGCGACGGCAAAACCATCGAAAACGGGGAGAGCAAAAACCACCCCGTGCTTATCGGCAAGGGCAACTTTGTGCCGGGTTTCGAGGACCAGCTTGTCGGTTTGTCAAAGGGGGATTCAAAACAGTTTTCTCTGGAAATACCCCGTGATTTTGCCAATAAAGACATTGCCGGCCGGAAGCTTGATTTTGAAGTCAGGGTTTTGGATGTGAAGAGCGTGACCTTGCCGGAAATGACCGATCAGTTCGCACGGACATTGGGGAAATTCGACAACATAGACCAGCTTATTCTTAGCGTGAAAGACGGGTTGATGCTCGAAAAAACCGGGAAGGAAACCGAGCGCGTTCGGCAGGAAATCACCAGAGCTCTGGCCGAAAAGTCAGCCTGCAAAGTCTCGCCGGAAATGGTGGAGAATCAGCTCGCCTCTATGGTTCAGAGTTTTGATCAGGATCTGCACCGGCACGACATGGAGCTCGGCGTTTATCTGGCCAAGATTGGGAAGACCCAGGAAGATTTGAAAAAAGAATGGCGGCCGGAAGCCGAACGGCAGGTAAAACTGGCTTTGATCAGCCACGCCGTGGCCAGGGATAACGATATTACCGTCACAAAAGAAGAAACTGACGAGGCTCTGGAATCGCTGATCCAGACCGCAATGCTCCGCGAAGGCAGCTCGCCCTCGAATTTAAATATCGAACGTTTGCGCTCGACGATTCAGTCTCGGCTTTTGAATGAAAAAGTTCTAGAATTTCTGGAACGTGTTTGCGCGGTCTTGCCTTCAGCTAAGAGTTAGGTTTATGATTAGACATGTGGCATTCTTTTAAGATCTCACACGTCCTCGTCAGAATTTTTCTGGCCGTTCTTTTTTTCTGGTTCGGCGCCGATAAGTTTTTTCATCCGGACTACTGGCTCAATAATTGGATTCCGGGGCCGGTTTCAACGGATGCGGCCGCTTATCTGATCGGCGCCGTCGAAATACTTATCGGGGTCAGCCTTGCCACTAACATGTTCATTGGTTTTTTTTCGGTGATCGGCACGGCGGTCGTGGCTGCGCTTTTTCTTACTCACGGCTTGAACCAGATCTTTGCCCAGGGCCTGGGTCTTATCGGCCCGCTCCTAGCGCTTTCGTTCTGGCCGGCCCATAATTCCCGGCGTTTTTGAGCTTTAAATTTTGGAGAAGTGTGTTATTATAAGGTCGCCCGCAAGGGCTTTCTTAAATTATGAAACCCCACACCAGAACAAGCGAAGCGAAGCGATCCCGGAATCGCTTGTTTGGTGTGGGGGTTTATCTGGACAATGCCGCGGCGACGCCAACCGATTCTCGGGTTATCCGGGCCATGAATGAGGCTTACAAAAAATATGGAAATCCGTCATCTTTTAACACGATGGGCCGGGAGACGCGTCAGGACATTGAGTCTTCGCGGCTGACTGTCGCCAGGTTTTTGGGCGCCCGACCGGACGAGATAGTTTTTACCGGCTCCGGATCGGAAGCGAACAACCTTGCCCTCTTGGGTCTGCTCCGAGGCCGTAAGGGGCGGGTCTTAACGACCCCGATTGAGCATCCCTCGGTGCTTGAACCCCTGAAATCTTTGCGCGACATCAAGGTTGAGTATTTAAAGATCGACCAAAAAGGCATCGTAGATCTCGAGTCTCTTGAAAAATCTTTGGCCCCGGACTGTCTTTTGATTTCGATCATGTACGCCAACAACGAGATTGGAACGATCGAGCCTATCCGTGAAATCTCGAAGATAATAAAGACCCATAACCTCCCTGCCTACCGGACAGGCAGGCAGTCCTCAACCCGCAACAAAATCCTGCTTCACGTTGATGCTTGCCAGGCGGCGGGCCATCTGAACATGAGCGTGAATCATTTGGGCGCCGATCTCCTAACCTTTAACGGCTCAAAAATATACGGCCCCCGCGGGATTGGAGTTTTGTATGTCCGCCGCGGTGTTGAACTCAAACCTCTGATTTACGGCGGTTCGCAGGAGAAGGGTTTAAGAGCGGGCACGGAAAATGCCGCTGCGATTATCGGGCTGGCCAAAGCGATTTCTTTGCCGAAGTTTACAGTTTACAGATGGCAGAGCTTAGAGATTATGCGATTAAGAAAATAAAAAAGGCTATTCCCGACGCTTTGTTGTGCGGACCGGAAGGGGATCTTCGTCTAGCGAATAATATCAATATTTGCATTCCCGGTTTAGCCAGCGAAGTCATGCTCATTGAGCTTGATAAGTATGGTATCTACGCCGGCTCCGGCTCGGCCTGCACTTCGCATGCCGTCGAGCCTTCCCACGTTTTAAAAGCGATTGGCGTTCCCAAGTCTTACATTGACGGCGCTTTGCGCTTTTCCTTAGGCCGAAAAACTAAGAAAGAGGACATAGATTATCTTGTCGAGTCTTTGGTAAAAATTATCACCAATCTCAAGAAACGCTATGCTCGTTTTAAGTAAAACAGAAACTCCTTGTTTTTGCCCTTCCCGCCTAGGATAGGCGATTCAGTTTCTGCCGCCACCTCAAGGTCAAGCCTTGAAATGACGTTCCGAATCCCAGACAGAACTTCCGGGATTGATTCTTCGGACAGTTTTCCTCTCCTGATCTGCTCCGGGCCGGCTTCATAGTGGGGCTTTACGAGGGCGACGATTCGGCCTTCTGGTTTTAAATTCACGATGACGTTGGGCAGAATCTTTTCAAGTTTGGTCCAGCCGGCGTCAATCGTGATCAGGTCCATTTTCTCGGGTAACCCAACGTGCATCGCGTTCGTTTTCTCCATAACGATTACCCGCGGGTCGTTACGCAGTTTCCAATCCAGAACACCGTAACCGGTTTCTACGGCATAGATTTTTTGTGCCCCGTGCTGAAGCAGGCAATCTACAAATCCGCCCGTGCTTGAACCAAAATCTGCGCAGATTAAATCCGCAACTTTAACACCGAACTCTTTAAGCGCGTGTTCGAGTTTTTCTCCGCCGCGGGAGACATATGGCATTAGTGACGTTTTTTCTTCAGCAATTCTGCCAAAGCAGAAAGAATAAAGATAATCTGTAGAATCGAAAAGATAACATTTTTAATACTCAGGCTGTAGGCCAGTAGAAAAACTCCACCCACCACAAAACAAATATCCTGCTTCTTTTCCTTAAGCCAAATCGCAATAGAGATTACGATTAACCCGATTATTCCAAAAAGTATCATGTGCGCCCCCTGGGACTCGGACCCAGAACCTTGTCGTTAAGAGCGACCTGCTCTACCAATTGAGCTAGGGGCGCAAGTCTTTAATTTAATTCCTTTCTGGTGCTGTATTACTCTGCTTTGCTCGAACCTATTTCGAACAACAAACGGACTAATACGCACGCCTCGTCCGCTCCCTGCGGTCGCGGGAGCAAAAACCAAAAATTTTCCTTACCTTTCTTCTTTTCCTCGGCGGGGGGTGTGGGGGGAGCCGACAAAAAATGGAAAGGAAATTTTTGGTTTTGCTTCGCCGCTACAGACTACAAAATGAGCTAGTTCTATTTTATCACTTTAGGTGATACTTTGTCGCTCATTTCTCCGTCCTTGCGGCGAGACGAGGCGCTTCCTCTCGGCGTTCTGTGGTAATGCTAACTATTTTTTGCGCGCTGTTCTTTTTGACGAAAATGAGTTGATAAATCTTATTTCAAAAACCACCTAAAGGATGAGACAACTCGACGTTTAATGAACTTTACTTTCGTGAGTAAAACCATCAACAAGACGGTTATCACAAAAGCAAGTATGGACGAAAGCAAAAAATTATCAAGAAATATATTGAGTAGAGGAACTAATCCGACTACCAGCGTGAAAATGATCCCTATCAATGCTAACTCGCTAGCTCCCCATTGGATGTCATATTGGGGGTCATCAATAATCTTGACAAACACTTCGTCGGATACTTTTATAGAGTCCGATAGAGAAATATATTTTTTAAAAATTGGCTCAAAGTAATACTTCCGAACCTGCTTGTTGGTCTCGCCAGCATTTAGGAATTCGGTAAGCGTTTTGTATGGATTACTATGTTCATATCCGACATACCCCTCTGCAAGAGTTTGTACGCTCAACTTACTTATTTGGATATAGAGATTTTTGTATTTTTCCACATCAGAAGAGTTGGTAACCATTGGATTATTTAAAAGAAAATATCTCATCTCTTTTATGACTTGAGATAGTTGAACTGTTATGTGTTGTGGTTGCGGGGTTAGTGGCATTGTTTTTCTTTAGCCTTGCTTCAACTGCTTAAGTAACTTCTTAGCAGTTTCAGCAGACGTGGTCATGGTTTTTTTGTTTTGTTCCCAATCTTGCTCACTAATACCACCAGCTTCTTTCAGATTTTTTTGTTCCTCTATCGCTTTTAGTGATTTTTCAAAATGGTCAATAGCTTTTTCTTTATCGCCTACTTCCATATATGCTATGCCGAGAGGGAAGTGTAGATTCATATTAAGAATGTGGAGAAGGTAGGGCTGGTCTTTGAAAGACGTATATATCTTAGATTCTTTGATATTTTTCTCTAAAACATCGGCTTTCTCAAAAACATCAATTGCTTCTTTAAACATTTCTTTTACTACATAAGCCAACCCCAAAGAAACATAAGCTGAAATACAATTACTATCCAGTTTAATCGCATCTTTAAAATATTCTATTGCTTGATTATATTGACTGCGTTGCCCAAAATTTTCACCCACAGCCGTCAACCAACCAGCTTTTGCTGCGTTAGTCATTTCAAAATCACCAGCAAAGCGTTGCTCAAGCCCCTCAAACACACGCTTTTTTATTGATTCAGGGTCTGTTCCAAAAATTTTAGATAAAAATCCCATAGTTTTTATTTTTTAATAAATATCATACGAGAATCTTTTTCGCCAAACCGATTAATACCCTCGTCGCCTTTTTTACTATAGAGAAAAAAGAGATAAAATATCCCAAACGGAATAATCGTTAGTAGATAATAGAGTCCGCTACGGTTTGTATCGTGCAATCGCCAGACTTGTAGTAAACTTCCAACTATTATAAAACTTACCCACCCTAAGAAGAAGAAAAATCCTGTAAAAAACTCAATAACAACTAAATACACAAAAAGCAAGAAAGCAAGGAGAAGAAAGCCATATGCAGTCCAGAAATTTCTTCTACCAATTCGTCCATTGAGTGGGTTTTTCATATTCATAATTATTGTATAACAAACGAATTTATAAATTTGTTGTAGTTGTTTTCATCACAGCTTTGACTGATACAACCGATCATCACTTGATAAAAGGTTGGCTCTGCCGCGATAATCTTCCCCTTGAAATAGCCCATTTCGTTGTTTGTAACGAAAAAATCCAATGCTCGGTGCCCGTTGTGATAAGTAAGGCTTGAAGAAATTAACTTAAACCTATCACTTGTAGCAAGCATACCATTTAGCCCTGCCTCTAAAACTATCTCTTGGTCAGGGACATCAACCCCGGAAGGATAGACTGTTGTGTTCACCGCATAAGTTGTGCCATCCGAAGTTTGGACAGTATAAGTGTCATATTTGAGGGCTAGCCCAGTCCCCGGAATATCAAAATTTTCAGTCTTATGAGTAGGATAAGCCGGAAAGGTTGCCTTAAATTTTCCAACAGGAGAATTAAACTCTTTCCAAGAAGAATTATCTGTAAAATACTCTCCAACTTTTTGTTCAACTTCTTGACTAGTTTTATTTTGCTCTTGCAAATTCGGTGCTTGTTCTGTGACAGGCTTTTTTGAAAAAACAAAAAACAGAATTATTACCAAAACAGCAGCTCCGATAATAAGCTGTGGCTTTGTAAGTTTTGTATTATTTTCAGCCATATTTTGGTAAAAGTTATTTTATAAAATACCCAATGTCCTTTTTATAAAGCTCCGCAAACTTCTTTAATTCTAAAATATCCAACCTCTGCTCGCCAACTTCAACACGGGACACATACGATTGCGTGCGCTTCAACTTTTTAGCCACATCTATTTGACGTAATCCTGCTTCAAGGCGTGCCTTCCGCAGTTTTCCGACAAAATCGCCATATTCCTTTGTTCGTATTGTGTCTGGCATAATACTATCAGCATATATGCTGGATTGCAATACCTAAACTTTGCATATTGTGATAAACTGAATTTGGAAGCGGCGAAGCAAAACCAAAAATTTCCTTTCCATTTTTTGTCGGCTCCCCCCACACCCCCCGCCGAGGAAAAGAAGAAAGGT
>Ga0154959_101_pt1 | contig 51010 bp, 66 predicted proteins | sample RifCSPhighO2_01_FD_105927 | JGI IMG/M metagenome (GOLD analysis project Ga0154959, IMG submission 105927) | Candidatus Yanofskybacteria bacterium RIFCSPHIGHO2_01_FULL_48_25b
CCATTGCAATCGCAACAGGAATATCCGAAAGCTACATCGCTTTAGCCGCGTTGCTGGGCTTGGTGTTCAATGGGGAAAAACTGGCTAGACACCAATGGCTCGGTCTGATTATCTGCTCAATCGCCGCCGTCATTTTGGCGATTATTGTATAAAAATAACAGCCCCGACTTATCGGGGCTGTTATTGGACTACGCATTCGGATTCTGATTCTCGGCTGCTGGCGTCTCCGCCGCCGGGGTCATATCGCAGTCGCACTGGCTGCACTTCGCGCCGGCATGTTCGGTGTGCGGGCACATATCGCAATTTTTAACTTCGTCCATAATGTTGATATTTATTTTAAAATTTGTTCTTCGACCTCCTTTATAATAACTTTAAAAATCTAATTGTGCAAGAGCGGTCTAAACAAAATCGCCTAGCCCCGGAAATATTGACTTTTGCGGTCTTTAGCGATATAATTACAAGATAGTACCCTGGATGCCGCATTGGGCGCTAGCGCCCAATGCGGCATCTTAAACAAAGCGCTAGAGCGCGACAGCTGGAGGGCGGATGAAGAATCTCCGGAAGACTCTTGAAGATCTGGCTCTGGTGATCGGGCTGGCCGCGGCCATTATGGGTATCCTTGTCGTGGCCACGCTGGCGAGTCGAGACTTCTCGAAGTTTGACGGCAAGGTGGAGGTGTCCGTCTACAAAGACGGCGGATACGCTCTTACCGTCAGTTTCGATCTCGGCTTGGCCGAGTACCGGCAGGCGCTAATTTCACCCCCGCTTGAAGAGGTCAGGTATCACGGTAGTTTCATGGACTACTTGGCCGGCAGGCGGTTGGCGTGGTACCAGATTCGGGGAGACGAGGTTTTTCGGTCTCTGTCGGATTGTGAGCGCGAGTCGTTCATTTGCCCGACGGAGGAGAAGCCCATCGCGCGTCTGCCGCCGCGGGAGGCGGAGATTCTGCGCCGCGGCCGCGAGGCCGTAGCCAGAGCCGCGGAGAAACTCGTGACTCCGTCGCGGGCGGGGTTGTAGAGAAATCGACGAGATAGGCCAAAGCGGGTGGGCCGCGGTTACGCGCGGTCCGCCCTTTTTAATTCCAAAAAAACTGCTATTCTTTTGATTGATGACTGATAATGTTTCTAAAATAAAGGATCGGCTTGATATTGTCGATGTCGTCGGCAGTTACGTCAAACTCCAGAAAGCTGGTATCAATTATAAGGGCCGCTGTCCCTTTCACAATGAAAAAACCCCGTCCTTTTTTGTTACTCCGGAACGGCAGATTTGGCATTGCTTCGGATGCTCCAAGGGTGGAGATATGTTTGAATTTATTAAAGAAATTGAAGGGGTTGAATTTCCGGAAGCTCTAAAGATATTAGCTGACCGGGCCGGGATTGAGCTGGAAAAGTTTACATCCGCTCCGGCAGCCGCCGGAGCGGATGTAAAAGAAAAGCTTTTTGAGATTTGCGAGCTGACCGCGAAGTTTTTTGAAAAGCAATTCCAGTCGACGCTCGGCAAAGAAGCTCTCGAATATCTGAAAGGCAGGGGACTGGAAGAAGAAACGATCAAGACTTTCCGTTTGGGCTTCGCGCCCGATGATTGGCAAGCGTTGTCGGATTATCTTATAAGCCGCGGTTACAGGGAATCTGAAATTGTGGCCGCGGGTCTGTCCATAGATCGAGCCAAGAATCATGAGCCGACAGCCGCGAGCGGCAAAAAGGGGATTTATGACAGGTTCCGCCGCCGGATTATGTTTCCGATCTTCGATATTTCAGGGCTAGTGGTCGGTTTCACGGCCCGGGAGTTTTCACAGAAAAAACATGAAGATAATGGGCATAATGTACCGAGTGCTCCGGCGCGCGAGGCGGTCGGAGCGCCTGAACCTCCCACTATTGACAATAAGGGTGGTTCAGGCGCAAAATACATTAATACCCCACAGACGCTGATCTATGACAAAAGCCGGGTTTTATACGGCCTTTCTAAGGCTAAACTAGATATAAGAAAAGCGGACCGATGTATCTTGGTCGAGGGCAATATGGACGCTCTCATGTCATACCAAGCCGGCGTACGCAATGTCGTCGCCTCGTCAGGCACCGCTCTTACCCCCCACCATCTGCGGCTTTTACAGCGTTATACCAAAAACTTGGGGTTTTGTTTCGATACCGACCAAGCCGGCGACCGGGCCACATACCGGGGCATTGGCTTGGCATTGGCCCAAAAATTTAACATCAGTATTCTCGAGATCAAGGATCCCGAGTGTAAAGATCCCGCGGATTATGTAAAAAAATACGCCCGCCTTCCGGCCGGGCAGGGACCGCAATGGTCCGATCTTGTGAGTCAGGCCAAACCTGTCGTTGATTATTATTTCGACAGAGCCCGTTCTGTCCATAACCCGACATCAGCCGAGGGCAAGACGAAGATAATTGCCGCCATCGCGCCCTTTGTGAAGCGCCTGGGCTCGGCCGTGGAAAAGGCCCATTGGATAAGCCAGTTGAGCCTCTTGCTAAGAGTTCCCGAGACGGCTATCGCGTCGGACGTCGAATCATTCAAAGACGATCTGGACTCATACGCGCGGGCTATTGAGCCGGAGGCGGCAGTTCAAACCGCCGCCGTTAAAAGGGCCCCGCCGGAGCCTCTGCAAGAAACCATTCTCTCCGTGCTTCTTAAAAATCCCGCTCTTTTCCGCGATGAGCTCCAGCATCTTCCGGCCGGCATTCTGGCTCCGGCCGAAACCGAGATCGTAAAGCAGATGATGGCCGAAGGCCCCTTTGATTTTAAAAGCTTTGTCTCGCGGTTCGAGGGCCGGGAAGCGATGGAATTGGAATTCGCCCATTTGCGCTCGCAGGAAGTCTGGAAGGATTTTTCCGACGAAGATTTGAAAACTGAATTTTCGAACCTGATCAACGTTGCCCAGAGAAGACAGGTTAACGCTCGGCTGGCATCGCTCCAGTTTGATGTCAAAGAAGCTGAACAGGCCCGCGACAGCCGGCGCTTGAGTGAACTTGCCGCGGAATTTAACAAGCTTGCTAAACAATTAACCCACTTACACCTACATCAGTATGGCCAAGAAAAAACAAAAAAAGCCAAAACAGCGTCCCACCCGGAAGGTCTCACGCCAAACGAAGACCACGCGTCCGAAGCCGAAAAAACCGGTTAAAAAGGCGGCAAAAAAATCCGCGCCTTCGAATTCCAAAAAAACCGCTCATAGCGATGCCTATACCCAGGCCATGAATGCTTTGATTGAAAAGGGCAAGCATCGCGGCTTCATTACCCAGGTCGAAGTTTTAAACTCGTTTCCAAATATCGAAAAAGACATTGAGGGTCTGGAAGCTTTGTATGAACGCCTGGAGTCGGCCAATATTAACGTCATCGAGTCCGGCCGGGTTTTTGAAGAAGAAAAAGTCAAAGAGTACGATGAGAAAAAACGGATTCAGGACGAGTTCGGCGAAGCGACTTCCGACTCCGTCCAGATGTATTTGAAAGAAATCGGCCAGTATCCTCTGCTGACCGGCGAAGAAGAAGTCGAATTGGCCAAGCGGATTTTGAAAGGGGACGAGTCGGCCCGGCAGAAGCTGGCGTTGTCCAATTTGCGTTTGGTGGTTTCAATAGCCAAAAAATATGCCAACCGCTCGGCGAGTTTGTCGTTGCTCGATTTGATTCAGGAGGGGAATATTGGCCTCTTTAAAGCTGTTGAGAAATTCGATTTTACGCGGGGTTTTAAATTTTCGACATACGCCACTTGGTGGATCCGGCAGGCCATTACTCGAGCTCTGGCTGATCAGGGCCGAACCATCCGAATTCCGGTCCACATGGTGGAGACGATTAACAAGTACCAGCAGGTCGTGAGGCGGCTGGTGCAGGATTTGGGCCGGGAACCGATGCCGGAGGAAGTCGCGTCGGAAATGGGCGTTGAGGTGGAAAAAATCCGCCACATCATGAAAATCTCGCAGGAAACGATTTCTTTGGAAACTCCGGTCGGCGAAGAAGAAGACGGGGAAAGCAACCTCTCGAATTTTATTCCCGATGAAGACACGATCTCGCCTTCAACTTCCGCCGCCCGCAAAATTTTAAAGTCGTACATCAATGAAATTATCAGCGACCTGACGCCGCGCGAGCAGAAAATACTGGATATGCGATTCGGTCTGACAGATGGCGTGACCCACACCCTGGAAGAAGTGGGCAGGGTTTTCGCGGTTACTCGGGAACGCATCCGCCAGATTGAAGCCAAAGCTCTCGATAAAATCCGTCAGCACCACAAACTCTCTCGGTTGAAAGGCTACGAATAAAAGACGAGCCGGCCCTTCGGGCCGGCGAGTTAAGCCTGCGTATCTCTAAAGCGCTGGGGGATTTTAGTTCCCAGAACTCTTTCAAAATCATCCAGTAATAGCCTGGAGGGCTGTATCAGCCCCAGCTCGATTTTCCCGAGCTCCTGCGGAGTGATGCCGACCCGCTCGGCGAAGGGCTTGAGCTGCATGTCCTTCTGAAAGCGCGCATTGGCCAACCAGCGGCCAAAGCTCTCTTCGCTCTCCTTCGCCTTCGGTCCCGGAGACTTACTGATCTTCTTTGGGGCCTCAATTTTGGAGTCGAAGTCCTCCGCCAGAAGCGTCCCCAGGGACTTATTCAGCTCCGGCAACCTTTCCATGATTCGTTCGTGTGGAAGCGATCTGCGAAGGACGGCGTAATGCCGCCGCCAATCCGAGATGTAATCAGACAGCTTGCTCATCTGCCCCCTCATTTTGCATTATGACATATTATGAGGTCAGATGTCAAACTCTAGAGAAATTCGTAGATATAGAAAAAGAGGATCGCGGCAAAGCCCAATATGGCTGTAATGTTTAAAGCGGTCAGGGATTTTTTGATTTTCCCGACGGATACATTTTGTCTTCTGAATATTAAAAACAGAACCGCGAACAATATTACAGCCAGCCAGCTTTTAGTCACCCAGTGATGGCCGGTCAAAGAGGCCAGCCAGTTTTTAAAAGGCGGATACAAATCAGCCGAAATAGTTGTGAGGGTAACGATGATTATGGTTACGGCCGAGGCCCAAGCCGAGGCGTAGATTGATTTGAGTTTATTCATTTAAGTTAAGCCCAGCGCGCGGCCGCGGATATTATGTAGCCCATTAAACCAAGGCTCAAGCCGATGCCGGCGATCAAGACCAAAAGAATTACCGCCCGCGGCCGGAGGCCAAAAGTTTTCAGCTCATCGGCGTTGAGCCGAGAAAGAAAGAAAGCCGTAACCGCCATCGGAATCAGAAAAAGAAAGATATGTTCCTTGGCCTCCATGGCAATGGCGTGGGCCCATGGCGCCGTGCCGGCTTTGATGATCGGTTTAACGAAGGGGCCGTAGTAAGTGACATAATAGTAACCGCCGATTATCCAGGTCATGATAAAACCAACAAGACCCAAACTCGCGGCAATGGTTCTGCGGATTTTTGATCCGGCGCCGGCGATGACTTCACCCAGAAGCCAGAGAAAAGCGTCAATCGCCAGAATGGCAAAGCCTAGATGGAGACCAATAAGGACAGGTTTTGAAGTTAGAAGAAGCTGGATATCCATGCACTAATATTATATGCCCACGGCCGCTCTCTCGAAAGTGCATAACTCGATTAATTCAATACAGCACAATAATCTATCAATGCCCATTTGTTTTCTTTTTGTTCTTTACGATGCCTACGATACCGGCAATTATCGCTACAAGTCCCAGCAGTTGTCCTCCCGGACTATCATCAAATCCACCATACACGAACATAAATGCCCCAAATAATATTGCGAGAATGAAATATAATATTTTAACTTTATTCATACGCCCAAGATTAATACTACTATAAAAACACCAGCTTCTGCTTAATAAGTTTTTGAATATAAAGACGATGAGACTTCGATCAAAACCCGGCTAATCCTAGGGTTAAGATTTATTGTTGAAGTATCTACCGGCCACGGTCAAGGCGAAGGAGACCAAGATGACGATAACGGCTGTAAATAAAAGTTTCAACAAATACACATTGGGACCGTCACTTTCGGGAGAAGTGGTTATAACCATTAACAGCCCCACAATACCAAAAGCAATTGACGCCCAAACGAAAACTTTTGTAGTTATTTTTTGCATAGATTTACTATACCAATTAAACATCTCCTGGTAAAGGTCGTCCGATTTGGCTCCACCAGGTAGGTAGCTCATTAAAAACGATGAAGCCCGCGGAACGTATGGCACTTCAATCGTGCGACGTCAATCGCGGGCGAAGATTAGTCTTGACCGGTGATCTGGAACCGCATTAATTCGAGATCCACGAAGAGGGGCCACATGCTCCAGGGTAATCGAATTGCGGCATATTCTCTCATCTTTGCCTCGAACTCTTCACGGTTCTTGCTGAACATTCCGGCCTGAATCATGATTTTTTCGACGGTCGTTTCAGGACTCAGGGAGAGTGCGGTACACAACCCAGGGCGGAACTGTTCCATCAGGCTGTCCAGTGCATTGAAAAGATCGGGACTTCCATGGTCGGGAATGCCATTATATGTATATCCGTATGCTGCCAGGACGTCTCTGACCGTCAGCTGATCAGTGTCGCCTACACCTTCCTCAAGTTTCTGGAGCCCGGCTGGTGGTGAGAAATTTTGGACCTCTTCCCACGTGTTTCCGACCAACTTATGTAGATCAGGAGAGTTCATATGGCCGAGGTTTAAGGACATCCGAAATATGGTATTGCCATCCCGGAAGTAACTGACGAACCCAAGTGTCTTTTCCGTGATCACAGGTCCTCCTTTCGTGAGAACAAAAACAAAATATCACCGAAATGGTATTTTGTAAACCCGGCTCAGCGAGTCGATTCTCTGCTGGCCGGCGTATTACCCAATAAGAAAGGAACATCAGTCCCCTAGGCTCATGGACAGGCAGAGGTCATTTCTTCGTTCAAAATCGCCAGGCGATGTCAGTCTTTGTCCACGACAGGTCCAAACCGCCGCGGCGATGCTTCCACCGGCTGCTCCATTAAGGACAAGATCATACGTCCCTTCACCCTGCGGGCCGACGTACACCTCTTTCATTTCATGCCATCTCTCGTAACAGACATGACAATCGTCGAACTCCCTGAAAATAGTTCCGCAGCGACATTTGCGCTTCCGGTGCATTCGCCCTTTGAGCCCTCGCTCGTTCCAGAGCTTGTCCCAGCTCACTTCCTCGGTGAAGTGAGGCGTAAAAAGTTCCAGAGCCGCATCCGGATTTGCCGCCAGCCACTTCTCGATAATGGTGATGAGTTCCTGTAGAGTGCAATTCCACATGACCGATGTCTCGGAACCCCAGCGGAGCCAGTCCAGTAGTTCACACAAAATCACGCCTGTCATCTGCGATCCGTCGAGTGCGAACAGGTACTCTACTCTTTTACGAAGACCGAATCTTTCGACATTCTCGCCGACAAGTTCAAGATTGCCGTATTGATCCTGAACGGTGCCCGGCAATCTCTCCAAGCTTTCATACATAGCCCAACCCTCCTAACCGTGAAGCTCCGCTCCCATCCGCCACCCAAGCACATAATAGTCGGTAGGCTGACGCAGGGGATCACGTTTCTTCCCGTCCACTTTTCCTCGCAAGAACTCCTTTCTTTCGAACGAGTCTTCCGGCGTGTCGTGGGGACAGCCGGGCTTGTGTTCTAGGTTTCCACTATCACACAGCTTACATTGCATGCTTATACCTCCTGCAGGGGAAAAAATAGCATTCCATAATAGTTTGTCAATTCAAAATCCAAATTACGTAGTTTAAATACAAGGCGAAGCTCACCCAGGCAATATATGGCACTAATAGCCAGGCGGCAGTTTTAGAGATTTTCCTAAATATTAAAATAGTTAATACAATGGCGGCCCACAAAAGCACGATAACCGCCAATGCGCTGCCGGCAGATTGAGCACCGAAAAATATTGGTGACCAGATGGCGTTTAAGGCCAGTTGGATTGCAAAAAGCCAGATTTGTCTGGTTTTTTCGAAAATAAAAAATGACCGTTCTCGGTCAGCGAGCCCTTATGGGGCAAGTATAGTCAGATGGAGACGAGCTCTCCTTCCTGAATCGGCACGCCGTGATTAACCTTCAGCTTGCTCCCGCACTTCGGGCAGTAAGTCTCCACAACGAGTTGTACGCCCTGCGAACTCGCGCACGGACCTGGACCATCGTCATCCCAGACCGTACGGCCGGTTCGCTCAGCCAGAATCAAGGCATCCGTGTTCTTGCAACGCCAGCCGATGTCACCCCCACCAGTGTGCCTGGCATGTTCTGCGAGCCATTTCTTGTTTGCCTTCCTCATGTAGGGCATTTGGGCCTCCAGCAGCAGATAATACCACCGAAAGTTGGTATTATCAAACTAGTATTCCGCGGCTCCATCTACGCTAAAGCTTCAGACGGGCAGGCAGCGACCGAGCGCGAGCGAGGAAGTACTCAGGCCATCTAGGATAATTAGAATCTACCCATTAGAACGAGGGGTGTGGACCATTTCTTGTTTAGGGGGCAAGCTCTTTTGTTGGTGTGGTGGTAATTTTTTCTGGTTCATTGTTGCCGAGTCAGGTTCGTCTTCAACCACTTCTCCTTCCACAACTCTAACTGAATCATTTGTGAGACTTATTTCTCTTTTTTTGGAAATAAAGCCTCCAAAAATATTCCAAACTGGTTCTGGAATTTTAGATGATTGCCTAATGCGCTCTAATTCTTCCTCTTCCACCTCGTCTATTTCCCAGTTCCCAATACCCTTATGAAGCGCTAGATCCATCCCGACTTCTCCTAAAATACCATTTAGAAAAGTGCGGTCTTTTGCAGCTTTCGGATCAATGGCTAGAGTATACTCGTAAAATTCTTGCGCAGTTGAAGCAACAGGAGACCCAGTATCTTCGGTGGAAAATTCATTATCAATTATTTCTCCATCAACAACAGGTATTTTATTTGAAGTTTGAGCGGCCTCAATTTCATTTTTTGTAACTAACATTAAAGCTTCTTGATCTTTTAAGAATTCGAATTGAAGACTATCGAGTTCTGCTTGTATATCTTGACCTTGTTCATCTGTAAATAATGTTTGAGCTTCATTCCTAAATTCTGCGGCCACTCTGTTGCTTTCCAACTGGGCTATCTCTTGGGTCATGTCAGCAAAACTTTCCAGTTCAATAGCATCCTGCGGTTCAACTGTTTCGATATCTCTTTCAACTGTTTGAAAGTCTTCAAGAAAATCCGGTGGGCTTTCGGGCCCGACCTCTAAATTATCTTCAATCTCTAAAGCCTCACCCGTGCTAGATAAATCTTCTGTTCTTTTCCTAGTCGGAGGTACCTCAAATGACATATGATTGATTATTTTTTCTTGGATTTTAATGCTTCTAATTTAATTTTATATTCTTGTCGTATTTTCAGCAGCATCTCACGATGCTTCCTAAATGCGATTCGAATTCGAATAGCCTGGTTGTTGAGCTTATTTTGTTCCGTGATCATTTTTATTAAATCTTTTGGGAGTGTTTAATATTTAAGCCTCTCTAATCCAAACATAGTCTCAATCATATCGGCCAACTCGTCTTTACCAGTTTCACGTAAATGTTTCACGAGCCATAACTTATTAGTAACCTTCTGATCAAATTTCTTTCTAGCTTCGGCCGCCTCATCTGCTAAGTCTTTAAGGAGTTTTCTATTCTCTGGGCTTCCATCTGCAAAAACCGTAAGATCATCAAAGTCAGGATACTGATCAAACACACGATCTCGTCTACGATTCGCATCCGCTAATTCTTGGGCGAGATCTACTTGCGACTCTATGGTTAATTGTTCTGATGTTTCATGTGCCATGTTCTGAAGATAGCAAAATAAAAATACCCCGACAAGAGTATTTTTATTTTGCTCCCGAATTAAAGCCCTCGCAAACTTTTGAAATCATTTTGCCAAATCTGATACACAAATCCAAAAAGCGAAATCTGCATTGACCCGCCTCCGCTTCGCTCCGGCGGAACGCTCGGGCGCGGCGAAATTCCCCCCACACCCCTCTTCCGTCGCGCCCTCGCTTGGGACGGCAAATTTTTTGGAAAACAATTTAAGATTTCAATATTTTTTTAATTTGAATGGCTATGGCCTTCGCTAATAGCGGTGGAACTGCATTTCCGGTTTGAACTCTACCTTGTACCGTTCCTCCGAAAACAACAAAATCGTCGGGAAAACTTTGTATTCTGCATCTCTCTCTTATTGTTAATCCTCTTGCAATTTCTGGGTGACCAAACTGAAACTGGGGTCGAATTCCACCTGACACCTGAGTTGGGCTTGGTTTATCCCAAGACAATCGAATTCTTTGCTTAAATTTTGGATACATTGGTTCCCCGGGGTTAGTTGAAGCAATTTTTTTTATTGTGGATATTGGATGCGCTGGCGCAGTATGATTTTGTAATTTTAAAGCATTTTTACGCATTAACTTCTGAAACTCTGTAAGCGGGCGGCTATTATATTCTGTGGCGGTCTCATCAGATTTTATTTTTGGTAAATCGCTAATAGCATCCTTAACTGTTTTGTATGTGTCTTTGTTGTATATTTTTTTGGGCCAATTAAAATTAATTCCTTTTTTTGTGGCTACAAAAACTAATCGCATTCTAACTTGAGGAACACCATAATCTGCTGCGTTTAACATCATGTGTTGTACATTTGTATATCCAGCTGATCTAAATTCCTGCTCTATTTCTTTAACAAAATTACCATTTGCGGTACTACGCATTCCTGAAACATTTTCAAGAATTGCAACTGATGGCTTTACTGCACGAACAAATTTCATATATTCTTTGAACAAAAAATTTCGTTTGTCATTAGCGTGTCTTTTCCGATTATTTAAAGAAAAACCTTGACATGGAACTCCGGCTATCATTACATCTATTTGTTTGGTCGGTAATATATTTAAAAATTCCTCAGATGTAATTTTAGTTAAATCTCCAAGAATAGTAGTAGCTTTTTTATGATTGAAATGAAATGTCTCAGCCGATGGTCTGTGAATATCTGCACCTAAAACTATATCAAAACCAGCCATTTCAAAACCCTTAGATGTTCCGCCGCATCCACTAAATAGTTCCACAACCGTTGGCTTTGTATTTTTGGTGTATACCCTCTTTTTAATTATCGGCTGACCCTTCCAGTAATATGAACTTTCTTCAACGCTAAGAGGATCTTTTGAAATAATAAATAATTGTGGTTGGGTATTAGACATACTTTAATTATACTTGTACTCATGTAAAAAGTAAATTCCAAAATGGATTATGGTTTTTTTGCCTTCTTTTTGGCATTAGCCCATGAATTATCTATTACCCAATCTCTTTCAACTTGAGAAGTAATAATGCCTTGTTCGGGTATCCAGTCAATTTGTGGAATATCAGCACTTTCATTTTTGTAAACAAGCTTGGACGCGTAAATAACTTCTCCCTTTGTAAACTCACCTTCCGGCGTATACTGAATAAATTGCGGACTTTTTATATCAGCTTTTACAGAAACTCCAGAATTATAAGCTGCTGTAAAAGAGTACGGTTTGGGACGAACGGTACCTGGCCTCAATCTTCTACCAACAACAATAGGATACACAGTATTATTTCCTATTTTTGGAGTCGCAAATTGCGAAATTGTTTGGACAACCCATCGATTATATAAAGATACCTGTATCATTGTAGCGTCATCTATCCAATCCCTCTTAAATTCCATAATAAAAACTTTATAGCGGCCAGTATTATTTTTAAACACAACAATGAAATCTGATTCTCCTGCTGTATACCCCCAAGGAAATTCAGAAGACACATATTCCATCTCTCCTATATCAAATTCATTGCCAAGTTGTTTAATAAATGATGAGTTTGGGTCGTCGATAGAACAAGCTATATCAAAATTAAGCATATGTTCCTGCGCACAAATTTTGATTAATCTATTGACTGGTCTCAACTCTAAATCAGTAACTTTTGTTCCATCCTCATTTAAAATTTCTTTTTTCTCAAATTTATAATCAGCTTTTTGTGGAAATGATATTTTTTGACCAGCTTCAGAAAGCATCATTCTGGTAATTTTAACTGCTTCTTCGGGTAATAGTTGTCTGACAGAGGAACCTTTTCCGGCACCCATTTGATTATCATGTCGTCCTATCCAAATCATCCCCGTATCAGACATATCAGCATATGCCCTTTCATCGCTAATTGCTCTTTCAAAAACAATGAGAGGTTTTATTTCCATTCGTAAACTTAAAAGTAGATTATGATATGGATCACTTCTGGACTGAATATTCACCTTTGGATATTCTTTGTCACACTTAGGGCATTTAGCACTTAATGTGGCATGAAATGTATGACAGTTCGGACAATTTCCTAGCATCGTATATCCAGTTGAAGGATCTTGAATATTGTCTGTTCCACGAAATGGTGTTGATGCAACGACATAAATTCCTCTCAATCCTCTGCGGGAATTTATATCATCATTTCTCCATTGGGGATCAGATTGAAAGAAGAACATTAAATCACCTGGTCGTGCTAAAAATAATGCCCCCATCATAGAATATCTTCTCTGGCGAGGTGGGTCAGGAAGTGCAGCAAAATTAAGGTTTCTAACGAAAGGATAAGTAACACCATTAATCGTAAACTGAAAAGCAGAGCGGGCTCTTTTCCCGCTTGAAGGTGATAAATAAGAAGCAATTATTTCTGGTATATCCTTTTCAGGAATTTTTGATAAATCTAAGTTCATTGTTTTATAAAATAGTTCAAATCTTTCTTATAAATGCGTGCGAATGCTTTTAACTGAACTACATCAAGTCTTCTCTGGCCTGATTCTATTTTCGATATATAAGACTGAGTTTTTCCAAGTTTGTCCGCAACCTGTTTTTGTTCAAGGCCAGCCTCAATACGCGCCCGTTTAAGGTGTTCAACAATGTTTTTATGGTCTTTGGAGTAAATCATTTTGCTCATATATACTTATATGTTATATTCCATTGTGTTATATTCCAAATTGTCATATAATAAATTTGTGAAGAAAGAAAGAAAATTGTTTTCCAAAAAATTTGCCGTCCCAAGCGAGGGCGCGACGGAAGAGGGGTGTGGGGGGAATTTCGCCGCGCCCGAGCGTTCCGCCGGAGCGAAGCGGAGGCGGGTCAATGCAGATTTCGCTTTTTGGATTTGTGTATCAGATTTGGCAAAATGATTTCAAAAGTTTGCGAGGGCTTTAATTCGGGAGCAAAATAAAAATACCCCGACAAGGGTATTTTTATTTTGCTCGCTTGGAAGTATAGCCTACGAATGGCGTAAAAGCCTCCAAAATGAAAACAAATGGGAGAACCTGTTTCCGTATCCATCTGTTTCGCTCCAACAGATTACTAAGCTACTATCTCTGGTCTGATAAAATCGGATAGCTTTTAAATACAAAGAAATCAAAAGGTCTTTTATGCCTTTTCATTTTGAGGGAAGCTTTCAACCATAGGGTATTTGTCTAATTGTGGAACTGTTATCCAATTAGCCTTCTCTATACATTCAATCCCATTAAATTCGTCTAATAATTCCTTACCCGCAAATCTGAACTTAACCCAAAGTAGAGTTGCTGGCTTATCCTCAAACTCAACAATACATACACAATTACCTTCATACTTACGAAATAGCTCGTGAATCTTTTCTGCCTCATCTGGATTAGCAGTTCTTTTCCATTTTAAGAGTAGTGCTATGGCTGGATTAATTTCTAATTTAGTAGCAACTTCATTTAAATCTTTTAATTCAGGTAAATCCAACTCCAACTGAAGCTGATAATAGAGTTCAATCCCAGTCGTTAGGGCACCCAATGCGAATTTCTTATCTGGATAACTGAAATGGTGAACTGTCGGGTTTCTTATACCTTTTGTTATAGAACAATTGTCAAACAATCTTTCAGTCAAAAGCTCTTTATCTAAAAGAAATCCGAGTTTTTCTTCAAAAGAAGCCTTCTGATTAAAGCCCCAGAATATCTCTCCCTTATGCTTTTTAAGGCAAGAGGTTACCAAATAGTCAATTAGCTCCTTGCTGTGAATTACAGTATCGGAATGGTGCTCCTCTTTATAGTCCCTAATAAGAGTTCTTAGCTTACTAACAAGTTTGTGGTGTTTAGCTGGAATCATTTTTAATTAACATATTTACGAAATTTGGCTTCAATAGATTTTATAATTTCGTCTACTTCTTTTGCATATTTATCCTCATCGCTATCATCTCCGTAGACTATGAACCTGTGCTTGTTTATTATTTTGTTTATAGATTCATCCCTGTTTCTTTCTAATTGCATACTGAAAAATAGATGTATAGAAGAGTATAATTGATGAGTTTTTTGGATTAAGGTTTGAATATATGCGGTTTCACTGTCGTTCCAAAGTGCCATAGCTTCAAAATTAACTAATTTTAAGTCTGTTTTAGCCTTGTCTACTACTTCCAATCTTTTACTAAAAGCAAACCATTCATCTCTTACATGTTGCTCTCTTTGGTCTTCTTCTGGATTACAGGGTCGTTGAGATAATTCTCCAAGTGAGACAAATGCAAATCTGGCTATTCTGATAGCATCCTGGAGACGATAAACTTTTTCTAATAACTTCAAGGCTATTTGATATTCAGTAGTCCCTTTCAGTTGTCTTCGCCAGATTTTTAATCCCTTAATTGCCACAACTGCTGTTATTATTGCGGCAATACTTAAAATAATATCTTTTACGAGAGACATGGCGGTCATTATTTTAAATTTTTGATATACTGCTTTGTTGCCTTTTCAAGCCGAATCATTGCATCAATCATTTTGTCCTGAAGCTCAGGCCATTTCTCTTTATCTCTCAGGCCCATGCTATTTATTCTGTAAGCTATGCGAGAAGCACGCCTTTTGTCCAATCGCTCCCAAGAAAGTGGCTCGCCAAATGTTTTTTCAATTTCTGCTTTGTGCTTATACAATTCATCAAATCGCTCTTTGTTTAGCATGGGATATTCTTTTCCTCGGTCTAAGTAGATTTCAGCCGCACCGTATTCGTTAGTAACGGCATAGTTATATCCAACTCCAGCTTTGCCAGCTCCAGTGCCAATCCAACTATAAATCGGCGGGGTTATATTTGAGTGTAAAGATGTTTTTAACCTTGCTCTGTCAAGCAATTGTGTCCAGAATTCCTTTCTTAAATGGTGTCGCTCAGCATACTCTTTTTTCTCTTTGCCTATCTCTTTTACTATCTCCGTTGGCTCAGCTACTACGGAAAATAAAGGAGCGGCGGCAGAATCACCAATTCTAATTGCCTCCACCTTAACGATATAAAAGGCCACATCGTCTGGAGTAGATTCGTTGAGCCAGTTAATTGCTTTTATATGCTCGTCCCTTGGGTTACTCGTAATCCAAATGGCAGTTTTTGCGTTTAGGTTGGTGAAATAAGTAATTATTTGGCCAAGATGATTATGGTCGGTTCTTTCAAGCTGGTTTTCAATAATAACGATGTTTCCTTCTGTGTCTTCTGCGACCACATCTAAGTAAAAATCGCCAACTCTTTTTTCACGCTCAACAACAGTAAAACTTGTTTCCATCGCCTCATTAAGAGCATCAATATTTTCAGAAAGCCAAGTGGTAAAATCCTTAGCCTCATCTTTCCATATTTCCCTTAGGGGAACTTTTTTAAGTTTTCCGATTGTATTCATTTTTTACTTGAACTATTTTTAATAAATTTTATTAAATCTTTTTCACTAATTCTCCAGTATCCTATTTTGGTAGCTTTTAATTTGCCGACTTTAATATAACGATAAATTGACCTCTCGCTTACTCTTAATCTATTGGCCACTTCTCGTAGCGTAAAAAGGTTTTCTTTCATTGAAATTATCCTACTCTCAATTTTGCCCATGGTCAATTGTGGCAAGATGTTATAGTATAGCCCTAATGAATTTGGAGCCAAAAAGCATTAAAGAATATGAAAGGGTATTGAATAAATATCCTCGCCATGTGCTTAAAAAGATGCATAGTTTTATTGATATAGCGATTGACCAAATAGTTTCTGACGCAATTCAATTAAATTTGTTAGGCTCGAAATTAGATAAAGAAGGGTTGAATGTGAATGATATTGAAAATTTCCACTCTATCTTTAGTTCAAAACAATTTCAAATTTTTCCACCATCTGAAAAACTTAAACTCTTTAAGCACTACCGCTTTGAGCAGATAGAAACAGAGGATGACTATGCTTATATTGAGCTTTTTCCGCCTGCGGAACAGGGAAGAAAAAATATATTCAACATATTTGAAGCACTAAAAAATCTCATACAAAATCCTAAAGATAAAATAACGGTAGGTGTAGAAATTGAAATTTTTCTTGATAAGCACGGCAATCTTTGGAGAGAGCCAAAAGAAAAGTTTAATTACCCAATAGAAAAAGGTAGTAGAAGGCTCACGATAGTTAAGTTACTTATCGAACACGCAAATAAAAATGATGATTATATCAAAACTGAAAAAATTGCAGATTCTATACATGCAACCAGGGAGCAAGTTAGGGCAGATGCCAATAGAATCAAGCCAATTGCGAGAAAAAATCTAAAACTCCAATACGATTTTATAGAGGGAAGGCAAGATAGCGGCTACAGAATTAACCCGAGTTTCAAGGTAAAAATAATTAAATAAGATATCCCAAGGTATCCCTTAGGTTGCCTTGATAACTCATTTTGACAAACAGCTTTTATGGCTGTTTTTTCTATTGAAAAATAATCTGCGGTTTATGTTCGGCTATGGCGAGCGGTTGTTAGGCTGGATGCATGGAGCTGAAGCAAGAACAAATCGAAAAGTTCAAGAGCCTCCACCAAAGCGGGGAACTTGACGGTCTTACCGAAGGCCAGATAAGAAACATCGCAGGTGGGGTCGTTAGGCTCTTTTTAGCTCTCAAATCAATTAAAGACAGATTAGATAAAGCCAAAAATGACGATAGCAGAATTGATAATAACGATTAAGGTTAATCTTGTCGCGGATGTTAAAAAGCCAGACTTAAAAGCAAATGTGACACTTAATTTCAGCGACAAGTTTAGGGTAAGTGGAATCTCTATAAGAAAAAGCCAATATGACAGCGAGTTCAACTTTGAGGGCGTGCCGCTTTTTGTAGGATATCCAGGGAATAAAAAACCAAACAATAGCGTATTTTATTTCTTTAGTATCATAAGCCCAGAGTTTAAAAAAGAACTCGAAAAAGCGATTATGGACGAATATCTCTCAGCAACAATCCCCATAATCAACTGATGGTATTAGATATCTATAGTATCTATGGCTCTATAGTATCGTCAGTATATAGATACCCATTAGTTATAGGATACATCAGACTATGGTTACTATAGATACTAAGGAGAATAAGCGGGTCTATTACCCCATTGCACGAATTACAACAGGCAATTCACGGATAAAATAGAAATGACATATCAAAGAAATATTGATTTGCTCGATTAAAACAAAAATTTTCGAGTAAATAGGGGTGTTAACAGACAAATTGCGACGGCGAAAAACAAACATGGTCTACCCAATTCCTCATTTTGCGAAAAATGTGGATAAAATCAGGGTTTTATGTATGTAAGTCCCTTGAAAATGTGTATTGAATGTTATACAATTAGGCTAACAACTTATAGCCTAAACCATAGCCCAAAGCTAAGGCATGGCACAAAAACCGATAAAGGACACACAACCCGTCGCAGGGTTCCTTTATCGGTTGCATGGGGAAACTCATGCATTTGGGTCGAAAGACCCAAGCTCCTGTGGCGGGCTTTGTGTTTTATGGAAAACGAATACAAACAACAAGAAGAAGGGCTTTCCTGGATGGAACTCAACAGAGTTAAAGATAGATTGCGAGCAGAAAAGAAAAAGAAGCCAGAGATGACTTCAGAAGAGGAGAGTTATCTTTACTTTTTATTTCTTGTCGAACAAAATGCCGAAAACAAAATAATGATAGATAGTCGTTCTTACAGTATTTGGTTTAAGAACCACCAGAGAGATACGAAAGAGGGTCTTATTAGAGAAATAATGAGATTAGATGACAGGATTAAAGAACTTAAAGGCCAAAGAAATTATATAATTTTCTTTGCCGTATTAACTCTAATTTATGTTATTGGGGTTTTAATCAGCTAAAAAATAATTAAATTAAAATGCTTAAAATAATAACAACAAAACCGAAGGCAATAATTTATTGCCGAGTTAGTTCAAAAGAACAGGAAGATACGGGCTATTCTTTAGATTCACAAGAGAAGTTGCTAAAAGAATATGCCGAAAGAAACGGATTTAGAGTTGAAAAAGATTATCGCATTTCAGAATCAGCCAGTGGCAAGCAAGTCAGAAAAAGTTTTATGGAGATGTTGCAGTTTGCAACTGCCCATAAAATAACGGTGATTCTTTGTGAAAAGATAGACCGCCTCACTCGCAATCTTAAAGATGCGGCGGTAATTGACGACTGGGTTAAAGAGGATGTAAAAAGAGAGGTTCATTTTGTTAAGGAAAACTTCAGGCTTAACAGCGATACAAAAGCTCACGACAACTTTATCTGGGACATGAAGGTTGCTGTTGCCCGTTTCTACGCAAATAATCTTTCTGAAGAGGTCAGGAAGGGCCAGAAAGAGAAACTGGCCCAAGGTTGGCTACCAACCAAGCCTCCACTTGGCTATAAAACCATTGGAGAGAAGGGGCACAAGATTCATGTTATTGAGGAGCAAACAGCCCCAGGTGTTCGTCAAATGTTCGAGTGGTATGCAACTGGCAATTACTCCCTGGCACGCCTGGAAAGCGAATTATACGCCTCTGGGATGCGTTCCAGGGCTGGCAAGAGGCTTTGCATTAGTAGAATCCACATAATGCTCCAGGAGCCTTTCTATTTTGGGAAAATTCTCTGGAAAGGAGAATTATATCAAGGAGTGCAGGAACCGCTTATTAGCAAAGACGCTTACGATAAAGTCCAAGTAATTTTGAAGCGTAAAATCCAAAATCCGCACTTCACCAAACATACCCACTTATTCAAAGCCAAAATGTATTGCGAACACTGCCAAGGCTTGGTTACCTGGTATGAAAAGAAAGGCCATGTTTATGGCCATTGCAATAACCACGGGCAATTTAGCCAATGCCAGAAAAAGACTTGCATTAGAGAAGACAAAGTCGAGCAACAGCTAATAAGCTATTTTGAGAAACTCGCACCTAAGAACGAATTGGTTTTAGGTTGGATAGAAGAAATAATTAAAGAAGAGAATTCGGCACACATAAAAGAGCGGGAAGCTGAAATTCAAAAATTGAATGGCTTATTATTCCAAGTTAGGCAAAGGCGGGATAGATACCTGGAAGCAAAAATCAATGGTGAGCGATTAGATTTCTGCATAAGAAAAATAGAAGAATGTGATAGTGAAGAAGAAGCTCTCCAAGAAACTTTAAGCAAGGCCAGTGAAAAAAGCAGTGATTATCAAAAACTGGGCATCATAATTCACGAATTAGCATATAAGGCAAAGCAAATCTTCGAGAAAGCGTTTCCCGGTGAGAAGCGATTATTGCTTTCGGAGCTATTCCTCAACTTGATTCAAGACGAAACCGAAATCAAGCCCAAGTTCACTCCAGCCGCACAATATCTAATGGACTGGATGCCCAAACTCAATAAACATTACGAACTAACCAAAAACCCCACAAAAAATGGGGTTAATGGCGTTCTTGAAAACCAGCTATCAGAACCAAGGCTTCCCGAGGCTAATGTAAATTACGAACCTCAAAAAACACTGATTCTTCGCCACGATTCTACCTTTTCGCCCCAGAATCACGACGATTGCTCCGCGGCTAGGACTCGAACCTAGAACCATCGCCTTAACAGGGCGCCGCTCTACCATTGAGCTACCGCGGAATGTATTTCCTTAGTAGCTGCAATGTTAGAGCGGATGCCCTTCGTAAACTCAGGACTGAGCCGCTTTTTCAAAAAATTGCGCCGCCGCTTATTTTTTGAAAACCCGTGTTTTCTTACTAGAAAACCCGTTTAAAGCAAAGACATTTGCTTTAAACCCATTTCGCTACCAGGTAATAATATTAAATTGTAAACGTTGAAATAGTAGCAAATTTATTGGCGTTTGTCATTTGCAGAATTTCAGCAAGAGGTGTTGCAAGCTATTGAACCATAACGATGAGGTTGACTTTTTGGCGTTAAATGGTAGGGTTTTGAAGTCAAGGAGGGAAGTGTGGACATTCCAAACGACAAGGGCTTCCCGGCCGACGTGGTGCAATGCGATGGTTGCGGAGGGTTGGGCTGCCAGACTTGCGAAAACAAGGGCTGGCTTCCTGCGGGCCATCCCCGCGGCCGGACCTGCGCCTACGAATCCTGCGGCAACCCGATTCCGCCGGGGCAGGTCGCCGTCTACTGTTCGAATGATTGCGCGTTCGAGGACGCGTAAGACCCGCTTCGATTGTTGAATGTGAGCATGGCAAGGAGAGGTGGATGAGCGAGGAGGTTTCCGGCTCGGATGAGGTTGTGGCAGAAGATCTCATCAAATTCATCGCGGATCGGCATGGTTTGACCATCGAAGCAGCCAAACGTCGAATCGGCTGGACTAAAAAGAATTTTTATTTGGCCACGCTCAATGATGCCGCAGATTTTCTGGCGACATCGTTGCCAAATCCCAAGCCGGTCATCTGCGACGGCTGTCGGGTCAAACCGGGAGCCGAGCATCGATGTTCCGGGGAAGACGCTGTCGTCAACAGCGAAGCGACTGGCGTGCACTGCCAGTGCCCGCGTTGCAGTCGCCGGGGCGAACCTCGTATTGCAAGAAGGCCTTGAGCCTCGCGGTACGAGGTCTTCTTTTTTTAGAAATTGATTCAAAACCAAAACCGACCGCCAAAGGCGGACGGTTTTGGTTAGAAAGCCCGTTATCTTAACTGCCCGCAGGCGTAGATGTTTTGGGTTTGTGTGCTGTCTGGTGGGCCATAGACTGCGATTGCAAGACTGGACTGGCTTTGGGCCAAGTCAAGAAAATCAGCATTAAGCGTGGTCATCGAACCGCCGTTCATCAGAGGTGAAAGCGCATATCTGATACTGCCGAGGTTGAAGCATGTTCCCGTGAAGACATAAGCCTGCTGGAAAACGCCCACCGGCGAATCCACAAGGTTGAAAGAGATTACGGCCTGGTCGTTCTCACTCGCAGTCAAGGCGGCTACGCCATGCTGGCCCGATCCGTTCAACGCGTACATAGCTACGAACACCGGCGATCTGACCGGGGCCGGGCCCTCGCCGCCCTGGCCTAAAGGCGTGGCGGTCGGCCGGACTGTCGCTCTGGGCGTGGACACTCTGGCTATGGCTGTCGGTGAGGGCGTTTCTTCCGCGAATGGAGCGGATGTTTCTTCAAAGAACGTAAACGCCGTCGGAGAAGGCGACTCTCCGGCCACGTCAATATCGTTGTCTCCCCAAATTATCCAAGCCCCAAAACCAATAATCGCCAAAATGACTAAAGTAAGGAATATCCTCATGGTTTAATGTTGCCCCGCTGGGCGTTAGTTAGTTACAAAAATTATGCAACAGCAGAATGATATTTCTGTGAGGATAAAGAAGGTTAACCCGCCCTTTTTGGGGTCCTAAAAATTGTGAGTCGGGCAGACGGCCGGCGCGGGCGTATCGCCGGGAATGAATTTTTGGATGATATTGCTGATAGCGGCGGTAATATCGCTTTTTTCGGCTATTTCTCCGGCTTTGGCTGCAATGGATTGGGTTTCTTCAAGCATTTTGTTGAGTTCTTTGATCTGTTCCGGAGATTTAAGCTTCTGAAAATCTGATTTATTGATAGTTTTGGAAATAGTTGAAAGCTTATTTTGAAGATTATTGATAACCTCGCGCTCGGCTGCCGTCGGGTTGACGTAGGTGATGACGCGAGCCTTGAGCTGTTGGCCCAGCGGCGTCAAGACGGCGATAGCCACGATTAAAACTATAAATATGAGGAGTTTAAACATACCCGCAGTTTATCATTTTTATAACGGAGAGCCAAAACAACCACCCCGCCCGCCAAAGGCGGACGGGGTGGTTTTATCCTAGACTGTTCATAACTTTATTCCCACTTCATTAAAATTGCATAATAATGTAAATGGATCCCCAGTTGGATCGGTCGAAGAAATAAAGATTTTTCGCATATATATTAATTATATTCCATGCTACATAAAATCGCCGTGGTGCTCGTCATTATTGGAGCACTCAACTGGGGTTTAGTAGGCTTGTTCGACTATGATGTCGTGGCGATGATCTTCGGGAATATGAGTTCTGTCACCCGAATCATCTACGACCTGGTCGGTTTAAGCGGCCTCTATCTGATCTTCTCGCGCCGCAAGATGTAAGTGTTCTAAAACAATCGCTCCCCGGCCGGGGAGCGATTGTTTTTAATTCGGAGTTTTGATACCCTAATAAACGATGTCCCCCAAGAGTTATATCTATTTAGCCTGGTTCGTCGCCCTTGTCTCCACGGCCGGCAGTCTCTTTGCCGAAGCTATCGGTTATCCGCCCTGCCTCCTGTGCTGGTATCAGCGGATCGTGATGTATCCGCTGGTGGCGATTCTGGCCGTCGGCATTATCGCCAAAGACAAGCTGGTCTGGCTATACGTCCTGCCCCTGGCTTTAATCGGAGCCGGCATTGCTTTTTACCACAATCTTTTGCAATGGGGGATTATTCCGGAGCGATTGGCCCCTTGCACTTTGGGGGTTTCCTGCGCCGAGAAGACCGTGGTCATCTTGAATTTCATAACTATTCCTTTATTATCTCTCGGAGCATTTTTAGTCATCGCAATATCAATGTTAATTTATCGCGCCCATGTCCAAAGAAGCTAAAGTAATGGTTTTAGTGTTCGTGCTGATATTCAGCGGGTTGGGCTTTTTGATTGTCAAAAACAACAAAGTCGGCACCCAGCCCATCTCGAAAGAAATTCTTGTCCGGCCGGCCAGCCACAGTACCGGCGATCCGAACGCCAAGGTCAATCTTGTCGAATTCGGTGATTTCCAATGTCCGGCCTGTGCCGCCGCCGCGCCGATAATTAAAGAGATTTTGAATACATATAAAGATAATCCGAATTTCAATTTTGTTTCCAGAAATTTTCCGCTCACGTCAATTCACCAGAACGCTCTCATCTCGGCTCAGGCGGCGGAAGCGGCCGGGGGACAGGGCAAATACTGGGAAATGTACGACTTGCTTTATGAAAACCAAAACGAATGGGCCAAATCAACAGACCCTCTCGCGATTTTCGCCAAGTACGCGACAGGGCTGAAGATTGATGTTGAGCGGTTTAAAAACGAAGTCCAGTCCGGCGCCTATCAAAACATCATCAATCAAGACCTGGCTGACGCCCGTTCTTTGGGTATAAACTCGACACCGACTTTCTTTCTGAATGGAGTAAAGATGCTAGGCGTTCAGAATATCGAAGACCTCAAAGCCCGCATCAACCAAGCATTAGCGGAATAATCCTCCGGCATATCGGCACAGTAGAATAGCTAAGCCCCGCGCTTTTAAGCGCGGGGCTTAATGATTACTACATCATCCGTTTCTAATATTGTTTTATAGATAATTAACTGTCGGCGTATCCGGCATTTTTTAATGCGGGCTAGGCCGACCCAGACATATGGCAACTGATTTAAAATGTCAGTGCGGATACATGGCCAGCGATGAAGCCGACTTGCGGGAGCACAAGAAGCAGGCCCACGGCGGCGAGATGGGCACGGGCGGCCAAGGCAGTCAAAGGCAGAGTCGGCAAGGGGAGACAATTGACGATGAGGACTAATGGAAACGCTCTCCGATTAAAGCGGAGAGCGTTGGTATTTAAGAAAGGAGGTGTAAATGGCAACAGTTATAAATAATCCGGGAAATGGCCGAGACGGCAACGGCGCCGCGACCGCGATTGTAACCGGTCTGGTCGTGATTGTGCTGGGCGTTATCTTTCTGGTCTACGGCCTGCCAAGAATCAGAGGCCCGGGCAACGAAACGGAAATAAATATCCCAGACCGGATTGAGGTTAATACCGACGGCTACCGTTAATCCGGCATTCATAGGTGGCAGACCTGCCCAAGCTATCAAAAAAGCCCCAAATACTCCTTAGTAGCTTAGCTACTAAGGAGTATTGACTTTTTAATTAAATAGGCGTATAATATAAAGGTAAGGTGCGTTATTTTCCAATATGATTCTTTAGAATAACCCACTATTTATAAATGCTTCGATCGAAGCATTTATAAATAGTGGGTTTCCTGGTAGAGTATTTCGCGGTTAACCAGCCCATTCGGGCTTGCCCAGATGGGCAGAAAGGAGGCGGCTATGCGCCGCATCACCGTTCTGATTTTCGTTGCGTCCCTCCTCGGTAGCGTCTCGGCCGTCTCGGCGCAAAGTTTTGTCGGCACGGAGGTGAAAATCTCCGAGTCGAACAAACCAGTCGCGCTCATCGACGGGTGGTTCGAGGCTACCCGGAAGGTCGGCCCCGAGCCGGCAAATTCAGAAGTGGACCGCCGGCAGGCGCTTGGCGCCTTCATCTGGGCCTTCTCCACGCCGGGGTTCTCCGAGGTCTACGCAGGCCCAGTGTGGTATCCGACGCCGAACATCGAGTTGTCGTTCGGCGTCGGCATCGAGAACGCCGATAAACCTCTTCGGATGGGCACGGCATTTCTGTATCTCGGCGCCGAGTACACGGTATTCAGCGCGTACGAGAACGGAGGGTCCGGCTACTGGTACAAGGTAACCGTGACCAAGAAAGTTGCCGGACGTTGGTCTGCCGGCTTCCATTCCCGACGTTTTTCGCCGACAGGTCCACTGTTCGAATACCGGCCTAATGGGCGGTATACTATCTGGACAGCGTTTGGTCCGGACATCGAGCCGAGAGAAAGGCCGTTGAAGTTGGTGGTGGGCCTGAACGTCGGCTTGCCATGACTAGGCCCCGCAAAGAGGCCCCGCACAGTATGCGGCCCTCTGCGCGGGGCCTCTTTGATTTTATAAAATCTTTTTCCGGCCATTACAGGGGTGCTCTTGTAGCCTGATTAATGTCAACTTCACACCACGGAAGTAAAATTCTCTAAGTGCGGTAATGCAGTTAGCGGTCTTTGTTTCAATTGCGCGGGGACGATTCCGGAGCGCCCGTCAGTTGACATCAAAGGCGCAAATGTATGGCGACACGAAGAAGTAGTCGCGCCAGCCGAGGCAGGAGAAGCAATCGCGGCCGGCAGAAACGCGGCAGGAAGAGCAGTAGTGAACGGGAAAGTCCGTCAGGCCGAGGCAGGATTCTTGAAGAAGAAGATATGGGGGCTAGCCCCGTTCGTTAGATAAAACTGACCCCGACACGATGTCGGGGTCAGTTTCCGATTTCCGCCTGGGCCCGGGGCAGGGTGACAATAATCGTCGTCCCTTTTTGGATGGCGCTATTGATGTAAATCGAGCCGTGATGGCGGTCAACAATTTTTTTAACGATGGTCAGGCCCAAGCCCGAACTTTCTCTTTCAAGCTGAATCCGCCCAAGCCCGGCTTTGTAAAAAGGGTTAAAAACATTAGGCAGGTCTTTCTTTTCGATGCCGATGCCAGTGTCTTTGACTTTAAATTCGAGCGTCGCGATTCTGGCCGTGACCGATATTGAAACCAGGCCGCCTTCAAGGGTATAAGTAACGGCGTTTTTGATCAGGTTGATGGCCATTTGTTCGATGGCGACGGGATTGCCCATAATAATGCCCGGGTCGGTATTTAAAAGCCGCAGGTGGATATTTTTTTTCCGGGCCAGATTTTCAGTGTCTTTGACGATATTGATGACGACTTTAGACAGATTAATCTGCTGAAAAGGAATTTCTTTAAATTTGTTGTCGTAATAAGAAAGAGCCAGCAGGTTTTCGATGATCTTAGACATCCGATCCACTTCTTCAAGATTGCTTTTTAAAGTTGAGGTCGCCTCCTGGGGGCTGATTTGATCACCGGATAATAAAGCAACCTCGGAGTTTGTTTTCATAATTGCCAGCGGTGTGCGCAATTCGTGGGAAGCGTCAGAGATGAATCTTTTTTGGGCCCGCATGATCTGGATGATCGGCGAAAGAGTTTTGGCGCTGATCAAAAAACTGGCTGTGGCGATGCAGATTACGATCAGGAGGTAAAAGTTGAGCGGAGTGAGGTTGGACTTTAAGAGGGTAAGGTGGGCGACTAAGAAGACTATCAGGATGGAGAGGGTGGTGAGGGCGGTCAACTTAAGCCGGGCCCTGGTAAAAGGGTCATTTTTTAATTCTGTAACCCACGCCGCGAATGGTCTCCAAAAGTTTTTCATGATGGGTGTCGTCTATCTTCCTGCGCAGATTTTTTACATGGACATCAATGACATTACTGAAGGAATCGAAGGCGAAATCCCAAATATGGTCAAGAATCTGTTCTCGAGTCAGAACCTGTCCGGCATGCCGCATCAGGTATTCAAGAAGATTGAATTCTTTCAGGGTCAGGTGGATTTCTTTGCCCTTGCGAGTGACTTTACGGGTAATTGTATCAAGATGCAAGTCCTGAATCACGAGTTCGTTTGGCAAAGCCTGTTCCGGCCGGCGCAGGATGGCGCGAACGCGGGCCATCAGCTCCTCGAACGAAAAGGGTTTTACCAGATAATCATCCGCACCGGCATTAAGGGCTGCGACCTTGTCTTCCGTCGCGTCTCTGGCCGTAAGCACCAGAATCGGCGTCGTCACTTTCTGCTCTCGCACTTCTTGGCAGATTTCAAAACCGTCTTTGCCGGGTAGCATTAAGTCCAGAATAACCAGATCGTAATCCTTATGATTGACAATGATTCTCCGTTCTCCGGCCTCGCCGTCCATTATATAGTCTACCGCAAAGCCTTCTTTTTCAAGTCCCTTTTTGAGGGAAAGGGCTAACTTTTCTTCGTCCTCGACGATAAGTATTCGCATTATGTGATTAGTTAAGGTTGTTTATTGACCCCGACGATTCTGTCGGGGAGCCGACCCAAGCATCGGCTTTAATCAAATTTTCTAAAGCGAAGGTGAACCCTTCATGAAGACTTTGTGATATCTTACGATAATTTTCATTTACGTCAATGTTATTCAAGATAATTTAGGAAGGTTTACCCTTCCCGACAGCTCCTTCGCTCCGTCGTGGATTACCCTTCTCGACACGCTCCGGCGGGATAAGCGTTGCCACAGCTTATCTCCGCCTCGCTAGCTCGCATAGCCACCTCGGGCTGATCCCCAAGATTATATCAGCCCTCGGTGTCTACTGTCTCGATTGTCTCGAAAGGTAATCCGCGACTTCGCTTTTGATTTATTATAATCTCCTCATTTCATCTCGAATCTTAACAGGCTCTCTCATTTGGTTCAGAGGGGTAGGGTTCGCTTAGGTGCATACACAGGTCTTACCTGTGTATGACTCGGTGCCTACTGTCTCGAATGGCAAACCTTTCTAATTATGCTATTATGGAAATATGAGCGATGAAATTGTGGATATTGAACCGGTCGTACAGCTGGCAGACGCGCCTTTAAACGGACAGTCCGAGGTTCCGGAACCGGCTTGGAGCGATTCGCCGCGGCTAAAATTTGATTTTTCCAAGTTGATATTGCCGGTCTCGATACTTATCGCCGCGGTTTTAATAAGTGGGGCGATTCTTTTTGCCAATTCAAACCGTTCTCGGAATGATGAAACCGGGGCTTTCGTTCCGGTAAAAGCGGATATTAATGTAAAGAACGTGCCATTCCTTGGCGGCGAGAAAGCGAAAGTCGTAGTCGTTGAATTTGGCGATTACCAATGCCCGTTCTGTAAAAGATATTTTGACAATACCCAGGCGGCGCTGATAAAAGAATATGGAAATCGGATAAAGTTTGTCTGGAAAGATTATGCTTTCCTCGGGCAGGAGTCCTTGTGGTCGGCCCAAGCCGCCCGCTGTGCGAATGATCAGGGTAAATTCTGGGAATATCACGATTATCTATACTCCCATCAGGGCGCCGAAAACGCAGGCGTGTTTTCAAAAGTAAACCTCAAGAAATTCGCGGCGGCGCTAGGCCTTAATACCCAAGAGTTTAATTCTTGCCTGGATTCCGATAAACACCTCGCCACGGTTCAGGCCGAGACAAAGGAAGGTAGCGCTATCGGCGTCAACGGCACGCCCGCGACTTTCATAAATGGCTATCTAGTGGCCGATAATGCCGGCAATTCCGTAGGCGCCGCTCCTTTCGGCGTATTTAAGGCCATAGTTGACAGAGAACTCAATAAATAACCCGTCATTGTTTCTTTAGACGGGATATGGTATAATGGTTCTATTGTAGGTTCTCGTAAGCAGTCTCCTGTCTGTGTCTTCTGACTAGTAGGAGCTTCTCGATCCCTGCGAAGCCAGAAACTTAGGTTTCTGTCGAAATGATATTTCGAACTTCGTACGGGACGGGCGAGAGGTCGCCCTACTGATAATTCAACTTATAACTCAAAACGTATAACTGATAACCTTAAAAAGTTAAGCGTTATAAGTGATAAGTTATAAGTTAAGTAATGGCAAAACGATTATATATCGGCAATTTGTCCTTCAATACCACTGAAGCCAGTCTTCGCGAAGCTTTTGCTCAAGCCGGCGAAGTTACTTCAGCTATGGTAATGATTGACAGAGTCACAGGCCGATCACGTGGATTCGGTTTCGTGGAGATGACAACGGATGAAGGCGCCCAGGCTGCTATTGATATGTTCAATGGCAAAGAACTGGACGGCCGAGTTCTGACTGTCAATGAGGCCCGTCCTTTGACGGAGCGTCCTCCGCGACGCCCGATGGGCGGCGGCGGTTTCAACCGCGGTCCCCGAGACTACAGCGACGGCGATCGCTAAAGCGATCCGGCAAAATCACGCCTTTCAAGGCGTGATTTTGTTTTTCACCGAATTCTGATTTAATAATGTTATGGTTTTCAAAATTCCGAAAAATGATGCAAAATATCATTGGACCAATCACGTTGTCAGGAAGATGATGTATTACGGCTTGTCGCCGGATCGGGTAAAACGGATCATCCGCAATCCCGGCAGAGTTGAGAAGGGTATCGCCGAAGATACGATTGCCGTTATGCAGTCCGCCGGCACGAAGTCCAGACCCGCAGAAGTCTGGGCCATGTACGCGCTTTCTAAGAAAGCGCGTATCCTGAGCGAGCGAAGCGAGTCGAAGGATGATAGATCCCTCGGTAAACTCGGGACGCCGACGACGGCTAAGAAGATTATTATCACCGCTTGGCGGTACCCGGGCATAAGCAAGGTCCGGGAAGAAATTCCCATACCCGAGGACATCCTCGAAGAACTAAAAAATATTAAATATTAGCAACCATGACGAACGTACCGAAGACCGTGGATTTGATAAAAGAAATTCTGGAAAAATGTTATTTGATGAGCTTGGCGACCTTGGACGACGGAGGGGTCTGGGTGTCCGACGTGATTTTCGTGCATGATGAGGATTTAAATATTTACTGGATATCTGACCCGGACGTCAGACACTCCAAAGCGATAATCAAAGACAATAAAGTTTCAGGCACCATTACCCCGAGCGGCCCGAAAGAGGCCAATATGGGCATCCAGTTTATCGGCGTCGCCGAAAAGATAGACGGCCCCAGATTCGATCTGGCCAAGAAACACTACCTGAAACGGGGCAAGCCCGCGCCCAAAAAGACCGAAGATATTCTGCAGGGGGATTCCTGGTATGTTTTAAAGCCGAAATTCATCCAGCTTACCTACGAAAAACTTTTCGGTTTTGAAAAACAAGATTTTAAAATTCGATAAAGCGGCGCCGTCATCAAGTTAAAATGAAAATAGGATGCCATGTCTCAATAGCCGGCGGGATACAAAATGCTCCCCAAAGAGCGGCCGATCTAGGCTGTGAAGTTTTCCAGATTTTTTCACGCTCGCCGCGCGGGGGCGCGGCGCCGGCGATCACGGCTATCGTCGCTAAAGAATTTAAAGAGGCGATGAAAAAATACAATCAGGAAAATTGCTGCATCCACACCCCTTATTACATAAATTTCGCTTCAGCCAACTTGGTAATAAGGCGGGCCGCGGCAAAAATTTGCCGCGAGGAGCTTGAGCGAGGGTCATTAATCGGTGCCAAGTATATTATGACCCACTTGGGGAGCGCCAAGGACATGGAACGCGGCGAAGCGATAGAACTTGTGGCTGAAGGCGTGGCTGAAGTCCTGAAGGGCTACAAAGGATCAACAAAATTTCTGTTGGAAATATCGGCCGGAACGGGGAATATCATCGGCGATACATTTGACGAGCTGGGATACGTGTTGAGTAAAGTTGACGGGATTGGAATTTGTGTTGATACCTGCCATATGTTCGCCACAGGCTATAATATTAAGTCTAAAGAAGGATTCAGCGACGTTATGAAAAAAATAAAAAAATTCGTCGGCAAAGAGGCGGTCAAGCTGGTTCACGCCAATGACTCGAAAACGGATCTTGGCGCAAGGCGGGACAGGCACGAACATATCGGCGACGGCAAAATCGGCCGGCCGGGCTTTGAGAACATGATGGCCGAGTTTTCCGGTCTTGACTTCATTTTGGAAACCGAGCATGATAAGGTTAAGGAAGACATCGCCGCTCTAAAACAGATTAGAGCGCAATTATAAAATTAAAAATTAAACCATGATGTATCAAAACTCCGCGTGGTGGTTCTCTAGTCCGTTGATGGTTGGTTTTGGATTTTTCCTGATTGTTATCGCAATCTGGAGCTTGTATTGGAAAGGCCGGTCACTATGGAAGGCCGCCCGTTTGGGCCATCTGGGCTGGTTTATCGCCCTGCTTTTAATCAATACCGCCGGCATTCTCGATATTCTCTATATTTACATTTTTTCCAAATCCAAATTAGAGAAAAGCGAACATTCTTCGGGTTCAGCGCAGGCCGAGCATCATCACGAGCAAACGCCGATGAAAGTTAACGACACTAAACCCAGTATTTAAGAACCTTGTTTTTGTAACGGAAATACGAACCGCGCGAAAGCGCGGTTCGTATTTCTTCAAGCAGATTATTGAAAAACCACATATTATGGATCAGGCAGTGCCGCTGGCCGGCGGCGTTTTTATCCGGCTTATCCGATTTGAGAAGTTCTCTTATTTTGCTTCTTGAAACCAGTCTTTTGCAGACGGGACAGCCGCAGGCTTTCTCAATGGGCTTCCTGTCTTTGGCGTAGATTCCTTTTCTGATGTCCATGTGGCCCGCGCGGGTGTAGAGCCGGCCGTGGCGGGCTTCGCGGGTCGGGATGACGCAATCGAAAGTGTCAATCCCGTTCTCGACCGCTTCGAAGATATCGGCGACCTTGCCGACGCCCAGGAGGTGGCGCGGTTTTTCATCAGGCAGGCGGGGGACGACCCATTTTAAAATTTTTGAAATTTGTTTTTTCGTGTATGAACCGCCGATTCCAAAGCCGTCGAAAGGCATGGCGCCGATTTGTTTGGCGCTTAGTTTTCTCAAATCTTTAAATATTCCGCCCTGCACGATACCATAAAGCTTTTGCTCCGGCGCCTTGTTCTTTAAGCAAATCTCGGCCCACTCACTTGTCAGCCCAAGCGCTTTTTTGTTGTACTCGTAATCGTCCAATGGCGAAGTAATGTGGTCAAAAGCGAAAACGATATCTGCCCCGATATCTTTTTGGATTTTCATCGATAACTCCGGTCCGAGGAAAGATTTCTCGTCCTTATAGCTGAAATACACGCCCTTATTTGTTACCCGGATCTTGCTTCTTTTGAAGTCGGCGCTTAATTTTGCGTCATCTCTGATGAATTTTCCGATTCTGCTGATCTGGTTTTTGTCTCCGAAAGCCAAAGATAAGACCTGAAAACCGCCCGAATCCGTCATCGTCGGGATTTTCACACCAAGCTTGTTGGTCAACAAGGACTGTCCTTGTAATGTTTCTTTAAAAAAACGAGGCGAGTGTCCATCTGAGGAACGCCCGGAGGCGGGTAGGCCGTCTCGGAGAAGGTTCCGTGCTTTAGCCGGAATCTCTGTAGGTAGAGCAAAAAATCCAGCAGGGTTTTTATGCGGTTCCGAATGGTGGACAGGAGCCGAGTTCCATAAATGAAAAGTGTTAGCGATGACAAGCTGGGTCTTTGTCTTTTTAATGTCGGCCGGGCGCAGGTGGCGGAAGCGGCCGTAAGTGGCGACAAAAACATAAGCCGGCGTGTAGACTTTTCCGTGCCGCGTATTTAAAACACCCAGCCGGGCTTTGGTCTGTTTGTCCTTCTTTAATATTTTAAATAATTCCATTATAAGCGTATGCCACATGGCCCCGCGGGGGTTTTTGAAGAGGCCCCGGTTAAGGGGCCTTTGGCTGGTAATTTTCAAATCTGATCCTCGTGTTTTCTCGGGATCGTTTAATCCCCAGAAAATACGAATATTCGGCGGCGACAATGACTTCACTCGGAACCCAGATGTCCTCGCGCCGCACCTGCTCAAACATCGCCTCCATCACATATAAGCGTCCGACTTTGTATATTTTGGCCGGCGGTTTGTGCACGTGAGTGATGACGCGGGCGATGCCATAGTCCGCCTTATCAACGTAGATGACTCCGCGCAGGTGATTAAGAATCAGGTTCTTAATCTTGCCGCGCCTGCTGGCGTTATCCGGCGTTGACGGCTGTTTGGCAGCAGGCGAGAAGTCGATCATGTACATCTGTCTTTCGCCGATTACGAATGACCCCAACAGCTCATAGCGGTAACGGTCTCGTCCGAAAAGCTCCTGAATTGTAACACGATCGCCGACTCCGTCTTCATCGCTCTGGCCATCAGACAGCTTTTGGTTCCGGATGACGTCAAACGAGTATCGCTTAAGCGCTTGCCCGTCGCTGATGTTTTTAGCCCAAGCCTTTTCCATGATCTGATCAGGAGAAGGCTGGATGGCTTGTTCAGCCTGTCCGATCAGCAATGCGAGAAGGATCAGGACCACTCTTTCCTCCCTGTCAAAGATGGCCAATATTATCACGGGCGGCCGGTTTTGTCATTTATCCCTGCCTATTTTTGACGGCTGAAAACTTTTTCTGTTATCATCAAAATCCTGACGTTTTCATAAACCCATAATCTAAATTAGATATCGTTGTTCCACTTTGTTAATTTCAACCCAGAAATTAACAAAGCTGTCGGCGGTCATCATCTTAATATGTCTAAGGTAATCATTTACAGCACGCCGACCTGCCACTTCTGCCACATGGCCAAGGAATATTTCAAATCAAAAAATATCGCCTACGAGGACATTGATGTCGGGCCCGGTAATATCGAGAAGCAAAAAGAACTTATCCAGAAATCAGGCCAGTACGGGGTGCCGGTCATTTTCATTGACGATAAAATGGTGCTTGGCTTTGACCGGCCCAAAATCAACCAACTATTAAAAACATCATAAGCCAGCTAAATATCATAAGCCAGCCTAACGAGTGCTTTTAAGGGACGCCCTTAAAAGCATTTGATTAGCCGTCTCAAACATTGAAGCACGAGTTGCCAAAACTAAATTATAGTTATGATTCCCTAGAGCCGTATATTGATGCTGAAACAATGGAGCTCCACCATTCCAAGCATCATCAGACTTACGTTGATAAATTAAACGCGGCTCTGGAAAAATATCCTGATATTCAGGAAGCGACAGTTGAGGATCTTTTAAGGAATCTCGACACCCTGAAGGTTGGAGACGCGGACAGAACGGCTATTCGCAACCACGGCGGCGGGCATGCCAACCACTCTCTGTTTTGGAAAATTTTGGATCCGGCCAATCAGCAGGATGAGAATCTTTCGGCTGATATTGGAAAGACATTCGGTTCAATTGACGAATTTAAGAAACAATTTACAGACACGGCGACAAAACTTTTTGGTTCCGGCTGGGCCTGGCTGGCCCGCGATCCGGATGGAGGCTTGCATCTGCACGGATTACCCAACCAAGATTCACCGTATTTACACGGACATACGCCAGTCCTAGGGATTGATGTCTGGGAACATGCCTACTACTTGAAGTACCAAAATCGGCGTGCAGAATACATTGATGCTTTCTGGAAGGTGCTCAAGTTAATTTGAACTCGCTTCGCCCTCACCCATTTCCCTCGCGGTTCTCTCCGCCAGTCCTCTTGTCCTCAATCTCCTCATTGCTTCCGAACAAACAGGCCACCTGGCCGAACTTCGTTCGGTTTCCTATTTGTTACCGGAAGAATATCGTCGATTTCGGCAAGAAACTAATGGTATCGAGAAATGCTCGAAAATAGGTGAGGTCTTCGCTATCATTTATTGTTTCTTGGGATTACCAGGCAAGACCTGGTAATTGGGGTAAATATTTTGGGTGGAAAAAGGCCCCGCTACGCGGGGCCTTGTGGCCTTTCGGCCGGTTGTGTGTTACCGACAGCCGGGGGTGGTACACCCCGGCTTCTTCGGTGGGGGCGTGGGCGTGGGGGCCTGCGCCGGCGGGGTCCTGGGTTCCGGCGCCTGCTGGCGCCGGTAATACTCATCCCCGGTGGACGCTCCCTTCGGCGCAATCGTCTCCGGCCCACGGTCCCGAAGGACCGGCGGAGCCGGCGCGGACTCGACCGTCGCCGTCGCGCTCGCCGACGCCCCGCCGGCACAACACCCCTTCATGGCTTCAATGATCTTCACAGCCTCGTCGGCCGTGCCGTTGAAGATGAAGAGGGGCGATGCCGCGGCTGGCGGTTTCGGCGCGGTCTTCGCGACCGGCGGCTTGGGGGTAGGGGCCGGCTTGGGTTCGCCGCATTTGGTGCGGCAGGCCCGCGGCCTGTGCGGTTTGCACGGCGCGGTCTTCGCGACCGCGACCGCCGTGGACCAAAACCCGCGGGAGCGGGCCGTGGCCGACGCTCCGCAACCCTCGACAACGGCGACCGCGTCGCCATTGGTGGTGGGATCGGCCGCCGCCGCCGGCGGGGTGCTCCCGCCGGCCGGCGGAGCCGGCCGATTGCTGGTGCACGCCGTCACCGCGATGAGGACAAAAACCATCCCGATCGCTCTGTTCATGTGTCGCTCCTCTGAAACTGAAACGAATGGAAAATTGTCGAGAAACTATCTAAAACTGGATATTATCATTGTAGCACGAAAGTCGTAGTAAAGTCAATACCTCAAAAAGCCAGTATTTACTGGGTTATTTAGCCTAAAATTAACAAAGTTTACAAGGGTTATTGCCAGGTCGGTAGCCAGATAAGACCTTTGAAGTACGAGGGACTTACGGCTAAACCGTATGAAAGAGGCGCAAAATATATAAACAGAGCGGCTGAAATCAAGAACATAATCGCGAAGATTTGTTTTTTGTCCTTTTGTCTGTCTATCAGCAGAGCTAAAGCGAGAATGGCAAATATGTACGAAGGAAAATAATGATACAGGAACATAACTCGAGGGATGCCGATAAACGGCAAAAGGTTAAGAGCATAACCGCCCACAAGTATTAAGTAGCTAGTATCATGTACTAAGTATTCCTGACCTGATTTCTTGAATCCTGAATGCCCGCCCGACCAAGTCATTCGGGCAGGCAAGATATTTAATATTAGATACAAGATAGCGACTGTGCTGGCCCACCAGATGAAAGGGTTGCCGATAAGATAAATTTTGGATTCCAAAGGGACTTGCCCTAACTTGGTCGAAGCATTCCAGTAATATATCGGGCGGATCATGAGCGGCCAGGTGTACCATTTGGAGCCGTAAGGATGGCTGGCGGTCAGAGTTTTATTGGCTCGGAACATTTCCATATTGAGTTCGGTAAATTTCTCGAAGAGGTTCAGCGGTTTAATGCTCTGATCTGAACTGTAGGCCGAGCCGGAAAGGGTGCGCCGGAAGGCTGGCGTCATGAAAGCGTCACCCTCGCCGGATTTGGTCAGCAAGCTAAAATGGACGGCGAAAAAAGAAAAATATATAAGAGCCGGCACTATGACCAAACTGGCAACAATAGCGTGCAGGCGGCGCAAGGCCGTCCCGCGACGGTCTTCCCAAAGATGAATCATCTCAAGAATGATTATTAAGCCCAGGAAAGTTAGGCCGGTCCATTTTATCGAAAAAGCCAAGCCGGAAAATATTCCTGCCCACAGAAGATACCACTTGTTTTTCTGGTTTCTCCAACGCAAATAGAAAAGGAGAGCGGAAAATCCAAAAACAAGAAGAAGGGGATCGAGCAGAATATAGCGGGATTGGGTTAGGAGCGCGTTTTCGAGCGAAACAAAAATACCAGCTCCAAAAGCGGCGAGGCCCGAAAATCCAAGTTCCAAGGCCAGGAGATAAATGACAATCGGCAAAAGCGCGCCGGCCAAAACCGGCAGGAAGCGCAGGGCGAGATACTTGTTGTCCGGGAATTTTTGGCCGATCTGGGCGAAACTGAAATCGGGCTTGAAGTCAAAAGGTTTGGCGAAGCCGGCGATTATCAATTTGCCGCCGGGCGGGTGAATGTCGAAGTAATATTCTTGGGTGTGGTAGGCGTTGACGAATTTGCCGAAGTGGACTTCATCAAAGACCGTTTCATTCGGGTGGCCAAAATAAGCAAAGTGCACGCCAAGCGATACGATGATTAAAATCAGAAGCAAGGTCTTCTTGTCGCGCATTTTTGTTATGATACAATAGTTTGAGCTGGTGAGCTAGTGAGTGCGTAAGCATATGAGCCACAATCGGCCCGTAAACTCATTTGCTCGTAAGCTCAATAGCTCATGTACGATCTAATCATTATCGGCGGTTCGGCGGCGGCTTCAACGGCCGGAATCTACGCCACCCGCAGAAGACTGAATTTTAAAATCATAACCAAAGAATTCGGCGGCGAAGTGGCGACATCGGGCGAAATCGGAAACTGGCCGGGGCAGATTCACGCTGACGGCATTAAATTAGCGCGGGAATTTAAAGATCATCTTAAGTCCTACGGTGTTGAGCCGGAAGAAGGTGTTTGGGTTCAGAAAGTCGCCAAAACAAAAGAGGACAATTTTTGTATCACAACGATGAAAGACGGTCAACCAGCTATGGCCGCTGACAAGCTCGATGGCATGGATGAGGCAGCTCTTAAATGCGACTATGAAGCGAAAGCAGTAATAATCGCCACGGGAGTCCATCCGCGGATGCTAGATGTGCCGGGAGAAAAAGAATACAGAAACAAGGGCGTTTCTTATTGTACGACATGCGACGGGCCGTTATTCCCAGGCAAAGTTGTGGCAACAATCGGCGGCGGGAACGGCGCTTTGGAATCGGCGATAATGCTGGCCGGCATCGCCTCGAAAGTCTATTTGATAAACAAGAATCCAAAATTCAAAGGCGACGATATTTTGGTGGAGAAAATTCAGTCTTTGCCGAATGTGGAAGTGATTTACGGCGCTTTAACCGTCGAAATCAAGGGCGAACAATTTGTGAATGGCATGAAGTATAAAGACCAAAATGGCGAAATTAAAGAATTGCCGATTGACGGCGCGTTTATCCACATCGGCAACACTCCCAATTCAGATATCGCGCCCGACAACGTGGAAAAAAATATGTTTGGGAATATAATTGTAAACGGGCGATGCGAAACAAATATCCCGGGGCTTTACGCGGCGGGCGACGTTACGGACGTTGCCTTCAAACAGATTGTCATCGCCGCCGGTCAAGGCTGTATCGCCACATTGAGCGCGGTTGAATATCTTGACCGCAGAAGCTAACGAGCTGATGAGCGCGGTTGAATATTTAAATAGGAAGTAACACGGAATAACATTAATTAGAACACCGCCGACTTGACCAGCCACAAGGCAAAAGCGAGCATTCGAGCGAGTCATATAGTAATATGATGAGCGAGAAGCGGAGCTTTTAACGCAGTGGATGGTTAAGAGCCCGCTTTATCCGCCGAAGCGATAGCGAAGGCGGAAGCGGTGCGGTCGGCAAGTTATAATATGATATATATTGGCGCGGATCACAGAGGCTTCGAACTAAAAGAAAAGCTTAAAGAGTTCTTTGACGAGCTGATTTTTGAATATGAAGACGTCGGGGCTTTCAGCAATGATCCCCAGGACGATTTTCCGGAATTTGCGGCCAAGGTCGCCAAGAGCATCGTTGATTTGGACGACCGCGGGATTATCATCTGCGGAACGGGCGTCGGGGTGGATGAAGTCGCCAACAAGTTTCCGGGCGTCCGCTGCGGTTTGGCTATCAACAAAGAACAAATCCGAGCGGCGCGGCATGACGACGACATTAACGTTTTAGCTCTGGCCGCCGATTACATGAGCGAGGAAGATACTAAAAAGGTCGTGAAGATTTTTCTGGACACTGATTTTTCAGGCGAGGAAAGGCACAAGCGCCGGATCCACGAGATTGAAGAAATAGAGTCTGACGAGTATTAAAAGCGAAATTTTAAGACATGATTGAAGATTTGAGAGGTATTGTTAAGGGAGAAATTTCAATTGAAGAGGAAGAACTTAAAAACAAATCGAGAGATGCGAGCATTTTTGAAGTCAAACCGGAGGCCGTTGTTTATCCGAAAGATGTCGAGGATCTAAAAAACATTGTTTCCTGGGCCAGCGAATGCAAAGCCGAAAACCCGAATTTGTCGTTGACCGCGCGGAGCGCGGGCACGGATATGACCGGCGGTCCGCTTAATGATTCGGTGATTTTAGATTTTACCAGATATTTTAACCGCGTTGGGGAAGTGACAGCGATTCCGCCGGACGGCGGAATCGCTGTCGTTGAGCCCGGCGTCTACTATCGCGATTTTGAAAAAGAAACGCTGGCCAAAAATCTGCTCATGCCCTCATATCCGGCCTCGCGCGAAATTTGCACTGTCGGCGGGATGGCCGCCAATAATTCGGGCGGCGAAAAGTCTCTGCGTTTCGGCCAGACCGTCAGATATGTGGAGGAGCTGGCCGTCGTTCTGTCGGACGGGAATGAGTACACGCTTCATGGACTGGATCAGAATGAACTGGCGCAAAAAATCTCCCAGCAAGATTTTGAGGGCGAGGTCTACCGCCGGATGCGCGGTCTAATCGAAGATAACTATGACGTGATCCTGTCGGCCAAACCCGATGTTACCAAAAACTCCGCCGGTTATCTGCTGTGGGATGTTTGGCCCAACAGAGAGACCTTCAATCTGGCTAAACTATTCGTTGGTTCTCAAGGCACTCTGGGGTTGATCACAAAAATCAAATTCCGGCTGATCAGGCCCAAGAAGTACTCCAAACTGCTGGTGATTTTCTTGAATGATCTGGCGCCGCTGGGCGAGCTGGTCAAAGAGGTCGTCAAATTCAAGCCGGAAAGTTTTGAAGCCTTTGACGACCAGGCCCTAAAGCTGGCCGTCAAATTCTTGCCGGATATAATGAAAAACATTAAGACCGGAGCATTCTCGCTGGCCTTAAAATTTTTGCCCGAACTGGGCATGATGATCATGGGCGGAGTGCCGGAACTGGTTCTGATCGCCGAGTTTACGGGCGAGACCGAATCAGAAGCGGATGATAAACTGAAAATGGCTGAACCAGCCGTCAAAAAAAAGTTCCCCAGTCTAAAAACCCATATTACGCGGAGTCTGGAGGAGGCCGAGAAATACTGGATAATGCGGCGCGAAAGTTTTAATTTGCTTCGGCATCACGTCCAGGGCAAGCACACCGCTCCGTTTATTGATGACGTTATTGTCCATGTCGATCAGCTGCCGGAGTTTTTGCCGCGGCTTAAAGATCTTATCGGGCAATACCCGGGCTTGACCTATACCGTTGCCGGCCATGCCGGCGATGCGAATTTTCACGTCATCCCGCTGATGGATTTCAGCGATGAAGCCAACCAGCGAATAATTCCCGAACTTTCAGAAAAAGTTTACGATCTGGTGGTTTCAATGAAAGGCTCGATAACCGCCGAACACAATGACGGCTTGATTCGCACGCCGTATCTGGAAAAAATGTACGGCCCGAAGATCTGCGAGCTGTTCCGGCAAACCAAAGAAATTTTTGATCCGCTTAATATATTTAATCCTAGAAAAAAGGTCTTGCCGGATAAAGATTTTGCCCGAACCCACATTGCAAAAACAAATGGCTAGAATTATTCTGCCGAGCATTTCGGTCCCGACCAGGGCTGAGTTCGAAAAGATTCTTAAAAAAGTCGCGCCTTTTGTTTCAATGATTCACGTGGACGCGGCGGATGGTATCTTTAGCCCGACAAAATTCTTGGACCCCGAAGCTGTAAAAGAGCTACTACTTGCCGATATGGACGTGTTTTTGCACATGATGCTGCAGGACCCCGAATCACAGCTCGAGTCTTGGCTTGCTTTGCCGCAAATTAAAACCGCGGTTTTCCAGATTGAGCCGTTTGTCGACAGCGAGATAAACAAAATCGGAGAAATAGTTGATAATATACATCAGGCCGGCAGAAAAGCGGGAGTGTCGCTTAGACTGGAAACGCCCGCTGACTTAATTGAGCCTTTTGCCGATAAGATTGACGTCGTCCAGTTTATGGCCGGCGAGCCTGGCGGATACGCGGCGGAGTATAAAACCGAAGTTCTGCAAAAAATCCGGGCTTGGCACGGCAAGCATCCGGAGATTCCCGTTGCCATTGATATTGGCGTAACGCCGGATCATCTGCCCGCAATGGCCGAAGCCGGGGTTTCAATTTTTGCCTGCGGAAGTTATATTAAAGACAGCGAAGACGCGGGCAAAGCAATCGAAGAATTAAGAAATGTTTGATGTCATCACAATCGGTTCGGCGACAAGGGATGTCTTTTTGAAGTCGCCCGGATTCGCGGAGACGGCCAGCGGCGATTCGCCCACCGGCAAGAATATTGTTTTGCCTCTTGGTTCCAAAATTGAAATCGAAAAGATCGTTCTGGCGACTGGCGGAAGCGGGACAAACACGGCTGTAACTTTTGCGCGCCAGGGCCTGAAGACCGCCTGTATCGGCGTAATCGGCGAGGACGCGAACGGCGCGGCTGTTTTGGAAGAAATGGCGGCCGAAAACGTGGATACGCGTTTCTTTCAAAAAGACGCTGATGACCTGACCGCCTATTCGGTCATACTGGTGAGCAGGAGCGGGGAACGGACGATTCTTTCGTATAAAGGCGAGGGCCAGCATCTTTCGGCGTTAAAAATCAATCCGGACGATTTTGAAACCAAATGGCTTAATGTCGGCAGTCTGGGTGGACATTTCGAGATTCTGCAGAAAATTTCCGAATGGGCGGCCTTAAAGAGCGTTAAGCTGGCTTTCAATCCGGGAACCAAAGAATTGGAATTCGGTCTGGAAAAATTAAAGCCGATTTTTAAAATCTGCCAGATCGTTTCCGTGAACCAAGACGAGGCCGCTCGGCTGACCGGCTTAAAATACGACGATGAGGCCGGAATATTTAAAATGATGGACGAAATCGTGCCCGGAATTTTTATAATGTCCAAGGGTCACGATGGCGCCGCGGTATCGGACGGCGTTAATGTTTATCGGGCCGGCGTGCCTGATTCGCCGATTGTCGAGCGCACCGGCGCGGGCGACGCTTTTATGTCGGGGTTTGTTTCTGAATACATGAAACAGACTAATAACTTATCACAAATAACTAATGACAAAGAAACAATAATTAAAGCGATTCAACTGGGCACGGCTAACGCTTCGTCCGTCGTGGCCCAGTACGGCTCAAAAGCCGGGATTCTCAAAAAGGGGGATATTGGACCCTGGCCGTTAGTTAATGTCGCCGTTAGTTAATCTCGAAGTAACCTAAATTTGCACTATTTATAAATGCTTCGATCGAAGCATTTATAAATAGTAGGCGAGGTTGATTTAAACCGAGATAAACTTTAAAGTAAAAAAAGAGGGGGCCCGTTAAGGCCCCCGGAACCGGAGAGACGGCTTATCGCTTCATGTTGCCGTTTCTCTGCCTCCGCCTTGACTTCGCCATTCATCCTCCTAGGTGTGTGGCTCAGCTGAACCAGAACCAGAGGTGCCGGGCTGAGCGGTCCGGGCTCATACGTAATTAATTGTATTCTTCATGAAATTTGTTTCAATGCGTCATTGTGGATAAGTAAAATCGTCAGTTTTTGCTAGTATTGAAAAGCAAGATGGCCAATCCCAAAGAAAAATTAGCGAAGATGTTAAGAACTTCAGCCGATCTAATCGTCGGGCTTGACTCCGTTCCGGACATGGCCGAGAAGGTGGTTCTTGAGAACGACGCGATAATTGATTCGATATTGACGGAGGCGGGCTTGGACAGAAATTCAAGCGCGGAAGAAGTGGGGGCGGCGATTGCGAACAGCTTGGCCGAAAAGCTCTCGGGATTAAGGCTAGACGAGATTATTAGCGTGCCGAAGCCGGAGGGGTTTTTTGTCAGAGAAGAGAAAGCGGCGGAAATTTTGCAGAAATTTCCGCCGCTGGAACTGCTTAACCATTTCGGAGCGGCTTCGATCAAGGACTTGCTTCAAAAAGAGGATATTGATTCTATTCTCGCTTCTCTGCGTTTCACCGAGTCGCAAGAGTGGATGCATGAATTTTTCGACAAAGCTTACGCCGGCCTTGAGCCGAATGATTTTGTGCCACGGCCCGCCCGGATAAAAACTCTTGATGGCCAATGGCTGGAACTGGCCAGAAAATTTGTCGGCAAGAAACTCCACAATGTCAGCCATCTTAAAGAATTCGGCATAATTTTCATAATTCCCGAAGAAAACGGTAACAAGTTTGAAAATCTGCGGGTGATAATCATGCTCCTGCATTATCTGAACGAAGTTTCGTATTATTCCCGCCTTTTTAGAAAATTCTCCAATGACGCGGATTTTGTGTCAAAATTAAAGTCACTGCTGCGGGGTGATGTGCCCGCGCTGCCGGCAATCCGCAGCCGAAAGCCGGCAGCTTGGGCGGTGATCCAGAGGTATTTGTTTAAAGAAGACCCGAACGATCCTCGTTTGTTCATGCCCCATGTCAATCCGGAAGCCGAACATTGGTATAAAGTGTCCGAAAGGCTGGGGATCACGGACTGGAACTGGTGCGGGGATTTTTTCAAAACCGCAGACAACAGGGAGAAATTCGTCAGCTTCAACTTTACGGACGTAATAATGTCCCAGGCCGCGGCCGAAGAATATTCTTATCATCAGCAGGAAGCGCTCTGGAATCGGATTTTTACAGAATACACGGGCCGGGATAGAATGAACGAGTTAATTGAGGAAAATATCATCAAAGGATTTATAGAATTATAGTATTAATTATTCCAGATCGCATACTAGATACAAAAACATGGATCTTAATGAATATCTGCGGCAGGCTAGGAAAAATGGGACCGCCATCGGGCATTTTAATTTTGCGACCGAAGATGTTTTGAAAGCTCTCGTCGCAGGCAGTAAAGAAGCGGGCGCCAGCTGTGTCATGGCCGGCACGTCCGAGGGTGAAGCAGATTTTATCGGTCTTAAAGAAGCAGTTGCCATGACCCGGGCCGTGGCCGAAGATTTTCAATTTCCGGTTTTTTTAAACGCCGACCATTTTAAATCTTTCGAGAAATGCAAAGAGGCCATAGACGCGGGCTATGATTCAGTCCTGATTGATGGCTCGAAGCTTGAGGAACATGAAAACATTTCTTTAACCAGAGAAGTTGTTGAATATGCCCGCCTCGCCTCGGCGAAGCGACGCGAAACCGGGTCGGTGAGTCCGAGTATCTCGGTTGAGGGCGAACTTGGCTATCTACGCGGTGTTTCCGAAGTCCAGCATAATATCGCGATTAGTCCGAAAGACTACACCCACCCTAATCAGGCTTTCCATTTTGTCTCACTAACAGGCGTGGACAGGCTGGCTGTTGTTTTCGGCAATATCCACGGCATTGTTACCAGTCAGATTGAAAAGTTAGACATCCAACACCTAAATAGTATCGTGCGGTCGCTAAGCAGTGCCAAAGATATTTATAAGAGAGATGTGCATCTAGTGCTGCACGGCGCTTCGGGTTTAAGCGATAAAGACGTGAGCGATGCCATTAAGGCGGGGATTGTAAATGTGCATTTTAACACCGAATTGCGCGTCGCGTATCACGATAAGCTCAAAGAGGAATTTGCCGACCCGGCAACTGCCGATGAAACTACGCCTTACAAATATCTGAGCCCGGCCGCAGAGGAAGTCAAAAAACTCGTTATTGCCAAAACATTGTTGTTTACGCGGCAAGAGTAAACCCCCGCAAAGCCCATTTACGTTTTACGTTTCTGCGGCTTGTTGGATTGGGGTTTTTCTGTTATTATACAAAAACAAATATGGCTCCCGGTCATAAAGCTAAAATTGAATTAAACGCCCAGATCAGGACGATTATGGGCGGAAAAGTTGAGTCGCTGCGGCGTTCCGGTCTCATTCCGGCGGTTTTGTACGGCAAGAATCAGGAGCCGATATCGCTCCAAGTGCCGCAAAAAGATTTCAGCCGGACCCTGCGCGCGGCCGGCGAGTCAACGCTGGTTTATGTTGATGTCTCGGGCAAAACCTACCCTACGATTATTCATGATGTGGCCCGCGATCCCTTGAGCGATGAGGTCATCCATGCCGATTTTTTAAAAGTAAATTTGTCGGAAGCAATCAAAACTAAAGTTCCCGTCGTTTTTGTCGGTGAATCGCCGGCGGTGAAAGAAGGCGGCATTTTGATCAGGAACGTGAACGAATTGGAAGTCGAGGCTTTGCCCCAAGACTTGCCGCATGAAATTTCGATTGATATTTCAAGCCTCGAAAAATTCGGCGATCAGGTTTTATTAAAAGAAATCAATCTGGGAGAAAAGGTTCAACTCCATGGCAACCCGGACGAAATAATCGCCGTGGTTCAGGAGCCGATTTCCGAAGAAGCGCTGAAAGCTTCGCTTGAGGCTGGTACGGAAACTGTCGAGGATGTTCAAGTGGTTGAAAAAGAAAAGCCAGCTGAAGAACCCGTAGAAGGAACCGAGGCGCCAGCTCCCGCTTCAGCGCCAACAGAAGAAAAATAAAAATTCACATAACCTCGAACGAGAAATTTAGATATGAAAACTGATATTCACCCACAATACTATGACGATGCCAAGGTAACTTGCGCTTGCGGCAATACTTGGAAAACAGGCTCAACCCTGCGGGATATTAAAGTTAACGTCTGTTTCAAGTGCCACCCCTTCTATACCGGCCAGGAAAAGATCATTGATACTCGCGGCCGCGTCGAGAAATTCCAAAAGCGCGTCGCGGCGGCACGCAAACCCTCCGTCAAGAAATCCCGTAAGAAATAGATCGGCAACATGTCCGACTACGACTGGAAACAGTGGCAAAATTTAGACAAGCAAAAGCCCGCCGCCAAAGCGGGCCATGAGGCTATTATCGAAATTCGGGCCGGGGCGGGCGGCAACGAAGCCGCCCTCTTTGCCGCCGACCTAGCGGGAATGTACAAAAAATACGCGGCCTTGAAGGGCTGGGGTTTTGAAGTCGTTGATTCGAACCAGAATTCACTGGGCGGCTATAAATCTATAGTATTTGAATTGCGCGGCGCCGGCGCCTTTGAAAAAATGAAATATGAATCCGGGGTTCATCGTGTTCAGCGGGTGCCAAAAACCGAAAAGTCCGGCCGCGTCCACACTTCCACGGCCACTGTTGCCGTTCTGCAAAAAGCGACCGAAAGCGAGGTTGTAATTAAGTCGGATGAAATCGAGGTCACATTTTCCCGCGCCGGCGGGCCGGGGGGACAAAACGTGAATAAAGTCGAAACGGCCGTCCGCATCGTCCACAAACCGACAGGGATCGTTATTTCCTCACGTGCTGAACGCAGCCAGGCTTCAAACCGCGAGAAAGGCATGGAGGTTTTGCGGTCGAAGCTTCTGGAAATCAAGCGCATGGAAGAAGCGGGGAATATCACCGATGAACGCCGGCGGCAGATTGGAACCGGCGACCGATCCGAAAAAATCCGCACTTACAATTTTCCGCAAGACCGGATCACTGATCATCGCGTCAAAAAAAGCTGGGGCAACATTTCTAAGATACTCGACGGTAGTCTCGATCCCGTGTTTGAGTCATTGGCCTCCAGTATTGATTCATCGGGCTAGTTCATGTATTATAGATGATGCTTATGGAAACTATACAAGACACGCGTATTTCATACGAGGACATGCTTAAAGTCGGCATGCATTTTGGGCGCAAAAAGACGGTTTTTAATCCGCAGATGGAGCCGTATGTGTATACCGTCCGGGACGGGATTTGCATCATTGATCTTCTCAAAACCCAAAGCCAGCTTCTTCAGGCGATTGAATATTTAAAAAAGATCAAAGCTGACGGCGGGATGATTTTATTTGTCGGCCTTACCAAGCAGTCCGCCGGCGGTATTAAAGAGCTTGCCGAATCATTGGGCATGCCTTATGTTGTTGACCGCTGGATCGGCGGCACGTTTACGAATTTCAAGGTGATAAATGCCAGAGTCAAACATCTGGAGGAAATGGAAAAAGCTGAAAATTCCGGCCAGAACGATAAATACACAAAGAAAGAAAGGTTGATGTTGAACCGCGAGATGGCTAAACTCTCAACCAGATTCGAAGGCCTTAAAAGACTGACACGCCTGCCGGACGCGATTTTCGTTTCGTCATTGAAGGAAAGCGCTCTTCCGGTCCATGAAGCCAAGAAAGCGGGCGTTAAAGTCGTAGCCATATCTAATACCGATTCCAATCCTGATTCGGCCGATTACATTATTCCCGCCAATGACCGTTCTAAAAAGTCGGTAGACCTCATTTTAGAAGCCCTTAAAGACAGCCTAATGCCAAACAACTAAAGCTTCCGAACTTTAGACTCTAGACCCTAATTCCTAGTCCCTAGCTACTAAGCCCCATGTCGGATATTAATCAAATTAAATCTTTGCGGGAGGAAACCGGTCTCTCGGTTATTGATATCAAAAAGGCGCTGGCCGAGGCTGGGGGAGACGCGGCTAAGGCCCGCAAGCTTTTATCTGTTCGCGGGGGCGATGTGGCCGCCAAGAAAGCAGGCCGTGAGCTGAAAGACGGTATAATCGAATCTTACGTTCATAATAACAAGCATTCCGCCTGTATGCTGGAATTACTCTGTGAGACAGATTTTGTCAGCCGTAACGCTGATTTCCAGAATCTGGCCCATGATTTAGCCCTTCACATTACAGCCATGAAGCCGCAGACCAACGAGGAACTTCTGGATCAGCCATTCATTAAAAATCCGGATCAGACCATCCGCGATCTTCTCATCTCCTATGTTGCTAAGCTTGGAGAAAATATTCAAATCGGGAGATTTGAAATATTCACGATCTGAAATAGGTTAAAGAGTTGGCGAGTGCATAAGCTCATGAGCTTATTGCTCGCTAGCTCGTGAACTCATTAGCTCACAAACTTGTACATCATTATCCCTCTTTTGCTCATAGCTGGTTCGCTTCTTGGCGTTACGATTATCGTCAGGCGGAAAATGCCTTATCTTAGAAAACTGTCGCCGGAGGCCCATCAAGTCGGGGACAGTATTCTGCGGGATTATTTTCCGGAATTGGTTGCTTGGTTTAGGAGTATTAAGTGGCATGAAAATCGGCAGGCGGCTCTGCGGGAAACGGAAAAATTTCTCCGCCGCATGCGTTTAGTGTTCCTAAAATTTGACCATCTTTCCGAACGGCTGATAAAGAAAGTTCGGAAGGTTCACCTGTCAAGTGATTTTAAAGCCAAAACCGAGAACGTCAGTTTGAATAAAGAAGTTCCGGCTGCGCCTCAAGGCGGGACAGCGCCGGCCTTGGAAACACCGGAAAGTTTGAAGGCCCGCGAACAGGAGCTGATCATCGAAATCTCGCAGGACCCGAAGAATGCGAGTCTTTACGAAACGCTCGGTGATTTGTATCTGAAAATTAACAGCGATATAGACGCCCGCGAAGCTTACGAAGCGGCTCTTGCAATTGAGCCAAATAATCAGATAGTGGCTCGGAAATACTCATCTCTGCTCAAAAAATCAACAGCCACGACTCAATAGCAGATCGTCGGTTCGCTCTCGATTTTATAAGCGATATATGATAAAATATATCGATGCCAGAGTAGCTCAATGGCAGAGCAGCACTTTTGTAAAGTGACGGTTCCGAGTTCAAGTCTCGGCTCTGGCTCCGGTGGAATGGGGGTGTGGCGGAGTGGTCAATCGCACTTGACTGTAAATCAAGCGGCCTTGTGCCTACGTAGGTTCGAATCCTACCGCCCCCACAACTGTTCGTTCACAACACGTTGCCGACGTAGCTCAGCGGCAGAGCAACTCCATGGTAAGGAGTAGGTCGTGAGTTCAATTCTCACCGTCGGCTCAAGGGAAAATAATTTTATAATCAAATAATTTAACGGTGATCCACGCGTTATTGGAACTAATTAAATATATTAGTATTAATAAAGTAGCGTAGTTCAATACCAAAATGTCACAAGAGAATTTGTTACGGCTTAAGTGTACTGTCTGTAAAACGGCGAATTACTATACGTCAAAAAATAAAAAAAAGGTCGAGCGGAAGATTGAGTTGGAAAAGTTTTGCAGAAAATGCAGAACTCGCACCTTACATAAAGAGGCGAAGCTGACCGGATAGCCGGTTTGCCTTCGGGGGCATCATTCAATGGTAGGATAGCGGTCTCCAAAACCGTCAATCTCCGTTCAAGTCGGAGTGCCCCCGCCTTTATCGACTTCGCGGAAAATTTCATTACAAATATAAAACTCCCAAGCAGGGGAGTTTTATATTTGTAAAAGTTTTAATCTTCCGTCTCGATATTTATTTTGACGGGAGTGAAAACTTCTTTGCTTCTCTCGATTTGTTTTAGCAGAGCTTCGACTTCTTCTATTTTATATAAGCGATAGTTATTCACAGGATTCCGGTAAGCCCGAAGCTTACCTTTCTGGTCCCAGTTGCGGACTGTCAAGGGCGTAACGCCCAATAAACGGGCCACATCATTAACTGTAAGAAATTTTTTTGGCATAAATATTTAAAAATTTATCCTGAGCCCTTCATTTATACATCATTATAAGCTGATCTCTGGGGTCTTCGTATAATTTATATATCTTAATAGCTATAAACCTTATTAACCTTTTGTATCTAAAGTGTAGCTTTTTATCGAGTTATCGGTCAATGTTGATAATTTATTTAAAAGGATCAGCTTATAGCTTCAAAAATTATCTCTTAATCATCGGCTGTTATCCAGCCCCTACAGTTATCAACTTTTTTAACTATCTCAATGGTAGAATTTAACTAGGTTTTAAGCGGAGATTTTAGATATCCGATACAGTATCGGATCAAGGTAAAAAAGTTTGACAGGAATGCGCGCAGTGTAAAAAACAGCCTGCCCCAGTTTTTTACAAAACTGGGGCAGGAGGAATGCACGCCTGCGCTTTAGATCTACCGCTCGGCAGATAAAGCGATGGCCCTTTAATTATAGCCAAAAAATAAACCTCGGACAATCAAAAAGTTAATAATTTAGATGTCAGAATTTAGGCTTAAAAAATCCCTGCCTCGCCGGCAGGCAGGTCCTCCGGAATGGGTTTCGATGCAGGAAGCTTCGAAGCTTGTTCCCTATTCTCAAGAGTATCTTAGTCTTCTGGCGAGAAGGGATAAAATCTTTGCGAAAAAAATCGGACGTAATTGGTATACCACCAAAGAAGCGCTGGAAAAATATGTTGCCGAACAATCCATCCTCGCGATAAATTCCAGATTAATTCAGCCTCTCCAAAAGCCGCAGGTCTTTCTCGCGGAAGCGCCGGTACAGGAATCTTCACAGACATCTCGAAATCTGATTGACGAGTTCAAGCGTCTCAATCCGCAAATTTTCAAGACTAGGGAAACGCCGGCCGCGGCGCCGACTCCTCAACCTGCGCCAGAGCAGACCATTCCAAATCAGGATACCGTCTCCGCCGGTGATTCCGTCTTGCCGCCGCAGCCCGAACCGGAAAAAATTTCAGAAATAAAAAATACCGCCGTCTTGGAAAGGCTGGACAAGCTTTCAAACTCCCTCGAAACATTCGCGGAAAAAGTCACGAACTCCTCGGCCGGGCCTCGGTACGATATCCCGCCGCGGATCAAGGCCGGTTCGCCACGCCGGCTTATGGCCGCGGTCATTGCCGCGATTGTCGTGATTTTCGTTCTTGTTGGCGGTTTCAGTTTCGGGCAAGCCGACGCCGTCGTTCAGAGAATCCAGAAATTCTTTTCCGATGCTACCACATTGGACGGCCATTTTGCCGGCACTCACGCCAATGAAGTTTTGGTTCTTGATAAGGCCGGCAACATTTCGATTTACGGACACATTGAAACCGAAGGCCAGCTTCGTTCGCGGGCGCCGGACGGCGTCGCGCCGATTGTCGTGGATTCAGTGACGAAAGTCGAGAATTTGAACGCGGACTTTTTTGACAGTCTCGACTCCAAAGAGTTTACTCTGGCCTTCGTCACCAAAAACGGCAACGTGACCTATGAGGATGTTTTTCTGGAGGGCAATGTTGAGGTCGGCAAAACACTGACCGTCAAAGGCGCGGCAAAGCTTTTAGACTCTTTGGCCGTGTACGGCAAGCTGGGCGTTTTTTCCGATGCCGTATTCGGCAAAGACGTGACCCTAACCAACGGAAGCGTGAACATCGAGAAAGGAAATTTGATAATCGGGAAGGGCACGATCAAGATAACCAGCACCGAGCTTATTAAAAACCTTAATGCCGAGTATCTTGATGGAATCAAAAAAGGCCAAATTAATCTGGACTTCGTCGTCGGCAATGGCAATGAAACGTCAAAAACAATTAAAATCGGTGGCCTCGAAGTCCGGGGCGCGCCCGGATTTTTCTATGACGGCGTTTGGGGCGAGACCGGCTCGTTCCAGAGTTTGGGCGTTGGCGGCGATGCTGTAATCGGCGACAACAGCCGGCGGGATAAGATTAATATTGAAATTTACTCGAAGAATTTTTCTCTCAATTCAGACGGCAACGTCGGCATTAGCGGTTCTTTAACGGCCGGCTCGGTGATGTCGGACCTGACGCCTTCGGGTTCGTATAATCTCGGCTCGGCTTCCAAGCGCTGGCAGAATGTTTATTCGGTCAACGGCCTATTTTCCGGCGATGTTACGGTTTCCGGAAGTTTCAGTCTTTACGGCGCAGGCAACTTGTCCGGCACGACCAGCTCCTCTTTTGCGATTAACAGCGACAACACATCCGCTGATGCCGAGGACGCTTATTTATCATTCGAGCGCGGAACGATTACTCCAAACGCTACGATTAAATGGAATTCTTCGGCAAACCGGT
>Ga0154959_104_pt1 | contig 44780 bp, 42 predicted proteins | sample RifCSPhighO2_01_FD_105927 | JGI IMG/M metagenome (GOLD analysis project Ga0154959, IMG submission 105927) | Candidatus Yanofskybacteria bacterium RIFCSPHIGHO2_01_FULL_48_25b
TCAAAAAGGCCCGTAATACGGGCCTTTTTGCACCCCTGTCTGGAGGTTGAGCCTCCAAGTGGATCAGTAGTTGGCGGCTATGTCTATCTTGTCGGCGAAGGCTTCAATTTTATCGTAAGGCAAAGTCGAGTAATAAGCGGCCATCTTTTGGCCCGTTTTCAGATCGCTTATTTTTATATTCTGAAAGGTCAGGCCGCTTTGGGTCAACGTTGACCGGGTTATTACGGTTGAAGCGCTAACGATGGCGACTCTGGGTTCATACTCGATTGTCGTTTTGTTCCCGATTTTGTAAGCGACGGGAGCGGTGTAGTAAATTCTCTCTCCGTCAACGCGATCAATTTTTCCGGAAACGGAATACGTTTTGACGGAAACGCCCTTCGGCGGCAAAACCAGGGTTTTTTGATTTGACTGGAACAAAAACCACCACGCCCCCAGCCCGACTCCAACAACTGCCACCGCCATTAGTCCCAAACCGATGAGCTTGGGGCGGTCATATTTGCGGAGCCATTTCATTTGTTTTAAAAACTCCATGCTTTATTATAACTCTTTCCCCTTTTTAATTAAGTTGATAAGGTTAGACCATAAATGACTGACTTTGATTTGCCGCAAAATCCGCCCGCAAACTTTGAGCTTCGTGTTTACAATAAGTTTAAGGGCGAATTAAGCGCCGTGGAGCGGAAATACTTTGAGGGGAACAACTTGCCCGGACTTAGGCAAAAACCAGATACAGGTTCTTTCGCCTATTCTGACACGGAAAAATCGGCCGATGAACAGAGACTGACAGAGAAGCAAAAAACCGCCCAAGGCGACCCTAACTATTTGCGGGCCAAGATCATGGAACATTTTCTGGCCCAAGTCGTTGAGCTAGAGGATTGGCTCGGTCCGGACACGTTTACAACCGAGGTTTCGGACTTCGACGATTGGTTTCATGGTGTAGACTCGGTGATTGAATTTAATGGTTCCGAACCCATTCGATTGGCAGTTGATTTCACTTTCGACTCATCCGCGGAAAAACTTTCACGGAAACTTGAACCGATCTTTAGAGAAATTGAAGACGGAAATCTTGCCCAAGTAAAATATTTCGTTTCCCAAGTAGACAGCCAGCCCCGACAGCTTCAACATCTGCCAAAATTGGTGATCGCGCTCGAGCCGAAAACCTTAAACGATTTACTTTCAAAATCCAAAGAAGAACTGGCAAATCACTGGGCAAGGTTAGCTATTCTCTTTGAGCTGCAATCGCAACTGAGCTTTTTTATTAAATACTCAAAAAATACCAACCGGCCCGGTTATGACGCGGCGAAGTCGCTTGAAATCGAAAAGGCTTACTTACCAGTTTTAGACAAAATAAGAGGACTGATTGAAACAGCGCTGGCAGATGTGAGGTCTAGATTTCCTAAAAATACAGCGCCCCCGGACGAGGCGCAATTTCGTGCGATGCTCGTCCAGGGGCTAGCGCGGCGTGACCGCGCCTTCGGCGCGCTTGTCGGGGTCATACAGTGAAACCCCGTCAAGCAGTCTGAGCCTGCGGTTCACACCGCAGAACAAAAAAACTCGATTTATCCTCTTTTCCAAGCTGTGAAGTATGACCCTCTTCCAACCGATGTAGCGAAGCAGGACAGCCAGCTTCGCCGGAGAGCTCTCTTTCAAGAGCATCGAGAATCGCTCGGCCATTTTCAGGCTGAGCAACTTTGCGATAAAAGGTGGATCCATCCGTCCCGACCTCCGAGCGGGAACTTATTATATAATACATTGTTTAATAGAATATGTCAAATTAAACAGCCCGCCTAAATTTGCCGAGACAAACTTGGGCGGGCCGAACCCCGCGCGGTCACTTCCAGTTCCAGGGCCAGGCCAGCGAGCTGCTAGCCGAGACGGTGGAACCGTCGATGAGCAACGGGTTACTCGAAACAAAGGACTGGATTCCGCCCGTCTGTCTGACCGATGAGGTACCATCGGCTTTACAGACCGGGCCGGGTTGAAGTGTTACATCCGACCGCGTGCCGGCCGTAACGGCCTGCTGTTGGCAGGCGTTTAGGTTGAGCGCGCCGGACACGGTCAGGCAGGCGATAACCCAAGTGCTGGAGGCACCCGAGGCGACCTCGACATGCACCACAACCGAGGTGTGGCCCGGGCCGCACTCGATCGTCGAGCCTTCCGCCGGCGAAGCCGACGAGATTTTCACCGCGTTCACCGTCGGCGGCCCGGTTGGTGTTGGAGACGGTGTCTGATTTGACGGCGAAGTCGGTCCGGCCGATCCGCCGCCGCATGACACGCAGATCAAGGAAACAGCCACAGCCCAAAATTTAGTCATCGCGCCCTACCTGATGTTCCGCCGAATCAAGTTGGCATTCGTGCTGACCCAGCTGGCCAAATTGCCAGCAATCTGTTCGGCGCACCGGCCCCAGGCTCCGTACGTAACCGCTCGGAAAAAAACACGAGTCGGATTCGTATCCAGCGACGAGCCGGTGAATTCTTTCTTGTACTTGCCAACCTGCAGAACCGCCGAGACCCAGTAGGTCGCGGCGACCATGGAGGTGCTTTGAAGCTCCGCACCGGAGTAGTAGTACTGGATGACACCTATCCTTTGGCCGTAGGCCTCCAGTCCGACTCCCCTTTGGACAACCGTCAGCACCACTTGGGCCTGCGACCGATCATCCGTCAAGGTAAACGCAACGTGCTTCTCCTTCGAGAGCTGCTTGCGGACATCCCTGATCGAATCTTGGATACCCTTGGAGGTGTCGAAAAAACCATCGCGCTGGGGCGCAGATATAAAGAGCGTAAATGATCCCGGCGCGCCGCCGGCCGAAGACCTCATCGGCGGCGGTTCTCTGGGTTCAGGAGTCGACGGCAGTCGTGTCGAGACGCGAGAGACCGCAGGCTCTTTTGGCTCCACCTGAGCAACCGCTGGCGCGGCCGACCCGGCTCCCCGCATTGCCGAGATGACGGCGTTGCTGACTTTCGCCTGCTTCAACGTGATCATACCGTCAGGCGAGAGATCAAACGACTTTCTCGTCGCGCCGCGAATCGCCGCGATGATATTGGCATCATCAAGGCCGACGTTCGCCATCTTGATAACATCGGCGTTAGTCATTACTTTCGCCGCGGGCGGCCTGGCCGCCCGCGTCTGCGCGAGCGTGAAGCCGCCGCCGAGGTCAAAGAGAACGAACGTCAGAAACGTCAGCGTCACAATTCGTCGCATCGCTATTCCCCCTTGTGAAAACAACCAGACTGACGATATATTTATACCCCTTGATTCTAAATTGTCAACCAAGTATATTAAACCTGCGCGCAACCGCGCATGACCTTTAAAAAGGAGCCGCCGTGAAAAAGTCTGTTTTCGCGCTCTTGTTCGTTTTAGTGGCCGGCAATATTTGCGGCCAGACGATTTTTGTATCCCAGCCAAGCGCTTCCCGGATCCTCAAGATCAACGCCGCTACCGGCGGGGCAGAGGTTTTCTACAACTGGGGTTCAAGCCCGCCGGCTTCGGGCCTGGCCATGGGTCCGGACGGACGGTTGTATTTCAACCTCGAATATACGGTCAGCGGACAAGTCACGATTTCGAGAATGAAACAGGACGGGAGCCAGCTCGAAAATATCTTCGCGACCAGCAGCCTGACCCTGATCAATACCCTTTTCTTCACCGGGCCAGATCTGTATTTCGTGGCCCTGACGGTGGTCACGGAAAACAACTGGCACTGGGATATCTGGAAAATCAAAGACCTCGGTTCGATTGCTTACGGCCAGAAGTTCCCCGAGCCGGTTGTATTTTTCACCGGCTACTACTGCCCGCCCTTCAACCACGGCCTGACGTTGACGCCAAGCGGCGATCTTCTGCTTTTCGACCCGATGAACGATCAGGTCCTGAAGATAGGCCCGCCCTACACCACGGCCACCGTCTTCATCGAAAAGATCGGTGTGAACTCCGCCCCGAACTCCGGACTTGTCCAGGAGCTGACCGTTAAAGACGGAGAACTGCTGGTCGCCAATGTTTACGGCGGCGCCAACATCGGCCGCTTCGACTTGACATCGGGTCAATTTCTGGGATACCTGACTTCATTCTCCGCAGATGATTCGCTGCTGATGATGGCTCCAGGCCCCGGCGGGGACTTGTTTGTCACGACGTCGAGAAACAATCTCTGGCGAATCAGAAACGGGGCCAAAACTCTGGTCTGGTCCAGGCCTTACCCGAAAGAATGCTGTTACTTCATTTTCTCGGTAGCCTCGCCGGAGATGTTTGCCTCAACCGGCGCCGGTCAGGTTAGCTTGATTGACGGCAACTTGAACGCGCCGCTTGGCGGCAAGACACCGCTGATCCTGGTTCACGGCTGGAATCCCAACGGCATTCCGGCCGGGCCGCAATCAGCGAGCTGGGACCGGTTTGTTAGTTACTTTTATCAGGACGCGTCTCTGCGCGGACGTTTCAAGCTGTATTTCTTTAACTACTACAGCAACGAGATTTCAGTCGGGTTGCTCGGATCGTATCTGGGCTATCTGACTGACCTTGGCGGCTACTATGACGCGAGCTTTCTGGTTTCAAAGCCAGTATTGCTCGCCCATTCGATGGGCGGCTTAGTGAGCCGAGCTTACATGAATGAGTACGCCGTTCAAATCGGGCCGCAAAGCGGCCAGCTCGGCGGGGAGAAGGTCGCGCGTTTGATCACGCTTGCCGCCCCCCACCACGGCTCGCCGATGGCCAACGGCAACGCCCGCGATTCGCGGGCGGGAGCAGTCTACGGTTCAGCCTTAACAACCTTCGATGTCTTGTTCTACGCGGTCGGGCCGGGCTTTACCCAAAAGAACCGGACCGACCTGCGTTGGGACAACTACGACGGGTTGTTTAACTACTCGTCCTACTCCGGCGAGAGAAACACTTGGCTAGAGAATCTGAACGCCTCGACGGCGTATGATTCGAAGATTACGGCCTACGGCGGCGTCACCAATCGGGCCTCCGACTGCGTCGTCTCCGATCCTCTTTGCTGGGGATCGATCGTGATGCGGAATGGAATCGGCTTGGAGAATGACGGCGTGGTGCCGTTGGGGAGTTCCTTGTTCGCTAACCCGGACGGCACCGCTCGAACCCGCGGCCGACTGTTCTTTAACTACAACCACGATGACATGATCGCGGGCCAGGGCGACAATCTCCTTTTTGACCAGATCAAAAAGGACCTGCTCGCGGCCGCGCCGGCAAGTCTTTCACGGACAAGAAGCCTGCTGTCGAGAGTCAGATTCTGACGCGACCCTGCCCAGCACCACTTGGAGGCTCAACCTCCAAGTGGTGCTCTTTTGTTGTTAGAGCCGTTTTTTAATAAAATCAGCGAGTTCGGAAATAGCTACTGTTTCCTGTTTCATTGTGTCGCGATCGCGGACTGTGACGGTATCTTTTTCTAAAGTATCGAAATCCACGGTAACGCATGATGGCGTGCCGATTTCATCCTGGGCAAAATATCTTTTACCGATATTGCCCCGGTCGTCCCAGGCTATCGGCCCCAAGCTATTGGCCGTAAGCTGTGAGTAGATCTCGCGGGCTTTGGCAACTAATTCCGGTTTGTTTTTTAGCAATGGAAACACCGCCGCTTTGTACGGCGCAATTCGAGCCGGTAATTTTAAGACGATCCGATTGTCTTCCTCTTGATAAGCCTCAAGAAGGGCCACGAGCACAGAACGATCAATCCCAAATGTCGGTTCTATGACATGCGGGACAAATTTATCTCCCGACTCGGGATCTGTGTACTGAAGATCGGCGCCGCTTGCGCGGATATGATTATCGAGATCGAAAGTCGTGCGATAAGCCAAACCATAAAGCTCTTTCTGGCCGAAAGGATAGTCATACTCAAAATCAATGGTACGTTTTGAATAGTGAGCCCGTTCGCCGGCTGGAATTTCAACTTCATGAACATGGCTTTGGTTAACCCCGAGACTATCTAGCCAGCCACGCATTTCTTTTCTCCAATAATCAAACCATTTTTCCCATTCGGATTCTTTCACAAAGTATTCGAATTCCATCAAATTAAATTCTCGGGTACGGAAAATAAAATTGCCGGGCGTAATTTCGTTTCTGAAAGCTTTGCCTTGAGAAGCAATGCCAAATGGAATTTTGACACGTGTTGAATCCAAAACATTTTTAAAATTCACAAACATTGCCTGGGCAATCTCACCGCGCAAATATGAGGTAACGCCGGAATCTTCGGTTGGGCCTAAGTGAACGGGAAACAGTAAATTAAACTGCTTTGGTTCTGAAAGATCCCTGCTGTCACAATTGGGACATGCGTCACCAATCTGATCTTCACGAAATCTTTGGTGACATTTTTTACATTCAATTAGCGGATCAGTAAAGCTTTTTAAATGTTCACTGGCTTCCCAAACTTTTGGACTCATTATGACAGCCGCATCGATACCAACCATGTCGTCCCTGCTCTGGACAAAATGTCTCCACCAGAGTTGCTGGATATTATTTTTCAATTCAACGCCCAGTGGGCCGTAATCCCAAGAATTCGCCAAACCACCATATATTTCAGAGCCGGGGAAAACAAAGCCACGCCGCTTGCAGAGAGAAACTATTTTTTCGAGTTTATTGTCCATGTCCGCGTAATTACTAACGTGGGAATTCGATTGATAATCTAGCCCTTTGGGCCCAGTAATTGTACCCGATATGGCGACAACCCGCGCTTACTCCACAACAACCCCTTGGCCTGGCTGATCTATTGTCGAATTCGTTGTCAAGTCATAATTATTTACCACAATATTTTGCTGGGTAAAACTGTCAACTCCGGACAGACTGACGCCATTTAGAATCGGCGCCGGCAAACCAACTTGCGTGCTTGAGGGTTTAAGGCCTACCTGGAAAGCCAATTCGTAGCCGGCCGTACCGGCAATTCCAACCCCGGACGGCAGCGTGCCCAGACTCCAAGACACTTGTGAGGTGTTCTTGTTATAGCTGGGTTGGGGCTGGCCGGCGCCGACACTGATGACATTTTTCCAGCTCACGCCCTGCGGCAGGGTAGCCGTAATTTTGGCGTTATTCAAGCTGTTGCCGGGATTCGTGAGCAGCCAATGGATAGTGAAAACTGTTTCCTTTCCGACCTGGGGCGGCATCAGGCCAGACGAGCCAAAAGCCGGATCATTGTAATAAACGGTCTGGCGGAAAGTCGGCTGACTCGTGATTTTTGTTATCACGTCGTCAGCCACAACGATTTGATCGGCGCTGACCGTGTCCGGCACGTTCGGAGTCGAAAGCTGGATCAAAGCCCTGGCGAAGAGATTGCTTGAACTGCCTCCTGATGAGCTTGGCTTGAGCTTAACTGTAAAATTGACTGTGCCGGAGGCGCGGGGCGGAAGAGAATTGAAATCGGAAACGGCTGTTGAATTCCAGCTAATCGTACGCTCCGAGGAATTATAGAACCCGCCTTTGGGATCGAGACTGGCAAAGTCGTACATCGCGCCCTCAAGTTTAGCCGAGAGAGTCAGGCCGGTAAGAGTGAAGTTGGAATTGTTTGAATAGCGAATAGCGTACTGCAAGGTATCGCCGGGATGAGAAATATAGCCCGGACTGCCATTGACCGTAGTGGTGAGGCTAAGCAGGGGCGAAGATATGATCGTGGACACCGAAGATTTATAGTAATTAATATACCCGTCGTCAATCCTCTTTTTTAACGACACCTCAATGACTTTTGATTCTCCTTCCCGGCCGCTTAAAGCGCCTTGAATAGTGATTCGGCCGCCGGCGCCCTTTTTCACCAAGGGCATATCCCAAACATTGTTCCCGGCTGAAGCGGCTGGAGTAATTTTGGTCGGCCTGAAGCCATCTGGATATGAAACCGTTATCTGAAGGCCGCTGATGTCATCCGCGGATTGATTGCGGTAGTCTACGATATATGAAACCGACTGGCCCGACGTAGAATCCGGCGGACCGATTAGCGACAGCGAAACTGGAATATCGGTAATCGTTGTCGCCAACTGGGCGTCTTTCTCAAAGGGCGATTTAATGTCTCCGGCATCGAAGCTAAGTCTGACCTTCGCGATTTTTATATTGCCCTTGTCCCCAACTAAAAACGCCCGGAATTCCTTTTCTTGAAAAGCGCCGGGGGGAAGATCTTGCTCGTCCGTCTCGACAACATTTCCGGAGTGGCTTTGAATCGTGCCGTCTTTAATAATGACCGCGTTGGCCGGATAGCTAAAAGACAGCTTTGGGCGGTGCAGAGTCGTCTTGGTGTTGTTTTCGTAACGAACTTTATAAGTTACCTCGTCTCCGACTGAAGCCTGCGTCGGACCGTCCAAAGCCAGGCTGACGCCGCCCTCCGAGAAAGACGATCCTCCGAAGAAAAACAAAAGCGCGCTGACAATGCCCAAAACAACAGCCACAACAACAAGCCAGATTAAAGTTTTATTGACCATGAATGAATTGTATCACTTAGTCACCTCGTAGAGAAAGTTGAGGGACGATAGCGGCCGGCCCACGGTATTCACAAAAAAAGCGTCCAGATCAAAGTCCCCGCCAGCGAGAAAGGCGTGGTCATAGCCGAGAACTTTCAAAAAACGAGACTGATTGTCCTTGAAAAGCTTCATCACCTCGGCTCCATGCACAGGCAAGACCTGTGTATCATCGGCATTGTTAAAATCCGCAAGCATGGTGTTTAAAAAATTCCACAGCTCGGCGTCTTTCTCGTTTTCATAAGCGATTTTATCTAAAACTTCGGTAAAAAATTGGGCCGCCGCGAGTTTGGGCAAAGAATCTTTGATATTCCGATGTTGATTCAGCATCACCGCTGAAGAAATGATCGGCCAAACTTTGCCATGAATCACTTCAAACTCTACCAGATTCAAAGTCTCCAAATGCAGCGACTGCACCGACTTGGGGCGGCAAATCCCCTTCGCTATTGCCCGCATCGCCCCAAAATCTTCCGAATACAAATCCACAATCTGATCATACTCGTTTGCTGGGGTTTTCTTAATTACAATTGCTTTAGTCCTCACGGTAATAGCAATCAGAACTTGGGCCACGATGAACCGCATAAAAAGTCTGCTGACTTTTTTGCTCTACCTCGGCCTGCCCGGCCTCCGGGCGTTCGTCTTAGTCCCAAGTCCTGATTGCTTAAATTTGAATTGTTAGCAACTCTTACAAGCCAGCGGTGTTCTAAAACTACTCGGCAATTTTTAATAATTCTTCTAACGCAATCGGTATTTCTTTAATCCCCGCTTCGCCATTTATATGTCCCTTTGCGTGTTCCACAATTGTTTTGGCTCCTAATTTTTCTTTAAATTTATCGACATTATATAACGGGACAAACTCATCATCGTCCGAGAAAATGGCGACAATGTTTTTTGTGCGTTTTTTGATATTGTCGAAATCGATTGGTGTTTCCAGCCACGGTTTCGCAATTTCGATTTCTTCTTCTTCATAAAGGCTCTCTAATTTTTCCAGCCAGCCCGCCACCAAAACAGTTCCCCCAATCTGTCCCTGATCCAAACCGGCCAGATATCTTAAAACGGTCTGGGCACCAATACTGTGTCCGACTAGATACGTATCTTCATCCGGCGCTCCAACTAATTTTTTCAAAAATGGCACCCACTCTTCAATCTTTGGCTCGTCAGTATCGGGCATTGCCGGCACTTGAGCTTCAAACCCTCGAGATTCCAGCTCCTTTTTCATCCACGGAAACCAGCCCTCTTCCGGAAACCCTCCCCAACCATGAATAACAAAAACTCGTTTCATTTATTTAGAAAATATTTTTTAAGAAGTATATCTCTGTATTCCCCTAAAGTTTCCATCCCCATCTCTTTTCTTCGTTCATCAACGCGTTCTGGATCCTCTATGGGCTTTGGTTCATAAGTTTCTCTGGTCTCTCCAGAAAATTGTGTCCCATAAAGTTGTGGCTGGTCGGCATTAACTCTGACTCGGTCTTCCAAGTATGCAATATTGCGCTTGGACACATCTCCAGGAGCTACTGCCTTCATCAATTCAAGTGCCATCTTTTGAAACTCTACATCATGATCCGCATGTTGAACCAATAGCCACGCCATATTCGATACCGACTCTCCAACCTTAGATATTGTTGGCCACCTAATTTTTTCTACAATTTCCCTCATTCTGTTTGTATTGCTTGCAACTAGCGCTTTGTTATCATCTTCGTAGACACCATTATTAGCCAGGGCTCGTTTTATTGAGTTCTGATCGGCATCATACATCGTTTCTGTTTCAGCCTTGATGTCTGCGTATTCATTTTTTGTTAGATCTTCGATGGGCATACTTATTTTTAATGTCCACAGTTCATTGCTTTTTAATTATTCTTGTGATAATCTCTCTTTGGTGCTTGGAGGGCTTCGGCTCTGTCACGGCTATCCAAGCTGTAGCCAAGTACCCCTAAAGAATACCGCCAAAGCGGTGTTTTTTAGTTAATCAGCTTCAGGATTTCCTGAATGTAGTATTCTTTTGTTATGGATTTTATCAAGTTTCCAAAATGGTATAATACTCCAAAAATGTTTTTCTCCACCTTCTATATGTTTAACAATGACTTTTACCCTGACCCCTTCTAAGACAGCAATAAATTCGTAATAAATGACTTTCTCCATCTGCTTCTCCCAGCGGCTGTTTATTTTCTGAGATTCAAGTTTTTTGATCTCTGATATTCCTTGAACGGTTCGGGACAGCTTTAAAACTTCAGGCGCGAGAAAAATCAGTCTTAGTCTAACATATTGTTCCATTGGAGGCCTTGCAACCTGGTCGCTTTTAAATTTTAGGTGCCTGATACCCTTAGCGTTAAATGCGATTTTTTCATTAAGATACGGACACAATACTTCACCTATTGTATTGTAAAAAACCTCGGCCTTGTCCTTTACTTTCTCAAAATCATTTTCATTGAAATCAAACCGAGACATAATTACTTCTTGATGCCGAGCCAGATTTTTTTGCCGGATGCGAGTTCAGTTTCTTTTTCAATGTCGTAAACCAAACCGTCGGGCCGATGTTTTTCGAATATCTTTAAAACAGTGTCTTTTTTGATTTCCTCGGCCCAACGCTCCATGGCCAAAACAACCTCACTGTCGAAAGCATACCAATGGACCGTGGCCAAATCTTCCATCTTGTATTTGGCTTCTTTGCGCATATCTTGAATCTGACGCATCATTTCGCGGGAATAGCCTTCGGCGCATAATTCGGGCGTAAGTTCGATGTCTAAAACTATATCCCACTCAATGTCTTTGCTGTATTTAACTTTTTTAACATTAAGCTCGTCCCGAATTAAAATTTCGAGATCTTTGCTGAATTTTCCAGTCTTGATTGTTGCTAAAGCCAATGGCTGACGGACTTTAAGTTGTTTTTCTTTACGTTCCGCCAGGCCCTTCGCGATGACTTCTCTCGCCGATGCCATTTCAGTTTCGAGTTTGTCATTGATATATTTCTTCTGCACCTTCGGCCAATCGGCCAAATGGACAGATTCTCCACTATTCGTTACTCGCTGTTCGCTACTCGCTAGTTTTTGCCAGCAATCTTCAGCCATAAATGGGGCAAATGGGGCCAAGAGTTTTGCAGTCTCAAGTAAAACATGACGAAGCAGAGGCAAGGCTTCTTTACGCTTTCGGGAGCGGCGCAGCCACCAATTCGACAAATCTTCAATTACAAAATACTCGACCTCTTTGGCCGCGGGTGTAACATCATACGCATCCAGTTTTTCAGTCACACTTTGAATTAATCGATGCAGACGAGACATAATCCATTTGTCCAAAGAACTTACAACCGACAACCTACCACCTACTACTTCTGATTCTGCGTCATTGGTTGTCGGTCGTTGGTCGTTGGTTAAGTACAGTTCGTAGAACTTTATACAGTTCTGAAACGTAAAAAAGAAGCCTTTTAATTTCTCGTCAACTTCACGGCCGGTAACGGCCTTATCCTCCCCGATAGTCATTGAAGAAAAGAAGAACCAGCGCAAAACATCCACACCATGTCTATTCATCAATTCCGGGACCGGCACATAATTACCCTTGGACTTAGACATTTTCTGGCCCTTTTCGTCCAAGGTTAGACCCAAAGACATCACATTTTTATACGGCGCGCCCTTACCAAGCAAGGTCGAGATTGCCATCAGAGTCCAAAACCAGCCCCGCGTTTGATCCACGCCTTCGACGATAAAGTCAGCCGGAAATTGCGGAGCCGCAGGCAACGTCCTCCGAAGCTTTAGCGAAGGAGGAATAATCATATCTTTATTTTCAAACGGCCAGTGCCACTGGGCGTAAGGCATGGCGCCGGAGTCAAACCAAACGTCGATCAGGTCCGGGATTTTTCTCATTTTTAATTTGCAGTGCGGACATTTGATTACGACATCGTCAATAAACGGCCGATGCAAGTCAAGTTCGCCGTACTCGTTGCGGGGAATTTTCCGCCATTCCAGTTTCTTGATTTCTCCGGTCTGGGGCGTCCAGCCGCCCTCGAACCACTCACCCAGCGCGGACCGGGAATTAAACTCCCGAATGGTAGAGCCCGAAGCCATCGCGGCCATGACTCTGATCGGCGAACCGTGGCTGACGATCAATATTTTCTTGTTTCTGTATGTCTTCTCGAGGTGATTCATAAAATCGGCCACCCGAGAACGCATCTCGTTATAGCTTTCGCCGTCGGTTTCTTTGGCGTTCAAGCCTCTTTTCTGGCCATGATTGGGTATTGAAGAAACAGGCTTCCCTTCATTGGCGAAACCGTAAAGATTATACTCGATCAACCGATCATCGGTGTTAACTTCTTTGTGGAGGGCTCGGGCCGCGATTTCCGCGGTTTGCCGCGTTCTGGCAGACGGCGAAGTGAAAATCATATCCACGCCGTCGAGCTTGAGAAGTTCCAGAGATTGCTCGACTGACTTTTTCCCGTCTTCGGTCAAATCGTACGGAGTATCGGGGTTATAGTTAACAATACCCTCGGTTTCTTCGTTGCGATTAGTGCCGCCGTGGCGCATGACGTAATAGGTATTCTTTGAACCCAGAGAGAGCTTTTCTAGCTCTTTAATCGAACCAATGCAAATCGTGTGTCCGCAGCCATTTTGTTTTTTGTCTTGAATTTCAGAATTTGAATCTATTTGGGATTTGGGGTTTGGGGTTTGGGGTTTACCAATCTGGCATTGCCAGATTGGTAATGGCGTGCCCCAGTATCTTTCCCGGGATAAATTCCAATCTTTTGCCTCTTTCAGCCACTGCCCAAAACGCCCGTCGCGAATATGGCCGGGAATCCAATTAACTTTTGAATTATTTTCCAAAAGTTCTTTATTAAGCGCTGAAGTCCGAATAAACCACGAGGACTTGGCGTAATACAGCAGAGGGGTGTCACAGCGCCAGCAGAAAGGATATTCGTGCTCAAAGTCTTCGACTTTGAGCAACAAATTTTTAGTCTTTAATTTTTCAATTATTAAATCTTCGGTGGCAGGATCTTTGACATATTTCCCGGCCAGGTCGGCGCCGACCGAATCTACAAACTGGCCTTTTCCGTCAACGGTGTGGAATTTGGGCAGGCCGACCTTGGTGCCCAAGATATAGTCATCTTCGCCGTACATCACCGCCGTATGAACCACGCCCGTGCCTTCGGTCGTGGAAACAAAGTCCGCCGGATAGACTTTGTACGCTGCCTGCCCTTCGGAGCCTTGGCGAAGGAGGGGCACCTCGAACAACGGTTCGTATTCCAGACCGACCAAATCAGAACCGAGAATGGTATCTAGTATCTCGTATTTAGTATCTAGTATTTTGGGGACCAAATCCTTAGCTGCAATGTAGATTTCTGGAGTTGTAGGTTGTGGGTTGCCTGCCTGGCCGGCAGGCAGGTTGGTTATCGGTTTAAAAATTACGTAAACAATTTTTTCGCCGACTGCGAGTGCGACGTTCCCGGGCAAAGTCCAGGGCGTAGTTGTCCAAGCCAGAATGTAGGTATTAGGAGATAGGTTATGGGAATTAGGATTTAAAATTCGAAATTTAACAGTTACGGATCTATCGGTAACTGTTTTGTATCCTTGAGCGACTTCGTGAGCCGAGAGGGATGTGCCGCAACGAGAACAATAGTGCACGACTTTGTGGGCTTTGTACAAGAGATCTTTCTTCCATATTTCAGATAATATGTTCCAGACCGATTCCATATATTCGGTCTCGTAAGTAATATACGGACGGGCCATATCCAGCCAATAGCCCATCCGAGAGGTCATGTCCTCCCACTGGGCTTTGTATTTCTGAGCGCTTTCGCGGCACTTGCGGTTAAATTTCTCGATTCCAAATTCCTCAATTTGTTTTTTGTTTTTAAAGCCCAGCTCTTTTTCGACTTCGATTTCCACCGGCAGACCGTGGGTATCCCAGCCCGCTTTTCGAAGAACAAAAAAACCGCGCATGGTTTTATACCGGCCGTAGAGATCTTTATATATCCTTGTTAAAAAATGGCCGGTATGCGGCACGCCATTTGCAGTCGGCGGTCCTTCCCAAAAGACAAAACGCTTGCCCTTTCGGGTCTTCTCCAGAGTCTTCTCGAAAATATCGTGTTCTTTCCAGAATTTCCCAACTTTTTCCTCGGTATTCCTGAAATCATACATCCTGTAATTTTATCACTAAATATGGGCCTGTTCAATTAAAATTTTAAGGACGACTTGAATAACCCACCACTAGATTCTTTCCGGAGTCTGGATGCCAAGAATAGTAAGGCCCTGTTTGAGGGTGCGAGCAATGACGGCAATAAATTGCAAGCGGGCATTGCGGCGCTCCATGTTTGCATCCTCCAAAATTCTTATAGTTTCATAAAAACGATTAGCGTGATTCGCAAGTTCATATAAATACAGCGCCAAACCGTTTAAAGCATAGTCTCGAGCGCACCATTCCACTGCTTCCGGAAAATCCAGCAGTTTTTTAATTAATTCCAATTCAATCTTCTCGCTTAGGTTTTTAAATTTGAAAAACTCGAAACTTGTCCCGAGTTTGCCTGCAGTGAGCTCGTCGAATCTGTCGAGGGCTTGAAAATTCGCTTGTTCAGCTTTTTTTAAAATGCTGAACAAGCGGCTGTATGTATATTGCAAATAAGGCCCGCTGTTGCCGGAAAGATCGAGCATCGCCCTCCAGTCAAAAGTTATATCCGAATACGGATGCTGTTTTAAGTCATTGTATTTCAAAGCTCCAATACCGACGGCGTGAGCGATTTGGGCCGCCTCTTCTGAATCAAGACTGGGATTTTTTTCTTTTACGGTCTCAAGGGCAAGGGAAATTATTTTGGCCATTACTTCTTCGAGAGCCACGGTCTTGCCTTCGCGCGTGGCCAATTTTTTGCCGTCCTCGCCCAAAACCATGCCAAACTTAACATGGATCAGCTCGGCTTGGCTCCAGCCCAGTTTTTTGGCAACCGCGAAAAGCTGTTCAAAATGCAAAGCCTGCTGATTAGCAACGACGTACAAAATTTTATCGGCCTGGTAATTTTGAATCCGATCTTCGAGACTGGCGATATCGCGCGTAGCATAAAGTGTGGCGCCGTCTGATTTCCGAAGCAACATTGGCGGTAGATTTTCAAGCTCGATGATTAATGCCCCTTCGCTTTCTTTGACAATGCCTTTTTCCTGAAGCTCCTGAATCAATGGCTTTAAGCGTGGATTATATTCCGCTTCGCCTTTTGATTCGCCGCTGACATTGACCCCTAAATCTTGAGCAATCTTCTGAAATTCAGAAAGCGAGAGCTCTTTAAACTCCGTCCACAACTTTGTGTTTTCAGCATCGCCTTCTTCTAATTTTCTAAATTCTTTTTGACCCTCTTTTTCTAAATCTGGATTATTCTCGGCTTCGTCGTGAAATTTAATATAGACCTGCAACATTTCTGCAATCGGATCTTTTTTTAAGGCCTGTTCATCGCCCCATTTTTTCCAAGCATAAATTAATTTGCCAAATTGTGTGCCCCAATCGCCGATATAGTTCCAGCGGATAACTTGCCAACCGAGTTTTTCATAGACGTTGGCCAAAGCATCGCCGATAATCGCCGAGCGCATGTGCCCAATGTGCATCGGCTTGGCAATATTTACCGAGGGATATTCGACAATGACTTTTTTGCCTTTGCCGATATCGTTGTGGCCGTAATCCGCGTTGCCGGCGATTTGCGCCAGTTCTTTTTGTAAGTACTCGGTTTTTAAAAAGAAATTCACATAACCGCCCGCGGCTTCAACTCTTTCAAAAACATCCGCCACGTTTTTTAACTTTTCGGCGGCATCTTTCGCGGCTTCAAGCGGGTTTCTGTTATGCTTCTTGGCCATGGCGGAGACATTTACGGCGTAATCCGCCTGGTTGTTCGCGGGTTTCTCAACTCTAAAATCAGCGGGTGTCCAGCCCATATGTTCAATAACGGCTTTTTCGGTAATCTTTCGTATCGTCACTCCTTTAATCTAGCACGAATCGCCAGAGTTTGTCTTTATATTCCCCGGCGTAATCCACCCCAATTCTCTTTTTCCGCCTTACTCTCCCACTTAGTAGCTTAGCTGCTAAGTGGTCTTCGAGCCGGAGTTCTTTGCTTTTCGTTAAATCCGCGCCGTTTAACTTCTTATCGATTTTTAATTCCCGACATAATATGCCAGGCCCATTTAACCGACTCTCAACCGGCAATTTTAATTTTGATTTAGGCCGCGGTACTAATTCGCCGGCGCGAATTAATACCGCCCCGCCGGCTTCTTTGGTCACAATATTCAAGCAGTGATACATGCCGTAAATCATGTAGACGTAAGCGCGGCCCGCGGGCCCGAACATGATTTCCGTCCTTTTGGTTCGACCCCTGGAGGAGTGACAGGCTAAATCTTTCGTTCCACAGTAAGCTTCGGTCTCAATGATCCGATACCTCACGGTTACTTTGCCAATCCTTCTAACCAAAACCTTGCCCAAAAGATCCCTGGCCACACTTAACGCATTTCTATTGTAAAAATCTTTACTTAGCCTCATAATCAGATCATGAACTCACAAGAATACGATAAATTGCCGGTTGAAGCCGTTAAAAAAGTTTTTCCGGCCGTGGTCAGTATTGTTATATCCAAATTTATGCCGGCCGTTAAGCAGGCGGGTATCCCGTTTCCTGGACTTCCCGGGCCGTTCGGCGAACAAATCCCCTATCCGGATGCCGACAAAGAAAAAGTCAAGGTCGGCGGCGGTTCCGGTTTTATCGTCCATCCGGACGGTTTGATATTAACAAACAAACATGTCGTCTTCGATACCGACGCGGAGTACACCGTGGTCACGAACGACGGCCAGGAATATCCGGGCAAAGTTATTGCCCGTGATCCGGTCAGTGATATCGCCGTGGTCAAAATCGACTCCGCCAGCGCCGGACAAAAGCTGCCCACTGTAATTCTAGGCAATTCTAATAAGCTCGAACTCGGCCAGACGGTTATCGCCATCGGGAACGCTTTGGGCCTTTTCAGAAACAGCGTTTCCAAGGGGATTATCTCCGGAATGTCCCGCTCTATTTCCGCGGCCCTGGGCACGGGCGGCGAAATGGAGCATCTGCGCGGCGTCATCCAGACCGACGTTGCCATCAACCAGGGCAATTCGGGCGGGCCTTTGATTAATCTCGACGGCGAGGCCATCGGCATCAACACGGCTATTATCTTCGGAGCCCAGAACATCGGTTTCGCGGTGCCGATCAACTGGGCCAAAGCCGACTTGGAGGACGTCATCAAACACGGCCGCATCATCAAGCCGTTTTTGGGCATTCTGTTTTTAATGCTCAATAAGCAGATCAAGAACCAGAATCACTTGGACCGCGACCGCGGAGCGCTGGTCATCCGCAGCCATCAACCAAACTCGGTCGCCGTGGTGCCCGGTTCTCCGGCGGACCGCGCGGGCATCAAGGAAAATGACATCATTACCCGCGTAAACGGCAAGGAGCTGGAGGAGGGCTCGGATCTTTCCGAGGAACTCCAAAAGTTAAAAGTCGGCGATGAAGTTGAATTGACCTTAATCCGCAAGGGCCAGGAAATGAAAGTTAAAACAATCCTCGAAGAACGCAAATAACCGTTAGGCCTGATGCCGTGGAATACACAAGTAATCCGAAAGCTGGATTTGATTATGAGATTCTCGAGACGATGGAGGCGGGTTTGGTTTTGAAGGGATACGAAGTCAAGGCCATAAAATCCGGGAAAGCCTCGATCAAGGGTGCTTACGTTAAAATAGTGGGTGGACGGCCCCAGTTAATCGGCGCGACGATCTCACCCTACCAGCCGGCGAACACTCCCGCTGACTATGACCCAGCTGCAAGCCGGGAGATTCTTTTATCAAAGAAAGAAATCAGCGTTCTGGTCGGCCTTTCGCAATCGCAAGGTTTGACCCTTGTTCCTCTGAAGATTTATGAGGCGAAACGGAAGCTGAAGCTTCTGATTGGAATCGCTCGGGGGAAAAAGAAACACGACAAGCGGCGCTCAATCAGAAAAAAGGACATTGCCCGGGCGGAGCAGAGAGGCTTAATTGAATGATCATGAAGAATATAGTAGGCTCCTAATTATGAAAACTATTATTACCCTCATAGTGGTGTTGGTCGTCGCGGGCGCCGGTTATCTGATTTGGGACAATCAAAGAACAAAGGACTTGGCAGTCGAGGCTTCTCCGACGGTTTCCCCGTCGCCGACGGCCAGCCCCGAAGGCACTCCGACGGCAGCCGCTTCGCCGACTAAAACTCCCAGCCCGACCGCCACGCCCCAAAACGCGATCGTTACTTACACCGATTCGGGATTTTCGCCTAAAGTAACGACGATTAAAACCGGCGCGACGGTGACGTTCCGTAACCAAAGTTCAGGAATGTTTTGGCCGGCTTCAGGCCCGCATCCGGCTCACACGGCTTATGATGGCACTTCCTTAAGCCTGCATTGCACCAACAAGACCGCAACCACCTTTGACGCCTGCGTGGGAATCGCCGCCAGCCAGACCTACTCGTTTAAATTCACGAAGATCGGCACCTGGAATTACCATGACCATCTCCATTCTTCCCTGACCGGCTCGGTTATTGTTCAGTAAAAACCGGTTTATTTTCTTTTGACAATCTCTGTATTTGGGAGTATAATTAGGGTATGGGGATGAAAGGCCTCGACACTGGTTCTTTCGATAATTGACTCTAAGCGTGGATGGCCGTAAACCACGTAAAACCTCGACCAAAATTGTAACTGGCAATCAAAATACCAATTACGCTTTCGCTTAACTTTGTTAAGCGAACATCCCGCTTAGCGGGATAAGCCACCCGACTTCGATACTCGCTAGAAGATCATTGGGTGTCATTAGCGAGATATAACAAAGAATGTTGTTCTTCCGTTCTTTGCCGAAAAATTGTAAGAGCTAGCGCGTGTTTATTCTGTTGATCTCTTAAGCCAGCGCGAAATATCAGATCAAATATCTTAGTAGTAGTCGTTGTCGTAAACCTCTGGACGTGGTTTCAATACCACCATCTCCACCACTTCGCTCTCCCCGCCGTACCCACAATCTCAAAAACAAAAACTACCGTTTGGTAGTTTTTGTTTTTGAGTGATTTGAGAAATTTAAGAGGCCACGATTCCCGCGCGGGAATCGTGGCCTTGGGGCCGTCAGTCGTCGTTCGCATCGAGACCGGGACGACGAGGCGTCTCGATGGCCGGGCTAGCAGCCGTTGGTGGCGGAGCGTTCGAGTAGTCACCCGTGTTGGCGTTCTCGCAGGCCTCAGTGGCGTTGCGGCCAAGACCCAACACCCTGGCAAGTTCATCGTCATTGAGCCTGTCGAGATCCGGATCTTCCGCCAGGATCTCATCCTGGTGATCGTCAGCGAACGCGGCGGCTGCCTTCGCGCCGGTCACGAACCCTTCCGGCAAGCCCCGCTTCTGCCCGTGCCGCACGATTTTCTCGCTCACGATGACAAAGTCATCATGCTTCCGCGCCGCTTTCTTCCACGGTTTGGCACTTTTCTTTCTCCCGGCGCCTTTCTTGCGGAGCGGCTTCTCCGGCCGGCCCCGACGGGCCGGCGCTACCGACTTCTTCTTGCGCATTTCAGGACCTCCTGCCTAATTTTCACGAATAAATAATATAATACACCCCAAATCTTTCGTCAATTATTTTAAAGTTCAACTTCTTGTATATTTGTTATATAATTAGACGGAACAAAAGACGCTTGCGATTTTGAAATATCCATGCTAAAATCTTTAAGCTTCGATATATCCTATTGGAAAAAAATCTCCGCATAAACAACCAGATTCGCGCCCTCCAGATTCAAGTTATTGATCCGGAAGGCAAACCGCTGGGCACTATGACTATCCAGAACGCCTTAAGTCTTGCCCGCGAATATGATCTGGATTTAGTTGAAGTCGGCCCGAATACCGTGCCGCCCATGACTAAAATCATGGATTACGGCAAGTATATTTACCAAAAGGAACGGCAAGAGAAAAAATCAAGCGGGGCCAAAAAGCAGCGGCAGGAGATAAAAACTGTCCGAGTCGGTTTCAAGACGGGAATCCATGATCTCCAATTCAAGGCCGAGAAAGTCGAAGAATTTTTAAAGGCCGGCCATATCGTCAGAGTCGAACTAACCTTGCGCGGCCGGGAAAAAGCCCTCGGACCCATGGGCCGGCAAAAGCTGGAGAAATTTCTAGAGAACATTAAGGAGCCCCACGCCGTGCAGGAACAAATCAAGCGTTCACCTTACGGCTGGCTGATAACAATCAAGAAGTAGCTTCTTAGCTGACTAGCTTACTGACTGATTAATTTCAGACAATAAGCTAAGCAGCTGATAAGCTAGTAAGCTATGTCGCATTCCGGCAAAACAAACAAATCATTTTTGAAGCGAATCAAGATCAGCGGCACGGGTAAGATAATGAAACGACCCCCCGGCCAGAACCATTTTAATTCCAGAGAATCGAGCAACAAAACGCGCGCCAAGCACGGCGAAGTTCAAGGGCCGGCGGAATTAAACCAAAAAGTCAAAGAATTAATTTTCAATTAATCAATCTGATTAGAACGCCGCTGGCTTGACCAGCTACAAGACAAAAGCGAGTACTGCGAGGAGCCATATAGACATATGGTGACGAGCAGACGCCTGCCTGCCGGCAGGCAGGAAGCTTTTAACGAAGTAGGTGGTCAAGAGCGTCCTGCCGAAATCCGCCGGAGGCGGAAGGCAGAGCGGCTAGCAAGTTATAACATGACACGAGTAAAACGAGGCGTCCGCGCCACCCAACGCAGAAAGAGACTGCTCAAACACACGAAAGGGTTTTTGTGGACCCGCAAATCCAAGACCCGCCAAGCCCGTGAAGCATTGTTGCACGCTTGGAGTTTTCAATTCGCCGACCGTAAAAAGAAAAAGCGCACTATGCGCAACCTTTGGACTATTAAAATCAATGCCGCGGCAAGAAACAACGGCATCACCTATTCCAAGCTGATCAACCAGCTCAAAAAAGCTGACATCCAAATTGATCGTAAAATCCTCGCCGTCCTCGCCGAACATAACCCCGACGTTTTCAAACAGATTTTAGAATCAGCAAAATAGATTCTCTCATTTTTTAATCCACCCCGATTGCGGTCTGCAATCGGGGTGGATTTGTATAACTGGGAATTTGTTGTATAATCACGAAACTTGGAGGTCCCAATGCCGAGAAGGTGGATCGGGCGCGAAGACTGCGTCTTCTTTGCCCAATCCCAGAGATGGGATCGAGAGGTCGATCTCATTGTGACCGAAAAGTACGTTACGCGCTGGCATGTTTGGAGATTGGGAATCAGCCTCCACTGACCGCGCGAGTTACGACCCCATGCCCGCCTCCAAAGGCGGGCACTGTTCTTATTTAGGAACACTTCGCTCCGCGCATTCGTTCGTTTGCAGCGCCAGCGGGAGTCGAACCCGCCTTATATGATTGAAAATCATAAGTCCTAACCGATAGACGATGGCGCCAAAATTTTTATTTATTATTACATGAAAATTGAAGAAAATCAACAAAAATGATATATTTCTCATCCATGAAAATATTAGGCATAGAGACATCTTGTGACGAAACGGCAGTGGCTGTGCTGGACGCCGGAGAAAACGGATTTAACGTTCTGTCTAATGTCGTGTCTTCCCAAGTAAAACTGCACGCGGAACATGGCGGCGTGGTGCCTAACTTAGCGGCGCGAGAACACGTCAAAAATATTTCTCACGTTTTTGAAACAGCATTAAAAAAAGCCGATGTCGGTATTGCTGACATTGATCTAATCGCCGTTACCCATGGTCCAGGTCTCGGCCCCGCCCTTTTAGTCGGATTAGCGTTTGCCCGGACATTAGCCATGATGCACGACAAACCTTTAATCGGAGTTGATCACATGAAAGGACACATTTACAGCAACTGGCTACCAAATACAGAGTCTCACGAGCTCACGAGCTCACGAGCTCACGAGCTTTTCCCGGCTTTAAACCTTATCGTATCGGGTGGCCATACAGAATTAGTATTGATGTCAGATTACGAAAACTTTACGCTGATTGGCGAAACCATGGATGACGCGGTTGGTGAAGCGTTTGATAAAGTGGCGCGGCTTTTGGGTTTGGGTTATCCGGGAGGACCAGCCATCTCGGCTAAAGCCGAGCAGTTTACAGCCCCGACGTTTACTAAAAATAAAGTCGGGGCTCCGACCGTGCCTTCAGTAGGCGTCGGAGTTGAGTTTCCGCGGCCGATGTTGCATTCGAAGAATTTTAATTTCAGCTTTTCGGGATTAAAGACAGCGGTGCTTTATAAAATTAGAGATCTAAAAAATACTGGGGTTGAGATTGATGATAATGTGGTTAATGAAATCGCCCATGCTTTCCAAGAAGCCGTGGTTGACGTCCTTATCCAAAAAACTATCAGCGCGGCCGAGAAACACGGCGTTAAATCAATATTCCTCTCCGGCGGTGTTTCCGCCAACAAACTTCTGCGTTCCGAGCTCCAAAAGGCTTCCGAGAAATATGGCTTTGTTTTTTCCTGTCCCCCGCTTGAATACACCACCGACAACGCGGCCATGATCGCGGTAGCCGGGTATTTTGCTTTTCGGAACCGGCCCGTATCAACGAGCTGGAAGGATGCTGAAATGAATGCCAATCTTGGTTTCTAGTGTTATACTTTCGATATGCCGATTGAATTAGAGAAGAATTACGACGCCAGCAAAGTCGAAGATAAAATCTATAAGCTCTGGGAAGAGAGCGGCTATTTTAATCCGGATGGACTACCCTCTATCGCTTTAGCGAAGGAGGGTAAAATTCCTGAACCGAAACCTTTTTCCATCATCCTGCCGCCGCCAAACGTTACCGGCTCCCTTCATGTCGGCCATGCCGTAATGCTAGCTATCGAAGATGCTATGATCCGTTTCCGAAGAATGCGGGGCCAAAAAACTTTATGGCTGCCGGGCACGGATCACGCCGCCATCGCCACCCAAAGCAAAGTCGAGAGTATCATCTACAAAAAAGAAAAGAAAACCCGGCATGATTTGGGGCGTGAGGAATTTTTAAAACGCGTCCGCGATTATGCCGCGACTAGCCACGACACGATTATCGGCCAAATTAAAAAAATGGGCGCGTCTTTGGACTGGAGCCGCGAAGCTTATACTTTAGATGATCAGCGGGGCCTGGCCGTGCGAACTGCTTTTAAAAAAATGCACGAGCAAACCTTGATTTATCGCGGCGCGCGCATGGTTAACTGGGATCCCAAGCTCCAAACCACAGTTTCTGACGATGAGATTGAATGGCAGGAGGAAAAAACAAATTTTTATTATCTTAAATACGGGCCGTTCACAATCGCGACCGCGCGGCCGGAAACAAAATTCGGCGACAAATATGTAATCATGCATCCGGATGACGAGCGCTACAAAAATTACGCTGACGGTCAGAAAATCGACCTTGAATGGATCAACGGCCCGATTAAAGCCACGATTATAAAAGACTTCGCAATCGACATGGCTTTTGGCACGGGCGTCATGACCATTACGCCTGCCCACGATGCCACGGATTTTGACATCGCCGAGAGGTATAATCTTGAAAAACCCCAAATCATTGATGAACATGGCAAACTTCTGCCGATTGCCGGTGAGTTTGCCGGGATGCATATTGCCAAAGCTAGGCCGCTGATAATCGAAAAGCTGAGAGCCAAAGGCCTGGTTGAAAAAATAGACGAGAACTACATTCACCGCATCGCCACCAACTCCCGCGGCGGAGGCGTGATTGAGCCGCAAATTAAGGAGCAGTGGTTCGTGGATGTAAATCGAACCTTCACCTTGCAGAATTCGCGCATTCCCGGCCTTAAATCCGGAGACTCTATCAATCTAAAAAACCTGATGCGCCATGTCGTCGAAAATAAAATCATAAAAATCGTTCCCGAATATTTTGAAAAAACTTATTTTCATTGGATTGATAACCTGCGCGATTGGTGCATTTCCCGCCAGCTCTGGTTCGGCCATCGCATTCCAGTCTGGTACTGCGGTCAAAGAAATTTAAAACGCATGGGTTATTCCAGCAAGGGCATCGCTCCGGTTATTAATGGCGAAAGAAAAACTTATCGGGTTGAAGACTACGGCCTTTCAATCGGAGACAGAGTGATTCTTGAGGACAGCGGCACCGGAAAAGTTTTTGGCTACGCGTTTATCAAGGGCGTTGAACTAACTCGACTCAACAAAATTAATCTCCACGACTCATCACATGCTAGAACCTACAAAAATCACGAGGAACTGATTGCCGAACTCAACAGCTACCGCCCGCCGCTTAAGGTTGATGAGAATAGCTTCGTCTGGATATACACTTTTGATTTCGATCCGATCATTCCTAAAGAAAACTGCGGGACGATGATCGTTTCGATAAATGAGCCTCATACTTGTCCCACTTGCGGTTCAGGTAATATTGAGCAAGATCCGGATACCCTTGATACTTGGTTTTCTTCGGGTCTTTGGACTTTTTCGACTCTGGGTTGGCCCGCCTCCGCCACCCCCTTCGTTAAAACTTCGAGGGCCAAGAAGGCTACGGCGGGCAAGCCCTCGGACCTGGAGCTTTATCATCCGACTTCGGTGCTTGAAACCGGCTATGACATTCTATTTTTCTGGGTGGCAAGAATGATTTTAATGACCGGATTTTTGCTCGAAGATGTCCCCTTCAAAATGGTCTATCTGCATGGCTTGGTCCGAGACGAAAAAAGCCGCAAAATGTCAAAATCTCTAGAAAATATAATTGATCCTTCCGAAGTAATCTTAAAATACGGGGCCGACGCCTTAAGGATGGCCATGGTGGTTGGCATCTCGCCTGGCAGCGATTCCAAGCTGTCAGATGATAAGATTAAAGCCTACAAACATTTTGCCAACAAACTTTGGAATATCGCTAGATTTGTGCTTATGAGTATGCCTGAAGAGTTCGCCACTAGGTCCGACCTGGTAGAAGACGATCAAAAACTTATGGGCGAACTCGAGGAGCTTACTAAAGACATTACAAAAGATATGGAACAATATCGCTTTTATCTGGCCGCTGAAAAAATTTATCATTACGTTTGGCACACCTTCGCTGATAAAATCATTGAGGAATCCAAGGCTAAGTTGGCCAGCGAAGATCCAGTTGTCAAATTGTCCGCCCAACGAATGCTGGTTGAAATACTCACCATCTGCCTAAAACTCCTCCACCCCTTCATGCCCTTCATCACTGAAGAAATCTATTCCAAACTGCCCCTTGCTGATAAAAAGCTGCTGATGGTAGAAAATTGGCCGAACTGATACTCGTCCGACCCAACCCACGACTCACCACATAAAAATCCTGCTGGATTTTTTGTTCTGCCTCGGCTACCCGCCTCCGGGCGTTCGTCTTAGGGTTGGATTCGTACTCGCCATACTTTCTAAAACAATTTATAATAGAGTTAATGTCTATTATTAACGCGGTGTTATTAGTTGGTCTCGGTCTGCTCCCGAGTTTAATTTGGATGATCTTTTTTTATCGGCGCGACTGCCATCCGGAACCGAAATACCTGGTCACAAAAACTTTTCTGATGGGCATCATTATCTCGCCTATCGCTGTTGTCCTGCAAGTTAGCTTTACGCAAGCGGGTTCTTGGGCGCCGTTAAACGCTTTAATTTCCCAGACCTCCCTGTTCTTTTTATGGGCGGCGTTCGTGGAAGAATTCATCAAATACTACGCGGTCAGAGTTATTGCCCTGCGCGATCCTTCTTTTGACGAGCCGGTTGACGCCATTATCTACATGATGATGGCGGGTCTTGGTTTTGCCGCTATTGAGAATATCCTGGTGCTTTTCAGAACCATTCCTAACGGTTTTGAAGCCGCGTTGAGCGTTTGGGCCTTGCGGGCAATAGGCGCGACTCTCCTGCACGCTTTAGCCTCGGGAATTCTGGGATATTTCCTGGCTCTATCGTGGTTTTTCCGCCAACACCGGGCCAAACTTCTAGTCGTCGGCTTGGCAATCGCCACCTTCTTCCACTTCACTTTCAATATGTTCCTGACCGGCAGAGAAGAACAAGTCCGCAGCCTCTTGTTTGCAACCGGGCTCCTGTTGCTGATGTCATTCCTTCTTTACGTCTTATTTGTTAAAATGAAAAAGAGGTCTCACGGCGGCATCCAAATATCTCCCGCCGTCGAGAAAAACATAGTCTCGGCATAAATTTACAGGATGGATGATTTCTTTTCCGAAAACGAGGGGCGGGATTCCGTCAGCCTGACTTCCGCGAAAAAAAGCTCCCTCCGCGAAGAGGGCCATCTTACGGTTGACGTCTATCAAACCGAGGATGACATCGTTATCAGGTCAACAATCGCCGGCGCTAAAATTGAGGATATAGACATTCAGGTCACCCAGGATTCACTGACGATAAAGGGCCACCGCAAGCCCGAGGAACACATCGGTTCCGAGGGTTTTTTTCACCGCGAACTTTATTGGGGCGCCTTTTCAAGAGCAATTATTCTGCCGGTTGACGTCGATCCGGACGGCGCCAAGGCTAGTTATAAAAACGGGATCCTCACCGTACGTTTACCTAAATTGGATAAAATCCGAACCAAGAAACTAAAAATATCCACCTGATATGCGCCGGAAAAAGCCCTCCCGAATTTTTATCTACCGGCTGATTTTCGCCGGCATTATTGTCTCAATCGGATTTATCGCCGGGATATCGGCCTACGTTCAAAGCATTAAGGAGCCAGTCCGGGCCGAGGTCAGAAGCCTGGAAGCGGCCATATCCAAAGCTTCCCTGCATGACACCACGATCGAAGTTGGGAGCAGGAAATTCATAATTAAAAAAGGCGAGATCGGAAAATGGACCGAACCTTACGTCAGAGATTACACCGGCCAAAAAGATATCCGCTTTAGCGACAAACTTGATAAGTACATCGTGAATTTGGCGGCCAAAGTTGACCGTCAGGCCACGGACGCCAGATTTATCATCGCCGGCGGCAAGCCCGAGATTATTTCCCCAGAGCAAAACGGCCAGCACTTGGATGTCAGCGAAGCGTCGGCGATTCTTCGCCGAAGCCTGTTGGCGAACGCCGGTACTGTTACTCTTGAACCAAAGATCGTCGAGCCTGATATTACCGCCGACAAAATCCACTCGCTTGGAATCAACGATTTTCTGGCCGCCGGAAAATCAAACTTTTCAGGCTCCTCGCCGGCTCGGATTCAGAATATAAAGATCTCCTCGGCGAAATATAACGGCCTTATCCTAAAGCCCGGCGAAGAATTCTCGTTTAATAACATTCTGGGCGAAGTCGAAGCCAGCGGCGGCTACGCCGCCGAGAAGGTCATTAAAGGCAACAAACTTGTTTATGAATACGGCGGCGGCATCTGCCAAGTTTCAACGACGCTGTTCCGGGCCGCGATTGCGGCCGGTTTCCCGATTATTGAACGCCGGCCCCATGCTTTTCCGGTGCGATACTATAACCCTCAAGGTTTTGACGCCACGATTTACCCGGGAGTCACCGACCTTAGATTCCGGAATGACACCGCCGGGCCGGTCCTTATTCAAACCTATATCTCCGGCTCTGATCTGACGTTTGAGATATACGGCACCGGAGACGGACGTAAAGTCGCGGTTGATGGACCCTATCAATATGACATTCTGCCGGACGGATCAATGAAAGCCTATTTTACCCGCAGGGTCACCTACGCCGACGACTCGACAAAAGACGAGCGCTTTAATTCTAATTACAAGTCCCCGAGCCTGTATCCGACCGAGCCTAATCCATATGAGTAGCCCTGTCGCTCACCCCACCCCTCTTCACCAAAGTCTTAGCTTTTTGGGAAACTGGTGCCCTCGAGAGGATTTGCACCTCTACGCCTTGCGGCACTACCTCCTAAGGGTAGCGTGTCTGCTAATTTCACCACGAGGGCATTGTTCGCGCTTAATCTTATCTTTTTTGCTCTATTTTTTCAAACAAAAAAGCTCCCTGCTTGGAGCTTTTTTGTTTGAGATTTTAGCTGAAGAACGAGCGGGTGATCAAGCCGGCCGTAGTCTGCAGAATCACGCCGACACCCAAAACTACTGCTGCGCCGATTATACCGGCAAAAATCACCTTTCTGGCGCCAGCCGCGTCTTGAGTAACCATGTACCGAACCGCGCCCCAGACAATCATCGCGACGGCAATAACCATACTGATGATAATCAAAAACTGCGCGATCTGCTGGATTCGATCCTGAACCTCTGAAAGCGTGACCGGCGCGCCTGACACGGGGAGGCCAGGATTCGGTAACACCGCCAAACCCGCGTATGCTAATTGTTTGAATCTATTCATGAGCCACCTCCCCCTTGCCCGCAGAAGTACTTCGATAAACTCAGCACGAAGTGCGGGTTTAAACTTACAAAAATCATGAATTGATTGTAACACAAGCTTCAAACAAAGATATGAACATCTAGTACAGACAGATGCCGAGAATGCTAATCTGGCAGAAGAAGGAGCGGTCAACAACGGCGGCCACGGTATTAATAATTACGCCGGTGGCCAGAACAACGGCCGCACCGTAGACGGCGTGCTTGAGTCTTAGCATCCCCTTTGTAAACTTTCCGGGATCGGCCTGGGCAAGCATGGTCATGATGCCGCTCAAGACGATAAAGACCACCATTGCAATAGCGCTCATGGTAATCAAAAACCTGGCCAAAATCCTGACGATGCTGTCAACGTCAGCCAGAGTGACTGCATTCCCGGCCGGCAAATCCGCCAAGGCGAACAAAGGAAATAGAAAATAGGAAATAGGAAATAGGCCTTTAGATAAATATCGGATTTTTAAAAATTTCATATTTAATAGCCGCCGCATTTTAGCGGCACGAACATTGTATACTTTGAAGATTTAGAAGCCAGATCCTGTTTGCCAAGACCCTCAACTGCATTCCCGATAGTGGCAATGATGGTATAGGCGCCCATAATAACCAGAATTCCGACTACGGCATAGCCCAGACTCTTGCGGGCATTTTTAAAGCTAGTTTCATTGTCGCCCGCGGCCATCATTCTAAAGCCGTACCAGACGATCATCACAACCATTAAAATCATGACAAACCTTGTTGCCCAGCAGGCTAAGCCGGCAACCATGCCGAAGAGGCTTTGAACCGTGATGTCAACGCCGGGCGCCTTGGAAAGCCCCCGATCGTCCGGCACGGTTGCAGCCGCCAGAAGCGGCACCAATGGTAAAAAGATGCCGGCCGTACCCGTGGATATGAATTTAAAAAATTTCTTCACTTCTACAGACTAATTAATTATCCTCCTGGGCACAAGTGCCTAGAGTCTTACCGTCAATAACCTGTTTAAGGCTAAGGTCGCAGAATTCACCGCTGCGGCAGTTGTTGTCTTTGACGCAAGCCTCATTTCCAAAATTACCGCTGTTGCGTTGGCAGATTGAATTCTTGCACTTGTACTGCGCAGTCTGATCGCAATTTTCATCTTTCTTGCAGTAACTACCGATATCGCCGGCCGGACCTGTTGGACTACAAGCGTTATTGCAGGTCGGATTCGTGGATAAGTTGGTATAGCTCTTGTAGTCGTCCGGATTGGCCGAACTGACGCAATAACCGACGTTAGTACAGCCATAGACTGTCGTCCCCGCCGGAAAACTGCCGGCCCCCTGCCCCTGACCCACAGGCGCATTACTCCCGCCCAGTTCAATAATACTGTAGATAAGAGTGATAAAACCGCGGCCGATGAAGATAACCGCCAGACCAATAACGACATTGACTAAAATCTTTTTGCCCTTGTCGAATTTGGCCGGCGTCGGGCCAGCTGTAAGCATCAAGAATCCGGCCCACAAGATGAAGAGCACGGCTATTGGAATGGAGATATTCAACAGCCACTTGGTGACGATATTAATCACATCAAAAAGATCGTTGGGGCCGCCACGGAGCGGATTGGTTATCTCGAAAGAATAAGACCTGGTCGAAGTCGCCGAAACAGGACCGGTTCCGCCTGATCCGCCCGATCCACCGGAACCTACACCCCCTGATCCGCTCCCCGAGCCACCACCGCCAGACTGTCCGCTGTCTGTGCCGGCGCCGCCGGAATAAATATTAATCTGTCCGGATTTCGCAAGTATCCTGTCCCCGCAGCGCGCCTGCAGGATAAAGCCAAGGTCATTACCGGGCATATTTACCTGAAGCGGTATCTCGGCTTTTTGCGTTGAGCCTGAACCGAAAGCGCCGAAGTTATAAGTCTGCTTAAAGATCTCGTTGCTTCTGGTTGGCAGTGACGCCGCGAACTGATAGATCGAATAAATAAGAGTTTGCGGAGGTTCAGCGTTTAAGCATTTGGATTTTAAATCAACCTCACGGGCCGTAATCTCTACCATGAACTTAACCGGGATGGTAGTATTCGTCTGAACTTTCTGGTTTGTTTTGTCTGAACCAAATTTTAAAACGACCGGGCCGGCCGATTGACCTTTGATGTCAACCTTAATAGCCGCCGATTCAGTTATCTGATAATACTGTACTGTGCCCTTACAAGCGATGCGCAGGATAAAATTGGCTGAAGCCTGATCCGGAACAGGCGTGTATGAAAAAGGGATCTTCCTTGATTCTCTCAAATCGGAGGCAAAAGCTTCAGCAGCGACTTCTCCTTGAGCCACGACCAGGGCCCGATTGGTGTCGTAGACGAACCAGTTTATATCGCCGTTTGCGGAATTAATGCTGGAACTGCATTGGTTCAGAACCGCGCTTGCATTCGGGGTGGAAAGTTCAAAAGCGGCCTCCAGCTTGGAAGAAGCAAAGACGCTTGACCCGTCGCCGGAATAGTTAATGGCCCGGGGCTGGACGTCAAATTTTTCAATTTTAATGCTCGGCGAATCGGCGAAAACTTGGCTGGGCGTAAACAGAAAAACAACCGGGGCAAGCACCGCCATCAAGATACCTTTAATTAACAACCTCATTGCAATTATTATAACGGTTTTTGCGGGTTAGGAGGAATGGGCGGTGTGGGTAAAGTCGGAGACGGATTCTTGCGGCGTTTGAGGAAAAACCACAACCCGCCGAAAAGAACCAGGCCCGCGAGAGCGTACAGGATACCAGCCAAAAGGCTAGTGCCGCCTTCGCCTTCTGCCGTCACTGCCGGTGTCACGGGCGGAGCGGGTAGGGATTGTTTGCAGTCCTTGGGGCAGCTCGAGGAATCCTCGCCCTTCTCATCATTGCAGACGCCGTCGTCATTACAAAATGAACTGCCGCTCACGTTCACAGTTAAGACCGCAAGATTCCGGCTGTCATAGAAAACAACTTTATCGCCGTCGGCAATGTACGGGGCCTTAACCGAGATTTTGCCTTTTGTAAACTTCACGTCGCCGGCTTTGGGATCAAAGGCAAAATGATCCGCGATCTCGCCCATAAAATTAATGACCTCACCGCGGTACGGCGTTTCCGTGGCCAAAGCCGGAGCGGTGTAAGGCGCGCCGATTATATCGTAACTGAATTGAAAATCTCTGTCGGCGCTCAACTGGCCGTTGTCATAATACAAATGGAAAAGGTACGAAAAATCTTTGGCATTCGGCGGAGCAGTATCGGCCCGGACTGGTATTATGTAGCTAGTATTAAGTATTAAGTATGCCAGACAAAAGACAACCACAAAAACATTTTTCATACTTGATACTAGATACTTGATACTAGATACTTTTTTCATTAAAATCCCGGGTTTTGCTGGCAATACAAAACGTTAATCGCGTAATTTCTGGTTTGATCAAGACCCTTATTGCATACTGTCTGCTGGGGATTGTCATATAAGCACTCCCATTGGCGGACAGGTTCGTTACTGCAGCTTTGCTGGCCCGCGCAGTCGGAACTCACGGCACAGCGCCCCGGTCCGGCATTGTAGCCGGCGGCGATGTTGCGGACATCCGTGCCGCATATCCCCGATTTTATCGTCGTCAAGTAAGCGGCGGACAGACAAATGCTTTCGGCCGGGTGGTCAATAAGCCATTGGCCATCAACGCTAGATTGGATCCCGCATTTTTGCCGGACGATGTTTGCTGTGGCCGGCTGAAGAGCCATTAGACCGTAAGAACTGGCGCTGCGCTTTGACGGATCGCAACTGGACTCCTGCATCATCACCGCTTTAAGCAGATTGGCATCAACCCCGAACTGGTTTGAATATTTCAATATCCAGGGCACGTAATCGTAACAGCCGCTGGCGACGCAGGAGTTATCGGGATTCTCGCGGGGTTTGCCCGCGCAAAGATTCACGCCCGAAAGCGGACAGGTGTTGCCGGGTCCGGCGGGCGTACCGGCGCCGGCCGTCCCAGTCCCGGGAGCAGTCGGGGTCTGGGGATCCCTGTTCACGCTTGGAATCGTGGCATCGGCCAGGTTTTTTAAATCCCCGACTCGGCATTCTATCTTGTACCATTGGTTCGCGGTATCGTCCGTGGCCAAACTCTTCAGAATAAAGTTGGTAATCAGCCAAGCCGAGAGTAAAATCGCGATGCCCGTCGCGGCCTTAGTGATGATGGCCTGGCCGTCTTTAATGGCATTGGGGTTATCTCTGCCCAGAAGAATCTTGAAACCGGCGTAAATGAAGAACAGCGTTCCGACCATAGGCACGATGCCAAAGAGCGTAAAATCAATCATGTTCTTCCCCAGCTCAATCAAAAGACATTGGTTGCAGGGCTGGGTATAATCATGCGGCGCTTTGGTGCCATCAGGCAATGTATCCTGCCGCGTCGCGGCGGCGGGCTGCTGATTCAGGCCGCAGGGCACAATCGGAAACCAATCAACAGCCGCAGCCTGACGCGACAACGCAAAAAATAGCGGCAAAGCCACAACCAGAATTATTAGGATTTTTTTGAAAAACACAGTTCTAGTATTTAGTATCTCGTATCTAGTATGCGATCGGGAATACATAATACTTAATACTTAATACTTGCTTATCTTTGCATCAGCACATTCACTCTCGCTTCGGCCTGACTTAAAGCGTCCCGAACCGAGGAACGTTTAAAATTCACATCTTCGATCATGTCCGCGAATATTTTCTCTATCGCCAGATTGTCAATCTGGAACCACGACTTGGCGGAAAGAGCCTGGACCGCAAAAACACCGATATCGGGTTCGTTTCTTTGAAGGTCAATCAGATCGCGGCGGGCCGAAGGCCGGTTGGTGGCATTCAAATAACTGGTCGCGCCTTCTTTGGAAGCCATATAATTTACGAAGTGCCAAGCCTCATCGGAGTGCTTTGATTTAGCGGCAACCGCCAGAGCCCAGTAGTCGGTGAAATTTTTGACATCAGTCAATGAGGCTTGGGGCATCGGCGCCACCGCGAAATTCAGGCGCGGTGCCTTGGCCCGAATAACGCCAAGACCGCGCGAATAGCCGGCCATCATTGCCAGAGTCCCCTCCGCAAACGCATCCACCGAATAATGCTGGCTGTCGTTCCAGGAATAGTACGAATCATTCGAATCGGCAAAGTTCGTGTAATAACGGAGGGCGATCTCCCCGACACGCTGGCCGCCGACTGATGAGCCGAACATCGCCGAGGTGTTGTCGGCGGAAGTCATTCGGACGCCGGACTGAATCATCATGTCCATTAAAATATCCGTAGCCCGATTTATATTCCGGACCGTGCCTAAAGCAAAGCCGGCCTGGGTAATATTCCCCAGGTTGTCGAACTTAGTCAGCAGCTGGACGTCGCGATTAACCTCATCCCAAGTTTGGGGCGGACGAGTGATGCCGGCGCTGTTAAACAGATCCTTGTTATAGTAGAGGGCGAGCGTGTCCACATATAAAGGCAGGGCGTAGATCTGATTGTTGTAAACCAAATCATCGTACGTTTGATCCACAAATTCAGTTTTGAATTTCTGGATCGTGAACGGATTTTTCTCATCCGGTATGGCCGCAGGCATCGGCGTGAGTTTGTCGCCATGCTTGGCCAGCCAGGTATTGTGAATCATGAAAATATCCGGTCCCGTCCCGGCGGCAAGGCTGTTTATTAAAGTCTGTTCGTAGTTTTCAAAGGTCAGAAGGCGGTACTTGACGTTAATGCTTGGATTCTGGGCTTTAAAACCGCTGATCGCCTTATCAAAAGCGTTATGATCGTCAAAGACTCCCCAGAATTGGAGGGTTGCCGGCTCGGCCCCCGTTCGGCCCACGTTTCGCAACACAAGAACGATCGTCAAAAAAACCGCGACGGCGATAACCCCCATCAAAATATACATCAAGCGATTACTATTCAATCTTCACTTACAACCTACCACCTACCTGCCTGCCGGCTAGGCAGGCAACCTACAACTTCTGAATTTCTACAGTGTTGTCGGTTGTGAGTTGTTGGTTGTGGGTTACTTCGTAAATATCATCCCGTAATGAAACTGCCCGACATTAAAAGATCTCGAGAATTTGAAACCCTCGACGGCTAAAATACCCTGCATCGCGTTGGTATCCGTCCTCAAGTCGTCTGGCGGGCCAAGACCAGCCTGCCCTGACGGGGCGCCACTGCCCTTTTTCCATTCGATGAGCACGACCGAACCTCCGGGCTTTAGGACCCTCTTCGCTTCTCTGACGATCTCCGGCTTTTTTTGGGATTGAAAAAGGATATTGATCAGAAGAACCATGTCCTGCGTATTTTCGGTAATACCGGTGTTGCCCGGCACTTCCAAATTCGCGCGCTTAACTTCGACATTTTCCAGACCTAAGGCCTTAGCTCTGGCCCGAAAACTATCAAGCTTGTCTTCCATAATATCCAAAGCAATGAGTTTTCCTTCCTTACCGATTTTCTGGGCCGTGATAATCCCAATATGGCCGGCGCCGCAGCCGAAATCCGCAATCCGCATCCCGGGCATAACGCCAAAATCCCCGACCACGCTTTCGGGATTAAGAAACCCGCCGTCCTTGATGTTTGGGCTGGCATCCACCCTGTAATTTTAACACGAAGAGTCTTGTCGTCTCCGGAAAGTTGTGAACAAACCAAAAAACGGCCGCGGCCGTTTTTTGGTTTGTCTGTATAAACGTATTTACTGACCGCCGCCAGGACGCCATTCTCCGGTTGTCGGATCCTGCCAAACCCACTCACTTTCGACATTGGCAGTCGGCATCCGCCATGTCCAGCTTGTCTCGACATTCGGCTCGGGCCGGCCATAGCATGCCACCGATCCGCCGCGGGTCAGACAAGAATTACCGCCAGAATCGTCTTCCATCAAAGGCGGTTCGTCTTCATTGGCAAAAGAATTGAAAAACCCAAGCCAAGATTTGTTCTGGGCCAGTGTTGTTCTAGTGGCAACCAAGGCCGCCACTTTGTCAGAATCTTTCTTTAAGGTCGGCCAAGCCGCATTCAAATCGTTTATGGCCGTTGTCCTGACATTGGCTTTAATCGCCTCATTAATTCCGAAGGCGATGATTAAAGTCAGCACAATTGTTAATATCGTTTTCTTGTTCATGTTCTTATATATTAATTCTCAAGATCTGCATCCAGGCAATAGCGAAACCGACCAGGACAAATAGCGCGCTAGCTATAAGCCAAAACTTCACTCTTGCCTTAGACACAAGTATAAACTTCTTATCAAAACTGCCAACAAAATTGTTGATAATTTCTTCGCTACGAAGCTGGTCCTCAAACTTCCGGGCATCGATTTTCTCTTGGCCCATAAACCGCACCATTTCGTGGCGACCGATAACGCCGATGAGAATCTTCTCATCGCTTACGACCGGCAGCGAGGTGGTCATGTTTTTGAGAAATATGTCCATAACTTCGAAGACCGAGTCCGAACCCTTAACATAGTAGGGATTCTCATTCATGGCATCTTTAACCTTAAGGGCTGATATTTTCCTGATCTCCGCTTTTACTGCATCGGCGTCGGATTTATAGATTTTTATCCTATGGAACAGCTTCAGAAATGTCGGCAAGTGGATGGAAGAGCCGCGGATGACCAGATCGTAATTCGTAAGCGTCCCGACCAGATATCTCTCCTGGCCCGATCCTCTCAAAACAACGGGCAGGCCGCTTAAATTATTCGAGACGATTAAATCAACGGCTTCAATCAAAGAGTCCTCCGGAGTTATGGAGAAGATATTCGTATTCATGATTTCAGCCGCAGTTTTCATCGAATCAATCTGGAAAATTTTGGATGTTATACCACGACTACTGATGCTAAAGCGTCGCCCGGCTCGATTCTCATAACTCGCACACCTTGCGTGGCTCGGCCCAATATTGAAACCGTACTGATATCGGTTCGGATGACGACGCCTTTACGTGAAACGGCGATAAGCTCTTTGTTTTCTTCGGAAGTGACGTGAGCCGAGACGAGATTGCCGGTCTTTGGAGTCAGGTTCGCGGTCATAATGCCGCGACCGCCACGTTTCTGAATTTTGTAATACCGCAACTCGGTGCGCTTGCCGTAACCGTTCGACATCACGGCCAAAACCTTAAGGCCCTTTTCAAGGCCGGAGGGAACAACATCCGCGCCAACGACTTTTTCTTTGGCATCAAGACGCATGCCGATAACCCCGCCTGCCGCCCGACCCATGGCCCTGACGTCCTTCTCGTTAAAGCGAATGGCGCTGCCGCCGGATGAAACCATCACGATTTGATCGCTTCCGGAAGTGGTGATGACCCAGCCCAATTGATCGTCACCTTTGAGTTTGATCGCGGCCATGCCGTTGGAACGCACTTTCGCGAAAGCATCCATGTCAACTTTTTTAATGACCCCGTTGGCCGTAGCCATGAACAGGAAGCCTTTGGAATTTTTGGGGACTTTGACCACGGCCGTAATGATGTCGCTGGCGGCGACTTGCAGGAAGTTGGCGATGGCCTTGCCTTTTGACTGGCGAGAGGACTCCGGGACTTCGTAGCCTTTGGTTTGAAAGACCTTCCCGGAATTAGTGAAGAACAGGATGTCGTCATGGGTGTTGGCCAGGAAAAAATGGGCGATCACGTCCTCTTCTTTGGTGGCCATACCCACCAGTCCCTTGCCGCCGCGCTTCTGGCTTTTCAACAAGTCCGGCGCCATGCGCTTGATATAGCCGTCACGGGTAATCATGAACAGCGAATTCTCTTCGGGGATAAGCTCCTCTTCTCCTATCTCGCGCAAAGCGGATTTGACGACCTTGGTCCGGCGCTCATCGCCGTATTTCTCGCGTATCTCTTTAAATTCGTTTTTCACGACAGCCAGAATTTTTTTGGGGCTCTTCAGGAGGTCTTCGAGCTGGGTAATGAGCTTTAATTTCTCATCAAGCTCATCATTAATTTTCTTTCTTTCCAGACCGGCTAAAGCTTGGAGGCGCATGTCCAGAATCGCCGCCGCCTGCTTGTCCGAAAATTTGAATTTCTTGATTAAATTCGCGGCGGCGACTTCTTTGGATTCAGACGCCCGGATGATTTTAATGATTTCATCAATGTGGTCGAGGGCCTGTTTCAAGCCCTCCAGAATGTGGGCCCTTTCTCTGGCCTTTCGCAGATCGAACTTTGCCCTTCGGGTAACGACTTCTTTGCGATGGTCAATAAACTTTTCCAGCAGCGGCTTTAAGCCCATGATTTGGGGCTGAATGCCGTCAACTAGCGCGAGCATGTTGAAATGGAAAGATTTCTGAAGCTCGGTGTATTTATAAAGCTGGTTCAAAACCTTTTTCGGAAAAGCGTCCTGCTTCAAATCAATGGCGATGCGCATGCCGTCTTTATCGGACTCATCCCGGATATCTTTGATGTCCGGAATTTTCTTTTCATGGTAGAGATTGGCAACCGTTTTTATGAGCTCGGCCTTGTTGACCTGATAAGGAATCTCGGAAATTATTATTTGAAACCCTCTTTTGCTCTCCACGATTTCGGCTTTGCCGCGCATGACAATCGGGCCACGGCCGGTGGCGTAGGCGTTAGTAATATCCTGTTCATTGTAAATCGTTGCTCCAGTCGGAAAATCAGGGCCTTTCACGAACTGCATCAAATCCTTTACGTCCGCGTCCGGCGTGTCAATCAAATGAACCATCGCGTCCAACACCTCGCCCAAATTATGGGGCGGGATGTTGGTGGCCATGCCCACGGCAATGCCCATTGAGCCGTTAATTAATAAGTTCGGAATCCGTGTCGGCAAAACCACCGGCTCTTGATGCGAGCCATCATAGTTATCCTGAAAATTTATAGTGTCCTTATCGATATCGGCAAGGACCATTTCGGCAATAGGCGCCAGACGACACTCAGTGTATCTCTGGGCCGCGGGATTATCCCCGTCAACCGAACCAAAATTACCCTGGCCATCAATGAGCGGATATCGGAGTGAAAAATCTTGAGCCATACGAACCAATGAATCATATATAGCCGCGTCGCCATGAGGGTGAAAATTTCCCATGCAAAAGCCCGTAACTTTTGCCGATTTCTGGTATTTAACATTGTGTCTCAAGCCCATTTCCTGCATGGAATAGAGAATTCTGCGATGAACCGGTTTCAGACCATCTCTAACATCAGGCAAAGCGCGCCCAATAATAACGCTCATCGCGTACTCCAAATACGATTGCTGGACTTCTTCGACAATCTCCCGCGATTTAATTCCTTTTTTTTCTTCTTTTTTTTCTTCCATATTCTTGATTGGGGGTTGGGTTTTCAATCAAATCAATAATCTCCAGGTTGACTTACCGGCAACGGGTGCGGCACGTTTTTTGAATCGGAGTCAGTCTGATTAATGACATTGGTCTCACCGTCCTGATTGAACAAATCTGAAATTTGAGCTTTGCCCTCATCTAAAACTTGCAGAATTGAACCGAAAAGCGATTTGGATTCCTGGGCAAAAAACTTATCCTGGGCTTCGATCTGCTGGTCCGGATTCAATAAGGCATAGATATCTTTCTGGAAGGAGCGGTACCAGACCAAAACCACAACAGCAACGACCGCGATCGTGCACAAGATCGTGGCCAGTTCCCGAATATGCTGGGGCTGTTTTCTAATTTCTCTTACAATATGTTTCAAGATGATCTTATTATCGAGGACCATAGTCCTTTCGCCCCAGACCCGTGAAACCAGTCCCGTCGGTTTCCTCATAATAATTAATTGCGAGCAATTAATTATTATGAGCCTCCTTCCGCTACTGGGGCTTGAAGGACTATGGTCCTCGATAAGTTATTAAAGATTAGATCCTGTATATCAACTTCAACAGGCTCTTATGGCCCGCCGAAGGCGGGTCGAAGTTGTATTACGGGGTAAACATCACTAACTTTTCTTCTTCGGCCGGTAAAAGCTTTTTCGAAATTTTGTATTTGTCTACTTTCTCGGGGGTGAGGCCCAGCTCCTTAACAAACTTCTCCGGCCCGTCGATCTCGAGATTTAAGTCCGGAATTTTGTAATGCATCGGAATTACTATCTTGGGCCCGATCTGGCTGATGACCTCGACGGCGGTTTTCGCGTCAATCGTATAAGTGCCGCCAACCGGAATCATCAGAATATCAACTTCGCCGATGTCTTCGATCTGCTTATCGGTCAAGACATGGCCTAAGTCGCCGAGATGGCAGATGGAAAGTTCTTCCGCCCTCAAAACATAGATCGTGTTCAAGCCCCGCTCCGCGCCCTGCTTATCGTCATGGAAAGACTGAATACCCCTGACAGCAACGCCTCGGTATTCATACTCGCCTGGATTCTGGACGATAAAGGCCTCGGGATTGGCGCCTTCAATATTATTATGGTCGTAGTGCTGGTGGCTGACCAGGATAATATCGTCTTTGATTTTTGGCGGTTTCAAACCGATATCCTTCGAAAAAGGGTCAAGCAAAATTGAGACTTGCCCTGACTTGTCCCGAGTCTGATCGAGGGAGCCTGTCGAGGGGCCTTCTTTGGCTTCCAGTCGAAAGCATGAGTGTCCGAACCAACTGATAGTCATGCTTTATTTTAGCAGATTTGCGAAGGTGAATCAATCTCATTCATGGCCCAAATCAGACAGAAGCCCCGACGGCGATTTCCCTTCGATCAGCTGGAACAATTACGGTTACTTGGGGACTCCCGATTGATTCATTCCAACGGGTTGCAATACTATTGGTTTTTTGCTAGCATTCCTGAGTTCCAAATTAATCTCTAACTTTGGAGATCGGTTCGGCGGGCTGATTTCAAGCCCGGCACCACGACCGATGTTCAAGCTTCTTAGTGAACACTGCAAATTCGGAAATTAAATCAATGAAAGACCTTCTTTTGAAGGAGGAGTTTTTTCTACCCAAGCCCGGCAGTATTCTTGGCGGTGTGATTATCAGCGTCTCCAAGTCAAGCGTGGTTATGGATTTAGGCCCAATCGGCATCGGCATGGTCTACCCCGGTGAATTCTACGACAATCCGGACCGAATGAAACTTTTGAAGCCCGGTGATACCGTCTCGGCCATGCTTATCGAACTCGAAAATGACGAGGGCTACCGTGAACTCTCGCTGAAAGCCGCCCAAATAACAACGGCCTGGCAGGATATTAAAGAGAAGAAAGAAAAAGGTGAAGTCATCGACACTCAAATCATCAACATCAACAAAGGCGGCCTGATTGTAGAGGTCTCGGGCGTTCAGGGCTTTCTGCCCCTTTCCCAGCTTTCAGGCGAACATTACCCGAAAGTTGACGGCGGCGATACGACTAAAATCGTCCAGGCCCTGCAGAAATTCAAGGGCCAGACTTTTAAAGTCAAGATTCTGGACTTTAACGAAGCTGAGAATAAACTCATCCTCTCGGAGCGGGCCATTCAGGAAGAGGCAGCCAAAGAGGAGCTGGCCAAACTAAGCGTCGGCCAGATTGTCGAAGGCGTGGTTACCGAAGTTACCGACTTTGGCGCTTTCGTCAAACTTAGCGATACTCTGGACGGATTGATTCATTCCTCCGAAATCGACTGGAAATTCATTGACGATCCGCGCGAGATACTCCATATCGGCGACAAGGTTTCGGCCAAAGTCATCAGCCTCGACGGCGGCCGTGTCTCGCTTTCGCTCAAAGCCCTAAAAGAAGACCCTTGGCTGGAAATCGATAATACTTATCAAGTCGGGCAAAAAGTTCGTGGAAGAATTTCCAAAATCAGAAATTCCGGCGCTTTTGTCGAACTGCCCGGCAACATCATCGGCTTTATACCTCTGGCTGAATTAAGCGGCCAGACTCCGCAGGAAGCGCTGGTGGCTGGTCAAGAGTATGACATGGCTATCCTCAACATTGACGCCAAGGAGCATAAGCTCACGCTGACGCTGGACAAAAAAGAGTAGTCACTCGTCTTTGGGTCTCTTCTCGCGGTTCTCTCCGCCAGTCCTCTTGTCCTCAATCTCCTCATTGCTTCCGAACAAACAGGCCACCTGGCCGAACTTCGTTCGGTTTCCTATTTGTTACCGGAAGAATATCGTCGATTTCGGCAAGAAACTAATGGTATCGAGAAATGCTCGAGAGACCCAAAGACTCGCTTATTTTTAAGTACTTGACGAGATTTGGCTTTGGGTGTATAATATAGGGGTTAGGCTGACCTTTCATATACGTCCATAGTCAACAAAGAATGGTGCGGCAGGGCGACTGCCCAGGGCATTCAGCCCTCCGCACAAGACAAGCAACGCCCCCGCCTTTGGCGGGGACGGAGGTGACAGATGGCAAAAAGAGCCGCCGGCAAACCTGCCGGCAAAAAGAAGGCGGCGAAGAAAGTCTCCGCGCGGGCAGCGCGGACCGTGCCTCAGGTCAACAAGATCGCCGAAAAGGAGAGAGAGACTCCACGGCGGAAAAGGGATGTGTCGGCGTACGCGACCATCCTCCTGTCCGAGGCTGTGAACGACTTCAACGAGCAGTACACGCACCCCGGCAATGCCGAGGTGCCGTTGGACGAGTTCCATGACCGCATCACGGAGCTGTCCACTGTATGGCGGGAGAACGGAGGTCTTGTCGCCTCCAAGCGCACCGCAGACTTCGACTGGGACAAGCTCGTCGAGGACCTAAAGAATTTCAGATGGGACCTTCTCGCGGCAGTTTGGAACCACTTCGCCGACAAGGCGGCGCGGATGGTCCGGACCGGGAATCTCACCCAGGAAGAGATCGATGAGTTGTGGGAGGAGGCCCACCCGTCGGCGAAGGGCAGCAACCCGAGTCATCGGCGCCTGATCTGGGGCTACATCAACCTGTGCAGGAAGTTGGGGGCCGCGGGCTGCCACGACCCGGGCGAAGTGAAACGGCGGGGCGGCCGGCAACAGGGGCGCGGCCGCAAGTAACCGGTGGGTAAGACCGAGAACTACGCTCGGGCAAAGGGGGCTCACAAGGCCCCCTTTCGAATTCTAAAATATTCCAAGTCTGAATTTTTAAAAATCCGAGGTTTGTCTAAGGGCCTATTTCCTATTTCCAATTTTCCCCTGTTTGCCAGTTATCTTTTTATATGTTAAAATCAACATCGAATGAAATCGTATCTTAGATACTTTTTGATCGTCTTCGGCATTTTTATTCTTGCCGCCGGAATCACGGCAGTTTTCGATTCTTCGATCAACGGGCCGACTGAAATTCCCCTGTCCGAGGCTGTCGCTAAAATCAACTCCGGCGAAATTAAAGAAATGTCGGTCAGAGGCGATGTTCTTGAGATCACCGCCGCCAGCGGCGACAAATTCACCGCCAAAAAAGAATCGGATATTTCCGCTTTTGAGACTTTGATCAATCTGGGCGCGGACAGAGCCAAACTCACCGCAGTTAAAACCGAGATTGAGAGGCCTTCAGGGTTTGAATCCTTTCTGGCCGGCCTCCTGCCGATCGTCCTGCCCTTTATCTTCATCTGGCTGATTTTCTGGTTCATGTTCCGCCAGGCCCAAAAGGGTTCCGGCCAGGCGCTGTCGTTCGGCAAAACCAAAGCCCGGCTGGCCAATGGCACCGGCAACCGCAAACCGGTTACTTTTAGTGACGTGGCCGGTTTAATCGAAGCCAAAGAAGAGGTCACTGAAGTCGTTGATTTTCTTAAAGATCCCAAAAAATTCCAGAAACTCGGGGCCCGCATTCCTCGCGGCGTGCTCCTGGTTGGTTCGCCCGGTACGGGCAAAACCCTCCTGGCCCGAGCCGTGGCTAATGAAGCCAACGTGCCATTCTACTTTGTGTCCGGTTCCGAATTTGTGGAAATGTTCGTGGGCGTAGGTGCCAACCGCGTTAGGGAGACATTTGAGCTGGCTAAAAAAACCGCACCTTCGATCATCTTCATTGATGAAATTGACGCTGTCGGCCGGCATCGCGGCGCGGGTTTGGGCGGCGGCCATGACGAACGCGAGCAAACGCTTAATCAAATTTTAGTGGAAATGGACGGCTTCGACACCTCGGATGCCGTAATCGTTATGGCGGCGACAAACCGTCCGGACATTTTGGATCCGGCCCTGCTCCGGCCGGGACGTTTTGATCGCCGGGTAATTCTGGATGAGCCGTCAATCAAAGACCGCGAAGCGATTTTAAAAATCCATGCTCTGGACAAGCCGCTGGCCAAGGATGTGAATCTTAAACCAGTGGCCGAACGAACCGTCGGTTTTTCCGGCGCGGATCTGGCTAATCTTCTAAACGAAGCCGCGATTCTTGCGGCCAGAAAGAACCAGAGCGAAATTTTCCAGGAGGACATCCTCCATGCGATTGAGAAAGTTTTGCTGGGGCCAGAACGGCGCAGCCACGTTCTGTCAAAAAAAGAAAAAGAGATCACTGCCTACCACGAGGCCGGCCACGCCCTGGTTGCTTCGGCCCTGCCCTATTCCGATCCGGTCCACAAGGTTTCAATCGTCTCCCGCGGCCGAGCCGGCGGCTATACTCTGAAAGTCCCGAGTGAAGATAAAAATCTGCGCTCCAAGCCTGAATTTGAGGCTGATTTGGCAGTCACCTTGGCCGGCTATGCCGCTGAAAAATTAATCTTCAAACAAGTTACAACCGGAGCGTCGAACGATCTCAAGGTCGCGGCGGAGATTGCCCGACGCATGGTCATGCAGTACGGCATGTCCGAGACACTGGGACCGGTTTCTTTTCATGAGCACGAAGATCAGGTTTTTCTGGGCCGCGATTTAACCTCCGGTAAGAATTACTCTGAAACCGTGGCCTACCAGATAGACACTGAAATTAAAAAATTCGTCATCAAGGGCTTGAACGCCGCCAAAAAAATACTATCCGCGCGGCTGGACAAGCTCAACCTCATCGCCAAAGAACTCATCAAAAAAGAGACTCTCGAACAAAAGGAGTTCTATGCCCTCGTCAGGTAGGAATTAGGTCTTAGGAAATAGTCTGAAAATAAAGTAAGCTATTGATAATAGCTGCGCCCGTAGCTCAGTGGTAGAGCGCGTCTCTTATAAAGACGAGGTCCTTGGCTCGATCCCAAGCGGGCGCACCATGCGCGGTTAGCTCAGTTGGTAGAGCGCGTCGTTTACACCGACGATGTCGGGGGTTCGAGTCCCTCACCGCGCACCAAGAGAGACGTTCGTGAAATTAGAAATAGGGAGCGAGTTTTCAGAATGAAAACTCGCGCTAGGTAGCCCGCTT
>Ga0154959_103_pt1 | contig 13035 bp, 15 predicted proteins | sample RifCSPhighO2_01_FD_105927 | JGI IMG/M metagenome (GOLD analysis project Ga0154959, IMG submission 105927) | Candidatus Yanofskybacteria bacterium RIFCSPHIGHO2_01_FULL_48_25b
TCGAAGACATCTATACCGTGCCGATAAATCTGGCCGGTCTGCCGGCCTTGTCCTTGCCGTGCGGCCTGGGTTCGAAAAGCAATATGCCGGTCGGTTTTCATATAATCGGAAAGGCTTTTGATGAGGAAACTATTTTAAGGGTCGGGCATCACCTGGAACAAGCGTTATGATTCGAGAAATCCTGAATCAATTTTTTATTGCCCTATACAAGCTGACGACCTTCCCGACGGATGTTAATTTCGCCGAAGCAGCTTTGAATTTTCAGAACGGTATTCTTGATTCCACCTTCGTGTATAAGCTCCAAATCATCGCCGCTGTAATTATCGTGATTTTAACGATTGGGACCGTCATTCTGTCGCGCAAAAGAAAAGCCCTTAAAGAGAAAATCGCCGCTCAAACCCAAGTCCTTATCGAAACGGCCGAGGCGGGACCTCTGCAGGATCGATGGCATGACATTTTGCGCCACATTGAGTCCGTAAAGGAGGGTGAGTGGAAATTCGCGGTTATTGAGGCGGATAATCTTACGGACGGTATTTTAAAAAATTATTTCCCTGGCGACACGATGGGGGAAAGACTGATGAATATTGATAAGACTAGACTCCTGTCAATTGAAAATCTTTGGGAAGCTCATAAAATCCGGAACCGGATTGCCCATGATTCAAATTACTTTCTGCGCCACGCCGAAGCTATCCGCGCGATTCGCATGTACGAATCCGCCCTGCGAGAGCTGGGCGCAATTAATTAAATAAATACGAAACGCCAGTTGTTGTACCGGGTGGGGCAACACACTGGCGTTTTTCCGGGATCTGTTCCGGGGAGGGATTAGCGACGACATCGAGCGTCTCCTAATTTTGATCGTCGGGTTGTTCGACCCCAGGGAAACTGTCAAGGAGCTCAAGTTCCCACTGCATAACGATCCCCGCTTGTTGCGGGTGCTCGAGACGGAACTGGCCCATCTCGATGATTATAGCCGCCACCTCAGCCAGCACCTCGGGATTCTCTGGGCTGAGTCTGATCAGCGAAACTTTTCGGCTCCGCAGTTCAGTCAGCCAGTCGAGAGGCCTTTTGACAACGGTTTCCACGCTAACCTCCTTTCCGCGCTTGTGCCTGCGATTGCAAGCACATGGGGAACTGATTTGATTGTAATCAAATTTCAGTCTTTAGTCAACCCCAACCTAAAAATCCGCACGTTGCGGATTTTTAGGTTGGGGTTGTGGACCCAGGGAGATTCGAACTCCCGGCCTCGTCAATGCGAATGACGCGCTCTACCAGCTGAGCTATGGGCCCTTGAAATTCAACATAATCTAACATAAAAATTGAATCTTCACCAAATTTGGTGTATATTATCTCCCGTCTTTAGGAAAGGCTTTGGAGGTCAGGATGACGTATACCGTCGCGGAGCACTTTAGGGCTACCGCCGTCCACATTCGTTCGGGCGGCCAGCCCCGTTGGGGAGAGATCGAGCAATACGTGGAAAAGGTGGCGTTTGAGATGCTCGATGCAATCGGGAAAGAGAAAACAACCATTCTCGAACGCCTTTGCATCGCGTTCGCCTTATTCCATCAGGAATACCGGCCGCTCCCTTTGTCCGTGGAGGAAGCCAAACAAGTAGCCGCGAAGATTGACCTGATGGCAGTCCAGATTGGGATCGCGAAGTCGCAGATCTTACCGTTCCTGAAGGGTAAGCGTATGCTTCGCCTGCCGGGTCCATATAGGCTTCTTAAGGCGCTCTATGAGCGCAGAGAGGCGACCTACGAAAACCTGCATGTCGGTACCGAGTGGCAGGACATGTGGGATGTCAGACGCCAGCTCGGCGCCTTCAAGGCCGCAGGCTTCGTGGAGATGAATTCGAAAACCAAGCGGTATTCAGTGACCGCTTCCGGCAAGAGAGAACTTCGGGCTATCATGGCCCTGCATCGCCAGAAAGGCCTCAACACGCGCCCCAGACCATAGGGGCGCCGTTTCTTTTGTCGGGCCGCCGAGAATTGAACTCGGTCTTTACGCACCCGAAGCGTACGTACTACCGGCATACTCCGGCCCGAAATCTATTCTTGTCTTGCTTCTACATAATATTTTCCAGCTCTTTTTTTCTCTTCTTCCTCTTGGGCTTTTTCGATTTTATCCAAAGCTCTTTTTAGGTCATCCGCCGTCAGGTTTTTTAATTCATGAATGCGGTCAGTCAGATGCTCCCGGGTATTCCTAGAAGGTTCATCCAAGACCTCGGCTAAAAGCGTATTGAGGATTAATCCTACCTTAGGTCCGCCTGGAATATCAAGTTCCCGCATTACGTCTTTGCCGTTAACCTTAAGCATTTTGACGGAAATCGGATCGTGCGAAACCTTGTCGATCACGTACTTTAAATGGCGCAATTTATACGGCACTGCTTTGGGCCGGCCGGAGCCGATGCGGTCAGCTTCTCTCATTTTAAGCAGGTCATCCATATTCTCGGGACCGACATTGACCATCAGCCGGCGCACCGAAGATTCCGTAACCTCGCCGACATTGTAGTAAAACATGTGATAGCGCACGAGGCTGACCACTTTTTTCGAGATATCTCGGGGAAATTTGAGCCAGTCCATAATTTTCGCGACCATGCGCGCTCCAACAACTTCATGGCCGTAAAAAGTCGAATACCGGCCCTCGCCCCGTTTTGTCCGGGGTTTGCCGATGTCATGAAATAGGGAAGCGAGGCGGACTTCCAAAGAATATCCTTTGCTCGCGGCGTACCGCAGAGCCAAAGCATTATGCTCCCAGACCGTATAAATGTGATGCAGATTTTGGGTGACGCCGATGCCCTCGCGAAGCTCGGGGACAATGTGTTCAAGCAAGCTAAGCTCTTCCAGGGCCAGCAGGCCTTCATAAGCGTTGTCAGATTCTATAATTTTGACAAATTCGTCCCTGGTTCGCTCTTTTGAAATCGCCTTTAACCAGGCCGCGTTCTTTTTGATGGCCGATTTTGTTTCATCTTCGATTTTAAATCCGAGTGTGGAAGCAAAGCGTACCGCCCGCGAAAGCCGCAGAGCGTCTTCCGCAAATCTTTTCTCCGGCTCTCCCACTGTTCGGATAAGCTTATTTTTTAAATCTTCCCGGCCGCCGTAAAGATCAATAATTGTCGTCGCTCCTTCGATTTCGCTCAGGGCGAGGGCATTAACCGTAAAATCTCGGCGGGACAAGTCGTCTTCGAGCTTATCCGCAAATCTGACTGCGTCCGGATGCCGTTTGTCCGAGTACTTGCCCTCGATCCGATAAGGAGTGACTTCAACAATTGCCAGACTGGGATTTTCAGACCTAGTTTTAACAGCCACAGTTCCAAATTCATTTTCATAGACATGGTCCGGAAAAATCTTTTGAATCTCTTCTGGATTAGCGCTGGTGGTTATATCCCAATCCCGCGGTTCTTTTTCAAGCAAAAGATCCCGGACGCATCCGCCGACGACAAATGCCTCAAAACCGGCGTCTTGGAGCGCTTTTAAAATGTTCACTACTTCTCCCGGCAGTTTCATGCTCGCATTAGTCATGTCGAAATGTGCCCTCGCCAAGAATCGGACTTGGATCTAGAGCTTAGGAGTCTCTCGTTCTGTCCATTGAACTACGAGGGCAATTATCAGTCTCCATTTTTCTTGTCAGGATAGCATTTTTATGGTAAATTTTCAATAAAATTTGGGCCGGTAGCTCAACTGGTAGCAGCGCTTCCATGGCATGGAAGAGGTTGTGGGTTCAAGTCCCATCCGGTCCACAGTTCTGAATTTAAAGACAAAAAGAGGCACGAGGGATATGCCAGTGGATGTATCCTTAAAATAAAACAATATCCGGCATATGCCGGATATTATATGCCGATAATGCGGGCGAGATGATCCAATATTGATCTTTCGTGTTCTTTTTCGGGCAGATAAGATATCATTGTCCGCCGGATTTCCAAAGGATTGGTGTCGCCGAGCGGAATGCTGATGCGCGGCAAATGGCCCCGCTTGAACTCGATGCTCAATTCCTTTACATACGGCTCGTACTCAATCCAAAATGATTTCATGTCGGCGTAGTGGTGGTGATCGTCGTTTATCGAGATGCCCGTCGCGTGAACCTTAATATGGTAAGGCTCATAGCTTTGGTGGGCTTTCAGAATAATGACAAAACAAAACATCACCAGGACGATTGTCAGCATAATATCTTTCGTGAAGACGGCGATTAATACTGCTGCGATGATGAGCGTGGCCGATAAGTAAAAAGCCCGTCTTCGGTCCGGCGGGGGAGCTAGATGAGTCAGCCAGCTTGCCGTTGTCCCGCCTGAAGCGAGCTGGACATCTCCGGGCTGGGACGCCTTTTCTCTAAGATTAATGATTTCACTCATGTTTTATTCCTTTTTGTCAGAGAGCCGATAAAAAGGGTTACCAGGACGCCTATAAGTATGGCGATCAAAACAGAAGGCAGTGTTGAGTCGTAAATTTTAACACCATTAGCGCTTTCGACAATGCTCTGGCGGATAAAGACATACTCGTCGATCACAAGGCCGGAGGCAACGGCGGCCAGAACCAGATACAAGCCGTCTAATTTTCTGCCGCCAAAGAGCAGGAGCTTGACGATGATCAGAAGCATAAACAATCCGTAATCGAAATGATGAAGCTGTAGATTGAAAAATATCGGATTGGGGTCGTACAGCTTGACTGCCGAACGGACAAACACAATCGTAGCGATTAAAATTATCGTGTAAACCAAAATCCGATGATGAGTCTCGAATCTGAAGACTTTTTTGAGGGCGCTGGCCACGGTCTAATTATATGACATTAATGACAAACCAGCCATTTCCCAATTGGCGGAGGGTGCAGGACTCGAACCTGCAAGCCCCTTTCGGAGCCCTAGTTTTCAAGACTAGTGCCTTACCATTCGGCGCAACCCTCCTTGCTTAATTTTTTTAACCAACTCTTTTTTAAATCTTCGTTCCCAATGACATTATTTCCCAACTGGCGGAGAGGGTGGGATTCGAACCCACGGGCCCCTTGCGAGGCAAACCGCTTTCGAGGCGGTCCCGTTATGACCACTTCGGTACCTCTCCATTTTTTTCGTTAATAAATCTTAGATATTTATTAGATTGTATCAGAAGGTGGGTCTAAAGTGAAAAGAAAAAGCCCCTCTAGGGACCGACGACGACAACGCCGACGACGCCGAAAACGAAGGGCTGGGGGCCTTGTGGCCTGTCCGCTGCCAAAGTGTTGGAACTTGGCACCGGCTTGCCCGCGGCTGGGATCGCGGGCGAGGTGGGGGGACACGACTAACTCTGGAATCTTCCGCGGTAGTGCGGCAGATATCTGCCGCTAGTTTTATTGGGCGGAACCCGGCGTGCGACCTCGCGCACGACCTTGAACGGCTGTGAAGCCGCCGCTTCGTCATCCTTTTTCTCTTTGCACGAAATACATATCCGCGCGTGGAGAATGGCGCGGATGCGCGGCTCGGCGATCGGTTCTCCGCAGTCCAGGCAGTTCCCATTCCAACCGCTGTCGATCAAGCCGATGGCCGTATCGATCTGGCAGATTTCGCCTGAAAGACGATTGAAATTTGAGAGGCGCTCCCTCTCGGACTGATTGTAGTCAGCCACATCGCCGCCGTCGCTCCGGTCGCCCGGTTCCCGAGCTTTCTGGTATTTTTCAATTTCGACCAGGAGTGTGGCCCTCTTCGCGATGAGCTTTTCCCGTCTCTCGCTAATGTTCATGCTGTCTCCTTCGTGTAAAGGAATGATAGTGGTAACACAGTATATTAAGCTGTAATACCCATTAAGTCAAGGCCTGCTTGACTTAATGGGTATATAGTGATATACTATATAGGTTAGAGAGTTCTCAAAAATCAGGCATCTAGATAGTATCCCAATCTCGGATTCGTCTCGTAAGGAGAAAAGAGAACATGTCCAAGCGTTTCGCCACTCTCGTCGCGCTCGTTTTCGTTGCCATCGTCGGTCCGGCGTCGGCCCAGACCAAGCCGCCCCAGGAATCGAAGAACTGGTCGGCGGGGATGGATTTGAGCGCCGGAGATTGGGCCACGTCCTCCGACGACCGCCCGGCGCCGGGCGTGCCCGGCGGCTTCAGTCCGGCTTCCGAGAGGAAGCCGTCGTGGACGATCTGGGTCGGCAAGAAGCCGATCGGTCGCGTTGGCGCTGAACTGCGCTACACCCAGTTCAGCGGAAGTTTTGGCGCTTCGGAGTCGGTCAACGGCGGCGTACTGCTGTGGGGGTCGGACATCACGTCCGGCATTTACAGCACAGCGAATGTCCTTGTCGGCCCCAAGCACTACGTGGCCGCCGGCTCGGACAAGTCCGCGATAGCGGATTTCTTGGTGAACCGAACGGTGGGGTTCGATGACGGCTCGATCAGCCTCTTCGGCGGGCTGAAAGTCGTCCACGCTGAAGCGACCAACGCTCGGTCGCTCACCCAGCAGTTCATATTCACGTCCAAACTTGCCAACGGCAATCTGGACCCGCGAGGGATTCTGGAAACGTACACGTTCGCTTCGTCTTCCCAGACGAAGTGGACTGGCTACGGCCCGGTCGTCGGCGTCGAGGGAGAAGTCTGCCTTCTGGGCAGTCTCATCCTTGAAGGCCGCGGCGCGGTTGGCTACCTGCCGTTGGGCAGAGCCAAGTCGGTGGCCGAGTTCGCGGGGACGAAAGAGGGGGTGCTGATTGAGGTTGCCGGCGGATTCAATGCGAATCCGATCCAGCAACTCTTCTGGTACGATCTGGCTCCTGATCCGGAGCGTGCGATGTACATGACGTCGCAAAAGAGCAAGACGACAACGCTCGAAGGTCGCGGTGTTATCAAGTGGCGGTTCCGGGGCCAGTCGGCGTCGGTAGACATCGGCGTCGGTCTCTCGGCCCTGCGACTGAACGGCCTTCCTGACGCGGCGCGCTACAGCGTGCCGCAAGGCCGCGCGCCCGGTCAGGGTGCGTGGGCAAGAGCCACTCGTCGCAGTATCGTGAAGAGTCCGGTGCTCACCGTGAGCATCTGGTTCTAGGCCGCGTCGGCACGACCCCAAAAAGGGCCGCGTCCGACGCGGCCTTTTTTGTTCTCGGCAATAATAGCCACGAATCTATTTCTGCAGAGTAATTGAACCGACGTAAATGGCCGAGCCGCAGTTGATGCCGATCGTGGCCGGCAGGGTCGGGCTGGATAAGGTTATTAACCGCCAGCCGTAGCCGGAGAAGGAATATTGGATTGCACCGACAGTAATCATCCTTGCGTCGCCGGAGCGGTTGTCAAACATGACTTTGGTCCCGTTTTTTAACACCAGACTGCTTGGAATGGCCTGGCAGGTTTTATCAAACTGAATCCGGCGGCCTTCGTATTGGGCGACTAAATCGGTGTAGGCCTTTAAAGCCGCGCTGACAGGTTTCTGGGTCGCGTCAACCGCGTCGTTACCGGCCACGGGGCTCGGACTGGGGCTTGCGCTTCCGCTGATTGTCGGACTGGCCGTGCCATTGTCGGCCGGGCTGTCGGATTTCCTTACCACCATAAAAATTGCCACTGCCGCGACGATAATCAATATCCACCAGAGTGCTTTCATTGTTTCAACCCGAAATATTTTCGGTTAGGCGCCTAAAATAAGTTCGGAAGTTATTTCCTTGATAGTGGATAAACTCCATTAAGGTTTCATGAATTATCTGTTAGAATTCAGCAAGGGTCGATAACTGTTTTTTAAATTTTTACATACAATGACCAAACTTTGGACCGCAGTCATCATCGTGCTCGTTATTCTAGGCGGCGTGTGGTGGATGAATACTCGTAATTTGACGCCGACGTCGTCTAATCTAACCGGCGCTTCCGCCAGTCCGACAGTCTCGGCTAATGCCGTCAAGGCTTCTGGAACGAAAAAGACTTCGTCACCGACACCGGCCATGTCCTATACCCAGATGGTCGCCCAGTACGGCAGTAACCGAATCCAATTCGGCGAGGATTGCCAAACTGTGCCCGAATCCGCCGTCTTTAAGAATGGGACCACCATCATGCTGGATAACCGCAGCAACCAGACGCGCACGATCAGACTAAACAGCAAGTCATATACCTTGTCTCCGTACGGATACCAGATCGTCACCCTTACGGACAGCAGCCTGCCTGAAACGATTAAAGTTAGTTGTAACACCAGAGTCAATGCCGGCACGATTTTATTGCAGGCAAATATCTCGGGCGAGTAGGCGGGGGCAGGTTTTCGGAATTAGCTTACAACCAAAAATCCGCTCATGAGCGGATTTTTGGTTGTAAGCGACAGTCCCGGTTTCCCGGGGCATTTGTACATCCTTTGTCTCCACTTGCGCTAGGTGATCGATTTCATATATACGGGAAATCTGACAGTTTAGTCTTTAAAAAACGATGAAGCCCGCGATGAGCGCGGGCTCATCGCGGGCTGCTTTGCGTGAGTTGTAGATCCGCGGCATGACGAGCACATTGAATGCCGCCACGAACGTATCCCAGACCGCGATGGTCAGGAAGATGTAGCCGAAGGAAAAGCTCTCGCCTTCCCAACCAGCCCCCAGCCATTCCACGAACTTGTCGAGGTACTTCATTCCTACTCCTTCCCTCTAGTGTCGCCGAACTGGAACTTTTAGGGGTGAATGAACCTGGGTCCCAGGTAGAACCAGAACCAAACGTTGAGGGCCACGACGCCAAAAAGCGCCGCTAGAAAAAGGAAAAACGCCGTCGTCTCGGACTCTAAATCTTGAGTCCAGTCCAATACTTTCCATGCGGCCGTGCAGGAAAGAGCACCCAACACGATTCCGCCGACGACCACAACTGCGACCATGGCCACCTCCCAATAAGACGACAATACCACAGAAATATGGTATTGTAAAGATTGGTTTGCGGGGGTGATTCGGCTACTAGAGCGTCAGCAACCTATTTGTAAAAGCGTTTAACCTATTAAGTAATTGAGCACTTTTGTTCACCCGAAAACTAAATGTTCCAAAATATCTATCGTGATTTTGGTAGACTTTAATTTGCCTAGTTTTTACATACCTAATATCTGTAAAGTTTTCTGATTGTAGGGATAAATATTTTTGCCAGTAGTCTTTAATAACAAGGTCTCTCGCCTTATGAATCTCGTTAATGATAATTGAGCATTTAATATCTCTCTTTGAAATATTGTAAAATTTTTTAAACCATTGAATCATATACCTTATTATTCGTGGGTCAGAATTTGTAAATTGGACCCTGCCCATTCTTTTCGATCCTTCCGCAAGATAGAGAGATAAGCCGGAAATCCAAAATTCTTTTTCGGAAAGTTTTTTCAAAGATAATGCTTCTCGATTTGCGGTTGCTATCCGTTCCAGCTTTCTTTCTCTTTGTATCTGGGCCCCGCGCAATCGGCCCATAGTCACTCGACTTTGTTTAGACTCCAGTAACTTTTTTATTTGAGCAGGCGACAAAACTATTTCTCGACACCACAGACTAGCAGTGCTAGGTGAAACAATTAATCGTTTTGCGATATCTTTGATACTATTGCCTTGTTTTCGAAGCTCTAATGCTTTAATTTTAATTTCGAACTTAGCCATATGTATATTATTATTATATCACCAGTTCGATTTTATATTCAATAAAAATTATCAACCATTGAGTTAATGGAATTTTTAGTCTATAGTGATCAGGTGCTAATTATCGCGGGGTAGCGCAGTGGTAGCGTGCCGGGCTCATAAGAAAATTGTGACCTATCGCAGTAATGTGATATGGAAAAACTCTCTAAATTGACTGGGAACCCGGCACTTTCTAAGATTTCAAAGAAAGTGCCGGGCAATCAGCAGCGAAACTTCTCTGGTTTAATAAATTAGAGAATGACGTTCAGAGACTATAATGGGAGGATCCGCCAGCCGGCGGATCATGGTATAGTCCGATCCTTCGAGTAATCGAAGTTAACACGCAGAACCCGGAGGTCGTGGGTTCGAATCCCACCCCCGCAACAAAAGTAAATGAAAAACACCCCTTGTGGGTGTTTTTCATTTACTTCTCTGCTGTCGGGGTCGCGAAGTGACCTGCTTCACTTCGCGAAGGGATTCGAAAGGCGGAGGTGTATTTCAATTAGCAGATTGAAATGCCGAGCCGGGGTCGCGAAAAATAACTTGCGATGGCAAGTTATTTATTTGTGATCTAATTCCACCCCCGCAACATAAAACAAAAAAGACCTTCCAATCATAGGTCTTTTTTGTTAGATTATGAATAATTGCCGGCGTAGTTCAACGGTTAGAACGGAGCACTCATAACGCTCAGAAAATGGTTCAACTCCATTCGCCGGCACATTTCACCTCAGCTTTATTTGATGTTACGATAATCAGATGGCCATGACTGATAATATGCTTAATTACCAATTCCAGACCCTGGACAGCGGCCTCCGTTTGGTGACGATTCCGATGGAAGCCACCAAAGCGGCCACAGTTTTAGTTCTTGTCGGCACCGGCTCCAAATATGAGACCAAAGAGACGAATGGCGTTTCGCATTTTCTGGAGCACATGATGTTTAAGGGCACAACCAAGCGCCCCGGATATCTGGATATCTCCCGCGAGCTTGAATCATTGGGAGCCCAATTCAACGCCTTTACCAGCAAGGAATATACGGGTTACTATGCCAAAGCCAGCGCAGACAAGGTGGACGTAATAATGGACGTGATCTTTGATATTTACCAGAACTCAAAGCTGGACGAGGCGGCAATTCAGACCGAAAGGCATGTCGTGGTCGAGGAGATTAACATGACCAATGATGATCCGCCCCAAATCGCAGGCAATCTTTTTGAGAAAACTCTTTACAGCGATCAGCCCGCGGGCTGGACGATTGCCGGCCCGAAAGAGACCGTTTTGAATTTAAAGCGAGAAAACCTGGTTGACTATTTCAACACCCACTATACCGCCCAGAACACGATTGTCGCCATTGCCGGCAACATTGATCCTGAAAAAATCAGAGATAAGGTCTCGGCTCATTTCAGCCAGATCAGGCTGGGCGCCCTGGCGGCCAAGGCGCCGGTTATCGAGAACCAGGCCGTACCCCAGGTCGCCCTTCACTATAAAGAAACGGATCAGACCAATTTTGTTCTCGGTTTCAGGGCTTACAGCATGAAAGACGATAAGCGCTATGCCTTGGGCGGGCTGGCCAGTATTTTGGGTGGGGGGATGAGCTCGAGGCTTGTTGACGAAGTTCGCGAAAAGCGCGGACTGGCTTACTATATCAGCGCCGGACAGCAAATCTACACCGACACCGGCTACATAGAAATTTCGGCTGGCGTAAACAATGAAAAGGTTTTGGAAGCCGTGGGCGTGGTTATGGCCGAAATCCAAAAAGTCAGAAAGGAAGGCGTAACGCCGCTCGAACTGCGTCAAGCCATAGACAAAGCCATCGGCCGCACCGCGCTGGCTCTGGAACATTCGGATTACATAGCCGAATCGCTGGCCGAAAGCATCTTATTTCAAAATCAGGTTTTGACACCTCTCGATAGGCTCGATAAAATAAAGAAAGTCACTTTGGCCGACATTCAGGGCGTGGCCGCGGAAATATTCGAGGCGAAGCGTCTTAACCTCGCCATTGTCGGTCCCTTCAAAGACCCCGAACCTTTCAGGAAACTGCTCACTCTGTAACAACACAAGACATTATGGAAAAAGTGCAACTAGAAATCCCAAGCGGCACGATCATCCGGGCCATATTACTGATCCTACTTTTTGTTTTTCTGTATGTTCTCAAAGATGTCGTCATTATCTTCCTGTTTGCTCTCATTTTGGCCTCCGCAATTTCACCCTTTGCAAACTGGCTTGACCAGCGCGGCATTCCGCGGGTTCTGGGCGTTCTCATGCTTTATCTGCTGGTTCTGGGGGCGGCGGTTTTCGTCCTCTCTCTGGTCGTGCCTTACTTGTCCGACGATATTACTCGGCTGGTCGGTTCTCTGCCGAAAGTGGTAGAGCGCGTTTCTTCGAGTCTGGAAACGGCCCAGCAGTCTTCGCCCCAGTATCTTGATTTTCTGGCCGAGATCCAGAATATCCTGTCCGGCTTTTCTTCCTATCTCCAGCAGGCCTCGCAATCCATTGTCGGTTTGATCGTCAGCATCTTCGGCGGCCTGTTCTCATTCTTCGCAATTTTAATAATTTCTTTTTATCTCGCCGTGACCAGAAAAGGCATTGAAGTCTTTCTAGGCTCAGTCGTTCCCGAGAAGTACGAATCCTACGTCATCAGCCTTTGGAAAAGAACGGAAGTTAAAGTCGGTAAGTGGCTGCAGGGCCAACTACTGCTCGGTTTAATCGTCGGACTTATGGTTTATGTCGGACTTTCGTTCATGCACGTTAAATTCGCGCTTCTTTTGAGTTTGCTGGTAATGGTCCTTGAACTCGTGCCCATGGTCGGACCGGTTGTCGCGGCCATACCGGCGGTGTTTCTGGCTTTCATGCAGTCGCCGACGCTCGGTTTATGGGTCATCGTGCTTTACGTCGTCATCCAGCAGCTTGAAAATCACATCCTTGTTCCGATAATTCTCGGCCGGACTCTTAACTTGAATCCGGTGGTGGTCATTATCGCTCTTCTCGTCGGCGAAGCTCTGGCCGGTATTCCCGGCATGATTCTGGCGGTGCCCGTCTCGACAATTATCGTCGAGATGCTTGATGATGTGGCTCGCCAGAAGGAATCAAGACGCTCCGCGTCTTGATTCCTTAACTAACGACTTACAACTTATAACTTACAACTTTCTCTGCGTTGTCGGTCATCGGTTGTTGGTTATGGGTTATGTTATATATTGTAGCTACTCCCATCGGCAACTTATCTGACATCTCGCCGCGGGCGGTTTCAGTTTTAAGCAACGTTGATTTAATATTGGCCGAGGATACCCGAGTTACCCGTACGCTTCTGGATCACTACAACATCAAAAAAGATTTATTAAACTATCACCAGCATTCGGGCCAATCCGTTATTGAAAAAATAATCCGTCAGCTCGAAGCCGGCAAAAATATAGCTTTGGTTTCAGACGCGGGCACGCCGGGAATAAATGATCCCGGCAATTACTTAATTTCACAACTACTTGGGGCTGTCCCAGATTTAAAAG
>Ga0154959_107_pt1 | contig 9081 bp, 10 predicted proteins | sample RifCSPhighO2_01_FD_105927 | JGI IMG/M metagenome (GOLD analysis project Ga0154959, IMG submission 105927) | Candidatus Yanofskybacteria bacterium RIFCSPHIGHO2_01_FULL_48_25b
ATTCATTCTTTTCTCCGCTTATCTGATCCTAAACACCATCAATCCTGATTTAGTGCGCAGTACCTTCAATCTCCCGGGACTGCCGGGAGGGCAGGCGGCGGGCCAAGCCGGCCCGGGCGGGCCGGTGAAGCCGCCGGCCGGCGCGGTTTGCAGTAAAAAATTCAGCTCCGCTCCGGCCGGCGGCTGTCCCGACACCGGCCAGTGCGTGGACATTTCGAATTATACCGCGGATCACGGCTGTGAATCGGCTGACGGTAAATGCCTTGTTTCGCCCCAGACCGCCGCGAAAATTAAAAACCTGATTGACGTCTACACCGCCGCCGGCCCGGCGTGCGCCGTCACCATCTCTTCGGCCCTGCAGTTAAACAACGGGCCAAGTGAATCGGCCTGCCATAAACCCGGGAGCCCTAACGCGGGAACCTGCGTAGACTTTAACATTTCGCCCCACGATAAATGTTTCGCGTATTTTTACGCGGCTGCCGAAAAAGCCGGCGCGGTCTCTTTGGCCGACGAATATGTCTGCCAGCTCCAAACCACCACCGGCGGCAATATCCATGTCAATTTTTAATAAATTCTTTTTGATGGCTGTGTTTCTGTCGGCCGCCCTGCCGGCCTTTTCGGCGGATGAGGGGCCAGTGGATTTCAAGGCCGCGCCGCGGGGCACAATCAATGAAACCATAAATGTCCCCGGCGACGGCTGGTGGCCGCATCTGTCTCCGGATGGAAAATATGTCATTTACGGCAACGCCCGCAGCGTGGTTATGAATCTGGAGACAAAGGAAACCAAAAATCTGACCTCGCCCTATCCGGATGTAACCTGCCGAGTCGGCAGTTGGCTAAACAGTACGACCCTGCTTCTGCCCTGCAATCTTGATCTGTATAAAGCCACGGTTGGATCATGGCAGCCGGAACTAATGGACTTATCGGAAATTGACCCCGAGGCCCGAGCGGGAGTTTCGGCCGCGATAGCCGGCGGCGGCTTGCGAGCCAAAGATAATCACTGGACTTTGGTTTATGCCGGCACAAATCTGGTTGCCGACTACTACGTCATCGGCGAGGGCGGGATTCCAGCAATCACCGGAGATATGGTTTATGCCACTTGTGACGGCGGCAGTAATGAAGGCCCCATCTGTATTTACAAGGACTACCAAAAAATATCCGAGTTCGAAATAAAAGGGCGGGTCCTCGACATCAGCGCGATCGGCAATTATGCGGCCTGGGGCGGCTACGGCGGCGGAATGTGGGGCCGGGAGCCGAATGGTGAAATTATAAATCTCGGAGCGGGATTGGCCGACGGCGTGCCCAAGCTTTTTGCCGTGGAGGGGAAAATCTGGGTTGCCACCTTCAACGGCTTTGACTCGTGCGTGATGCACCCGTGGGGCCAGAAGAATTCGATTATCATTGATAACTGTCCGGCCGCGAGCTGGGACATCGCTTACGACAGCCAGAGTAAAAACATCATCATCGCCGCAGCCGGAGATCGGGGCGAGCTTGTCGTCCACAAAATTTCAAAGGACTCGCCCCGAGCGGATCTATGCGGGCCGGCCTGTCCGGATTTACCCGACAGCCGAGTACCGACGGTAGCGTCGGCTTTTGGCGATTCGGATTCCATCCCCTTCACCAAATCCGACACCCTGCCTGTACCCAATAAAGGCCTACCTACTGATCTGGGCCAGTTAATAGAGGCAGTCTTCAAATGGTCTCTGGCGGTAATCGGTTTGGTAATCTTTGCCAGATTCTTCTATGCCGGTTTCTTATGGTTTAGCTCTGCTGGTAGTGCTGATAAGACGGCTAGGGCCAAGGACATTATGAAAAACGCCATCTATGGGGCATTCATTCTTTTCTCCGCTTATCTGATCCTAAACACCATCAATCCTGATTTAGTGCGCAGTACCTTCAATCTCCCGGGACTGCCGGGAGGGCAGGCGGTACCCGCCCCAAAATAGACCAGCCTTATGAAAGCTGGTCCTTTAGATCTTTAATTTCCGGAGCGCTGATCGGATCAATCCCCGCTTTGCCGGCAATCTCAAACGCCGCCCAGTGGGCGGTTATGATTGATGACATCACCTGATCCAAGAGAGACTGGCCGCTCATCTGGACATGATGGGCAGAGATGTTTTTTGATTCTAAAATTTTAGCCATGGCATCCATCCTTTGGCTGATCCGGTCGTCTAAATCGTCTCTTATGAAAATCGCGGCAAATTCATCGTGATTAAAATGAAAGCCGCTGACTTCATTATGGTCCGCTTCCGGAAAGCGGTTGTGGAAAGCCGGTATTTTTGCGGTCTCATTAAAGATGACCTTCCAGATGTATCCCAATTCATTGAGCCGCTGGGACGTGTAGATAAGAGGGATTTTACTCCCGATAGACTGGGCGATACCGGAACCTTGGGCTTTAAGCCCCTCCGGAGCAAGATCGGCGCAGGCTTTGAATAATCCAGAGCTTAAGCCGATCATCGCCGCTATGGCCAGAAGATCGTGGCCGATCATCATTCTGGCGGGCAGACCATCGCCGTTCGGATTTAATATATGCGGCAGTTCATTTTGTTCCGAGATTTCCTTCAGCTCGCCGCCGGAGCAGATGACCGCCAGATTATAATTATGCTTTAATGCTTCCTTGGCGCCGGAAATAATCTCGGCCGTGTCGCCCGAAAACGAGTTGGCGATAATAAGCGACTCATACAGAGATTGCGAATCTAATTTGGGCAAATCAAAATCAGAATGAATATGAATTTCAAGATCGGGCCTGATAATGTTTAAAATATCAGCCGCCAAACGGGAGCCGCCCATGCCTAAAATTATCAGCTCTTTAAAAGGCTTGATCTTGTCCTTGTTTAAAATTGCCGGCCGATATGTGAATTGTTTCGGCAGGGCGATAATGCCCTCTTCATAGGTCATAGCTGAAGTATATGATATTGAACCAAAATTCAAAAGGTCTAATTATTGAATGCAAAATTAATACCGCCCCGGCTATGCCGGGGCGGTATTAATTCTTTGCTAGAACTAGAAGCCGAAGTTGATTTTTATCCGTCCTGAACTTTCTGTAGAGGCACCGTCAGTCTTTGTTTCTGTTTCAGTATTACTGTCAACAGAAGCGCCGGATCGGACATTCATCTCGGTCTTTTGTTCGATTTGATTCTCAAATCGATCCTTGGCCATCAGCATCAATTTGGCGTCTTGAGCTATGGCATGGGCGCGGCTGAAGATCATGAACGCTTCAGCATAAGCTTTAGCTTCGATCTTTGCCTTGCCCTGGACGATCAGATCCGCGGCCGCGTCCAGTCGAGCTTTGGCTTTAGCTACAACCTCGGCCTCAAATCTGTCTTTATTTTGTTCAATGAACGCTCTAACTTCGGAAATCTTGTTTTCAGCGCTGTTGAGTCGGCCTTGAGCGGCAGTCTCACTATTTACGGAAGCCGAGAGTTTGGCTTCGACGCGAGCGCGGGCTTCAACCGTATCTTCGCTTTCGCTCTTAATTCGGTTGCCCAAGATTTTAACTTCAGATTCCGTATCTTTGTCTCGAGAAGCGCCGATATCAAGTAGAATTCTTTCGTGAGCCTTCAAGGAAGTCTCAAAATTTGAAGCGACTTCAGCGGCGACATCGCTGTCCTTGTCTTCAAATTCTTTAATTCTGGCCTGAACCCTATCGGCGTGAGCTTTGAAGTTGGCCTCAATCTGGGCTCGGGCTTCGGCATTAAGTTTGCCTTCAGCCGCGAGCTCCTCGGCCTCATCCAGTCGTCTCTCGGCCATCTTGGCCTCCCAGTGAGCCCTTGTCTCCGCATCCAGAGCAGTCAAGGTGCGAATTTTCTCGTTGACATTCAGCTTTACCGGATACAGCGTATCTCCCGGCAAAGTCTGTTCAGCGGCAAACGACACGCCGCCACCTAACGCAATCAGAATCGCAAGTAATATTGGCATGGGTTTAAATTTAAAGTTAGTTGTTATTGTTCCCAAAATCGACCTACGTAGGTGCTGACGATGGGCAATCTCATTTATTACATAGGCTCGGAGCTGAATCTTTTCGCCCTCGGACAGCTTTAAATTTCGAGCTTCGGATATAAGTTGTTTAATGGATTTAATCATGTTTCTCGTTTTCGATAATTTTCTTGAGTTCTTTCAAACCGCGATGAATTCGGACTGAAACCGTGTTCTCCCGCTCGCTGATGATTCCGGCGATTTCCTGAACCGGCAGATCGTCAATATAGCGCATGACGATAACATCGCGGTACGATTTCTTCAGGCAATCCAGAAGAGCGGTCAGTTCCCGCCCGGAAAGCATCGTCATGATCGCTTCGTAATCATCATTGGCCACATCAAAACCATCTGCCTGCAGGGCGTCCAGAGATTCATCTTTCTTCTTGCGGTAGTGATCAATGATAAGATTGTTCGCAATCCGGAATACCAGAGCCTTCGCGTTCGAGATTTGGTCATCATGCTTCTCGAGATATTCCCAAAATCTGCAGAAGACCTCTTGAACAGCGTCTTTGGCTTTTTCGCGGTCGGAAAGCCTGAAATAGCAATGCCGGAAGACCTTATCCGCCAGTTCGTCATATATTTTTAAAAATTGCTTTTCTTTATTACTTTCCATTTTTGGAGACGTATTGGGATGTCCTTTATTACTTCTCTTGCAGATCTAGGCAAACCGAATTTATGCAGTAACGCTTGCCACCCATACCATACCATATTTTGCCTAAAAATCCATCGCTGATTTGACATCTAAAAGAGGCTGGGGTAGCATAGCTTAACTAATCATTCATTTAATTAATCCATAGCTTAATGGAGACCATGAAAAATCTCAAAAAATACATAGCCATCGGCATATTTGTCGCCGTCGGTTTGTTGGCGACGGGCCAGGTCCAGGCCTATTTTTACCAGCCCCAGCCTCGGGCGTATAATCCTTATTCTTATAATTACGGCTACAGTTACGGCTATGGCCGTTATGACACGGTAACGCCGATGATCCAGAGCCACATTAATTTCGTGAGCAACTTTACCTACATTCCCGCGCCGATTCACCCTTATTTCTTCACCCATTACTACAACCCTTTCCGATGGTAAGATAATCGGACTCGCAAATCATTTTCCAAGTTCGTAACCTAAAATCCCGCTAAGCGGGATTTTAGATTCATAAAATTTTTAGAAAATTTTATGAAAAATAAACATTACAAGCTCGCGTCCGATAAATACGAAGACGGCCGCCGAAATACCCTCGCCGATTAGAAGCCCGAGCACAAACTTTTTGATGTCAATTTTAAGCCAGCCGCAGATGTAGCACATCACGTCGGTCGGGGAAAATGGAATAAGACTCCAGCCAATGACGATAGGCAGTTCATTTTCCCTCATCACCGTCTTGAGTTTGAGAATCGCTTTCGGGTGCTTCCTCTCAAAAAAATCAGCCAAACCCAGAAATTCAGCAAAATAATAAACGCCCACCGATGAAACCAGGACTCCGGCCAGGGCAATCAGATAAGCCGCGGCCGGTGGCAGAAAGGCTAAGCCCAAGAGAATCAGATAGGTTGCCGGAATAAACGTAAACCCCCGCACCACCCCGAGCATAAAAAATATCAGCGACCGCCAAGCCAGTGAAAGATTAACGACCTGGGCAAATTGAGCTTTCACGGAATCCGACTTAAAAAAGAACAGATAGAGAGCGAAGATAATCGCAAAAAACCAGACCCAGAAAATAATGCTCCGGCCTTTGATTCGAAAGCCTTTTGCCATTTTATATTTCCTCACTGACCAGGCGTTCGAGCGGTTTTAAAAAGTAAGAACCGGGGATAAAGGGTAGAAAGATATTACGCAGCTGATTCATGAACCCGGACGCCATCATAACTGATTCAATCCGATGAGCCGCCTTCTTATACGGTTCTAATCTTAAATTACGTCGCTGACTAAAATTGGCCAAGGCTCCATCAATATCACCCGTCTTTGATAATTCATCAGCCAGGACACAGGCATCTTCAAGCGCTAAAGACGCGCCCATACCCATCGCTGGAGATAAGGCATGCTGGGCATCACCAATTAATACGATACGATTTTTATACCAGTGATTCAGCTGGACATACATGCAGTCGTTATAAAGAATCTCCTGCCCAGAAGGAACAGATTCAATAATTCCTGTTATCGGTTCCCCGAACTCTTTAAAGGTTTCCAAAAGACTCTCTTTTCTTTGTTCAACATTATCCGGGCCAGGTTTTTTGAGCGCCGTCAGTGAAAGCATTGACCGTTCACGGAGTGGGAATAGAGTTGCCAATTTACCGGGCACGGAAATACCAACCGCACCTTTTGACAATTTAAATTTACTATCAATCCACATGACCCAGATTGACCAGCCGTAATTTTTCAGATAGCCAGGACCAAAGATATTTTCCCGAGTCCAGGAATGAATACCGTCGGCGCCAACAACCAAATCATATTCGGATCTTGTTCCATTTGAAAATTCAACATTAACTGTCTTATTTGCAACATTGTTCTGAATTGCTACAGGCTTAGTATTAAGATGAACGATATTTTGATCAATCTGGCTGACGATTGTTCGATGTAATAGGGCGCGGGGTATAAAAACCGGGACACCAAGAGCTTTAACATGGCTGAGCAGAACTTGATTCAACAACCTATGTTGCGGGGTTTCAAAGACTTCCCAAGGCACTTCATAGCCTTCCTGATCAATACTGGTATCATCAATCCCCGCCTCCTTTAAAATCCTTCGCCCATTTGCCCAAAGAGCAATACCGTAACCGATATTTTTAAACTCCGGAGCCTGTTCGATCAGTGTGATTTCGCACTGAACATTGTGTTTTCTCAACTGCCTGGCCAGCATGGGCCCGGCGATCCCGCCGCCGATGATGAGTATCCGCATATCAATATTGTATCATTATCTGCCGCCGGTTATTTCCACAGCATAACTCCGTTCATTTTATTTCAATTACCTTATTCCTGGCCCGCCAGCCTTGAGTTATCCTGACATTGGAGTGGTTAACCTTAAAGTATCCGGCCAGCGAATTGATTATGGCCCGATTTGCCAATCCATTCACTGGCGGCTCCTTAACCGCGACTTCAAAATTTATGTCGTCTATCTTTTTTATGTAGGCGCTGGGCGCGTCGGGCTTTGCCTTTACGTTGATTGTCATCTTTTATTTATAAGTCGTTTAAAATCCTTTAGCACCTCTTCGACGTGCAATTCAGGCTTAACGTTTTCGTAGATTTTCGCGATCTTCCCCGCGGGATTAATTAAAAAAGAGGTGCGCATGGTGCCCATATACTCCCGGCCCATAAATTTCTTTTTGGCCCAGACGCCGTATTTTTTGACGACTTCTTTTTTCTCATCCGCCAGCAAGGTGAACGGCAGGCTGTATTTCCCGGCAAATTTTTTGTGGCTTTTGACTGAATCCACGCTTACGCCCAAAACTGAAATTTTTAATTTTTTAAAATCAGGCAGATTGTCGCGGATCGAGCAGGCTTCCTTCGTACAGCCCGGCGTGTCGTCTTTGGGATAGAAATAAAGCAAGACCCATTTGTCTTTGTAATCTTTCAGAGAATGCGCCTTTCCGTCCTGGTCTGAAAGCTTGAATTCCGGCGCTTTGGATTTGATTTTTAGTTTCATAAATTAAGCCAAAATATGCTGCGGTCTTGGGATATCGTCTTTAGGCACTTTGCGCATCGCGAGTAAACCAAAAAATACAAAGACCGTTAGAACTGTGGCCGCCAGCCTGTAACGGGACGGCCCTAATGAAATGGCGTTTGACAGGACAAGACCCCAAACAATAGGCCCGACAAAAGCCGAAACCCTTTCTACTAGTCCGAAATAGGCAAACGTCAAATTATGCTTATCTCTCGGGCACAGATAGCTCATTACTGAACGTGAGACCGTCCAATTCGAACCAAACCACAAGCCCATTATAATCGCCGCGACCACAAATAACTTGAAGTCTGTGATCCAGGCGATAAGAGGCAAAATAATCAGCCAGCCAGATAGAATATATATCAATGTCCTCTTGTGGCCGACTCGATCGGCGATTTGGCCGGAGACCAAACCGCCCAGAGCCGACGTCGCCAGTATCCCAAGCATTAGATATGTTTTGGTCGTATCCGAAATTTTCCAAACTTGTTCTAGGAAAATGGCAAAGTTATTGGAAGCCGTCAGAATCGCGTCATTGAAAAAGAAATACGCGGTGAGGAACGCAAACACGCCGGGTATGGTAAACAAAGTTTTGGTTTCTCTTAGGGAGCGCCTGACTTCAGTTTTGTATGAAAACTCTATTTTCTGGGCCGGCGGCTCTTTAAACAGAATCAGCATCGGCAAAGCCAACAGGAAAAATACCATAACCGCCGGAAGGAGCGTTTCGGCTCTCTGCGAACCGCTGAATAAATTCAAACTGCCCGTAGCAAAAGGCAGAGCGATTAAAAGGCCGGCAATCTGGCCCAAGTAATTCGCGGCGATACCATAGCCGGAAACCCGACCCCGCTTTTCTGGCGAAGCGATGTCATTCAGCAGGGGCGTGTAAAAAGTGAAAGAAAGGAGATAAAAATAGAGGCCGATTGTGAACACGACCAGAGCCTCTATGGTCTGGCCATGAGCGGCAAGATACGAACAGAAACCATACAACACAGCCGTGCCTATTGTCGTGTATCTAAGGCCGGCAATCCGCCGCCAGTATTTGTCCAGCAAGACACCGGTTGTCGGGACAGTCAGTAAAAGCAGAACCGCGGCAATTGGAAAGGCTAAATTGTACCAAATATCCGGAATCCCCTGTTCAATAACCAGCCATTGCGAAAAATACAGAAAAAACACGATAGAAATTATCGAATTCGCAAAATCATACAAAACCCACAAAAATACATTCCTTCGAGTGTTCATAAACATCGCTTAAAATTTCATAATACTATTTTAATTCTAGTGCAATCAAGCCAAACTTTTTAATTTTCTCTTTGTAATTCGGATATTTATATAATTCTTCTTGCCATTCTTTTTCTGAATTTAATTCGGACATTATCCGTTTTAAATTATACGCGCGCAATAAGGACCTGACTGTTGTAAATATTTTTGCCTTTTTAACTTTTTTCTGGAATCTGTCTTTCCCG
>Ga0154959_112_pt1 | contig 5691 bp, 7 predicted proteins | sample RifCSPhighO2_01_FD_105927 | JGI IMG/M metagenome (GOLD analysis project Ga0154959, IMG submission 105927) | Candidatus Yanofskybacteria bacterium RIFCSPHIGHO2_01_FULL_48_25b
CAAAAATCAGCCGAGGTTTTGCCAAATCCTTTCCCCCAGAAAATAGTTTTGGCAAAACTGAGTCCGCATTTCGCCCCGCCACACTGCCTGAATACTTGGAAGGCAGAACCCCAAAAAGAAAAATGTCCTTTCCATTTTAGAAAAAATCCACCCCCCGCGAAAAACAGAAAAGCAAGAGACATTTTTCTTTTTGGGGTTGCCGAGTGAAGCGAGGCGGTGGCGGGGCGATTATCCGAGCGTACGATTTAGTTTCAAACCACCACGCGCTCCGCGCGTGCGACATCATTTGTTTTGGAAATAGGTTCTAACTTGGTACAATAGACACACAAATGAATGTTTCCATCGTCTACGAAGATGATAATCTTTTAGTGGTAAACAAGCCAGCCGGTTTAATTGTACATCCGAAAAATAAGAACGATCGTCAACTTAGTCTTTGCGATTGGGTCAAAGAAAATTATCCGAAGCTGGAGAATGTCGGCGAGCCGTTTGACGCTTCGGGCGATAAACTCCCCCGTTATGGAATCCTCCATCGCTTGGACAAAGAAACCTCGGGTTTAATCTTAATCGCCAAAAACGATGAGGCCTTTTCGCATCTAAAGTCTCTTTTCCAAGAGCATAAAATTCAGAAAAATTACTACGCTTTAGTCTACGGTCGGCCAGTCGAAGATCCCGGTAAAATTACCGCACCCTTAGGCCGCATCGGTTTAAAACGCACCACTCAAATCATCGGAAAGAAATTGATAGACAGCAAAGAATCGATAACAGAATATAGCATCGTTAAAACCTATCCGCTATTCGCTACTGGCTATTCGCTATTGGATGTCAGTCCCAAGACCGGCCGGACGCATCAAATCAGAGTTCACTTGAAATCAATCGGCTGTCCGATTGTCGGTGATTTTGTTTATGGCCCCAAGAATGCGGCGATGCCAGCGGGCCTGGAAAGAATGTTCCTGCATGCCTACAAACTTACCTTCACCACCCCGGATCGGAAAGCTTTAACCATCGAAACCGACCTGCCGGACGACTTGCAAAAAGTGCTATCTATGCTAGAATAATTTCTCAATGAATTTTGCCACCACATTCCAGTCAACCCTCGGTAATAAAAATAAATTTGAAGGCATCAAAACCGGCTGGACTATTCGCGTTAATCAGAGGATTAAAGAAGGCGAAAAGACGCGCGTCCAGGCCTTTGAGGGCATGGTTATCTCCCAAAAACACGGCACCGAAGCCGGCGGCACGATTACCGTCCGCAAGATCTTTGACGGCATCGGCGTCGAGAAAACTTTCCCGATATATCTGCCCTCGATAGAGAGCGTGAAGATTGTCAAAAAAACCAGAGTCCGCCGGGCTAAACTCTATTATCTCCGCGATAAGACCTCCAAAGAAATCCGCAAAAAACTCCGCACGGAGCAGACCCAGACCGTGAAAACATCAGTAGAAAAAGAGGCTTCTCAATAGGCCTCTTTTCTGTTAGAATTCTCTTCATCGCGGACGTGGCGGAACTTGGTATACGCGTATGCTTGAGGTGCATATGGTCGCAAGACCGTGGGAGTTCAAGTCTCCCCGTCCGCACAAAATAAAGACCCGAAGGGGTCTTTATTATTGATAAATAACATTGTTATTCGTACTTCTGGTGATATAATGTACACATGATATCCAAGTGGTTCAGACAAAAAAATAGAGTCATAGAAATAAGAAAAACAGGGGCATCATATGAAGATTTAAAAAGATCTTTTGGGATTCCCAAATCTACACTTAATTCATGGCTCAAAAATGTAAAGCTTACTCAAAAACAGCGGGGGGCCTTGGATAAAAGGTGGCGAATAGCCCTAATTGCAGCCAGAAAAAAAGCGGTCAAATGGCATAACGATCAAAAAGCAATTAGATTGAAGCAAGCTGAGGTCGAAGCAGGCTCGCTTATTGAAAAAATAGATTTAAAAGACGATTCCATTCTGGACCTAGCGCTTGCCATGCTTTATTTAGGAGAAGGATCTAAGACCAACGGCGCAACTGGCATGGGAAACTCTGATCCAATGATACTTAGATTTTTTATAAGCGCCCTAGAAAGAATTTACAAAATTCAAAGATCAAAATTATACTGTGAACTTCATTTGAGAGCAGACCAAAAACCATTGGCACTAAAGCGCTACTGGTCAAAAGAATTAGATATCCCCATCGAAAACTTTAGGAGTGTTAGTATCGATCAACGCACCGCTGGTTCAAAAACATATCCCCACTACAAAGGCGTCTGTATTGTACGAGCTGGTTCCATTGCGATACAGAGAAAATTGATGTACACTAGCAAAATATTTTGCGAGAAGATATGCGCGCGTAGCTCAGCTGGTTAGAGCGCGAATTTGACGTATTCGAGGTCCCCCGTTCGAGTCGGGGCGCGCGCACTATAGAGTCGCCGGAGTAGCTTAATGGTAAAGCAGGCGCCTGAAGAGCGTCTGAACGCAGTTCGATTCTGCGCTCCGGCACAAAAAATTAAAAACAGCCTAAGGCTGTTTTTGATTTTGGTTATCCCCCGTTTTTGCACTATATCCACTTTACCACTTTTAAAACCGAACCCGCTTGATATAATAAAGCTATAACATCTCGACCAGTATAATTATTTATACACAATATGCGAAAAGACAAGGTAAAGGCATTCGAATTGCGCCGGCAGGAAAAAAGCTACTCGGAAATCAGCGGACTTCTTAAAATACCAAAGAGTACTCTTGCCACATGGTTTCAAAAAGAGGAGTGGTCGCAACAAATTAGAGACAGGCTCGGATCAACGGCATCACTTGCCTACCCAATCAAACTTGCGCTGATGGTTAAGGCCACAAAAGAGAGATGGGCTAAATTGCACCAACAATATAGAAATCAAGCCGAACGGAAATTTGACCGACTAAAAAAAGATCCAATTTTTATTGCGGGAGTTATGTTGTATTGGGGTGAAGGCGACAAGGGAAAGGGGCCAACTGTAAAATTTGCAAATAGTGATCCCCGCATGATGAAAATCTTTTATGGTTTTTTAAAGAAAACACTTGCAGTACCGCCTGAAAAAATTCACGCGTATCTACTCCTTTATCCTGATCTGAAAGATGAGATGCAAAAGACATTTTGGCACCGAGCGACCGGTATTCCCACGAGCCAGTTCTGGAAATCTGTCTACATAAAAGGCAGACACCCTACACGGCGTTTATCATACGGCGTATGCTATATTCATGTGTGCAGTCGGGAGCTGAAAGAGAACCTGCTTGTTTGGATAAATCTTTTTGAAAAAGAGTTTGCTTAGAACTGGTTTTCGGCTATAATATTACAATCGCGGGTATCGTATAATGGTATTACATTTGGTTGCCAATCAAATGACGGGGGTTCGATTCCCCCTACCCGCTCCAGAATAAAAACGGGGTAAAATGATATTTGGGATTTTTTCTAAAATTACTCGCAAGGACGCGCTGACTCAAAAAATCGAAGCCAACGCAGACGGCATCTATATTTACATTCTATTTCCGATTGCGGTCGCTTTTTTGATTACTTTTTCGGGCGCGCGCTTAATCAGCCATATCAATCCGGAGTTTTTCATTCCGCTCCTTTCCGATGTCCGCGTCCACCATTTCGCTTACGGGTTCATGGTCCTGGCCGTATCCGGTTATTTCGCTCTCGTTAATAATTCCCCAAAAATCAAATACCTGACCGCCCTGCTCCACGGCTTCGGCCTGGGTCTGGCGTTCGACGAATTCGGCATCTGGCTACGCTTATCTGATTCGAGCGCCGCGCGGAACAGCTACGACGGAGTTATCGTCTTGTTGGGACTGTTTCTTTTGATCATTTCCGCAGAGTCCGGGGTCCGCGTCTGGAAGCATCATTTTGGCAGAAAAACTCCTCCGGAAAACCCTCTGGGCACGATCGAAAGGGAGATTTTTGAGCCCCCCTCGACCCCTTGACTTTAGGGGCCAGTTTTGATATAATGTAAGTACAACCTGAATAAGTATTCCGATGCGATAAATGGCTTAGTAGGCCGTTTTTTAGTCCAAAAATGCGCCGCGGACCACTTAATCAGGCTTAATCAAAACCATGAAAAACCTTCGAAATTTTGCTCTTTCTATAGCCTTGACTGGTATCGTCTTTATGGCTGTTCCGGCCCAGGCGGCTTTCTTTGAAAATTCCTCGACCTGGTCTTTTGATTCGTTGTACCAAAGCATCAAGTCAACTTCCAGCCGAAGTGATCTTCCGGCGATACAGACAAGCGCTGTTGCTTCTTCTAACAGTCCGATTTCGAAGCCGGTAAGCAAAGCTGTTGCCAAGACATACACCGTCAGCGCTTCCGCTTATTCTTCTTCGGTTGATGAAACGGATGATACTCCTTTTATCACCGCAAAGGGCACTTATGTCCGCGACGGTATCGTTGCCGCGAACTTCTTGCCTTTCGGTACGGCCATTAAAATTCCTGAAGTTTTCGGCGATAAAATCTTTATCGTTGAAGACCGAATGAATAAAAGGTACCGATACAATGTTGACGTCTGGTTCCCCTCAAAGGAGCTGGCCAAGCAATTCGGACGAAAGACGGTCAGAATTGAAGTCATCTCGTAAAACCAAAACCCGCCCAAAGGCGGGTTTTGGTTCTTGCCCGAATATTCCCCATCGGGTATACTAGAGCGAATGATACACCACTTTGGTTTAAAATATTTTATTAAAAACATCTCCGTCGCCATCGGGATTATCCTGATATGGCGGGGGGTCTGGGTTCTGCTCGATCTTTTAGACGACATTCTCTTCGGCGGCAGTCATGTCGTTACCGCCGTCGGCGGCATCGTTGCCGGCATAATCATTCTTTACCTGCCGGACAGGACTCTCGCCGCCCTGGAGAGGCTCTGATCCCGTTTTCAAAAAATCCGCTTGCCGCGGATTTTTTGATTGAAAAACTATATAAAAATGATAAGATGGAGAATATTTTGCGCCCGTAGCTTAACGGATAAAGCACCACCCTTCGAAGGTGCGAGATGGGGGTTCGATTCCCTCCGGGCGCACCAGACAGGAAAAGTCAAAGAGTTTTGGTTCGCCTCGCTTCGCTCGGCGACTATTTTGTATTCAATTTTGGGGGCAAAAACGAATTGGCGATTTCGCAAAATATGGTTCGAGCCGATGTTTTTCAGAAATGTTGTCATTGCAGTTGGATTGGGAGAGGAAAGCAGATTAGCGGCTTGATTTAAGGACTTTACGAACTCACGAGCCGGTTCGAGCCAAGACAACCCTTTTGTCTCAAAATCGGTGATTTTTTCAGAAAGTGCAATCTTTTGGGAAAGCAAACTCTGTTTTTTGGCGGCGTATTCCTCTGTGGATAAAGCGTCTGCTAAATAGACATCGAGTAGCTTTGCTAATTTCGTTTCCACGCTCGCTAGTTGCACCTTCAAAACACTAACCTCGCTTTGTGCGTCCTCTCGCGCTTTATCCTGTTCGCTATCCAACGCCGCCAAAATCTTTTCGGTATCTTGGCTCGACAAAGAAACTTTTTGAAGATAAGAAGTTATTTGCTCGGTTAGCGCTTCCTCGCGGAGATAATGCTTTTCTTGGCAAGGCCCTTTCTTGCGAGTGCATCGGTAATAGTGATGACCTTTCTGTTTCTCGGCGGTAATCGAGCAACCGCACGAAGCACATTTCATTAAGCCAAGAAAAGCAAAATCATTTTTTCTCACATGGTGG